>OGJU01000012.1_pt1 | contig 253994 bp, 227 predicted proteins | sample 1572251 | NCBI WGS metagenome assembly OGJU01 (sample SAMEA2582144, study PRJEB24529) | metagenome | biome: Human gut stool | place: China | collected 2011
GTCCGAGCGCACACGATAAAAAGCGCATCGCTCGTGAAGTGAGCGCAGGAGCCGTCGTGCCTTTTGCACGAAACTCTGGCGCCAACAGCGAGAACCAACCTCTTGGAATTGCGTAAGCAACTCCGAAGGAATCCTCTGATTTCAATTAGGGGAGGACGTCAACAATACGTTGAGTTTCAGTGCCGCACTGTCGGGTTTGGCTTCCGGTACGGTCTGGATGATTTTCTCGGCTTACGTGCTGTCTCTGGGCTTTGTTGAATCCGGTTTGGGACGCCGCATTGCCTACAAAATGCTTTCTCTGTTCGGCGGCTCTTCGCTTGGGATTGCTTTCAGTCTGGGTGTTGCTGATCTCATTCTCGCGCCGGCTATGCCGAGTGTGACGGCTCGCTCGGGCGGCATTGTGTTGCCGGTGGCCAAGTCCATCAACATGGTGTTGGATTCTCAACCCGGTCCCAAGCAGGGTCGCATTGGCGAGTTCCTCGTGATGACGTGCTTCCAGTTCACGCCGATTACGGGTGCTATGTTCATGACCGGTATGGCAGCCAATCCGTTGTGCGCACAGTTGGCACAAAGCGGCCTGGGTCTGGAAATCAGCTGGGTCGGTTGGTTCTGGGCGGCTGTCGTGCCGGCAATGGTGTGCTTCTTCGTGATGCCGTTGTTGTCCTACAAGATCTTCAATCCGGAATTGAAGAAGACGCCTCAGGCCAAGCAAATGGGACGCGATGAGCTTCAGAAGATGGGCCCCCTGACGACGCGTGAAAAGTGGGTTGCCGTCGGTTTCGTGCTGGCTCTGATCGGTTGGGGCACAACGATGCTTACTGGCTTGAACGCCAACGCCATTGGTATCGCACTGGCGGCTTTCCTCTTTGTGACGGGCGCCGTGAAGTGGAAGGAAGTGCTGAGCGATAAGGCGGCATGGGATACGGTCATTTGGTTTGGCGTGATCATTTCGCTGGCCACGGGCCTCACCAAGCTCGGCTTCGTGAAGTGGATGTCGGCGGGCTTTACCTCAATGCTTGTCGGTTTCGACTGGATGACGGCGTTCCTGATTCTGGGCTTTGCCTACATCTATTTGCACTACATCTTTGCGACGGCTTCCGGTCATGTGGCTGCGATGTACGTGCCGTTTGCCGCGGTGGCCATCGGTGCCGGCGCGCCTCCGATGATGGTGGCCATCTGTTTTGCCATCTTCTCGAACACGATGTGGGGCATTACGGAATATGCCGGCGGTCCCGGTCCGATCTACTTCGGTCAGGGCTACTTCGAACGTTCGCGTTTCTATAAGATCAACTTCATCCTTGTGACGACGAGTGTGCTCATCACGTTTGCCGTTGGTATGGGCTGGTGGAAGATCATCGGTTTGTACTGATCGCCAACATTTCGGTCGGGCAAGTTTTTTTGACCGACCGATGCAAAAACAAATCCCGCCGAAGGCATGGACGCTTTCAGCGGGATTTTTTCGTAGCGGAGTCTAGCGATTATTCAAAGTCGCTTTCTTTGCAGACTTCAACAACCCAGCCTTCCGGAGCTTCGATTTCGCACGCCTGGATGCCGGTGAGCGTTTCACGCAACTTGCCGGAGATTTCGCCCATCTTGTCCATACCGGAGGGCAGTGCGATGACGCCGTCCTTGGTGTGAATTTCGCCGATCGGTGCGAGAACGGCAGCCGTGCCGCACAAGGCGGCTTCCTTGAAGTCTTTGACTTCTTCCAGAGCAACCTTGCGTTCGATCACATTGAGACCGAGGTAGTGTTCGCCGACATATACGAGCGAACGACGGGTGATCGAAGGCAGAATCGAGTCGGACTTCGGAACAATCAGGTTGTTGTCTTTGTCGACAAAGATGACATTGGCGCCGCCCGCTTCTTCCACATAAGTACGGGATGCCGGATCCAGATAAATGTTTTCAGCAAAGCCGTGACGATGAGCTTCCATCGTGGGATACAGGCTCATAGCATAGTTAAGACCGGCTTTGACGTGACCGGTACCGCGGGGAGCGGCGCGGTCGTAGTCGGACACGCGCACCTTCAAGGGCTTGACGGCGCCCTGGAAATATGCGCCCACAGGCATAACCGTGATGCGGAAGAGGAATTCATGAGCAGGGGCAACGCCGATCTGCGGGCCGGAGCCGATCATGAACGGGCGAATATACAAAGAGGCACCCGTGCCGAAAGGAGGTACCCATGCGGCGTTGGCTCGTACGGTATCCACAACGGCTTGCACGAATTTGTCTTCCGGGAAGGCGGGCATTTCCAGGCGGCGCGCCGTGTTTGCCATACGCTCGGCATTCATGTCGGGACGGAACGTGACGATGCGACCGTCTTTTGTGGTGTAGGCCTTCAAGCCCTCAAAGCAGCTCTGAGCGTAGTGAAACACGCAGGCTGCCTCCGAGAGGACGATGTTGGGGTCAGTTACCAGGCCGCCTTCATCCCAAGATCCATCTTTCCAGTTCGCTTGATAACGAAAGTCCGTCGGACGATAGGCAAATCCGAGTTTGGACCAATCAAGAGGTTTCTTTTGCATTTGCAATTGTCTCCGCGAGTTTGTTTTTTATCGGAATCCTTTCCGGCTGTCTGCGCGACGAGGTAGGCGCAGGCGGCGTAACAAAAAAATGATACTCCCGTTTTAGTCCAAAGCGTCTAGGCAGAAATCCCTGCAAAACAAGCGCGGCCGGTGGAAAGACACCACCGACCGCGACGATCAAGATGTTAAATTTTTTGCCAGATTGTGTTTAACCCGCTCGAACTTCTGCTTCAACCTTGTCAAAGGTTTCGCAGATTTCATTGTCGGGAGCTTCCGTGAGAAGACTCACAACATAGATGGCGATGGCGGCAAAGAGAAAGCCAGGAACGATTTCGTAAAGGCCGAACCAGTTGAACTGGTGCCAAATCAGGACTGTGGCTGCGCCCGTAAACATACCGGCCATGGCGCCGTATTTGTTCATGCGTTTCCACCAGAGGCTGATGAGGATCACCGGGCCGAAGGCCGCACCGAATCCTGCCCAGGCGTAGCTAACAAGCGAGAGCACCAGGCTTTGCGGATCCATGGCGATGAAGATGGCCACAAACGAAATCAGCAGAACCATCATTCGACCGAACCACAACAGTTCCCATTGGTTGGCCTTGGGGCGAATGAAGCCGCGGTAGAAATCCTGAGTCAGGGTCGATGAGCAAACCAGCAGCTGACAGGAGAGCGTGCTCATGACGGCAGCAAGAATGGCAGCCATCAGAATGCCGCCGATCCAGGGATTGAAGAGTACCTGCGAGAGCACGATGAAGACGCGCTCGTGGTTTTCCGTAACGAGCGTGGCCTGATCCGGATGCGCAGCAAAGTAGGCCGAACCAAAGAAGCCCACCGAGACGGCGCCACCAAGGCAAAAGATCATCCAGATCAGAGAAATGCGGCAGGCGCGAGGAATCACCTTGATTGAGCGCGCAGCCATGAAGCGCACCAGAATATGCGGCTGTCCGAAGTATCCCAGACCCCAGGCGATGAGACTGAGTACGCCGATAAAGGTCTGATGCGAGAGCATGTTGACCATATTGACGTCAATGGCTTTGACTTGTTCAACGGCACTCGAAAAGCCGCCGAGATCGGTCATCACGACGATGGGAGTGACGACAAGTGCCAAGCACATGAGCGAAGCCTGGAAAGTGTCCGTCCAGCTTACAGCCAAGAACCCGCCGATGAACACGTAAATGATGGTTGCAGCTGCGCCGATCCAGACGGCGCGCTCATAGCTCATGTCAAAGGTGTTTTCAAAAAGGCGGGCACCGGCTACCACGCCGCTCGCACAGTAGATCGTGAAGAACACCAGAATGACGACGGCTGCGAGAATGCGCAGCATACGCGTGTCGTCCTTAAAGCGATGCGTGAAAAAGTCCGGAAGCGTCAGGGCATTGTGAGAAACTTCGGTGTATACGCGCAGACGGGCCGCGACGAATTTCCAGTTCAGATAGGTGCCGAGCGTCAGACCGATGGCAATCCAGCTTTCCGTGATGCCCGAAAGAAACACGGCGCCAGGTAGCCCCATCAGCAACCAACCACTCATGTCGGAAGCGCCGACGGAAAGAGCCGTCACAACGCCTCCAAGGCTGCGGCCGCCCAAAATGTAGTCGTTGAAGTTGCGGGTGTATCGCCAGGCGACAAAGCCCAGGATCACCATCAGGATCATGTAGCCAGTAAAGGTAATGGCGGTCGGATTCGAAAACATCTCTTTGGTTCTTTTTGTGATTGGCGGCGCACAGTCAAACCAGCGGATTCGACGACACGCCGTATTTTCTTTTGAGAGATTGCTGCGGCTTCGGGGCAGGCCGCATGGCAGAAAAAAGAGGCGGGAGCCGCGAGGCAACTCCCGCACTGCACCTTGAATTGTACCCGCCTTGAGCCTGCGCCTTTTCCTTAGAAGGCTAGACGCAGGTCAAGGAGCCGGCACTAAATGTCTCCGTAGAGATCTTTATGTACCAAAACGGCCACGTTGGAGTCACTCCAAACGTTGAGAGTCGTTTCGATGGCGTCGATCACGGCGTAGAAAGGCAGGATAACGCCCATAAGCAGAATGGGGACATTCATGCTGGCCAGCAGGCTAGCCGATAGGAAGAAGCACCCCATCGGAACGCCTGCGTTACCCACCGCAGCGATCGTGGCAATGAAGATCCAGACGGCCAGTGTTGACCATGTAATGTCAACGCCTGCGTTTTGCATGAGGTAGACGACCGTAATCAAAATAAAGGCGGCGCATCCGTTCATGTTGATGGTCGTGCACATCGGCAGCACAAAGCGCGAGACGCTCTCCCGGACGCCGAGATTGACTTCCGAGCAGCGCATGGTTACGGGCAACGTTCCTGCCGACGACTTCGAGAAGAAAGCGACGGTCAAAGCCGGCAACATGCCCTTAAAGACCCGAATCGGGTTGATGCCGCGCAGCAAAAGAAGCGCAGGCAGCACGATGAGCATCTGGATGAAGTTGGCTGTGAGCACCGTTGCGAAATAGGTGCCAAGACCGCCCACGGCAACACCGGCGTTGATTTCTTTGGCCAGTACCGTGAAAAAGCCGAAGATACCCAACGGAAGAATCATGATGATCCAGCCCACTAGCGTGAAGAGCACAGCCTGAAGGCCCGAGAAGAAGGCCATCAGCACTCGCTGTTCGCGGCTGTCATGCGGCAGTTTGGCAATGGCGATACCGACGGCGGCGGCAATCAGCAAAACCGAAAGAACGTTGGCCGACAAGAACGGCGCGATCGCGTTGTCGGGGACAACGGATGTGATGTAGTCAAAGTAGCTCTTGCCCTTGATGCCGGCGATAGCGGCCGACGCTTCGGTCGTGTCGCTTAGGGTTACGTTGGCGGGCGAAAAGACTTCAAAAAGAATCGCAGCCAGCGAGGCGGCCAAAATTGTGGTCAGAAGCGTGTAGAAAACGCTGTGACGGAAAATGCGTCCGGATTCCGTAGAACGCGAAATCTGAGAGAGCGTGGCAATGATCGATACGGCGATGATCGGGACCGCGATGAAACGGAACAGACGAATGAAGATCGTCGAAATGAATTCGCCCGTCTGAATCCAAAATTCGGAACCGTAAAAGCCGTTGATGAGGCCCAAAATGATGGCGATGACATAGAGGACGGCTTGAATCGTCTGCATCCGTTTTTCGTGCGGATTCATCACCGGGCGCTGCATTTGTGTGGAGTCTGCAGTCATTTTTTTCTCCCCGTGGTCAAACTTTTTGAAAAGTCGACTTTTTTTATGGTGTGAGTTCGCCGAACTCAATCAAATCCAAGTTATCAGCTGAGTTCGTCGAAAGGGCAGGCACGGGCGCGTACCTGCCCAGAAGTTTCATTAAGGGCAGGGACTACGGTGTGACGTAGGTTGCCGTGATTTTTGCGGTTGCCAGAGCCATGGCGTTGAGCATGAAGCCTGCGTTGGCGGCGGTGGCGCCGTCGGGCAGGTCAAGTTTTTCCACCGGCAGCGCCCAAACCGTAAATACGTAGCGGTGCATGCCGTGTCCCGAGGGAGGACAGGCGCCGCCAAAGCCTTTGGTGCCGTAGTCTGTTGTCAGTTCACGTGCCGGAGCCGCAAGCTTTGCTCCTTCGGACAGCGTTGTGACATTGGACGGAATGTCGAGTGCAACCCAATGCCACCAGCCGGAACCGGTCGGAGCGTCCGGATCGTAGCAGGTGACCGCAAAACTCTTTGTTCCCGCCGGGAAGTCGCCCCAGGAAAGTTCGGGAGACAGGTTGCCCCCGTTAAGGGAGTGCTTGGCGGGCATGCGGGAGCCTTCTTCAAGGCTCGGGGACTTCAGATACATAATTAATCCTTTCGAAAATTTGTCGTGCCGTGAAGGCTAGCCGACATATATCTGCCGATTCTATCTGACCGCTCGTATAAAAACCTTGAGAAACTTCCGTCAAAAGACGTAGTCCGGCACAAAGAGGCAAAAAAGGGCGAACCACACCGGATTCGCCCTTCAGACAATCAGATCAGATGTTTGACCGGATTATTCCCATTCAATTGTGGCAGGCGGCTTGCCCGAGACATCGTAGACGACGCGATTGATGCCCTTCACTTCGTTGATAATGCGGTTGGAGACGGTGGCCAAAAGCGAGTACGGCAGTTCAGACCACTTAGCAGTCATGAAGTCGCTCGTTTCAACGGAACGCAGGCTCACAACCCAGTCGTAAGTGCGGCCATCGCCCATGACGCCCACGCTCTTGACGGGCAGGAATACAACGAAAGCCTGACTTACCTTGTCGTACCAGCCGGCGCGGCGCAGTTCTTCGATGAAGATGGCGTCGGCTTCGCGCAACAGATCGGCATATTCACGCTTGACTTCACCCAGGATACGAACGCCCAGACCCGGCCCCGGGAACGGATGACGGTAAACCATTTCGTAGGGAAGACCAAGTTCGACACCGAGTTCACGCACTTCGTCCTTAAAGAGCGAACGCAACGGTTCGAGGAGCTTTAGGTGAAGCGTTTCAGGCAGACCGCCCACGTTGTGGTGGCTCTTGATGGTTTTGGCCTTCTTGGTCTTGGCCCCGGCCGATTCAATGACGTCAGGATAGATCGTGCCTTGAGCAAGCCACTTGGCGTTGGAGAGCTTTTCGGCCTCTTCCTGGAAGACATTTACGAATTCGCGACCGATGATTTTGCGCTTCTGTTCAGGATCGGTGACGCCGGCGAGTTCTCCCATGAAGCGATCGACGGCGTCGACCACAATGAGCTTCAGGCCCATGTTCTTTTCGAAGGTTTCGCGAACCTGTTCGCGTTCACCCTTGCGCAGCAGACCGTTGTCGACGAATACGCAGGTGAGCTTGTCGCCAATGGCGCGGTGAATGAGTGCGGCGGCAACCGAGCTGTCTACACCGCCCGACAAACCGAGGATCACTTCCTCTCCGTTGGTCTGCTGGCGGATCATTTCGACGGCTTCGGCGATGTAGTCGCCCATCACCCAATCAGGCTTGCAGTGGCAGATATCCGTGACAAAGCGCTTGAGCATGACGCTGCCCTGCACGGTGTGCGTGACTTCCGGATGGAACTGCACGGCGTAGAAACCGCGGGTTTCATCGGCCATGCCGGCGATCGGGCAGGAGGGCGTTGAGCACATCAGCTTGAAGCCTTCGGGCATGACGGTGACTTTGTCGCCGTGGCTCATCCAAACCTTGAGCATGCCTTCGCCTTCAGGACCTTTGAAGTCTTCGATGCCTTCAAGAAGTTTGGTGTGGTTGTGGGCGCGCACTTCGGCGTAGCCGAATTCACGCTTGGAGCCGCTTTCTACGCGACCGCCCAGCTGCTGGGCCATCGTCTGCATGCCGTAGCAGATGCCGAGCACGGGAACGCCGGCACTGAACACGGCCGGACTCACCTGATCGTTGGACTCTTCGTAGGCGCTCATGTGAGAGCCTGACAGAATGATGCCCTTGGGATTGAATTCGCGGATGAAGTCGGCGGAAACGTCGTTGGGGTGCACTTCGCAGTACACATGAGCTTCACGCACACGGCGTGCGATGAGCTGCGTCACCTGGCTTCCGAAATCGAGAATAAGAATGCGATCGTGTAGCATGTCTGGAAATTTGAGCGGTGCGGGGCCGCCGTCAGCGGGCAAGTTGGCAAAAATTTTGCTTGAGAGGCGGCGGTAAAAAGAAACGGCGCGGGGTAAAACCCGCGCCGCGCTATTTTAACCTACCTAGGCAGGATTAGTTTTCCTGACGGTAGTTCGGGGCTTCCTTCGTGATCTTCACGTCGTGGACGTGGCTTTCACGCCAGCCGGCGGCCGTGATTTCAACGAATTCGGCGCGAGAGCGCATTTCGTCGATCGTGCGGCAGCCGCAGTAGCCCATCGAGGAGCGCAGACCACCGGCCATCTGGTAGAGGATCGTTACCACGGAGCCCTTGAACGGCACCATGCCTTCGATACCTTCCGGCACGAGCTTGTCGAGATTGCCCGAGTTGTTGTCCTGGAAGTAGCGATCGGCGGAACCCTTGAACATGGCGCCCAGAGAGCCCATGCCGCGGTAGCTCTTGTAGGAGCGGCCCTGATAGAGGATCACTTCGCCCGGAGCTTCTTCGGTACCGGCAAGCATACCGCCCATCATGACGCAGTTGGCGCCGGCAGCGATGGCCTTGGCGATGTCGCCCGAGAAGCGGATGCCTCCGTCGGCGATCAGAGGAACGCCGGTGCCTTCAAGCGCTTCGGCAACGTTGCTGATGGCGGAAATCTGAGGAACGCCCACGCCGGCCACGATACGGGTCGTGCAGATGGAGCCCGGACCGATACCGACCTTGACGGCGTCGGCACCGTGGTCAACCAGAGCGCGGGCTGCGGCGCCGGTGGCGATGTTGCCGCCGATCACCTGCAGGTTGGGATAGTTCTTCTTAACCCATGCCACGCGGTCAAGCACGCCCTTGCTGTGGCCGTGAGCCGTGTCGACGACAACTACGTCCACGCCGGCTTCAACGAGCAATTCGAGACGCTCTTCGGTACCGGCACCCACGCCGATCGAGGCGCCTGCCAGCAGCTTGCCTTCGCTGTCCTTGGCGGCATAGGGATGTTCGGTAGCCTTGATGATGTCTTTGACAGTAATGAGGCCGCAGAGGTTGAAGTCCTTGTCGACCACGAGCACGCGTTCAAGACGATTTTCGTGCATCAAACGCTTGGCTTCGTCGAGGCTGGAACCTTCTTGGACGGTCACGAGACGATCGCGCGGAGTCATCACTTCGCGTACGGGGGCTTCCATGCGGGATTCGAAGCGAAGGTCGCGGTTGGTGACCATGCCCAGAACGTGACGGCCTTCCACGACCGGAACACCGCTGATGCGGTGTTCCTGGCACATACGGATCACGTCGCCCACGAGCATGTCGGGACCGACCGTGATCGGGTCGCTTACTACGCCCGATTCGTGGCGCTTGACCTTGGCGACTTCAGCAGCTTGCTGCTGAGCCGTGAGATTCTTGTGGATGATGCCGATGCCGCCTTCCTGTGCCATGGCGATGGCCAGGTTGGCTTCGGAAACCGTGTCCATAGCGGCGGACACCATCGGAAGATTCAGGGTAATTTCGCGAGTCAGACGCGTGCGCAGTTGCACATCGCGGGGGAGAACTTCAGAGTAGGCGGGGACGAGCAGAACGTCGTCGAAGGTGAGTGCCTTCTGCAGGAGACGCATTTTCGGTAACCTCAAAGCAAAAAAAAAACGGGTCGCAGTGCCGGACGTTCGCCCAAGAGGCCCCGGATGCTTTTGGTTAACCTCGCATTATAGGCACAAAATGTGTCCTATTGAAAGAGGTTTTGGGATTTAAAACGAAAAAATTTTAGGCCTCTGTGTCGTCCAGAGGCTTGATGAGCTGATGAATGCCGCCGTGACGCGGGCGCGGAACGGCCGTGCGCTCCTTGTTCTGCGCGCGCAGACGGCGCACTTCCATGGGCGAAAGCGTCAGTTCTACGGCAATATCGATGCGATCGTCTGGGTTCAGAACGGTCTCGGGCGTGCATTTTTCGCAGAAGATGCCGCAGGCGGTCTCGCGGGGAAAGCCGGCCGCTTTGAGTGCATCGGCAACAACGGCGCCCTTGGGAACGTCGAGTTCATGCAGCTCGGCACCGCCTTTTCGTCTGGGACAACACAAATAAACGCGCATGAGTGTCGTGGGTATGAAAAAGCGCGGGTCAAGGGCTCAACCTTTTGCCGCGCTTTATTTGCTTTTGCTATTGCGGGTTAAAGAACAACGCAGGGCGCTTCGCCGGCAGGCAGTTCACGGATTTCGCCGATCGTGTACACGGTCTCGCCTTCGGCTTCAAAGAGTGCCTTGGTGCGTTCGGCGTCAGCTGCGTCGACCACGATGGCCATGCCGATGCCGTTATTGAATACGCGATGCATTTCGTGGGCATCAATGTTGCCCTTTTCCTGCAGCCAGTCAAAGATGGCCGGACGCTTCCAGCTGTCGGCGTGTACGACACATTGCGTGCCTTCGGGCAACACACGGGGAATGTTTTCCACCAGACCACCGCCCGTGATGTGAGCCATGCCCTTGATTTTCACGGACTTCATCACATTGAGCACCTGCTTGACATAGATGCGTGTGGGTTCCATTGCGCGGTCGGCGAGCGTAGCACCGTCGAAGGGCATCTGCCAGTCGGCGCCCGAAACTTCCACCACTTTGCGGATGAGCGAGAAGCCGTTGGAGTGGGGGCCGGAGCTGGCCAGACCGATTACGACGTCGCCCGGCTTAATGCTCTTGCCGTCAATGATTTCGTCTTTTTCCACGATGCCCACGGCAAAGCCCGCAAGATCGTATTCGCCGTCGGGATACATGCCCGGCATTTCTGCCGTCTCACCGCCGATCAGAGCGCAGCCGGCGAGTTCGCAGCCATGCGCAATGCCCTTGACCACACGTTCGGCCGTGTCCACGTCAAGTTTGCCGCAACCGAAATAATCAAGGAAAAAGAGGCTTTTGGCACCCTGAACGAGAATGTCGTTGACGCTCATGGCCACCAGATCCTGACCGACCGTATCGTGACGGTTGAGCTGGAAGGCAAGCATGAGCTTGGTTCCTACGCCGTCAGTGCCGGAAACGAGCACCGGGTTTTTATAGTCTTTGCTGATTTCAAAGAGAGCGCCGAATCCGCCGATGGAACCGAGCACGCCCGGAATCATGGTGCGCTTGGCAGCGGGTTTGATGCGATCGACAAGTTCATCGCCGTTGTCAATGGAGACGCCGGCGGCGGCATAGGAAAGCTGAGTCATTGTTTTGATGGGGCAGTCAAGAGAATTTAGAACGCCGAAGCCGGCTTCGCGCTAAACTTAAGCGCCATGCCGACGTTTGCCTTGAATCCGACATTTTAGCCCACTCGGATACAAGCTGTCTTCCTTGAAGACGTTTACCGAAGCAAATGCCGACGTGCCCGCTTTTCTGTTACACCTTTTCGAGCACTGCAGAACTCAATTGAACGCGCAGCCTACCGAACAACTTTTGCTCAATCTCGTGGAGCCCGAAGCACCGACGCTGGACAATTTCCGTGTCGGCAGCAATGCTGAGCTTTTGGCTGCGTTGCGTGATTGCAAGAAGGGACTGGGGCCGCAGTTCATTTACATATGGGGACCACCCGGCAGCGGTCGTTCGCATCTGTTACGAGCCATTACGCCGACTCAGCGCATGCGTGTGCCCGAATACGATGAGCAGACGCTTTTTTACACGGTTGACAATGTCGAGCGACTCGACAATGAGGATCTCGAACGGTTGTTCTTTTTGATGAACGATGTGCGTTCGCACCCGCAGGCGCGCATTGTTTGTGCGGGCACCATTCGACCTGCGGACCTCAACATCCGCGACGACGTGAAGACACGTCTGATGTGGGGACTGACATACCAGTTGCGATATTTGTCTGCTGACGAAGCGGGTGAAGAATTCCTGCGTCTGGCTCGTGAGCGCGGCATTGAGTTCGATTCGGCCCAGAGACGTTGGATCGAAGCTCGCTGCCCGCGAGACATGCGCGGATTACGGCGTTTTTTAGATGCGGTCGATGAGAAGGCCGTCCGCGAACATCGGCGCATCACCACGGTCCTGTTGGATGCGACGCTCAAAGATGTTCTTTCTAAGAACTGAGGAAGAATTTGTGAAGCTTGTTGTTTACGACCTTGATCACACGTTGATGCCCATCGATACGGGGGATATCTGGTGCAAGTGGCTCCTCAGGGCCTGCGAAAAGACTGTGCGTGTAACTGCAGAAGAAACGCTTAATCGTTTTACGCGCGAATATATCGAGCAGACATTGAATATTGATGAGTACGAAATGTGGCAGATGCAGTTTCTGGCTCAGTTCAATCGTGCGGATTTGGATGCGGCTCGCAAAGCCTATCGTGCGGAGGTACTTGAAAAAATTCTTCCTGCAAGTTCCGTCAGAATTGTCAATGAGGCCAAGCAAACGGGCGCCGTCACAGCGATCTGTTCGGCCACTTACAGCTATGCCACGCAGCCTTCCGCCGACTTGTTCGGCGTGGATTACCTGTTGTCGGTCAGGCCGCAGGAAGACCAATCCGGCAATTTCACCGGTCGCTGGATTGAGCCGATCACGTATCAGCAGGGCAAGGTGACGGCTGTTGAAAAACTCGTTGGTGAGTTGAAGCGACTGGGCACGACGATCGACGAATACGAATTCTGGTCGGACAGCGACGCCGATCTTGCCCTTTTTGAGTATGTTGACAAAAAGGGAGGGCGCTGTTGCGTCGTGAATGCAAGGGAGACGTTGCTGCGCATTGCGAGCGAGCGCGGCTGGTGTGTGACGGACAGTTACACTCAGGCAGAGTACGACTTTGCGGCGCAGCTTGTTGCCAAAGCGCTGGCAAATCGAGAAAATGCGCCTCGTCTTTTGAGAAAAAGAAAGTAGAAAAGAGAAAAGAGCCGCATGCAAATCAATAGAAGAGCGGACGAACGGAGTAAAGAATAAGTGTTTGATTACGTCAAGCGCATGATCGCCTCCATCGTGGGGCGCAACAATCACGAGGTCAATAAGGAGCCTCGCATTATTAAGGCAAGCGAACACGGCATTGATCCGAAACTGGTGAGCTTTGCCGCGGTGCGTACGTGCTCAATTTTGCAGCAGCGCGGTTACAAAGCCTACGTTGTGGGCGGCGCTGTGCGTGATTTGTTGCTCGGGGTCAAGCCCAAAGATTTCGATGTGGCCACTGATGCCACGCCCGAACAGGTTAAGCGTGCTCAGCGTCGTGCCTTCATCATCGGACGTCGTTTCCGCCTGGTGCATGTGGTGTTCGGAAACGAAATTGTTGAATGTTCGACATTCAGAGCACTGGATGCTTCGGGCGTTCGCAAGGATGCTTCCGGCCGCGTCATTTCCGACAACATTTTCGGGGAGATGTGGGAAGACGCAGCGCGTCGCGACTTTACGATCAATGCGCTTTACTACGATCCGTCGACGGGGGACATTTACGATTATCACGGCGGCTACGAGGATATTCGACGCAAGACGCTACGCATGATCGGTTATCCGCAGGCGCGCTATCGAGAGGACCCGGTGCGCATGATGCGTGCCGTGCGTATTTCTGCCAAGTTGGGTTTCAGGATTGAAAAAAGCGCGGATCGAGCCATCGCGGAAATGGCGCCGTTGCTCGGCAATGTGCCTGCTGCCCGTCTGTTTGACGAAATGGTCAAGCTTTTTACGTGCGGCCGCGCAGAAGAGTGTTTGCTCAAACTTCGTGCCGCAGGTCTGCATCGTTCGCTTTTGCCGATGCTCGATGTCATTCTTGATGAGCCCGACGGCGAGAAGTTTCTGATGCTCGCGCTCAAGCGCACCGACGAGCGTATCGCCGTGGGTAAAAAGATTTCACCTGCGTTCCTGTTTGCCACGCTTTTGTGGCCCCAAGTGAAAAAGCGCTGGGACGCCTATCAGAAGTCTTCGACAAGCAATAAGGGTTCGGCAAGAGCCATGGCGCTTTACTCGGCTGCCGAAGAGGTGATCGCCACGCAATCGGCAAAACTTGCCATTCAGTGCCGCTTTGTAGCCGACATGAAGCTTATCTGGATGCTGCAGCTTCGATTCGAACGGCGCACCGGCAAGAATCCCTATACCCTCGTCGAGCATCCTAAGTATCGAGCTGGGTATGACTTCATGCTTCTGCGCAGTGCTTTGGGGCATGTTCCCGAGAGCCTCGTGCACTGGTGGGAAGATTTTGTCGACGCAGATGAACAAAAGCGCGCTGACATGGTGGCTCAGGCCGAGGTCGAAGCGCGTCGCACGGCTACCCAAGCGCGAGCCGGCTCTAAGAGTCGTCAGAAAGAGCAGCGCGACGAAGAGCGCTTCACGGAAGAGGCCACACGCTACGAGCCTCGCAATAAGTCCCCCCGACGTCGCCGATCTTCGGCGGAAAAGGCCGGAGTCGAGAAGCAGACAAGTGAAGCAAAGCTTGCAGAAAAGACTGACGATGCCGCTTCTGTTGTTTCGGCTAAGCCCAAACGTCGCCGTCGCCGTCCTAAAAGTGACAAGGCAGAATCCAAGCTTGAACCGTCATGACCGAAGCCGTAATCGCGTTGGGTGCCAATCTGGGCGAGCCCAAAAAGGCGCTTGAACAAGCGCTCAAAAGGATCAGTGAGATTGAGCAGACGAGGTTGCTCAAGGTAAGCTCTTTTTACCGCACGGCACCAGTTGACTCTTCCGGACCCGACTATGTCAATGCTGTTGCGACGGTGGAAACGGAATTGGAACCGGAGGCGTTGTTGCGCGCACTTTTTGTCATTGAAAACGAAGCGCATCGCGTTCGTCCGGAGGGAGTACACAATGCTCCGCGCACGTTGGATTTGGATCTGCTTTTATACGGTGACGTGGTTCAGCAGACACCTTTTCTGACTCTGCCGCACCCGCGCATGCACGAACGCGCCTTTGTGCTGGTTCCGCTTTTGGAAATTAAGCCGGACTGCCGGATTCCCGGTAAGGGGGCTGCCGGTGACTTTCTAGAAAGTGTCCAGGATCAGGCGATTAACCGCCTGCCGTGAAAAAAGCTTTGCGTCCAATGCGAAATACCTAGCAACACAAGTGTTATTTCGTGCGAAAATTATCGGCAATTTTCGATTGCCCGCGTTCATGCCTCAGAAGACGCGGCTGCGATAACAAGAACGAAGTGCCCAATGGGCAAAACGGAGGAACACAAAGTGAAAAGTAAGATTTTTGCCACGCTTGCCGCCGGTGTCATGGCGTTAGCTTCCTTTGCCGCGAGTGCTGCCGATACGCTTCGCGTCGGTACGCATCCGACCTTTGCGCCCTTTGAGTTCCTCGACAGCGCCAGTCGTGAATACGTCGGTTTCGACATGGATATGATCCGCGAAATCGGCAAGCGCATGAACGTTGAGGTGGAATTCGTCAACATGGGTTTTGACGGCCTGATTCCCGCGCTGATGACCAACAACATCGATATCGTGGTGAGCGGTGTAACTATTACAGAAGAACGTAAAAAGCGCGTTGACTTCTGCGAACCCTATTACCAGGCCGGTCAGGGTCTGATGATTCGTGCCGGAGACGAAGCCAAGTATCAGAAGATCGAAGATCTGCACAACAAGACGATTGCCGTGCAGATTGGCACGACCGGCGCCGAAGTGGCCAAGGGCATCCCTGGTACCAAGATCAAGGCTTTCAACACAAGTGCAGAAGCCTTCATGGACCTGAAGATGAACGGTAGTGATGTGGTGATTACCGACCGCCCGGTGATCGGCTACTTTCTGGTGACCAATGCGCGTGCCGCCAAGGGCCTTAAGCGCCAGCCCATGCAGTTTGACAGCGAGTATTTCGGATTTGCGGTCAAGAAGGGCAATACGGAATTGCGCGACAAGGTCAATGCTGCCATGAAGAGCATGAAAGATGACGGTACTTACGACAAGATCTACGCCAAGTGGTTCGGCGAGTCTTAAGCGTCTGAAAAATTGTTAAGATCAAGCGGCCGCCTGAATGACGCTCAAGCGGCTGTTTATTTTTTGCCTTTGGTCTGATTCTTCGCTTTCGCTCTTTCTGATGGAAAACTCCACAAAGATTTTGGCTGGCGCCACGTGTGCTCTGGCGGTTGCGGCTGTCGGCGGTTGCTGGTTTTACGGTATCTATTCGGCCGGAAAAACATTTGATGAAACGGCTATCAGCAATTTTTCGACCGTGTTGCCCGCTGAACTTGCTGCTCGGGTAACGCAGTACGAGGGCGGATTTTTCAAAAAAACGTTTCAAGTGACGTTTGAAGCCGTGGGAGGTATCCAACTCGGAACGTTCAACGGACAGGCCTATCCCGGGCTTACGACGAAAGTGGAGCTCACGCGTGCGCCTGATACCAACTTCGAGCAGGGGCTGTTGAGAGCGGGTGTGCAGAACTTTGATGATCGCATCGAAGTGTCGTATACGGCGTGGGACGCTATCACGTCCGGTAGCCAGGCTCTGCCGAGCGCTCGACTCACATACAAAATCAAGCCGTTTACAGTTGTGGCCGGCGGACAGTGTTCATTTGAAGACTTTGAGTTCGATATTGAAACGGGTAAGACTCTGGAGATTCGTGCCCGCACGCCGGGTTTATCCTGTCGACCGGTCGGCCAACCGGAACTGAAACTCGGCAAGTTTGAGTTTTCTTTTGTGTCGGATGCCGAACCCATAGCCAAAGCACTTAATGGCGAAAATTCGGGACTTGCACAAACATCCTTGACAATGAAGCTCGGTTCGATGGTGGGGGCTGCAGCTCGCTTTGACGGATTTGATTTCAAACTTGATCTGAAGCCGGAAGAAGGGGCAAAAACGTGGACCGAAACCTTGAGCTTCAGGCTCAAGAACCCGGCTTCTCCGGCTCTTTATCTGGAGCTCGGACAGATCGGCGCGATTGATGACGTCAGCGGTTCGGTACGTGTCACAGGCATTACTGAGGAGCTCTGTGAGCAGGTTGCGCAGATTCTGCTCGGTCCGTCATATCTGCACGATGATTTGCTGACGCTGACTCTGATGAGAGGTATTCAAAACGACGGGGTGGCTGTCGAAATTGATCCGCTTTCCGTGTCGATTGACGGAAGTCGTGCAACTTTGTCGGGTGCTTTGAGGGCTGAATCGACCGGGCAAGGAAATCAGCCTGTCGGTCGTTTCCAATTTGAGTCGGACGAATCCATTTTGCCGCCGGAGTTGATTGCCGATGCGCTTATGCAGGGCTTTGTCAAGCAGGAAAAGAACAAGATCAAGAGCGAAATCGTGCTCACGCCTGAGTACGGAACGGCCAATGGACTGCAGCTGTATTGACGTAATACGAAGGTCGGATGTTCGTGTCTTATCACCGGAATCGGCCTCAAAAAAGACTGAGTCAGAGGAAGGTCTAAAAAATTTGATCGCACTCTTGCATTTTTCGAAAAGCTCTGTAAAATGCGCATCTCTTCGAGAGATAAACGCCTCGAAGATGAAAAGTGTGCCGGTGTAGCTCAGCTGGTAGAGCAGCGCATTCGTAATGCGAAGGTCGGATGTTCGAATCCTCTCACCGGCACCACTTACTCCCTTAAACGGGAAAACAAAATGCCTCAACAGCCGAGTTGTCGTGCTTTGAGGCTTTTTTGTTGGTTTCTTTCCTTAGGAAATTGATTTTTAAGGGAAAACCGAATAACATTACGCGCTTTCACATCCTTGCCACACCGATACGACGCTCGGGTGGCTTATTTCCGTAAGGAGGAATCAATGCGTCATTACGAACTGTGCGTCATCGTGCACCCGGATCAGTCCGAACAGGTTCCCGCGATGATCGAACGTTACAAGAATCTCGTCCTCGAACAGGGTGGCCAGGTCCACCGTGTTGAAGACTGGGGCCGTCGTCAACTCGCCTACCCGATTCAGAAGCTCGTCAAGGCTCACTATGTTCTGATGAACATCGAATGCACGGACGCTACGCTTGCTGAAATCGAAAACGGATTCCGTTTCAACGACGCCATCCTGCGTCACCTCGTTGTCAAGACCAAGAAGGCCGAAACCGCTCCTTCCGTCATGATGAAGAGCGTTGAAAAGGAAGAAGCCAAGAAGGTTGCAGCCGAACCCGCCGTTGAACAGGCTCCGGCTGAAGTTGAAACCGCCGAACAGGCTTAATCCAAACAGATTTTTAGATCGTCGCGAGAGTGGATTCTGACAACAGCATCGTCATTAGCGCGGTTCTGGTTGAAAAAAAAGAACTGTGTTACACGCCGGCAGGAATTGCGGTTTTTGAAGCCAAGTGTCATTACGCTGGGCAGCAGTTTGAAGCCGGAGCGATGCGAAAAGTAGAGTTTGATTTCACGGCCATGTCGTTTGCCGATACGGCAACGAGACTCGATAAAGTCGAACTTGGCAAGACGCTGGAGATGAAAGGATTTATCGCGCAGCGTTCACTCAGAAGCTCAAAGCTGACGGTCCATATCACGGAATTCAAAATTAGGAGTTGAAAAATGGCTTTTGGTGCAAAAGGTAAGGGCAAGCCCCGCCGTGCCAACCAACAGAATGCGCTCTTCAAGCGCAAGAAGTTCTGCCGTTTCACGGTTGAACATGTCGAACAGATCGACTACAAGGATATCGATACCCTGCGCGACTTCATTCAGGAAAACGGCAAGATCATGCCGGCTCGCCTGACCGGTACGAAGGCGCACTACCAGCGTCAGCTCGATACGGCGATCAAGCGCGCTCGCTTCCTCGCTTTGCTGCCCTACACCGATAACCAGGGGACCCGTTAATCATGCAAGTCATTCTTCTCGAAAAGATCAATCACCTCGGTGATCTCGGTGCCATCGTTAAGGTTAAGGATGGCTATGCCCGTAACTTCCTGATCCCCCAGGGCCACGCCAAGCGTGCGACCAAGGCTGCGATCGAAGAATTCGAAGCTCGCCGTGCCGAACTCGAACGCCTGCAGGCTGAACGTATCGCTCAGGCTCAGGAAACGGCTGAAAAGCTCAACGGCCAGGTGATCGAAATCACGAGCAAGGCCGGCGTTGACGGCCGTCTGTTCGGTTCTGTGACCAACGCCGACATCGCTGAAGCTGTTGACAAGCTCGGCTTCCAGATCAAGAAGAGCCAGGTTCGTACGCCGCTCGGCGCCATCAAGAGCGTGGGCGACTTCACGATCACGATCGGCCTTCTCACCGACATCACCGCCGACATCGTCGTGCGCGTGGTTGCCGAAGCCGCCTAATTTTTCGGTAGGTGCCTCCACACAGGAGGCATCGACTTGAAAAGTCGGGACGAAACCGGATCTTTCCGCAGGGAGAGGTTCGGTTTTTTTATGCTCAAAGTCAACGTGTGAGCTTCGTTTTGACGGTGTAACCGCACGTTGCCGACTCTGTTCGCTGGTGCTGTCATCCGTTAAGATAGGGCACTTCACAAAATTGAATATTGTAGGTTTGGTATGGCCGGATTTGATGACGAGATTCCCGCTGGAGCAATGGATGAATTGATCTCCGCAGACACGGAAGATATGTTGCCTGATGTGCCTCTGTCGGCGCAGACACCAGTGATGTCGAATGGTTCCCATGATCCGGAAGTGGCCTCCGTGCGCTTGCCGCCGCAGTCGGTAGAAAGCGAGCAAAGTGTCTTGGGCGGTCTGATGCTTGACAACAACGCGTTCGATCAGGTGGCCGACGTTCTTACGCCTGACGATTTCTATCGTCGCGAACACCGTGTGATCTATGAAAAGATCCAGCAGATGTGTTCCGAAGGGCGCCCCGCGGACATCGTTACGGTCTACGGAGAGCTCGAAGCCGAAGACAAAGCGCGCGAAATCGGCGGGTTGGCCTATCTCAACAGTCTGGTGAACAGTACGCCGGCGGCTGCCAATATTCGTCGCTATGCCGAAATCGTGCGCGACCGCTCGATTCTGCGTCAGCTCATCACCGCAGGCGAAGAGATTGCCACGAGCGCACTTTCACCCGAAGCAGCCGATGTACCCACGCTGTTGGATCAGGCGCAGGCCAAGGTCTTTGCCATTGATGAAAAATCCAATAAGGGCAAGCGTGGTTTTCGAGTGCTTGAGGAACTTGCCGGTGAAGTCACGCAAGAAGTGCAGCAGCTCTATCAGATGCGCAATACCGACGATGTCACTGGATTGCCCACGAGCTTCAAGATTCTCGACCGTATGACATCTGGTCTGCAAAAGGGCGATTTGATCATCGTTGCCGGTCGTCCTTCGATGGGTAAGACTTCGTTTGCCATGAACATTGCCGAATATGCCGGACTGACGCTTAAGATGCCGGTTGCCATCTTCTCGATGGAAATGAGTTCGGTGCAGCTCTGCAAGCGTCTGATTAGTTCCGTGGGCAGAATTGACGCGCAGAAAATGCGCCGCGGCCGATTCGATGATGCCGACTGGCAGCGCTACACGGAAACCGTAAGCTTAATGAGCCAGGCGCCGTTTTACATTGACGACACAGGCAACCTTTCGGTCAACGAATTGCGCAGTCGTGCTCGTCGTTTGGCGCGAAAAACGGGTGGTTTGTCTCTTATCGTTGTGGACTATTTGCAGCTGATGCGCGGTTCAAGCAAGAGCTCGATGGAAAACCGCGCTACGGAAATTTCTGAAATTTCCCGTGGTCTCAAAGGTCTGGCGCGTGAAATGGAAGTACCGATTATTGCGCTCTCGCAGTTAAACCGCGGCGTGGATGCACGAGCCGACAAACGTCCGATGATGAGCGACCTGCGCGAATCGGGTGCTATCGAACAGGACGCCGATATCATCATGTTCATTTACCGCGACTGGGTTTACAACAAGGAGTCCGGGGATCCGAATCTGGCTGAAATCATCATCGGCAAGCAACGTAACGGTCCTACCGGCGTGATCAATATGCGTTTTGACGGTCAGTACACACGCTTTGACAACCTGGCCGAAGAGGGCGACGTACCGCCCGAGTACCAGTAACGTTTTTTATGGAGCGGCGAAACCGATCTCGGCTTGATGGTACGCGGATTTCCGCCGGTATCAGCTATAAAAAGTTGAGGCTGCTGGAACCTCGAACCACCTACTTAACAGAATTTAGAAAGGAGGCGGCGCTTCCTCCCCTGCATAAATGCAGGGGTTTCTGCGCCGAATTTCTATGATCGACACATTGCTTTCAGTGGACTGGACCGGAATCGTTTTATGGATCTGCGTGGTGGCGCTGATTCTCTGCGGCGTGGCCGGAACCGTGGTGCCGGCTTTGCCCGGTATTCCTATGATTTTTCTAGGCGCATTGCTGGCTGCCTGGATCGGAGACTTTCAACACATTACCTGGGTGCCGTTGGTGGTGCTCGGAGTACTCACCATCATTGGGCTGGCTGTCGATTGGGTAGCTCAGACCATGGGAGCGCAACGGGCGGGTGCTTCGAAATGGGGCATTATGGGTTCTCTGGTCGGTACCGTTGCCGGGCTTTTCATGGGCATTGTCGGCATTCTTTTTATGCCGCTGGTAGGAGCCTTCATCGGGGAATACATTGCGCAGCGCGATTTACGCATCGCCGGCAATGTCGGCTGGGCGACCTGGGTCGGTATGATGGTGGGAACTGTCGTCAAGCTCGGTCTGTCTTTTGTCATGATCGGCATCATGTGTTTTGCGCTTTGGTTCTGAGTCGAATCTTAAAATGAAGAAACGGGAGGTCGAACGAGTCCGACTTCCCGTTTTTCATGGCGCTGCCGTTTAGAGAACTTCGCTGGCGTAGTCAGCCAAACGGCTACGTTCGCCGCGCTGCAGCGTGATGTGGCCTGCATGGGACCATCCGCGGAACTTCTCAACGACGTAGGTGAGCCCTGAGGAACCCTCGGTTAGGTAGGGCGTATCGATCTGCGCGATATTGCCCATGCAGACGATCTTGGTACCCGGACCCGCGCGTGTGATGAGCGTTTTCATCTGCTTGGGCGAGAGGTTCTGTGCCTCGTCAATAATGACGAATTTGTTTAGGAATGTTCTGCCACGCATAAAACTCATGGACTTGATGCGGATGCGGCTACGGATGATGTCGGCCGCGGCGCTTCGTCCCCAGCTGCCGGCACCGCGGTCAGCCTTGTTGAGCACTTCCAGATTGTCTTCCAGAGCGCCCATCCAGGGGGTCATCTTTTCTTCTTCAGTGCCGGGTAAAAAGCCGATTTCCTCACCGACGCTCACTGTGGCACGGGTAAAGATGATTTCGGAAAAGCGGCGCTCTTCCAGAGTTTGTGCAAGCGCTGCCGCCAATGTAATGAGCGTTTTGCCAGTTCCGGCTTGTCCGAGCAGCGTTACAAAATCAATGTCCGGATTCATAAGAAGATTCAGTGCCAGAGACTGTTCCAAATTGCGGGCGTGCACACCCCAGACGGCGTTGCGCGGCTGCATGAAGTCCTTGATTGTACAAAGCGTGGCGACACCTTCGGCAACGCTTTTGACCTGGCCCACAAAAGAGCCGTCTGTCGCCGCGACGAACTGATTGACTGAAAGACTCATTGCCAGCGGACCTTCGAAGCTGTACCAAACGCAGCCGTCGCTTTGCCAGCTCTTGAGGTTGTGAGTTTGCTTTTCCCAGAAGTCGGGTGCGACCGAAGCGCAGCCGGTGAAGATCAGATCGGCGTCGTCAATGGCCTTGTCGTTGAAGTAGTCCTCGGCCGTGAGCCCCATCGCTGTAGCTTTGATGCGGATGTTGATGTCTTTGCTCACGAGCACCACGCGCTTATTGGGAAAGAGCTCGGGCAGGGCGCGCACGACGGCCAAAATCATATTGTCAGCCTTGTCGTGTGGAAGGCCTGCCGGCAGTTCGCGGGGATTGAATCCGAAGTCCTGAAAATAGAGTTTGCCCCGGGCTTCTTTGTTGCCGAGCGCGGCCAGTTCCACGCCGTCTTGAATGGGGCCCGTGCCTGATTCGATCAAGCGATCAATCGTACGGCTTACCTGACGCGCATTGCGAGCGATGTCGGTTGTACCGGTTTTGTGGTTGTCAAGCTCTTCGAGCGTGACCATCGGCAGATAGACGTCGTGCTCCTGAAAGCGAAAGAGGCATGTCGGATCGTGCAGCAAAACGTTGGTGTCCAGTACAAAGATGCGCGGCAGTTGGCCAGTGGAACTCGAACGCGGACTGCGAAGACGGGCGACGTTGGTGGCTTTTTCGGGAATAACGGCAGTTGGTTCGGAAGCAGTGGCAGCCAGGGTTGAAGGAGTTTTCTTGACGGTCTTGCTCGATTTCGCTGTCTTTTGGACTGCAGGTTTTGGAGAGGTCTTGTCTGCAACGCGGCGGGTTCCCTTTACAGCTGGCACCTTAGTTTGGGATTTGGTAGCAGATTTCCGGGAAACGGGCTTTACCATCGGTTCTGTGCCGGAGACATCTGTTTTCTTGCCGTAGGCACTTGCATCGAGAATTGTGCCGCGTTTGCGGGGAGCTTCGGGTAGAGGCATATCGTATCTTTTGTTTTCAGCTAAAAAAGCAGCCGGATCGAAAGAACCGGCTGCAGGTGTTCTTAAGTTTGCTTGAGAATGGACGGGTCTTTGCGCACGGCGGTTCGAATCCCCGTGAAGATGGCGTTGGCAAGTCTGGCCTGATGTCGGGAATCACGCAGGCGGTTTTCTTCCTTGGGATTACTTAAAAACGCCGTTTCAACGAGAATGGACGGCACGCCCTGAGCTTTCAGAACGGCAAATTCTGCGTATTCGACGGACGACTTGTGCAACGGACCGAGTTTGGCGAGTTCCGAGAGCACTTCGTCGCCCAACTGAATGCCGTAGCGCAATTTTGTTTCAGCGAGCATATCCACAACTGTGCTGCGCGCTTGAGAGGCCACGTCCTTAAAAACTGTGCCGCCGATCTCGTCGGCTCGGTTCTGGGTTTGCGCGAGCCAACGTGCCTGCAGGGAAGAGGCGCCCCCCACGCTTAACGTAAAGACCGAGGAACCGTTGGCTTCGGGCTTGATCCAGGCATCAGCGTGAATGCTCACGAAGATGTGTGCTTTTTGTTTAACGGCTACTGCCGCTCGTTTGTGAAGGGGCAGGAACACATCCTTGGTGCGCGTCATCACGGCACGCATGCCGCGTGTGCGGTTGATCTGTGCCTCAAGCTTCTTGGCGATGGCAAGCACCACCGTTTTCTCATAGGTTTTACGACGCTTGCCGATGGCGCCCGGATCTTCGCCGCCGTGGCCCGCGTCAATGACAACCACAAGCGTTTCGGTTTTGCCGGACTTTTTGGGTGGTTTCTTCTGAGTGACGCGCTGCGTTTCCGAGACGGTGTTGGGTTTGCTTTGTTGGCGCTTGACTTCCTTGACGGGATCGGCATCGGCCCCCGTTCTTGCGATGACCTCGCGCATCGTATCGGCGTTGGTCGCTTCCAGGTCGATGATGATGCGGTGACCGAACTGAGCAATCGGCTTGGAATAGTTTACGTCGGCGCGCACATCGTCTTTTAGGTCAAAGACGATGCGTAATACAGTGGGCTTGAACTGGCCGGGGCGGATGCCCGCAATGAACTTGTCCGAACTGTTGAAGTTTTTGAGCGTCTTTTCGATGTTGGCATTCAGCCTCAAGCCTTCGATATCAAGCACCAGACGATAGGGCTTTTTGTTTCGAAGCACCATATAGCTGTACTTGAGCTTGCGGTCGGACTCAACCGAAATGCGCGTACTTTCATCACCCGGCCAGATACGAACCTGCAGTCGGGGAGCGGCAAGCGCTTGAAGCGGCTGAGCGGCAACGGCGCCGACGGCGCCCAGAATCAGTTCTCGACGGGTGGTGCTCATGCGCAAACCTCCATCAGGACCACGCGTCCAAGAGGCGTATATGCTTTAAGGGAGGCGTCTCGCGAGAGATCCTTCACGCTCAACGAGATCTCTAGATCGGCATCAGGCAAATAGGGCGCAGCTTTTTCACTCCACTCGCAGGCCGTAACCATGCCCGGTCCAAAGAGCTCGCGAAAACCTGCTTCATCGAACTCCTCAGCTGACTCGAAGCGGTAAAAGTCAAAGTGATGAAATGCGAGCGTTTTGCCGATCTCGTAGTCTTCCACGAGCTCAAATGTGGGACTGCGCACACGGCCGGTGACACCGCAGGCACGCAAAAGAGCGCGGGTAAAAGTTGTTTTACCAGCACCGAGCCCGCCGTTTAAGCGAAGGTTGAATCCGTGTTGAGCAATGTCGGATTCATGCGCCAAAAGTGCTTGGGCAACACGTCGGGCAAAAGCTTCCGTGTCTGCCTGTGTCTCGAAAAAAACTGTGATGATGTCGGCCGTTTTCTGCATGAGTGCAAGTGTAGTGCATACGCAAGGCAAACGGCTCGAAAACACAGGTAAAAAGGCGCAAATTCAGGTAACTTACTGCATGGTTTCCACTGCGCCCGCTTGTTTGAGTGCTTCTGGGCGCAATCGCATGGACATAAGCCATAGCAACAGAACCAGCAGGGCGCAGAAGGCGGAAGCAAGTGCATATTTCCAAGCCGATCCCATCACGATCGGCACCCAGACGGCAGCAGAAAAACAAAATGACGCGGTGATGAAAAACTGTTGAATGGCGGCGGCCATGCCGCGGTTCTTCGGAAAGTAGTCAAGATTCATCGCCATCATGACCGGACGCAGAAGCGCCATGCCCAGCGAATAGAGAACCGGAGCGATCAGAAGAAGTAAAAAACCTGGCTGTGTGAGGTAGTCGAAGACAGCTGCCAGTACGGAGCCCGCGAGAGTCAATAGGGAAACGATGACGATCATGCGTTTGGGGCGCAAACGTTTGGCCAGACGAATGGAGCCCCAGGCACCGGCAAAGGACGCGAAAATGAGCGGAATAGAGAGCCAACCGAATTCGTCGACGTCAAGTCCCATGACTTTGATGACGAAGTCGGCCGAACCTGCGGAATAGAGGATGCCGCCCATGAAAAGAATGCCGTGGGCGACAACGCCCGTCATAAAGGCGCCGTGAGTGAGTCCCTTGGCGTAGTTGCTGCAGATGACCGAGAGATTAAAGGCAGAGCGGTCGGCGGCGTTTAGCGTCTCCGGAATGCGGAAGTAAATGAAGAACGCAATCGACAGCGAATAAACCATCAGGAAAAGAAACACGGCGTGCCAGCCGAAGTGCATGACGATTTGGCCGCCGACGACGGGAGCGAGTGCAGGCCCCGCAGCAAAGAAAAAAGCGATCATTCCGTTGACGTTGGCCGCTTCCGGTCCGCTCCAGTTGTCGCGTACGATCGCTTGCGTGACGACTTGACCGACAGCCGCACCGATGCCTTGCAAAAGCCTCCAGCCGTATAGTGCCCATAGTGACTGACTGAAGGCGGCGCCGACGCTGGCTGCGGCAAACAACAGCATGCCGCCGATAAAAGTTGGACGACGCCCGTAGCTGTCGGAGAAACTTCCTGCCACCAGGCTGAAAAAAGCGTAGGTAAAAAGGTAGATCGTGAGCGACTGCTGAACGGCCACGAAACTTACGCCGTAGTCCTCGGCCATCGCGTGAAAGCCAGGCATGATGCCGTTGGCCGCAAAAGGCCCCAAGCTCGAGGTGAACCCGAGCGCTGCGGCATCGCGAACACGCGGATGGCTGGGGAAAGACTGACGAGGAGGCATCACGACAGGAAAAACAAAAAAGACGACTGTCTGAAGAATACACCTCAAGGTCGTCCGACAATTGCGTCAAACCGAGCTATTGAGCGAATTTTCCCGAGAAAGAGACGAGTAGAATCGGAAACGTTCCGAAACATATTTGTCGATCAACTTATGTCGGCGCACCGGTGATGTGACGACCGATAACAGCGATGCAGCGAGTAACGATTTCGATTGATGATGAGATAGCTCAAGCTTTTGACGCACTGATTGCCAAACGAGGCTACAAAAACAGGTCCGAAGCATTTCGCGATCTGTTGCGTCGCGAACTGGCGCAAGAACAACTTCAAGACTCAAGCCAGACCGAATGTATGGCGGTGGTGAGTTTTGGGTTTGATCATCACGCCAGAAGCTTGCCGGCTCGCATGACAGAACAGCAGCACGAGCACCACGAATCCATCATTGCGAGCATGCATGTGCACGCCTCTCACGATCGCTGCGTTGAGGTGGTAGTGATGCGCGGCAACTACAAAAACATTTCGACGATTGCTCAGGAAATGATCGCGGAGACGGGTATTGAGGACGGCGCCGTGCATTACGTGGCGTTGCCTTCCGGAGGTCACGATCATCAGCACAGTCACGAGTTCTCGCAGACGCATCAGCACGGACACGAAACGGCAAAGGACTAGAAATGAGTGAAAGCCTTCCAAAGATTGCGGCCTTTATCTTCTTCATCTGGCTCGGGTGGTTCCTGCGCCGCAGAGGAATTTTGAAGGAAAGCGCTTTTCATGCCGTCAGTGGCCTTGTTCTTTACGTTACCATCCCCTGCATCATCATTACGAATCTCAATGGCATCAAGATCGAAGGGATCATGCTGTTGATCGTTTTTCTCGGTTTTCTTTCGAACGTGGCTATGCTCGGCTATGCCTGGTTTCTGACACGTAAGGAGACTGACGAGAAAAAGCGCGACTTTTGGCGCATCAATATGTGCGGATACTCAATCGGCCCGTTGGCCGTGCCGTACATTCAGGCCTTTTATCCTACCACCGGTCTAATGACGGCCTTTATGTTCGACGTGGGTAACGTCATCATGAGCGGCGGTGGAACCTTTGCGATCTTGGCCGGTTCACACGAAAAACAACGCTCGCTGCTGAACGTTCTCAAAGTGATCGGAGGCAAGATGGTGCGCTCCGGACCTCTGATGACCTTTGCTCTGGTTGTCGGCATGAGCGCCCTTGGATTGCGTTTCCCCGATGAAGTGACCACGATTACGAAAGTAGGCGCTCAGGCCAACACGATGCTTGCCATGATCATGATCGGCGAGACAATCGAACTTTCAATGAACCGACAAAAATTGGCAACGATTGTCAAGATTCTGGCCAACCGTTGGCTGCTGTGCATTCTCTTTGCGCTTGCCTGTGCTTATCTGATGCCATTTGAAGGTGAGGTGAGAACCGCCATGGTGCTGATTTGCCTTTCGCCGGTTCCTGCGATGAGTCTGATCTATACGGCGCAACTCGGGTGTGACGTCGGCATGGGCGCCAACCTGAATTCACTTTCCGTTGTGATTTCGATTGCCGTGATGTCAACGGTGCTTCTGATTATGCAATCGGCCGGATTCTGATCTTTGCAGTGTCCGGCCGACGAAGGAAGCGTTCAGCAGCGTATATCAGGCTTTGTTGGCTTCGGCGTAATCGCTTTCGGATACGGCTTCGAGCCAAATCGCCTTATTGTTGGGAACGTTGGTTTCCACCGAGATGTGCGTCATGGGGTGCTTGTTACAGGCACCGTGCCAGTGTTCGACGTCAGGAGCGATTTGCACTACATCGCCCTTTTTGATGCGACGCGCCGGTTTGCCTCGTTCCTGATAAAGGCCTTCTCCGGCCAGAACCAAAAGGATTTGACCTCCCGTGTGTTTGTGCCAGAAGGTTCGGCAGCTAGGCTCAAACGTCACGTTGCCGATTGGGCAATTGAATACAGGCTCGGTGTTGAGCATCGTGAGGTAGGACGTGCCCGTGAAGAATTTGCCGTAGGGATTGACCGGCCCCTGCGGGAACACCGTGTCGAAATTTTTTGGAATCGGAGCGGCCGAAAGAGATCCGGCGGCACCGCTTGCAAGAGCGGCAGCCGAAGCCAATGCAAAATGTCTGCGAGTCATCATCTGTGAACTCCTTGAAAAGGAAGTGTTTCATTGATGCGTATCATCGGCCCAACGTGTTGGCGTTGCGGCTCGTCTTTGCCGAAATGAGAAAAACAGACAGTGTTTTGCTATTTCTGGAAAAGCAGAGGAATTGTCAAATAGGCACGATGAATTGATTCTCAAAAATCAGACGGCGGTTCGCGTTGGCTTGGTAGAATTGCGCCGCATCCAAAAAGGAAAGAAAAAACAAAGACGAAATGGCAAAAAATAAAAACAATGCAACGCCGCTCATTCGCAACAAACGCGCGACTTTCGACTACACGATCGAGGAGCGTTTCGAGGCAGGGTTGCAGTTGCGTGGCTGGGAAGTCAAGAGTGTCCGAGCCGGTCGCGCCACGATCAATCTGTCGCATGTGTATGTGCGCGACGGGGAGTTGTTTCTCTGCAATGCGAGCTTTACGCCTGCCGATCAAGTGTGTACGCATGAAAAAACGGAAATCACCCGTACGCGTAAGCTTCTGATGCACCGCCGCGAGATTGATCGTTTGGTCGGTAAAGTTGATCGTTCGGGCTACGCGTTGGTACCGCTTGACCTGCATTTTTCCAAGGGACGCGTCAAACTGGCGCTGGCGCTTGGTCGAGGCAAGCGAGAATTTGAAAAACGCGACGATGAAAGCAAGCGTGAATGGAAGCGCGATCAGTCTCGTCTCATGAAAAACGACATGCGAAGCGGCAAACCCCGACAGAACTACAACGATTAGAGAAGACTATGACAACGGAACTTGCGACGATCGACAAGAGCCTCGAAGAAAAGGTTGTTTCCGAAGAGGAAGTCTATTCGGGCAGACTGCTGCATGTGGTTCGTCGAGCCGTGCACTTACCCGATGGAAGAACCTCGGGACGCGAAATGATCTTGCATCCGGGAGCTTCAGCGATCGTTGTGCTCGATGACGACAACTGCACGGTGCTTGAGCGCCAATGGCGCTGTCCCCTGGATCGGGCGTTCTGGGAAATCCCGGCAGGCAAAATAGACAAGGGTGAGGATCCGTTTGAAACGGCTCGCCGAGAACTCGAGGAAGAAACCGGTCTTGCGGCTGAGAAGTGGGTTGAGCTCGGCACGATCCACAATGCCATCGGCTACAGCAACGAGCGCATCGTCATTTATCTCGCGCGGGGCATTCGCACTGCAGAAAACGGCCAAAAGCTTGATGCGGGCGAGTTCCTCACGTTGCATCGCCTGTCGTTTGAAGAGGCCATTGCCAAGACACGCAACGGCGAAATTACGGACGTAAAGACGTTGGTGGGCCTTACCTGGGCCAAGGACTATCTGCAGGGTAATTTGCCGCAGGCTATCGTCAAGCGGGCATAACAAAACGCCTCGCAAAAGCGAGGCGTTTTGAAGCGAAGAAAAAGCCGATTTACCACAAGCTCGGCAGCCAGGAATCGTCTTCTTCAGCCTTGGGTTTGACCTTGTTGAGTTCGATGACGCGGCGCGTATCCTTCTCAAGATCGTACATGCCCAGTTCGTGATAGCAATCGGCAATCAACAATAACGCATCGTCGCGAGCGGCCGTGGTCTGGAAGTCGGAAATCACGACTTTGGCGCGGTTGATGGCGGCGATGTAGGCTTTACGGTCGTAATAAAAGCGGGCCGTGGCAAGCTGATGGTTGGCCTGAGCATTGACCAGTTCGTGCATACGGCGACGAGCTTCGGGCGCGTAGCGGGAGTCCGGGAAGCGGGCGACGAGTTCTTTGAAAATGTCAAAGGCATCGCGGGCGGCCTGAGCATCGCGGTCGGCGAGGTCCTGTGTGGTGAGTTCGGCAAGCCAGCCGTCGCGCTCGTTGAGTGTGGCAAGCGCTTTCAAGTAAAGTGCGTAGTCGCTGTTGGGATGATTGGGATAGGCGCGAAGGAAGCGATCAAGCTGCAAAACGGCGCCGGCAGCGTCGTCGTCCTTATAGTTGACGTACGCCAGATCAATCTGAGCTTGCTGAGCGTAAGAGCCGAAAGGATAGCGAGCTTCGAGCTTGGTATAGTAGTCGCGCGCCACTTCCCAGGTGCCTTCGCTGACGGCCGCACGGGCTTCGGTGTAAAGCTGATTGGCGGTCCAATCGCGGGTAGGATCGATTTCAATGGACTGCAGCCAGGAGCAGCCGCTCAAGGCGACTGCCGTGCAGAGCAGGGAAATTTTTGTAAGACGCACTAAGTTACTGGAATTCATGACCACGAAAAAGCAACCTGAAAATCAATTGGGCGATTATATCTGCGAAGAGCCCGTCCAAGCGCTTGAATCTGAAGATGATGTGGATAATACCGCAGAGCCAGACGTCTATGAAATTGAAGGTTTTCCTGTAGGGGAGCGACTCGATAAGGTTCTGGCCACATTGATTCCGTCGGTGAGTCGAGCTCGCCTTCAGAAATGGATTGAAGCCGGGGCAGTGCTCGTCAACGGAGAAACTGCTTCGGGCGTTCGCATGAAAGTGGCAGACGGCGACGAATTGATCGTCACGCCGCAGCCTGCTCCCGAAGACACGGCATATGTGGCCGAAGACGGTATCGCGTTTGAAGTGCTCTACGAAGACGATGACATCATCGTTGTCAATAAGCCTGCGGGACTTGTGGTACATCCCGCTGCTGGACACTGGAACGGCACGCTTTTAAACGGACTTCTTTTCCGCTATCCCGAATTGGCGCGCGTGAGCCGTGCGGGCATTGTGCACCGTTTGGATAAGGAAACGTCGGGATTGATGGTGGTTGCGCGCAATGAGGCGGCGCGTACTGATCTGGTTCGCCAACTTCAGGCACGCACCGTCGGCCGCGAATATTGGGCCATTGTGCTGGGACTTGCGCCAGAAGCCGGGTACGTTGATCGTTCCATTGGTCGCGATCCGCGCTCGCCCATTAAGTTTTGCTGTCGCGGTGGTCAGGGCAGTCGTCCGGCCAAAACACGCGTGCGGCTTGTGGATTCGACCCGTGTGGCCGGTCGCATGGTGAGTTGGGTGGCCTGTCGTCTGGAAACAGGTCGCACGCATCAGATCCGTGTGCATTTGACAAGCGTGGGCCTGCCGCTGTTGGGCGATCCGCTTTATCGAACCAATGCTTCGGTGTTGCCGGATGAAGCCGGAGTCGCAGCGGCTTTCAACCGTCAGGCGCTGCATGCGAGTCGCTTGATTTTGAAGCATCCTGGCACGGGTGAAACCTGCGAGTGGTTTGCGCCGCCGCCGGAGGATATGTGCGAGCTGATGGAGGCTTTGGATTTCGGGCCGATTGATGCGCCGGTGACGGTCTTTGAAGAAAACGCCGCACCCCAAATGCCCGACTTCGGGCCGATGGTCTACGAAGGCGAAGCCGACGATTGACGAAAGAATGGTAGGCGGTCCGAATCAAACGAACAGACCGCAATGGAGAAAAACAAATGATCAACTGGAAGAATGAACTCGGCGTGATTCGTCCCGAATTCGGTGCCGGCGTCAAGGCTTTTTTCACCGAGCGTCTGGGTGGCGTTTCCTCTGGGCCGTGGGGTGGCGTTGACGGCATCATGGGGCTGAACGTCGGCAGCCGAGTGGGCGACAACAGCAGTTGCGTGCGCATGAATCGCTCGATTGTGGCCGATTTGTGCCCGGCGGAACCCCGTTGGATGACGCAGGTCCATGGTATTGCGGTGGTAAACGCAGAAGATGTGACAGACGAATCTGTACAGGCCGACGCTCAAATCACGACGCAACCGGAAACGGTTTGCGTGGTGCAGGTGGCCGACTGCCTGCCGGTGCTGTTGGCCGACCGGCAGGGACGAGTTGTTGGCGCTGTTCACGCCGGTTGGAAGAGTCTGGTTGCCGGCGTGATCGAAGCCTCTGTCGCAGCGATGCGTGCCAAGGTTCCCGACTGCAAGCTCAAGGCTTGGCTCGGACCGCGCATCGGTTTTGATGACTTTGAAGTCGGGACTGAAGTGGCCGATGTGTTCCGTACCAACTATCCTGAAGTTGCCGACGGCATCAAGCCTAAGGACGAAAAATTCTGTGTGGATTTGGCAGCCTATGCCAAGGCGGCCTTGAACAAAGTCGGCGTCGAAGATATTGAGGATTGTGCTCTTTCAACCGTCGCCGATGCACAGCGCTTCTTCAGCTATCGCCGCGACGGCGAACAGACCGGGCGGCACGCGGCTGTCATTTGGATCGAAAAGTAAGGAATAACAATGGCAGGAATGCAAAAAGGACGAATCGGTCGCGTTGGCTTTGTGAGCTTGGGCTGCCCCAAGGCTTTGGTGGACACCGAGCGCATCGTGACGGAACTGCGTGCCGAAGGCTACATTATTGCCGCCGACTACAAGGAAGCCGATCTGGTGATCGTCAATACCTGTGCCTTCATTGACGCGGCGGTGGCCGAAAGTCTGGAGGCCATCACGGAGGCCTTGCGTGAAAACGGTCGTGTGATTGTTACTGGATGCTTGGGCGGCAAGAAAAACGCCAACGGCGAAAGCTGGCTGATGGATCGCGTTCCGAGGGTACTTGGTATCACAGGGCCGGACAGTCTGGAGGAGACGCTCGCGCTGGTGCACGCGCATTTGCCGCGTCCGCACGAGCCTTTTGACGATTTGGTACCGGCGGCAGGGTTGAAGCTCACGCCGGCGCACTACGCCTATCTAAAGATTAGCGAAGGCTGTTCGCATCACTGCACGTTTTGCATCATTCCGGACTTGCGCGGCGATTTGGTGAGTCGTCCGATTGGCGAGGTGCTTCGCGAAGCAGAAAACCTTGTCAAGGGCGGTGTCAAAGAGCTTTTGGTGATCAGCCAGGATACGGCAGCCTATGGTTTGGACGTGAAGTATCGAACGGGGTTTGCGGGAGGCCGTCCGGTTAAGACTCGATTGCTTGAATTGGCTCGGGAACTTGGCAAGCTAGACGCCTGGGTACGCCTGCATTATGTATACCCGTATCCGTCGACGGACGCGGTGGTTGAGCTGATGGCTGAGGGACTGATCTTGCCGTACCTGGATGTGCCGTTTCAGCATGCGCATCCCCGTGTGCTAAAGGCCATGAAGCGTCCTGCAAGTGCCGAAAAGAATCTCGAGCGCATCGCGGCTTGGCGTGCGGTGTGTCCCGATATCACGATCCGTTCGACTTTTATCACCGGTTTTCCCGGAGAAACGGAAGAAGAGTTTGAGTATCTGTTGGACTTCCTGAGAGAAGCGCGTCTGGATCGCGTCGGCTGCTTTGCCTACAGTCCCGTGGAAGGCGCTCAGGCCAATGCTTTACCCGGACAGCTTCCTGACGAAGTGAGAGAAGATCGCCGTCGTCGCTTCATGGAAGTGCAAGCTGAGATTTCGTCTGAGATTCTCAAGCAGAAAGTGGGCTCCGTCAGGCGTGTCATCATTGACGAACCCGAGGACGAAGACGGCGTTGCCGTTGGTCGCACTACGGCTGATGCGCCGGACATTGACGGCGTGGTGTATGTGACGACAGACAAGCGTCTCAAGCCCGGAGATTTCGTGGACGTGCGCATCACCGATAGTCGTGAACACGATTTAATCGGACGTCACGTTGTTTCTGAGTGAGTGCCAAAGTAGGTCAAAGCAGGTTTGAGAGGTCAAAAATTGGCCTGATTGCCTTCGGATGACGAATTTGGAGCTAGTGATTACCCTAGCATGGAAAGCCGCAGCGGACGGAAAGTCTCCTGCGGTTTTTTATGTTAATTTTGTCTTAAGGCCTGTTTCAAGCGGGTTTTAAGACAGATATAAGAATCGGAAGTGAAAAACTGACTGAAACGGTAAGCTAATTTGGGAAGAAAAATGCTGAATTGACAGTATTTTTTTCTGTGAGAAAATCCGTCAAGCGACTTTTACACGCGGAAGCGACCCCAAGCGCATTCCGATTCCAAACCAAGCATGAGAAGTCGCGATAAGGAGAGACGAGATGACAAAACACAATTTCGTTCAGGCCTGCGTAGCACTTGCAGTGGCGGTGGCGTTTGCTCCCGCCGTTAACGCGGCTCCTGAAAAAGTTGACACGAAGACTTGCGTGGCCTGCCACAGCAACATCGGCGGCTTCCACAAGTCCGGTGCTCACAAGAAAGTTTCTTGCACGAGCTGCCACTCCGGCCTCACCAAGCATGTGAGTGCACCGAGCAAGGATACGCGTCCGGTAACGAGCATGGATCCCAAGACTTGCGGTTCCTGCCATCCGGCTCAATTCAAGTCGATGTACACGATCAATGAAGAACGCACGCCGCGTTTCTCCAAGAAGAACAGCGCCAGCGTTGCGCCCAATCCGTTCTTCGACCGTGCTTTGGGGGCGCATGGTTTTACGAAAGAACACGATTTGCCGCGTAGCCACGCGTTTGCCGCACTTGACCAGTATCTGTGCGATCGCGCCTTCGGCGGTCGCTTTGTGCCGAAGGACGGCTGGATGTATCTCGGTCAGGGAGACGGGGCTTTCCGTGTTTGGGATGTTATAAACGACAAGTATCCTGAAGATAACGCCCAAAAGCCTCGTCGTCCGGGAACGGCCGCTGCGGGCAACCCGGTTTGCTGGACTTGCAAGTCGACCGACCTGATGCTTGACTGGGCATACCTCGGCGAAAAACATCCCGAAGCCAAGTTCTCACGTCAATCCAATGTTGTCGACGTGATGCGCAACATCAATCATGCCGTGAATTGCAACTTCTGCCACGATCCTCACAGCGCCAAGCCGCGTATTGTTCGTGACGGTCTGATCCAGGCTCTGACCCGTACGGATATTCCGAGCCTGTACAGCGAAGATCCGAAGGCCACCAAGATCAACGTGATTGACATGGGCGTCCGCGGCTTTACCCGCAAGATCGCCACGATGGAAAAGGCCGACAGCAAGCTGATGTGCGCTCAGTGCCATGTCGAATACAACTGCAACCCGGGCTTTGATCCGAAGACCGGCAAGGCGATCGGCATGAGCGATGTCCGCACGAACCTCTTCCCGTTCGTTGACGTCACGAAGATTGATGACTTCTATGCCAAGGTTGGCTTCAAGGACTTCAAGCACAATGTGACCGGTGCCGCTCTCACGAAGATGCAACATCCGGACGTTGAAACGTACTGGAACTCCACGCACGACAAGGCAGGCGTCGGTTGTGCAGACTGCCACATGCCCAAGATGAAGGACAAGAAGACCGGCAAGGTTTACACGAGCCACTGGTCGACGACTCCGCGTCACTATATGAAGCAGACCTGCTTGCAGTGCCACAAGGACAAGACCGAGAAGCAGCTTAACCGCGTGATCGACGGTATGAAGGGCTACTACGACGGTAAACTGCGCGAGGCCGAAAGCCGCATGACCGACATGTTCAACGCCTTTGATCTCGCTTTGGCGATGGGCGTTAGCGACGAAGTCCTCAATCAGGCTCGTGAACTTCACTCCGTCGCCCACACCAATTGGGAATGGTGGACGGCTGTGAACGGTGCATGGTTCCACAATCCTGAAGCAGCTCAGCTCTCGCTTGCCAAGTGCGCTGACGCAGCTCAGAAGGCTACGAAGATCCTGCGCGACGCCATGGTCGCCAAGAATAAGAAGTAATCCGCTTCCGTAGTCAAAACGAAAAAGGGGTGCCCCGGTTTTTCGAGGCGCCCTTTTTTTCAACGTAAAATCGGACACATGACTTTTGAAACGACTTTTTGGATTGTTGCTGCGCTTTTGAGCGCTGTGGCGGTGTTTTCCGTTCTATGGGCGCTGATGCGCAAAGCGCCGGACGAAGACGGCAGTCTTACGCAGGAGCTTTCTCGTGAAGCGCTTGCTGAGCAGTTGCGTGTGCTCGATGAGGAACGCGCGGCAGGACTTGTCACCGATACGATTTATGAGTCGAGTGTTACTGACGTTCAGCGTCGGGCGCTTGAAGAACTTGCGATCGATGAAAGACGCGAGAAACGTGCTGCGCCGCTTGGCAAAGCCTTTGCTGTCGGTTTGGCTGTTGTGGTGGCCGGAAGCGCTTTTGCTCTCTACAAAGGCCTGGGTTCGCCTTCGCTGATCAATTTTGTTTCTGACTCTCCCAAACAGGGCATCATGCAGGCCGATGGAACACTCGGCAGTACCGAAGGCCTCTATGATGAAGAGTCGCTTGGCGCCTACCTCAAGGACAATGGCAAAGACGAACGAGCATGGGTTCTTTTCGCACGTCTTAAGGTGCATAAACAAGCATGGAAGGAAGCAGCCGACGCGTATAAAAAAGCCGTTGATCTCGGCGGATTCGTTGCCAAGGACGCCAACGTTTTGGTGGAATACGCCGCAGCCTTGATCAGCCGGGAAACCAGGGATACGTACATCCAAAGTTTGGCGGTGCTTGATCAGGCGCTTGCGATTGACAACAAGCTTTTGTCCGCTCGAGAGCTCTATGCCATCAGTTCTTTAGAGCTCGGACATTGGAAAGAGGCTCGAGAAAGCATTGAATACCTGCTTTCTCAGATGTCGATGGATAACCCAGTCTATGAGCGATTGGCTCAGACGGGGGCATATGCGGCTGAGCAAGAGCGAAAAGAAGCGCAGACTGAGAAATCCTCGCAACAGTGAAAAAATTCACGCCCGATGTCAGACGTGTGTGTCTCTCTTATTTGGCGGCGGGATGGCGCTGTCGTTTGGTGATGACGCTTGCTGTGCAACCGGCGGCCAAAATCAAAAGCATTCCGACCAAAGCCACAGGCGGAAGCGCTTCTTTGAAAAAGACCACACTGATGATTTCCGCAAAAGGAATGACGGCAAACTGAAAGCACGCCGTCAGCATCATATTGCCGTAGGCGAAGGCGCGCGTCATGGCCACCTGTGCGAGCACTGCCGTGATGCCAACGCCAAGCAGTCCGGTCCAGACATCCATGTCGTGCATTTTGAGGCCGCCCTCCAGGACGTAGCAACCGGCCAATCCCCAGATTGTTCCGACAAGCGAGAAATAGAACACGATGCGAAGCGATGGCTCACGCAAGCGACCGAGTTGGGCGATTTGAAAGAAGATGAAGGGGCCCAGAGCGCCTGCAAAAAGGCCCATTAACGCGTAAGGAAGCTCGTCAGACGCAATCGAAGGCTGCAGGATCAAACATACGCCGATAAAACCCACACAAATGGCAGCAGCAAGTGACCATGGCGCTTTTTGGTGATGCATGAGAGCCGTGACCACAAAGGTGGCGGCAATAAAAAGCGGCGCCGTGTAGTTGAGTGTGACGGCTGTTCCCAGGGGAAGGTGCCCCATTGTGAAAAACCAAATGGTGAAAGCCAGAGTCCCCAGGACAGAACGCTTAATATGCCCGAAGAGATACTTGGTGTGCGGCGTCTGACCTTGAATGAACATTACGATTGCGATAAAGACCAAACCAATGAGTGAGCGGTAAAAAACAATCTCAAACGTGCCGGCTTCACCAGCGGACATTTTTACAAGTGAACTCATGGTCGCAAAAAGCATTGCGGCTACAAGCATCCAGCACGATTGAAGCATGATCTCGAAAAGTGGTAATGGATGATCGAAGAGAAATTTCTTCTACAAGGTCTCCGTCCGATTATATGCCCGAGTCAAGGGTGAAATTTGGGAAAAAGCCAGATGCGAAAAAACCGCTCCAGCGAGCTGAAGCGGGTTGAACTAATCCGTAAATCTCAAGAAGAGATCAGACTAGAAGCGGTGACGCAGACCGACGTAGAAGGAATAGGCAGAGGGATCTCGTTCGAACATACCGAATTTCGTGCCTGTGTCCGTCTGATCTTGCATGTACGAAGCCACGCCGTATACGTCCGTACGTTTGCTAAACGGATAGGAATAACCGGCACTTACGACATAACGCTTGATGTCGATGCTGTTAACGGGGATTTTGTCGCTTGTCAGAACTCTGTCCATGCTGTCAGCGGCTTCAGCATCTACATAACCAAGACCGAACATCACTCTGCCGCCGGCCAGTGGCGAGTCGCTCGACAGACTAATGCCGTAGCCTTTGATCTTGACAGCATCATTAACTTTCATGCCGAGCAGATTGTCAAGGATTGAGTTTGCTCTGCCGATTACACCGCCCAGCGAAGACAAACGGACTTCATCAAAGTACTGAGCGCCAAGGTAAATCTTGACGACGTCGAAATCGTAGCTACCGCCCAAAGTAACCGTCAGACTGTCATCAATGTCGTCTCCGTTGTTCGGCCATTCCCCTTGGCTGAATTTAGCTGTTTTGTAGTTGATTGAATCGACTGCAAAGTAACCGGCAAACGGACCGTTGTTGTAGGTGACGCCGAGCGAATAGAAGCGGTTGCTCGAGGACTCGTTTTCATTGTCGTTCGAACCCATGCCGTATTGGGCGAACAACTTGAAACCGGCAAAGTCCGGGGTCTCGTAGGCAATCATGTTGTCCCACTGGCCTGCGAGCGAGAAAACGTTCGAGGCCTGGGCGGTAAATTCACCGTACGAAGTTCCGAAGGCGTTGATCATGCCGACTTTCGACCAGGAGGATTGGCCGCTGTTGAGGGCCCCCATTCGGCCAAAAGCGAGCTTGCCGAAACTACCTTCCAAGAACAGGCTTGATTCACGGTTAAACATGACACCGGTGGAGTCTTCGGAACCGTCGTCGGAGTCAAAGCCGTTTTCGAGAATGAAGCCCACGGTCAGACCGTTTCCGAGGTCTTCCGTGCCTTTCAGTCCCCAACGGGAACCGGAGCCGACGCCGGACTTCATTTCAAACGAGTCAACATCATCGACACCGGAAGTGTCCATATCGATGTGGCTGTAGCCAACCCCCGTATCCAGGATGCCGTAGAGCTGAACGTCCGCGGCAAGAGCGGAACCGGCAAAGGCACCGAGAACAGACACGGCAACTAAAGTTTTTTTCATGAAAAATCTCCCTGTTATCGAGCCCGCTTTTTTGTGGCATTTACTCAGTCGCTCAACGAAGGCGACATGGCATATGCTCAGCGCTGATGGCATCGGCCCAGAAAAGGGCTTTCATCGAAGCTCAATGATCGCAGTCTGAATGGACTTGAACAAGAAAATGGCGTAATACGTCCAAAGAATCGGGTTTACCCTAGTTAGGATTGCAACAGGCGGGTACGAGCTCGCATTGTCCAGCAATTGCGCGGATCAAGTGTTGCGGAATCAGAAGCTGAAGTGATTGGCTCTGAAAGAATGTGTTTGACTTTGCTAGGCCAAAGCGAGGTGAAGATGACGGACACCGAACAAAACAAGGAAATCTTAAGGCAGGCAAGATAAATTCTCGTACGACGTTAAAATTGTTTGATCATTCAAACTTTGAGAAAGAAATTCATTTATGCAGGGTTCTCAACCGCAAGAAAATTCGCGTTTACAAAGGATTAAATTCGGTCCCTTGAAGCGCGAAGCCGATACAGTGCTTGCTATGGTTCGCATCTATTGTCATGCCCATCACAGCACCAAGGGCGACAATTTGTGTTCTGAGTGTCAAGAACTTGCGGACTATGCCTTCAAGCGACTTTCCTGCTGTCCCTTCAAAGAAGACAAGCCCGTGTGCGCCAAGTGCAAGGTTCACTGCTACAAGCCTGCTTACCGAGAAAAGATTTCCGAAGTGATGCGCTTTGCCGGTCCTCGGGTCATGTTCAAGCACCCGATTCTTTCTCTGGAGCATCTTTGGAAGTCGCTCACGGTGACGCCGCCTGAAAAGCCGCGCGGAAAACCGAAAAAAGTCACTCCGATTCGAGAGGTTCCTACTGTCGACAATGCTGCAACAAAAGGAGATCGGCCGTGATTCGTTTGGCTCTGATTTTCCCGGTGCTGTGTTTTGTTCTCTTCGGCGCGCATCTGCTTTTCCATGGGTGGGGGTTGGAAATTGCGCTTCTGCCTTTGATTCCGGTCGTACTTTTGTTCGTCCGTCACCGCTATTGCGCAGCCATTTGCGGCATGTTGCTCGTTTGTGCGGGCTTTGAGTGGCTCTACACGGCAATTGATCTGGCCTTGACGAGGCAGACCTACGGGATGCCCTGGGTGCGTGCAACGGTCATCATCGGCACGTGTGCCGCCGTGACTTGGCTTGCGGGAGCCATGCTCTTTTGGCGTAAATTTGACAATTTCTACAACCGAGTGCGTTGAACTAGAAAAAGAGAGGTGGCAGAAACAAGAAACGGCGTCTCGGAATAATTTCCTTGACGCCGTTGCCTTAAAGTCGGTCAGATGGTCTTACTTTCTGGAGCCGTTGGTTGCAAAGACATTGTTAAGTGCCTCAAGCACAATGCCGGCCAAAGCATTTTTGCTCTTTTCCACTAAGCTGAACTTGCCGTCCTTGTAGACAAGGTTCGAGAGCGAGATGTCCGAAGAGGCGATTTCCGCCGCCTTCTGAGCGCGCTCGGCCGTGTTTTCATGTCCGGTCAAAGCTGCGATGGCACCGATCAGACCCGCGGCCTTGCTGACGTTCTTGGTAACCTGCTTGGCCGGTTCCTTGACAGTAAGGTTTTTTACGGCGATGTTGACGGGGTCAAGGCTTTGCAGATCCACGCCGGTGGCCTTGGCCTGTGTCCAGGTCATCAGCGTCTTGCCTGCGGCATTCTTGGCTTCCAGATTCGAGACGGCCAGGTCGCCGTTCCACTTGAGCGCCAGTTTCTTGTCGGACTTCAGATCAACCTTGCCGTTGACGTCGGCTGTGCCCTTGGTGAGCTGAGCGCCCGCAAGAGCCTTGATCCACGGATTGAAGGTGGCAAAGTGCAGATTCTTCACGTCGGTGGTGGCGTTGACAGCCAACGGCAGAATCGAAAGTTTGCCTGAAGAGGAGAGCTTACCTTGTGCAACGTTTGCGCTGGCTGAATATGTACCGGTCTTTCCCTTGTCCGACGAGAATCCCTTGGCATCCAGATTGATGGCTGACACCGACAATGTGGCTGCGGGTTTCAGACTCGTGTCGGTGACCTGTACCGAGCCGTTGCTGATCTGAGCAGAGCCGACAGACCACTTCCAAGCAGCGCTGGGAGAGGCTTCAGACGTTGATGCCGCAGAACCGGATGTCTTTGCAGCCGAAGCATTTGTCTGCGAAGCAATCGAGAGTTTGATTGAAGGCTGAACGATTTTGACGCTGTTGACGTCAGCTTTTTGCGCGGAGACATCAACGCTCTTGAGATCAATAGATGCGGACTTGACGCTGACAAACGGTTTGTTTTTGGCGTCGCGCACATCAAGGTTGTTTGCCGAGGCCGTGCCGCTAACTTTGATGCCGGAGACACCTGACTTAGGCATGTCGAAGGACACCTGCAGGTTGCACGAAGCGGAAGCTTTTTCAATCGCGACGGGTAACGTCACTGGCGCAGCCTTAAGAAGTTTGGCGACGTTGAGGTTGTCGATTTTCACGGCCATCGTGGCTGTGTCTCCCTTGAGCGCACCTTCTGCTTTGATCGGCGTGCCGTCAATTTTCAGGGAGAGCTTGGGATTGACGGACGCACTGGCCGAAGAGGGAAGCGTCGACAAAATAGGCAGTGCAAAATCAATGTCGGTGATTTTGACGTCAGCTCCGTTCTGAGCATTTGTGAGTCTCACGCTGCTGTTGGTGACGCGGACGTTGGCTAGAGAAAAGGCGGGGAGCCCAGAAGATGTCGAAGCATCGGCCGGAGCTTTTTCAAATGCCTCTTTGGCCTCTTTGTTGTTGGTCGCATTGGCAGTGAGGTGCATATTGAAACCGTCGACCGTGATGGCTTCGACGATCGGGGCCATTTCGGTGAGGGTGCTGCCGCTCAGGTCAGCCGAAAGGTGCTTGAGGGTGAGCAGATTGTTTTTCGGAGAGTGGGCGGATTTGATTGCCAAATCGTTGATTTCAAGCGACCAATTCCAAGGATTAAACGAAACATCTCCGACAGTGGCATCGCGGCCGCCTAAAGCATCGGGCACAACATTGGAAACAGCCCAACGAACGCCCGCGGGCACACCGATATATCCCGCTGCGGCATAAAGACCGACGAGAATGACAACGCCTGCGACGGGCTTGAGGACTTTTGATCCGGCCATAGCAATTCCTTTCGTTACAACTAAAAGGCGGCCGTTGCATCGCGCAGCGGCCTTATCCATAGCACTACTTTATAGGCCAGACGGAATCAAAAGGCGTTAAAGAGCAATGAATTTTTGCAAAAAGAAATTACCGTTGGGCGAGCACGATCAAGCGGCTGCTTTCGGTCGTGAATTCCGTAAAGCTCTGTCCGTAGAAAGCGACCAATTTCAAGCCCGCTGCAGCAAGCATTGAGCGGTATTCATCGCACGTATATACGCGCACACTTGCCGACACCGGTCCGCGGAATTGCGTGGCCGGAAAAATGACGGTGGCTCTCTTGGATTCGGCGTCCCAGGTTTCGCAAACTTGTTCGCCGGAAGCAATGATGCGGGTGGCTTCTCCGGCAAGCACGCGAGAGGGGTTGGCTACTTCGATCAGAAGGCGACCGCCATCGGCAAGGCTTTTTGCAAAACGCGCTAGCAGATCGGCGTTGTCTTTGTCAGAGAAGTAACCGAACGAACTGGCCCAATTGATGATCAGATCCATTTTCTCGGGAAACTGCGCCGTGCGCATGTCGTCGGTCTTAAATTCACCCGACAAGCCCGCTCGGGAGAATTTGTTCTTGGCGGCGCTCACAAAGTGGGAGTTGAAATCAATGCCGCTTACCTTGGCGCCGAGACGCGCCAACGGAAAACTCAGATCAGCTTTGCCGCAGGGACATTCAAAAACGCGCACGCCGGCAGTGAGATCGAGCTTGTCCCAAATGGCCTGTGCATCGGCACGGCTGGCGGCCGGATCGCGGAGCCACTTTTCTTCGGGAACGTGACGGAACCATTCGGTAAGCGTATTGGACATCGAAAATTCCTTTGTAAACAATTTGGACACGCGAGGTCCGCAAAAATTCTCAACCTTTCGATTGTACCGCCCGCGGACGGCTGTGACAGTGTTGGTGCCTGTCGTTCTTGCAGTCAAGCCCGTTTGGTATGGGCATAATGCACACGTTGTTTGTCATTTCTGAAAAGAATTCTTATGGCGCTCGGTTTTCTCTACGGTGTCCTAGCCTGCATGATCTGGGGCTTTGTGTACCTGGTGCCGGAGGTCTTGCCGGGGTATCCGCCGGCACTGATGGCCGCCGGGCGCTTCGTCAGTTTCGGTCTGGTAGCGGTGCCGCTGGCATGGATGGAGCGGCGTGAATTTGCATACTACACATTACGAGATTGGATTGACGTCTCCAAACTTGGCGTCATCGGAAACATTGCCTACTACTGGTGCCTGATTGAGTGCATCCAGAACGCAGGCGTGCCTGTGGCTGGAATGGCAATGTCGGCAGTGCCCGTTCTTGTGGCAGCCGTCTCCAACATTCGCGACAAGAAAAAAGGCACGGCTTTGGCCTGGTCGCGTCTGGTGCCGGGGCTTTTACTCATTGTTTGCGGTTTTGCGCTTGCGAGCATGACCGAGTTTGAAATGGTTGTTCGTGCTTCGGCCGACGGCGGCGTGAAGTTTTGGTACGGCGTGATGATGGGTGTTGCCGCTTTGCTGCTCTGGACGTGGTATCCGATTCGAAACGCCGACTGGCTGCTGGCCCACCCCGGCCGTTCCCCACGAGCCTGGTCCACGGCGCAGGGACTAACGACGTTTCCTTTTGCCGTCGTGATGTATCTTTTTTTCTGGGAGCTGGAGCCCGACGGAACGCCATTGCTTGGTTATGACCCGATGTGGTTTGTGTTTGTCATGGTGTTCACCGGACTGATGGGGTCTTGGGTCGGTATTGTCTTCTGGAACGCGATGAGTCAGCGTTTGCCGACGGCACTGGCCGGCCAGATGATCGTTTTTGAGACGATCTTTGCCGTGACCTACGCGCATGTGTTGCGTATGCAGTGGCCGGCGTGGAACATGCTTGCCGGCATGGCTTTGCTTTTGGCGGGCGTTACTTTGTCGTTGAAGGTCTTTCAGGCGGCCAAGGCCAAAAGAGGAGAAATTGTCGTTTGACAGTAATCAGGCTGACGTCAAAATCGTTCTTTGCGCATAATTGCGACAGAAAAAATTAACGCGCGAAATTTGAATTATGAATACGACTTCAGAAACAAGCGGCGAGCGGGTGTCGTTGGCTGTCATCGGAGCGGGCACCTGGGGGTCGGTACTTGCGCACATTGCAGCGCCATGCGCCGATGTCGCGCTTTATTCGGCGACGGGTAAAAACGTTCAAGCATTGCAGATGGATCGCCGACATCCGAAGTTGCCCGGATTCATTCTGGATCCTCGCGTTGATGTCAGATCAACGATGGGCGAGGAGCTACGTGAGGCAAACGCCGTCATTTTGGTGGTGGCATCGCGTTACATTCGCGACATGGCTCGCCATATTGCTCCGTTGATTTCTTCCAAGACGGTTGTCTGCATCGCCGCCAAGGGCCTTGAACAAGGAAGTGCTAAGACACTTTCTGAGGTAGTTGCCGAGGAACTTCCCGACGCAGACATTTGTGTCTTGAGCGGAGGATCGCACGCCGAGGAGGTTGCCACCAATCTACCGTTCGGGATTAGTCTGGCTGGTAGTTCCTGTGCCCGTTCGGTCATGAAGCGCGTGTTTGCCAAAGCTCGCGCCCGCATTTCCGAGCAGGAAGATGTCAAGTCTCTGGAACGGTTCGGTGCTGTGAAAAATTTAATTGCCATTGCGGCCGGCATCGCCGAAGGTCTTGCATTGGGAGATAATTTTCGGGCCTGTTTCCTGACGGATGCCATTGCCGAGGCTCGCCGCTTTGTGGGAGCAAGTGCGGATGATGTTCTGAGTTATGGCGCGTTGGGGGATTTGTTGGCAACGGCTCTAAGCGTTCACAGCCGCAATTTCACTTATGGGTGTTGGCTCGGGCAGGGACTGTCGCCCGAAAAAGCGCTGGCCGAGGTAGGTATGGTGGTCGAGGGACTCAATGTTGCTCGTGTTTTCGATCAATTTCCCCGAAGTGACTGTCCGCTTCTGACGCGTGCGGCTAATATCGCCGTGCACCATGAAGACCTCACGCGCGAACGTTTCTTGTCGCGCCTTGGCTATTGATTTTTAATAGCAAATAAGTAAAATTGCGCCTTTCTCACGGTGTAGGCTCGACACCCGCACCGCATGTGTTTAACCGCCTCTTTTAAGGTGAAAAATGTCTGAAATCAACAAGGCAGAAGTTATTGCCCAGTACGCCCGCGCCGAAGGCGACACGGGTTCCCCCGAAGTTCAGGTCGCTCTGCTGACCGCTCGCATCAATTCCTTGACCGAACACTTCAAGGAACACAAGAAGGATCACCACTCCCGTCGTGGCCTTCTGAAGATGGTGAGCCGCCGTCGCAAGCTGCTCGACTACCTCAAGGGCAAGGACGTGGCTGCCTACCGCAAGCTGATCGATTCGCTCAAGCTGCGTAAGTAAGAATTGCCGAATCCCGCGGCCTGTTTGTCAAAGCGCAAACAGGCCGTAAGCTTGTCTAAGGACAGCTGAAAAAACAATTGATTAACCTGCTTTGCTCCGGCAAAGGCTCTTCGGGTGACGGTAACGCGCGTTGCGACACAAGCCTCTGACAACGGATCGGAATTTTGTGCCGCAGCGTGCCATCAAGCACCGAACGAACCAAAAGCCATACGGGAAGCAAAGCACCTGAGAACAAAGGAAACTCAAAAATGAGCATGTTCAACAAGGTCTCCAAGAGCTTCATGTTCGGCCAACACGAAGTGACGCTCACCACGGGCGAAATCGCCCGCCAGGCTTCCGGCGCCGTCGTTGTTCAAATGGGCGACACGGTTATTCTGGCTACTGTTGTGGCCAAGAAGGAAACCAAACCCGGACAGGATTTCTTCCCTCTTACCGTTGATTACATCGAAAAGGCCTATGCTGCCGGTAAGTTCCCCGGCGGCTTCTTCAAGCGTGAAGGCCGTCCGTCTGAGCACGAAACTCTCACGAGCCGCTTGATCGATCGCCCGATCCGTCCGCTCTTTCCGGACGGATTCTTTAACGAAGTGCAGGTGATTATTCACGTGCTTTCCGTTGATCCCGAAATCAACCCGGACATTCCTTCCATGATCGGTGCTTCCGCCGCTCTGACCATTTCCGGTATTCCGTTCAAGGGTCCGATCGGCGCTTGCCGCGTGGGTTATGTCAACGGCGGCTTCGTGTGCAATCCGACTGTTTCTCAGCTTAAGGATTCTCGTCTTGACCTTGTCGTAGCCGGTACCGAACGTGCCGTGCTGATGGTCGAGTCCGAAGCCGATTGCCTGCCTGAACAGACGATGCTCGATGCCGTGATGTTCGGGCATCAGCAGATGCAGGTGGCCATCAATGCCATCCACGAACTGACCGCCGAAGCCGGCAAGCCTGCTTGGGATTGGCAGCCTGCTCCGAAGAACGAAGCGCTCATTGCCCGCGTGCACGAAATTGCTCAGGCTGACATCGAAGAGGCCTACACGATTCGCTCCAAGCAGAGCCGTACCGAAAAGCTGCGTGCTATCTACGAAAATGTGGAAGCTCAGCTGACGGCCGATGCCGAAGCCGCAGGCACCGAAGTTGCCGACATGAACGAAGTTCACGGCATCCTCTTCGAAATGGAAGCCCACGTCGTTCGCACCAATATTCTCGAAGGCAAGCCCCGTATTGACGGTCGCGATACCCGTACGGTTCGCCCGATCGAAATCCGTCAGTCGATTCTGCCGCGTACCCACGGTTCTGCCCTCTTTACCCGTGGTGAAACGCAGGCTCTGGTGCTCACCACGCTCGGTACCAAGCAGGATGAACAGATCATCGACAACATCATGGGCGAAAGCCGCGATCGCTTCATCATGCATTACAACATGCCTCCGTTTGCCACCGGCGAAACCGGTCGCGTGGGCAGCCCCAAGCGTCGTGAAATCGGTCATGGTCGTCTCGCCAAGCGCGCTCTGAAGGCAGTGTTGCCCAGCGCCGAAGAATTCAACTACTCGATTCGCGTGGTTTCCGAAATCTGCGAATCCAATGGTTCCTCCTCGATGGCTTCCGTCTGCGGCGGCTGCCTGTCGATGCTCGACGCCGGTGTGCCGCTCAAGGATTACGTGGCAGGTGTTGCCATGGGGCTCATCAAGGAAGGCAACAAGTTTGCCGTTCTCACCGACATTCTCGGTGACGAAGATCACCTCGGCGACATGGACTTCAAGGTGGCAGGTACGGAAAATGGTGTGACCGCTCTTCAGATGGACATCAAGATTGAAGGTATCACGGCCGAAATCATGCAGGCTGCTCTGGCTCAGGCTCACGAAGGCCGCATGCACATCCTCGGCAAGATGCACGAAATGGCCGGCGACGGCGCCAAGGAACTCTCCGTTTGGGCTCCGCGTCTGCTCACCCTCAAGATCAATCCGGAAAAGATCCGTGACGTGATCGGTAAGGGCGGTGCCACGATCCGCGGTCTGTGTGAAGAAACCGGTTGCCAGATTGACATCGAAGACGACGGCACGGTGACGATTGCTTCCAACGATACGCAACGTGCTGAATTCGCTAAGAAGCGCATCGAAGAGATCACGGCCGATGTCGAAGTGGGCAAGATTTACGAAGGCCCCGTTGTCAAGCTGCTTGATTTTGGTGCCATTATCGGTCTGCTGCCCGGTAAGGACGGTCTGTTGCACATCAGCCAGATCGCCAACGAACGTGTCAATCAGGTCTCCGACTACCTGCAGGAAGGCCAGACGGTGCGTGTCAAGGTGATTGGCTTTGACGATAAGAATCGTCCGCGTCTGTCGATGAAGGCTCTTCTCAACGAAGAGTAACATGACGGCGGTCTTCAGCCGGCGCTTCATTGCCGGCTGAGGGCAAAAGCGAGGAAAAGCAAAGCGGACCGGTCGGTCCGCTTTCGCCGCCTTAAGAAACGAAGCAAGATCAGTTAAAATCTTAAATTCACTTTCGACAGCGGTTTTTGGAGAACGAAGGCATGCGAAACAGACTGGTAGTCGCCAACTGGAAAATGAACGGATCGCTTCAGGCCAATGCCCAGTGGGCAGAGGCGTTTCTTGCGTTGGAGAGCGCAGGTTGCGAAACGGCTGTCTGTGCGCCTGCCGTATATCTGTCCCAAATGGCTGGTTTGCTTAAGAACTCGTCGGTGGCGCTCGGTGCTCAGGATGTTAACGAATTCGAGTCCGGTGCCTATACCGGTGAAGTAAGCGCTCGTATGCTCGCCGAAATCGGATGCCGCTATGTGATTGTCGGTCACTCCGAACGCCGTGCACTATATGGTGACACGGACAAACGAGTGGCATTGAAGACCAAGGCTGCCTTGGCTGCGGGGCTTGAGCCCATCGTTTGTGTGGGTGAGACGCTCCAAGAGCGTGAAGCCGGTGAAACGATCGCTGTGGTGTCGCGCCAGCTCGAAGCGGTGATGCTCGAAGTAGGAACAGAGGATTTTGTGCGCTGTACGATTGCCTACGAGCCTGTTTGGGCGATTGGTACGGGTAAAAGTGCAACGCCTGAGATTGCGCAGGAAGTGCATGCCGCTTTACGTGCGGAACTTGCTGGCCATGGAGCTGAGCTTGCTCAAACGGTGCGAATCCTCTACGGCGGCAGCGTCAAGCCCGCCAATGCGGCTTCGCTTTTTGCCATGCCCGACATTGATGGCGGTTTGATCGGCGGGGCAGCGCTTAAGGCACAGGATTTTTATGAGATCTGCACGGCGCACTGATGGCGCAGGCAGATTGAGAGCTTTTTAATAACCACAATCAGAACCCTCACGGAAAACACACAACTATGCAGATGTTGATGAGTATCGCAATCGTTGTGCAGATCATTGCTGCGATTGCTGTCATTATTCTGGTGCTCCTGCAGCACGGCAAGGGCGCCGATCTCGGTGCTGCTTTTGGTTCGGGCGCCTCCGGTTCGCTTTTCGGCGCCACCGGCTCGGCCAACTTCCTGTCGCGTTCCACGGCTGTGGCTGCGACGATCTTTTTCTGCGCCACCATTGCCATCACGCTAGGCTCCGGTGCTTTCAACAAGCAGAGCCAGCAGCGACAGGGTGGCGTGCTCGGTACGGTGACGACCGAACAGACGACGCAGGCTCCCGCTGCAGCTGGCTCTGAAGCGCCTGCTGCGAAGGATGACTTGCAATCCAACCAGGTTCCGCGTTAATATTCGCGGCCTCGCAGTTGGTCCCGGTTATGTCCGACTGTGAGTGACTCAAAGAAAACAAAAGTTTTCTTGAGTGCCAAGCGGTCGTGGCGAAATTGGTAGACGCGCAGCCTTGAGGTGGCTGTGGTGAGAGCCATGAGAGTTCGAGTCTCTCCGACCGCACCAAGTGCTGGGGTATCGCCAAGTCCGGTTAAGGCAGCGGATTCTGAATCCGCCATTCGTAGGTTCGAATCCTACTACCCCTGCCAAAACGCTTGAAAACCGGGTGATCTGAAAAAAATTCAGAAAAGGCTTGCAAAGTTCGGAAGCCTATGTATAATTCCGAACTCTCAGCAAGACGGAAGTCGAGTTGGGAATTAAAAATCTGAAATGCGGTCGTGGCGAAATTGGTAGACGCGCAGCCTTGAGGTGGCTGTGGCGAGAGTCATGAGAGTTCGAGTCTCTCCGACCGCACCAAGTGCTGGGGTATCGCCAAGTCCGGTTAAGGCAGCGGATTCTGAATCCGCCATTCGTAGGTTCGAATCCTACTACCCCTGCCATCGCACTTATCAGATTGATGAAGAGGTCGCGCCGAAAGGTGAGCGGCTTTTTTCATGCCTATTTTCCAGACTTGCCCAAACAGAACGGGCAGAAAAAGCGTGTTTGGCTCTTCCGCCCGTCCGAACACTGTTGCTCTTCGTTAGGCCTTATTGACAGAATCGCTGGATTCGTTGTCAGTCGTTCGCTCGACTGCGGCTTGTTTTTCCATTTCACGTCGCACTTCGCATCCGCTCTCGGAAAGCGCTTTGGGCATACCGGTCGCGGGGGCCGGAGCCTTCGGGCGGAAGAAGTAAAGGATGGCGACTACAGGAAAGAGCATGGCACCGGCGGCCGCTAGCGTGACCTGATTGCTTGCCCATGTGGCAAGTGCTCCGCCCAGCACCGGGCCAATCACACTACCGAATTGCTGAACAGAGTAAGAGTAGGCGAACACTTTGCCGCGATCTTGAGGATCAGACGATTGCGTCAGTACAGCGTTGATGGCCGGGAAGATGCCGGCAAAGGTCAGGCCACCTACGAAGCGCCAGATCGTAAACCAAGTGAGGTCGTGAGGAATAGCTTGCACAATGCCGAAGATGCCGCTCAGAAAGAGCGAAAGATAGAGGACCGGACGGTAGCCCCATCCCTGACCGAGCATTCCCCATGGCGGAGAGGCGATCACGCCGGAGATGCCTACGATTGAAAAGACCAAACCGGAAATGAAGACGATGCGATCCATTGAGCCCTGCAGTTCCGCGATGTAAAGCGGCAGCACGGGTTGAACCATCAGCACGCTCATTTGAACTACAGCTGCGGCAAAAAGCATGCGCAGAATGACGGGGTTGCGCAAAGGCGTAACTCGAACGGGATCATCGGCGCTTTTTTGTACGGGTTTGGCTCGCGGCGGTTCCTTAATCAATACCGCCAGCGCGATGGTGATGGTGGTGAGCGCTACAGCGGCGATCTGAAACGTCGAGCGCATCCCAAACACTTCTGCGAGAAAACCGCCCACAAGCGGTCCCAGAACGCCTCCTGCGGTCAGCCCTGCTTGCATCAGGCCCATGCTAAAGCCGATCTTCTTGTGCGGAATGACGGAAGTCAAAATAGCCAGCTGAGCCGGCCATAAGCCAGCGGCAAGACCTTGCAGTACGCGAACCCCGAACAATTGCCAGGGGGTCTGGACGATGGAGCCCAGAAAGTAGGTGATTGCCAAACAGCTGGCGGCGCGCAACGCCATGAGCTTGCGAGAGCCCTTATCGGACATAGCTCCCCAGATGGGAGCGAAAATGCCTGAAATCAAAAAGCTCACGGCAAAAATGATGCTGCTCCACCAATTGACTTCCGAGGTTTGAACGCCGAGCTCTTGGATAAGATACATCGGCAGGAACGGAATCAACATGGTGTAGCTTGCCGACATGAGAACCGTGCTGCACGTCAGGACGGCTAAAACCACACGCCAGTTCATAAAAATCCTCAGTATTTTTCGGGATCTCAAATTTTGAGTCTACGCCTAAAAAACGATTTGTAGCGCAGGTGTTGCTCAAAGAAAGTCCACGATGTGCAAAAGAGCTCGTCGCAGTTTGAGACGTTTGGCAATACATGCGAAAAATGCAGCTGCAGTAAAATTTCGACTCCGAAGGTTCGGGAGCAAGAAACGCCTTTCGCCTCGAACCGATAACTGTATTCATTTCATCAATTTCTTGCTTCTGTTATTTTCCCCGTGAAAGCTCTTACGCCCATTCTTTTCGCTCTTTTTATGGCTTGCACCACTCAAGCCTTTGCATTTGATCCTGATCTTGCTGCGATCGAGAATCAGGCGCTGATGCAGCGGTTCCCGAAGGGATCAATCACGACTCGAGAAGCCGCGGATCAGGCATTGCGGGAAGTACGTGCCGCCAAAAGCAAGTTGAAGGAACTTTCGGAATATTCCAAGCGTCGCTGTAATGAGAACATTTTTGTGAACAGTTGCGTAGAGGATGTCCGTAAGGCCGAGTTGCGTCAATCTCGCCGTCTGCAAGCGATCGAGTCCGAGGCTCGCCGTATTGTGCGCGAAGATGAAACTCGCAAGGAAGCGGTTCGACAGAAAGAGCGTGATGCCAAAGCCGCTCAGCCGCCCAAGTCGGTAAAAAAAGCAACGCCGCGTAAACCTACCGAAGCGCAGAAAAATGCTCAGGAAAACAAGGCAGCTCACGCCAAGCGCATGAAGGCTCTTGAAGAACGTCAGGCTGAGGCCGAACAAAAGAAAGCGAAAGAAGCCAAGCATCGCGCAGAGTACGACAAGAAGGTCGCCGAACGCGAGAAACGCCGTGCCGATCGTGAAAAGGCTTTGGAAAAGCGAGCCAAACAAAAGGCTAAAAAAGAACAGGAACAAAAAAAGAGCGAGGCAAACAAGAAGTGAAATCAGGGCTCAAGAGCGGACGAGCGGACCTTGAGCTCGACGAGATTGCGAGAAGTTTGCTTGCTGATGAGAGTTTTTTAGCTGATGATCTCGAGCAAATGGCTCATATCACGGCGCCAATTGATGCGCCGATGATCCCGTTTGCTGAGTTTGAAAACGGCATCGGAAGTCCTGCGAAATCGGCAGAGCGGGAGGAATCTGCTGTCGGACAAGGAGCAGTTTTCCCGGAGGACTACGAAGCGCGTGTGCAGCAGGCTTTTGCTTCTGACGGCTCTTTGGCGCACGCAACGACGGGGTTTGTTTCGCGTCCGGCTCAAATCGAGTTTGCTCTGGCTGTGGCTAAGACACTTCAAAGCAAAGGCAAGCTTTTGGCGGAAGCAGGAACAGGTACCGGTAAGACCTTTGCGTATCTCACCCCAGCTTTGATCGCAGGCTGTCGCGTTATCGTGAGTACGGCGGGTAAATCGCTTCAGGAACAGCTCTGTCGTAAAGATATCCCGGCTCTGATGCGGGCCTGCGGATTGCCTGCCAATGTTGCGCTTCTCAAAGGACGCTCGAACTATTTGTGCAAGCATCGCATCAATATGTGCGAACGCGGAGAAATCACACTAGCTTCACGGGATGCTGTGGAGGATTTTCGACGAATTCGTATCTTTTTGGATCGTACAAAAACGGGGGACATCAGTGAAGTAAGCGGCGTGGCAGAAGACAGCGCCGTGTGGCCTTCCGTCACCAGTACGGCCGGCAATTGTCTCGGTAAACATTGTCAGTACGCTCGTGAATGCTTTGTGACTCGAGCTCGCTTGAGAGCTCAGAAGGCAAATGTCATTGTCGTCAATCACCATCTGTTTCTTTCGGCGGCGGCCATGGAGCTCGAAGGTGGTCAGGACGACGGGATGCTGCCGCGTGTGGACGCCGTGATTTTTGACGAAGCGCACAAACTTCCCGAAATCGCCACGAATTACTTCGGCAGCGAATTGTCCACGACAGCCATTCGCGAGGTCGTTGAAAGCATGCGCCCCATTCTGATGGGCAAGTTCAAAAGTGCTGCCCCCAAAGGAACCTCGTGGGATGTCATCACGCAGACGATCAAGAAGTCTCTTTATGACTTTGTGTTGGGGCTCGAAAGCGCCGGTGTGCTCGAAGGTGACAGCCGCAATATTGAGACCATCAGCGGCATGCAAGGATCGACTCAGCATTTGGAAAATGCCGCGCTTGTGCTGGAAGTGTTGCTGGAAGCGGCTGCACCTTTCGTTGAAATGAGCGACGATCTGGGCGTATTCATTGAGTCGGGCACCGCCATCCTGCAGGATATGAAGCAGTGGGTGATCTGGCTTAAACACGCCGGAATGCCGATGCCGCCGGAGCAAAAGCCGCTTGTGCGCTGGATATCGCGCAGTCGCAGTGAAGCGCGCCTTACAGTGACGCCTTTGGATATTGCCGAACCGTTCTCTCGGATGATGAATCTGCGTAAAGAAACGGCCTGGGTTTTCACGTCGGCAACAATGGCTGTAGGCGATGGGGAATTCAAGCATTTCACGCAGGCGCTCGGCATCGAAGGTGCCGAGGAGCATGCTTGGAATTCTCCGTTTGATCATGAGAATCAAGCCATGCTCTATGTGCCGCCCGATATGCCGAATCTCAAAAGCGGCGTGGCGCGGGACGAATTCACGGATGAACTCATAAAACAGGTCTGGCCAGTGATTGACATGGTGCAGGGGCGAGCTTTCGTGCTGTGCACCAGCTATCGAGGCATGGAGCGTGCAGCCGAGCAGTTGCGCGAATACATTGCCGCCAATGGGCGTGACTATACGGTTTTGGTCCAGCGCGAGGAGTCAAAAGAGAAGCTCCTGGATAAGTTCCGCCACGAGCAGCATCCCATTTTGGTGGCAACGATGAGTTTCTGGGAGGGCATCGACATCAAGGGCGATCAGTTGTCACTTGTGATCATTGACAAGCTTCCTTTCCCAAATCGTGAAGATCCCGTGTTTGATGCGCGTTGTAAATGGCTCGACAGCCAGGGGCAGTCCTCCTTCAATATTCTGTCTGTGCCCGCTGCTGCCATTGCGCTCAAGCAGGGCACAGGGCGTTTGATTCGCAGTGAAGCCGATCGCGGCATTCTTATCATCGGTGACGTGCGTCTGGTTCGCTCGGGTTACGGCAAGAAGATTTGGCAGAGCTTGCCTCCATACACAAAGACGCTCCGATTAGAGCGTCTGATGCAGTTCTGGAACGAACCTGACTCTTGGCAGTGACGAAGCTCAGCTTTTGCTTGAGCGCGTGGCTTTCTCCGCTTTGCTACGAGCGGTCTTTTGGGCGGGCCGCTTTTTGTGTCGCACGCGTTGCGGCAGTTGATTGGCGGAGTGCGAAGCTTGAAGAACTTCGGCAAGGATCCCTTCGCAACTTTCCAGATTGTCGAGGCAATATAGGACGCTCAATACGGTACCGATGGAAACCGTCGTGTCGCCCTGTTCAATGCGCTTGTAAGTCGAAAGCGACGTGCGGCTTTTCTGCGCCAATTCTTCTTGCGTAAGTTTGCAGCAACGGCGGGCAGCGGAAATGCGTTCACCTAATTCTTCCGTGAAACTTTGTACGGGAAGGATGAAAAAGCGCTTCTGAGGAGCGCGCGCAGGAATTTGTTTAGGCGCTGCTGACATGATTGAAAAGCGTCGAAAATTTCAAACGTGAACAAACTTAGCCTAGCAAACTGAGTCTCTGAGATCAAACAGAATCTCAAAACAGACCTTGGAATACATCATGCTCGTAGAGCACTTTAAGTCCGATGGCAAACAAGACGGCGGCGCCGAAAAGCGAGAGTTTGGCGCTGTGGCGAGCTGCTCTGCTTGAAAGTTTGCTGCCGAGCATAACGGCAATAGCTGTCAGCACAAAGCAAACGGAGCCAATGACGACCGAGGGCCAGAGGATCGGGAATTTGGCCATGGCAAACGAAAAACCGACGGCCAGTGCATCGAGGCTCGTCGCAACCGACAACGTCAAAAGTGTCCCCCAGGGCACGGTACCGCAGACTTGGCACAGTTCAGGTTCTTCTTCATCGCCGAAAGCCTCGCGAACCATCGATAAGGAGACCCAGGCAAGCAGTGCAAAAGCAATCCAGTGATCCCAAGAGCTGACCAAATCCGCAACGGTATTGCCGGCAAGTCCTCCCGCAAGTGGCATCAGGAACTGGAAAAAGCCGAAAGCTGCAGCGAATTGAAAGATGTGTTTGGTCGTAACGTGTTTGCAGGTGGCGCTCCAGCATAGAGCGACGACCATGGCGTCGATGGAAAGTGCGACGGCAATACCGAGGACTTGCAGGATAAGCATTTTCAAAACTACATACGAAAACCCCGCAGGATGTAAGTCCTACGGGGTTAAGAATCTTGGCGGAGAAGGAGGGATTCGAACCCTCGAGACCAGTTATTTTTGATCTGCACCCTTAGCAGGGGTGTGCCTTCAGCCACTCGGCCACTTCTCCGACCGCGCAAATTCCACCATACATGGAACAGCACTGCGGTGAGCGCTGAATATTACAGAAAAGTTCGGATGATTGCAAAAACGACAGAACAAAAATTGACTCTGAACATTCTCGGTTGTTTGAGGATAACTAAAATCCGATCAACGAATTTTGTCCGAGCCAAATGAACCGACTTTTTTTCTTAGGTTTTCTTTTTACCGTCATAGCTTCCGTCTTCTGGGGTGCCATGGGCACGGCCGTGCAACATCTTTTTCAGATTAAAAGCGGCTTTTTTGCCTTGGGTTTGGTGACGTTGAGACAGTTGTCTGCAGGGATGCTTTTTGTGGCGATCGGTACGCTGATCATGCCTCGGAAGATGTGGTCAATATTCAACGATCGCAAGTTGCTTTTGGAGATCCTAACGAGTGGGGTGCTGGTATTTCTGGCGCACTTCTGCTTTTTTCAGTCGATTTCATACTCCAATGCAGGTACTGCCGCGATATTCCTGACACTCAATCCTATGCTGGCAGGACTGTGGTTGGCGCTGACGAGAGGCACGAAAATGACGTCCGTGGAATGCATTTGCGCCGTGTTGGCTGCGGCCGGTGTTGCGCTGATGGTGACCGACGGTGATTTCTCCGGTTTGAAATTTTCGCCGATGGCTGTTGTCTGGGGGCTGTGTTCGGCGGTCTTCGCAACAGCTTTCAGTATCCAACCGCAAAAACCTTCGGCAAAAGCGGGCGTTACGGTTGTCGTTGCGTGGGCCTTTCTTTTTGGTGGAGTGATCGCTTCTTTCTTCTGCCCGCCCTGGACGCTTAATGTGAATTGGAACTGGGTGGTGACGGCCGATTTTGCCTTTATCGTGGTTTTTGGCACGGTGGCGGCATTCTGGCTTTATCTCACTGGGCTGAAATACATTTCGCCGGTGGTCTCTGGTTTGGTGGTGTGCCTGGAGCCGCTCTCTGCCATCGTTTTCTCGATGGTGCTTTTGGGTGATGTGCTTGGCCTTTGGCAGGCAGTAGGCGTGGTGCTGGTGCTTGCCAATATCTGCCTGCTTGCTTTGGCGCGTCGATAGGTTAAGTCGAAAGTTTGTTCGATTGAGCTGCGAGGCGTGTCGCTATTTCGGACGCACGCTTTTGGGCGTCGCGATATGAAAATTCGCAACCGCACCATGTCTGGTTATAAAAACCGTAGAACTTCAAAAGGGCATTGCGCCGATCTTGCAAGCCGTCTTTTCGCCAGTTTTTGTCCCAATATTGGACATCAGCATAATGTTCAGCCGCTTCTTGCCCTGCGGCATTGACTTGGTCAAGATTCTTCCAGCGGCTAGAGGCCAGAGTGGTGGTAAAGCGGGCAATGCCGCGGTCGTGAGCAAGTTTTGCAGTCGCACGCAATCGAACGGAGAAACAAACCGAACAGCGTCGGCCGCGTTCCGGCTCATTTTCCAGCCCTTTGACGGCCTCCAGCCAGGTGTTGTGATCCCAGTCGCCATCAACGACTTCAACACCGAGCCTTTGACAGTGCACTGTCAACTCGGCTTTTCTTTTTTCGTACTCGGCCTGAGGAAAAATGTTTGGGTTGAAATAAAAGACAATGGGGCGGATGTCATGAGCGAGCATCCACTCAAGTACGGCCGCAGAACACGGCGCACAACAACTGTGAAGAATGACTGTTTCCATGATGGCGAAGTTTAGCCTTGCGGATGTGGCAAAAGCCTGAATTCGCAAAAAAATATTGGCTCTTTGTGTTTACTTTATGTCGGTTTTGTGTCAGAATGCGGACTCTCTAATTTTTTTGGCGCACCGGATTTGCGCCCGCGACCGATCGAGATACGACGGCGCCGGCAATCCCGTGCGATGTGTCAACAACTAACATCCTAGGATCAGGTGCTTATCAATGCCCACCATTCGCGTTAAGGAAAACGAACCCTTTGAGGTTGCGCTTCGTCGTTTCAAGCGCACCATCGAAAAGTCCGGCCTGCTGACCGAGCTTCGTGCCCGTGAGTTCTACGAAAAGCCCACGGCTGAACGTAAGCGCAAGAAGGCTGCTGCCATCAAGCGTCACTACAAGCGTCTTCGCAGCATGATGCTGCCCAAGAAGCTGTACTAATCGCTCGCGCAGTACAGACTGAAGCCGGCTTTGATAAAGACGCCGGAATTAGCTTGATAAGCCAGAGAAAGACGGCCGTCTCGACAATGAGTTGGCCGTTTTTTCTTGCAGTTGGAGAAAAAGAATGACGATCAAAGAACGCATTACCGAAGACATGAAGAACGCCATGCGTGCACACGATACGGCACGCCTGTCGGCTCTGCGCTTGTTGCTTGCCGCAATCAAACAGCGCGAAGTAGATGACCGCGTTGAGGCCACCGATGAACTCGTGACCGGCGTCATTGGCAAGCTTATCAAGCAGCGTCGTGATTCCGTGAAGCAGTACACGGATGCCGGCCGCGCAGACCTTGCTCAAAAAGAGCAGAACGAAATTGACACGTTGTCCGTGTATATGCCTGCTCAGATGTCCGACGAGGACATCAAGGCGGTGGTCGCTGACGCGATCGCAGAAACCGGCGCGAACGGTATGGCGGCCATGGGCAAAGTCATGGGCATCGTCAAGGCTAAGTGCGCAGGCAAGGCCGATATGGGTCGCGTATCCGCGCTGGTGAAGGCAGCATTGTCGGCCTAAGCGGATTACTGTCGGCGACACGATTACGGTCGCTCTGATATAAGAAAGCTGCGGTGCGCGCCATGCTGACGGGTCAGCGTCATGGAGCGGCGTGCCGCAGTTTTTGTGTCTTTTTTCTTTCTCTTTTTTATTGCAGCAAATGATCCCGGAGAGTTTCATTCAAGAGCTTTTGAGCCGCATTGACATTGTTGAGGTGATCAACAAAGTCTCGCCTTTGAAGCGCACCGGGAAAAATTTCATGTGCTGCTGTCCGTTTCACAAGGAAAAGACGCCGTCTTTTTCTGTGAGCCAGCAAAAGCAGTTTTTCAAATGCTTCGGTTGCGGCGCATCAGGTAACGTCATCGGCTTTCTCATGCGCTACGAAGGATTGTCGTATCCGGAAGCCATCCGCAAACTCGCCGAATCGATCGGCATGACGGTGCCGGAGACTCCGCGCGATCGCGAAACTCGTACGCGCGTGCGCTCGCTTACCGACATGATGAAAGCGGCTTCAGACTATTACAGCGCAAGTCTGAAGACGAATACCCGCACCATTGAGTATCTGAAACAGCGCGGCATCACGGGCGAGACTGCCGCTCGCTTTGCGCTGGGATATTCGCCTGATGCCTGGCAACCGCTTAAGGATGTTTTCGGCGATCAGTACGCCAGCAAAGATCTGGAGGAAGAAGGCGGTTGCGGCCTGGTGATTCACAATGGCGACAAACGCTATGATCGTTTCCGCGGTCGCCTGATGTTTCCAATCCGCAATCCGCGCGGACAGGTGATTGCGTTTGGTGCTAGAACCCTCAACGGCGACGAGCATCCCAAGTACCTCAACAGTCCCGAAACGGCGCTCTATCACAAGAGTCGTGAAATCTACGGTCTGTACGAAGCTTCCTCAAGTATTCGCGAGAAGCATCGCGCCATTGTCTGCGAAGGCTACATGGACGTGATTCAGCTGTCGCAGGCGGGTTTTACCGAAGCGTGCGCGGCACTTGGCACGGCGGTGACGGCCGAGCATGTACAAAAACTTTTGCGAGCGGTTGATACTGTCTACTTCAGTTTTGACGGCGACAGTGCCGGCCAGCATGCTTTGCGCCGTGCATTGGAAGCAGCTTTGCCGGTCGTGGAAGACGATCAGGAAATTCGCTTTGTCGTGCTTCCGCCTGAGCACGATCCGGACAGTCTTATCAAGGAAAAGGGCGCTCAGGCATTTGAAGACGAGCTGCAAAAGAGTCTTACGCTCACACAGTATTTCGTCAGAACCGTATCCCAAGGTAAAGATTTGGGGACGGCTGAAGGGCGAAGCCAATTTGTCGCTGAAAGTAAGCCCCTGATCGTGTCCATGCGATCGGCGCCGATTCTGCGCAAGCAGCTCGTGGGTGAGCTTGCGATGCACGCACGAATGAGCCCCGACGAGATTGAACGCTTGTGCGGTATTGCGTCGGTGAGGAAGCTGCCTGCGGCCAATCCCGCCACGGGTATGCATTTTGATGCGCGTCGCAATCGCAGTTACGGAGGTTTTACGCCTCGAAAGCCTTTTTTTGGAACCGGCGGCGAACCCGTGTCGCTGGCGCCCACGAGCGATATTCGCGAACGACTGTTGCAAAACCTTCTTAACTATCCGGCGCTTGCCGTGGAATTTTCTTCCCGTATTGAAGAAGAGTTTGTTGGCAGTGAAGCGGAAGCGGCACGAGAAATTCTCGAAGTTTGGCGCACGGTGACGGCTGACGAAGAGCCTCTTTTGCAAAGTCAGCTCATTTTGGAGCGCCTGCAGTCCAGTCGTTATTACGCGCATTATTGCGATCTGGTGGCTCGAGAAATGGTGCTGCAGACGCCGGAAAATGCTGCACGCGTTGAAGTGGAACTGACGTTCGATCGGTTGGAGCTTCAGCGCATTGAATCCAACCTCATGCAGGCGACGCTCGAAGCAAAGCCCGATATTCAGCGCATCATGGGGCTTGATACCAAACGCAAAGTCCTAAAGGCTCGCATTGATGAAGTCCAAAAGCAGTTTGCGCTTCATCACGGTGCAGAAATTTAGCTGCTGATCGGATTTATCACGAGCGTGAGCGCGATTGCCCACATTACAACAGCGATCAGCGAGTCGAGAATACGCCATGCCTGCGGCTTTTGAAAGATCGGAAGCAAAAGACGCGCTCCGAACCCGAGTCCGGTGAACCACAGTACGCTGGCCGTCAAGGCCCCTGCGGCAAACACCCATTTCAAATCTTCGCCGTACTGCGCAGCAATAGAGCCAAGCAGCACGACCGTATCTAAGTAAACGTGCGGATTGAGAAACGTAAAGGCCAGACATGAGGAAACGGCCTTTATGAGCGACCCCGCACGATTTTCCGAAAGCTCCAACGCAGCACCGCCCGTTGCGGCTCGTTTGGCGGCCGATATTCCATAAATCATTAGGAAAAGCGCGCCGCCCCAGCGAAAAAGATCCAATAGCCACTCATTGGCGCGAATCAGCGCCCCCATCCCTGCCACTCCGGCGCAAATGCAGAGAACGTCTCCGATGATACAGACGAGAACAACCGGTAAAACGTACTGACGCAACAGTCCTTGCCTCAGCACGAAGGCATTTTGCGCGCCGATAGCGATGATGAGTCCGGCACCGGTTCCCAGTCCGGAAAGAAACGTGGCAATCATGAAACAAAAGAGAGCGGCAACAAAAGCGCAATGCACCGAAAACGGTTCAGGCTAAAGCAATCTACTGATTTAAAGCGGTGCAAGGTGCAAACGATTGTGCAATGAAAATTAACCCGCGTCGATAGACACGAAGGGGAGACACTTTAGCCCAAAGCGAGCGCAACTGCGCAAAAGGCCTTTCTCTCAGCTTTGAATTTCGTCGTATGCGGCATTTTCGAGCAAATTGGCATGACGATTGCTTGTTGACTCATTGGAAGTTTTATGCAAACAGCAAGGGAGACCAAGCATGAAATTCATTGTGGCAATCATCAAACCTTTCAAACTTGACGAGGTACGCGAAGCGCTCTCCGAAGCCGGTATCAACGGTCTGACCGTGATTGAGGCAAAAGGTTTCGGCAGGCAAAAGGGACACACGGAGCTCTACCGCGGCGCCGAATATGTGGTGGATTTTCTGCCGAAGGTAAAGCTTGAAATTGCCGTGTCGGACGATATGGCCGAGGTTGCTGTCGAGACGATTCAAAAAGCGGCATACACGGGAAAAATCGGAGACGGAAAGATTTTTGTCTTTGACCTTGCCGCAGCCGTACGTGTTCGAACGGGAGAAATTGACGATGAGGCGCTTTGACGCCTTCAGACAACATAAAAAATCAAACAGGGAGACTCAACATGACTATTTCAGGAAAAGCCGCCGTAATTGCGGCGCTTCTGGTGACATCGGGGTGTGCTGCGGCCGGTACGGCCGCCAGCACAATCGACAAGGCCGACGTGGCATGGATGTTGGTGGCAACGACGTTGGTGCTTTTCATGACAATTCCGGGAATCGCGCTTTTTTACGGCGGCATGAGCCGCAAGAAAAACGTGCTCTCCGTTTTGGCGCAGACAACCGTTATTTGCTGTACGCTGACATTGGTGTGGTTTGCTGTGGGCTACTCTCTGGCGTTTGCCCCCGGTAACGCCTTCGTGGGCGGGTTGGACCACGTCTTTTTGCGAGGCATGGACATTAAGTCAACGACGGGCAGCATTCCTACGTTTCTCTTTGTCATCTTTCAGATGACGTTTGCCGTGCTCACGGCTGCGCTCATGATCGGATCTTTTGCCGGCCGCATGAAATTTTCGGCCATGCTGGTCTTTATGGTGCTGTGGTCGGTTTTTGTTTATTCTCCGATATGTCATTGGGTGTGGGCCGAAGGAGGTTTCTTTTTTGAAATGGGAGCACTTGACTATGCGGGCGGTACAGTCGTTCATATCAATGCAGGGATTGCCGGTCTAGTGGGCTGTCTCGTTGTCGGCAAACGTTTGGGATATGGGAAGGAGCCGATGAGTCCGCATAACCTGACGTTCACTATGCTCGGTGCCTGTATTTTGTGGATCGGCTGGTTTGGCTTCAACGGCGGTTCTGGACTTGCGGCCAATGAACGGGCTGTGCTTGCAATTCTGGTTAGCCAGATTGCAGCAGCAGCGGCTGGCTGCAGTTGGATGGCCTGCGAATGGATTTTGCGCGGTAAGCCTTCTTTGCTTGGAATGGTATCGGGTGCGGTGGCCGGACTCGTGGTGATTACGCCTGCATCAGGCTTTGTCGAACCGCTTCCGGCATTGCTGATGGGGCTTGTAGGAGGAGTCGTGTGCTTCTGGGGTGCCACGGTGCTTAAGCGCCGAATGGGCTGGGATGACTCGCTTGATGCTTTCGGTGTGCACGGCGTCGGCGGCATTGTAGGGGCCGTGCTTACAGGTGTGTTTGCTTCAAGTGCCGTGACCGGCGCGACAACATTGCCGATTCTTGAGCAGGTGGGCATCCAGACAGCCAGCGTGGCGGCAACGCTTGTTTACGGCGGTGTGGCGAGCTTCATTCTCTTTAAGCTCGTCGACATACTGCTCGGTTTGCGCGTTGAGGCTGATGCCGAGCGCCAGGGGCTGGATGTGGCTTTGCATGGCGAGCGTATCGAATGATGATTTACCGCTGAGGCTACTTTTCTGAGCGCGAGTTCTGGCTAGCAGAAACTCGCGCAGAAGAACTAGAAACTTGATGCTGAAAAGACTAAAATGCGAAACTCGTGTAGGAGTCTTTTGATACCGGTAAAAGACCGCCCAGGAGATGAGAGCAATCCATCGGAGGCGAGCGACACGATACAGTAGCGTACCCGCAATCATCCGGCCGATTCGGCGTTGAGCAAGAGCATCCCGCCGACGGCGTGCGCGATTCAGCTCGTAGTGAACTCAAGGGACGCAAACTTTGACGCAGACACGGGAACGCGTTTTTCCGACTGCTCGAATCAGAAAAACAATGAAACCGGTAAAGGCAAGGCGTGCCTGTGGGGCGTGCTTTGGAGAAGAAATAGTCGACTTGAGAAGAAGGATCTGAGCAGTTTCGTTGTTTTCTAGCAGTTTAAATTACCGCCCGCATTCGAATTCGAAAGTGTTGCGGGCGTTGTCGTGCGCGCTTGTTTTTCAAAAAAACGAATGCTTGCGGATGGCGACAAACACGGTTGAACTGCCGATTCTTTCTTTTTCCTGACTGAGCTGAAGTTTTACTTAGTTATGACGAAAAAAACCGAAAACACTGTCGTTGACGTCGTTTTTCCTGATTTTGCTGCCATTGAATGGATTGCACACGCGCCAGCAATCAAAGTGGGCGGCAATGTGGTCATTGTGAGCGACGAGCTGGCCGAGGAAGAGGCCGCCGCGCCCGCCAAGAAGCCCCGTAAGAGCTCTAAGAAGGCTGAAACAGCCGTAGCTGACAAACCCAAGGCCAAACCCGGACGTAAGCCCGGACGCAAGGCTGCAGCCAAGAACGACGACATGGATGACGTCGGTGATGACGAGATGATTGATCTCGACATGGATACCGATGAAGAAGGCGGTGAAGATCTTTCGGAACTGGAAGAACTTGATCGTGTTTCTAGCGGTGTTGATGCGGCCGGTGAATCCGAAGATCACGTTCCCAACGGTTACAGCTCTCTGGTGCGACTCGGCCGTCAGCGCGGCTGGGTGACTGTGGCGGAAATCAACGACCACTTGCCCGACAACGTCGTGCGCAACGAAGAGTCGCTGAGCGAAATTACCGAGCAGCTGCTGCGTTTGTCGATTCAGGTGTTTGAAGCACCGCCGAGTGAAGACGACATTTTGATGAATGAGCCGGTGAGCGATGACGAGGACATCAGCGAAGAAGACGCTGCCGCCATGCTTACGCCGGAAGAAAGCGCCGGCTTATCCAAAGATCCGCTGCGTGCCTATCTGCGCGGTGTGGGTTCGCACAAGCTACTGACGCGTGCCGGCGAAATTGAGGTTGCCAAGCAGATCGAAATGTATACCGCCAAGCTTTTGTCGGCCATCATTCAGCATCCGATGGCTGTCGAAAAGTTGGTTGAGATCGCCGAGGGTTTGAAGGAAGACAATGCCGACATTGATACGGTGATTGACGGTTTCACCGACAATCAAGCGCTGGCAGAAATGGACGAAAGCGAAGAAGTCGGCAGCGACGAAGTTGCAACCGACATCGGTGCGGCGGCCATGACGACCGAACAGCTCGAAGAAATGAAGCAGCGTGCCATCGAAATGTTTGAATCCTGCAGCAAATACTTGCAGGCCATTCGTGACAGCTTCGGCGATCCCAAGCGTCTGCAGGCATACAAGGATGCACGTGCCGCGATCGCTTTCGAACTCGCTCCGGTTCGCTTCGCTGTCAAGGCTGTGACGGTGCTTACCGAACACATCACACATCATATGGATGCCGTCAACGAAAACATCCGTCAGCTGCGTGCTCTGATGGTTGATCGTTGCGGCTATCCGCTCAAGACTTTCCTTGAAGAGGTCAACACGCGCATCACGGATCCCGCTTGGATCGACGAAGCGCAGAAGGCGGGGCAGCCCTACAGCGTGCGTATTGAAGAGAATCGTCCGTTGCTTGCTCACCTGCAGGATCAACTGCGCGTGGCTGAAAAGACGGCGTTGCTCTCGATTGCCGATCAGCGCGATCTGGCCCGTCAGGTGCGCTTGGCTCAGACTAATTTGGCCAACGCCAAGGCCAAGATGATCGAAGCCAACCTTCGTCTGGTGATCTCGATTGCCAAGGGTTACGTCAACCGCGGTTTGGCAATGACCGACCTGATTCAGGAAGGCAATCTGGGACTGATGAAGGCCGTCGACAAATTCGAATATCGCCGCGGCTACAAGTTCTCGACCTATGCTACCTGGTGGGTGCGCCAGTCTGTCACCCGTGCTGTGGCCGACTACGGTAACACCATCCGTATCCCGGTGCACATGACCGAGTCCTACAACAAGATTCGACGTGTGCGTCAGCGTATTTTGCAGGAACGCGGCCGCAATCCGACCGACGCCGAACTTTCGGAATTGTCCGGCGTGCCGCTTGCCAAGGTGCAGTTGCTTACGCAGGCCATGCGCGGCGTGGAATCGATCGACGCTCCGATCGGCGACGACGAGGATGCAAGTCGTCTGGACTTCGTTAAGGGTGACGAATCTGATGATCCGCAGCGCAAGTTCCTTCGCATGGCGATGGAAGAGGAAATCAAGCGTTCGCTCAATGAACTGATGCCGCGTGAAGCTCAGGTTTTGCGTCTGCGTTATGGCATTGGCACCAACCACGACCATACGCTTGAAGAAGTGGGGCAGGCCATGGGGCTCACGCGCGAACGCGTCCGTCAGATCGAAAGTGCGGCCATTCGCAAGCTGCGCAGCCCTGACTTCCAGGAACGCTTGCGCGACTACCTGCAGGTGGCGAATTCTCTCGACTAATCGCATCGGCTGAAAGCTGATTCGAAGAAGGCGGTTTCCAAATTCGGGACCGCCTTTTTTACAGCCTGCTAACTGTCTGACAAATTTGTCTTCAACCGCTTCGATTTTTGCTGAAAAAGCGGCAAAAATTCATGAAATTTCTAAAAATGCGCTCTATTTAGCCGTTAAACTTACTCCCTAGAGCTGCAGCGGCACAACAATACGTTTGTCGCGCATGCCACGTCGTTTGAACTCTCTATCTGCCGCACCGCCCAATGGATCACTCCCTTCCGCTTCTCTTTACTTTGGCACTGGCTTTCGTCTTGGCGCTCATCTTCGGCTGTATTGCTGAAAAGTTGAAGTGTCCGGCCTTGGTTGGCTTTTTGTGCGCGGGCATCCTTTGCAGCAGTCACACCCCCGGGCCGACGGCCGACATGGAAATCGCCATGCAGTTGTCCGAAGTCGGCGTGATACTCCTGATGTTTGGGGTGGGCTTGCATTTTTCGATTTCGGATCTTCTGAAAGTCAAAGGCATTGCTGTTCCGGGGGCGGTATTGCAGATGACGATCGCAACCCTGCTGGGGTTGCTTTTTGCCGTCTATGTCTGGGAGTGGAGTCTGTCTTCCGCGCTCATTTTCGGTCTGTGTCTGTCGTGTGCTTCAACCGTGGTGCTGCTCAAGGCGTTGGAAATGCACGGACACCTCAATACAGTCGACGGGCAGATTTCCGTGGGCTGGCTGGTTGTCGAAGACATTGCAACGGTATTGATTCTCGTGCTTTTGCCTCCGGTGGCCCAGATCATGGGGGTGACGCCGGGTGGGGGCGAAGCGGCTGAACCGATGACGGCAAGCGGCATTGCTTATGTGATTGCTTCGACGCTCCTGCATGTCGTGGCTTTTGTTGCCATCATGATGGTGGTCGGCCGTAAGTTCATTCCCTGGGTGCTGTGGCAGATTGCCAAAACGGGATCGCGAGAACTCTTTACGCTTTCGATTCTGACGGCTTCGGTGGGCATTGCATACGGAGCCGCGGCTGTTTTTGACGTGAGCTTTGCTCTGGGGGCTTTTTTTGCCGGTATGGTAATGCGTGAGAGCAAGTACGCACACCGAGCCGCCACCGACTCTTTGCCCTTGCAGGATGCTTTCTCGGTGCTCTTTTTCGTAGGCGTAGGCATGATGCTCGACTGGCGAGTCATTCTTGAGGAGCCCTGGTCGATTCTCACGATGCTTGCCATTATCATGATCGGAAAGTCGCTCACGGCGTTCTGTCTGGTGCACTTCCTGCGCTATCCCTTGCATACGTCGCTCAACGTTGGTGCGGCACTCGCTCAGATCGGCGAATTCTCGTTCATTTTGGCCGCGCAGGGTATTGCGCTTGGCATGACAGATCAAAAGATGCTTTCGATGGTGGTGGCTTCCGCCATTTTGTCGATTGCGCTCAATCCGCTAATGTTTGCGATGATTCCCTATGTGCGCCGTTTCTCGGTGCGCTATTTTGCTTGGGCGAGGGCGGCGGCTATGCTTACCGATCCCTACTCGGTGCTTCCCAAGGAAACATCTCGCCGCATGCTGATGGGGCAGACCATCTTGGTGGGGAGCGGTTCGGTGACGCGCTCGGTAGCTAAGCGTCTGGCGACCGATGACGTGCCCTTTGTGTGTATTTCGGAAGACAAGTCTTTTGCCGAAGAATTGCGTGAGCAAAAGCACGCGGTCATCAGCGGCGACGCCGCCGATCCGATGGTGCTTGTGCAGGGGCACATCGTTACCGCCGCACAGCTGATGGTAATTGACATTGATCCGGTGAAGACGCTCAAGATTGTTGAAATGGCCAAGCAGCTCAATCCTGAACTTAACATCATGGCCCGAGCAGGATCACGCGACGAAGTCGAGCACCTCAAGCAAGAGGGCATTGCGAGAGTCTGTCTCGATTCCGAGAGTATTTCGGAAGTGCTCACCGGCAATATTCTCGATTACTATAAAAAGGACGAAGAACAAGACGGGCAGGATAAGGCAAGGACTCAATCTGCTCACTGAGTGAGAGGAAGACGTCAAAATGGAAATTTCTCCGGTTGTTTGCTGGCTTGTGGCCGGACTTCTTCTGGTAGGTGTCGATATGTTGCTCGGCACCTTCTATCTTTTGGTGATGGGGCTTGCGGCCGGCTGCGGAGCGCTGGCAGCCTGGGGCGGATTGTCGGCCGGCTGGCAGTTTTCCGTTTTTGCTGTCGCCACCATTGTGGGCAGTCTGATCGTGCAGCGTTTTCGTAGTGCCAATCCATCCGAGAGTGACGTTTTGCAGCAGCCCGACGTCGGTCAGACCGTCACGGTTAAGAAATGGAATGACGACGGTACGGCGCAGGTTTCCTACCGAGGTGCTCTGTGGACCGCGTACACCGAGCAACAGTCCGAGCGTTCGGTCGGCGTTTGGCGTATTGTGCGAGTCGAGGGCACGCGGTTGCTGATTGAACCGGCTTCACACTGAATATTTTTGTAGCAGGATTGCATATGGCCATATCCAACTTTTTGATTTTCTCGGTTTTCTTTGTTTTGCTTGCTGTCGTGTTTGTGACGCAATGCATTAAAGTGGTGCCGCAGCAAAACGCATGGGTGGTTGAACGTCTCGGTAAATTCCACAGCGTGCTCACGCCCGGACTCAACATCATCATTCCCTTCATCGACCGCGTCGCTTATAAGCACAGCCTCAAGGAAGTGCCTCTGGACACGCCTAGCCAGGTTTGCATCACGAAGGACAATACGCAGCTTACTGTCGACGGCGTGCTCTTTTTCCAGGTGACGGATCCGCAGCGCGCAAGCTACGGTACGAGCAACTACATCATCGCCATCACGCAGCTTGCGCAAACCACGCTTCGTAGCGTCGTGGGCCGTATGGAGCTCGACAAGACCTTCGAGGAACGCGATCTCATCAACAAGTCCGTGGTGACGGCCATTGACGAAGCCGCTCTCAACTGGGGCGTGAAGGTTCTTCGCTACGAGATCAAGGATCTGACGCCGCCCGCAGTCATCTTGCAGGCTATGCAGCAGCAGATCACCGCCGAGCGCGAAAAGCGCGCCGTGGTAGCGGCTTCCGAAGGTCGCAAGCTCGAACAGATCAATCTGGCGACCGGCGCTAAGGAAGCGGCGATTGCTCAGTCCGAGGGCGAAAAACAGGCTGAAATCAACAAGGCTCAAGGTCAGGCTGCCGCCACGCTTGCGATTGCTCAGGCAACCGCCGAAGCGCTTCGCATGGTGGCCGAAGCCACTAATGCCCCGGGCGGCATGAACGCCGTCAATCTGCAGGTGGCCGAGAAGTACGTCGAAGCTTTCTCCAAGCTTGCCAAGGAAGGCAATACGCTGGTGGTGCCGGCTAACTTGGGTGATTTGTCCACCCTAATCACCTCTGCAATGACCATGGTCAAGGGCACGGGCTCTGCCAATGGCGCAACGCAGGTGCTTCACAAGCCCTAAGCAAGAGGAAGCGGTATGTCGCGAGATAAAAAGCCCGAACATCTCGGCTTTGAACTTTCCGAAGGCGAGGGATTCAACCGCGATCGCGTGAGCGTTTTTTTGCTTTTGAATCTCGTGGAGCAGTCTTACGCAGAGCATCAGATCGCCGGGTTCGGAGGAAAATCTGAAGATCTTGGTTTGGCGGCATTCATGCGTGAGCTCACGGGACTTTTTCAAGGGCGTTATCCCGATGTTCTCAAGGGCTACGGAGAGGAGGAAGGTTGGAGCGGTAAACCTTTTACCGCCTGGCTTCGCGCGCGTCTGGCAGATTCTTTGACAGAGCAGGATCTGGACTGTTTCGCTTGGAAAGACGATGCATATCTCGTGCATTTTGCAGTGAGCAAGATGATCGTCGAGTTGCACGGCCTGTTTGCCGAGCTGTTGCAGGAAGACAAAGGAATGAACGACGCCCAGTCGCTCGGCGGAACGATTCTCACCTTTGGCGCCCGTTGGTCGCTGATTTTGAGCGGTGACGAAACGCCGCTTCCGGATTTTGCAGATAACACAGAGGTTAAGTTCAATGAGTAGTTGCGGATCTTGCCGTTCGGGACGATGCGGTGATTTTTCTTCCAAAGCGGTTGGTTTGCCGAGTCTGGCGGCCATTGATGTTGTCGAGCGTATTCTGCTTCAGGCTGTTAAAAATACGGCGCAACGCTCGGTGGATGCTTCGCAGGGCAAACTTACGCGACAGGACTTGGTCGAAGCCGATCTGAAGCTTGTGTCGTGGCTTACCGATACCTTTGCCGGCCGCAACCGCCATTTTGAAACAGCCGAAGGTTGGAACCCGACGGGCTTGGCACAGTATTTGCGTGAAGGCATGGGAGAGCGGGTGCGTGACGTTTTGGGCGGAAAGTTGCCTGACGGTGATTACGAGATGATCGAAATCGGTGCCCGACTATTCTTGAACAACGCTTACGTGCTGTTGGAACAGATCGGCTTGATGGGCAACGGCAATCTTTCGGGGCTGGAGCAAAATGACAGCGTGCTCTCGTTTGTCAATTATTGGTCGTGCCTGCTTACGGGCTGTCCGTTTGCCGATGACTGATTGCCATGCCCTTGTTTCAGCGCAGTGCCCTTAAAGAGGGCGTAAGTCCTCGAGAAGCATTTGGATGGGCGCTTTTTGACGCCGCCAATTCTGGTTACAGCACTGTAGTGCTTACGGCTGTCTTCAATGCCTATTTTGTTTCGAAGGTCTGCGGTGACGCCAGTTGGGCGACGTTTCTGTGGAGTTGTGCCGTAGGGGCGGCCAATGCGCTTTCCATGGTGCTGATGCCTGCCATCGGTCGCATGGCTGATCTGACAGCAACAAAGAAAAAGTGGCTTGTTGCCGCAACGATGCTTTGTGTGTCGGCCACCGCACTGCTTGCCTTGTCAGGCCCCGGCACCTATGTGCTTTCGGTGACGATGCTGATCTTGAGCTACATCGGCTACAACGTAGGTGAGTCGCTCAATTCAGCTTTCCTGCCGGAAATTTCCAGACCAGAAGCATTGGGGAAAGTATCAGGTTGGGGCTGGTCTCTTGGTTACGTCGGCGGCCTGATTACGCTTGGTTTGTGTCTTACGGTGGTGACGGCAGGTCAAGCGCAAGGACTTGGAATGGACGCCTTGGTGGCAGCAACGAATATCATCACCGCGAGTGTGTTCCTGGTTGTGAGCATTCCTGTGTTTTTGTGGCTCAAGGAGCGTGCCATCCCGCAGGTGCACAGCGCAGCAGAGCTCAAAGTGGCCATGACGCAGGATCAGGACAAAGGAAAGACGGCGGAAACGCTCATGAATTTCATTGATTTTCGCTACCTTGTCGTCTGTGGTTTTTTCTACCAATGCGGCGTGGCGACCGTCATTACGTTGGCAGCCGTTTACGCGTCGGCTGTGATGGGGTTCGGGCTTACCGAAACGCTGTTTATGGTGTTGCTTGTCAATATCACGGCGGCGCTCGGAGCTTTTGGCTTTGGCTACGTACAGGATAGAATCGGACACAAATCGGCGCTTGCGCTGACATTGTTGCTTTGGATCGCGATGGTGGCCACGGCAGCCGCTGCGCAGACAAGTGCCGTTTTTTGGGTGGCGGCAAATCTCGCGGGCTTGGCGATGGGTTCGAGTCAGTCGGCCGGGCGAGCGCTCGTGGCTGTGTTTGCCCCCGAAAAGAAACTTGCCCGCTTTTACGGGATTTGGAATATGGCGTTGTGGCTCTCGGCTGTGATCGGTCCCATCACATATGGTGCCGTGACCTGGATGACGGGGAACAATCAAAGGCTCGCCATTGTCGTGACGGGGCTTTTCTTTGTTGCCGGGCTCATTGCGCTGATTCCGGTTAAGGTTGCCCGCGGAGCAGCGCTCGCGCAGGCCGAAAATCAATTACATGGACACTAGCAATGCTTGATTTTTCATACTACAACCCGACGCGTCTTATTTTTGGTCGTGGAGCCGAAACGAAAGTGGCGGCATCTTTCCGCCCGTTTGCCGGCGATGCCGGCCGTGTACTTTTGGTTTACGGCGGCGGCAGTGCCATTCGATCCGGCTTGATCGGACGCGTGACGGAAAGTTTTGAAAAGGAAGGCATGACCGTGATTGCCAAGGGCGGCGTGCGACCCAATCCCACCATTGATTTGGTGCGCGAGATGATTGCGGTGATCAAGGCTGAAAAAATTGACGCTGTGTTGGCCGTAGGTGGCGGCAGCGTGATTGACACGGCAAAGGCCGCGGCGGCAGGTGCCGTCTATGAAGGCGACGTTTGGGACTTCTTCTGCGGAAAGGCTGTGCCGAAAGCGGCAATGCCCGTGGCAACCGTGTTGACGATTCCCGCCGCCGGCAGCGAACAGTCAATTCGCATGGTTATTTCCAACGGCCATGTGAAAGCCGGTTGCGGCAACGAGTTCGTGCGTCCGAAGGTTTCAGCCATCAATCCCGAGCTTTTCTTCACATTGCCTCAGAACCAGATTTCCGCGGGTGTTTTCGACATGATGAGTCACATCATGGAGCGTTACTTCACGAATACGCCGGCTGTGGATTACACGACGGCGCAGGCTGAAGCAGCATTGCGCGTGATCATGGAGCAAGGTCCAAAACTGATGGCTGACAGTCAGGACTATGATGCCTGGGCGCAGATCGGTTTGGCGGGCAGTTTTGCCCACAACGGCTATTTCGGTTTGGGTTTTGAAGAAGACTGGGCTTGCCACGGCATTGAGCACGCTATTTCCGGCTGGGACGATGAAATTACGCACGGTGCGGGACTTGCGGTTGTGACGCCTGCATGGCTGAGCTATGTCTGGAGCGCAAATCCGCAGCGTGTTCTGCGCTTTGCTCATGAAGTGCTCGGCGTGAATGCGCCTGAAGGAACCGATCCTGAACAGGTAGTGAAACTTGCTGTGGCCAAACTCACGTCATTTTTGATGGTGATGAATTTGCCGACGCGTCTGCATGAACTGACCGACAAGGAAGTGCCGGTCAAGGAAATCGCTGCTGCGGCAGCTGCCGGCGGGACGCTCGGCCATTTCAAACCGCTCACGCAGGGCGACATTGAAAAGATTTTGATGCTTGCTGCCTGATTCTTTTTTCGTAACCCGGACATAGGAGACGCCTCGTGCTGCAAAACGATGTTGCACAAGCCGGCCGCTTTACCAGTAAAAGCGCTGGACACTACAACCGTCTGACCCTTCGCAACGGCGTCTCTTTAAACGGCCTTACCCGCAATCCGCTCGATCTGGAAATTTTCTTTCAGACGGCGCTTTTCTTTGTTTCTCGGGCTGCTCGGGAGTCGGTTCTCGGGCAAGAGACATTCTTGGCACGTCTGGAGTATTTCCGCAGCCACCACGCAGCGTGGCTTGCCGGAACGACCGAGGAAATCTACGAGTGGATGCAGGGGTGCGGTCTTGTTGTACTTACCGATGACAAGGTTCGCTTCACGGCGCCCGAATCAAGCGAGTTTGAATCCACGGACGAGGTGGTTGTTTATTGGCAAGAGCTAGAAGGCGAACGAGTGAAGCGACGACACCGTGTGAGGGCTCAGCTGCAGGCCAAAAACCGAGAGGTCAATGCTCCCAAGACTATTTCTACGGATCCGGAACTTGATCGCCGTCTGATGCAAGAAGCGCTTCGCATGGCGCAACTTGCGTACGACAATGATGAGGTGCCGGTGGGTGCCGTCATTGCCATGGACGGCAATATCGTTGCAGCGGCCATGAACGAAGTGGTGACGCGTCACGATCCGACGGCTCACGCCGAAATACTCGTTATTCGCAAGGCGGCGGCGTTGCTGGGAAATGAACGCCTAAACGGCGCGACGCTTTATGTCACGCTTGAGCCTTGCCCGATGTGTGCGGCCGCCTGCAGTTTGGCTCGTCTGGCCCGCGTGGTTTGGGGAGCGGATGATCCCGATTGCGGCGGTATGAGAGGCGCCATTGATGTGGCTGCCAAAGCGCATCTGAACCATCGTCCTGAGATGACTCCCGGTGTGCGCCGTGCCGAATGCGAGAAGATTCTTCAGGATTTCTTTAAAGCAAAACGCAAAAAAACACAGGCTTGATTTCGATCGCGAAGCTTATGACTCACGCTCATCAATTTTCCGAAACAGTCATCGCGCCGGAACTGTGGATTTGTGCGCCTTCTCGTGCGCTTACTGTGTCGCCCGGCGACGAGAAAATTGATCATGCACGCATTGATGCGGCTGTCAGCACCTTGCGGGAGTTGGGCTGGTCGGTTAAAGAGGCAGCCAATGTGCGTAAGGTGCACAAAAGTTTTGCGGGCACCGATGCCGAGCGCGCGGCCGGGTTTGAAGAAGCGATGTGTGCTCCCGAGGCTGACTTGGTGCTGGCGCTGCGAGGTGGTAGCGGCACAGCCCGTCTTTTGGAGCGAATTGATTGGGAGCGTATCGGTGCGTCACAGGCCGTATTCATGGGCTTATCCGACCTCACGGCCGTCAATTTGGCGCTCTATGCAATGTGCGGCAAAGCAAGTTGGCAGGGGCCGTTGGCCGCATCTTTTTCAAAGCACGATGAAAAGAAGATCAGTTTTTTCATGAGAGCGATGAGTCGTCCCCTGTTTGAGGAGACATTTCCAGCAAAGGGAGAAACGGTTGACGTTGAAGGCACCCTCTGGGGCGGTAATCTCTCGGTGCTTACCTCCCTGATCGGAACGCCGTATTTTCCGCAAATCGAAGGCGGCATTCTGTATCTGGAAGACATTAATGAACCCGCGTGGCGCATTTCGAGGATGATTTCTCAACTGAGACTTTCAGGAGTTTTGAAGCGTCAGCAATTGGTCCTTGTAGGGGACTTCACTGGATCGGATCGCAACGCGGGAATCGGTGCGGGTCGCTACACGCTGCAGGATGCGATGGCCGAGTGCGGCTTGCCGGTTGTTTTCGGTCTGCCTTACGGGCATATCGCTTCGACCATGAGCCTGCCGTTCGGTGTGTCGGCTCGCGTGGTCATGCAAGACGAAACGCTTGTGATTCGGGCAGACAATTGTCCTGTGCCGACAGAATTCCCGGGAGCCCAGCAAGCCAATGCGCCGTTGTGGTGGGTTTGACGTGAACTTTGAAGAGACACAAAAGTGAAGTGGCTGCGATCAATTAAGCGATTATTGACGGGGATGGATGCTCAGCAGCGCCCCACAGCACGCATTCTTTCTGAACAGATTCACGTTTCGCTTCGTTTGCTGCCGGTGTCGCTTGCCGGACAAATCATCGGCGCGCTCGGCATTGCGGCTCGATTCTGGCCCCTTGTTAACCACATAATGTTGATCGGCTGGCTGGTGGCATTGACGATTACCATTTGGTTGTGGGCGCGTTTGCGCCGGCGCTTTCTGGCCGACACGCAGCGTGAGGCACATATTCGTGAGTGGCTCAAGCAATGGATGATTCAGTCGGTGGCAACCGGTATTGTCTGGGGGTTTGCGGGCGTTGCTTTTCTCATCACTCAGGACACGATGGATATCGTTGTGTTGGTCTCGGTGATGGTGGCCGTGGTATTTGCTTCTTGGCCGGCCTATTCCTGTTGGATTCCGAGTCTTTTTGCCGTGATGCTTCTTTCCCTGGGACCTTTGACGCTGGGGCTTACGAGCGCTTTGGAAATTGGGCGGACGGCGCTTACGGTTATCGTGATCGTGCTTATCTGTTTTGTACTCTATAGCGGCAGACGTCTGAGCGAAGTCGTTGTGATGGCCGTGACGCGTGACGCGCAAAATGAACGACTGGTGGCACGACTCAAAAGCGAAAAGTCACGTGCCGAAAGCGAACGCCGAGCTGTTGCGGCGGCCAGCGAACGTCGAGCGAAATTTTTTGCCGGCGCCAATCATGATCTTCGTCAACCGCTTCAGGCCATGGGGATTTATCTGCAAATTCTTCAGATGCAGTCCACGCCTGAGTCAAAGGATGTCATCGCACAGCTTGGGGCTACGGCACAAAACATTTCCACGTTGGTCGAACAACTTTTGGAAGTGAGCCGTATTGAAACCGGACACCTTGATGTCAAGATGGAAAACGTCAATGTGACGGAACTTTTTAACGAACTTGCCGCTGAATTTGCGCCGGTCGCGGCGACCAAAGGTTTTTTCTTTCTCACGCGCCCTTTGCCGCTGACTGTCTACACGGATCCGTTGTTTGTCAAACGCATTCTCACGAATCTCATCACCAACGCGATTCGATACAGCCAAAAACCCGGTTCCAAGATTGTTTTGGCGGCTCGACGTCTGCGCAACGGTCGCATCACGATCGGCGTTTACGATCAGGGACCTGGGATTGCTTCTGAGGAAAGGCACCGCATTTTCGATGCGTTTTACCGTGGTGAAGCGAGCAAAACTGCTGAAACCGGCTATGGTCTCGGACTTTCAATTGTGAGCGGTCTGGCTAAACGCCTGGGTATTCCGATCACCGTCGGAAGCCGCCTTGGTCGTGGTTCGGTGTTTCGGTTGGAATTTGCCAACGTTAAGAATGCACATGCCGAACATGCCGGTGACGGGCTGCCGCTTACCACGGATCTGGATATGCGCGGTGTCGTGGGAGTGCTTGAAGACAACGATATCGTGCGAAATGCCGTAAGCGCCATTATTCGCAGTTGGGGTGCGACCGTGGTCGCATCGCGCGAACCTTCTCAGGAATTCATCAGTCGCATGGTCACTGAGGCGCAGGACGGAAATTTGGCCGCATTGCTGTCGGATTACAACCTCGGTGAAGGCGTCATGACAGGGCTCGAAGCAATTTTTGCCGTACGCATCGGGGCGGCACGCAATTTTCCGTGCGTGTTGCTTACGGCTGTGAGTGAGGACGTGATTGCGAGAGCCTACCGCACACTGGTTCTCAATCCTGATAACGAAGGACAGGCCATGCCGGTGATTCTGCAAAAGCCGGCTGGAGCTGAAGCACTGGCTTCTGCGCTTCGACGAGCAGTTGCAGAAAACCGAAAAACGACGGACTAAAGAACGACGTCAAAACCGGCTCGGCGAGCGGCGATGAGCGCTTCGGTGCGGTTGCGCGCACCGAAAGCTCGATAAATGGCCGAGATGTGCGTTTTGACCGTGCCTTCCGACAAATTCAGTTCGCGGCAGATGCGCTTAACGGGAAGCCCGCGCGCAAGCGTGCGCAATACGTCTTGCTGGCGTTGCGTCAGATGGACTTTGGGGGTCGGCTGTGGTAAGCCGAAGGTTGAATCCGTGAAAAGTCCTTCTTTTTGACTTTGGCTCAGAAGCTTGGTAGGGATATAGACGCCGCCTTGCAGCACGAAGGTGATGGCATCCGAGAGCATATTGGTGTCAAGCGACTTAGGTACGAAGCCAGCGGCACCCAACTGCAGTACCCGCATGATATTGGCCTGATCAACAATGCCGGACAAAACAAGTATCTTGAGCGCGGGATTCGTTTGAACCAATTCTTCGAGAAGGCTTGTCGGCGTCTGTACACCCGGCAGATTCAGGTCGAGAATCAGCAAGTCTGTGTCCTCGCTGTGTTCTCGTACCAGAGTTCGGGCGTCTTCGGCCGTGCTGCCGGTCAATACTTGAGCTCCTTCAAACTTTGTTTTCAGAAGGACGGAAAGAGCCTGGACAATTAGGGAGTGGTCGTCGACAAGAAGAAAGTTCATACCAAAAAAATCGTTGGTGCTACCAAGTCTCTTATTTTACGGTGGTGAAGGTCGAAAAATTCGATCTTTGAAAAACGACTTTCAAACCACGCAAATGCCTTTGTTTTCTGAGCAAAAGTGCTTATGTCGATTTTTGACGCTCGTGGCATACTACAAAAATCGGCTCTGTTGCCTTTATTCCAAGGGTGATGGGAGCCCTATTGAAAACAAAAAATCAAAACTCTCGGACATTGCCCCATGTCAAAAACTCTTTACGACAAGCTCTGGGATGAACATGTGGTGACCGCCGAAGGCGACGGTACTGCCACCATCTACATTGACCGCCACTTGATGCACGAAGTCACCAGCCCGCAGGCCTTTGAAGGTTTGCGTCTTGCAGGACGCAAGCCTTGGCGCGAGTCCTCCATCGTGGCGACGGCCGACCACAATACGCCGACGACAGGTTGGGAAAAGGGTCTCGCCGGCATCACTGACCCGATTGCACTGCTTCAGGTTGAAACGCTGGACAAGAATATGAAGAGTATCTGTCCGGCAGCGTACTTCCCGTTCATGGACAAGGGTCAGGGCGTCATTCACGTCATGGGCCCGGAAGAGGGAGCGACGCTGCCCGGCATGACGGTCGTATGCGGCGACAGTCACACCTCGACTCACGGAGCCTGCGCTGCTTTGGCTTTCGGCATCGGTACTTCCGAAGTGGAGCATGTGCTCGCTACACAGACGCTCATCACCAAGAAGAACAAGAACATGCTTGTGCGAGTTGAAGGCAAGCTTGGCCCCGGCATCACCGGTAAAGACATCGCTTTAGCTGTCATCGGCAAAATTGGTACGGCTGGCGGCACGGGCTGCACGATTGAATTTGCGGGGTCTGCGATCCGTTCGCTTTCGATGGAAGGTCGCATGACGCTCTGCAATATGGCCATTGAAGCAGGTGCTCGCTCGGGGCTTGTCGCCGTCGACGAAAAGACGATCGAGTATATGCGCGGTCGTCCGCTGGCGCCCAAGGGAGAAGATTGGGACAAGGCGGTTGCCTACTGGAAGACGCTTGTGTCTGATCCGGACGCTCATTTCGACGTCGTGGTCGAACTGCGCGCCGAAGAAATTCGTCCGATGGTGACGTGGGGAACGTCTCCCGAAATGGTGACTTCAATTGACGGTGTTGTGCCCGATCCCGAAAAAGAAATGGATCCGGTAAAGCGCGAAGGCCAAACGCGCGCGCTCAAGTACATGGATCTGGTGCCTGGCACCAAGATTACCGATATCAAGCCCGATCATGTTTTCGTCGGCTCATGCACGAACTCTCGCATCGAAGACATCCGTGCGGCGGCATATGTCGTCAAGAAGCTTGGCAAGAAGGTGGCTCCCAATGTCGTACAGGCTCTGATCGTGCCCGGTTCGGGTCTTGTGAAGATGCAGGCCGAAAAAGAAGGCCTGGACAAGATCTTCATTGAAGCGGGCTTTGAGTGGCGTGAACCTGGCTGCTCGATGTGTCTGGCGATGAACGCCGATCGTCTGAGTCCGGGTGATCGCTGTGCATCCACGTCCAACCGTAACTTCGAAGGACGTCAGGGCAAGGGCGGTCGCACGCATCTGGTGAGTCCCGCCATGGCGGCTGCTGCAGCTGTGGAAGGTCATTTCGTTGACGTCTCCAAACTCTTTTAACGCTTACAAGGCAAACGCATAAGGAAAACAAAATGGAAAAATTCACTGTGCTCACCGGCCTTGTCGCTCCGCTTGACCGTAGCAACGTTGATACCGACGCCATCATTCCGAAGCAATTCCTGAAGTCAATCTACCGCACCGGATATGGTCCCAATTGCTTTGACGAATGGCGCTATCTTGACAAGGGAGAGCCGGGGATGGACTGCACCAAGCGTCCGCTCAACCCCGACTTCGTGTTGAACGAACCCCGCTATCAGGGCGCGAGCATTCTGCTTGCCCGCAAAAACTTCGGCTGCGGCTCAAGCCGCGAACACGCGCCCTGGGCTCTGATGCAGTATGGTTTCCGCTGTGTCATTGCGCCGTCCTTTGCGGATATTTTCTATTCCAATTCGCTCAAAAACGGCTTGTTGCCCGTAACGATCCCCGAGCTGGTTCTGGATCGCCTGTTCGAAGACTGCAAGGCGACGCCCGGTTACAAGCTCACGGTTGATCTTGATCAGCAGTTGGTGATCGAACCGAGCGGTGCGTCCACGCACTTTGACGTTGCGCCTTTCCGCCGCTGGGCCATGATGAATGGTTTTGACGACATCGGTATTACGCTTTCGCGCAACAAGCAGGCGATCGAAGAATACGAGGCCAAGCGTTTGGCTGAAAAGCCTTGGTTGGCTCCGATGCTTCAGCAAACCGAAGCCTGAAGCCCTTTCATAAGAAACCAAACAACATCAAAGCAAAAATGAGTAAGAAAATTGCAGTGCTTCCCGGCGACGGGATCGGTCCGGAAATCGTCGAACAGGCCGTCAAGGTACTCAAGGCGCTCGGATGCGACTTCGAAATGGAATACGCCGATGTTGGCGGCGTTGCCTATGCCAACCACGGTCATCCGCTTCCCGAAGCCACGCTGAAGCTTGCCAAGGAGTCTGACGCGATTCTGTTTGGCGCTGTGGGCGACTTCAAGTACGATCATCTCGAACGCCATCTGCGTCCCGAACAGGCGATTTTGGGCTTGCGCAAGGCTTTGGGGCTTTTTGCGAACCTTCGTCCCGCCAAGTGCTTCAAGGAACTGACGTCGGCTTCGACTCTTCGCGAAGAAGTGGTCTCCGGTCTTGACCTGGTGATCGTGCGCGAACTCACGGGCGACATCTACTTCGGAACGCCGCGCGGCCGCCGCACGGCTCCGGACGGCAACTTCCCGGGAGCCCCTGAAGCGTTTGACACGATGCGCTACACGGTGCCCGAAGTCGAACGCATCGCACGCGTGGCTTTTGAAGCCGCACGCAAGCGCCGCGGCAAGGTGACGAGCGTGGACAAGGCTAACGTTCTGGAAACGAGCCAGTTGTGGCGTGATACGGTCATCGAAGTTGCTAAGGAATACCCGGATGTGACGCTCGAACATATGTACGTTGACAACGCCGCCATGCAGCTTGTGCGCGCCCCCAAGGCGCTTGACGTGGTCCTCACGGGCAATATCTTCGGCGACATTCTCTCGGACGAAGCCTCCATGCTCACGGGCTCCATCGGCATGCTTGCATCGGCTAGCCTCAATGACAAGAAGCAGGGTCTGTTTGAGCCTTCTCATGGTTCGGCTCCCGACATCGCTGGCAAGAACATCGCCAATCCGATTGCAACTGTGCTTTCAGCGGCCATGATGTTGCGCTACAGTTTTGACATGAATGACGAAGCTGACGCCATCGAAAAGGCCGTAGAAAAGGTGCTTGCCGACGGCGTTCGTACGGGCGACATTATGAGCGAAGGCTGCCGCAAAGTTTCTTGCTCCGAAATGGGCGACGCTATCGCCGCAGCCATTCGTTAAAGCAGAAAACAGGAAGGGCGGCGTATGGGAACGCGCCGCCTGGTTCTCACAATAAAACTAAAACGCGCACAATCCTCGGTGTGCGCATACGATTCCCGACAACGGCACTAAAAGATAGGGAGGCATTGCCATGATTCTAGGTATGGTGGGCTGGCGCGGCATGGTGGGCAGTGTGCTCATGGGCCGCATGCTGGAAGAAAATGACTTTGCGCATGTGGAAAAGACAGTTTTCTTTTCCACGTCGGCGGCAGGCGGCAAGGCGCCTGATGTCAAAGGCGCTGCCGAAGTTCTACAGGATGCTAAAGATGTGGCGGCGCTTTCTCAGTGCGACGTGATTATTTCGTGTCAGGGCGGCGATTACACCAAGGAAATGCACCCGAAACTGCGCGAATTCGGCTGGGACGGCTATTGGATTGATGCGGCTTCAACGCTGCGCATGCAAGACAACGCCGTTATCGTGCTTGATCCTGTCAATCGTCCGGTGATCGACAAGAGCCTTGCCGTTGGCATCAAGGACTACATCGGCGGCAACTGCACGGTCTCGCTCATGCTGATGGCGATGGACGGACTTATCAAGGCCGACCTCGTTGAGTGGGTGAGCTCCATGACCTATCAGGCTGCATCCGGTGCCGGTGCTCAGAACATGCGTGAGCTGCTTTCCCAGATGGGATACCTTGCCAATACCGTGCGTGAAGAGCTTGCCGATCCGCGTTCTGCCATTCTCGACATTGATCGCAAGGTGACGCAGGCCTTCGACGCAGCTGACTTCCCTAAGGCGGCCTTCGGCGCTCCGCTTGCGGGCTCCCTGATTCCCTGGATTGACAAGGATCTGGGCAACGGGCAGTCCCGAGAAGAGTGGAAGGGGGGCTCTGAAGCCAACAAGATCCTCGGCTTGCCCGCACACGGAGAGCCCGGTTCGCTAATTGTCGAAGGTTTGTGCGTACGCGTCGGTGCCATGCGTTGTCACAGCCAGGCTCTGACGGTGAAGCTCAAGAAGGACGTGTCGGTTGAAGAGATCGAAAATCTTCTCGACAATGCCAACGAGTGGGCCTATGTGGTGCCCAATCGTAAGGAAGAGTCAATTGAGGAGCTCTCTCCGGCCAAGATTTCCGGAACGCGCCGTATTCCGATCGGTCGTATTCGCAAGCTTGCCATGGGACCGGAATATATCAGCGCCTTTACGGTCGGCGACCAGCTGCTTTGGGGCGCCGCCGAACCGTTGCGTCGTATGCTTCGCATCCTGTGTGATTACAAGGCGGCTTGATCGCTGAACAATTCCTAATTGACGCACGGCTCTTCGTTGCGCAGAAGCGAGAAAACGGAGAGCCGTCTACACAGGTAAGTGCAGTTTTTGCAGCGGATTCCTCGCGGAGATCACTGATCTAAAACTGTTTTCAAAAATGAAAAGGCCGGAACACCGTTGGCGCTCCGGCCTAAGTTTTTCGCAAAACGTCGAACAGGCTTACCGTTGAAGTGCCGTGCTCATGAATTGAGCCACATTCATCAGTTCATCCTGGCAGATTTCGTGATCAATGTTGTATTCGCGCCAGATGAGGGTATCGAGCGTGTTTTCGAGCAGGTCGGCACCGTGTTCGGCAAGCACCGAGGGAATCACGCTGTCAAAGGCACCATGCGCCATGAAGACCGGTGTGCCGCGACCTGCCGGTGTGACATCCTTTTCTAGCAAATCAGCAGCAGGGAAGTAGCCTGAAAGCGCAATGCAACCAGCGAGTGTACGCACCTGTCTTACGGAGCTGTAGAGCGACATGGCCGCACCCATCGAGAAGCCTCCCAGGAAAATGCGTTCGGCTCGAAGGCCGCTGGTGACGATCTCGTTGATGATCTGAGAGACTCGTTGGTGCATTTTTGCCAAACCCTGACGATCTTCGTTTGGCGAACCGAAGTCGTCCGAGAGCAGGTCATACCAAGCGCGCGTCTTGTAGCCTGGCCGCACCGTCAATTCGCGTTCCGGGGCGTTGGGAAAGATAAAGCGCGCGGCAGGAGCGCCAAATTCTCGTAGTTGCTGAGGCAGCGTCAGGAAATCCTGTGCGTCGGCGCCGAGCCCGTGCAGCCAGATGACCGTGCATTCAGGCGAGGAGCCATCTTCGGGATCGCGTACGATGACTTCAAGCGGTTCGGGTGTGGCGCGGGTACGTGTGGCAAAAAGCGGAATGCCGTGTTGTACCGAACGACGTGCAATCATTTCGGCGCTCATTGCCGGCTTGTCGTTGCTTTCAGTCGAGTGCGGACGAAGAATTCTCTGCACGCGGGGTTGCTGAACCTGCTGCGTTTGCTGTTGAGGTTGAGCAAACGCGGCGGCAAAACTGGCGGCGTTGTTCGGATTGGCATGCGTCTCGGGCGTTGCAATGCGTGTTTGTGCCGGGCGTAGGATGCGCTGAGCGGGCTGAGCCGGTTCGGGCGAGGGGGTTGAAACCGCTGCCTGCTGCTTGGCGGGTTGCTCGGAAGTGAGTTTTCGCACGGCGTTTTTCGGACGGAACGCTGCGATGATTTCGGGGTCGGTCTCGATGTACGGACCACCGATCAAGTCGATGCAGTAGGGAATGGAAGCGAAAATGCCTGCATCGATCACTTCGCCGTCGTCGCTTCTAAAACCGCCGAGCGTTTCCGAGATAGACTTGGGACGTCCGGGCAGATTCACAATCAAGGCGGCATGCGTGGGCGTTTCGCGAAGCACGGCAACCTGACGCGACAGAATGGCGGTCGGCACAAAATTGAGCGAAATGCGGCGCATCTGTTCGGCAAAACCAGGCAGTTCGCGGGTTGCGACGGCTAGTGTTGCTTCAGGTGTCACGTCGCGTCGGGCCGGCCCCGTGCCGCCCGTTGTAAAGACCAGGTCGCAGCCAACGCGGTCGACAAGTTCGCGGATGGTTTCCTCAATTGTGTAACGGTCGTCGGCAATCAGACGGGTATGAAACTGTACCGGCGTGATGATGGCGTCGTGAAGCCAGGCTTCAAGCGCGGGGATGCCTTCATCAACGTACTCGCCGCGGCTTGCACGGTCCGAGATAGAAATCAGACCGCAGATCAGTTCATTTTCCGAATTGCGTTGTGCCAACATGTAAATCGTTCCTCAAAACAGGTCGTGCAAAAGGAGGATAGAGAAAAGCTTGAGCCAAGCAAGACTATGCGTCAGCTTCTTCGTCATCAGCCTTTTCAAGCGTCAGAGCTGGAAGTTCGGCGGCGTGAAGGAAGCGATAGAGCTCACGGAAATACTTCGGTGGTTTGGCGGCTTCCTTTTCTTTGCGAGCCAGGCGAATCAGTGTGCGTAGCTGCTGAACATCGACTTCTGGGTGCGAAGCAACGTATTCGGTCAGTTTATCGTTGTCGGTAAGAAGCGCATCGCGCAGCTTTTCAGCGCGCTGGTGAGCAGCAGCGGCAGCACGGCTTGCGCCAGTAGCCCGATCGATGGCTTCGCGCACGGCGTCGTAATCGAGACGGCGCATCAATTTGCCGATCAGCTGCATCTGACGGCGCAGAGCTCCGAAGGACTTCAGGCGACGGTATTCGAGAATTGCATCGCGGATGTCTTCCGGCAGGCCGGTGACGCGGTCAAAGGCATCGGGAGCGAGCTTGGCGAGTTCTCCGCCGAGCTTTTGCAGAGCTTCTGCCTCTCGTTTTTTTTGCGATTTGGACGGGCCTTCGTAGAAGTCGTCTGATTCTTCGTCCTGCAAACGGTCGTCAATATTCATGAGTAAAAAAGTGCGGTAGCAAAAGAAAGACGCAGCCCCTTCGGACGGTGCGCTTTTGGAAAAATCCCGAGGATTGTACCGCAAGGCCCCGAATGCTCGATCGGACTTTCCACGGTAATGGTAACTACTACCGTGTCAAAAACAATTTGTTAATAAAAACAGCATTTCCAAGCGAAGGAAATTCTCATTCCTCATTACACTTTCGGAGCAAGTAAAACCGCGACAATCCTCGTTGTTTGCGTGAACAATACGTCAAAAATAAAAGGTCAATTGGAAAGCATATGAAGCGAATTGCGCTTTTGATTCTTACGAACATTGCCGTTGTGGTGATGCTCGGCATCATTCTTACCGTTGTGAGCATGCTCACGGGCATCAATTTCGGTCAAATGGCCGGAAAGAGTCTCAATGTGGGCGCACTCTTTGTGTTTGCTCTGGTGGTGGGTTTTGCTGGTTCCATTATTTCGCTTTTCATGAGCAAGTCCATGGCTAAGATGTCCATGGGTGTTCAGCTGATCAATACGGATAATCCTTCTCCCGGTCTGGAACAGTGGCTCGTCGGCGTCGTGCGCGCTCAGGCCGACAAGCTTGGCCTGCAGATGCCTGAAGTCGGTATCTATGAAGGCGAACCCAACGCTTTTGCAACTGGCGCTTCTAAGAACAGTTCTCTGGTGGCTGTCTCAACGGGGCTTCTGAGCATGATGAATCAGAAGGAAGTGGAAGCCGTTTTGGCTCACGAAATGAGCCACGTTGCCAACGGCGACATGGTCACCATGACCTTGATTCAGGGTGTAACCAATACGTTCGTGGTTTTCCTGTCCCGTTTAATCGGCTGGGTTGTTGACCGCCAGATTCTGCGCAACGAAGACGACGCTCCCGGCATTGGCTACTACGTAACGAGCATCGTGCTCGACATTGCTTTCGGTTTGCTGGCCGGCATCATTGTGGCCGCCTTCAGCCGCTATCGTGAATTTCGTGCCGATGCGGGTGCCGCTCAGGTGATGAACAGCCCCGAACCCATGATCAGCGCGTTGCAGCGCTTGGGTACCATGCAGCCTGCCGAACTGCCTGCGGCCGTCAAGGGGTTCGGTATCTCGGGCGGCATTGGCAGCCTCTTTGCCTCGCATCCTTCCATCGAGGATCGCATCGCAGCTCTGCGCAACGGCCGCTAATATCGTATATCGAACGGTTCGCAGCAGCGGACCGCTGAACATAGCAAAAGGCGTCCTGGATTTGCTTCAGGCGCCTTTTTTGCGTTGAAGGGGCAAAGGTGCGATCTCCACCTGCTAACAGGAATTAGCAGGAGGCTTGGATTGCCGACGAATGTGAGGATTTGCCGCACTTTTTGACTGCAATTACCACAAAATAAGCTGCAACGGCGGCACGATGCTTCAGTGGACCGTGTATTCTTTGAGCGGCAAAACCACCCAAGGAGTTTCCGTTCATGCAGTCAAGCCGCCAAGCACACGCCCAGGCCGGATTGAAGCGCACGCTTTCGATTCGGCACCTCGTCATGCTTTCGCTCGGCGGTTCCATCGGAACGGGGCTTTTTTTAGCCTCCGGTGCGCCTGTTTCTCAGGCCGGTCCCTCCGGTGCACTGCTCGCTTATGCCCTGATCGGAGTGATGGTTTATTTCCTGATGACCGCCTTGGCGGAACTTTCTGCTTTTGAGCCGGTTTCGGGCTCTTTTGCTGTCTACGGCGAAAAATACGTCGACAAGGGCTTCGGTCTGGCGATGGGCATCAACTACAGTTACAACTGGGCGATCGCGGTGGCCGTGGATTTGGTGGCCGCACAGATCATCATGCAGTACTGGTTTGCCGATGTGCCCGGATGGATTTGGAGCGCTTTGTTTCTGGGCGTGATGTTCTGCATCAACTTCTTTTCGGCCAAAAGTTTCGGCGAGGCGGAGTTTTGGTTTGCTTCTGTTAAGGTTTGCGCCGTCGTCGCTTTCATCATCACGGGCTTTATGCTGGCCGTCGGCGTTCTGCCCGGTCACGATGCCGTGGGACTCAAAAATTGGAACCTGAACGGCGACGGAAGCTTTGTGGGCGGATTTACTGCATTTCTGGGTGTGGCAATGGTGGTCGGCTATTCCTTTCAGGGCACCGAGCTCGTGGGGGTGGCTGCCGGCGAATCGAAGGATCCGGACCGTACGATTCCGGCCGCTATACGTACGATCTTCTGGCGCATCATCCTTTTCTACGTGCTGAGTATTGTTGTAATCGGGCTACTGATCCCGCACAATGATCCGCGGCTGCTCGAAAACGATCTCGCCGACATTGCGTTGAGTCCTTTTACGCTCGTTTTTGAAAACGCAGGCTTCCCGTGGGCCGCGGCTTTGATGAACGTGGTGGTGCTCACGACGGTTCTCTCAGCAGGCAATTCTGGTATGTATGCCGCCACGCGTCTTGTACATACACTTGCACAAGAAGGACGCTTGCCGAGCACTTTTGCCAAAGTGTCTGCATCCGGTGTGCCGCGCAATGCTCTCTATGCGGTGACGATTCTTTCGGCTTTGTGTTTTCTTACGACCTTTCTGCAGACGCAGAGCGTCTACGTGTGGCTGCTCAACACCACGGGCATGGGCGGCTTTATGTGCTGGCTGGGTATCGGCTTGAGTCACTGGCGCTTTCGTCGCGGCATGCAAAAACAAGGCTACGATCTGAGTCTGCTGCCATACCGATCGCCTGTATTTCCGCTGGGCACGCTCTATGCATTTGCGGTGTGCTTGGTCGTAGCGCTGGGACAAAACACCGAAGCCGTATTTAACGGCGATTGGCTTGGAGTTCTTGCCACCTACATCGGCATTCTGATCTTCGTCGGCATCTGGCTCGGTTATCGGCTTACGCATCCCGAAGATCGCTTCGTACGTTATGAGGACATGGAATTCTCGGCCCGATTTGCCGAATTGAAGGCTCGGCGATAGAAAAAATTATCGTTTGAGTTTAGGGCCCGAGACGCCGTCCTGAATCCAGACGCGGTTTTCCAGCGCTTCGAAAATCGCGGCGGCGCGTTCCTTTTGAATGTGCAGACCGGCGGCCATCAGGCGGATTGTTTTGTCGCGATCAAGGTAGAGAAAATCAAGCGCCGACTGCATTAGGGGATCCTGCATGTTTTCAGGTTGCATGGCGCAGGCTTCAAGTGCCTGACGCACGCCCTGAGCCATGGCGCGCACGCATTTTTCCGTGGTATTTTTCGATGGCTGCGGCAACGCGAGCATCTGCAACTTCGACCACTTCTGCACGTAGGCGGCCAATCGTTCGGTGGTGATGCGTCGGCCATGATCGAGCGGAGAGCCGCACGCGTCCGAAAGAACCTCGAGACTAGAAGGCAGATTGACGGCCTGCCACAGATAGCAGGAAAGAAAGATCACAAGGCGAGGACGCCTCTCCAATATGCTGTCGCGCAGCGCAAGGATGTGCTCGGCAATGCGGGGAACGGTCTGGGGTCCGTGGCCGGAAACGGGGACCTCGGGCCACTCGAGCGTGAAGAAGCTTCGCTCGAAGGCGCCTTCGGTGCCGCGAACACGTTTGACGTCAATGCCCCACAGTTCAAACCAGTCACCGAAGCGGTTTAAAACGGGGCCTCGATCCACGCTTTTGTCGAACAAAAAAGCCCGGCGTGCGGACGAGTATTCCTCAGGTCCGTACCCGGGCTGAGTGACCACTAAAACCCCGCCCAGGGCGTTTTCCTGGGTTCGGACGACCTCCGGGACAGGCAGACGAGTGGTCACAGTGCGTGGCAGTCGGGCGTTAGGCCGCCGGCAGCTTGGCAAGCTGTTCGCGCAGCTTCGAGGCCAAATCCGTGAAGTTGGCCAGACGCGTGCGTTCCTGCTCCACAACGGCAGCCGGAGCGCGCGCAACGAAGCGTTCGTTGCCGAGCTTGGCGTTGCACTTGGCGATTTCGCCGTCGACGCGTTCGATTTCCTTGGTCAGACGAATGCGTTCAGCGGCCACGTCAATTTCAACCTTGAGCATCAACTTGAAATCGCGAACGATGGCAACCGGAGCGATTGAGCCTTCGTTGGCCTTGTCGATCGAGGCGACGTGTTCGACACCCGACAGACGACCGAGGAAGGCGATGTAAGGACCGACGGCATCGATGGTCTGTTCGTCGCCTTCGACGAGAAGGGGCACGCGAACGGACGGAGCAAGCTTCATTTCGCCGCGGAGATTGCGAACGGCGTCGATCATCTGCTTGACGAGCGCGGTCTTGGCACGGGCTTCTTCGTCGAGCTGAGACTCGTCAAATTGCGGATATGGAGCAATCATGACGCTCGTTTCTTCGTCTTCGCCTCGAACGCCGGCCGCGACCGACACTTTCTGCCAAAGTTCTTCGGTGATGAAGGGGATGATCGGGTGAGCCAGACGCAGAACGCCTTCGAGAACCGTGGCAAGCGTATGACGCGTAGCGCGTGCCGCGGCTTCGTCGTTGCCGTTGATTTGTACCTTGGCAAGTTCCAGATACCAGTCACAGAACTCGTTCCAGACGAAGCTGTAGATGGCATTGGCGACATTGTCGAGACGGTATTCGGCAAAGCCCTTGTGGACCGCATCAACCGTACGGTTGTATTCGTCGAGAATCCAGCGGTCGACGATCGAAAGATTCATTGGCTTGCCGGCGTCGGCACCCAGACCGCAGTCCTTGCCTTCAATGTTCATCAGCACGAAGCGCGTGGCGTTCCAGAGCTTGTTGCAGAAATTGCGGTAGCCTTCGCAGCGTTTGATGTCGAAGTTGACGTTACGGCCGAGCGTGGCGTAGGCGGCCATCGTAAAGCGCAGTGCGTCGGCGCCGTGCGCGGCGATGCCGTCGGGATAGTTCTTGCGTGTCTTGGCTTCCACCAGCGGGGCCTTTTCGGGCTGACGCAGACCGCGAGTGTTCTTTGCCACGAGTGATTCGAGATCAATGCCTTCGATGATGTCGAGCGGATCGAGCGTGTTGCCTTCGCTCTTACTCATCTTCTTGCCTTCGGCGTCGCGCACCAGACCGTGGATGTACACGTTCTTGAAGGGGACGCGGCCGGTGAAGTGCTTGGTCATCATAACCATGCGGGCCACCCAGAAGAAGATGATGTCGTAACCGGTCACCAGCACGGAAGAGGGCAGGTAAAGGTTAAACGCTGTCTTTTCATCGCCCTGCGGATTGGGCCAGCCGATCGTGGAGAAGGGAACCATAGCCGACGAGAACCACGTATCGAGTACGTCTTCGTCTTGAGTAAGTTTGACGCCTTCGCCAGCCTGCTGCTGAGCTTCCTCTTCATTGCGCGCGACATAGACGTTGCCCGCTTCGTCGTACCAGGCCGGGATGCGGTGGCCCCACCAGAGCTGACGCGAAATGCACCAATCCTGGATGTTTTCCAGCCACTGACGGTAAACACCCTGCCATTCTTTCGGGAAAATGTTGACTTCGCCCGATTCAACGGCTTCGAGACCGACCTCGGCGATGGACTTGCCCGGATAGCGGGTGCCTTCGCCGGCCGGCTTGCTCATGGCCATGTACCACTGTTCCGAGAGCATCGGTTCGACGATTTCGCCCGTGCGGGACACGCGCGGCACCATGTGCTTGTGCGCCTTGATGTTGACCAGAAGGCCGAGCGCTTTGAGGTCTTCGACAGCGGCCTTGCGGCATTCGTAGCGATCCATGCCGCGGTACTTGGCCGGGCAGTTTTCATTCATGTGAGCGGTCTTGTCGAGTACGCTCAGCATTTCGAGGTTGTGACGCTTGCCGACCTCAAAGTCATTGAAGTCGTGAGCCGGCGTGATCTTGACGCAACCCGAACCGAAGTCCTTGTCGACGTACTCGTCGGCAATCACCGGAATTTCGCGATCGGTGAGCGGCAGCTTGAGCATCTTGCCCACCAGGTGCTTGTAGCGTTCGTCGTCGGGGTGAACAGCAACGGCCTGATCGCCGAAGAGTGTTTCCGGACGGGTAGTGGCAACCACGACGCCTTCGGAACCATCCACGGCCGGGTAGCGGATTTCCCACATGTGGCCGTTTTCTTCTTCGCTTTCGACTTCAAGATCGGAGACAGCCGACTGCAGTTTCGGGTCCCAGTTGACCAGACGAAGGCCCTTGTAGATGAGACCTTCGTTGTAGAGTTGGACGAACGTTTCGCGAACGACGGCCGAAAGCTTGTCGTTCATCGTGAAGTACAGACGCTTCCAGTCGAGGCTGTCGCCCAGGCGGCGCATCTGATTGAGAATTGTGCCGCCGGAGAACTTCTGCCACTCCCAGATGCGTTCGACGAACGCATCACGGCCGATGTCGCGCTTGTCCTTGCCTTCTTTCTGCAACAAACGTTCAACGACGATCTGCGTGGCGATGCCTGCGTGATCGGTGCCGGGCAGCCACATCGTGTTGTAGCCCGACATGCGGTAGTAGCGCGTGAGCGAATCCATAACGGTTTGGTTGAAGGCGTGCCCCATGTGAAGAATGCCCGTGATGTTGGGCGGAGGCAGCTGGATGCTGAACGAGGGCTTGGAAGGATCAAGACCTGCGTCGAAATAACCGCGCTGTTCCCAGACGGGATACCAGCGTTCTTCAATGCCGGCGGGTTCAAAGCTCTTGGCGAGTTCTTTCGTATTGCTCATGACGCGTTAAGAAAAGAATACTTTGCAAAATTCATTTACTCGACGCGCCGCAGGCGATGGTCCGATCGGTTTCCCACGCACAACAAAACCCGCGCGCAGTCCGTCAGGGGGAACATGCCGCGGCACGCAAGCGGTATATCCAATTTTTATTGAGGCCGTATTTTCGCACGTCTGCGGCCGGCTTGCGCAGAGCGCGGCCGGCCGCGCATAAAATTCGAGAACCGACGGCAGCCGTATTGCCGATTTGCAACGCAAAAAGCCGCGGCACTGACGCTTTTCGAGCGTGGTGCCCAGCGGCTCGATTGGTGAGAGCAGTGATTTATCCCTATTTCAGCAATTCTTACGACGTTCTCAAGGCGCTTTTCATGAAAGCCCTCATCCTGAGACGACAATCGGCCGCAGGTTTGCGCTCGGTCTTTTTTTCCATCGAAGTGGTGGTTCCGGACGAAGCCGTCAAGGACGAGCTCAATCGTTCTCTGGCCGATGCCCAGGGCATTGCAAGCGGTATTCGCTTTGTGACGACGCAGGCATGGCTCGATCGGATGAACCACGGCTCTCCCGATGTGAGCGGACGTGCGAGAGCGCTCGAGTGGGGAATTTACGCCGTCGTCACCGATCAGGCGTTTCTTGCTCGGCCCGAATGCTCGCGCCTGAAGAAATACATCGAGGACAACGCTTTTTCGGCCTTGTGGCCGTTGGTAAGCCGCATCGCTGGCCTCTTTTCGACCTACTTTTCCTATCGTGCCGATTGGCTCTGGAACTGGGCGGGCAAAAGCCTGGCAAACAACAATGCTGAGCGAACCGCGCGCGAAGCCGCCGTTTTAGCGCAGCACCCGGACTTTGCCTGGCAAAAGGCGCTCTGGCTGGAACTTTGTTCCCGCACCAAAGTCGACGGCACCAAGCTGTGGCCCACGGCAAATACGTTTTTGGGAATCCCCGAGAAGTGGCTCGAGCGCATGCGCGAAACTGAGGAAAACCTCGATCCGCTTTACGTATTCATGCCGCGAGAATTACCGCCTCTGGCCCTGCCGCAGTTACTGGCTGAATCCCGTCGCCGTCCTGTCTATCTTTATGTTCAGAACCCTTCGTCGGCGTTTTGGTTCGATCCGACGGTCAAGGGCGAAGACGGTTTCACTTGGTTTCATCGTAACGCGGCCGTGCGTCGCGCTCTGATTGATCGTCTGCGTTGTTTCGTGACTCAGGACACGGGCGAAGACGCTGTCTTTTTGGAGGATGATTTGCCCGAGGCGCCGCGCTCCGAACCTCACAACAAGACGGTGAGCGTGGAGGCACTGGGTGACATGCTCCGGCTCAAGGCCGAAGCCGAGCAGACGACTGATATTTATCTGCGTCCCCGTGAAAATAATGTTTTGGGTTCGTTGCAGCAGGCGGTGCTTGAAGACGATCCGAATGCATTACCCCAAACGGTGGCCGATGACGACGATTCTTTCCTGATCGTTCGGGCACCCAACGCTGTTCGCGAAGTGCAGACGCTGTGCGACTGGATCGCTTCCATGATTGAGGCTTCGGCAAAGACGGACGAACCGCTCAAGGCGTCCGACTTTTTGGTGGTGACGCCGGACATTGATGCGATGGCTGGCGTCATTGCGGCGGTGATGGGAGCCAGAAGCGAGGAAGAGTACCTGAGTTACCACATAGCCGGTCAGTCGGAGCTTGACGTCAACAGCGCCGCGCGCGCCATGCTTGCCGCCATGCGTTTTGTGGGCGGTGCTGCCACCGCAACGGAATTCATCGAACTGTTGGAGATGCCAGCCTTTGCCGCTGCACGTTCTCAGGGCAACGCCAATGTTTCTCTGATCTCCAACTGGCTTGCGGCAGCCGGATACCGCTGGGGACTTAACGAGGCGCACGCCAAAAGTGCGATCGCGCGTTCTGCGGCTTGGCCCGAAGGGGGCGATGCGTATGAAGGCACGCTTGAACGTGCGCTCGAACGCCTGGTCGCGGGCAATCTTGTGGGACAGTCGGACGGACTTGTCGCTCACGATGTGTTTGCCGTGAGCGGATGTGAGCTCGGGGGATTCGATGGGACTGAAGAAGATGGCGAGACCTTTGACTTCTTGCTGGCCTTGGCGCGTGCGTTTCTTGACATCGGCCAAATGCCTGAGCGGCAAATGGCTGAGGCGTGGCTTGAAACCACGCGTCGCTTTGCCGACACGCTCTTTGCGGGATACGCCAAGTCGCCCGAGATGATTGCTTTCGTGCTGCGAGCCGCGTCGCTGGCGCAAAGCGCAACCGAAGTGCTCGGCGCTCAGGAAATTACGTTTGAGACCTGGTGTTCGGCGCTGGAAAAGACGATGCGTACGAACAAGACGACGGCGCGCGCCACGGGGCGAGTCACGTTTGCACGCACGGGAGACTTCGTCGGCATGCCGTTTAAGTGTGTCGCCGTCATCGGACTCAACGACGGTGAATCTTTCCCGGGCAGTTCGCGACGCGAAGAGTTTGATCTCACGGCCGCCAAGCTTGTTGTCGACGGCAAGGAACTTCACGTGGCGCGTCGCGGCGACAGGGACTCGCGCGAGAGCAACCGCGGCGTCTTTTTGGATTTGCTGCTTGCAGCGCAACGCCATTTCTATGTGTCGTATTCGATCGGTTCGGGTTCGGTGCCTGCCAATCCTTCGGTCGTTTTGCAGGATTTGAAGCAAGCTCTGGCCGAGGGACTCGACGATCCTACGGAAATCGAACGCAAACTCACCAAGACTGTGCCGGCACTGGCTGCTTCGCCCGAAAGCTTCTTGCCGCAGATGGGAGTGCTTCTCTGCCGCAGTGCTTCGCTTGCCGCAGCCGTCAATAAAGCTGTTGAGAGCGGCTATTTGGCTCAAGAGGAACCTTTTGCCGACGCTCCGATTTCCGTCAGTCGACGAGCAACTTTGTCGGTCGACAGCCTTGTCAAGTTCTTTACTTACGCCGAAAGCAACTCGCTCAAGCTGATCGGTTTGACCTCAGCTTCGTACGAGCAGGCGGAGACGACGCCGATCCGGCGATACGGCAGCAGGGACTTCTTATTCAGGAGCAAAGTTCGTCGCCGTATGGACAGTGCGTTTGCCGAAGGGATGACGGAGGATGAAATCCTGAAGGTCGCTTCCTGCGACCCGACAATTGGCGAGCAGAGCGTACGCCGGCTGTTGGTCGAGAAGTTCGTGGATGTGCTCGGTCAGATGCACGAAAAGCTGACCGAAGAGATGCTTTCTGACGCAGGGGTGCCCGTGCGTGTTGAAGGCGGACGGCTTGTGTTTGAGGAAATGCGAAATCGACCGTTCAGTACGCTTGCGGTGCCTGACCATGACGGCTATAAAAACAAAAAAGACGAAATCGTCGTCGGAGTGATCGGCATTTCCGACAACGACCTGCTGAAGACTTTCCTGCAGTTTGCCGCGGTTAATCTGATGGCCTTTAAAAAGGGGCACAGGCCGATCGATTTTGTGTTTTTTGGCGGGGATGAGTCGAAGGGGACATTCCATTACCGCTGGCATGTCAGTGACGATGAAGGGGCAAGCAATACGACACGGTTGCTGCAGGATGTGGTGACAAGCATGCTTGCTCTTGTCAACCGCCATGCGGAGGACCGACCGATTCTGGCAGACGATTCGGCCTGCGATGGAACTTCCCTGATCTGGCGGGGGCTCAAAGACGGCGATCTGGCGGCTACAAGCTGCAAAAAGCTCAAGGAAGCGGTGGTGGCCATAGCCGGTATGTTCGATATTGCCGAAAAGCCGACAACCTCGAAAAAATCAAAGAAACCGAAGGGAAGTCCCGAAGAAATCTTTAACGCAGCAGTGGCCAGCTTCGAGGACATCGGAATTGAGACGGACGCAAGGAATTGAGAGATGAACGAAACCGAGAGAAAAGAATTGACGTCCGGCTTTGATGTTCAGACGGCTGAACTAAGCGGGCGCTGGCTCGTGGAAGCAAGCGCCGGCACGGGAAAAACGTTTGCCCTTGAGCGCATCGTGTTGCGTTTGGTGATTGAAGAGGCGGTGTCCATCGACAGAATCCTTGTCGTGACCTTTACCAATGCGGCGACGGCCGAGCTGCGCGAGCGCGTGCGCGCGCTTTTCTACAAAGCGTCTGCAGTACTCAAAAACGGCGACGAGCAATCCGAATTCGAAACTTTTTTCGAGCGCTCCCGTTTGCGTGAGCATGATCCGGCAGCGCTGATCGAAAGTGCTCTCGAACATTTTGACGAGGCGAGCATTCTGACGATTCACGGCTTTTGCCAGAAGATGCTGAGTGAATTCATCTTTACGCGTGCCGGTGCCTACGACGTTGAGTTCGTGAGTGATACTGGTTTTGAAGCCGAAGTCACTCAAGCCTTTTTGCGGCGTGAATTGCCGGCGCTGACGCCCGAGCAAAGAGCCAAAGTGCTTGAGTGGGGATCGTTGCCGCAGTTACTTTCCAAGCTTGGAGAACATGGCAGCAGCGTTAAGCCTCAGGCTCGGATTGACAGTGACGATTTGAGCGATCCGACGCTTAAATCGCTTTTCGAGCGCTTTCTGCAGGAAGGTCCGCGGCGCGTACGCGAACTTGAGCGGCTGCACGGCGTCAAGAGTTTTTCCGCGCTTCTGACCGAGATGTATTCGCTTGTTCAAAGCGGCGATTCAGCCCTTGGGCGCATCCGCAATCGTTACGATGCCGTCCTGATCGATGAGTTTCAGGATACCGATCGCATCCAGTACCGAATTTTTAAAACGTTGTTTTTGGCCGATCTGCCCGAGGCTCCCAAGAGCGTCTTTTTTGTGGGCGATCCTAAGCAGGCGATCTATGCCTTTCGCGGCGCAGAGCTCGATGTCTATCTGCAAGCGAGAAACGACATCGAGCAAATGGGCAGCCAAAGCGAATCGGCGGGGCTTCGTACGCTCGAGACCAACTACCGTTCGACCCCGGCACTAGTGACGGCCGTCAATGCTTTTTTCACCGCTAACGGTTCCTCAGGCAGTTTTCTGTCTGCCGACATTCGCTATTCGGATCTCAAGACCGGTGCTTCGGCCATGCCCTTGGTGAGGATTCGCGATGGTAAACCGGAATTCGTGCCGGTCATGAGTCTTTGGGTGGACGACGAAACGCTGTCAGGCGCCAAAATCGAGGCCGTAAGACAGGCCGAAGCCAAATACATGGCCGATGACATCGCCTCTTTGCTGGACGGAACGGTTTATATCTATCGACACAGACAATGGCGCGTGCTGCGTCCCGGTGACATCGCGATTTTGGTGAAAAAGCGCACTGCCTCACAGCACGTTCAGCGCGAACTGCTCGCGCGCGGCGTACGCACGCTGCTTGACGATCAGACGAACGTGTTTACGACGTCTGAAGCCGACGACGTGAGAGCTGTTTTTGAAGCGATGCTTTCGCCGACGGATACAAAAAAGTTTGCGACGGCCCGAGCCACACGGCTGATCGGACGAACGCTCAGTGACATTCGCGAGGATTTGTCGGCGGCGGGTGCCGATCGGCAGCTCCTTCAAAACGCTCTTGAGCGATTCGAGGCGAGTGGCCCCGCAGCGGCTTTGTCTTACATAGCCCGCGAACGTCGCCTGCAGGAACGGCTGCTGCCGATTCAAGGCGGCGTTGCGATGCTGATGAACCACGAACAGCTCGGTGAGCTTCTTCAGGAAATTTATCGGCAAGTGGGTTCGCCCGGGGCCGTTTTGCGCGCTATGGAACGCCTGGCGCATCCCAGCCGAAGCAATGAAAACCATTGCGTGAGAAAGCCTAACGATGAGAATGTTGTTCGCGTGGTAACCGTTCATGCCAGCAAAGGGCTCGAATATCCGGTCGTGTATTTGGTGCAAACCGAATCGATGAGGACACAAAAGCGAGACGCTGATACTTTCTGGATGTCCGGAGGCGCCGACAGTGATGAAGTGAGTGTCAATCCAAATGAACGGGAAGACAAAAGCGGCAAGATATATGAAGGCCGGGTACTCGAGCTTTTGCGTCAGGCCTACGTGGCCATGACGCGTGCGTCGTCCCGTCTGGTGTTGCCGCTTTTTATTGCAGCCAACAGCAGGCAATACTCCAGGGACAGTGCGAACAACGCCTATGTACAGGCGATGACCGGCGAGGTATCTCCGGTTGCCCAAACGATGAAGGAGTATGTTGACGTTTTGGGAATTGTGCGTAATGCCGCCGAAGAAACCCGCCGTCGCTATCTTGCATCGATCAAGCAATCAGGACAGTTGCCCAACGTTCGGGCCGTCTGTGAGGCGCTTTGCCGAGATTTGCAGCAAAACTTTGTGCCGTTGGAACCGTGCTCGGGGGAAGATCTTTTTGAAATCCGCTCGAGCGTTCCCCCTGCCGCTCCCGTCATGAGTGTGCAGGCCCTTCGCGTACAGGCTGCCAAGCCGGTGAGCGTCCATTCGGCCTGGCATCGATCCAGCTTTACGGCAATTGCCTCCGGTTTGGGCGCAAGTGTCGGCGAAGAGTTCGAAGCTGAGGAATTCGAAGGCGCCGATGCCGTTTTGGAAGCTGATGAAGAAAATCAACGCGCCTTTGCTGCTCCCACAGTCAAGCAGGATGTGACTGTTGACACTGAAGAAGGACAGGACGAACACCTACTGCAGGCGCAGTTGTTACTACGCGGTGCGGCGGCCGGTGACTGGATTCACAGGCTACTTGAGCGCGTGATGAACGCCAAACCGGAAAACCGTGAAGCCGTTCTTGAAAACATTCGGTCGTTGCTGGCTGCTTCCGCATTGCTAAGGCGGGCGGACCCGCAGCAGCGTGAGGCCGTGCTCGAGGCCGGCGCTGAACTCATTGCCGGTTACGTTAGAAACACCGTGTCATGTGAACTCTTTAACGCAAAGACGATAGGTTCGAACGAAGCGACACCGCCCTTTGTGCTCGATCGACTCACGTTCGGCGAGCGTCAGTGCGAAATGCCGTTCCTGCTTTCGGTTCCCAATTCGAAGCTTCGCTCCAAGGATGTAGCCGAGTGCATGGCCTCGCACGGTTTCCCGATGCAAAGCCTCCGGGACAATGTTTTGCAAGGGTATCTGACCGGTGCGATCGACATGGTGTTCGTTGCCGACGGCAAGTATTACATCCTCGACTGGAAGAGCAACTGGTTGGGAGCCTCGCCAGAGGATTATTCGCAAGAGGCGCTGCGCGGGGAAATTGAGCGCAAGCATTACGCGCTACAGTACGTGATTTATTTGACGGCGCTCAAGCGTCATCTGATGGCAACAGCGGGGTTGACGCAGGCTACGGTTTGGGACGTAATCGGTGGCGCCTTTTACGTTTTTGTGCGCGGGGTGAACGCACAGTGCGCATTGGACGAAAAGGGAAGACGTACCGGCGTGTATTTTGATTGTCCGCGAGAGGCGGTGGATGCGCTCGATGCGCTTTTGGGTGACAGCAATGACTAGAAATCGACGCGTACAGACCGACAGCCGTCAGCAGTCTTTGGATTTCGGTCCTGTCTTTTCCGACATACAGGCGCAGGAGCAGCAGACGGTGGAGAGAACACTCCGGCTTTTGGGTTCGATCTCGGCAGCAACGGATGCCGAGTTGGACGCGGCGCGCATGCGTTCGGGAGTAATCATCAATATGCTGAAGCGCCACGGACAAGCCGATCTGAAGTCTGATAGCGAAGACAAACTGTCGCTTTTGATGTTCTGCGTTTTCGATGCGCTCAACGACGGAAGCTTGTGCGTCGGAAAAGAAAAGTTCAAGCGTCGTCTGGAACTTTTTAACAGTACGATGCAAAGGCGCGCGTCTTCGAGCGATAAGACTTTTGTTCCTTTGCCCCAATCGCTGACATTTGAAGAACTGGTAGACGATCTTCGTGCTTTCGGTTTGGTTGGAAACCCGGGTTTAACGGCGGGCGAGGGGGTGTTTGCGGGCGGACCGGCTTTGTTGGTTGCCGAAGCTACAGACAGAGAAACGCTTGTCTATACACAGAAGTCCTACGCACAAGAACAGGCGCTCGGCGAGTATCTTGCTGAACTTGCCTTCGATTCTGTGACTGTGGAATCGGTCGATGCCCTGCATGAAGCTCAGCGAGCTGCTGACATTGCGTTGGCCAACCGACTGACGGTGATCAGCGGCGGGCCCGGCACCGGCAAAACCACGGCCGTGGTTAATATTCTTAAATGCCTGATCAAAAAAGATCCCGAATCTGTCATTCAGCTTGCCGCGCCGACCGGTAAAGCTGCCTCGCGCATGAAGGAGGCTGTGGCAAACAACGTCAGCCGTATCGAGGAAAAAGGCATTCAGGAAAAGCTTATGGGACTGGAAGCCAAGACGCTGCACCGTTTGCTCTACACGCCCGGAGCCGACGGCAGAACGCCGAGCAAGAACAATCCTCTTCAAGCTGACATCGTTGTGGTTGACGAGTCGTCCATGATCGATATCCGCCTGGCAAGCAATTTGTTCAAGTGCATTGATGCCGACAGAACCAAAGTGATTCTGCTCGGCGATCGCTTCCAGCTTGCTGCCGTCGGTCCCGGTTCGTTTTTTGCGGACGTGAGCGACCTGAAGGGCCCGTTGGCCGATAACATCAGCCATCTCACAAAGAGCTGGCGTTTTGATGCAAGCAAGGCGCTCGGAAAAATTGCAGAGGCAAGCCGCGAAGGTGAGGAACTGATTGTGACGGACGCTTTTGTCGAAAACAGCGACAACGATCCGCGAGTCGACAACCCGCTGCGACTGCACGAGGATGCCCCCAAGGGCGATCTGTCGGCGAGCTTTAAGAAATGGTTTGAAAACGAATTGTCCTCGCCGCTCAAGGTAATTGCGGAACTGCGGCGCAATCGCACAGAAAAGTCGCTTCACGATGCGGCGCGTGAGCTTGCGCGGCTCTACTTTTCCGTTGGCGTACTTGCCTCCAACCGCGAGGGGCCGATGAGCGCGCAGGCCGTCAACGCGTTTGCCGAATCGATTTTTGTCAAAGAGGGTATTCCTTATCCGGCGTTTCGTCCGATGATTGTCCGCCGCAACGACTCGATGCTTGAGGTCTACAACGGCGACATTGGTGTGGTGATGCCGGGGCAGAGCTGGTTTGAAGGAGCTGAATTCGATGCAACGCAGGCCAACGTCTATTTTCCGGACAGCGCACGCCTGGTGCGATTCGGCCTGATCGGTCACATTGAGCCTGCTTTTGCCATTACGATTCATCAATCGCAAGGCTCGGAATACCATCACGTTGCCGTACTCATGCCCCAGGATCCTAACTCGGGGCTGGCTACGCGAGAGCTTTTCTACACCGCCGTCACCCGCGTGCGCGATGAGCGCAACGGTAAGCAGACGACCTATGGATCGCTGGACGTCTTCGGAAAACTTACCGTGGTGAAAAAGGCGCTGCGCACGCCGGTTCAGCGTCAGGGCGGTTTGATTCGACGTATTGTCGAAGCCAAGGACAGAATGCAGAAAACAAGGAGATAACTATGTCGAGACAACGAGCTCTGGCTCAATTGCAGACCGAAGGGTGGGGCGATCGCGTACGCTTTTTTGAAGCCAACACGGCAACGGTGGCGCTGGCCGCCCAGGCTTTGGGCTGCGAGCCCGCGCACATTGCCAAGACGTTGGCGCTGCGCTCGCTCGACGGCGCCGTTCTGGTGCTGGCTGCGGGCGACGTGAAATTGTCAAACGCCAAGTTTAGGGAGCACTTCGGCTTCAAGGCGCAGATGATCCGCGGTGAAGAGGTGGAAGCGCTCGTGGGACATGCTCCGGGCGGTGTTTGCCCCTTTGGCGTCAACGAAGGCGTGCAGATTTATTGCGATGTAAGCCTACAGCGCTTCGAGACGGTTTACCCGGCCTGCGGAGACGATCAAAGTGCGGTGCGTTTTACGCCGCAGGAACTGTTTGAAGCCTCGCATGCACTCGGTTGGGTTGACGTGACCGTCGTGCGGGAATAACGGAATTCAGAGCGGTTTGCGCCAGCCGTAGCGTGCATCGCGGCGCAGCGAGAAGCTCTCGGCCGCCTCTCGGACCGCAGCTTCAAAGTCGGGAACCTGTTTGCAGCGGAAGATTTTTGAAGCGGCTTTTTTGATGCGCGCTTCGTCTCCGTCTTCGCCAAACAGACACAGCTGAAAGAACCAATATTCCTTCATGCGCATCATGGCGTTTTTCTGACTTTCGAAGAGCGTCGTGTAGGCCTCAAAGAGCGCCTCGTGAAAGGAAAGGATTTCCGATAGGCTCGCCGCATTTCCGCCCTTGGATTTGCGAAAGAGGGCGGGATCGGCCATCAGTGCCCGGCCAACCATGATTTCGGCCAGACCGCCTGGAGCGCCCGAGTAGCGCAAGGAAACCTTTTCGATGTCCCCGGGAGTGATCAGGTCGCCGTTGTAGCCAAGCGGCATCGGCAAAGAGGACAGAGCCTTGTCGAGAACCTCCAGACGCACGTCTCCGCGGTAGAGATCCGTTTTTAGGCGCGGATGCACAATGAGCCGCGTCATGGGGAAACGCGCGTATATGTCGACGAGGTTTTCAAATTCGTCGGGTGAGCGATAGCCCACTCGCGTCTTGAGTGAAACGGCTATCGGCAAGTCCGCTTCAAAAATGCGGGACAAAAAGGCGTGCAGCTCCGTCGGATACTGCAAAAAGCCCGAGCCTTTGCCTTTGGCGGTAACGGTGCCCGCGGGGCAGCCCAAATTGAGATTGACTTCTTTGTACCCGAGATCGGCGAGAGCTTTGGCCGCCCAGATGAAATCGTCGGCGTTTCTCGTGAGCAGCTGAGGAATGGCGCAGATTCCTTCATTGGCCTGCGGAGCAAGTTCTCGCTTCTGCCGGTCGGTGAACTTCGGCTCACGCGTGGGCGTGACGAACGGAAGGTAGTAGCGGTCGGCTGCGCCGAAAAACTGCGCGTGTAGACGGCGATAGACAACGGTCGTGAGACCTTCCATGGGCGCAACGGTTAGTTCGGGCAAGGTGGAGAGCGTCATGAATGGGAATCGGCGAAAAAAGCGAGAGCGGCATTGTATCGATACAGTCTTAGACTCTCAAACGAGAAGTTGGTATGCGTCAAAGTTACTGCTTTCAGATTGCTCCGAAGCTTCTGTAAAATAGCGGCCTTTCTTTTCGACAGTAAAAACAAGAAGATACAACGGGGGATCGACAACATTGACTGACGGATTAAATCAATTTGCGCATATTCTTGGAGAACTTGTCGGCACGGTCAACAATTTTCTCTGGACGTACATTCTCATCGCCGCCCTGATTCTGCTGGGGCTGTGGTTTACCTACAAAACGAAGTTCGTTCAGATTCGCTGCATTCCCGAAATGTTTCGCCTTATTGGCGAAGGCGTTGGCAGTCTGCCGCGCGAGGGACACATCTCGACGTTCCAGGCCTTCTGCGTGTCAACCGCTTCGCGCGTGGGAGTCGGCAACATCGCCGGCATCGCCATCGCGGTGGTTCTCGGTGGTCCGGGCGCCGTGTTCTGGATGTGGGTGATCGCAACGATCGGCGCGGCTTCGGGCTTTGTGGAATCGACGCTTGCTCAGATCTACAAGGTCAAGCGTCCTCAAGGCGGTTTTGCGGGTGGTCCGGCCTACTACATCCGCAACGTGATTGGCTCTCCCTTCTTTGCGGGCCTCTTTGCGGTCTTGATCTCGGTGACCTACGGCCTGATCTTCAATTCGGTTCAGGCAAACACGATGGCCTTGTCCGTGCAGACGAGCTGGGGTGTTTCGACCTTTGCCACGGGGCTTACGGTTGCAGTTCTCACGGCACTCATCATCTTCGGTGGTCTGACTCGCATCGCCCGCGTCGTGGGCGTGATGGTGCCTTTTATGGCGGGCGCCTACCTGATGGTCGCGATTTTCTTTACCTGCATGCACATCGATCAGTACCCGCGCGTGCTCTATGAAATCGTCACGAACGCGTTCGACTTCGATGCCGCCTACGGTGCGACGTTCGGCATGATCGTGATGACCGGCATCAAGCGTGGTCTCTTCTCGAACGAAGCCGGTATGGGTGCCGTTCCGAACGCTGCCGCTGCGGCCGATGCTACACATCCGGTCAAGCAGGGGCTGGTTCAGGCGCTCGGCGTTTACTTCGACACCATGGTTGTCTGTACGGCTTCGGCCATGATCGTTCTGATCGTGCCGGGCTGGAAGGAATCAGGGCTTACCGGCATCGAACTCATCCAGCACATGCTTTCCTCCGAGATCGGTTCCTGGATGAACCATTTCATCACGGTCGTGGTGCTTTTCTTTGCGTTTAGCTCCATCATCGGCAACTACTTCTACGGTGAAATGAACATGGGCTTTATCAGCAAGCATCCGGCGGCGCTGTGGATTTTCCGTGCTCTGGTGGTGCTGATGGCTTTCATCGGCAGCGTGACCGAACTGGGTTTGGTGTGGAATCTCGCCGACCTCTTCATGGCACTGATGGCTTTGGTCAACCTGGCGTCCATTGCGATAATCGGACGCTATGCCTACAGGGCGCTGGACGATTACGTCAAGCAGAAAAAGGCCGGTATCGAGAACCCGGAATTCGATCCGAAATGTCTGGACAATATGCGCGGCGTACAGTGTTGGCCTCGTAATAAGGACGAGGAAATTGTCCAGTAAATCAATTGGTTACAATTGATTGGCGGCAGTCGGAAGCGATTTCGGCTGCCGTTTTTTTTTGAGATTTTCCAGACGAAACAAGGCTTTTTGAGTGTTATAGAAAAAAGCTATCAAAAGAGGTCTTAAATAGTATTGGACGCGGGCGCAATAGCATCCCATAATGCACTCAACACAGCGAATGACTCGCTGCACCGATTTGATAGGAGAAATGAAAATGACTTGCCCTCATGCTAACAACCAGACTTGCGAAACTTCTGCCATTTGCCCTGTCAAGGTTTACCTTGCCAACCTCGCTGTCTTGAATGCCAAGCTGCACAATCTGCATTGGAACGTTGTCGGTCGAGCTTTCATTCAGGTGCATGAATACACCGAGGGCCTCTACGACGAACTGTTCGAACAGTTCGACGCTGTGGCCGAAGCCATGAAGATGCGCGGTGGCTTCCCGCCGGTTCGCTTGAGCGAATTCCTCAAGATCGCCACGGTTGAAGAACTTGACGCCCGCGACTTCTCGGTGTCCGAAGTGCTGCAGATCGTGACCGAAGACGTTCTCAAGATGCAGGCGCTCGCCAAAGAAATTCGCGAAGGCGCCGACAAGATGGGCGACTACCTGCTTTCGGCTCAGTTTGACGGCTACCTTGAAAGCTACGCCAAGCGCGTGTGGTTCCTCAAGGCGATGCAGAAGGACTGCTGCTGCAGCGGTGAAGAACAGTCCTGCGGCTGCCACCACTAAAAGTCGATAAGGAGCGACAAGCGTCTCCGAAAGACTCGCAAAGCACTGTTGGAGATTTTTCCGGCAGTGCTTTTTTTCAGCCCAGCGTCGTGTCCAGGAGCATCATGACCACGAAACCTGCCATGACGGACAAGGTGCCCAGATCGCTGTGTTCGTTGAGATGTGCGGCCGGAATCAGCTCTTCGACAACTACGTACATCATGGCGCCGGCGGCAAAGGCCAACAGCCATGGCAAATATGGTACGACGAGGCTCAACGCCAGAACGGTCAAGACGCCGAAAAGCGGTTCCATGGCGCCGCTGAAAACGCCCACGGCAAAGGCCTTGGCACGACTCATGGTGCCGCAGGCTAAAGGAAGCGATACGGCCGCACCTTCCGGGATGTTCTGAATGCTCATGCCGAGTGCAAGCGCAAAGGCGCTGGAAAGCGCTGCCGGATCTTGCGAAAGAGCGGCAATGGAAAAGGCCAGTCCCAGACTCATTCCTTCGGGAATGTTGTGCAGCGTAACGGCGCTTACCAAGAGCGTCGTGCGGTCAAGCTTAACGTGCGGGCCTTCGGGCGTGTCAGAGTCCGGGTGCATATGTGGCGTAATCTTGTCCAAAAGCGCCACAAAGGCTACACCCAGGATGAAACCTCCGGTTGTCGGAAGCCATTGGTTTGCTCCGTTTTCCTGCGCGTGCTCCATGGCAGGAATCAAAAGCGACCAGATGCTTGCGGCAATCATGATGCCGGCGGCAAAGCCCATGGCAAGCGGTTGGAATTTGCGGGCGCGCTGCTGTGACATTGGCACGAAAACAACGGCGGCGCCCAGAGCCGTGGCGGCAAAAGAGAGGCCGGTGCCCAAAAGTACGGCAGCAATGGGACCGGACTGCATCAGGTCGGTCAGAAACGAAAAATTGGTCATGTTGCAAAAAACGGGCGAACGCTGAGGACAGGACAATCTTAACAGTAGACAATCTTTGGTACGGGCAAATGTCGACACAAACCTAGCCGAACAGATGACCTTGAGCGCAAAACGCGTGCCGTATAATCGTTTGAATTCGAGATTGGAGCAAATCTTCATTTTGTTCCAAGGTTTTTGCGTGCGCGTTTAAAGCCGATCTCTTCGGAGGTCAGGGTTGGATGTGTGCGTGTTATTTCTGACGATTCAATCAGTAACCATGAGCTGGCTCACCCGAATCCTTCCAAAAATTGCTTCAAAACCTGCTGACGCTGAAAACAAAAAGAAGAGTCCCATTCCTGCGGGCTTGTGGACAAAGTGTCCCAAGTGTGATCAGGTGCTCTACAAGGAAGAGCTTGATGATTCTTTGCAGGTCTGCCCGAAGTGCGGACATCATTTGCGTCTGAGCGGCCGCAAGCGCTTGGATGCCTTTCTTGACTGGAAGGGCGTACATGAAGAAATCGGGGCGGATGTCCGCCCCGTCGATACGCTTGGCTTTGTGGATTCCAAGTCTTATCCGACGCGTCTGGAAGCATCTCAGGGCGCCACGAAGGAAACCGACGCGCTGGTTGTCATGCGAGGCGAGTTGCGTCGTCGTCCTGTTGTGGCGGCCGCTTTTGACTTCGCCTTCATGGGCGGCTCCATGGGCAGTGTTGTCGGTGAGCGTTTCGCTTTGGGTGTGGAACGAGCTCTGCGTGAAAACATTCCGTTTGTGACGTTCACGAGCACGGGCGGCGCCCGAATGCAGGAAGGACTTTTGTCACTTATGCAGATGGCCAAGACCAATGCGGCGGTGACGCTTCTGGAAAAAGCGCGCATTCCGTACGTGTCCGTGCTGACTGATCCGACGATGGGAGGCGTTTCGGCTTCGTTTGCATTCATGGGCGATGTTGTGATTGCCGAGCCGCAGGCGCTCATCGGCTTTGCCGGTCCGCGAGTTATCGAGCAGACGGTTCGCGAAAAGTTGCCTGCGGGTTTTCAACGCTCGCAGATGCTGCTCGAAAAAGGTGCCATTGACATGATCGTGGATCGCCGTGATATGCGTCAGGTGGTTTCCGAACTGATTGCACTGCTCTCGAATAAGCCAACCCCCTCGGTGTAAGGACTGGTTCGGGTGCAGAGGTAGACGTTCAACAACGAACACAGGGAGTAGAAAATGTTGATTCATGGTTCTATGGTGGCGTTGGTCACCCCGATGACGCCCGACGGCGCCGTTGATTGGGAAGCATACGGTCGGTTGATCGAGTGGCACATTGCCAGCGGTACCGACGGCATCGTGACGATGGGAACAACGGGTGAGTCGCCCACGCTCGACGTAGATGAGCACAACGAGGTGGTGTCCTTTACGGTAAAGACGGTGGCAGGCCGTGTGCCCGTGATTGCCGGCACCGGCGGCAACTCTACGGCCGAAGCCATTGCATTGACGCAGCACGCCCGAGACGTCGGCGCGGATGTGTCGCTTCAGGTGGTTCCCTATTACAACAAGCCCACGCAGGAAGGTCTTTATCAGCACTTCAAGGCAATTGCCGAAGCGGTCAATATGCCGATGTGGCTCTACAACGTTCCCGGTCGGACGGTTGCGGATCTCAAGAACGAAACCGTGCTGCGACTGGCTCAGATTCCCAATATCGTTGGTCTGAAGGACGCTACCGGCGACATCGCCCGTGCGATTGATCTGCTGCGTCGCCTGCCGGAGGTTGTGGGCGATAAGGAGTTTGCCGTCTATTCCGGCAATGACGATTCGGCTCTGGCGCTGATGCTCGTGGGCGGAACAGGTGTGATTTCTGTGACTGCCAACCTGATGCCGCGTGAAATGCACGAAATGGCTTCGGCGGCTGTGGCTGGCAACGTGGCCGTGGCGCGCGCCATTAACAATCGACTCATGCCTTTGCACCAGCAGCTCTTCTGCGAACCCAATCCAGTGGCGCCGAAGTGGGCTCTGTATCGCATGGGGCGCATTGGTCCGGGGATTCGACTGCCCCTCACTCCTCTTTCGGAGGCCAATCGACCGGCGGTTGAAAAGGCGATGCGAGAAGCCGGCGTTGAGTTCTAAACTTGGCTCAAACTGTGACTGACTCCGGTTGCGGGCCTAGTCCCGTTTCAACTCGTTTCGAGTTGTGTTCGTCGGCTGTCGTAAAAGCCATCCTTTGCTAAACTTCGCAAAATTCAGTTTTTTCGCCCGCATTCATGCCAAGGTTCTGGTGCGGGCGTTATTCAGGGAAAGAACACTTTTATGGTGAATCGTGCTTTGAGGACTGCGGCTGTTGTTTCTGCAATTGCTGCTTTGACCGGATGTAATTCGCTCGGGGTCAACTTCGGCGACGACAAGGTTCAGTATGAAACCTCCACGTCGCGCGCTCCGTTGGAAGTGCCGCCGGATCTCAATACCGTGACGAACAACGACCGTTTTGCGGTTCCAACCCGTCCTCAGATTGTGAGCGCTAATGCTGAAGCTGCTAAGGCTCGTATGGATGCAGAGGCCCGCGGCGATGAACCCTCTCAGGTTCTGCCCGAAACCGACTACGCCAAAGTTGTCCGTGACGGTCAGTTCCGCTACGTTCACGTTACAGTATCGCCCGACCGTGTTTGGCCCTTGCTGCAGGATTTCTGGGCAAGCGTGGGTCTTGCGGTGAAGTATCAGGATGCCAAGACCGGCATCATCCAGACGGAATGGGCGGAAAATAAGGCCAATCTTCCCAAGGACATCATCCGAGCCACCATCGGTAAGGCGCTGGACGTTGTCTACGACACCGGCACGCGTGACCAGTACCGTGCCCGCATGGAACGAGCTGAAGACGGAACGACGAATATCTTCATCACGCATCGCCAAATGGTGGAGGTGCTCAAAGGGCGTCAGGAAGAAAGCACGATTTGGCAGCCCGGTCCGAGCGATCCCGAACTCGAGGCCGTGATGCTGACGCGTTTGGCTCAGATGCTCGAAACCGAATTCAATCCGAAGGCTAAGCCCGAGGAACAGAAGGCGCTCGAACAGATGGCCGCCGTGAAATATGCTCCGATGAGCCGGATTGAAGAAGGCGCTGACGGTAAACCGGTGGCTGTTGTGATCGACGAGCCTTTTGATCGCGCGTGGCGCCGTGTGGGTGTGGCACTCGATCGCGGCGGTTTTGAAGTGACCGACCGTGACCGTAGTCAGGGGCTTTTCATGATTAACTATCTGGATCCTGACTACGAACAACAGAAGAAGAGCGAACAGGGCTTCTTTGCAAACCTTTTCTCCAGTGCGAAAGCTGTGGATCCGGTTCCCTATCGCATCCGTCTGAGTCCGGACGGCGAAAAGACGCGCGTGACAGTGACGGGAGAAGACGGCCGTTCCGATACGACCGGTGTCGCACCGCGCATCCTTACGCTGATCGGCGAACAGACGCGCTAATCGAAACGTCGGTTCAACGCACATTTTCTGAATGTGCCTGAGAGCGGGACAGCCTCTACAAAGAGCGTGTGTCCCGCTTGTGTTATCGAGGAAAAAAGAAGTGAGTTCTGGTTCGGTTGTCGGCGAGGCTTTAAGCGTGCGTTTTTCAGGACGCGTACCGCGTCGAGTGTTCTGGGTGTCCGCCTTGTTGTGTTCGGTTTTGGGCTGGCTTGTCGGCTGGCTTTACGCAACGCTCTACATGACCACGATGACGGAAATCACCTGGGACTTTGTGACGGTTGCCGCCGGAGCCTTTCAGATCTGGCTTGCTCTCATTTCCGTTTCTATTTCCGTGCGGCGATTGCACGATGTCGGCCGCAACGGCTTGTGGGTTCTGCCGATCGTTTTCATTCCCGTACTGGGGGCTATTTTCTGGTTTGTGCTCGGCTGTCTCGTCGGTGAACAGCATGAAAACCGTTACGGACCGGATCCCTACGCTTCTCGAAACAATCTCAAAGCCCTTACGATCGCCTCATAAAGGTGAGGCAAGCGGAGTAAAGAATGCTTATTGAAAAGGACTGCGTCGTGGGTATCCATGTACGCATGTTTGACCTGCAGAAAAATCTTCTGGAAGAAACAGAACCACAGGGCGTGACGTATCTGCACGGCCACGGCGACATCTTTCCCAAGCTCGAGCAGGCTCTCGAGGGAAAGAAAGCGGGTGACACGATTACGGTTCAACTTGAACCCGAAGAAGCCTTTGGTGATTACGACGATGAGGCCATCCGTTTAGTGCCGGTAGAGTCCTTGGGTGATCCTGAACTGATCGTTCCCGGTCTGGTTTTTTCAAGTGTTCCTGGCGAGACTCCCGACGGCAGAAATTGGCGGGTGACGGATGTTGCTGCAGGGCAGGCTGTGCTTGAAGCCAATCATCCCTTGGCAGGCTGGTCGCTTAAATTTGAAATCAAGGTGCTTTCCGTGACCAAGCCCGAGGGCGAAGTCACCGGCAACGACGATGTGGTGGTGCCGGGGTTCTTGGGTTTTGCCGAGAAAATCATCGACGACGAGACCGACTGAGCGCGCCGTTTATAATCTGCTGATGGACAGCGCAAAGCTCGACTTTGTGCTTGAGACTCAGTGAATTGAAATTTCAACCATTTTCACTTTGTTATTACAAGACGGGGTTACCATCCATGACCATGCGACAAGACGAAACCGACGTTAATTTCCTCGATATCAAACCGGCTGATCTGGAGCATGCAGCGCAGGTGTTGCGCGGAGAGCTCGAAGCTAATCGACGCGCTTGGGAAAAAACGTGCTGGTCGCTGGAATACGTCAAGAAGAACCATGCCGAAGATACGGTGCTTATTGAGGCGCTGGAGACGATTCGTCATCATCTTGAACGCCGTATGTGAGGCGTCGTAACCCGATCTAACTCTACGGAGCTTTTATCTTGGAACGCATTTATCCGCATCCGTTCTTTGCTCGTGAAGGCTGGGCCATCATGGGCATCGCTTTCGTGATTGCTCTGCTCGTGCAGCTTTTCGTGGGCGGTTTTGTTGCCGCCATCTTCTGGCTACTGTTTATCTTCGTGGCGCAGTTCTTCCGTGACCCTGCTCGTGAAATGACCGACGACGAAAAGGCCGTGGTGGCTCCCGTTGACGGCCGCGTCATCAAGGTTGAAGAAGCGGTATGCCCCTATACGGGGGAACAAACCAAACTGGTGTCGATTTTCATGAACGTTTTTAACGTTCACAGCCAGAAGACCCCGGTTGCCGGAAAGATTGAAAAGATCGAATATTTCCACGGCCGTTACCTCAACGCTTCACTTGACAAGGCGAGCGAACAGAACGAACGCAATGCGGTGACAGTTGTGACCGAAGACGGTCAGCGCGTATGCTTCGTGCAGATTGCCGGACTTGTGGCCCGACGTATTCTGTGTTATCGCATGGTGGGCGATGTGGTCAAGAAGGGCGAACGTTATGGTTTTATCCGCTTCGGCTCCCGTGTGGATGTCTATTTGCCGATGAGTGCTCAGGTGCTTGTATCAATTGGTGAAAAGACGACCGGCGTGGAAACGGTGATCGCTCGTCTGGGCGAGCCCGTGTCGCAGCCTGTCGAATCGCAAGAGGAAGCGGCTGAAACCGCTGACTCGACCGCGAAAACAACAGTGACCGAGGCATCCGTCTCGTCTGACGTCGTTGAGGCCAAAACCGAGGACAAAGCTCAGTAAGCGCTGAAAGCTTCGGTTACCAAAAAGAGGCCGGCCCGCACCGAAAAAGAAATTCCCGTGGAAGAATTCCCTGTAGGTTGCGGGCTTTTTGTTTTTAAAAACTCGCCGGTAATACTCTTAGGCAAGAAATCGTATGGCTGTTGAAAGAATTCGCCGTCGCCGTCCGGTACGGCAACGCATCATCGAAGTAGGCCGCAAGAAGGTTGTGAAGGTTCGCTCGCGCGGTCTTTTTGTGTTGCCCAACTTGTTTACCACGGCTTCGCTTTTCTGCGCGTTCATCTCGATCGTACAGGCAATGGAGCAAAACTTTGGTCTGGCCGCCTTGATGATCATGCTCAGCATGCTCTTTGACGGCATGGACGGACGCGTGGCTCGTTTGACGCACACGCAAAGCGAATTCGGCGTGCAGTTTGACTCGATTGCCGACATGACGGCTTTCGGCGTTGCTCCCGCACTTGTGATGTACAAATTCTGCCTGTATACGCTTGGTGGTCTAGGCTGGGCGGCAGCTTTCGTCTATTGCCTCTGTGCGGGGGTTCGTCTGGCTCGTTTCAACTGCAACGTCGGTGTTGTCGACAAGAGCTTCTTCCAAGGGTTGCCGAGCCCGGCAGCTGCGGCGCTTCTCGCCGGCTTCGTATGGCTTGCTGTTGAAAATAAGATGCCGACGTTCTTAGGCGATTCGCTGCCTTGGTTTGCCTTCGTGCTCACGATCTACGCCGGTCTTACCATGGTTTGCAACGCGCCGTTTTATTCCGGCAAGTCGGGTGTGTCGCTTAAGAACGCACCGTTTATCGTGATGGTTGCCGGCGCTTTGATTTTCATTCTGATTTCGAGCAATCCGCCGTTGGCCATCTTCACGATCTTCTGCGTGTATGCCTTGAGCGGCTACGTTTATCAGCTGTGGCTCTTTATCAGCGATAAGCCCAATCCCGTTTTACCGGGCGAATATACCGCTGATATCGGGACGACGACGAACGAAACAAGTTCTGATTTTCCGGAGGAAGATTCAGCCGACGCTTCCGTTGAAGCAAATAAGCAGCCCGGTGACGCTGGTCCTTCCGTGAAGCCCTGATTCCGTTTTTATTGTGTCCCGCTTCAAGACATCGCTTTTGAGGCGGGATCTTTTTTCGATAAAGAGAGTTCTCATGTTTGTTTTTGCTCCTGCTCCGCAGGCAGTCGTGCCTGTTTCCGGCGAGAAGAATGTATTTTTCCCCGTCAATCGCGTCTACTGTGTCGGTCGCAACTACGCTGATCATGACAAGGAAATGGGGGGCACCGGTAAGACGACGCCGTGCTTTTTCTCCAAGCCCGCTGATGCCGTTTTTCCTATTGATTCAGGCAAAACCGCCCAGGTGCCGTTTCCTCAACGTACTGAAAATCTCCAGCACGAAGTTGAACTTGTGGTTGCTGTCGGCAAGTCCGGCAAAGATCTCACGGTCGAGCAGGCTGCCGAGTGCATTTGGGGCTGGGCCGTTGGTGTGGATCTGACGCGTCGCGACCTGCAGGCTGAAGCTAAGGCCAAAGGGCGTCCTTGGACAACTGCCAAGAGTTTTGACTATTCGGGCCCTGTTTCGCACATCGTACGCAAAGAAAACGTGCTGGATCCGAGCGACACCGAGCTGTGGCTTTACGTCAACAACGAATGCAAGCAAAAGGGCAGCACCCGAGACATGATCTGGTCGGTTGCCGAAGTGCTTGCCGAAATCTCTACGTATTGGGAATTGAAGGCCGGTGACTTGGTCTTCACCGGCAGTCCGTCGGGAGTTTCCACTTTGCATCGCGGTGACATTGTGCGCGCTGGCTGCAACGGTATCGGAATGATTGAGTTCGAGCTGATCTGAGTCGGCAAGGCCTCAAAATTAGCAAAAAAAAGACGGTTCTTTTAAAACCGTCTTTTTTTTATGTGTTGCATAGGGTAACTACTAAATTAAAGGTTTTTATTTCACATATTGTCTGCATAAACTGTTTCAAAATCTTGCCGTGGTTTCCGGGGCGGGTTTTTTTGCGGCTCTCTCTCGGGTGCCGCAAATAAAAAAAGAAATTTTTGAAGAGAAAGGAGCTCTCATGTCGTCGCTCGACGGAGTCAATGCCGTAACGATTATCTTTGCAGCGCTTTGCGTTTTTGCAATCGGTTATCGTTTCTACGGCCTGTTTATTGCAGCCAAGGTGCTCAACGTGGATGCCAACCGCGTGACGCCTGCTGTGAAGTACGCTGACGGTCAGGACTATGTCAAGACCGATAAGTTTGTGCTGTTCGGGCATCATTTTGCCGCTATTGCCGCAGCCGGTCCGCTACTCGGTCCCGTACTGGCCGCCCAGTTCGGCTATTTGCCCGGTTTGTTGTGGATTTTGATCGGCTGCGTTCTTGCGGGCGGCGTGCACGATATGGTCGTGCTGTTTTGCTCGGTGCGCCACAAGGGCCGTTCGCTTGCATACATTGCCACGCGCGAAATCGATCCCACCACGGGGTTTGTGGCTTCCTGGGCTGTGCTTGCGATTCTGATCCTGACGCTGGCGGGGCTTTCGATTGCTTGTGTCAACGCCATGCACGATTCGCTGTGGTCGACCTACACGGTTGTGGCAACGATTCCGATCGCCATCATCATGGGCTTGTATCTGCAGATCTGGCGCAAGGGTGACGTGCTCGGTGCAACGCTTCTGGGCGTGGTGCTGCTTTTCCTGTGCATCCTTTCCGGTCCTTGGGTCGCTTCGCACCCTGAGTATTTCGGCTTCCTTGACATCGATCGCAAGACGATGTCGGTCTTGATCCCGATCTACGGCTTCTTTGCATCTGTTCTTCCGGTGTGGCTGCTGCTCTTGCCGCGCGACTACCTGTCGACGTTCCTCAAGGTTGGTACGATCCTTGCTCTGGCTCTTGGCATCGTCTTCGTGATGCCCGAGTTCAAGATGCCTGCCATTACCGAATTCATCCATGGCGGCGGCCCGATCGTGGGTGGTCCGGTGATCCCGTTCATCTTCATTACGATTGCCTGCGGTGCTTTGTCGGGTTTCCATGCCACGATTGGTACGGGTACGACCCCGAAGATGATCGGAAATGAAAAGGACGTGCTCTTCGTGGGTTACGGTGCCATGCTTACCGAAGGTTTCGTGGCTGTGATGGCTCTGGTGGCTGCCTGTGTGCTTGTGCCTGCCGACTACTTTGCCATCAATGCGCCGGCAGCCAAGTTTGCCGAACTCGGCATGCAGGTTCAGAACCTGCCGATGCTGGAAGCCGAAGTGCAGGAAACGCTGGCTGCTCGCCCGGGTGGTTCTGTGTCGCTCGCCGTCGGTATGGCCTATATCTTCTCCCGCATCCCCTGGATGGAAGACCTGATGGCCTACTGGTATCACTTTGCGATCATGTTTGAAGCTGTCTTCATTCTGACCGCCGTTGACGCTGGCACCCGTGTCGGTCGCTTCTTCCTGCAGGAAATGATCGGCCGCTACATCTCGCCGAAGTTCAATCAGAAGGATTGGGTACCGGGCATCATCATCACCAGCGTGCTCTTTACCGGTTCCTGGGGCTACCTTGTGTACTCGGGTGATATCTCGAGCATCTGGCCGCTCTTCGGTATCTGCAACCAGTTGCTTGCGTCCGTGACGCTTTTGATTGGCACGACCGTGTTGCTGCGCATGAATAAGGGCAAGTACGCCTGGATGACCGGCGTGCCCGGTTTGCTGATGACCGTCATCACGATCTGGGCCGGCATCTGGTTGGTTGTTAACCAGTATCTGCCCAATGGTCAGCATCTGCTCGCTACGCTCTCTTGCGTTGTTATGCTGCTGATGGCGTTCGTGATTTTCGGTACGTTGCGCCGCTGGATGGTCCTCATCAATATGAAGACCCTTACGCGCGATCAGTACGGCGTTGAAGTAAAGGAAGTCGTTGAAGAATAAGTCTTCACTTCCACTACTTTGAAGAAACTGCAAAACCTCGCTTCGGCGAGGTTTTGCGTTTCGGAAATCCGCAAATTTCGGCAAAATTCGAACGTACTGCAACCGACGGTGTTTTTAAATGACCCGCTTCCAAAGATTTTTGACGGCCTTAAGTTGCACTTTTTTTTGCGCGACACTCGGAGCCGAGACTGTAGTGCCGGCGCAGGACGGCATTGTTCTTAATTTGGTTTCGCGACTGGATGATTTTGGTGCATATGCCACCTCAGTGCAATTGCCGCGACCAATCAACTTTGGCATTGTTGCCTTTACTCGCCCGTCGCCCAATGAAGCGGTGGTTGAAGCGACGATACAAAGCCTGCGGCGATCCTTTGGGGAAGAAAACGTACGAGTGCGCGAATACACGATGACCGAACTAGCACAGGCCATTCGTGATGAAGAAGTCGATATTTTTCTTTCAAGCGCGGGTTTCTATTGGCGCCTGATGCAAAGCGGAGCGGTGGCAGTTGCTTCTCTGGCAAGCAAAGCCTATCCGGATCCTAATCATGGGGAAGGGTCGGCTTTTGTGGTCCGATCGGATTCGACAATTCAAAGCTTTGTCGACATGAAGGGGAAAATGGCGGCAGCATCAAGTGCCGGAGGCTTTACCGGTTATCTGATTCCGATGGGAGAGGTGGTACGGCGCGGCTTCGCGTTTGAAAAGTTTTTCAGCTCAGTCGCTTTTGTCGGTCCCGACGACCGGCTCAAAGCCGGTTTTGATCTGATGCGTGAAGGCAAGGTTGACGTAGCAATTCTGCGTCAATGCTGGCTTGAGCATTACCTGCAAAAGCACCCGCAGGAAAGGGGTATGTATCGCGTCATTGAACCGCGTGACAGAACGCCCGCGCAATTGAAAAATGGTGTGTGCCAACGCTCGACTGAACTGTATCCGAGTTGGGTGCTTGCATCGGCTCCCGCTGCTCCTCCCGAAATCACCAAAGCCGTGGTGTATGCGGCCTTTTCAATGGCGCCCACCGGCGACGGTCACTACTGGACGGTCGGCACCGACTACCGTGCCGTCGACGAGCTTTACCGCTCCTTGCGTCTTGGCCCCTATGAGTGGATGCGCAACTGGACGTTTAGCCGCGTATGGGATGAGTACGGAAACCTTATCATCGCGTTTCTCGTTTTTCTACTGGCCTGGATAGCGCACTCGGTACGTGTGACAAGGCTCGTGACCGTCCGCACCCAGGAACTTCGTGATGCGCTGGAACGCGAGAAGGAACTCAAAGCCCAGGCTAACGAAACGCACGAACGCATCGAGCGTCTGCAAAAAAGCGGTATTGTCGGTCAGCTTTCTTCGATGATTGCGCACGAACTGCGTCAACCGATGAGCGCTGCGTTGCTCTTTAGCAAGAGCGCTCGCAAAATTCTTTCACGCGAAAACCCCGACAAGATATTGCTTGTGAATGTGCTCGGCAATATTGAGGCTCAGATTGAACGCGCCAACAGCATTATTGACAATGTGCGTGCTTACGCAAAAGGGTTACACAAGACGCGTCAGAAGGTGGATTTGAAGGTCATCATTGATCAGTCGATAACAGCTTTTCGCAGTACGGGGCGCTACCCGAAAGTTGACATCTTTGTGGAAACCGACCCTGGAGTTGTTTTTGATGCTAATCCGCTTGAATGGGAGCTTGTGACGCACAATCTAGTAAAAAATGCCTGCGAGGCCTGCCAAAATACGGAACGTCCAATCGTGCGCGTGGGGCTGGAACATTTGGCGATTGACAAGGTTCGCATGACTGTCACCGATAACGGCGAAACGATCGGCGAAGAGGATTTTGCGCGTTTGTCTCAGCCCCTGATGAGCGTTAAAGACGAAGGTCTCGGACTTGGACTTCAGATTGTGCGCGGCATTGTCGAGTCGCATGGAGCCCGACTGCACTTTGTGCGCAACAGAACGCGTGGGTTGACAGCGGTCATAGATATTAATTTGCGTGGCGCAGTAGCGGGCGACAGTAACGGTACAACAGACGAAGAAGACGAAATGGCTTAGGACAAAGAACCATGGAACTCGACTACATCAAGCAAAAAGCCCTGATACGAATTCTTGACGACGACGAAGCGCTTGGCGCAGCGTTAAAGCTCTATTTAGAGCTCGACGGCTGGCAGGTGGCGGCTTACACTTCAGCTCGCCGCTTTTTTGCCGAAGATCGTCCGTCTGTGCCCGGCTGCCTTGTGCTTGACGTGCGTATGCCCGAACTGACGGGCTTGGAGTGCCAACGCCTACTCAACGAGCGGCAATCAAATATCCCGATTGTGTTTATTTCCGGACACGGCGACATTGACATGGCCGTACGGACGATTCTTGACGGCGCCTACGACTTCCTGCAAAAGCCGGTTGATGAGGAGCGCCTCGTGCGCTCGGTGATGCGGGCCGCCGGCGACAGCGTTATGAAGGCCGAAGGCAAGGTAAGCGACGAAGCGGCTGTTGCTCTTGTCGAATCACTTACCGATCGAGAGCGCGAGGTAGCCAAACTCGTGGCGCAGGGGTTAGTGAGCCGCACGATCGGTGAGCGACTCGGTATTTCGCCGCGCACTGCGGAACTGCATCGTTCGCACGCCATGAAAAAGCTCTCTGCGGCCAATCCGGAACAACTTAGAAATATTCTCAAAAGTGCTGGTGTGCTCTGAGGTTCCGGGATTTTTGAATTTTTTTGCTCCAACAAATGGAATGGTGATGACAAAACCTTAAGTTTTCAGAAATCAAAGCGAGGCATTCTCGCTTCAAATAAATTCCGCAGGATTCTCCTGCATTCAAGCAGGGGAGGAATGCGGCTCTAAAACCCCGAAGCTATTTTTTGGGGAGGCAGGCAACAAATAGATGGATGTTGTCTGTACACTGCGTTCCTCGTGAAAGGAACCCTATGCTCACTGGACGCAAATTTGCCGCCAGGTTTAAGAATTCATCTGCACGCGAGGCCTACCTCCCTTGGTCGGCCGGGCAGATGTTTATCTACAACGAATGCGTTCTGGAACAGAGGTTTTTTGACAGCCTCAGCCGACTGATTGCGGAAACTGAACGGCACAAGCAGCCGATTCGCAATGAGTGCCGCATAGCGCGTCCCAAACCCGATCAGAAGTACGCGCATTTTGTTGATAAGGCACAAAGACCGTGGTTGTCTCAGGTGCCCTCGGCAATTCTGGGCATCGGTGCTTTCCGTTTTTGTCAGGCTTCCAAGAGAGCAGCTGCCGGGTTGGTCGCTCGACCCAAATTACGCGCCATCAAAGACGCCGAGCGTCATCTGCTGCTGACGCGAGCCTACTTTACGATTGCACTTACAAGTCGCGCGGGCTGGTATGAACTGCGATTCGGATCCGCACGCATTCCGGGCGGGACGATTCTGTTTCGGGCACACCGTGAGTTTGTCGTGCCGGCAATGATCAGTGTGACGCTGACGAGCAAAGCTCTCTTTGTTTCCATGAGCTACGAGGAGACAGAACAAAAGCAATTTCCGGAAACAGAAAAGGAAATGCTTGAGCGTCTGCGGCAATACTCCGAAGAGGAACTCATCGCCTGCGGGAACGGGATCGACCGAGGAGTCGTGCGCCCGGTTCAGACGAGTAACGAGCCCGTACCTTATGCGTTGACAAAAGATCAGCTCGAAAGGATCCGTCGCAAAGAACGTCAGCGCAAGCATTATCAGAAGCGCATGGCTCGTTGCGAAAAAGGCAGCCGTAACAGGGCAAAAATGCGTCGAAAAGTGGCACGGACGTTTGACTATCGCAAAAACGTCATCAACGACTTTGCGCATCAAACCTCTCACGCTCTGGTCAGTGACGACAAAGTACAGTTTTTTGTGCTCGAGGACTTGAGAGTCAAAAACATGACCAAAAGGCCTGAGCCGAAATACGATGACAACGCAAAAGCATTGCCCAACGGAGCACGAGCCAAAGCAGGACTGAACCGAGCCATCCTCTCAAGCGGTTGGGGGAAGACGGAAGAATATTTGAAGTACAAAGCAAAAAAGGCGGGCAAACTTGTCATAAAGGTTGAGCCGGCCTACACCTCTCAGCGATGCCCGAAATGCGGTCGGGTGGAACGGAAGAACCGGCCGTCGCAGTCGGAGTTTCGTTGTGTGAGCTGCGGGTTTGAGTCGGCAAACGCGGATTATGTGGCAGCAGGAAATATCCTGATGGCAGGAGTGAAACTGATCCGTGAAGGCAGACTCGAACCGAAAAAGGTGAAAGCCACGCTGCGTGGGAAACCAGCGAAGTCAACAAATGTAAAGCTAGGTCCGGGCTGGGCCGATGTTATGCCTGTGGAGCCGGAGAGGTGTCTGGGGAAACTCAGATGCCAAACCCGCTATGAAGCAGGAAGCCCCTAACTTCAGTGAGGGGAGAAGTCACTTGGCGCTTCTAAACAAGTCTGGTACAAAGAAAACGAGCAGCGCTTGTCGGGCGATCTGCTCGTTTTTTTCAGAAACGAGATGCTAGCGTCAGACGCAGGCTTCGATTTGCTCCGAAACTTCAAGCCACTGAGCTTCGAGCTCTTCCAGAACGCCGGCTGCTTCACCTCGCCGGCGCGTGACTTCGGCCACGGTCTCGGCCGGTGTCTTTTCGTACCAGGCGGTGTCGGCCAACTGCGCGTCAAGCGAGGCAAGTTCTTCGCTCACCTTAGCCATTTCCTTCTCGACTTTGGTGAGTTTAGCCAAGAGCGGCTTTTTGAGCGCCGCAATGCGATTGCGTTCGAGCGCTTCGAGTTTGCGCTGTTCCTTGCGGTTGACGCCCGAAGTTGCCTGCGGTGCCGCATCGGGCTTATCTGTTGCCTGCGAGAGCTTACGCTGTTGCAGCACGAAGGTCGCGTAGTCGTCGAGGTCGCCGTCGTATTCGGTCACGGCTCCGTCGTGCACCAAAATGAGCTTGTCGCAGACGCTGCGCAGAAGATGGCGATCGTGCGAAACGAGCAGCAAGGTACCCTCAAAGGACGAAAGTGCCACAGTGAGTGCTTCACGGGTGGCCATGTCGAGGTGATTGGTCGGTTCGTCCAAGACAATCAGATTGGGCTTGTCCCAGACGATCAAAGACAATGCAAGGCGCGCTTTTTCACCGCCCGAAAGGACGCCAATCAGGGTGTCAACCTTGTCGCCCGAGAAGCGGAATTTACCGAGGTGATCTCTCAGCTGTTGCTCGCGTGCCAGAGGAGCTTTGCGCTTCATGACGTCAAGCGGCGTTTCCTCGGGATCGAGTGCTTCTAGCTGATGCTGGGCGAAATACCCGATCTGAAGGCCTTGTCCGTCGCGTACCGTACCGTGCAGCGGCTCGAGCTTGCCGACAATGGTCTTGATGAGCGTAGATTTGCCTGCGCCGTTGACGCCGAGCACACCGATGCGTTCGCCCGAGCGGATGCAAAGATTGACGCCGTTTAAAACGCGGTTCTCACCATAGCCGGCCGCAACATCTTCAAGGGTTACCAGCTGCGTGGGCATGCGTTCGGGCTGTTCGAACGCAAAGCGCCAGCTGGTGGCACTACGCACGGGTTCGACGACTTCGAGACGCTCGAGCATCTTGATGCGCGATTGTGCCTGACGCGCCTTCGTGGCCTTGTAGCGGAAGCGCTCGATGTAGCTTTTGAGGTGAGCGGCCGTACGCTCATAGGCTTTGCGGTTGGCCTCCTGCAGGCGCAGGTTCTGGACGCGCTGCATTTCGTAGAACGAATAGTTGCCGCCGTAGCGGGTGATAGTGCCGTCTTCAACGGCCCATGTTGTCTGTACGGCGCGATCGAGAAATTCTCGGTCGTGGCTGATGATGATGACGGTGCAGGTCAGACGCTTGAGCCAGGCTTCAAGCCAGATGAGACTGTCGATGTCGAGGTGGTTGGTAGGTTCGTCCAAAAGAAGCAACTGTGCCGGGTTGATAAGGCAGCGTGCCAAGGCCAGACGATTGCGCCAGCCGCCGGAAAACTCGCGAACCGTGCGGCTTTCGTCTCCTGGCAGAAAACCCAGACCGTTCATGATCGTGAGCGCCTGAGCTTTGACGGCACCCTCGTTGATTTCTGCCAGGTGCGCCGTTGCTGCGGCAATGCGCATGTCATCGCCGCTTTCATGAGCGGCCTTTTCTTCGGCTTGGGCCGCCATGAGCGGAGCGTGACCTTCAAGCACATATTGCAGCGCCTCACGATCGGTTTCTTCCACGCTTTGCGCGACTTCAGAAACCAATTCAGGGACATCAATCGTGCCCGCTTCGGGGCTTAAATCTCCGAGAATAGCGGCGAAAAGCGACGATTTGCCGCTTCCGTTTTCCCCGACGAGGGCAATGCGCTCACCGTCGGAAGCGACCAGGTTGACGTTGTCGTAAAGCGTACGCGTACCGCGCACAATCGAAAGGTGTTGCAGTCTGAGCATGGAAACAATTTCAGGGCGCGAAAAGCTGCGCCCTGAGGAGTTTTGTCAAAAAAGTCGGCTTAGAGATTTTGCAGGTCTTGAGCGCGCACGGCAAAGACCATGTCCTCTTCTTCTTCGGTGGAAAGCCAAGTGACGGGTAGATTGGGCCAGATCGCTTCGAATGCTTCGCGACCGTCGCCGATTTCAACAATAGCCACTCCATTTTCGGTCAAGTGGTCCTTCAAGACGGGCATGAAGCGGCGCATGAAGTCCATGCCGTCATCTCCGGCTTCCAGCGCAAGCGCCGGTTCGTGACGATATTCGGCAGGCAGTTCTTCCATGGCCTGATGCGTCACGTAGGGTGGATTGGAGATGATGAGATCGAACTTACGTTTCCCCAAATGCGAGAAAATGTCGGTTTGAACGAGTTCCAGATCGTCGTCAAGGCCATATTTCGTGCGGTTGATTTTGGCGACCTCCAGCGCATCGGCGCTTATGTCGGCTCCGGTGACCTGTGCTTCAGGAAATGCCATCTGAGCAAGAATGGCCAGGCATCCGCTACCCGTACACATGTCCAGAACCGTATGCACGTTTGCAGGTTCAACCCAGGGCTCCAATCCCTCTTCAAGGAGTTCTGCGATGTAGCTTCGCGGAATCAGCACGCGCTCGTCAACATAGAAGGGGTGTTCGGTGAGCCAGGCTTCGTGCACGAGATACGGCGCGGGGACCTTGTTGTGCACGCGAGACTCGATGTTTTTCAGAACTTCCCAGAGCTCGTCCTGCGTGAGGTGCGCATTCCAGAAGGCTTCGAGGCGGTCAAACGGAAGCTTGAGGGTGCGCAGCACAAGAAAAGTGGCTTCTTCCCAGTAGTCGGCCGTGCCGTGCCCGAGACTCACGTCAAAGCGCTCCATCTCGCTCATGGCCCAGCGAACCACATCGCAGACGGTGTGCAGTTCGGTCGGATATTGATGATGAGACATCAGAAGTTCTCCAAATACGCTTTAGCGGTGCGGTAGTAGATTTCGGCGAGCGCTTCGAGTTCGTCAATGCCCGCACATTCGTTGACGCTGTGAATCGTTGCGTTGATAGGCCCGAATTCTACGGTTTCGCGGCTGATGCTGCTGATAAAGCGTGCGTCAGAGGTACCGCCGCCGGTTGAAAGTTCGGGGCTCACTCCCGTGACATCGGCAATGGCCTGTGTCAGCTTTTGCGTCATGCTGCCCGGATTCGTTACAAACGGTTCGGCGCTGCGCTTCCATTCAAAGCACGCATCAAGTGTGTATTTGGCGGCAAGATCCTCGATGGTCTTGATGAGGCGCTCAGCCGTCCACTCGGTGTTGAAGCGAATGTTAAAGAGCGCCGTGAGTTCTCCGGGGACCACATTGACGGCGCCGACGCCCGCCCGAATGTTGGAGATCTGGAAGGTGGTCGGTCCGAAATAGTCGTTACCCTGATCCCATTGGCGGGAAGCGAGTTCGGCAAAAAACGGTGCAGATTCGTGAATGGGGTTGCGCGCCAGATGTGGGTAGGCGACGTGTCCGGCCTTGCCCCGAATCGTGACTTTTCCGTTTAGAGAACCCCGACGACCGTTTTTGATCGTGTCACCGAAAAATCTCGAGCAAGAGGGTTCGCCTACGATGCAGGCGTCAATCGTCACACCTTCATCTTTGAGCTTTTGCACCACACGTTTGGTGCCTTCATGTCCGTCGCCTTCTTCGTCAGAAGTGATCAGAAAAGCAAGCGTTCCCGGATGATCCGGTTTTTCCTGGACCAGACGCGCAAAGGCAACGGCGGCTGCCGCAACCGATCCTTTCATGTCGGCTGCGCCGCGGGCGTAGAGCTTGCCATCGCGCACGGTCGGCTCAAAAGGAGGCGTTGCCCATAAGGCAGGATCGCCTGCCGGAACCACATCGACGTGTCCGGCAAAGACGAACAGGGGCGCGCCGTTGCCGTGCGTGATCCAGGCGTTGGTGGTGCCGTTGGGCGTGCGTTCGATTTCAAACGCAAAACCCGAGGGCTCAAGCGCTGCTTGCAAAACGGCCATGCATCCTGCTTCGTCGGGCGTGACCGAGGGGCGGGCAAGCAGCTTTTTGGCTAGATCAATGACGGGCATGACCGATCAGTCGCGCAGCAGATCGTTGATGGAGGTCTTGGAGCGGGTCTTGGCATCGACGCGCTTGACGATGACGGCGCAGTTGAGGTTGTAAGTGCCGTCCTTGCTCGGCAACGAGCCCGGGACGACCACGGAACCGGCCGGCACACGGCCGCGCAGGATTTCGCCCGTTGTGCGGTCGTAGATCTTGGTTGACTGACCGATGAAGACGCCCATGGAAATCACGGAGTTTTCTTCGACGACCACGCCTTCGACGATTTCGCTGCGTGCGCCGATGAAGCAGTTGTCCTCAATGATCGTGGGGCCAGCCTGCACGGGTTCGAGAACGCCGCCGATGCCAACGCCGCCCGAGAGATGGCAGTTCTTGCCGACTTGAGCGCAGGAACCCACCGTGGCCCAGGTGTCAACCATCGTGCCCGAGCCCACGCGTGCACCGACATTAACAAATGAAGGCATCAGCACGGCGCCCGGTTCAATGAAGGAGCCGTAACGGGCGATGGCGCCCGGGATGGCGCGAATGCCAGAGTCGGCGATTTTCTGACCGTCGTTGTCGTGAAACTTCACCGGAAGCTTGTCGTACCAGGTAAAGGGACCGGCCTTCATCACTTCGTTGGGCATCAGACGGAAACTCAGAAGAACTGCCTTCTTGATCCACTGGTGCGTGAGCCACCCTTCGGCGGTCTTTTCTGCTACGCGCATTGAGCCGTTGTTCAGGCCCGCGAGCACGCTCATGATGGCTTCGCGCTGATCGGCAGCGATCGTTTCGGCATTCCACTGATCGCGGCTGTCCCATGCGGATTCGATGATGGAGGTAAGTTCCTGAGTCATTTCTTGTGTTCCTTTCAAAGGTTGGCGCACTTGCTCGCGTACCGAGCCTCCCTGCGCGCCGTTTGTTAAAAAATCGGTTTTACGGATGATAGGTCACTTGCGCGATAGAGCAAAGTTGCGGATGCGCTCTGCCGCTTCGCCGATGCGCTCGGGCTCGGCAACCAGTGCGATGCGCACGTAGCCTGCGCCCGGGTTCATGGTCGAGCCGTCGGCAAGTGTCACGTTACGCGACAGGTAGGAACCCGGCAGCACCGTGACGCCCGTCTGACGGTAGAGTTCGCGAGCAAAGACTTCATCGTCTTCACCGACGTTTGCCCAGAGGTAGAAGCTTGCCTGCGGCATGGGCGCGTCAATCACAGAGTTCAGAATGGGTTGCGCGACGGCAAATTTTTCACGATACAGACGGCGGTTTTCCACGACGTGCGCCTCGTCGTTCCAGGCAGCAATTGAAGCGGCCTGAATCATCGGGTTCATGGCCGAGCCGTGATAGGTACGGTAAAGAAGGTAAGAGGCGATGAGCGAGCGGTCACCGGCCACAAAGCCGCTGCGCAGACCCGGCGCATTGCTGCGCTTGGAAAGGCTGTTTAATACGATGATGTTTTTCAGATCGGTTCGGCCGCAGGCTTTGGCTGCCGTCATGGCGCCGATCGGAGCGTTGCCTTCTTCGAAATAAATTTCGCTGTAGCACTCGTCGCTTGCGATGACAAAGCCGTATCGATCCGAAAGAGCAAAGAGTTTGTTCCAGTCGTCCAGATCAAAGACGGATCCCGTCGGGTTGCCCGGAGAGCATATGTAGACAAGCTGAGTTTGAGAAAGTGTTTCGGGACTCAATACGGACAAATCGAGTTTGTAGCCGTTTTCGCGCGTCAGCGGCAAGTACACGGGTTCGGCTCCGGCCAGAAACGTTGCGCCTTCGTAGATCTGATAGAAGGGAACGGGCATCACGACTTTGGCGCCGCCTTTGACGGTCGGGTCGACAAGGCATTGGACCAGACTGAAAAGGGCTTCGCGGGTACCGAGCACCGGCAGGATTTCGGTCGCGGGATCCGGGGCCAGCCCGTAGCGGCGTTCGCACCAGGCGCTGATGGCTTCACGCAGGGCAGGGTTGCCTGCCGTGCCCGGGTAGGAACTCATGAGCGAAATGTTCTGAGCAATCGCTTCGCCAATGCACTGAGGAATCGGATGACAGGGTTCGCCGATGCCGAGCGAAATAGGCTCGAGTTTGCCTTCAGCCGGAACAATTCCCTCAAAAAGCTTGCGCAGTCGGGCAAAGGGGTAGGGGCGGGTGCGAGAAAGTCCGGGATTGGGCACGGGAGAATCCTTTGAAAAGTAACGGCCGAAGTGAAGGACGGCACGGGCACATCCAAAAAATTATACGGTTGGTTTCGTCTTCAAAACGTGAGGTAACGGTACAATCCGAACGCAAGCGCCGAACTTTCCTTTTCTGGGCGCTTTCTTTTTTGTTTCGCTTCTTTTCCCGTAACACACAGTGCGCTTAAAACAGCTTCGTATTTCCGGCTTCAAGAGCTTTGCCGATACCACCGTCATCGAATTTCCAGGGGCGGTGGCCGGTATTGTTGGCCCCAACGGCTGCGGCAAATCCAATGTGATCGATGCCATCCGCTGGGTGCTGGGCGAAGCGCGCGTCTCCGAACTGCGCGGCTCGACGTCCATGAGCGAACTCATTTTTTCGGGTTCGGTCAATCGTCCTGCATCTTCGCGCGCTTCGGTCGAATTGGTGCTGGACAATTCCGACGGAACGGTAAAGGGCGCCTGGGGCCGCTACACGGAGCTTTCCGTCAAACGCGTCGTGACGCGTGACGGTAGCAATGCGTACCTCATCAACAATCAGCAGGTGCGCCGCCGCGACGTTCAGGACATTTTCATGGGGACGGGCCTTGGCCCCCGCTCCTACGCGATCATCAGCCAGGGCATGATCAGCAACTTCATCAAGGCCAAGCCCGAAGAGCTGCGCGTGTATCTGGAAGAAGCTGCCGGCGTGAGCAAATATAAGGACCGTCGCCGTGAAACCGAAACCGCACTAGCGGGTACGCGCAACAATCTTGAAAAAGTCAGCTATTTGCAGGAGACAAAGCGCAATGAAATCCAACGCTTGTCGGCCGAGGCCGAGGTTGCGGCCCGCTGGAAGGAGCTGACCGAACAAAAAGACAAAGCCGAACTGCTGTGGTATTTCCTGCAGGAACAGGATGCAGGTGCGGCGGTTAATAAAGTCAACACGCAGATTGCGGCGCGCGAAGCCGATTTGCTGCAGGGTAGGGGTGAACTCCAAAAACTGACCACGCAGATTGAAGTGTTGAAAGAGGACGTTCACGTCAAGCGAGAAGCGGCCGACAAGGCTCGTGAAGCCGCCTGGCAGGCCAACGCGCGCGTCACGGAACTCGAAGGTGCCATTGCCCGCATCATTACCGAAAAAGATTCACTGGCGCGAGAAATCGCCAATGCGGCAGAGAGCATTGCAAGACGTCGCAATGAGCGCGATACCGCCGCAAGCCGTCTGGCCGAACTTGCCGCAAAGGAACAGGAACTGCGTGAAAACGCCGAGGCCATGACCGAAGAGTGTGCCGCTTCGCAGGAATCGGCTCTCGTGCTGCAACAGGAATGCGAGGAGAAAAAAGAGGCCTACGAAAAAGCCCGACAGGCAGCTGCCGCGCATGAAAAGCGCATGGAAGTTCTGAACGTCCAGATGCAGGCATTGACGCGTGAATTAAACGACGTTGAAGCGCGGCTGGAAGCGATCGAAGCCGAGCGCCGCTCGGGACAGGCGCCCGATGAAGAGCGCTTTGCCGAGCTTTCGGCGCTGATTGAAGAGACGCAGGCGCAGTTTGAAGAACTGACGGCAACGGTTGAGGAAAAAAAGACCGAGCTTGAGTTGTCTCGCAACGCCAACGATGAGACCCGTGCTCAAAAGGAACGCCTGAGTGCGATTCACGCCCGTACCGTAGCGCGACTGCAGGCGCTTGAAGCGCTGCAGCAAAAGTCGCAGGCCGAAGGCAAGCTTCCTGCATGGCTCGGTAAAATGGGACTCTCCCAAGCCGCGCGTCTTTTCGAAAAGATTACGGTTGAAGACGGTTGGGCCGTGGCGCTCGAAGCGGTGTTAAGCGCCAAAGCAGGGGCGCTCAACATGAGCGTTCTCGAACGAGCGGCCGGTTTTGAATACGATCCGCCTCCCGCGCGCCTCGTGTTTTACGGTGAACCCAAGGGACAGCAGGCATCTCTGCCTAAGCTTGCCAAACCGCTTGCCGAAAAAGTCACCTCGGACGACCCTAAGGTAAAAGGGGCGCTCGAGGAATGGCTTGCCGGCGTTTATGTCACCGATACGCTCGATGAGGCGGTGGCTCGACGCTCGGAACTTGCCCGTGGCGAGCGTTTTGTCACGCCAAAGGGCCATATTGTTGACCCGATTTCGATCAGCTTCTGGGCTGAGGAGAGCGAAAGTGCCGGCGTCATGTCGCGAGCGGCCGAAATTCGCTCGCTTTCGGAACAGTCCACACGCGAGCGCGATGAGCTCGATGCGATTGACGAAAAACTGGTGGCTCAGCAGGGTGCCCTGAAAGTGGCCCAAGCGCAGGCTGCCGAAACGAGCCGCGCGGCCGATGCAAGCCGCAACGAGCTGCACATGCTGCAGGTCGAATATTCGGCACTGTCCGCCGCCATTGATGCCTGGCGTGAAAAGAGCCGTCGAACGGCCGATCAGGAAGCCGAACTGAAAATGCGTCACGAAGAACTCATGGCGCAGCAGGAAGAGACGGATGCGGCGTTCGAGCAGGCCGATCAGACGCTTGCAGAGGTTCAACAAAAAACGCTTGACGCCAAGGTGGCGCTTGAAGAGGCTGAACACGCTTCATCGACTCTGACGGAAAAAGTCAGAAGTCTGGAAAGTCAGATCGAACTCTTGCGCGTGCAGTTGCAGACCAATCAGGAACGTGTGCGCGATGCGAAGGAGCGACAGAGCGGAGCCGACGAGGAAATTGAAAATCTGACGGCGCATATGGAAGAACTGGCCGCTCGCCGCGAAAGCCTGGACGAAACTGCCCAACGCGAGGGGCTATCGCGCGTGCTTGAGGAACTCAACGGCAAAAACGAAGCGCACAAGGCGGCCGAGGCTGAGTGCGCCCGAGCCGAAGAGGAACTTGAAGCCGCCCGCACCCGCAATGCGGATTTGAATGCCGCCCAGACGCCGTTGCTGCAGGAAATCGCGGACCTCAAGGTGCGCCGAGAAAGCTGGATTACGCAAAGCGCGGTCTTTACCGAGCACTTGGATGCAGCTCAGGCCGATCGTCAGGCGCTGGCGCTACAGGTGCAGGAAGAGGGGTTGCGCGCGTCCACGCTCAAGAGCCGCGTTTCGCGTTTAAATGAAGCGATCGCTGCCTTGGGACCGGTCAATCACGCTGCTCTTGAAAATTTGCAAGAGAGTCGTCGTGCGATGGAGGAAACCGAGCGGCAGGTGGCCGATCTAGAAGAGGCGATTGCCAATTTGGAAGCAACGATTCGCAAGATTGACGCAGAAACACGAGAACTGCTCCGCAATACCTTCACCGAAGTCAATAAAAACTTCCGGGAAATGTTTACGGGGCTCTTCGGTGGTGGCAGCGCAGAGCTGCGTATGAGCGGCGAAGAGATTCTGGAAGCCGGCGTAGAGGTTTCGGCACAACCTCCGGGTAAGAAAAACGCAAGTGTCAAGCTCCTTTCGGGCGGAGAACAAGCGATGACCGCAACGGCTCTGGTGTTTGCCATCTTTAAACTCAACCCGGCTCCTTTCTGTTTGCTCGACGAAGTCGATGCTCCGCTCGACGAAGCCAATCAGGACCGTCTGGCGCGTCGCATCTTGCAAATGAGTAGCAACACTCAGTTCATGATGATCACGCATCATCGCGTCACGATGGAGCATTTGCGCACGCTCGTGGGCGTCACCATGAAGGAACCCGGTGTCTCGCGCGTGGTGTCGGTGGACGTGGAGCAGGCCTCGGAGATGGCTGCCCATTAAATCGGTCTCTTGCACTACAATTTCCGATTGTTCGAACGTTAACGGAGTCAGGCGCATGCCTAATATTGAACCCCTGTACATTGCCATTCTCATTGCGATTGTGATCGGCGTGGTCTGGTACATCCAGCATAAGAAAGAGAGCGATGCGAAAAACAAAGGCGAGTCGATTCTCGGCAAGGTCAAAGACAAGCATGATCGCGAGGATCTTCCGGATATTGTTTCCGTTGACGAGGAACAGGTTCCGCGGCTGACAGCTGAAGACGAGGATCCGTCGGCTGCGGCAAACGCGGCTTCATCGGTGGCAACGCAAGAAGTTGACAAACCGATGGCTCCTCCTGTGGCTCAGTCTGAAGAGCCGATTGCCGTGTCGGTGGAATCGAAGGAGGCGCCACGCGTTCCGGTGGCTCAGCGTCGTAAAGCGGAAGTCGATCCTGCCGTTGAAGCGGTGATCAATATCACTCCGTTGGAGGGCTCTTTTGATTTGCGCGCGCTTAAGCAACGCATTGCCGACATTGAGGCCGAGCCTCTTCTCAAGGATCTCGTTCGCGTTCAGTGCTTCGATAAGGTGAGCGGTCTGTGGTATGACGGAGCCGATCGGTTGACGGAATGCACTCAGATTTATCTTTCGATGCTGCTAGCCAATCGATCCCGTCGTGTTGATCAGCCGACCGCATCGAAATTCATGATTCATGCCGAACAGTTTGCGATCGAACTCAAAGGCGAATCCGAAACTCCTGACTCCAACGAAATGATCCAGGGAGCCGAGCGCATCGAACGCATCATTCAGGCATTTGACAAGCGCTTGTATGTCAAGCTTGTGGCAGCCAAGGACATCGAAGACAATGAACTTGACGTAGCCGCCAAAGCCTGCGGGTTTGTGAAGGAAAACGATCGCTACAACAAGTACGTGCCGGGCATTTCGACACCTGTTTTCCATATCCTTCCGCCGCAGACACTCGGCAACGAAATCGAGCTGTCGTTTGAAGTGCCGCTGATGGCTCCCGCTTCCGACCCGTTGAGTCAGTTTTTTGCCATTGCTAACGATTTGTGCTGCCGAATCGACGCCGTGATGACGGATGCTTCGGGTAACCCCATCGGTTCGCGTGCTGCAAGCCGCATTGAGACCGCTTTGAAAGGTATGCACATGACTATGGCAGAACACGGCGTTCCCGCCGGCTCCCGCCGTGCCTGCCTGATTTTCTCGGCTGACTGACGGCAGAGGCCTTTATGTTACAGAGAGCCTCCGGCGCCGCTTGCTCCGGAGGCTTTTTCAGATTCAAGGACACAAAAAAGGAAACCAGATCGTGACGGACGACCGTTTTGATGGGCCCGACGAAGAAGTGCGCGCACGCATGCAGCAGTACGCCGAGCTGTTGGATCGGTGGAATTACGAGTATTACGTATTGGACAACCCGTCCGTGCCGGACGCCGAGTACGACCGAGTTTTCCGGGCTTTGAGCGAGCTCGAAGAACGCTATCCGCAGTTGAAGTCGGCTACGTCCCCGACCTTGCGTGTGGGGGGAGAGGTACGCAGCGATCTCACCAAGGTGCGTCACGCAGTACCCATGCTTTCCATCCGAACCGAAACGGATTTCACTGATGAGGGCGCTCTGGCCTTTGACGAGCGTGTGCGCAAGGAATTGGGGCTCAACGAAACGGACGCGGCGATTGTCTACGACGCGGAACTCAAGTTTGACGGGCTTGCCGTTAATCTTCGATACGAAAACGGTGTTCTCGTGGGCGCGCAGACGCGTGGTGACGGAACCTTTGGCGAAGATGTGACGGCCAATGCCCGCACGATTCGTTCTATTCCGCTGCGAATAGATCCGAAGCTTGCGCCCGCAGTGCTCGAGGTGCGAGGCGAAGTCATCATGCACAAAGATGACTTTGAAAAGCTCAACGAAAAGCAAAAGGAACTTGGAGAAAAAACGTTTGTCAATCCTCGCAATGCCGCCGCAGGCGCCTTGCGCCAGCTCGACAGCCGCATCACGGCTCAGCGTCCCCTTCATTTCTATGCTTATGGAACTGGAGAGGTGAGCGAAGCTAATTTTGCTCAGTCCATGAGCGAACTTTTCGAAAAACTCACTGAACTGGGCTTTCCGGTGGCAGAACAGCGCCGCACGGTTCGCGGCGCGCAGGCGCTTGCCGAGTTTCATCGCGACGTGTTGGCGCACCGCGCTGAACTGCCGTTTGAAATCGATGGCGTCGTCTACAAGGTCGACTCGTACAGCCAGCAGCGAGCACTCGGATTCGTGGCCCGTGAACCGCGTTGGGCCTGTGCGCACAAATATCCTCCGGAAGAAGCATTATCCGTCGTGCAGGCGATTGACGTTCAGGTCGGCCGCACGGGGCGTGTGACGCCGGTTGCTCGTCTTGTTCCCGTCTTTGTGGGCGGCGTGACCGTGAGTAACGCCACGCTGCACAATGAGGACCACATCAAGGAATTGGGGCTTTTGATCGGGGATACGGTTGTGGTGCGCCGCGCCGGCGATGTGATTCCGGAAATTGTGCGTGTTGTGATCGACAAGCGCCCGGAAAACGCACAGCCCTTCGTCATGCCGTCCGTCTGCCCAATCTGCGGCTCTGCCGTGGTGCGTGACGAGGAGGAGAAGGATTCGCGGTGCACGGGCGGACTGGTTTGTCCCGCGCAGCGAAAGCTCTCTTTGGTGCACTTTGCGCAGCGCCGTGCCATGGGTATCGATGGGCTGGGCGAAAAGATGGTCGACATGCTCGTTGAAAAAGAGCTCCTCAAGACGCCGGCCGATATTTATCGATTGACGGTGGACCAGCTGACGGAACTCGAACGCATGGGGCAAAAGAGTGCCGCCAATCTCATCGAAGCAATCGAAAAGAGCAAAGAAACGACGCTTGCGCGCTTTGTGTTTGCGCTTGGCATTCGTCACGTGGGAGAAGCAAGCGCCCGCGATTTGGCACTCTTTTTCAGAACGCTCGACGCTTTGCGCAGCGCCACGGTCGAAGACCTCATGCAGGTGCACGATGTGGGCGAGGTTCTCGCGGAGTCAATTCGCGCGTTTTTCGACGAACCGCACAACAACGCCGTGGTGGACGAACTCATTGCCGAGGGGGTTCACTGGAAACAGGAGGAAGTGCAGGTCAATCCCGAGGTCGCCGGAAAAACGTTCGTGCTCACCGGAACGCTTCCGACGCTTTCGCGAGACAAGGCCAAAGACATGATCCTGTCGTTGGGCGGCAAGGTTTCGGGATCCGTTTCCAAGAAAACCGATTACGTTTTGGCCGGAGAGGCTGCCGGAAGCAAGTTGGAAAAAGCGCAGGCGCTCGGAGTGACTGTGATTGACGAAGCGCGCTTCTTACAGATGATCGGACCGGGTGTCGGGCAATCTGAGCAAGTGTCTGATGCAAAAGAAAAAACGTCCGAAACCGAGACCGCGCGGGAATTGGCGATCGGAGAGACTGGATCTCTCTTCTAAGGCTTGATTTTTTAGGAAATTTGCGCGTAAAATTGCGCCTTTCGCAAAGCGGCCGCGTGCGGTAGCTTTGTACCCCGGACTTGCCGGTCGGCAAGACGGGAAATTTTAAAAGCGCCTGGTACGGGCGCATTGTTTTAAAAGAGGAAAAATACAATGGTTATCATTCGTCTGTCCCGCTCGGGCTCCAAGAAGCGTCCCTTCTACAACATCGTCGTGACCGATTCCCGCAATCGTCGTGACGGTCGCTTCAACGAACGTCTGGGCTTCTACAACCCGATGATCGCTGAAGGCCCGCAGCGCCTGACGTTCAACGAAGAACGCGTGGCTCACTGGGTCAAGAACGGCGCTCAGATGAGCGACACCGTCGCCCGCATCCTCAAGGGTGCCAAGAAGGCTGCCGCCTAATTAGCGACAAGACGACGTAAGACGGAACTTTCAAGCGAAGGAAAATTAACCCGACCGCCCGACGGACTGCCTGCGAACCTCGCTGCTTCGGTGCCGTGCCTCTCGTGTCCAAGCACACCCGAATGCGCCGACGGCTATCCTCTTTGAGATGGGTTCGGTATCTAACTCGCAGTTCACAGCGGTTTCCTGACCAAGACAAGTGACGTCCGATCAATGCCGAAGGCGGTCTTTCCGGAAGACGGAGAGGCCGCTTTTTTCGTTTTCCGATTTTTGTGTTATGTCCGATAACAAAATCCTGACAGTGGGCCGTACCAACGGTGCATACGGCGTGCGCGGCTGGGTTCGCGTGGTACCTTTTGAAGAACCGGAAATTCTTGCCGCTACCAAACGCTGGTTTTTGACTGACATCCGAGGCAACACCAAGACTCTGGAAGTCGAAGAGCTCAAGGTTCACGGCCAGATGTTGATTGCCCGCATTGCAGGCATTCTCAATAAAGAAGATGCCGACGCTTTGCGCGGCCGTATCGGTGTGTTGCGAGAAGACTTCCCCGAAGCGGGGGAGGGCGAAGTGTGGGCGGCAGATGTGATCGGATTGCCTGTTGTCAACCAGCAGGGGATCGAACTCGGTCGTGTGACCGAAATCGGTACCAACACCGTGCAGGACATCTTCAAGGTCGAAGGCGGTCCGAAGGTCAACGGCAAGGATGCTGTGTACCTGATTCCCGATGTTGAACAGTATGTTTTGGAAGTGGATCTCGAAGAAGGCGTCGTGCGCGTCGATTGGGATCCGTCCTGGATTTAACGAAGGAATTGAGCTGTGGCAGCGCGCTTTGACGTCATAACGCTTTTTCCGGAAATCTTCACGGCGGTGAAGGATTTCGGCATCACGTCCCGAGCCAAAAAGCGAGGACTGTGGAATGTGCATTTCTGGAATCCGCGTGACGTGACGACCGATTTGCATCGCACTGTTGATGATCGCCCGTTTGGAGGCGGTCCTGGTATGGTGATGATGGCAGAACCCCTCTTTCAGACGCTGCAGTGCATCCGTGCATCGGGCAACAACGGCCGCGTGATCGCCTTTGCCCCGTCGGCAGCGCATCTGACGGACGCACGAGTGCGCGAATTCTCTTCTTGCGAGGATCTGCAGTTGGTACTCATCTGCGGTCGATACGAGGGTATTGACGAACGATTCCTGAGCACTTGCGTAGATGAACTCATCAGTCTGGGCGACTTCGTGCTTTCGGGAGCGGAATTGGCCGCTTGCGCTCTCATAGATGCGATCGTGCGGCAGTTGCCCGGTGCCATCAAAGATTTGTCGGCCTCCGACGAATCGTTTTCAACGGGATTTCTGGACGCTCCTCACTACACTCGTCCCGAGGAGTGGCACGATATGCGCGTGCCCGATGTGCTGCTCACGGGGCACCACGCCAACATCGAATTGTGGCGGAGAGAAAAAAGCCTTGAGGCGACACTGAAAAACCGACCGGAACTCATTGAAACCGCAAGACAAAAAGGTCTTTTGACCAAACGCGATGAGAAAACGCTGGCGGGACTTGTGTCCAAGCTGAAAAAAATGCCTGGGTAAGGTGGAATTTCTCCAATCAATTCAATATAATCACGCGTTCCTTGGTGCTTTCTGCTCACCTTGGAACGCTTTTTTTGATCAATCGTCTCGCATGAGACATACAAAGGTTCCATCCTCTGGACGGCTGCAGAAACAACTGAAAAGATGCCGCCGCATGATGGTCACGGAGTTAAAAATGAACATTATTCACACCCTGGAACAGGAAGAGATCGCTCGCCTGTCCGCTGGCAAGACCATCCCTGAATTCCGCGCAGGCGACACCGTCAGCGTTCTCGTGAACGTTATCGAAGGTTCCCGTAAGCGTACTCAGGCCTATGAAGGCGTGGTTATCGCCAAGCGCAACCGTGGTCTCAACAGCTCCTTCATCGTTCGCAAGATTTCGAGCGGCGAAGGTGTTGAACGTACGTTCCAGCTCTACTCGCCGACGATTGCTTCTATTGAAGTCAAGCGCCGCGGCGACGTGCGTCGTGCCAAGCTCTACTACCTGCGTGAACGTTCCGGCAAGGCTGCTCGCATCCGCGAACTGCTCGTGCGTAAGGAAGCCGTGCAGGCTGCTGCTGAATAATTTCAGCCGGACACACGAAAGAGAGGCGGATTCGTCCGCCTTCGTAAAGCCTCGTGAAGTGATTTGCTTTGCGGGGCTTTTTTGCGTTTGAAAAAAACGAAAAATTTCTCATCAGAATCGTCCCGAAAGACCGAGGATGCGGCTTGCTTCGCTACAATCGCAGTGCATGTCAACGGTCGCCTGCTCATAGGCAGATGGATAAACAAGGGGGAGGAAGCATGTTGGTTGTCGGATTTACCGGCCATTCGGGTTCGGGCAAAACCACACTGATTGAGAAGGTGCTTGAGGCACTGATCTCGCGCGACCGCAAAGTGTCGGCGATTAAAAGCAGCCATCACGGTACCGATATTGATGTGCCGGGCAAGGACAGTTATCGCTTTCGTCAAGCCGGGGCTCAGGAAGTAGTTCTGGTGAGTGATCAACGCTGGGCACTGATGCGAGAAACTAAAGAGCCGGTGTCTCTTAAGGAAATCCTTTTGCGCCTGTCTCCGGTCGATATCGTTCTCGTCGAAGGATATAAGAGCGAAGAAAATATTCCGCATATTCTTGTGCATCGCAGAAATGCCGGTTTGCAGGCGCCCGTGTTGACGGCAAATGTCGTGGCGGTTGCAACCGACGACGATTCGCTTGCTTTGCCCGAGGGCATTGCCAGACTGGATGTTAACAATCCCGTTGCCGTCGCCAATTTTGTCGTTTCACTGAAGGCTAATCGTGATCACTTATAACGAAGCGCTCCAACTTTTTTTAAACCATGCTCATGTAGCGGTCGGCACGGAAACGGTGCCGACGCTTTACGCAGAGGGTCGCGTTCTTGCTGAAGACGTGGTGAGTTCCATAGATGTTCCTGCTTGGGACAATTCGCAGATGGACGGCTACGCGGTTTTTAGTGAAGATCTTGCCTTGGCCACGCCCGAGACGCCCGTGGACCTGCCTGTGTCGCAACGCATCCCGGCCGGATCTTCTGGTCAGGCGCTTTTACGCGGCACGACGGCGCGCATTTTCACCGGTGCGCCGATTCCGCCGCAGGCCGATGCCGTCGTTGCTCAGGAAGACGTGACCGTCAATGAAGACGGTTCCGTTCGCTTCATCAAATCAGCTGCTGCCGGCTCTTGGGTGCGTCGTCGCGCCTGTGACATTGCTTCGGGCAGCGTTGTTGCCGAAGCAGGTCGCGTGCTTGAGCCCGCTGTACTGGGGCTTGTGGCTAGCGTTGGCTGCGGTTACGTGACGGTATACCGTCATTTGCGCGTGGGCGTCTTCTTTTCCGGTTCCGAGCTGGTTGCTCCCGGCGAGCCTCTGCCCGAGGGCGGTATTTACAACTCCAACCGTTACACGATTCGCGCGCTGTTGAAGCGTCTGGATTGTGAGGTTTATGACCTCGGAAGTATTCCCGATACCTTGCAGGCCACGCGCGAGGCTTTTGAACGTGCTGCCAAGACGGCCGACGTCATCATTAGTTCCGGCGGTATGAGCGTAGGTGAAGAAGACCACATCAAACCCGCTGTTGAGTCGCTTGGCCGCATCGATATGTGGCGCGTGGCTCTTAAACCCGGCAAGCCCGTTGCCTTGGGCGAAGTGCAGGGCAAGCCCTTCATCGGACTTCCCGGCAACCCTGTTTCGAGCTTCGTAACGTTCCTGCTTTTGGCGCGGCCTTACCTCCTGAAGCTTCAGGGGCGGAAAGACGTGCAGGCGTTGCCTGCTCAGATTCGAGCTGATTTTGACTGGACTAAACCCGGAACGCGCGAAGAGTTTGTTCGTGTGCGCCGTAACAACAAGGGCGGTCTGGATCTCTATCACACGCAAAACAGTCAGGTACTCACAAGTTGTGCTTGGGCAGACGGTCTGGTGGACGTTCCTGCTGGTACGACTGTTAAGAAGGGCGATGTTGTGCTCTATTACCCGTTTGGGGATCTTTTTAAGTAAAGAATAAAAAGTGAAAATCGAAGTGAAATACTTTGCGCTTTTGCGCGAAGCCGTTGCCGTTGATTCTGAAATCGTTGAACTGGAGGCGTGCTCCCCTACCGTCAACGATGTGCGTGAAAAGCTATGTGAAGACGCGATGCACCGTACGGCTTTTGAAACCGTCAAGCGTATTCGAGCAGCTGTCAATGGAGAAATGGCGCCGATGTCGGCAGAAGTCAAGGACGGAGACGTCGTGGCATTTTTCCCTCCTGTGACCGGGGGCTAACGCCATGACTTCCATGACGAAAATTCGTGTCAGTCACGATGATTTCGATGTTTCCGAGGAAATCGCAGCTCTCGAACGAGAAGGCCGCAATGCGGGTGCCGTGGTGACTTTTACAGGCGTTGTTCGCAGCGACGACGGTGTGACGGCGATGCACCTTGAGCACTACCCGGAGATGACAGAAAAGAGTCTGGCCCAGATTGTTGAAAAAGCCCGCGCTCGTTGGAACATTGAAGACGTCGTGATTATTCACCGCGTGGGTGAGCTCAAGGCAGGCGATCGAATTGTTCTGACGGTTGTGACGTCTGCACATCGCCGGGAAGCGTTTGAAGCGAGCGAATTCATCATGGATTGGCTCAAGACCGAAGCACCCTTCTGGAAAAAGGAAGTGACCGCTCAGGGCGGTCGTTGGGTTGATGCTCGCGAAAGCGACGAAATTGCTAAGAATCGCTGGGGAAAGTAACGATGGAGACCCGAGACGGTGCCCTCTGGGCCGTACTCCTGGCTGTCGGTACCGGCGCAGCTCTCGGTGCCTGCGGACGTTGGGCGCTGAGTTATGTGTTCAATAACCGTATCGCATTGTTACCGCTCGGAACACTACTGTGCAACTTGCTGGGAGGTCTGCTGATCGGTGCGCTCACAGCTTGGTTTTCGACGCATCTGCAAGTGTCTCCGATGTGGAGACTCTTTCTGGTAACTGGACTTCTGGGCGGACTGACAACGTTTTCAACTTTTTCGGCCGAAGGCGTGCAGATGATGATGGCTGGCGACTGGCTGCGAGCTTTGGCGCACAGCGGCTTGCATCTGTTCGGCTCGTTTGCTGCCACCGCCGTGGGTTTTGCGGTTGTCAGACAATTGACGGTTTAGTTTTCTAGAGTGTGAGGAGAATTTAATTATGCGTAAAGGCGCGGCAAGCATTTTGATTCTGGCAACAGCGGTATTGAGTACATCGGCTGTTGCAGCGGACGCGTTGGCCGAATGTTATCGCACGGCGGACAACCGTCTGGAAGTTCAGGCTTGTCTGAAAAAAGAATTGGCCGAAACGGAAAAGTTCTACGACGACATTGTTGACCGTGTATTGGCTAGTGCGCGCGACCTGGATCGCATTCAGAAACGCAAGGGTGCAGCCAAAGCCTTTGAGGAGTCCAATAAGGCTTTTTCTCGTTATTTGGATGCCGAGTGTAAGTGGGTTGAAGAAAGTTACGGATCGGGGACTGGTTCGGGTGACGCCATTCTTGCCTGCCGCATCAATTTAATGAAGATGCGTGCCGGATCTCTGGATGCCCAGTTCTTGAGCCGCTAGCACTGATGTTTTGTGATCAATTGATTACTTGATGCATAAAAAACCGCCGGACGGAGAAGGCTTCTCAATTTGAGAGGCCTTTTTCGCCCGGCGGTTTCCGTTAAGTCGACTGATGCAAATTATTTCGCCACGACGTTCACGAGCTTGCCCGGCACCACAATGACCTTGCGTACCGTGGCATCACCCACGAAGCGGATCGTATCGGGGTGCGCGAGCACAGCCTGTTCGATCTCTTCGCGGCTTGCTTGTGCGGGCACCATGATTTGGCCGCGCAGTTTGCCGTTGACCTGAATCATCAGCTTGATTTCGTCTGCAACGAGCGCTTCCTTGCAAACTTCGGGCCATGGCGAATCGATGATTTCGACGCCGAAGTCCTTCACAAAGCCAAGATCTTGCCAAAGCGCCGTCGTGATATGCGGAGCGAGCGGATAGAGCACGCGCAGCAACAGCGACAAAGCAAGCTTACGGGCGCAAGCCGAAATTTCGTCGGTGCCTTCAAAGGCATCAAGCGAATTCATCATCTTCATGGCAGCCGACACAACCGTGTTGAACTGCATGCGGTCGAAGTCGCTTTCGGCCTGCTGCAGAGTCTGATATACCTCGCGCAGCATGTCTTTGACATGCTTGGGAGCGGTGGCGATATCAACTTTGCAAATGCTGGCGTGGATTTCATCGTGGCGCGCATAGCACCAGTTCCACAGACGACGCAGGAAGCGGTAGCAACCTTCGGCGCCGGAGTTTGACCAGGCGGCGGACTGATCGGGGGGACCAGCGAACATCACGAACGTACGGGCGGTATCGGCACCGAACTGCTTGATGATGTCGCGCGGTTCGACTACGTTGTTTTTGCTCTTACTCATCTTTTCGATGCCGCCGGAGACAACGGGCAAACCATCGTCCTTGGCAGTTACGCGGCACGGACGTCCCTTTTCATCGTATTCGATGTTGATTTCGTAGGGGTAGTACCAGCGCTTGCTGCCGTCGGGTTGTTCGCGATAGAAACATTCGGCCGTGAGCATGCCCTGCGTAAAGAGGCGCTTGAACGGTTCATCAAACTTCACCAAACCGAGATCACGCATCACCTTCGTCCAGAAGCGGGCGTAGAGAAGATGAAGCACGGCGTGTTCGATGCCGCCGATGTACTGATCCATCGGGCTCCAGTAGTCGTTGCGCTCGTCGACCATGGCCTTGTCGGCGTCAGGAGAGCAGTAGCGCATGTAGTACCAGGAGCTGTCGACAAAGGTGTCCATCGTGTCGGTTTCACGACGTGCGTCGGCTCCGCACTTCGGGCACTTGCAAGCGAGGAACTCTTCGCATTTGTTGAGCGGATTGCCTGTGCCGTCCGGAATTAGGTTTTCAGGCAACAGCACCGGCAGATCTTTTTCCGGAACCGGAACGGGACCGCATTTCGGGCAATTGATGATCGGAATCGGCGTGCCCCAATATCTCTGACGGGAAATGCCCCAGTCGCGCAGACGGAACATGGTCTGACGATCACCCAAACCCAGTTCCTTGAGATCTTTGGCGACGGCTTCGATTGCATCGTGGATGTGCAGACCATCGTATTTGCCGGAGTTGACACAGTAGGGATTGAGCGTCTTGTCGCCGTACCATTCTTGCCAAGCGTCGGTGGAGAAGGTTTTGCCTTCGACTGCAACGGACTGAATGATGTCGATGCCGTATTTCTTGGCAAAGGCAAAGTCGCGTTCGTCATGTGCGGGCACAGCCATTACAGCGCCTTCGCCGTAGTTCATCAGAACGTAGTTGCCGATCCACACCTGAACCTGGCGGCCGTTTAAGGGATGAGTGACGTAAAAGCCCGTAAAAACACCTTTCTTTTCCATCGTGGCCATGTCGGCTTCAGTGACGGAACCTTTGGCGCATTCGTCGATGAAGGCCTGCAGTTCGGGCTTATCTTTGGCAAGACGCTTGGCGAGCGGATGCTCGGCGGCAATCGCTACGAACGTTACGCCCATGATGGTGTCGGCACGCGTCGTGTATACCTTCAAAAGCTTCTTTTCGCCGTCAATTTCGTAAGGGAAGCCGAAGTTGACGCCGACGGATTTGCCGATCCAGTGCTCCTGCATGCGGCGTACCTGTTCGGGCCAGCCGTCAAGCTTCTTGAGATCGTCGAGCAACTCTTCGGCGTACTGCGTGATTCCGAAGTAGTAGCCCGGAATCTCGCGCTTTTCAACGAGAGCGCCCGAGCGCCAGCCGCGACCTTCAATAACCTGTTCGTTGGCGAGAACCGTCTTGTCGACCGGATCCCAATTGACGATCTGCGTCTTTCGGTAGCAGATGCCGCGTTCGAGCATCTTCAAGAACATCCACTGATTCCAGCGGTAATACTCGGGCTTGCATGTGGTAACTTCGCGCGACCAATCAAAAGCCAAACCGAGGGGGAGCATTTGCTCCTTCATGTCAGCAATGTTTCGGTAAGTCCATTTGGCCGGAGCAACCTTTTTGGTCAAAGCAGCGTTTTCGGCCGGCAGGCCGAAGCTGTCCCAACCCATGGGCGTCATGACGTTGTAACCCTTCATACGGCGATAGCGATAGAGCACATCGTTGAGGGTGTAGTTGCGGACATGACCCATATGCAGCTTGCCCGAGGGGTAGGGCAGCATGGAGCACACGTAGAACTTGGGCTTTTCCTTGCCGTCAGGGCCGAGAGCGTGCTCAACGGCGCGGTATACGTCGTTTTGCCGCCACTGTTCCTGAACCTGGGATTCGATTTCCTGAGGATTGTAGGTTTCGCGCATGGGGCGCCTTTTTTGTTGTGTTTGAAGGAAAAATTCGACCCATAAGTATAAGGCCTTTTGCCCTCCGTTTCAGAGTCGAAAATCCAATAACGGCGCGCTTTCGAGGCGAATTTCGTGTTGAATGCCCTGCCTTTGTGCAAACGTGTGTCCGAGAGGCTTTCAGGCTACAATCGCCGCTTGCTTTTCGTTTGTAGATGGAGTGCTGACACCGACGGCTCAGATGAGGCGTCGCAAGCGTGATGCGATTGACGAGAAAAGAGACAGAGAACGTACCGATGCTTGATGATTATTTGAATTCCCTTAATCCCAAACAGCGCGAAGCAGCCGAACTCGGCTGTGAAAACGCACTTGTGCTTGCAGGAGCCGGATCCGGCAAAACCAAAGTACTCACGACGCGCATTGCTTTGCTGTTGTCGCGAGCGATGGCTCGTCCTTCGCAAATCCTTGCCGTGACTTTTACGAACAAAGCGGCCCGAGAAATGCGAGATCGCTTGTCAGCTATGGTGGCCTGCGATTTACGTCACTTATGGATGGGAACATTTCACGGAACGGCGCATCGCATCCTGCGTGCTCACGCCCAGGAAGCAAATTTGCCTCCTACCTTTCAGATCATTGACACGGCCGATCAGCTGTCGCTCATTCGCCGCATCATGAAGGAGGCGGGCATTGATCCCAAACTGCGTGATCCGAAGACCGTTCAGTGGTCAATCAACAGCTACAAAGAGCAGGGTTTGCGTGCGGCAGCTGTGGCGGCTCGTGAAGAGGACGAGACACGCGTTACGCTTTATCAGACATACGAGGCGCGCTGCCAGCGCGAGGGACTCGTGGATTTTGCCGAGCTGATGCTGCGTTGCGTCGAACTTCTCGAAGGCAATCAATTGGTACGTGAGCACTACAACGATCGCTTCAAGTATGTGCTTGTGGATGAATTTCAGGATACGGACTCGCTTCAGTTTCGTCTGATCAAGGCCTTGTGCCCTCCCAAGCAGCTCAACGCATGTGTGTTCTGTGTGGGCGATGACGATCAGTCGATTTATGCCTTCCGAGGAGCCCAAGTAGGCAATATGTCCGACTTTGTCAAAGAGTACAAAGTCGAGAAAATCATCAAACTTGAGCAAAACTACCGTTCGACCTCGCACATTCTCGATGGGGCCAACGCTGTTATCGCGAACAACAAGGACCGCATGGGAAAAAATCTCTGGACCGATGCGGGAGCGGGCGAACCGATTCGGTTGTATCGAGCCGACGCAGATATGCAGGAAGCCCGTGCCGTCGTGCAGGATATCCTCGTCGAAAAGCGTCGCGGCAAAAAGTACAGTGATTTTGCGATCCTCTATCGCAATAACAATCTGTCGCGCAATTTCGAACGTATGCTTTCGGCCAACGGCATTCCGTACCGCGTTTACGGTGGACTGCGCTTTTTTGATCGTCAGGAAGTCAAGGATGTGGTTGCCTACCTGCGCGTGCTTGCCAATGCTGACGACACGAGTCTGCTTCGCATCATCAATCAGCCGCCGCGCGGCATCGGTGCCACGACGGTCGAGCGTGCTACGGCGATGGCCGCCGATCAGGGCGTGACGATCTGGGAAATTCTTGCTGAAGCCGAATCGGCGCCCGAAATCCGGCGAGCGCACGCGTTTGTGGCCTTGCTCGAAGAAATCAGTGCCGAGGCTGAAGGAAAAACCTTGCCGGAACTTATCACGTTGGTTTCCCAAAAGTCAGGACTGGAGGCGTTCTACCAAAAGCAGCAGGATGCTGACGTTCGTCTTGAAAACTTGGGTGAACTTGTCAATGCTGCTGTGGGTTACTGTGAGGAAAACGGCATTGACGAAGATGCACCGGCGCTCGAGCCCGTTGCCGGCGGCACAATGTCGCCTTTGGATGGGTTCCTATCGCAGGCGGCGCTTGAACCCGACGACAAGAATGCGGAAGAAGATCCCGACGCGGTTCGCCTGATGACAGTGCACGCTTCCAAAGGATTGGAGTTTCCGTATGTTTATCTGACGGGGCTCGAACAGGATTTGTTCCCGCATTACATCCGCGAGGATGAGAATCCGGAATTTCAACTTTCCGAAGAGCGGCGTCTGATGTACGTTGCTATGACTCGCGCACGGCGCAACCTATGGATCAGTTGGTCAAGACAGCGCATGATGTGGGGCGAAACGCGAATGCAGGAGGCTTCTCAATTCATTGACGAAATTCCTGCCGAGCACGTGCAAAAGCTCTACAGCGAAGAGGATTCTTCTGACGATTGGGCCGACGAAGATCAGCGTTGGGGCTCCCGCAGTTTCGGAGGCGGTTATTCATCACGAAGCAGCGGTAATATCGGCTACGGCAGAAACAGCGGCTTGGGGGCTCGCGGCAACGCTTCTTACGGTAGCGGAATGCGTACGGCAAGTGCTTCTTCGTACTCCCGCGTTCCGAGCGGTACGGCGGCTCGCAACCTTAATTCCGAGTCCTGGAAGAAGGCCGGACTGATGAAAGCAAGCGAGTTGCTTGCCAAGAAAAAGACCGTTACGGCAGGAGGCTTTGCTGTGGGCGACAGGGTGAGCCACCCGACGCTTGGCCAAGGAAAGATCGTTGCGATCCATTATCCGGAAAAGCCAGCAGAAACCAATCTTGAAATTGCTTTCAACGGCTCGGATAAGCCCAAGACACTGAAGCTAATGTTCGTGCAGGAAAAACTCAAGAAGCTTGACTAAGCCCAGGCGGTTTGGAAAGACACGCGCTTTGTCTCTGGCGAATACTTGCCCGAGACGAAGCGCTTTTTTTACTGTGCCCGAAGACGGTTGAAGTAGCCTTGTTTGTTGCGTGCCTTGCCGGAGATTGACTCGATCGTCACTTTCCAGAACACCACAAACTTGCCGCCTGCGGCATAGTACTTTTCAATGGCTTGATCGCCGGCCTGAGGAACGTGCCTTTGGCAAAAGGCTGTGGCTACGCGATGCTTTTCGTCTTCATCCGACACAAGAGAAATATGTCCGGAGACGATGGCTGAGGCGTAATTCACCGAAAAGTCTTTTGGAAGTTCATCGGCGGCTGTCTCACCGCGCCCGATCCAGACGATTGAAACCTTGTCGTTTTGCAGCGCATTTTGGTATCGCCGCCCGTTTGTATCGCTGGAGCTGTGAAAGTAGACGGCACCGTCAATGAGAGCTGCCGTCACGGGCGTTGCATAAGGCGTCCCGGAACTGTCGACCGTTGCGATGACGCAGTGCGGCGTGTGTTCGATGATGGCAAGCGCTTCTTCACGCGTGAGTTCTCGATCTTTGCGGCGCATGGGACGATCGGTACTTTGCAACATGGTTGTCTCCGGGTAGCAAAAGATAGCGCAAGTGTAGGTCGAAACTTTGACGAAGGACAGAAAAAAAGCGCCGCAGTAGTCAAAACTTTACGGCGCTTTTTTCAAGTCCCGAGACTTTAACCGGGTCAGGCAACAAATTACTTGATGCGGCTGCGGTATTCGTTGGTACGGGTGTCGATTTCGATCTTGTCGCCCGTGTTCACGAAAGCGGGAACGTCAAGGGTGAAACCGGTGGCCAAACGGGCGGGCTTCATCACCTTGCCGGACGTGTCGCCCTTGACGGCGGGTTCGGTGTAGACAACTTCGCGAACGAGCATGGTCGGCAGTTCGATACCGATCACGCGGCCTTCGTAGAAGACGGCTTCGGCCGTCAAGTCGTCTTGCAGGTACTTCTTGGCATCTTCCATCGTGTCTTCGTCGACTTCGTACTGGTTGTACTCTTCGTCCATCCAGACATAGTGCGGGTCAGCGAAGTAGGAGTAGGTCACTTCCTTGCGTTCGAGGATGATGTCTTCGAACTTGTCGTCGGCACGGTAAACCGTTTCAGTCACGGCACCGTTGAGAAGATTCTTCATCTTCATCTTGACGGTGGAGGCGCCGCGGCCACCCTTGGAGTATTCGGACTTCAGGACAACCATCGGATCCTTACCGACCATGAACACGTTGCCGGAACGCAGCTCTTGCGCGGTCTTCATAATGTGTGTATTCCTTGATAAAAAGTTTTGACGCACGCCCGAAAAGAACGCATAAAATTCAGCGCGCCGGGCTTTCAAATTTTTGTGAACTCAAAATTCTAGCTTTTTTTCAGCCAATTTGGAAATGCTTTCGGCCAGGGTCGGAAGCGAAAAAAGTGTCTTTTTCCAATCGGTTGCGCCTGACTGCAGCGCGGCAAAGCAGTCTCGCCACTTTTTCCAGACATCTTCATGTACCTGCCCGTTGTTGACGTAGTCTTCGATTTCAAGCCACGCCCTGCGGGCTGCCTGCGGCAGTGACTGAGCATAAAGCGAAGCAAAGGCGGCAAGTTTGGTCAGGTGCGTATCTTCCTGCTGAGGGTACAGCGTCCAGATCATAGGAATTCCGGCAAGCTGGGCGCGCAGCACGCTGTCTTCGCCGCGGATAAGAGCTGCATCACAGCTCAGTAGCACGTCGTCAAAAATGTCCTGCGCCACCATCGGTGCCTGGACGAAAGAAATATGCCGTGCCTGCAGATTGACCAGAGCTTGTTTCAAGCGAGCGGAGGCAAGGCCCGGAGCAGCAAGGACTTGAACAGGGCGCGGATCTTGAGCAAGCAGATTGGCAAAACCTTCCACGGGCATTTCCGGATACGTGAAGAAATAAAGCGTAAAGGGGTGACTTGGATCCGCACCGAACGATGCAAAAAGCCTGGACCGCACGCTTGAACGACGTTCTCCGGAAAATTTCTGCAGCAAATCGCGCTCGCGGTTGATGCCGCAGGTTTTATCGGAAAATCCCGGAAACAGAAAGGTTTTGTCGTATCCGTAGCGAGGATGAGGGCTCGGCAGCCCGTTGCCTTCTTCGGCGTATTTTTCGGCTGTCAAATAATCCAGGGCAAACACGGCGCAGGGGGAAGATTCAACGCGCTTTGCAATCGCTGCTTCGTAGACGTCGGGAAGACGGCAGGAAAACAGTTCGATCACTACATCGGCGGCTTGGCCGCTCCATGAGGCAAAGGGAGTATCGGTACTGTCGTCGAGCCAGTCGCTCACCACGACTTGGCCGGGGACGGCAGGGGTAGCTTTGGTCTGTGCCGTCGGAACGATTGCCGAAAGCACGGCTGCATCGTCTATGATTAGGCGCACCGCCCAGTTGTACTCTTTGGCTAACATCTGAGCCAAACGCCAGGATACCCCGGCGTCGCCGTAGTTGTCGATAACGCGGCAAAACATGTCGCAGGTGCGCATGTCGAAACTCTCCTAGATTGAGAAAACCCCAAAAACGATTGAAAAACACAAATGATGTCAGCTATCAGCGCCGACAACAATAAGGAAGTTCTTGCTGGCCTGCCAAGTTTGCCCGGTGTCTACCGTTATTTTGACGAAGCGGGGACGTGTTTGTACGTCGGTAAAGCGCGTGACCTCAAGCGCCGCGTCTCCAGCTATTTCCGAAAAACGGGGCAAAGTCCGCGCATCGCGCTGATGGTGCAGAAAATCGCCCGGCTTGAGACGACCGTCGTTCGTACCGAAGCCGAAGCGCTGTTGCTTGAAAATAATCTCATCAAGACGCTCAATCCGAAGTACAACATTCTTTTTCGAGACGATAAAAGCTATCCGTACCTCAAAATTTCCGAGGGGCCGTTTGCTCGTGTGAGCTACTATCGCGGCGCCGTTGATCGGAAAAACCGCTATTTCGGTCCTTATCCCAACGGTTCGGCCGTGCGCGAAGCCATCGGTGTGCTTCAGAAGGTCTTTCATCTGAGGACGTGTGAAGAGGCCGTGTTCCGCTACCGAACCCGCCCTTGTCTGATGGGGCAGATGGGGCGTTGTTCAGCGCCTTGCATCGGCAAAGTAACGGCTGAGGAATACGCGCGAGATGTGGAAGACGCCTGCGCTTTTTTGCATGGCAAGACAGAGGAGATTATGCAGGCGTTGACAGACGCCATGATGAACGCCGCCGAAGATCGCCGCTATGAAGAGGCGGCTGTTTTGCGTGACCGCATCAGCTTGTTGCGTGATGTCATGCATCAGCAGGCCGTAGAAACGACGGGAGGGGATACGGACGCGGACATCATTGCGGTGCTTGTCAAAAACGGAGCTGTTTGCGTGAATCTGGCTGTAGTGCGCGGCGGCCGTCATCTCGGAGATCATGCGTATTTTCCGGACTTTGCACGCAATTTGGGAGATGATCTCACGGAAAGCGAAGTGTTTGAGGCTTTCATTTCACATCATTACTGTAATGTGCCCGTCCCCGACACCGTGATATCACAGGCTGCGGCGGACCCGGCAGCTACCGCGCAGCTACTTTCAGCACTTGCAAACCGAAAGGTTGCCTTTGTGCATGAACCACAACTCACGCGACGCAAGTGGTATGAAATGGCAGTGACCAATGCGGTAATCGCTTTGGATCGTCACATTGCAGAGAGTGCAGGCGAAACCCAACGCATTGATGATTTGATCAATGTGCTATCACTCGAACTCACTGATCAGGAAAGAGCCGAACTTCGAATCGAGTGTTTCGATATTTCTCACACTGCGGGGGAAGCGACGCAAGCCTCCTGCGTGGTTTTTGACGGAACTCGCATGAATAGTGCGCTCTATCGGCGCTTTAACATCGAAGGTGTGACGGGCGGCGACGACTATGCGGCCATGCGTCAGGTGTTAGAGCGCCGATATGCGCCGGTAGCTCGAGGTGAAGCCAAGTTGCCTACATTGGTCCTCGTCGACGGCGGACGCGGGCAAGTGCATATGGCCAAGGACGTTTTTCACGAGCTCGGTCTCGATATTTCCGTCATCGTGGGTGTAGCAAAAGGCGAGGGCCGCAAGACCGGATTGGAGACGCTCATTTTTGCAGACGGTCGGCAGCCTCTTGTACTTGGTGCGGCAAGTCCCGCCTTAATGCTCATTGCCATGATTCGAGACGAAGCTCATCGCTTTGCCATTACCGGGATGCGTGCCAGGCGTAGCAAGACGCGTCAAACGAGTCGTCTCGAAGATATCGAAGGCATCGGCCCCGTGCGGCGTCGCAGATTGCTCACGCATTTCGGCGGTATGAAGGCACTAAAAAATGCGAGCGTGGAAGATATCGCTAAAATTGACGGCATTTCGCGCAAACTTGCCGAACAGATCTATTCTCAACTTCATGGGTCAGATTGTGCCTGACAAACGTTTCAACATTCCAATGGCGCTCACTTGGGCGCGCATTGCTTTTATTCCGCTGATCGTCGGCGTCTTTTACGTACCCGATGTCATTTTAAGTCCGCACGTCAAGAATCTTCTGGCGTGTGTGATGTTCGTGGTGGCTGCCATTACCGATGCCCTCGACGGCTATATTGCGCGCCGCTACAACATGATGACCAATATGGGAGCGTTTCTCGACAGTGTGGCCGACAAATTGGTGGTGTGTTCGGCCATCTTGGTGTTGCTGGCGTTTGACCGCGTCGACATGTTGGTCGCGTTGATCATTGTAGGCCGCGAAATCGCCGTGACAGCGCTCAGGGAGTGGATGGCAAAGATCGGAGCGGCAGCAAGCGTCAAGGTTAACTGGTTCGGAAAGATCAAGACCATTGCGCAGATGACTGCCATCCCGATGCTTCTTTATTTCGATCCGGTTTTCGGTTTGCCGATTGCATGGATCGGCACTGTCCTCATTTACATTGCGGCGATTCTGACCATTTATTCGATGTGCGTCTACATGTCCGCCGCCTGGCCACATTTGCAGCGGCAGGATCAGCAACGCAACTGAAATCCAAAAAATCGGGAACCGGGATGTGCTCGCTCGGCAATCGCATCAATTCTGCGGCTTTTCTTCTGTTCCCGACGATACCTTCGTAATGACGGGGTTGGCCCATGGCCCCTTGATGGTGTACTCGACCTTGAAGAGGTGACTTAACGGGGTGCGCAGTAGCAGTTGGGCTAAGAACGAACCGATACCCACGGCGGGATTGACGAAGGTAAGAGCCAGGCTTGCGTTGCCTGCGTTGATTTCCGGCAATACGATTGCACGACTGTCAACGCTGCCTTCGGGAACATTGATGTTGCCTGAGAGCAGAATCGTGCCGTGTGTGCCAACGATTTTGGTGTTGTCGGTTGAGAATACGCCGTTGGTGACAATTGAGCTTCCGGTTAAGGTATCAAACGAAAAACCACTCTTGAAGTCGGAGAAGTCCAGCATCAAGCGCTTAAAGAGCGATTGCATCGATACGAAAGATAAAAGCAGACCGCCCGCGCCGGTATCCACCTTGGCGATGGTGCCTTTACGGAAGTTGATGGCGTAGTTGCCTGCGATGGTGTCGAGCTTGGGTGACCAGGGAATCCCATCGAATTTGAAGTGTCCTTCGGCTGTTCCGGTCGAGTTTTCGATCACGCCGGGATAGCCTAGATCCGTGAGCGTCTGGCCGAGATCCTTTGTAGAGAACTTCAGCGAGAACTGAGTCTCTCCCGGGTGCTGCTGTGTCAGTTTTTTGCCTTGTGTCCAAAAGCCTGTACCGGTCAGAGCCGAGACGTCGGAGAAAATGGCAAAGTTCGTGATCCGTAGTGTTTCTTCATCAGCGGTTCCGGAAGCCTCTGCCTGTAGCACCATGCGGCCGATTTTCTTGTCGCCGTAGGAAAATTCATCAACAACCAGGTCAAGACTCGGCAGCACAGTAGGCCGGGGTGTGAGTACGACATCGACTGATTCTCCTTGAAGGAAGCGGCGAATCGTGGAGACATCTTTGGGGGCGATTTGCAGACGCTCGAAGCTGCCTGTGACATTGCCTCGGCCGGCGGGCTCGTAACGTAACTTGCCGCGAATTTCGTCGGAAGCAAGATCAATTGAGATGTTGTTGGCGTCGTCGAACTCCAATAGCGAATGAGTCTTATGAATGGGGCCGCTGGCGAGCATCAGTTGATCGGCAGTCACCTCCACGCGAGAAAGTCCCGCTTGGGGGGCGGCCGACATTGGCAACGGATTGCTTTCGACGCTTGTTTTCGGTGCTTGAGCAACGGCCGTATCGGTCATGGTACGTACGAAGGGCTGCCAGTCGACAAGGCTCAATTCCTTGGCCTCGACGGTGACGGCGATACCCTTGTCGGGAAGTCCGGCTCGATGTCCCACGGCAATATTGCCCAGGGGGACGAGTCCGGAGCCATCCGAAGGCAGCTGCAACAGTACGTCGAAGCGATTGGCCGAGCCCACTTTGATCATGTAACCCGACTGGCGGTTAAGGGTGACGGGGGTAAAGCTAAAGGCCGTATCCCAAGTTTCCGTCGGGCTTTTCTTGAGAGGTGCCGGCAGGTCAATTTCTACTCCCTGAAGCGAAGAGCGTGCCGAAACAGTCACGCCGTGCCCCTTTTTCACGACAACCGTAGAGACAAAGGGAAGCATGCCGGACATATGCTTGGCAACCGGATCGAAATACGGATTTCGTGCAAACCAGGTCAGATGAGAAACGTCCGTCGAACCCGAAGCGCTGATCACGATAGAGCCATCGGTCGTGGTGTGTACCGACACGGAGGCGTCGCCCGAACCGAAGGGGCGTGCGTGTACGTTGCTCGCTGTCGCGCCTTTTTCGGAGAAATGAACAGTGCCTTCGACATCTTTTAGCGGCGGTTTAGGCCACCCCATGGCTATGTCGGCTTTTTGCATGGAAATTGCACCTTTGACCTTGGTAGCCGTGGCATTCTTCAGCGGAATGTCGAGATACAGATCCAAATGCCCCGGTCCTTTGGCTGCGGTGCCCTTGAACGCACCCGACACAAATCCGGTGACGGGGCTGGCTTCCACATAGTCAAAAAACTTTTGTAATTCTGCGTCAGCTTTACCGTTGATGATCAGTCGCGTATCGTCGCCGGCTCCTAGGTTTGGAATGTCGGCGCGGGTTTTTGAAACCGTCGCGCCGTGTGTTTTGGCGGTATCGGCCAGCACCGTCATTGACGCGCCTTCAAAGATGAGACGTCCCTGAATGTCGGTGAGTAGAGGCCAGTGGGCGGCGCGCTCAAAATTGCCGTCGTCAAGCACTTTCATTGACGGGACATAATCAATGGCGGCATCCTTGAGTTCTGCCGAAACAATGAAGTGACCATCATCTTTGTGCAGGCCTACCCAGGGGTATTTCACAAGATCGCCGCGCAATTCGAATGTGCCGTTCTGCGCCTTGCCCGAAACAAGACCGCCCTGCAGCCAACGGCGAACGTTTTCGGGGACTGCAAACGGCATGTAGCGCCAGGCGCGGTCGGCTTGAAGTCGTTCGATTTGTCCTGAGAGATCGATACGGCCGGCGGCTGTTTCATTTTGCTGCCAAGTGCCATGCACGCTGACCGACAAATCTTCATTTGAAACGGCAATGTTGTCAAAAGCAATCGCTAACCGCTCTTTGTCGGAGCCTGCCGGTCGGGTCAGCTGCCAGTTGACGGCACCGGTGAGAGAATCCACCGATAAACGCGGAGTTTCAAAAACGCCCGGAATAGAAACGGCTCCCTTTTTTGTGGCAAAAGAGACATGTCCATGTTTATTGGCGACCTCAAGGGAACCGGAAAGATTCTCAAAACCGGAAAAGATCAATTTGGCGTCTTCGGGAGAATTGTGCGCGACCGTTAAGCCGGAGAAGTCGGTTTTAATGCGCCAGTCCTGGGTATTTCCGGGTGAACCGAGCCACGACACCTCGAGGTTGGAGATGGTGCCGGAAGCTTCGTGCATGCGGATCAAATCGGCTGCCGCTTTGGGAAAGGGAACGGAAGGAAGCAATTGTTTGAGCGTTTCAACATCAAGCTGAGCGACGCTGAAACCAGAGCGATGTGTGGCGGCGTCCGGTGTTGAATCCATGTGAACGATGGTCTGCAACAGTAAATTCTGTGCCGTCGTGCCGTCGCTGAGCTCGAAATTGAGGTTTTCCGCCTTGGCGTGAAGTTCGCCTTGGTCCAGTGTTTCGCTCAACCGTGTGGACAGGGTTTTGACCTGAAGCGGCTCGGCGTCTTTCGAAAAAGTGAGCAGAACATCAGATAGACCCAGATAACTTGTCAGTTCGCTCGGATTGCCGTCTTGGAATTTGAGCCACGTGCGTGTACTGCCGCGACCGGATTTCAACAATTTGCGGGCCGCCGGAATGGGGCGAGTGAGTCGCGCGACGTCAAGGTTGTCTGCGCCGAAGAAAAGTTCACCGGACCAGGTTTTCCAACTGCGATCGCCGAAAAGCGGTGCAGTGAATTTCGTGCGGATGTCAATGCGGTTTTCGTGACGTCCGGCCAACTCGCCCTGAATACCTGCGCGATAGGAACTGACGTTTTTTTCAAACGTGAGATTAATGTTCTCGAGCGTGGTCGTACGGGCGCGCGGTTTGGCGGTCAAATCTTGAAAACGCAACTTGCACGAGGTGACGTCAATGCGTCCCTGACGAAGCAGCCAATCCGTGAACAATGAACTATTCTCAGCATCTCTTCGGGCGGTATCGTTGAAATTGAGAACGAACCCAGCGATGTCATACACGCCCTGATCAATACGTCGAACGGTGATTTCAGCATTGGGAACTTCAAGTTTTCGAAAGAGAGGCTGACCGAAGACGGAGCGCCAGTAAAAACTTGCCTCGACTTGAGGCAAATGCAGAATGTTGGCGTCGCGCGAGCGAGGATCAGGACGTTGAATTACGACATCGCGCAGAGACAACTGAGGCCAGAACGTGTCCCATCGCGGAGAGACGCGTCCGATGCTTACCTCGGCGTGTAGCGAATCGCTCAAAAAGCGAGCGATGTCATCCTTGTACTTGTCGACTTGCGGCAACAGCACCCAACGTGTGGCAAGCACCAGAGCACAAAAGAGGAAGTAAAAGAGTACGACGCCCCAAAAGAAAGATACCCATGCCGCGCGCACTTTGGGGTGGCGCAGATAGGCTCTGAATCTGACCGGAAGTATGGAAAACGTCGAACTCATGCCGCAGGAATTGCGAAGATCACGGACTTTAGAGGAAAAAACGACTCAGCGCGGGGCTCACACAGCTAAAATGAGCCGAACAAGCAAGCGCCGAAAACCGGTCGAGCTGTCACGCAAATGAAACGAAAAATTCACACAAGGCAATATACCAAAGCTCGTTGCGGACAACTCAGGCGATTTTGTATCTCGCCGCAAATTGACCTCGATTTGAAACAATTTTTTTACGCAGTTTTTACGTCATGGGCGAATTGAACTCCATCAAACCGCGTCTGTCTCCGCAAGAAGTTCCTCAGTTTTCTCAGTATGCCGCGCGTTCTCTCAATGCCATGGCTCTGCAGTGCGGTTCGACCCCTCAGGATTTGATCGAACGCTTTGAGAAGCAACCTGTGACGCGCGATTCAATGCGAAGCCGTCTTGAAAAGATCGATGACCCGGAAATGCTTGACATAGTCATGCGTCAGCTGCGCCGGGAAGTGATGACGGCTTTGATCGTTCGGGATCTGAGTGCTCGTGCAGACTTTCAGGAAGTGGTAAGCACGGTGACGGCTCTGGCTGAGGAAACCGTTTCAGCTGCCGTGCGGGTGCATTCTCGAAAACTTGCGCAGCGCTTCGGTGTTCCGATGGGTGTGTCCGGAGCCCCCCAGGATTTGCTGGTTGTCGGAATGGGCAAATTAGGCGGAGAGGAGCTCAACGTGAGTTCCGACATCGATCTCGTGTTTGTTTACGACGAAGGTGGTGAGACGCAGGCAGTCGGTGAATTTTCTTCGGCTCGCCGCCAGGTGACAAATCATGAGTTCTTTGATCGGTTGGCTCGCCGCGTCATTGCCTCCATCAACGAAATCGACGGCACCGGTTTTGTGTTTCGCGTGGACATGCGTTTGCGTCCTTTTGGTGACAGCGGTCCCTTGGTGATTTCCTCGGCAATGCTTGAAGAGTATCTCTATAGCGAGGGTCGCGACTGGGAGCGCTTTGCCTGGCTCAAAGGACGCGTTGTCAACCGTAGCGTTTTTGCTGGTGAAGAGAACTTTGCGCAGGCCGTCCGCAATCTCAATTCGTTGGTGCGGCCTTTTGTGTTTCGGAAATACGTAGACTTCGGCGCCATCAGTGCCTTGGCGAAAATTCACGAAATGATCCGTGCGGAAACCGCACGTAAAGAAGCCGTCAAAGACCGCGGTACCAATATCAAACTCGGTAGCGGCGGCATCCGAGAAATCGAATTCATTTGCCAGACATTTCAGATCATCCGCGGCGGACGCGAAGCCGAGCTGCGCGGCAAAACCACCGGTCCGATGCTCAAGGCCTGTGCCGCGAGCGGTTGCATTGATGAACAGACGGCCGAGCGGCTCAACCGAAACTACGTGTTTTTGCGCAATCTCGAGCACTGCCTACAGTATGTTGACGACAAGCAGACGCAAGTTTTGCCTAAGGACGACGAAGAACGCTCTCGCGTGGCCAAGATGATGGGCTTGACGCTTGCCGAACTTGATACGGAAGTTGCCGAAATCCGAGCATTTGTAACGGCAACCTTTGACGGTGTCTTTCACACCAAGGCTCCGTCGGATCGGGTAAGCAATTGGCCGGTCGGCTGGTCGACGGGTGATCCTGCGCTTGAAAGCGAACTGACGGATGCGCTTGCCGAGGATGGGTTTGTAGAAGCCAACAAGTTAGCAGGACGCGTTCTCAAGATGATGCGTTCGCGTTACTTGAACGCTCGTACGCAACAGACGCGTGAACAGCTTGCACGCTTTGTACCCAAGGTTGCCAAAAAGGCGGCAGGATGGGCGCAGCTGCGAGAAAGCCGAGTTTCGGCTGACGAAGTGATGGAGCGTTATCTTTCGATTCTGGAAATGGTGCTCGGACGCGCGACCTATATTGCGCTTCTCAACCAATACCCGGATGCGGCCGATCGAGTCGGTCGTATGCTTGCCGTATCCCGTTGGGCTGCCGACTACATTGCTGCGCATCCCTTGGTGCTCGACGAATTGGTCGATGCGCGCAATCGCGTGATTGACGACTACACGCCGGTTGATCGCAGTCGTTGGCTTGAAGAGTTGCGTGCGCAGATGCGAGCGGCCGACGGCGACCGTGAGCGTCAGCTCAATCATCTGCGCGATGCTCACCATAGCGCACTTTTCCAGTTGCTCACGGCCGATTTGGAAGGACGTCTCACGGTGGAACGTTTGGCCGATCATTTATCGGCTCTGGCCGATGCTGTGCTGGCGGTGGTGATTGAACTTGCCTGGGATTCCATTGCAACGCGGCATCGCGAATACCCGAAGTTTGCGGTAATCGGCTATGGAAAACTTGGCGGCAAAGAGCTCGGTTACGCGTCTGATCTTGACTTGATATTTCTCTACGACGACGATGCTCCGGAGTCGGAGAGCAACTATGTGAAGCTCGTCAAACGTATGTTGAGTTGGCTCACGCTGCAGACAAGCTCCGGCATTTTGTTTGATGTTGATATGCGTTTGCGTCCCAACGGGCAGGACGGATTGATTGCCTCCAACATTGAGATGTTCCGCAAGTATCAGCGCAACGCCGACGGGCACGGCGCTTGGCCGTGGGAACATCAGGCGTTGACGCGAGCCCGTTTCTGTGCGGGAGATCCGCAGGTGGGCCAACAGTTTGAAGACGAGCGTCGTTACATTCTGACGCTGGAGCGCGATGCCGCTCAGGTGGCAAAGGACGTCATTGAGATGCGCGGCAAGATGCTTGAGGGCCACCCCAATCAGACTGATCTGTTTGACGTCAAGCACGATCGCGGAGGTATGGTGGATTTGGAATTCATCGTGCAGTATCTGGTTTTGGCCAAGAGCTCCGTTTTTCCGGAACTTGTTAACAACTTCGGTACGATTCATTTGACCGAAATGGCCGCCCGACTGGGACTTCTCGACGAAGAAACGGCAGCTCAGGCTGTCAAAGCCTATCGCCATTACCGCAATATCCAGCGCGAAATTCGCCTTTCACGTGGCGAAGACGTACGTTGCCGCGTCGAGCCCCAGAGTGTCGCGGATGAACGCAAGGCTGTTCTGAAGCTTTGGAAGGACGTGTTCGGAACCGACGCACCGTTGGTCTGATCAGGAAAGCGGCGGCGAACCGTGAAGGTTGCCGCCGTTTTTCTTGAGCCGGAATCAGAGAATGCCGCTGTGGCGCAGCAGCGGTTCGATCGAAGGATCGCGACCGCGGAAGGCACGGAAGTTTTCTATGGCGTCGCGTGACGAGCCGCGGCTTAACACTTCATCGACCCAGCGCTTGCCTGTGGCCGGGTTAAAGAGTCCTTCTTCCTCGAAAGCGCTGAAGGCGTCGGCAGAAAGCACTTCGGCCCACTTGTAACTGTAATAGCCGGCGCTGTAGCCGCCCGCAAAAATGTGTGCAAAGCTTTGTGCGAAACGGGAGTACTCGGCTGCAGGGACCACTGCAACTTCTTTTCTCACATTGTCCAGAACCTTTTCAAAATCCTCGGCATGATCCGATTTGTCGTCGTCATGAATGCGCAGATCAAAAAGCGCGAACTCGAGTTGACGTAGACAGAACATACCGCTTTGGAAGTTCTTGGCCGCGAGCATCTTGTCGAAAAGATCTTTAGGGAGAACCTCACCGGTATCAACGTGCGAGGAAAGCGTCTTCAGGGTGTCGTAGTTCCACGCCCAGTTCTCCATGAATTGACTTGGCATTTCTACGGCGTCCCATTCCACACCGTTGATGCCAGAGAGTTGCGCCTGCGGCACGCGTGAAAGCATGTGATGCAGACCGTGGCCAAATTCGTGGAAAAGTGTCGTGACGTCGTCGTGTGTCAAAAGCGCCGGTTTGTCGCCGACGGGGTGCGAGAAGTTACAGACGAGGAAGGCGACGGGCGTGCGTACCGAACCGTCGGGCAATACGCAGTAGGTGGTGTCGCTGTCCATCCAGGCGCCTCCGCGTTTACTGGCGCGAGCGTAGAGGTCGGTGTAAAAACGCGCGATGAGGTTGCCGGAAGCGTCTGAAATCCGCCACAGCTTGACGTCATCATGCCAAACCGGAGCCGAGTCTTCGTTGATGCGCACGTCAAAAAGCTTTTCCACCAAACGGAACATCCCGTTGAAGACGGCCGGTAGTGTGAAATAGCGTTTCACTTCATGGTCGCTGTAGGCGTACTTGGCGCGGCGAAGCGACTCGGAGACCCACGCAACATCCCATGGATGCACTTCGTCAAGGTTCAGTTTCTCTTTTGCAAACGCCTTGACTTCTTCCCAATCGGCCAAGCCTTTTGCACGAGCCTTTTGAGCCAGTTCCGTTAAAAATGCTTCGACTGCGGCAGGAGAATCAGCCATCTTGGGTACAAGAGAAACTTCTGCGTAGTTCTTGAAGCCGAGCAGCAATGCTTCTTCGCGACGATTCCTGAGCAAAGAGCGAATGAGCGGCGTGTTGTCGCGTTCGGCCGGCCCGAATTCGGAGGCACGTGTCGAATAGGCGCGATGAAGCTTTTCACGCAGTGAGGCGCTGTTGGCATACTGCATGGCGGGAAGATAGCTCGGCATGTGCAGCGAGATGCGCCACTTCCCTTCGAGGCCTGCGGCTTTGGCCTCTGCAGCGTACATATCAATGACATCCGCAGGAATGCCATCAAGCTCCGAGACATTGTCTACGTCAAGCGTAAAGGCGTTGGTTGCGTCGAGCAAGTTTTCGCTGAATTTCTGGCTTTCGGCGGCATCCTGCTGACCGAGCGCCTTGAGGCGAGCCTTGGGTTCGGGGGCAAGTTCCGCACCCGAAAGACGGAAGTCACGGATTTCTCGCTTGATGATGCGTTGACACCCTTCACTCAAGGCTGCAAAGCCTTCCGAGCTTTCAATCGCTTTGTATTTGGCAAAGAGAGCTTCGTTTTGAGAGAGCTCGATATAAAACTGCGTCATGCGCGGCAGGTTGGCGTTATATGCCTCGCGAAATGCTTCACTGTCCATGACGCCCGAGAGGTGGCCCACGGCCGACCAGGCGCGCGAGAGCTTTTCAAGCGCCTGTTCTAGCGGATCGACGACGTCGCTCCAGGTGGCGGGTGTCTCGGGAGCCGTGACCTTGGCAACGGCGTCGCTTGCCTTGGCGAGCAGCTCGTCCAAAGCCGGAGTGATGTGTTCGGTTTTGATGGCGGGCCAGTTTAAAAGAGAGCCCTGATCGATCAAGGGATTGGTCATGACAACTGAAAAAAAACTAAAAGAACATCAAAACAAAGAAATGCCGCGGCGCATCTGAGCGGCGAGCACCGTGTTTTGCATCAGCATGGCAATCGTCATGGGACCGACGCCGCCCGGTACGGGGGTGATGCTGCCGGCGATTGCTTTTACTTCAGAGAAATCCACGTCCCCGCAAAGCTTTCCGTTTTCATCGCGGTTCATGCCGACGTCAATCACGACGGCGCCGGGCTTGACCATATCGGCCTTGATGAGCTTGGCGCGGCCTACGGCGGCCACCAGAATGTCGGCGTTGCGCGTGACGGCGCTCAGATCGGGTGTGCGGCTGTGCGCGACAGTGACGGTGGCATCGGCAGCCAGAAGCAGCAAGGCCATGGGTTTGCCCACGATGTTGCTGCGTCCGACGATGACGGCGGATTTGCCGCGGGGATCGACGCCCGATTTTTTAATCAAACGCATCACACCGAACGGTGTGCACGGGACAAAGCCCTGTTTGCCGGTGACGAGAGCACCCGCATTGGCTACGTGAAAGCCGTCGACGTCTTTGGAAGGGTCAATTGCTGAGATCACGGCGTCGGCATTGATTTGTTCGGGCAACGGCAACTGAACCAGAATGCCGTCAACGCTGTCATCCGCGTTGAGTTCGGCAATCTTGGCGAGAAGTTCTTGCTGCGTCGTTTCGGCAGGCATTCGAAATTCGAGCGAACGGATGCCCGTATCCGCGCAAGCCTTGATTTTGTTGCGCACATAAACCTGGCTGGCTGAATCGTCGCCGACGAGAATCACGGCCAGCGCGGTGCAAACGCCCTTTTCGGCAAGTGCGGCAACCTGTGTTTTCACTTCGGAGCGGATTTCAGCGGCAAGAGCCTTGCCGTCGAGGATTTGTGCTGACATAGACGAAATTTCCTAAAAAAGCGAGCGGTCTTGCGACCGCCCGATGTTGAGATTCGGTTAGCGTTTGCCGGTAAGCTTGTTCCTCTCATCATGAGCGCGGCGGGAAGCATCGGCTTTGGGCAGTACCTCAGCGATCGCCTGAGCGGCTGCGGCGTTGAATTTCAGGCGGAAGTCTGTGACCGGTTGGTTGTTGCGCACGATGCGAACAGGAACCACCTGCATGCGTGACTGGCCTTTGTTGCCGCGCACGACTTCGGCAAAGCCCACGTCAATGCCGTCGTTGTTGATCGGCTGAATGCCAATGTCGGAACTTGGCACGTCGGCGTCTTCGGTGAGTTCAAGAACACGCGTTCCCTGAATACGGCTTATCTTCCAGGAGCCGCCCTTTTGTGTGCCGTTGGGCAGTCGTTCGCAGAACATATTGCTGCGCTGAACCTGTGAAAGAGTGAAGCGTCCTTGGGGAGCTGACGCACGGTACTTGCCACGCTCGCGCACGGGTCGCTCAAAGGACAGACCGTAGGGCGTTGCCTCCAAATGGCTCACGTAGCTCATGCAGTAGGGCGTTGTCTTGGCTGTGTAGCGCGCAATCAAGCTTTCGAGATTGCGGGTGCCCGTAAAGGCCGACCGCGACGGCTGCACGATTTCATCGTCGCCGAGCCAATAGGTGGCGAGATACGCAACGGATCCCTGAGGAAACTTAGCGTCGGCCGGCACAAACCAGGCGAGCGAATCCGGCTGGTTGTTGCCGTTGCGAAGGAAGTGACGGATGGGCTTGCCTGAGATGTTGTAGGCGCGCAGTTCAACGGCAAGGTTAAAGACCGCCTGACCGGAATTCTGCAAAAGGATGCGACCGTCGGGCAGACGGGAGGCAACCATCGGTCCTTCGTTGTTGAGCACTCTGGAGTTACGGATGAGCTGCACGGCGCCCTGGCCCCAGGTAAAGCAGCGTTCCCCGGCCTGCGTTACGGTTTCACTGACGGTCCAGCTACCCGTTTGAGCGGGTTGCAGCTGAAAGAAACTGCGGTGCGTGTCGTAGAAGGCGTAGATGCCTTCCTGCAGGGCTGCAACGGAGTCAACGGGAATTTCCGTGCTGCGGAAGGGCGGACGAATGTTCGATTCGGGGCGCCACGTTGCGTCGGTGAATTCCTTGTAGTTGGCTTTGGGTTGGTAGTCAACAGTATGCGTCGCACACCCGCTCAATAGGACGGCTGCGGCAAATGCAGCGGAAGTGGCTTTCAGAAAAAGGCGAAACGTCTTCATTTTTCTTCGCGCTCCGTAGCAAGATCAGTTTTAGGGCGACATGACGGCGCCCGGATTGAGTCGGTTGTCAGGGTCGAAAATGCGCTTCAATTTGCGCATCAACTGCAGTTCATCTGCCGGTTTTGTTTGCTCAATAAGGTCGCGTTTCATGCGCCCGACGCCGTGCTCGGCGGCAACCGAGCCGTTAAATCGTGCTACATGTTCGTAGACGATGGCGTTGATTTCCTTTTCAAAGGCAAAACAAAGCCGGGGATCCTGCCCCGGAACGACGCCCATATTGTAGTGGAGATTGCCGTCTCCGAAATGACCGAAAACACTCGGTTCGATCCAGGAAAAACGCTTTGCGAGCGCAGCATTGGTTTGTTCGACGAACTCCGCAAGGCGGCTTCGCGGCACACTGATGTCGTGCTTGACGTTGCCTCCGGTCTTCTTGTGCGCTTCAGGGACTGCTTCGCGCACTGCCCAAAGCGCCTCGCATTGGATCTCGCTTTGCGAGAGAACGGTGTCGGTGATGATTCCTTGTTCGAGAAGTCCTTCAAGCAGCGACTCGAGAAGGTCGGCACTATGAGTTTCATCTTGGGTGTCGGAATAGGAAAGTTCAACGAGAACCGACCAGGGCGAGTGTGTATCGATTTTTTTGACTTTCTCGGGAAAGACCTGCGCAACACGCTGCAGCGGTGTTTGATGAACGATTTCAAAGGCGCTCAGGGCGTGACCTGCCTGTGCTTGAAAGGCGCAGAAAAGCGGTTCGATTTTGCGCAGAGAATCCAGCGACAGCCAAAGCACCTTGCGCGAAGCCGGAAGCGGGTGCAGTTTCAGTATTGCCTTTGTGATGAGGCCAAGCGTTCCTTCGCTTCCGATGAACAGCGACTTTAAGTCGTAGCCGGTGTTGTCCTTGCGCAGACCGCGCATCAGGTTGAGCACGCGTCCATCGCAAAGAACGACTTCAAGTCCCAGACATAGGTCTCTGGCGTTGCCGTATCGCAGAACATGTACGCCGCCCGCGTTGGTCGCAAGAACGCCTCCCACGGTAGCCGTTCCGTCGCTCGCAAGGCTGAGTGCAAAAAGACGCTTTTGCAGAGCGGCCGTTTCTCTGACGGCCGCGACCGGAACACCCGCTTGTACGACGACCGAATCGTTGACGGTGTCGATTTTCTCGATGCGGCGCAGACGGGTTGTCGAGAGCAAAACGGTTCGCGAGACATCCGTGTCGTTCACAACGGGGGTAGCTGCCGCGGCGTTGCCTGTGTTGCCGCCTTGAGCAAACACGAGCGCGTTGTGTCGGCAGGCGACGCGCATGATTTCCGAGACTTCTTCGGTTGTGGAGGGGAAGACGGCACACAGCGCGTGGCCCTGCCAGCGGCCGCGATTATCAAGCAAAAGCGGAGCTAGGGCCGTCGCGTCGGTGAGAACGCGATCGGAGCCAAGACACGCCTGAAGGTCGGACAGAAGTGAAGCCATGTTTTTTCCGAGAAATCGAAACGAGACATAGTTTACGCGGCGCCGACCGTACGTTTGTCTTGAGAAATACGTATAAACAAAACAGGCGCTCCTTCGAAGAAAAGAGCGCCTGTGAATCGACGTCAGAAGACCGCGATTAGATCGTCAGCAACGGCACGATGAGCAGAGCCACGATGTTGATGATCTTGATGAGCGGGTTGACGGCGGGGCCGGCGGTGTCCTTGTAGGGGTCGCCGACTGTGTCGCCCGTCACGGCAGCCTTGTGAGATTCGCTGCCCTTGCCGCCGAAGTGACCGTCTTCGATGTACTTCTTGGCGTTATCCCAAGCGCCGCCGCCCGTGGTCATGGAGATGGCCACGAAGATACCGGTGACGATCGTGCCCATCAGCACGCCGCCGAGAGCCTTCGGGCCGAGGATGAGGCCGACGAGGATCGGGACGATGACCGGCAGAACGGACGGGATGATCATTTCCTTAATAGCAGCGCCGGTGAGCATGCCGACGGCCTTGGAATAATCGGGCTTGGCCTTGCCTTCCATGATGCCCTTGATTTCCTTGAACTGGCGACGGACTTCAATCACCACGGAGCCGGCAGCGCGGCCGACGGCTTCCATAGCCATTGCGCCGAAGAGGTAGGGAATCAGACCGCCGATGATCAGACCGGCAATCACGTACGGGTCGGAAAGGTCAAACTGGAAGTCAATGTTGAACTGCTGCTTCAGAGCGTGCGTGTAGTCGGCAAAAAGCACCAGAGCGGCCAGACCGGCCGAACCGATGGCGTAGCCCTTGGTGACGGCCTTGGTCGTATTGCCGACTGCGTCAAGCGGGTCGGTCACGTTGCGGACCTTTTCATCGAGTTCGGACATTTCGGCAATACCGCCGGCGTTGTCCGTGATCGGGCCATAGGCGTCGAGAGCAACGATGATGCCGGCCATAGTCAGCATTGAGGTTGCGGCGATGGCAACACCGTAAAGACCGGCAAGCGAGAAGCTCACGAGAATGGCGATAACCACGGCGAGAACCGGAAGAGCGGTGGCCTTCATGGAAACGGCCAGACCGGCGATGATGTTGGTGCCGTGACCGGTGGTGGAAGCTTCGGCAACCGTCTGCACGGGCCTGTATTCCGTACCGGTGTAGTACTCGGTGATCACGACCATCAAGGCAGTCAGAACGAGACCGATCAGAGCGGAACCGAACAGGTGCGTGGTCGTCACGCCTTCGGGCAGCATCTTGGGATCGGAGAAGACGAAGTCGCCGACGAACCAGAAGGCAACGGCGGCGATGACGCCGGCGACGATAAGGCCGCGGTACAGAGCCGTCATGATCTTCTTGCCGGGCAGATACTTCACGAAGAACGTACCGATGATGGAAGCGACGATCGAGACAGCACCCAAAACGAGCGGGTATTCAACCATGCGCATAGTGTCGCCCGTTGCCGAAAGCGCGCCGATCATCATGGTGGCCACGATGGTCACGGCGTAGGTTTCGAACAAGTCGGCAGCCATACCGGCGCAGTCGCCCACGTTGTCGCCCACGTTGTCGGCGATCACGGCGGGGTTGCGGGGGTCGTCTTCAGGAATGCCGGCTTCAACCTTACCCACAAGGTCGGCACCGACGTCGGCGCCCTTGGTGAAGATGCCGCCGCCCAGACGAGCGAAGATGGAAATCAAGCTCGAACCGAAAGCCAGACCGATCAACGGCTTGATCGTGGTGTAGAGGTTGGCGTCGGGAGCAGCCGTGCCAATCAGCACAGCCATGTAGCCGGCCACGCCGAGAAGGCCCAGACCGACCACGAGCATGCCTGTGATGGCGCCGCCCTTGAAGGCGACGTTAAGAGCTTCGGCGATGCCTTGGCTGGCTGCCTGAGCGGTGCGAACGTTGGCCTTGACGGAAACGTTCATTCCGATGAAGCCGCAAGCGCCGGAAAGGATGGCGCCGACGGCAAAGCCGCCTGCCGTCTTAAAGCCCAGTGCGGGAACGAAGGCGATGATAAGGAAAAGAACCACGCCGACGATGGCGATGGTCGTGTACTGCTTGGTCAGATAGGCCGTTGCACCCTGCTGAATGGCGTGCGAGATTTCCTGCATGCGGGGATTGCCGGGATCGCGGGCCAGAATCCAGCTACGGGAGACAAGACCGAAAATCACGGCGATGATGCCCGCGGCAATGGCGAGCCACAAAGCTGTAGTCATGATGTTGAAAGCTCCGGGTGTCGACTCAACGTCCGAGGAGGGTCAAGCCGACGCCAAAAGTGTTAAAGAAAAAAACAAAAAAGAAGGGAACACGGTGATTTCACACATCGTGTTCCCTTTTAATTTTTTACTTCAGCGCCTCGAAGATCGCATCGCGGATGTCCGTAATCGAACCGACGCCGTTGACCTTACGGTACTGCGGCACGTTGGGTTCGCCGGACTCTGCGAGCTTGCTGTAGAAGTCGACGAGTGCTTCGGTCTGAGCATGGTAGACAGACAGACGCTTCATCACGACTTCTTCGCGGTCATCGTCACGCTGTACGAGGTCTTCGCCCGTCACGTCGTCCTTGCCGGCAACCTTGGGCGGGTTGTACTTGACGTGGTAGCTGCGGCCCGAGGCGGGGTGTACGCGGCGGCCGGACATACGTTCGACAATTTCGGAATCGGGCACGGAGATTTCGAGCACGAAGTCAATCGGCACTCCGGCGTCCTGCAGCGCCTGAGCCTGCGGGATGGTGCGCGGGAAGCCGTCGAAAAGAAAGCCGTTCTTGCAGTCGTCGGCAAGCAGACGTTCCTTGACAAGCCCGATGATGATGTCATCGCTCACAAGGCCGCCCTGATCCATGATCACTTTGGCGGCTTTGCCGAGTTCGGTACCGGCCTTGACGGCGGCGCGAAGCATGTCGCCCGTCGAGATCTGCGGAATGCCGAAGTGTTCTTTGATGTAGTTGGCCTGGGTGCCTTTACCGGCGCCGGGGGGTCCGATCAGGATCAAACGCATGAAAAATCTCCAATTAATTCAACGTAAAACCAGTAAAAGACAGATTTACGTCGGAAACTCTTTCAAGAAAAATTCCGCGAGTCCCGAAGGTCGCGCCGCTTTGCCCGCCGCATCGCAACAAGCTCACAGTTTTTTCTTGCACTGCGGAAATTGTAATTGAAACATTCTGCAAAACAATAGCGAAACCTTTGTTACATCTTTCGGACGAGGTAAAACGCGGCTTTTCGGAACCAAAAAAACTAGTTTTTGAGAGATTCGGCGTACACCGCACGCACGCGCTCCAGATCTTCGGCGGTGTCCACGCCCGAAGGCAGGTTCTCGTCGAGAATCAGTACGCTGATGCGGTACCCGTGCCAGAGGGCTCGCAGCTGTTCCAGCGACTCGAACTTTTCGATGGGGGCTGGAGCAAGCTTAGGAAACGCCTTCAAAAAGCCTGCACGGTAGGCATAAAGCCCGATGTGGTGATAGGCGGGCAAATCTTCGGGCAGCACAGACTTGTTGCTACGAAATGCGTCACGCGGCCAGGGAAGCGGCGCGCGAGAGAAGGTAAGCGCTCGACCCTTGGCGTCGATTTCGACCTTGACTACGTTCGGATTGAAGAAGTGTTCGGCGTCGGATATCGGGTGCGCAGCGGTGGCAATGGCGCAATCGTCGTGCTTTTCAAGGTCTTCGGCAACGGCGCGTATGACATTGATGGGAATCAGAGGTTCGTCGCCCTGAACATTGACGACGATCGTGTCGTCGGTTAGGCCCAGAGCCGCGGCGGCTTCGGCGAGACGGTCGGTCCCGGTCGGACAGTTCGGATCCGTCAGAAGCGCCTTGATGTCGTGTTCTTCGCAGGCCTTGACGATGGCCGGTGAGTCGCAGGCGACGAAAACCGCATCGGCACCGCACCCAAGAGCGCGCTCGGCGGTACGCACAACCATCGGCTTGCCGCAGATGTCGGCAAGCGGTTTTTCTTTGAGGCGCGAAGACGACATGCGCGCCGGCACGATTACTACAAAGCCCATGGCAAATCCTTCGTTAGTTGGCAGGTTTGATACGAGCGGCTTCTTGTTCCTCGGGCGTGAGTTCTCGCGCTTCCTTGGTGAGCATCACCGGGATTTCTCCGTCAAGCGGGAAGCCGAGCGCGCACTTGGCGCACTGCATTTCAGACTTCTGCTGATCAAAATGAAGAGGCCCCTTGCAGACGGGGCAGACCAAAACTTCGGTAAGGCGGCTGTCCATAATATTGTCGTTTCAATGTTCGGCTGACGAAGCGTTCGTCAGCGGGAGTTGTATTTGCTCGGAAGAGTGCGTGTGCCGGGGAGCATCTCATTGAGCAGCTGAAAGATCTTATCTTCCGTGCTGATGAATTTCGAGATGTTGATTCCGTTTGTCGGCGCATCGTACTTGGCTTCGCTTACAAGCTTGCCGTGCTCCCAGTATTGCAGATGGATGTTGGAGGTGTAGTTGGCGATCTGCCAGCGGGAAATCGACTGACAGGAAAAGACGCGGGAACAGTTTTTCGTTTGCCCCGCGCCGACGCGCTTCACGGAAAAACCCTTGCGCTTGAGACCTTTGATGACGGAGTTGTAGGCGACCTTTCGGTTGCTTGAATCTTGAATGACGCAGACGTTGCCGGGTTTGATGTTGTACGCGGGTGCCCGGACTGACTGCGTGGAGCAGCCGGCCAGAAGGCAGCAGGCGGCAAGACCGATACTCAGGCAAGTGCGATTCATGGTTTGTTTCAGTGCGTGATTTCTTCCGTGGGCGGTACGATGTCAATGTGTTTGCGTTCGGCCGCATCCGTGAGCTTTTCCACTACGAACTGGATGAGGTAGGGGTCAAGTTGTGTTTGGTACTCGACGACCCAAATGCGGCGGTCGTTCTTGATATCCGCGTTCTGCATGGCTTTGACCGCGTCCTTGCCGGTGATGAAGATGTAGCGTGCGTCGGACTGCGCAAACGGATTCGTATCAAAGGCAAAGTGATCGCCCAATCCCAAGTTCTTGCCGACGATGTCGTGAGCGGCAAGCATATTGAAGAAGCGATCGGGCGCGGCAATGCCGGCCGCAGCAAGTACCTTGGCTTCTTTTTCGGCGATACGGTGAGAAATGTCCTCGATTGAGCGGCGGCGGCCGTCGCACAGACGCACGACATCTCCGAGCTGGGAAGTGGCGGCGAAGCGAGGCGTACGACTTTCAATAGTATCTTCGGTAGCGCTCAGAACGATGGCATCAACAGAGTCCAGACGCGAGGGGAGTTCGCGCAGGGGGCCTGCGGGAAGCGCCCAGCTGTTGCCTAGCCCTCGAGCACCGACGACGGCAAGTTCAACGTCGCGCGCAAGGCGCCGATGCTGCAGACCGTCGTCGCTGACAATCACATTAACGCTCGGATTGCTCCGAATCAGCAGACGCCCTGCGGCCACGCGGTCGCGTCCCACGGCTACAGGAACCCCGGTGGCGCGGCGAATCAAAAGCGGTTCGTCGCCGACGGTGCTCGCCGGAGAGTCGTCTTCGACAAGGTGTTGCTCTTTGCTGGCGCGCCCGTATCCGCGGCTGATGACGCCAGGCGTAAAGCCCGCGGCCTTCAGTTCGCGGACGAGCTCGATCGTGATGGGAGTCTTGCCCGTGCCGCCGACGTAGATGTTGCCGACAACGACAACGGGCACCGGCAGTTCAACAGGTGTAGTCCTAGCTGCCCGGCGTCGTGCGATGGCAAGGTAGACAAGCGAAAAAGGGTAGAGTAGAGAGGCGGCAATGCCGCGGTGCGACCACACATCGTGCAGCACGCGTTCAACAGCGGCGCGCATCAGATGTGCTCCTTGCGGGAAAGAAAAGTTTCCGGTCCAGGATGTGGTTGATCTGACATTCTTGTCTTACAAAAAAGGATAGGACTGACGGCGTGAGCGTGTTACTGACAGGCTCGACCGACAGGCGATTTTCTAATCATAGCGCAGGCGCTCGGATAGCAAAAATTTTCGATGCGGGAATCTGTTCGCGCAACACATCTTTTCTGGTTGTCAGAAATCCGGAAAATCGGCCGGCGCCTTGAAAGTGACCGGTTTGCCGGAAGTCGGATGTACGAAGGTGAGCTCTGCGGCGTGCAGACACAGGCGCGTGGCATCGGTTTCGCCTTCAAGTCCCGGATGACCGTAATAGGGGTCGCCGTCAATGGGGCAACCGAGCCCTTTGGCGCAATGCACACGCAGCTGGTGCGTGCGGCCCGTGACGGGGCTCAAGCGCACGAGAGTTTTCGGTCCTCCGGCAGTCTGCTGCGTGCCGATCACGACAAATTCTGTGGCCGACGCCTTTCCGCCGCCATCTTCAGTGAGAGTGCATTGCCGCGGACGATCGAGCCAATTGAGTGCCAGAGGGAGTTCGATGCGGCCCTGCTGTTCGCTGATGACTCCTTCGAGGCGTGCCTCGTAGATCTTGTGCGTGTCACGCTCGCGAAACGACTTGTTGAGATGTTCAAGCGATCGCTTGTTACGAGCGAAAACGAGCAGGCCCGAGGTGTCGAGATCGAGACGATGCACGACATGCAGTTCGCCGTATTGGCGTTCTAGCATGGTCTTAGCGCAGACTTTCTCTCGGACGCCTGGAACGGAACTCAAACGAGCAGGCTTGTTGATTACCAAAATGTCGTCATCGCTGTAAAGAACGACGGGGCGTGGCGCGGACTCTTCAGTCTGCATGGGAGAGCTTTTGCAATGGGGGCGACCGATTAGCATCCACTCGAGCAGAAATCGAGCTCCTGAGCGCGGCGCATAGAACGTTTGATCCCAACGGCATTCAAACGAAGGGCTTTTGCCGCACCACCATTCGTTGAGTTCCGTCAGTCGAGCGTCGCGGTGACGAATGTTGAGCTCTTGGACAATACGCACAACGGGACTCGTGAGAGCATCGGTCAAAACACGGCGCCACAACGCACGACGTTCGGCCTGCTCGCGTCCGCCCCTGAAATAGTCTCGCTGCGGAAACGGCTCGAAAATCTCGTCCAGTCGTGTCTTGAGAGTTTTAGCTTCGCCCTTGCCGTTGATCAATTCGATATTGGGAACATCTTCTTCTTGCATGCCGGGCCACAGACGTTTGGCTGACAGCTTAGCGGGAGGCGCAAACAAAAGCGGCGCAGCTGGCTCCAGCACCAGCATTCCCCAGGTGCGACCGTTTTCTTCGAAAATGCCGAGGCCGGCACGCCCCTTGAAACCTTGGCGGATCATGCCCTTTTGCACCACGAATTGTCTGGCGACTTTCATGCGTGCGCAGGGAGCCTGTGTAAAAGCATCGGGCAGGGATTCGCTCGCAAGGGGTAGGGGGCAGGTGATTTCGAAGACGCAGGCAGAATGCGGAGACATTGAAGCAAAAGATAAAAAAATCGAACGCAGGCGGATTCTAGCCTTTACTCTCGTTAAAAAAGAAAAGGTCGGAAAAGCGAAGAACTTTCCCGACCTTCAAGTCTGATATAGCGGTTGTGCTGTCAGTCTTCTTTAAATGCGACTTCACGGGTCTTTCTGAAGGCCGGGGCGGCAACCAAAAAGACCATTAGGACAGCAGCGATGAGCAGTCCGCACGAAATCGGACTGGATACGAACACAGAAGGATCACCGCGCGACAAAAGCATAGCGCGGCGAAGATTTTCTTCCATCATCGGACCCAAAATAAAGCCCAGAACCAACGGCGCGGTTTCACAGCCGAGCTTACCGAAAACGTAACCCGCGAAACCGAAGAAGATGGCGATCCAAACATCCCATACGTTGTTGTTAATGGAATACACGCCGATGCAGCAGAAGACCAGAATTGCAGGAAAGAGCCAGCGGTAAGGCACACGCAGCAACTGTACCCACACTCCGATCATCGGAAGGTTTAGAACCACGAGAATCAGATTGCCGATCCACATGGAAATGATCAAGCCCCAAAAAAGCCCCGGGTCAGACTGCATGACCTGAGGTCCGGGCACAATGTCGTGAATCATCATGGCGCCGATCATCAGAGCCATTACGGCGTTGGAAGGGATGCCGAGCGTGAGCATGGGGACAAACGACGTTTGTGCACCAGCATTGTTGGCTGATTCGGGACCGGCAACGCCGCGGATGTTGCCGTAGCCGAACGGAGGATCGGCTTTGTCGCCAGCGAGTTTCTTTTCAGCCGTGTAACTTGCAAAAGAGCTCAGGAGAGCGCCGCCTCCCGGCAGTACTCCCAGAATGGACCCCAGAGCCGTACCGCGAACAATGGGTCCCACGGATACTTTGATTTCTTGCCAGGACGGAAGGATATTTTTCACTTTGTTCGGTACGAGCGATCTGCTCATATTGCCTTCCAAATTGCGCATGATTTCAGCAAAGCCGAACAAGCCCATGCTCAATGGTACGAAATCAATGCCGTCTTGCAGCTCGTCTATACCGAAGGTGAAACGGAAAGCTCCGGAATTGACGTCTGTGCCAATTAACCCTAAAAGCAAGCCCAGCAACACCATGCAGATGGCTTTGAGCAGCGAACCGGTGGCAAGTACCGTAGCACTGACGAGACCGAGAACCATCAAACTGAAGTATTCGGCCGGTCCGAACTGAAAGGCGAGCTCGGTCAGAGGGGGCGCAAAAGCGGCAATCAGAAGCGTAGCTACGCACCCGGCAAAGAAGCTGCCGAGGGCCGCGATGCCAAGCGCAGAACCTGCGCGTCCCCGTTTGGCCATCATATGTCCGTCCAGGCAGGTGACAACGGCAGACGCTTCGCCGGGTATGTTGACCAGAATAGCGGTGGTTGACCCGCCATAGGAAGCACCGTAATAAATGCCGGCGAGCATGATCAAGGCTGAAGTTGGCGGCAGAGCGTACGTTGCCGGAAGCAGCATGGCTACCGTTGCAACTGGTCCCATGCCGGGCAGCACTCCGATCAACGTGCCGATGGTCACGCCGATCGTGCAGTAGAGGATGTTCTGAAGTGAAAGGGCGGTTTCAAAGCCCAACATCAGATTCGAGATGAGCCCCAGATCCATTTCCGGCTCCTACTTACATGAAGACGGGCCAGACGGGCACAAGCATCCCGACGCCGTATACGAAAATAAGCCATGCCAACAGATCCATTACAAGGATGATGGCGAGTGTTTCTTTGAAGCGAAAGTCGGGCGATGCAAGTCCGGCGATCAAAATCATTGCCGCCAGTGAGAGCATTAGTCCGAAAGTATTCAAGGCTAGCCCAAAGACCAGAATGGAGCCCAGAATCAAAAACAGAATATTCCAACGAAACGGCATGATCTCGCCGGTGTCTTCGCCGGTTTCCGTGATGGGGGCTTTACGAAAATAACCGAGAAGAGCGACGATAAGTCCGATAGCTATCAGCAGAATGCCCAAAACTGTTGGAAAGTAGGCTGGTCCCATGCGGGATGCTTGACCGAGTTCGTGCTCTTGGGCAAATACGATGAAAAAGACGCCGAGCAGGGCAAAAAGAATGCCCGACCAGAAGTCTTTGCGATTCCCTACAACCATAAAAGTGCTTGAAATAACCGAGGAAAGGCGCCGTTTTGTTCTTCTAAGACGTACGGCACCTGCGCACACTGGCCCGACCGACGACAATCAAACGCCGGCCGGGATGCTCCGTGAGCCGTTGATTAGTCGACGCGTGCTCCGGAGGCTTTGACGATTTCGGCGTATTTTGCCAATTCCGTCTTGATCAAAGCGGCAAACTCTTCGGGTTTGCACGGCGCAGATTCGCCGCCCAGACGGGCCAGACGTTTCTTCATGTCGTCGCTCGCAAGCGCCTTGGTAATGACGGTGTTCAGGTGCATGACAATGTCGCGAGGCGTCTTGGCAGGCACAAACAAACCGTACCAGGTCGAGATGTCAAATCCGGCCACACCGGCTTCGACCATGGTGGGAACATTGGGAAGTGCTTCTGCGCGTTTGGTGGTGGTGACGGCAAGCGGAACCAGTTTGCCAGCCTGAATATTGGCGGATGCCGACGAGAGATTGTCGAAAATGAGGTCGGTTTGGCCGGCAAGAACGGAAAGCTGAGCGGCTGAAGCCCCGGCATAGGGCACATGCACCATCTTGATGCCGGCTTTGGCTTTGAGAAGTTCGCCTGCCATGTGTCCTGCCGAACCGTTTCCGCCGGAGGCGTAGTTGAGTTTGTCGGGATTGGCCTTGCAGTAGGCAATCAAATCTTTGACGGATTTGATGCCGGTACGTTGCTGAAATTCCGGCGTGACGACAAGCACATTGGGAACGTGCGCGATGAGCGTGACCGGCTCAAAATCTTTGATCGGATCGTAGGGAAGCTTCTTGAACAGGTTCGGGTTGACAGCGTGTGTGGCAACGGCTCCGACGCACAAAGTCATGCCGTCGGGCTTTTGTTGCGCGAGATAAGTCACACCACGGTTACCGCCGGCGCCCGGACGGTTGTCAACAATAACGTTGCCAAGCTCGTCGTGAACGGCTTCGGCAATGGCGCGTGCCGAAACATCCAACGGGCCTCCCGGCGGATAGGGAACAACGATTTTGATGGGATTGGAACGGGTGCCGGTCTGAGCCGAGGAAGTCAGAGGAACACCGAAAACAGAGACGGCACACACGGTACCGATTAAATTACGACGACTGACAGTCACTTCATCTTCCTTTCTTCATGAACGCACAGCCCCTCGCAGTGACGCGCGATTGGCCGAGCTTTTTTATACAAATTGGAAAAACTGCCAAACATTTTAGCCCCGCCGAAGACGGGTGCGGAGATAAAACACAACAAACAGAGAAAAATTCGGAAACCTTTTCGACGGCTCTTTTCTTGAAATGGGAAAAAACAACCCCACATAGCCATTAACGCCGAGATGATGATGTCTCGGCCGAAAGTAAGGAATGTGTTTGAGATGAGACAAGACAAACTGACAACAAAATTTCAGCAGGCCCTGGGTGAAGCTCAGTCCCTGGCGCTTGCTCACGACAACCAGTACATCGAGCCGGTGCACCTGTTGCTGGCCGTCATGAATGATCAGGAAGGCAGTGCTTCGAGTCTGATTGAGCGCTCGGGTGGCAATCCCAAGCGTGTGCGTGACGAGGCTCAAGCTGCGGTAGATCGTCTGCCAAAAGTCACCGGTACTTCGGGCGACGTTCAGGTCGGCCGTGATTTGATTCGCGTTTTGAATCTCACGGAGAAAGAGGCGATGCAGCGAGGCGATCAGTTCATTTCCACGGAAATGTTCTTGCTTGCCTTGACCGGAACCGATATGGAAGCTTCGCGCATTTTGGCCGGAGCCGGTGTCACGAAAAAGCTTTTGGAAGCAGCCATCCAAGCTGTGCGCGGTGGAGAAAACGTGACGGACGCTGAGGGCGAAAGCGGACGCGATGCCATTAAAAAGTACACGGTGGATCTGACCGAGCGAGCTCGCCTTGGAAAACTCGATCCAGTGATCGGCCGTGACGACGAAATTCGCCGCACGATGCAGATTCTGCAGCGCCGCACAAAGAATAACCCGGTGCTAATCGGCGAACCCGGTGTCGGCAAGACGGCTGTAGTTGAAGGATTGGCGCAGCGTATCGTCAACGGAGAAGTACCAGATGGACTCAAGGGTAAGTCCGTCCTGTCGCTCGACATGGCAGGCCTTATTGCGGGCGCCAAGTACCGTGGTGAATTTGAAGAGAGACTGAAGAAACTTCTTAAGGAAATCACGGCTGCCGAAGGTCGCATCATTCTGTTCATTGATGAATTGCATACGATGGTGGGGGCGGGCAAGACCGAGGGCTCAATGGACGCGGGCAATATGCTTAAGCCTGCCCTGGCCCGCGGTGAACTGCACGTGATCGGTGCGACGACCTTGGACGAATATCGCAAGTACGTCGAAAAAGACGCCGCTCTCGAACGGCGTTTCCAGAAAGTGCTTGTTGACGAGCCAAGCGTAGAGGACACAATCGCTATTTTGCGTGGTTTACAGGAAAAGTACGAAGCTCACCACGGTGTTGAGATCACAGACCCTGCCATTGTGGCGGCGGCCGAACTCTCACATCGTTACATCACGGATCGTTACCTGCCTGATAAGGCCATTGACCTTATTGACGAGGCAGCCAGCCGCGTCAAGATGGAAATCGACTCCAAGCCCGAAGCGCTCGATAAGTTGGAACGCCGTTTGATTCAGCTCAAGATCGAACGCGAGGCGATGAAAAAGGAAACCGACGACGCCAGTCGTCAGCGCTTGAATGCCATCGAAAAAGAGATTGAAGAACTCTCTCGCAAATATTCAGACTTGGAAGAAATCTGGAAGGCCGAAAAGAGTCAGGCGTTGGGTGAGAAAGATGTGCGTGACGAAATTGATCGCGTGCGCCGCGAAATGGAAGCATGTCGTCGTGAAGCACGCTATGAACGTCTTGCCGAGCTGCAATACGCCGTTTTGCCCAAGCTTGAGGAGAAGCTGAAAAAAGCCGAAAGCACCGAGAAAAAGACGCTTGAGACGCAGCCTAAGTTGCTTCGCACGAGCGTCGGGGCTGAAGAGATTGCTGAAGTGGTTAGCCGTGCTACCGGCATTCCGGTAAGCAAGATGATGCAGGGCGAACGTCAAAAGCTATTGCACATGGACGAAGCACTCTCTAAGCGCGTCGTCGGACAAGATCAGGCTGTGCGTTGCGTGACCGACACGATTCTGAGAAGCCGTGCCGGACTCTCGGATCCGAATCGACCTTACGGCTCGTTCCTGTTTCTTGGCCCGACAGGCGTGGGCAAGACAGAACTCACAAAGGCGCTTGCCAACTTCCTCTTTGACAGCGATGAGGCAATGATTCGCATTGACATGAGCGAATTCATGGAAAAGCACTCGGTGGCCCGTTTGATCGGTGCGCCTCCGGGATATGTAGGCTACGAGGAAGGCGGTTACCTTACTGAGGCCGTCCGCCGCAAGCCCTATAGCGTGATTCTGCTTGACGAAGTCGAAAAAGCGCACCCTGATGTGTTCAATGTGTTGCTGCAGGTTCTGGACGACGGCCGCATGACCGATGGCCAGGGCCGGACGGTGGACTTCAAGAACACGGTCATTGTGATGACGTCCAATCTTGGTTCGGGCGAAATTCAGCAAATGCAGGCTACGGCGCAACCTGAAGCGATCAAGGATGCTGTGATGGAACAGGTTAAGGCACATTTCCGCCCTGAATTCATCAACAGAATTGATGAAATCGTGGTCTTCAACGCCCTTGATGATGAAGCCATCAAGTCAATTGCCAAGATCCAGGTGGCCAAACTTGCCGAACGCATCGCCGCACAGGACATTGTCTTTGAGGTGACGCCGGCGGCGTTGGACGCGATCGCGAAGGCCGGCTTCGATCCGGTCTACGGTGCCCGTCCGCTCAAGCGTGCCGTGCAGGATAAGCTGGAAAACCCGGTGGCTCGACTGCTTCTCGAAGGTCGTGCCGCTCCCAAGGACAAGGTGGTGTGCGACTACGGCGAGAACGGCTTCGACTTCAAGGTCGAAAAAGCCTAACGCCATCTTTGCTCGGCCGGCTCTGTTGTCGGCCGATAACAAAAAGCCTGAATGCGGGAAGAACCTCGCCTTCAGGCTTTTTTGTGAGTACGCCGACAAGTCAGTTAAGTGTAGGTGCGAATTCACCCACCGATTCTGCGCCGGAGAGTTCCACATGCACGACCAGACCATCCGGAGTGGCGTAAAGCGGCGAACCGCAGTCTTCGCACCATTCAAGAGAGAAGCTTTGTTCGTGTTCTACGATATTGCAGAGACCTTTGCTTTCAAGAATGTCGCGAGCAGTCCCTGAGAACGCATCAACCTCTTCGGGGATCACAGGCCAGGAGACGCCGCAGATAACGTGGTCGCGTTGGTTCTTTGGAGACAGGCCGATGCGCAATTCGCTCATTTTGTCCTGTTCGCGCGCGTTGGGTACGAACAGGCCAAGTGTGGCTATGAGTTTGTCGGGATCGTATCCCATGCTGTCCGCAAAGTCGACAAGTGACTTGAGCCCCCAAGTGCGCATTGTCGTTTCGGATTCGCGCCAACTTTGGTAGAAGCCGCCGACAGGTTGCACTTCAAAGACCGAACCGATCATCGTAAATTCGAGCTCAGCGTGCACCTGCATACAAAAATTCATCATTTTGCGAGCGATGTCGACTAAGCCCACGTGAGTGTTGCAGAAAAGATCTGCCGTTTCTTGAGCCGATACGACGCACAACATATAGCGGCTGTCGGCAAAGTCCGGCGGCGGTACTTCACGCACTAAGGCCCCGATGTTGTAGACCTCGCCGTGATTGAGACGTCGCATCCGTTCGAGAAGACCGCGCACGTCTCGGAACGCTTCGGGAAGATGATCGGCCGAAAGCATATGCGAACCCATGACTACACTGGCTTTGTCCGAGGCAAAGTTGGAGCGCACGCTGTCGGCAATTTTTTCGAGGACGTCCTCGTCGAGAACGCCGTGGTAGTTGCGGTAGCGGCTCCAGGCCATAACCGGAATCAGCAAAAGAAGGGCGCTGCCGCGTTCATCGACTACGGCTTCGGCGCAGTCTTCTGCAACGGCAAGCAACTTTTCGTAGCTGTAGCCGCCGGGCTCCTCAGCTTTGAAGTGGGCAAGCGCAGCTTCGATGTCTCCGTCTTCGCCCTGGGCGAGCACGGCATTGCACAACTCCCGCAGGCGAGCTTCATAGGGCAGAGACTGCAGATGCGATGTGCACTGCGCAAGAACGCTCATGACGCGGATAAGTTCGTTGCGGACATTGTCGAGACGGATTTCGGAGCTCACGATCAAGATAAAGGATGGAAGTGAAAAAAGGAAACTGAGTCTAGCGCAACGGCACCCAAAAACAAAGATGCAGGTGCACGAAACTCTTTTTAGAAACAAACCGAATGCCTTTCGTAACAAGCATTTCTGACATTGGTTTTTCGCCTTTTTCGGAGGAAGCCGCATGATAAAATGCGCCAACATTTCCCAGAAGGTCGGTTGCGAGGCTTGGTGTGACGGTGTGCCTTTGGCTTTGCGCGCAAAAGGGTCGTCTCACGAGTCCTTGGAAATGCTTGATCAACCGGCCAGTACCTCACGATAACTCCAAAAAAAATTTTCAATGGACAACATCCGAAATTTTTCCATCATCGCCCACATTGATCACGGCAAATCGACGCTAGCTGATCGTCTGATTCAGCGCTGCGGCGGTCTGAGCGACCGTGAAATGAGCGAGCAGGTGCTCGACAGCATGGACCTAGAGCGTGAGCGCGGTATCACGATCAAGGCGCAAACAGCCAGTCTTAAGTACAAGGCCAAAGACGGGCAGATCTATGAGCTTAATCTGATTGACACTCCGGGGCACGTTGACTTTTCTTATGAAGTAAGTCGTTCCCTGTCGGCTTGCGAAGGTGCCCTTTTGGTGGTTGATGCCACGCAGGGTGTTGAAGCGCAAACGGTAGCCAACTGCTACACGGCCATTGATCTGGGCGTTGAAGTCGTGCCGGTACTCAACAAGATGGACTTGGCAAGCGCCAACCCGGATGCGGCCAAGGAAGAAATCGAAGATGTCATCGGTATTGACGCTACGGATGCGGTGGAGTGTTCCGCCAAGACCGGCATGGGTATCGATGACATTCTCGAGCGCATCGTGCGCGATGTGCCGCCACCCACCGGTGACGAAAAGGCTCCATTGCAGGCACTGATCATCGACAGCTGGTTTGACAACTATGTTGGTATTGTCACGTTGGTACGCGTTGTCAACGGTGTCATTCGTCCTAAGGACAAGGTGATGCTGATGGCTTCCGGAGCCACTCATCTCGTCGAGCAGGTGGGCGTATTTACGCCCAAGGCGCAGGTGCGTGATTGTCTTAAGCCCGGCGAAGTGGGTTTTGTTGTATCCGGTATCAAGGAACTCAAGGAAGCGCGCGTGGGCGATACGTTTACGCTCGCACAGAATCCTGCTCAGGCTCCGCTCCCTGGTTTTAAGGAAGTCAAACCACAGGTGTTTGCCGGGCTCTATCCGGTGGAGTCCAACCAATACGATGCGTTGCGCGAAGCGCTTTTGAAGTTGCAGCTAAACGATGCGGCGCTGCAGTTTGAACCCGAAGTGTCCCAAGCTCTCGGCTTTGGTTTCCGTGCGGGCTTCCTCGGACTGCTGCACATGGACATCGTGCAAGAACGTCTCGAGCGCGAATACGACATGGATCTCATCACGACGGCGCCGAGCGTGGTCTATGAGGTGCTGATGACTAACGGTGAAGTCATTCGCGTGGAAAACCCGAGCAAGTTGCCGCCGGTAGACAAGATTGCCGAAATTCGCGAACCGATTGACACCGTGACGATCTTTGTGCCCAACGATTACGTGGGTGCGGTGATGAAGCTTTGTCAGGAAAAACGCGGCGTGCAGATCAATATGGCTTACCACGGCCGCCAGGTGCATCTGACCTATGAGCTGCCGTTGGCTGAAATCGTGCTTGACTTCTTTGACCGTATGAAGTCGATCACCCGCGGCTATGCGTCGATGGACTATGAATTTAAGGAATACCGTGCCAGCGATGTCGTCAAAGTCGATATGCTTATCAACGGTGATCGCGTGGATGCGCTGAGCACCATCATTCACCGCACGAATGCGCAGTTCCGAGGTCGTGAAATCGTCAGCCGTTTGCGTAGCTTGATTCCGCGCCAGATGTACGACGTGGCCATTCAGGCCGCCATCGGAGCCAACATCATTGCCCGCGAAAACGTGAAGGCTTTGCGAAAGAACGTGTTGGCGAAGTGCTACGGTGGCGATATCACGCGTAAGAAGAAGCTGCTCGAAAAGCAGAAAGCCGGCAAGAAGCGCATGAAGCAGGTGGGCAGCGTGGAAATTCCGCAAGAAGCCTTCCTTGCCATTCTGCAGGTTGACGACAAGTAAAACGGTAGGCCGGCGGCGGTGCGATTTCATCGTTGACCGGCTTTTGTACAAAATTCAAATCATTTCTGCCCTGTCGGAAAACAGCACGAGGCAGATTGCTCTAGAAAGCTTTCAAAATGAACTTTGCTCTGATTTTGTTCCTGCTCACGGTCCTTACAGGCGTGATGTGGATTGCCGAGAAGTTCTACTTCCGTCCGCGTCGCCAGGCTCAGGCCGATGCCAATGCGCGTGAATTTGAAGCGGCTAATCGCGAAGCGATTGACCGAGGAGAGGTCGGCGTTATTAAAACGCGCAACGATATGTACGCACGTGATGTGCGTATGCCATGGTGGCTTGATTACACCGCCGGGCTCTTCCCGGTGATTCTGATCGTGTTCCTGCTACGATCTTTCCTTTTTGAACCATTCCGCATTCCTTCGGGTTCCATGTTGCCGACGCTTTACATCGGGGACTTCATTCTGGTGAATAAGTACACCTATGGCGTTCGTCTGCCGGTGGCCAACACCAAGATCATCGATGTCGGCACGCCTCAGCGCGGTGACGTGATGGTTTTCCGCTACCCAATGGATGAGTCGATGGACTACATCAAGCGCGTTGTTGGGCTTCCGGGTGACACGGTGACGTATGTCAACAAGGAAATTCGCATCAACGGCGAACGTGTTCCGCAGACGTTGGTGGGTGACTGGGTTGATCCATTCTCAATGGTGACGCTTTCGGAACGGACGGAAAAATTGGGCGAGCATGAACATCGTCTCGCCGTAGACAACCGTTACCCGGCAGGACTGCGCGGTCAGCCTTATCCGCGTGTAGGAAACGCCTGCCGCTATTTCAGCAATGGCTTTACCTGCAAGGTGCCGGAAAATCAGTATTTCGTGCTCGGTGACAATCGAGACAACAGTGAGGACAGCCGCTATTGGGGTTTTGTGACCGACGACATGATCGTGGGCAAGGCGGTTCTTATTTGGGCCAACTTCAGTGACATGAGCCGAGTCGGTTCGATCAAATAAGGCGGGAAGAACTATGTCAGTTCCGGTTACACGCGTCCTTCTGCCGGCCGAAGAACTCGAGGCTCGCATCGGGTATCAATTTAAAAACAAGGCGCTTTTGAAGCGCGCGCTTACGCACCGCAGTTTTGCGGCCGAACACAACGAACGTCTTGAATTTCTGGGTGACTCGGTACTCAACTGTGTGATCGGCCACGCCCTTTTCCTGCGCGACCGTCATTTCACCGAAGGCGTGCTTTCGCGTGTGCGCTCCAATTTGGTTTGTGAAAAGGCTCTCGACGAGATTGCCGCCCAGATTCAAATCGGGCAGTTTATCTATCTCGGTGAAGGTGAACTCAAAACCGGTGGGGCCGATCGTCCTTCGATTCTTGCCGACGCGTGCGAAGCAGTTTTCGGTGCGGTTTTTCTCGACGGCGGATTTGAAGAGGCTCAGCAAGTGATTTTGCGCTTGTATGAACCGATTCTGTCTGCCAAAGCGATGTCAAGTGAGCGTCTGGCCAAGGACCATAAGACGCTCCTGCAGGAATTTCTTCAGGCTCGTCGTCTTCCCGTACCAACTTACCGCATCATCAAGGTGACGGGGGCTGCACATTGCCAGCACTTCGTCTGTGCTTGTTCCGTTCCCAAGGCTGAATTGGAGGAACTGGGCGAGGGCAAGAGCCGTCGCGCCGCCGAACAGGAAGCGGCCGGACGTATGTTGGAAAAAGTGAAGGCGAAATTCCCTTACTCGAAGAAAAAGCAATGAGCGATAACGATTTTGAAGCGATGTTGGCTGCGGCCGGCATGGGAAATAAAAAAGAGATTCAGGAAGACTACCGCTGCGGTTATACCGCGGTTGTTGGTCGTCCGAACGTCGGTAAATCCACGCTCATCAATGCGATTGTTGGCGAAAAAGTTTCGATTACCTCGAAAAAACCGCAGACGACCCGTGATCGTGTTTTGGGCGTGGCAACTGACGATGACGCTCAGATCGTCTTTGTCGATACGCCGGGATTTCAGTCTAAGCACACGTCGCAGCTTCTCAAGCACATGAATCGTACGGTTCGTACCGCGTTGGCCGATGTTGAGGCTGTGCTCTTCGTGATTGACGCTGCAGGATGGAAAAGCGACGACGAACTGGTGTTGAAGCTTTTGGATCGGGAAGCTAAAAACGTCATTTTGGTGCTCAACAAGATTGACCTTGTCAAAGACAAGGAACGTCTGTTGCCGCTTATGGCCGAGTCGATGCAAAAGTTTCCGTTTGCCGCCATCGTTCCCGTGAGTGCGGAAAAAGGCAAGATGCTCGATGATCTCAAGGGGGAGATCAAAAAACTTTTGCCGGTCTCGCCGCCTTTTTTTGATGCTGATCTCTACACCGATAAATCGCCGCGCTTTATTGCGGCCGAAACAATTCGCGAAAAGGCATTCCGTCTTCTAGGCGACGAATTGCCTTACGGTTTGGCCGTGATGATTGAACGCTGGAACGAAACTGACAACGGAGCCGAAATCGTTGCTTCGCTTTGGGTCAATCGCGAAAGTCACAAGCCAATCGTGATCGGTGAAAAGGGGGCTAAGTTGCGTGAAATCAGCCGTCTGGCACGAGCCGACATCGCAGAACTTTTGGGTAAGCGCGTTCACCTGGAAGTCTGGGTGCGAGTGCGCCGAGGCTGGAGTGACGATGCTCGTATTCTGAAGTCTCTCGGCTACGGCGACTGATTTTTTCTTATGGCTTCGGGGACCGTTTCCAAGGAATCGGAGAGAGCGCCTGTTGTACGCGTGCGTTCAGAACCTGCTTTTGTCCTCTCCAGCCAGCCCTGGAGAGAGACGAGTGTCATTGCCGAATTGCTCACGCGACATCACGGTCGTGTGACTGTAGTGGCGCGTGGCGCCAAGCGGATTTCGAGCCGATTTCGCGGCATTATCATGCCGTTTGTTCCCCTTGTGGTGAGTTTCTCAGGCGCGGGTGAAATCAAAAACCTCACCGATGCCCGCTGGATGGGACCGATGACGCCCAATGAGCATGAAGGGCTTGTGTCGGCCTTTTATGTCAATGAGCTGATATTGCGCATGACGGTGCGAGGTGACTCCTCGGTTTGTCTTTACAACGATTATCTGCAGGTCTTGAGCGAACTTACGCTTCAGGAGGGCAGGGAGTTGTCTGTGGCCCTGCGCAGCTTTGAAATCAAGCTGCTCAATTCGCTTGGTTGGAGTCAGGCATCCAAAGTTGAAGAGATCGGCAAGGGTGGCATTTGGACGGTTCGACAGGGGGAACTCGTTTGCGTCGACGAGCTGTATGAAGGCGAAAGAGCAGTGACCCGTGACACAGCTCTGGCCGTTGCCGCAGCCAAAATCACCCCGTGTGCTGATTTGCGTGAGGTGCGCGACGTTCTGCGCCGCATAATCGGTTACTATGTTGGCGACAAGGGTTTGAAGACCCGCAAGACTCTGGAAATTTGGTCGCAGATTTGACGCTCAACATCATGTCGACGATTCGGATTTCCGAGAAAAAAAGCGATGAACCGATTCTGCCGTCTCATGACGGTTGCAGTTTTTTATGTTGACCAAACTATCCGTCAATCTCAATAAGATTGCTCTGATTCGCAATTCCCGTGACGGCAATACGCCGTCTGTTACGCTTTTCGGTGCCGTAGCTCTGAAAGCCGGCGCTGCCGGTCTGACGGTCCATCCGCGTCCTGACGAGCGACATATCCGACACGATGACGTTCCGGCACTCTCCAAACTTCTCAAAAACTGGCCCGGCCGCGAGTTCAATATCGAAGGTAACCCCTTCATGAACTTGATGGAGCATGTCCGCGCCGTACATCCCGATCAGGTGACGTTTGTCCCAGACAGTGAATCACAGAAGACGAGTGATCACGGCTTCAATCTCATCGAACAAGGTGAAAAACTGCGTCCGCTGATTGCCGAAGCCAAGGATCTCGGCTGTCGCGTCAGTCTTTTCATGGATCCTGATCCCGAACAGATCGTGCTTGCTAAGGATCTCGGCGCCGACCGCATTGAACTCTACACCGAAGCGTATGCAGCGGCGTGCGGCACAGCCTCTGTCGGCCCGATGCTCAAGAGGTATGCCCTGGCGGCTCGCGCTGCTCGGGAGGTCGGACTTGGCGTGAACGCCGGGCACGATCTCAGTCTTACAAATTTGCAGGAATTGCTTGTAGCCTGCGAGTGCATTGCCGAAGTTTCCATCGGCCACGCGTTGGTGAGCGAAGCGCTTGAGTATGGCATGACTGAGACGGTCGGTCGTTACAACGCTTTGTGTTTGCGCGCCGCCGAACAGATCGCATACAAGAACAAGTCTTAAAGGAAAACAAACATGCTTGGTCCCGTTGTTTGTGACATTGTTGGAACGACTCTGTCGGAAATCGAAAAAAGGCGCATTGCACACCCCCTAGTAGGCATGGTGATTTTGTTTGCCCGTAACTATGAAAATAGGACTCAACTCGAAAAGCTTTGCCGGGCAATTCACGATATCAAGCCGGGTGTTCTGATCGGTGTGGATCACGAGGGTGGCCGCGTACAGCGTTTCCGCAATGGCTTTACCGAAATTCCTGCGATGAGCGCCTACGGCCGCGCCTATAGGGACGATCCGGAAGCGACGGCGAGAGCCCTGACGGCCGCAGGTTTTGTGATGGCTTCCGAACTGCGCACGGCTGGTGTCGACTTTACGTTTGCTCCTGTGCTTGACTTGGATTGGGGGCAGAGCCAAATCATTGGTGAACGCTCTTTTGCGCTCGATCCTCGCGTTGTAACGCGCCTAGCTCGTGCTCTGAGCCACGGAATGCTTATGGCGGGCATGGCTAATTGCGGCAAGCATTTTCCTGGCCATGGCTACGCGGCAGCCGACAGCCACGTGGCGCTGCCCGTTGACGATCGTGAGGTCTCGCGCATTGAACACGCTGATGCGAAACCCTATACATGGATGGGCATCGGTCTGGCGTCCGTAATGACGGCGCACGTCTTGTATCCTGCTTACGACGAAGTTCCAGCAACCTTCTCCAAGCGCATTCTCAAGGGGCTGCTTCGCGATACGCTTCACTTTCCAGGCTTCGTTTTCTCGGACGATCTGTCGATGAAGGGGGCCGGGAGCGGTACACTGACACAGAGAGCCCAAAAGGCGCTCGAGGCCGGGTGCGATGCCGTTATCTGCTGCAACGCGCCCGAGGAAGTTGATCAGATGCTGCAAGAACTGCTGTTCGAGCCTGACGCCGGATGGCGCGAGCGCGCATCTGCAGTTGACCCGAAGCCCTTCCCGCCGAATCATGAAGAGCTGCTTGCTTCCAATGTTTACAAGATTTCTCGTTCGTTGATGACAATCTGAACGAGTAACGAAGTCAGGACAAACTACCGTGATTATTGAGTCGCTTCTCGACACCGACCTCTACAAGTTCACGATGATGCAGTGTGTGCTGCATCAGTTCCCGGACGCCAACGTGAAATATCGCTTCCGGTGCCGAACCGAAGGGGTGGATTTGAGTCCCTATGTGGATGAGATTCGAGAGGAAATTGAGCATCTGTGTACGCTTACGATGAAGGAAGACGAGCTGGATTACCTCGGCAACCTTCGCTTCATCAAGAGTGACTTTGTGGATTTTCTCAGTCTCTTTCATCTTAAGTCGAAGTACGTAACCGTTGCGGTCAGTTCCGAAATGCCTTGCGGCATTGACATCGTGATCGAAGGACCGTGGTTGCACACAATTCTTTTTGAGATTCCGATTCTTGCAATCGTCAACGAGGTGTACTTTCGCCACACCGTTCCTGAACCTGATGAGGAAGAGGGCATGGCGAGACTGCGCCAGAAAATCCGTTGGATCAAGAACGAGCCCGACAACGGAAACCTCAAAATCAGCGACTTCGGTACACGCCGCCGCTTCTCCCGCGATTGGCAGCGCAAAGTCATCAAGGTGCTTTGCGAGGAACTTGGTCCGACATTTTTTGCTGGCACGAGTAACGTCATGTATGCCAAGGAGTTCGGTCTCATTCCGATCGGAACAATGGCGCATGAATATCTGCAGGCCTGTCAGGCCCTCGGTCCGCGATTGCGCGACAGTCAGACCTTCGGGTTTGAAATGTGGGCCAAGGAATACCGAGGTGACTTAGGCATTGCGCTCTCCGACGTATATGGCACAGAACCTTTCCTGCGCGACTTCGACATGTTCTTCTGCAAGCTCTTCGACGGCGCACGCCATGATTCGGGCGATCCGGAGAGTTGGGGAGAGCGCATGATTCTTCACTATGCTGCCAATAAGTGCGATCCGCGTAGCAAGACGCTGATCTTTTCGGACGCGCTCACGGTGCCGAAGGTGATTTCGCTATATCGGCGCTTCAATCATCGCATTCGCGTCGGCTTTGGCATCGGCACAAACCTGATGAACGATTTGGGCCCGACGCCGCTCAATATCGTCGTGAAAATGGTGCGGGCCAACGGGCAGCCGGTGGCAAAAATTTCCGACACTCCCGGCAAGGGGATGTGCGAGGACGAAACCTATCTTGCCTATCTGCGGCAGGTGTTCGGACTGGATCCGGGCGCACCTGTCGGTTCTTCCAAACGGTAGTTTCTTGACGGCGTTCCGGCACTATCGGTCGATTGCTCAGGGCGATTGGCCGATTTGGTGTTTTTTAAGTGGGACTGCTGTCGGTTTCTAAAGGCTACAACGTTGATTCGTGCTTCGTATAGCGGAGAAATTTTTGTAAACAGATCCCCAACTTTTAGCTAAAATCAACAAGATTAGTGTTTGAAGGTGTGGTTTACATTTTCGAACACGCCTTCGAAACGTTCAGTGCACGGAGAAACAAAGACAATGCATGCACTCAAGATACTTCTGGCAACGGCAGCGGTGCTTCTGCCGACCTTGGCTTCGGCAGCTAGTCTCAACGGTGCCGAGCTCGCCATTACATGGGCAATTCCGTTTGCGGGCATTCTTTTGTCCATTGCCCTTGTGCCGCTCATCGCGCCCAACTTGTGGCACCACCACTACGGCAAGATTGCCGTTGCCTGGGGGTTGGCCTGCGTAATTCCGATCTTTATGTCCTTTCCGACCGACGTGGCAGTCGGCTCGGTTGCGCACGCCATGATCGGTGACTACGTTCCCTTTATTCTGTTCGTCGGCGCACTTTTTATCGTTGCGGGCGGTATTCACATCCGCAGCAGCTTCGTCGGTCGTCCGATCGTCAATGCCGGCATTCTCTTCGTTGGTGCTTTTGTTGCTAACCTCATGGGGACGACCGGTGCGGCTATGTTGCTGATTCGTCCGTTGTTGGCTGCCAACGAAGGGCGTCGCTACAAGATGCACACTTTTGTGTTCTTCATTTTTATCGTGGCCAATATCGGCGGCTGCCTGACGCCTCTGGGCGATCCTCCTTTGTTTCTGGGTTTCTTGCGCGGCGTGACGTTCTTTTGGACTGCGCAGCACCTGATTCTGCCCTTACTTGTGACGCTTGCCATTTTGCTTACGATCTATCTGGCGATCGACACCTATTTCTTCAAGAAAGAAGTGGCCGAAGGGTCATTTAATCCCAATGCCGTGGAGTCGAAGTCCTTCGGCATTGACGGCGGCATTAACTTGATCTATCTGGCCATCATTGTTGGCGCTGTGTTGATGAGCGGCATCTGGAAGTCCAGCTTTGAAATCAACGTTTTGGGTGTGCACCTGACAGGTCAGGGTCTGTTGCGCGACGCAATTTTCATCGCCGTCGCCATCTTGTCTGTTTTGACCACTTCCAAGAGCGCTCGTGAAGCCAATCAGTTCTCCTGGGAGCCGATCAAGGAAGTTGCCAAGCTATTTTTCGGGATCTTCCTGTGCATCGTGCCGGTACTCGAAATGTTGCGCGCCGGTCACGAAGGTGCGTTCGCTCCGCTCGTCTCTCTTGTAACGGACGAAAACGGCGAATTCAATAATGTGATGTTCTTCTGGCTCACCGGTGCTCTGTCGGCCTTCCTCGATAATGCGCCTACCTATTTGGCCTTCTTCAACCTGGCAGGAGGTGATCCTATTGAGATGATGACCACGCACTCGCATACACTGATGGCCGTTTCCATGGGCGCTGTGTTCATGGGCGCGGTGACCTACATCGGCAATGCTCCCAACTTGATGAGCGTGAGCATTGTGCGCGAGCGTGGCGTCAAGATGCCTTCCTTCTTCGGCTATATGCTCTGGTCGGTCGGTATTCTCTTCCCGACGTTCTTCATCGTCGACATCATTTTCCTCTAATCGATAGAACGGCCGGCCCGATGCTTTGGGCGGCCTTTAACGAAACGAAAAGCGGCATCCGTTGAGGTGTCGCTTTTTTTTCGTTTCGCATCAGTCCCACTTTTAAGGGGAAACACTTAATATAAAAAGAAATTAATAGAATTCTGCCTTTTTGTTAATAATCTAGTTAATGGAAAGGAGTATCGATTCATGAACCGCTCGAATGTCACGACATTGACAGCGATTCTTTATGCCGTAGGCGTAATTTCTCCGGCTGCCTTCGGCGGCCAATTTCATCCGCAAGCTGATCTGACTTCGTTGGTTGTTGCGGACTCTTCGGGGATTCAAAAGGGCGAGGAGTTCATTCGGGATGACACCCTCGAAATCACAAGTGATATCTACGGATCAATTGGCATAACTGCCGTGGATACAGACGGCACCGGTTTTGAAGCCAATTTGTGTCGACGCGATGATTGCACCGGGCTAAAAGTGTCTGTTGATTTGGGACAGACGGCCGATTCCGTCGGCATTTTGCTTGGTGAGGGTGCATCGTTGAACTTGTTTCGGGATGCGCAGATCAAGGCTGAAACGGCGATTCGCGGCAGCGGTACCGTGTATTTGGGCTTTGGGGCTCCAGCCCGCTATGCCATCGTCGGCGGGTTGGACATGAGAGAGGGAACGATTCGGAGCGAAGCCGAAAATTCGTTTCACTATGTCGGCATCGGCGACTTGGAACGATTTGAAGCTCTGGCCGGGCATCTGATTGTTGGAGAAACAGACAAAGAGGGTGGTGAAACGTTCCTTCGCATCGGAACATTGCAGTTGGGTGACGGGGCAAGTGTGACGGTTTTCGGAGATCAGGCCGATGGCTCGGGGTTTCTTGCCGACAATCGTGTGCTGATCGTTCAGAGGCTTAAAGCAACAGCAAGGCCGGAGTGGGCGCCACCCTCAGAAAGTGAACAGCGAGCCGTGAATCTGAAGGGGGAAGCTACGCTGATTTTGGGTACGGAACTTGCACAAGGAGAGTCTGTCAAGGATTTGCGCGCAAACATACTTAATATTCTTAACACGAGCGAAGTCAATACAGGTTCATTTTCCAGAGCGACATTGATCACGGGAGCTAATGTCGAGATTGATGAGGGCATTTCTGTCGTGGTCGGCGAAGAGGTAAGCGAGGAAAACGTTGCTGCAGATGGCATCCATATCGGCAATGACGGTCGCTGGATCGTACATTTTGAAGACGATGCCGCTAAAAGCACCGTTCGCGAACCGGTGAGTCTGGGCGAACTTACCGGGATGGATCAAAGCGGCATTACGGCCGAAGCTGAGGCCGAGCTAATTCTCTACAACTGGAACGGACAGGCTTTTGACATAGGCGAGTTTGATCCGAACAACGTTCATGCTTTCGGAGGGGCCCGCCTGCAAATCAAGGATAACATTGCCACCCGCTTGTGGTGCAAGGACTTCGCTGGTTTGAGAGGTTCGGCTTTGGTTGGGTATGTGGAAGATTTGGCCGATCGCGAAAATGAAAACGGGATCCTGATGCATCGTCCCGGCTACGGCTTTATTTTCGATACGTTGCCTGAAGAAAACGTCGGGCGCGACGCCTACGCCAACTTGGTTGACGGCGCTATCTTCTTGCCTGTGACTTCAGGTATTGCCACGGCGGCAGAACGAGCAGTTCAAGATGCGATCACGACAGTGATGGCACACGATCTGACGCTATTTGACGGAAAAGGACATTGGTGGGCACATGGCCAGTCCGGTCGCATCAAGGCCAATGAGATTTTCTCGGGCGGCAGCGGTGACTTCGGTTTTGAGGCGGACGTGACGACCGGAGCATTGGGGTACGATTTCGCCATGTCTCGCAATTGGATTACAACGCTGGCCGTGTCTTTTGCCGGGATTGACACCGACAGCAAGGGCGTGATTGAGCGCACTTCGGGTGATATGTCCGTCGCGACGGTGTCCGTGGCAGCCGCAAGACATTTTGAGGACTTTACCTTGCGTTTGGGGCTGGCATATTCCCGCGCTTCGGGCGAGGCCGATCAGCTCACCGTCGGTCATCGTCTGGAAACAGATGTGGACATTGACTACGTCACCGCCGTAGCTCGCGTGACGGCCAGGTCGCTTACGGAAAATATGCAGTTCGAACCGTTTGCTCAGTTGTCCGTAACGACGGCAAAAATGCACGACGGCTCGATTTTAGATAACGACAGCGACGGTGCGGTTGCAGGCGAAGGATTCAAGACCTCTGTGGACAATCGTGTCTGGGGAACAATGGAAGCAGGGGCCGATGCAGGTTGGCAGTTTGACATTGCCGATCTCATGCGCGTGAAGCCTCAGTTCGGTGTGTCCATGCGTACCTCTGTCGGTCAGACCGATTGGGAAATCAGAAGTCGCTTGTTTGACGGAAACGGATTATCCAAGGCGTCTTATGACAGCGCTCAGCGTTTTGCTGTGCGACTTCGGGCGGGGATTGAGCTTGCTCGCAGCGGCTATTGCGAAGTCAAACCACACTTCTGGAGCCGAGACAAAGAGGTGAAAACGGAACCCTACGCTTGGACTTTGCTTCTGGCGGGCACTTATGAACGTGCCTCGGATCAGGAGCAGTCCGGCTCGGTTTCGCTACAGTACCGACAGCTTTTCTAAAAGCTGACGGACTACAAGTGCAGGCAGGAAAACACTTGAGAAGCCTGCCTGCGCAAACGAACAGGCTAACGTTTGTAAAAGTGCGTCAGCCTGTATTTGCCTGTTTCGATTGATTGCTGCATTCGTGACGAAATTATTCGAGCGTTAGAATGTAACGCCTTGGCGGACACCATTTTTTTGTCCGTACGTAGTTCGGAAAGACTGTTGCATGCCACCGCAGGCCGTGAGCATGCAATACAAAAAAGAAGAGAGAAATATGCAGCACAAAGAAGACATCGAGGTCAAGACCCCCGCGGCAGACGGGGTAGCGGCTCCGGTGGACTGGAAGTTGGCCCGCAGCTTGGTCGAACCGCTTTACCTGGATCAAAAGCTTTATACCGGGGAACCCCGACTGGCCCATGCCGACGGCATGGCAGAAATTTTGAAAGGCGTTCGTAACGACGACGAATTGATTGTTGCGGCGTACCTCTTTTCCGTGACGGATTGCATCCACGACGCAGACCGTTGGATTGAAAAGACGTTCGGGAAGAACGTTTTGCAGCTTGTTCGCGATCTTGAGCAGCTGATGCACGTCAGTCAGCGTGCTCGATCCGATAACCGCGAAAGCGGTGCCGTTTATCAGTCCGAAGCGCTGCGACGCATGCTGTTGGCCATGTGCCACGATCTGCGAGTGGTGGTTTTGCGTCTGGCAAGCCGCCTGCAGACGCTGCGTTGGTTCGCGCAGTCGCGCGCACCGGGTGCAGATGAGTACGGTCGCGAGACTTTAGCTCTTTACTCGCCCTTGGCTAATCGTTTGGGTATCTGGCAAATGAAGTGGGAGCTCGAGGATTTGTCCTTGCGCTTTACGGAACCCGAAATCTACAACGAGATTTCCAAAGAGCTCGACGAAACGCGTGAGCAGCGTCTTGCCTTTATGCGTGGTTGTGTCGAACGCATCCAGATGTTGTTGAAGGCCAACGGCATTGAAGCCGAAGTGAGCGGTCGTCCGAAACACATTTATTCCATCTACAAAAAGATGGTCCGCAAGCACCTGCGTTTCGATCAGTTGTTTGATATCCGCGCGGTGCGCATCATCGTTGATACGGTGGAGCACTGCTACGAAGTGCTTTCGCTGGTGCACGAAAACTTCACAGTGCTCTCGAAGGAATACGACGACTACATCGCCAATCCCAAGCCCAACGGGTACCAGTCTCTGCACACTGTGGTGACCGATCCACACGGACGTCCGGTGGAAATTCAGATCCGTACACGCGCGATGCATGAGTTTGCCGAACTTGGTGTGGCTGCGCATTGGCGTTATAAGGAAACCGGCAATTCGAACAAGGACAAGGGAGCCGAAGCCGAAGAGCAGCGTGTTGCCTGGCTGCGTCAGTTGCTGGATTGGAAGAGCGATGTAGCGCCGCCTGCCGAACCAGGCCTTGAAGATGACCATGTTTATGCGCTGACGCCACAGGGGCGCGTAGTCGAACTTCAAAAAGGGGCGACCCCCATCGATTTTGCCTATCAAGTGCATACTGAACTCGGTCATCGGTGCCGCGGTGCGCGTATCGACGGCCAGATGGTGCCGCTTAACACGCAGATTAAGACTGGTCAAACCGTTGAAATTGTGGCGGCAAAGACGGGGGGGCCGTCCCGTGATTGGCTTAACCCTGAGCTCGGCTTTGCCGTTAGCGCGCGCACTCGGACCAAGGTGCGACAGTGGTTCAATGCACAAAAACTGGCGGAACAGACGCAGGCTGGGCGTGAACGACTCGATAGGGAACTTGCACGTTTGGGCAAGACTGCCGTCAAGCTCGAGGAACTGGCCAAGCGTTTGGGCTATGACTCGGTTGATGATCTGTGTGTAGCTTTTGCAAAGGAAGAGTTCAGTCTAAAAGCACTCGAGCAGGCCGTTCAGCCCCAAGTTGAAGAGCCCGAGCCTCAGCCCGAGGTGCTCGTCAGAAGCTCTCAGGCACAAAAGAGTCACAAATCCAATGTGCTTGTCGTTGGCATCGACAGTTTGATGACGCAGTTGGCAAAGTGCTGCCATCCGGCTCCTCCCGACGAAATCATCGGATTTATCACGCGCGGGCGTGGTGTCACGATTCATCGCATCGACTGTCCCAATGTCAAGAACCTTGTTGCTAACGATCAGGAACGCATGATCGAAGTCGGCTGGGGCAATCAGGCTGAGGCCGTTTACCCGGTCGATATCTACATTGTGGCGCGTGACCGACAAGGACTTCTTAAGGACGTCAGCGAAGTGTTCATGCGTGAAAAACAAAACATCACAGGGCTGAATACTGTTAACGTCAAGGGGGACGCCCATATGCGCATCTCGATTGAGATTCGTTCGTCGGAAGATCTTCGCCGATCACTCTCTCAATTGCGTGAACTAAAGGGCGTGATGAGCGTGCGTCGAGCCTGATAAACAAAGGTGCCGTCCGGACTTGTCTTCCTGACGGCATTTTTTTTGATGGTTTGTTCTTAGGATTGTTTTTCTGTAAAATCAATATCTTATGTGCTTTAGTGCAAAAAAGTTCAAAAATTTTCGGAAAAAGACTTGCATTCCTGAAAAAGCACGGGTATAGTTCGCATCTCTCAGGCACATAGCTCAGTTGGTTAGAGCATCACCTTGACATGGTGGGGGTCGTTGGTTCGAGTCCAATTGTGCCTACCAGAATTTTTTGGAGACACCTAGCAAATGCGCGCGTCTAAGATCGTACGAACGACGAAGACCTGCAAACAGTAAGTCTGCGGGCGCGCGAAGGTGTTGAATAGGAAAAGAGTGCGGCTCACAGAGTCAGCACTCTTTTTTTTTATTTCGGCCGCGCGTGAAGCCATTTGCGCAACGCTAAAACGAAAGGGATTAGAAATGCTTTCCATCACTTTGCCCGACGGTTCCGTTCGCCAATACGAAGGACCGCTCTCTGTGGGTGACATTGCTGCATCTATCGGTACCGGCCTTGCCAAGGCTGCTCTTGCCGGCAAGGTTGACAACAAGCTCGTCGATTTGTCTCACATTGTTGAGACGGATGCCAACGTTGCCATCGTCACGGCAAAGGACCCCGAAGCTCTTGAGCTGATTCGTCACTCTACTTCGCACCTGATGGCTCAAGCTGTCAAGGAGCTTTACCCGACGGCTGAAGTGACGATCGGACCGGCCATTGAAAATGGCTTTTACTACGACTTCAAGTTTGAGCGCGCCTTCACGCCCGAAGATCTCGAAAAGATCGAAGCTCGAATGAAGGAACTTGTGAAAAAGGACATTCCGCTCGAGCGCTATACGTTGCCGCGCGATGAAGCCATTGCATATTTCAAGAGCATCGGCGAGCACTACAAGGCTGAAATTATCAGCGAAATTCCTGCAGGAGAAATTATTTCTCTTTACCGTCAGGGAGACTTCACGGATTTGTGCCGCGGACCTCACGTACCGAGCACGGGCAAACTCAAGGTCTTCAAGCTCATGAAGGTGGCCGGTGCATATTGGCGTGGCGACAGCAAGAACGAAATGCTGCAGCGCATCTATGGTACTGCCTGGGCAAAGAAAGAAGATCAGGAAGCCTATCTCACGATGCTCGCCGAGGCCGAAAAGCGTGACCATCGCCGTTTGGGCAAGGAACTCGATCTTTTCCATCTGCAGGAGGAAGCTCCGGGTCTGATCTTTTGGCATGCCAAGGGTTGGACGCTGTGGCAGGTTGTTGAACAGTTCATGCGCCGCATTTATCGCGAAAATGGCTATCAGGAAGTTAAGGCACCGCAGCTGCTCGATCGCTCTTTGTGGGAGCGCTCCGGTCATTGGGCCAAGTACCGCAGCAATATGTTTACAACCGAATCGGAAAACCGCTACTACGCGCTCAAACCGATGAACTGTCCGGGGCACATTCAGCTCTTTAATTCGGGCTTGCGCAGCTACCGCGATCTTCCGCTCCGCTACGGCGAATTCGGTCAGTGCCATCGTAATGAGCCATCGGGAGCGTTGCACGGTTTGATGCGAGTGCGTGGTTTTACCCAGGACGACGGTCATATTTTCTGCACGGAAGATCAGATCCTGAAGGAATGCATGGATTTCACTCGTATCGTGCGCGATGTCTATCACACGTTCGGTTTTGAAGACATTCTCTACAAAGTGGCGACTCGTCCGGAAATGCGTATCGGTGAAGATGCTGTTTGGGACAAAGCCGAAGCCGCTTTGATCGAGTCGCTCGATGCCTGTGGGTTGCCGTATGAAATTCTGCCGGGTGAAGGTGCCTTCTACGGCCCGAAGATTGAGTATCACCTCAAGGATTGCCTCGGCCGAACCTGGCAGTGCGGTACGATTCAGGTCGACTTCCAGATGCCGGGACGTCTGGGTGCCGAATATGTTGCCGAAGACAATTCACGCAAGGTGCCTGTGATGTTGCATCGCGCCATTCTCGGTTCGCTCGAGCGTTGGATCGGTATGTTGATCGAACACTACGCCGGTGCTATGCCTGTGTGGCTCTCTCCGGTTCAGGTAGCAGTGGCTTCTATTACGGATGCACAGTCCGAATTTGCTGCCGATGTTGCGCGAAAGATGCGCGAAGCCGGAATTCGTGTCGTTGAAGATTTGCGCAGTCAAAAGATCAACTATAAAATCCGCGAACTGACTTTGCAGAAGCTGCCTTACATCGCCGTTGTCGGTGACAAAGAGGCTCAGTCCGGCACGGTCAGCGTGCGTGCACGCGGAGGCAAAAACCTTGGCGTCATGCCTATTGAGGAATTTATTGCCCGTGTGGTGAGTGAGGATCAGTCCCGCAAGAACACGGACGATTGATCACACATTGATCAGAATGCGCCATGCCTAGTGGAGGCGCATCAAATAAAACTATTTTGGGAGACGTGCCATAGCACAAGATCGCAATCACCGAATCAATCGTGAGATTCGGGTACCTGAGGTTCGACTGACGGGCGTTGACGGCGCCCAGATCGGTATTGTTTCGACGGCCGAAGCGCTTCGGATGGCTGAAGATTACGACGTGGATCTCGTAGAGGTCGCGCCTAACGCTCAGCCCCCGGTTTGCCGCCTGATGGATTACGGTAAGTTCCGTTATCAGGAGCAGAAGAAGGCTCAGGAAATGAAGGCTCGTCAGAAGGTGATTCAGGTTAAGGAAGTCAAATTCCGCCCTGCCACTGACGAAAATGACTACCAGACCAAGCTGCGCGCTCTTCGCCGCTTCTTGGCCGACGGCGACAAGGCCAAGGTAACGCTGCGCTATCGCGGCCGTGAAATGGCTCATCAGGATTTGGGTGCCCAGATCATGCACCGCATTCGAGATGAACTCGCTGAAGAAGCCCAGATCGAGCTGCAGCCGAAGCTTGAGGGGCGCCAGATGATCATGGTGCTCGCTCCCAAGCGCAAAAAATAAAAATGCGTGTATAATCGCACGCTCTTAACGCCCAGAAGCGCAGGGGAATTTGCGCTTCTGGCTTTTTAAAAAGTCGGGGCGGGCAAAAGAAGTCGGGAGCAAAGATTCCCGCGCCTGGAGTTCCGACAAATCATGAGGAAATACGGCAAATGCCGAAGATGAAAACTAAGAAGGCTGCGAGCAAGCGCTTCAAGGTCCGCGCCGGCGGTTCCATCAAGCGTGCCCACGCCACCAAGCGTCATATCCTGACCCATCGTTCGACGAAGAACAAGCGTCACCTCCGCGGCATGGTCACCATCCACGAGTCTGACAGCAAGTCGATTCACCGCATGATGCCTTACGCTTAATAAGAGGAGAGGATAGAGATGCCCCGAGTAAAACGTGGCGTGACGGCTCGTGCCCGTCACAAGAAGATTCTTGCCCTCGCTAAGGGCTTCCGTCTGCGTCGCAACAACGTTTTCCGCGTTGCCAAGCAGGCTGTGATGCGTGCCGGTCAGTACGCTTATCGTGACCGCCGCGACAAGAAGCACGTGTTCCGTCGTCTGTGGATTGCTCGTATCAACGCTGCAACCCGCTCCAACGGTATGACCTACAGCCGCTTCATGAACGGTCTCAAGAAGGCCGGCGTGATGCTCGACCGCAAGGTTTTGGCTGACATGGCTGTGTTCGACAAGGCCGGTTTCGCCAGCCTCGTTGCTCAGGCTAAGGCTGCTCTGGCTTAATCCGAGCAGGGAGCATGTGTAGAACCGTTTGCTGACGGTGTTGCCGGAAGCGGCGGTTCGATCAAAAAAGAGGTTCGGTGCTGAAAAGTGGCCGGACCTCTTTTTTTTAGACGAAAATTCGCCAAAATTGCGTCATCTTGTTCTCGTGAACATGAGACGGATGAGTCGACACTTGTGCGAAACCGCTCGAGCGCCGATTCGAATAGACAATTGATTGAAAATCCACCGGGTGTGAAGAAATGGATGATCTAGTGCAAATCGTGGAATCGGCACGTGCCGATTTCGCGGCCGCTCAACAAAATGCCGCGCTCGAAGACGCCAAAGCAAAGTACATTGGCAAAAACGGAGCCATCACTGCGCTGATGCGTGGGCTGGCCGGCCTTACGCCGGAGCAAAAGCGCGAGCGCGGTCCGGCCATCAATAAGGCAAAGGCTCAAATCGAGGCTCTTTTGAATGCTCGCCGCGAAGAGCTTGCCGATGCAGCCATGCAGGCCAAGCTGACTGCCGAAGCGGTTGACGTGACGCTGCCGGGCCGCCGTATTGCCCGCGGTGGCATCCATCCGGTAATTCGTACCTGGATGCGCATTGAAGAAATTTTTGCTTCCATTGGATTTGATGTGGCTGATGGCCCCGAAATCGAAAGCGACTGGTATAGCTTCACTGCGCTTAACAATCCGCCGAACCATCCTGCTCGCTCCATGCAAGACACCTTCTATGTGGATCGTTGCGATGAAAAGGGAATGCAACTGCCGTTGCGTCCGCATACCTCGCCGATGCAGGTGCGTTATGCCCGGACCCACACGCCTCCGATCAAGGTAATTGCACCGGGACGTACGTATCGTGTTGATAGCGACGCCACGCATTCGCCGATGTTCCATCAGGTCGAAGGTCTTTGGGTCGCTGAAAATATTTCCTTTGCAGACCTGAAGGGCGTCTACACCGACTTCCTGCGTCGCTTCTTTGAAACTGAAGACCTTAAGGTTCGCTTCCGTCCGAGTTACTTCCCCTTTACCGAACCCAGTGTCGAAGTGGATATGGCCTTTACCAGCGGACCGCGTAAAGGCAAGTGGCTTGAAATTTCCGGTGCTGGCGAGGTGCATCCTAACGTCATTCGCAACTACGGTCTGGATCCTGAAAAGTACATTGGTTTTGCCTTTGGTTCCGGTCTTGAACGCCTGACGATGCTGCGCTACGGTATTGACGATTTGCGCCTGTTCTTTGAAGGCGATCTGCGCTTCTTGCGCCAGTTCAAATAATCGGTGAGGAGATAGAAAAAATGTTGTTTTCCGAAGAATGGCTGCGCAGTGTCGTCAATCCTGATTTGACGAGCGACGAGCTGGCCGAAGCCATGACCATGGCCGGTCTTGAAGTCGAAGATTGCTCGGCGATTGCGCCTGCTTTTGAAGGCGTGGTGGTTGCCGAAGTCGTCGATTGCGTTGATCACGAAAATTCTGATCATCTGCATGTTTGCAAGGTCAACGTTGGCGCACCGGAATTGCTGCAAATTGTGTGTGGTGCTCCCAACGTTAAGACCGGCGTCAAAGTGCCTTGTGCTTTGATTGGCGCCGTGTTGCCCGGCAACTTCAAGATCAAGAAGGCTAAGATGCGCGGCGTCGAAAGTTTCGGCATGCTGTGCTCGTCCCGCGAACTCGGCATCAACGAAGACCATCAGGGCCTGTGGATTCTGCCGGCGGATGCTCCTGTCGGCATGGATATTCGCGAATACGCCAAACTTGATGACAAGCGCTTTGAAATCAAGCTCACGCCCAACCGCGGCGATGCGCTTTCGATCATCGGTGTAGCACGAGATGTACACGCCATCACAGGTGCGCCTCTCAATATGCCCAAGTTCGATGCTGTGGAACCGACTTGCGAGTGCGTCAAACCTGTGCACATCGAAGCTCCTGATCTGTGTGGCCGCTTCACCGGTCGTGTCATCAAGGGACTCAACGCTAAAGCCCCGACGCCTCAATGGATGAAGGATCGTCTGGAACGCTCGGGTCAACGCAGCATTTCCGCCTTGGTCGATATCTCCAACTACGTCATGCTGGAGCTGGGTCGTCCTACGCACTTCTTTGATCTCGACAAGCTTACGGGCGACGTGACGGTGCGCTGGGCCAAGCAGGGCGAAAAGCTCGAATTGCTCAACGGTCAGATGCCTGAATTGAACGAATACTTCGGCGTTGTGTGTGACGAAGCCGGTCCGCAGGCCATCGCCGGCATTATGGGCGGTGAACCGACCTCAATCAGCGATGATACGGTCAATGTGTTTATCGAAGCCGCCTTCTGGCAGCAGGTGTCCATCCAGGGCCGTTGCCGTAAGCTCAATTTCTCGACCGATGCCGCTTATCGCTTCGAACGTGGTGTTGACTGGGCTTCGAATGTCGAGCACATGAATTACGTTACTAAGCTTGTGCTCGAAATTTGCGGTACGCCCGAGACCCGCGTTGGTCCTGTTGACGATCAGTGCGTCAATCTGCCCGCTGTTCGCGTGGTTCGCATGCGTCCTGATCGTTGCCGCAAGATCGTCGGTGTTGACATTTCCGACGAATTCATGGCCGAAGCTTTTACGCGCCTTGGCTTTGAATTCACTCGAGAAGGTGCCGATTTTGTTGTGACAAGTCCCGCCTACCGCTTTGATATCGAAATCGAAGAGGATCTTGTGGAAGAAGTTGCTCGTTTGTACGGCTACGAAAAACTTCCAGATTTGCCGCCGTTGGCACGTTGCGGCATGCGCAGTCCTGCAGAAGGCTCTCGTTCCAACCACGCGCTTCGTCTGTCTCTGGCCGGCCTCGGCTACCAGGAACTCGTGAACTTTAGCTTTGTACAGGAACAGTGGGAAAAAGACTTTGCAGATAATGACAAGCCGATTCGTTTGCTTAATCCGATCGCAAGTCAGCTTTCGGTGATGCGCACGCAACTTTTGGGCGGTCTTGTTGACATTCTGCGCTTTAATCTCAACCGCAAGGCGGATAACGTTCGCGTCTTTGAACTCGGCCGCGTGTTCTTCCCGGATGAAACAGTTGGTGATAGCGAAACGACGGTCAAGGGTGTTCGTCAACCTTTGCATGTGGCTGGCCTTGTCTACGGCGATGCACACGAAGATTGTTGGGCAGAGGCCAAGCGTCCGGTAGATTTCTTTGACGTCAAGGGCGACGTGGAGAATCTGGTCGCTCCGCTCAAGGCTACGTTTGAGGCGGCCACGCATCCTGCCATGCATCCGGGACGTTGCGCTCGCGTGATTGTCAACGGCAAGGCTGTCGGTTTTGTCGGAGAACTTCATCCGAAGGTGTGCCGTGTCTATGAACTTCCGAAGCCCCCTGTGGTGTTTGAGCTTGAAGTTGCGCCCTTGTGCGAGTTGGATGTGCCGAGTGCTCGAGCAGTGAGTAAGTTCCAGCCGGTTCACCGCGACATTAGCGTGACGGTGCCCAACGATGTCACTTGTGCTCAGTTGCAGGATGCCGTTGCTCGCATTCGCCGTACGAAGCCTGAAGCGATGATCATTGAGTCGCTTGATCTCTTTGATGTCTATCGTCCCGAAGCTTCTGCGGAAAAGAGCATGGCGTTCCGCCTAACGCTCTCGACGCAGGGCTCTGAGGCCATCGGCGAAAAAGAAGCTGAAGCGGCTTTCGTTGCTGTGGAACAGGCATTTGCTGACCTGGGTGCAACGCTACGCAAATAACAGGAAGCAAATTTTCCTGTAGAATGCGACACCCTTTTGATTTAATTTGAAAAAAATAAGAAAGATGGATAATCAAAGCTCAATCAGCAGCTCGCTTGATGCCATGTTCCCAAACACGGAAGGGACGACGCCGACGGTTACGAAAATGCATTTCATAGAAATGCTCAAGGAACATGTCGGTCTGTCTCGTACCGAAGCCAACGAGGTGGTAGAGTCCATTTTTGACGAGATGCAACAGGCGCTTACTGAAGGTCGAGAAATTAAACTCGCTAACTTCGGTACATTCAGCACTCGCGATAAGCAGGCTCGACCCGGTCGTAACCCTCGTACGGGGGCTCCCTACGAGATTAGTGCTCGCCGCGTTGTGACGTTCTTACCGGCACCGTTCATGCGTGATGCTGTGGCCGGTTATGCCGGACCTGTGTCTCAGGAAGGAGCCTGATTGGGCAAACAAGATCGTTCTGATCCGCTAAACTTGACGGGCTAATTTGCCGCGTGCGGTTTCGGATCAAAAATTCGTAAAACCGACGCACATTTTTCGATGTTCGTCGGTTTTTTATCGTCTAGAAGAAAGAAAGTTCAAATGAGCGACAACAATCAGTCCGGTCGTTTTTATTCGTTGCAGGAAGTTTCTGCCCAGTGTGGCCTTGCTCCTTACATCCTGCGCTATTGGGAGTTGCATTTTCCGGAGTTGACGGCGGATGACTCCAAACCGAAGCATATGTACAACGCTTCGGATATTTCGCTCATTAATCGCATCAAGACGCTGCTGTACGTCGAACACTTGACCATTGAGCAGGCTAAGGGGCGTCTGAAGCAGGAGATGGCTTTCCCGGTTGATTACTCTGGCAAGGCAAAGGAAGCCGCAACTGTAGAAGCGAAGGCTGAACCGCAACAGGCTGCGTCCGTTCAGGAAGTAACGCCCGAACCACAGGTCGAAGTAGCCCCCGTGGTAGTTGCACCGGCACCTGAAGTCGTCGAGCCCGTGCAGGAATCTGCTCCTGAAACCGCAAAGAGCGAAGAGACCGCTCACACTGCGACCGAATCCGTTGCCCTGCCGATGGACGAAATTCATCGCGCAGCGGCTGCCGAGCTTGCGAATCTTCGCGGTGAAGTTCAGTCGCTTCAGTCTCAGCTTGCAGAAGAACGTCAGAAAACGGCAAGCGCTCAAGAGCTGCTGTCGGCCGAAGTCGCTAAGGTTCTGGAGACGAGTCAGGCTCTGCAGGCCAAGACGGATGAACTGGCTCAGGTCAACCAAGCTCTTGTTGTAGCTCGCGCTCAGTTGGCCCAGCTCAATGGAGAACTGACGGCGGCTCGTGGTGAATTGGCGTCGAAGCAGAGCGAACTGGCGACTGCATTGCAGTATTCGGCCACTAACGAAAGTGCACGTGCGGCAGCCTTTGAGCGGTTGGAAGCCGAAAACGCCTTGTTGCGTGGCAAGGTTTCCAATTTCGTCAATCAACTCAAGGACTTGTCGGCTGTTTTGACGAAGACGAAGTAAGAGACAAATTCGCAAGGAGATCGTCTCTCGACTCACACTCAAAGAAAAATTTGCGGCTTATGCGGTGGAAAACTTGAAAATTTTTTTCGAATGCCGCATAATGCGCAACTCGTTCGGGGCGTAGCGCAGCCTGGTAGCGCACTTGCATGGGGTGCAAGGGGTCGCGAGTTCGAATCCCGCCGCCCCGACCATAATTCCAGGAAGAGACGTGTTATCACGTCTCTTTTTTTATTATCTTCTTCTACGTATTCCCAGCCGTTCAAGGCTTTTAGCTCGATGCCTTTCCTTGTAGCGTCATATTAAGCCTTGTCTTCTTTTGTCTACTGCTCTAAATTTTTGGTACCAATGAGGGTTGTAATTTACGGTACCAATGGAAAAGCACTTTTTGATTCTCGGATTTTTTGGTACCAATAGCTCTCTTTGCCGTTTGAAAAACTCTTTCAAATCAATGGCTTGAGCTGGAGGTGTCATGAAAATCGTTGCTCCAATCTCTGAAAAGAAAATCAAGACCCTGCAAAAGTCATCAGCTTGCGGTGTCGTGCCTGGCTTGTGGGTGAAGGTTGTTCCGCTCAAGAACGGCGAGCTGGCGAAATACTTCGTCTTGAGGGAGCGATCAATCAACCGAACCTTCAATCTCGGCAAGTATCCGGATATGTCTCTCGCCGAGGCCTTCAAAAAAGCCGCAGAATGGAAAGAGAAGGTCAAGCAAGGGGTAGACCCTGCCAAGGAGGAAAAAGAGCGTAGAGACGCGCTCAGACGCGAGCGCGAGAGTGTTTGTGAGGCGCTCGACATCTTGACCTTCGAAAAACTGATCCGACAGTGGATCGAGTTCAATGAAAATCGAGGCAAGTGGAGCAAGACCTCGAAAAGCAAGACCGAGATCTGGGACGGGTTCTTTCGAAACCATATCCCTGAGTCGTTGCGTGTGTGCCCGGTGGCACAGCTGACGGCACAGATGTTTTACGACGCTCTGGCAGAAAAGTGGCGCACGATGATCGATACGCCCGAAAGGATCCTTTCGGATGCTCGCCAGGCGATCGACTGGGCAATGCGCTCTGAAATGATCCCGCCGATGATCAACCCATGCATCGTTAAAGACGGTAAGTTAGGGGACCTGCTTCCGCTTGATCGACCTGCCGGAGGACACGAGCCGGCATTGCCTCCCAAACGTATGCCGGCGTTCTTCAAGGCACTGATGGATTTGGTGCCGGTCAGTCAGACGGCTCGCTGTCTGGCCTTTGCCATCCTGACGGCAGCACGCAACACGACGGCACGCGAGGCAACATGGGACGAGATCCAACAGGACGACGAGGGCAATTGGCTGCACGTGATCCCCAGAGAGCGCATGAAGGTCAAGAGCGAAAAGATCCCGTTTGATCGCAAGACGCCTCTGAGTCCGCAGGCTGTGGAGCTGCTTGAGAATACGCCGAGGATCGGCTTTGACGGCTCGCAGTTGATCTTTCCGAACATCAACAAGGGCCAACGGTCAGCCTTTACGCGCGACGCCGTCCGTGCCCTCATCAAACGTATGCACGACAAGCAGCGCAAGATCGATGGCATCGGTTGGGTGGATCCGGATCAAAAAGATCGAACTGGCAAACCTCGCATCGTGACTCTGCATGGCTGCGCACGTGCGACCTTCAACACGTGGGCCAAGGATGCGCGAGGGTACGGCCATAAGGCGTTTCCTCGAGACCTCCGGGAGAGCTGCCTGGATCACCGCAATGAGTCCTATCAGTGCGCTTATGACCGCGAGCAGGCACTCGGTGATATGCGAGAGGTGTTTGATGCCTGGGGCAAGTTTTGTTGTTCTGGTATGTAGAATGTGACAATAACAGACGCAAGGCAAAAAGACTAGATACAAGAAAAATGCCTATTCCACAGTTTGATGACCGCGGTCTTCTTCCTGCCGGTGTACATGTATGCACTTTGACTGAGTTCAAGATTTGGGCAGGCTCGATTCCTAATGCCGAGCACCGACTCATGTTGGTGGAAAAGTTTGAGAGATTTTTGAACGACATTGTTCGGCCGATAGCGCCCGGATGGCCACTAGTTATTGACGGTTCTTTTGTCACGGACAAGAAGCTGCCTAATGACATTGACTTTGCTCTTGATTTGAGAGATTGTGGTGACCCAGTGGTGCTCGGGGAAGCTTTTTGTACTATCTTCAGAGGGAATTCTCAGAATAAGGTTTCTTACAATGTTGATGGGTACGTAATTCTTCCGGGCGGGAATGATTTTCAGGACTTTTTTGGGTACGTTGGGCAAAAAACGGGAAACATTAAAGGTATCAATGAAAAAGATCGTAAGGGTACTTTGAGGGTAGATCAATGGTGACTCATGCAGACAATGTAAGAGCTCAAGTAGCCTTTTTGGTCGATAATGCGCGATCCATCCCAGACAGTGTCTGGCAGATGTTGAAGCCGGAGGACAGGGAGGCCGCAATTGAGGTGTACGTACGGAAAATTGAAGAATTAATGACTGATGAGTTGTCTCTAGCAACAGTGCGAGACAAGTCTGATGTGATTGTCCATGCAGATGGTCCAGCTTTGAGTGCAGGGAAGTGGAGTTTCAGGGCATTCAACTCCGTGGTTGACTCTCTCAATGCTGCTCTTCGCGGACTGGTTGCCGATAGCTTGGTCAAAGTCAGTCAGCGTTCACTGACGTCCAAGGCTATCCGTCAGCAAGTCGATGTTCAGGTCACTGGATTCGCGCCGGGAAGCCTTTATGTGGGGGCGAATGTTGCTATCTTGGAAAAGACAGAATTCTTTGATTACAACGATGTGGAGCAGCTTGTCGAGAGTGCAGTTAATTCGTTGCCGCAGGCGGGCTCGCTTGTTACGGTCAAGGGGATTAGCGACGAGATTTCGGACGTTCTGGAGGATCCAGCAGTCAGAGATTCTGCCCTTGTGGCTGCTTCGCTGTTGTCTCCGTCGGGCAAAATTGGGGTAAATGAGGTTTCCGTGACTGGCAATGGAAAAGGTCAGCTGGTTCGGGCGATCCTGACTCCGGAGAAACGGCACATTCTCCGGAGGGCGATCAAGTCTGGCGCAATCGGAAAAAATTCAGGACATGAGAAAGTGAAAGGCGTTGTGCGAGAGGTGAACCTTGATACGAGTCGATTCTCTCTTAGGTCTAGCGATGGCTTTCTAGTTCGGTGCTTTCTGAAGGGGTTGGATCATGTGACAGCCACAAAGATGTTGGACAAGGAGGTTGTTGTTGAAGGGACTGCACAGAAAGATAAAGAAGGCCGAGTTCGACTGATTGCACTATCGAATATTCCACTCATCTTAAGCACCACATAAAAGAATAAGATCCCTGCCACTACGGCAGGGTCTTTGTCTTCAGGCCGGCTGTGCGGCCTTATCGTGGTTGAGGCCTTTGACCCACTTGAGGATGTCAGACTTCCTCCAGCGCCGGGCTCGTTCCGTGATGTAAAACGGTTGCGGGAAGTCACTATCCGCCGCGTTCGTCTTCTTCCAGACGGTGCTCACTCCAATGCCAAGCATGGCTGCGACTTCGGTATCCGACAGCAGTAGCTGCATGGGGGCAGGGAATGTGACTTCGTCCTTTTTGCGTGTTCTCATTTGTGTATCTCCTCACTGTCGAATTCGATTAGCGCGTCATTGATAGCTGCCTGCAGCGCGAGCGCCTCCTGATCACTCATGTCGATCAGCCAGATCAGCCTCTTTGCTGTGTGGCAAGTGAGCCGTATGCGGCCGTTTCGAAGGGGCCGGAGTTTGACGGTCATCTTTGGGTAACTCACCGGCACGATCCGTGTTTTCGCATCACTTGTTTTGGTTGAGGATGGCTCTTGCATGGCTCGGTTCCTTTTCAAAGAGCAAAACCAAAGTTGGTTTTGCAAGTCTGATGAATGTCTGCTTGTCAGGGATGCACCAGAAGATGGCTCCGTCGTCTTCTTCGAGGTAACCGATCTCGCAGCGTCGGTGGACATAGGCGATGCCAACCTTGCCTAGGTTGGCCATTCCATTTTGGGCGGTGTCTTTGGGATCGACGATCCAACAGCCTCCGTTGCCGACTTCCATGATTGCTTTGGTGAGGCTCATCCGGCGGGCTTCTCGTCTGGCCGTTTCATGCTCACTGCGATAGCACTCGCGCATCATGAGCGAGTACGTAGCGAGAGCGTGCTCAAGCGGCTCAAACATTGCCTCGACGTAAGACGGCTTGGCAGGTTTGCCGGTCTTGTAAGCTTCTTCGGAGAGTCCCAAAAGGCATTGAGTCGCGGCCGTCCCCATCGTAGCCAGAAGCTCGTTTTCGTCTGAGCCGTTGAATCGTTTTGAGAAGGCGTAGAACTGCTTGAGAGCGAACAGAATGTCGTTGTATCGCGCCGGGTCGTAGGTTCCCAGACGGATCAGGTGGAGATCAACATTGACCAAATCGTCGATGCGCTTGATGTCGGACTCAGTCAATTGCCCCCAGGCGTCGTATGCCCACGTGGGAATCTTCGGTCTACCGGGCTGGTACTTCTTGGTGCGCTTTTTCTTTGGTTTACTCATGGCATGAAAAAGCCGCCTGGAGGCGGCTTTGTTGGGTTATGCGGTCTTGTCAAATAGGTCTTGCTGCTGTTCGATCAGCCCGTCTCTGACCATCCTTTCGTAGAGCCATTTGAGCCCCTTGCTTGTGATGTGCGTGTAGGGCTTTTCGACCGGATTGCCGTCTGACGTTGTGTAGTGCGCGTAGCGCAAAACGGCTCGGCCGGCTTTGATATGTTCCTGCATTGGGGTGTCGGAGTTCGCGTAGATGAATCCGATCTGACGCAGATAGTCTTTGAACTTGCGCGGCGGATAGTTGAGCGTCTTGGCGGCCTGGGTGATCGTCATGTGCTCGTTTGCCGCTGTCACCCGGTCGCACCACTCGGCCTTGGGCGTGTCGATCTTGGCCTGCTCAAGGAGCTGTTGGTTCTTCTCTGCCAGGTCTGCCGCCAGCCGAAGCGCTTCAGGCAATGTTTGAGGAATAGCAATGGCCTGTTTGACAGTTTGAAGCTGTTGTTCACAGTCGATGAAATAGCGTCGCCACTTTCGACCGAGGTCATTTCGTTCAACCATGCAGAGCTCCTTAGCCATGCCGATTGAAATGAAGTATTCCTTGCTCTTTCCGCCGCCCGCTAAATTTTTAGCGACCGTAGCAAAGTCTTGATTTTCAAGAAACCCGAAGTCTGAGATGCGATTTTTTATCCAGTCTCGGAAGTTTGATTTAATCATCAGTGCTTCGTGCAACTCGCGAGCGTTGACGGTTTGTTGAGGTTCTCCTCCAATTGTCTGGGCGGTCAGTTTGATGATTTCATTCATGGCAATTCTCCACTTCGTCGACAGCAAGTTCAGCGAGTTCAAGAAGGGCAGCAGACGCAATGAGTGCACCCTGGATGTCAGCCTGCGAACACAGGCCAAACTTGTTGTCGGCCTTGTCGATGGCTAAAAGAAGGATGTGTTTGGCAGAAGCGCAAAGACCAAGAGAAAGTTCCTTGGCGTATTCGTCGCTGATGGTTTTGTTCTTGAGACCCTGAACGAGATAGGACAGGTCGAATGTAGGATTTTTCGCCGAAGCGGATGGATTGACAGCTTGCATGGCTGGCTCCTTGGGAAATTTGAAGGAGCCCCGCGCCACTTTCCACGGTGGTGAGCGAGGCACTGCGGGGTGGAAAACCGCTCCCAAGGACGCGGCCAGCACGAAGCTGCCCGCAGGCCTCACCCATAAAGGTGATGCGTGCGCACAAAAAATCCACTCAGACGAATGAACGTAAGGCGGTTTATGCGCGCCTTGGGAGTACATCCGGGTTTCCACGCCCGATCACGCTTTTTACTCGCGTGACATCGCAATTCTGTGTCAAAACAATAAAATTGTCAACGAAGCTGTCATTGCTAGGAATCAAAATAACGGGGTATCTTATGAACAACTTTTACCGAGCGCTGATTTCATTGGCTACGGTTTTCCCGTTAAGCATCACGTTTAGCTATTTGTATGCGGACTGGTTGTTGGATAGTCTCCCTGAATGTGGTGCAAATCTTATTGAAGAGCATTTTCCTCCACGCCTGTTTTTCGTGTTTTGTGCTTGTGCCTTGAACTTTATTCTCGGTAAAATAATTCTGAGTTATCTTGAGTATGTTGCCAAAGGCCTCGATAGGCATCCGATAAAAATTAACTCAATTAAAGAACTAGGAACGGACAGTTTACTAGCCTATTTGCCTTATGTCCTTCCCTTGTTCATTGATCAAGGGGAGCACCAAGAACCTATGGGATGGCTTTTGGGAGCTGTGTTACTACTAATTCTTTCTTGGGCATCAATGACGATAGCCTTTTCTCCGTTACTCAGAATTTGTGGGATGCGTTTCTTTGAGGCTACCTTACCTGACGGAATCACTGTGACTGTTTTGATTCGAGATCCTAGGCTCAGACCTTTGAAGTTACGCGAGGCATCAACAATTTCTGAAAGCTGTTTATATGGATTGAAATAATGAAAAATTCTGTTTTGATTGTAGGAGCGTCGTTCGCATCAGATGGCTTGTTCTCAGATGTCCGCAGAGTACAGTGCATGGAGAGCGTTAGCAAAACATTAAATAAAATAGTAGAAAAACAGTATGAAGACTTTGAGAGGCTTAGCCAGATTGAGTTTGATGGGCGATACAGAGTAGAGTCCGACGAATGTTTTTCAATTCTAGATTATAAAGATTCTGATAAAACTCTTAAAAATTTTGGGAAAATTTTAAGCGGAGATCAGAGTGATGTTCTAAAGCGGGTAGATGATTTAAGTCTATGTAGAGCCTTGCTGTTTTCGGTGCCAGAATATCCTGACCTTGTCCTTATCCAAAAATTCAGTAATGCATATCTTGCTAAAAGTGATCGATGGCTCGGGTTTGGTGGAAAAGATTCAATTCGATATATAGAGGAATCTGCATTTACCATTGGTTCATCATTGACTGGTTTTTATGATGTTAGAAATAAAAAGTTGTGTTTCAAGAGTGTTCAGAGTATACGATCGGCCTTGCCTGGCTTTGCAGATGACTACGTTCCAGGGGCAGATTCGGCAATGATTGAGAAGTTCTTCTCAAATGCTTGTTTCGAGTCTGACAGTGCGGCCAAAATGAAAGATCTTGACTCTGTGAAAGTTGCACGACTGGTTTGGTTATTAGTCGAGCAGGGAGAAAAGATCGAGGGGAGACTTGATCGATTCCGAAAGTACAACGAAAAGTTAAACCTGACAGATTTCAAGGATGGGAAAATTGTTTTGACAACTGAAGTCCGACGAATGGAAGTGATTTTGAGAATTTTTCTGGGTGACGTTTTTGAAGATAACGGACAGATCTATCTAAGCAACTCTAAAAAGCCGCTCAAAAAATTTGATTGAAAAATACACAAAAAGGCCGCATTTCTGCGGCCGCTCCTTAGTTGGTTCATTGTGCGTAAGCTTTGACCCAAGCCTCGTTGGGTGCACCCGGACGTGTCCTGGCAAGATTTGGTTGTGGAGCTTTTTCCTTGATAACAGCTCTCGCAAGTGCGTCGAAACGCGTTTTGACTTCGGCTAGGAACGTCTCACATTGCTCCAGAGCGGTATTAAGTTCGTCTTGCGTTGGCTCATACCGCGCGATGAAAAGCTTGGCTGGCGACCATGCTCCGGAAAGGCGCGGGTCGTAGCTCACGAAGTCAACCCATTTGCGACCGGTACAGAGCAGTTGCACGAGCATCTGCGGTTTGTACTCTTCAGGCACAATTCCCGCGACCACGCGCTGCAGGTGAACATTTGAGCTGTACGGGCACTTGATTTCGAGTAGTCCGTCTTCTCCCACAAGGCCGTCGGGGGACGCTCCGAAGAACTCAATCGTTGGGTGTGGGATAAATCCCACGAGGTCAACGAGTTCGCCGGTAGCATCTTCGTAGGCATCGCGAGCTTCGTCTTCATGGTCTTTGCCCCACTGAATCGACGGCGGATTGCCGATGCCTTCCGGCTGGTTTGTGACACGCTCGCAGATGAGTGTGTCAATCAGAGCCTCGTAGGCAGCAGTTGGCTTACCGTCCTTTCTGCGCTGAAGCACGGCAGCGGCGCGTGAAGCCGTCAAACAGCCGCAGCGGTCTGCGAACCATTGCGCTGTCTGCTGAAGCGGGCTACTCATGGCAAACCTCCCTGCATGGCTTCGATGATCTTCTTGGCAAGATCGACTTCGCCGGATGTGCGCAGAGTCTCGCGCTCTTCTTTGGTGCAACTCTTCCAAAACTCGACCCATGCTTCCTTGCTGGTGTTGGCCGCGGCTCGGTTTCTCTCAACGAGATCATTGGAGACGAACGGTTGCGCCTGTTCGGCCGGCGGTGATGGCTTATCGTCAGGGTCAGGGGTTCCAGCAACAGGAATGCAAAAGAGCTGAAACATGAGGCTTTTGTAAGCGTAGCTCATTGCTTTGCCTGCCGCCTTGTCGCCGGTGTCTGCTCCTTCGCCGAGAGACTCGACGCAGAAGTGACTGCCGTCTTCCGTGCTGGTGATCTGGTACGACACCTTGATACGCACGAGCCTCATCTTGCCAGCTGTGCTGTCCGGCTCCTTCTCGATGCGCACCGGAGCGATAACGATGTGATGCTTCGGCAGCAGCGGAGCGAGTGCTGCGTACACGTCCTCGATGCCGCGGTAGGCGTAGTTGAACTGTCCGCCCTGCGACTTCCTGGCCTTTTCGATGCCGTGTTGTCTGAGCTCGTCTGTGAGCTCCGAGATTGCGGTGTAAACTTTTGCTTCTGTCATAGATGCTCCTGGATGAGCGGATAAATCTTCCAAAAGAAAAGCGCAGCGACCATTGAGACGGAGACTGCGCTACTAGCGATGAGAACTCGGTACTTTTTGAAGAGCGCCCGGCGCGCCTGCCATTTGTGGATCAGTGCTTGTCGCTCGCGGTGCTTTTGAAGTGCCGGGTCGAAGTAAGCCTCTTTCATGTCGGCTCCGGAAAAAGAAAAAGCCCCGCGAGTGCGAGGCTTGAATAAATACCGAGAATGTGTTTTCTAGACTATGTGCTGTGGTGTGCCTGGGGATTTCTTGTAGGCAGACTTAATTTTTTCAATAATGGCATTGGCTTGCTCAGATAATCTTGTTGTCAACCACATGTGCGCAATTGAATCTTTCGTGTAATCAGCTTCTGCGATCATTTGAACTCGACCGTCTCGGCTGAGCTGATCAACTTGTTGAAAAGCCTTCATGTTGCCTTTTTGATATACAGCAAGTGTCGCTCCGCCTTTTTGATTTAAAAGAGAAAACACAGGAACATCGCTGGGACCGTCAGCAACGTAAATCATGTTGCAGAAGCGAACCCTCCGCTCTTCGAGTGGAATTTTGGTGTTGACATCAATTGTCGAGTCTTCAACAATTCCTACCCCTTTATTGATTTCAAAGATGGCCCTGGTTTTTGTTGTGTTGTCCAAGCTGTAAGCAACTTCTGCGAGCCTTTCTTTGCCGTCCTGCCCTTTCTTGTCTATAAGTTCTGCTCCCCAGATCTTCTTCACGTAAGGGCAAATAGCAGATCCTTGAATCATGCGTTTGAAACCGGTACTTACAATATAGTTTTCAAACTTGATGCCAAACTCTTTGTACGTTTTGTTCTCATTCAATGCGTGAATTTCTTTGAATAGATCTATAGCGCCAGGACAAAACTCAAGTTTCGCGCCTAACTGCTCTAGTAGCTTATTGTTCAGTCCGTCGAACTTGCCTCCAGGCTGGCTCTCGCGTATGAATTTGTTGAGGTAGTACGTGTCATGGTTGACCGTCAGTCCGGTTTCTTCATAGCTCTGGATTTCTGCGTTGTTCTCCTGCAAGAACTGACTCCCATTTTGATCGAAATGAGCAAAAATCGGATCCTGCATGTACCCAGGGATTAACGTCTTGTCAAAATCCCAAACGGTAGCAATTACGTCACTCATGATTGCCAAGCTCACAAAGGTTACAAAGACGATCGAGATTATCTCAGAAAGACAAAAGGAATGATTCTCCACGTCAACCTGCTCGACCTTTTTTCGTGACACCACGCAAATGGTCGAAGAGGCTCACGTGGCTCCTCTCTTGCGAAAGGAGCTTGGCCTGACGGGGCGGCTGCACCCCCGCTAACGGTGTCTCGGTTGACTACGGACCCGTGCCGCGCTCGGCTCCACTCTTGCCAAAGAGCTTCATAGCGTCCGGGGACTCACACCCCTAGTCGTCTCTTTTCGTGAGTTGCGTCCTTTTGTCTGCCGCCCGGGGTCTTTGTATCGAGCAGGAGAGAACTCGATCGGAGCGGCAGACAGAAGGACTCCCTTCTGTGGTGGTTAGTGACCTGGCATACAGGCGATTGCGTACATACAGATCAGGAAGGTGGCGATGGCCACGATCAAAGCGATGGGCGAGTCTCCGTGTTCGTCCGCCGTGAGCATCCAGTCAAGCAGCTTGCGCATCGATCTGCTCCTTCACTTCATTGATGAATCCTTCGGCGTACTCGACCAAGGACAAGGCGCCTGAATGGCCGGCGGAAACATCGATTTGGCCGCCCTTGTAGGCAAGGACAAGGCCGCAGTCGGTGAGCGACCATTCGGCTACGAACTGGCTGCGCACGGTGTTGATCTCCCCCTCAGTGTTGGCCTTTAGGTTTCGGATGCCTGTGCAGAAGTCCTCGAACGTGATGTCCATCAGCCAAGCCTTGAATCCGTCGTAGCTCGAGACACTGATGTCAACCGTCTTGCCGTTTCGGCAACGCAGGTGGCAGTAGACGCCTCGAGCAATGCCGCGTTCGTACTTTCCGTCAATGGGCTTGAAACGGTTTGTCATGTCGGTTCTCCTCACCACGGGTGGCGGCGGACCGCCTCGCGCTCTTCTTCGTCCGTGATCGAGTCCTGGTAGGCAACGCGCTCTTCGCTGCGAATCGTGTCGGCGTCGTTGTAGGCTCCGAAGGCGTCTTCCAGGAAGTCCGCAAAGTAGCCGGCAACCCGGTACCGGACGGAGCTGTCGCTGATGCTGTTGAGGTGCTGGCAGATCAAGTCGTCAACGTCCTCTCTGAACTGCGCCAGGATTGCGTCGCAGCCTTCCTGAATGCGTTTTTCCTCGGCAAGGCCGAAGGTGTCGATGGTTGGAGTGATGTTCATGGCTCAACCTCATTCCACGAGCGCTGCTTCTTCAGCGATCAAGGCTTCGATTTCGGCCTTGTTCTGGCGCCACCAGTCGGCGCCCATCTCTTCGAGCGTTTCGCCTTCGACGTCGATCGAATCGCAAGACGTCCAAGGAGCGCACCAGGGGCAGGGAGAATCAGCGTCGTCCATGTAGCCGCCTGCGTTTTGCCAGCCACGGATAAAGGCGTCGCGCTGTTCTTCGGTGAGGGTTGCGAGGTTGAGGGTTGTCATAGAGTTCTCTTTATCAAGTGAATCTTGAAAATTGGTAAAGAGAACTTTAAGTTAAGGTTGAGAAAAAATCAAGTGTAACTTGAGGATAAAAATTCAACAACTCAAGTAAAACTTGATCTTTGTCAAAGTTTGGGCACAAAAAACCGCCCCGGAGGGCGGTTAGTATGGTTTCTAACGTGATGTTACTTCCAATAGTATTCGGAGTCGCGTTCCCCAGACTCTCTAAGGTACTGGTTTGTCTCCCTTGGGCCTGCCAAAGGATCGTTCCATGGCGCGAATATGTCATCCTGTTGTAAAGGATCATTCCATGGGGCCATTATGTCGTCCTTTAACAGGGGGTCATTCCAGGGTGCGAAAATGTCTTCGTTTTCGAATTTGTTGTCGTGAATGTCTCCATACTCATCCACGTAGCTTCCATCGCTCAGTTCTTCTCTGGCAGCGAATGCCTCTAAAGACATTGTGTTTGTGACGATAAGCGCAATCGCCACAACCAAGATGTTGGTTTTCATTTTGTTCCCTTTTTGTTCTTATCGCTTCTCGCCAGTCCATGAATAGACGATCCTGCCAATCACACGGAACGAGAAGGACTCATCGGTGAGATCTATCGTGATGGGCTTGTAGGCGTCGTTGTCACTGATGAGTGAGAGTTTCCGACCGGGCAAGACCTGGATGCGTTTTGCGAAAAGCAGGCCATCAAAGCCGACGATATAAAGACCGTCTCTCGTCGCCTGTTCGACTGAGGTGTCAAGCAAGACGAAATCATGATCTTTGAGCGTGGGCTGCATCGAATCGCCGGATACTGAATGAACGACAAGCGATTGTCTGTTGACTCCGGGAAGGGTTTGATTTAGCCACTCCGTCGAAAGGCCGATCATTTTCACTACACAGTCGCTTTCACTGTCAACGAAACCGCCAAAGCCTGCACTGGGTTCAATGTTTAGTTGCGGAACAACAACGACGCCGTTTTGATAATCCATCACGGAGTGCGGCTCTTCGTTTCCGTACACAAGCCACTGCAGAGAAACCCCGAGCAGATCAGCCAGCTCCCGAAGTCTGGCCGCTTTGGGGACTGATCCCTGCTGCCACAAATAGACCGACTGCGGACTGACTCCAAGGCGCTTGGACAAAGCCGCAACGGATAACCCGGCACGCTCTCTGGCCTCTTCAAAACGTTTAGCGAAAGACATATTGATTCTCCTTACGTTGCAGGATACAAGGAGAAGTTGAGATTTTCATATCAAGCGCACCTTGATATTTTATTCAAGTTACAGTAAAGTTTCCTTCAGTTTCTAACAAGGGGAAGTTGAATGAAACTTGAAAAGGACTTAAATTCAATGTCCGGCGTCGAGCTTGCCATTCAGCAGCTCAACGGCAAAGCGTATGCGCTGGCGAATTTGTGCGGGGTTTCCCAGCAAGCGGTTTCGCTCTGGCGCAAAAAAGGAGTCATCCCTCCGGAACGAGTCAATCGCGTTTCGGGGCTTCTCGGCATCCCGCGCGAAAAGCTAAATCCGATTTTTGGGAAGCAATGAGGCCGAGCAATGGCACGATTCAGAAAGATTGATCCACGTATCTGGAACGACGCGAAGTTTGCGGGGCTTTCAAGCGAAGCCAAACTTCTGTTCCTATACCTGCTCACGTCTCCAGCGATGACAATCCTCGGGGCATTACCTATTCGAGCATCAGCTGTGGCGGAGGAACTTGGCCTTGATCCGAAACGGTATGCCATACGGTATGAGGAACTGTCTCAACAGGGTATGGTCGAGTATGACGATAGGGGTCTTTTCTGGGTCAAAAACTATCTGAAGTACAACGGCCCAGACAATCCGAAAGTTGTCATTTCTTGGGCGTCAGCTCTCGATCTTCTACCAGAATGCTCGCTCCTTGAAAGCGTGCTGGAAGCCGCGCGGAATCACTGTTTAGCGCGAGGTGAGAGTTTTGCAAAAGCATTCGAAGACAGTATCGGAAACCGTTACGCAAACGGTATGGCATACGGTATGCCATACAAGGAGAAGGAAAAGGAGAAGGAAAAGAATATAACGCGCGATGCGCGCAAGTCATCTCCTTCTTCGAAAACCGAACTGAACTTTTATGGCGTAAGTGAGTCTGCCATCGCGGACTGGAAAGCCAATCGAAAAGCCAAGAGAGCAGTCATTAGCCAATCGGTGATCGATGGCCTGAAGAAGAAAGCCGATGAAGCCCGAAGACTTGGTCATCCCGAATGGAACCTGGAGGCAATCATGCGCGAACAGGTTGCAAGAGCTTGGCAGGGGTTTGAACTCTCCTGGGTGCTCAAGAAGGACGAGAAGCCGAAGCTGCCTCCGCTTGAACTCACGCCTGAGGCCAAGGCCAGAAGAAGAGCCGAGGCGTTGCGTGCTCAAAGGCAGGACGAGGAAGACGATCAGCCAGGTGTTTTTGAAGACCTCGTTGGTCAAGTCTGGGAGGAGGTGAGACGTGCTCCCGGATAAAGCCATGATCGACAAGTTCAACTCATTCGGCGGTTTTAGTTCCGTGCGGTTTGTCGTCCCAGAGAACCCGAAGGCCCACCAGCACGAGCTGGACTATCCACTGGCGGGTGAGTGTCTGACGGTGGTGATCGAAAACAACGACGTGCTGCAGAGAGCAAATCTCGAGTTCTGCAAAAACCGAAACGTTTGGATCGATTGCGACGAAGTCAGACGCCGGAGAGCGAACGTGATCTTTGAGGAACTTCAGAAGTTCGAGAACCAGCCCCGATTGATCTTTACCGATTTCACAGACGGCCTGCAGGTTTTCAATCCGAAGACGCAAGGCCACAGAGACTTTTTCAAAGAGGCAGCAGCATGAATGAAATGCCCTACGACGAGCAAGCGCTCATAGACGAATGGGAGACGCTACCCACAAATTTCATCTTTCGTACAGCCGACGAGTACGAAGACGAGACCATGTGCATCTTCGAGGGATTGCAGTCCGGCGTGCAGTGTCCATTCGCTCCGAACCTGTACTTTCGCGAAGGCGAAGTGACGCTTTGGGGTGGCATCAACGGACACGGAAAGAGCCTGCTTACAGGGCAGCTCGCAATGCAGCTGGCGGATGCGGGAGAGCGTGTAGCCATCATGTCCTTTGAAATGCTCCCGAAGTTCACCTGGGCGCGCATGATCCGCCAGTGGCTTGGCGGAAAGACCAAGGACGTGAATGAGGTCCGACGCTTTTACGCGCAGTACCGCCATAAGCTCTTCATCCTTGACCATGTAGGCGCCATTGACCCGCGCGCCGTGCTCGGTGCCGGTGTTGTGGCTTCCACGCAATACAAGTGCAAGCACCTGCTGATCGATAACCTCGCCAAGGTCGTTGCGGGCGAAGACGATTTCAATGCTCAAAAGAATACGGTGCAGATGATCTGCGACTTGGCCCATCGCATGAATGTCCACGTTCACCTGATCCACCACGTCAGAAAGGGTAAGACCGAGTCCGACGAACTTGGCAAATTCGATTTCAAAGGATCGGGCGCAATTGGGGATCAGGTCGATAACCAGGTGATCGTGCAGCGCAATCGCGACAAGGAAAAGCGCCGTCAGGAAAACATCCTCACGCCTGTTGAGGACGCCGACAGCCCCGACACATTTATCCGGGTGTGCAAACAGCGTAACGGCGATTGGGAAGGAAGCTTAGGGCTGTGGTTCAACCGTAAGGCAACTGCCTTCTGCGTCGATTCAAACCGCATTACTCCGTGGGGTGGCCATGACTACGACTGAAATCTTTGAGAAGTTCTCGGCGATAGATGACGGGCACCGTCTGCTACGCCTGTCGCTAGAGGACCACATGCACGCAATCGAGTCCGCAAAGATGGGAATCGTCGATTCCCTTCGATGGATGGCCGAAAACAAGGCCGACATGATCGTGCGGCTTCAGCGATTCGAGGAAGTCGTCTTTCAAGCGCAGGCCGAAAAGGAAGCGCTGGCAATGATGGATGCCGCCCAGAAACAAGTTATCGGGGAGGCAGCATGATCAAGTGTTTTGAGATGACCGACTCCAAGCGCGAAGAGCTGAATAAATCTCGCATCTATGGATGTGACCACTTGGCTTACACGTTGCTCCCGGAATACGTGGATAAAGCAATGGCCAATGGCTGGCTAATCCATACGGAGATCCAAGAGGATTACTACGAGTGGATCAATGAGTTTTGCGCCATTCGTTTGTCTGACAGAGCTGCTGTTTGGGGCGATTTCGAGGACAAAGTTTTTGCCAGCTCGCAGGAGGCTTTTGACGAGTTTATGAAGCTTTTCCCTCCGGAAGTTTGGGATTACTGGGACATTTGAGAGAGAGTCATGAAAGGGATTGACAGAGAACAAGACGCCTACGACGAGGGCAGGCGCGCGGCTATGCGCGGAGAAACACTCTCCCAATACCTCCCTAGCTACAAGCGTCGTCCCGAGCTCTGGACGCGTTTTCAGCTCGGATTCCTAGATGCAATTAGAGACATGCGCCGGGCCAAAGCCAAGGAGTCGAAAAAACATGTTCGCTGAAGGTTACGCCAAGGCCCGACTCTACGCGAAGGGCCGCATGAAGTCCGGACAGATGAATCGGACGGAGAAGGCTTACGCGGCCTGGTTAGAGGCAGAGAAGCACGCCGGCAGGATCACTGCCTACTGGTTCGAGGCTCTCAAGCTGAAGATCGCTGAAGGTGCTTGCTTCTATACACCGGACTTTCTTGTTCTTCGCCCGGACGGCACGCTCGAGCTGCATGAGGTCAAGGGTTCTCCGGCCATATTCGCTGACGACGCCAAAGTGAAGGTCAAGGCTTGCGCCACGCAATACCCCTTCCCGGTCTTCGTCGTTTTTCCAAAGAAAAAAAGTTCAGGAGGTGGCTGGGATGTCCAGTGCTATTAAGGATGTTTTCGATGGCGCGCACGAAAAAATCGGGGTCTCAACTTTGCTGCCAGACGATGCAGCAGCTCTCCTTGTTCGCGCCGCCGACAAAGCGAGAACTCTGCCAATTGGAAGCTTGGCAAGGGCGAAGTGCCTCGCCGAAGCAACTTCAAAAGTTCGGTTCGTATATCCCTGGCTCTTTCGCACAGAAGAGGCATCACAAACTGGTGTCGGATCTGAAAGCAGCGGGCTTCGTCAAAGTGCGTCTTCGCGTAGCCGTCAATGATCTGGGGCGAGCTGTGGGCGAAGATCATGCCAATGCAAAGTACCTTGAGCGAGACGTTGAAGCGGCCAAAAGGCTACGAGCCGAGGGCTACACATGGGCGCGCATCGCCGAAATGTTGGACATGCCGGTTCGGACGGTGCGCAGCTATGTCGATGGGTCGAGAAGGTCTCAGTCAATTGCAGATTTCAAAGTGGTGAAACGATGGCAAAAAAAGTGTTGAATCCTAAGCAAGAAGCGTTCGTCAATGCCTATGTGAGTGGTGGATGCAAGAACGGTACGCAGGCAGCTATCGACGCCGGATATGCCGCAAAAACAGCCAGAGTGACGGCGTCAAAGTTGTTAACTTTGGCTAACATCAAAAATGCCATTGAGGCTCGTCGCCAGCCTGCAAAAGAAGCCGCCATTGTCGATGCGGCCTTTGTTTTTTCCAAGCTAAAAGAAACCGTTCTGGTGAACTCTCACTTGATCCAGAAGGAGGGATTTCAAGGGCCGATGTTCAATGCCGACGGATCGCCCGTAATGCGTCAGGTCGATGCTCAGGCTACGGTGTCGGCGCTCAAGGCGTTGGCCTCTTGCTTGGGTATGGGGAAAGAAAAAGAAGACAAAGACGCAACAATCGCGACTTTGGCTGAAACCCTGCGAGGTTTGATCGATGGCTCCAAACGAGTTTGATCTGACGACAAAGGCGGGCGTTCATCAGGCCATGGTCAAGCTTGCCGCCGAGTGTACGCTCGACCCACTGCGCTTTGTGCAGATTGCATTTCCTTGGGGCAAGGGCACACTCGCGGGTTTTGACGGTCCCGACAAGTGGCAGACCGAACGCCTCGTGAGTCTTCGTGATTCGCTCAAAAGCGGCGCGGCTTGGCATGAGGTTATCCAACAGGCGACTGCCGCCGGGCATGGCGTGGGCAAGAGCTGTCTCGTTGCTTGGCTTATCCTTTGGGCACTTTGTACGTTTCCGGACACGCGCGGTGTCGTCACGGCAAACACAGAGTCACAGCTTCGCACGAAGACCTTTGCTGAAGTGGCCAAGTGGCACGGTCTTTGTCTTTTCAAGGACTGGTTCACGTGCTCGGCTATGTCTATTGCATCCAAGCAAAAGGGGCATGACAAGACGTGGCGCTTTGACGCAATTCCTTGGTCAGAAAGTAAGCCGGAAGGCTTTGCTGGTTTGCACAACGCCGGGCGCCGCATCCTTGTGATCTTTGACGAAGCTTCGGCCATTTCAGACGCAATTTGGGAAGTGACCGAAGGCGCATTAACTGACCAAAACACGCAAATCTTTTGGCTTTGCTTTGGCAACCCTACGCGCTCGACAGGGCGCTTTTTCGATTGTTTCCACCGCTACCGCCACCGCTGGGACACGATGCACGTTGATGGCCGTGACGCAGCCGGCACGGACAAGAAAAAGATTGCCGAGTGGCTCGAAGACTATGGCGAGGACTCGGACTTTTTCAAGGTACGCGTGCGCGGTGTCTTTCCTAACGCATCCTCTATGCAGTTCATTCCTCGAAACCTTGCTGACGAGGCTGGCTCCCGTGCTTTGCCACATATCGATTACACCCGAATGGTCGCTATTATCGGCCTTGACGTCGCCCGTTTTGGTGACGACAGAAGCGTCATGGTGACGCGCTTTGGTCTCGATGCCCGAAGTTTCAAGCGCAAGAAGTTCAGTGGTCTCGACGGGTTTGAGCTTGGGGCAAAAGTGGCCGAGTGGTACAACGAATTGAAGGACTTGGGCGTCCGCAAGATCATCATCAATGTTGATACAGGTGGCGTCGGTGCTTCGCCTATCGACTGGCTCAATCACAACGGTTATCCGGTCAATGCGATTAACTTCGGCAGCAGTCCTACGAATGACAAGCGCTATGCCTATCTTCGTGACGAAATGTGGGGAAAAATGCGCGAGTGGCTCAAGGCTGGCGGCTGTATTGAAGACGACGAGGAGCTTGTCTCTGACTTGACGGGCGTCGAATACGGCTACACACCGAAGAATCAGCTCAAGCTCGAGAAGAAGGAAGACATGAAAGCGCGCGGCCTTCCTTCCCCAGACAGTGCCGACGCTCTAGCCCTGACCTTCGCGGTGCAAGTCAACGAATACCTTGACGACTTGCCCAGCCCGCACCGCACTCCGCGTCACGGCTCCGGGCGCGGACCGCGTGATCCTTACGCCTGATGTGCGCGTGAGCGCATACCCCTGATGCAAACTGCTTGCAATCGTTTGAAACTTGGAGGCAGCGTGACTCTTGAGATTCGAGAAGTTCCGGTGATGAAGATTGTTGATGATCCGGACTTCATGGCTCTTGTGCAAAGCAACTGGGAAGAATGCGCCAACAAAGCCATGGGGACTGCGAAACCTGATCGCGCTCAGTATCAGCGTTTGCAGGACTGCGGTTTTATCAAGGCCGCAGCCGCTTATTGCGACGGGAAACTTGTCGGCGGTGTGTCGGTAATGATCACTCCTTACGCGCACTTTTCCCGAATGGGAGCATGTGTCGAGTCTCTGCATCTGTTGCCGGAATACCGCAAACAAGGCGGCGGTCTGAAACTTCTCGAAGCGGCTCGCAAGCTGGCTAAGGACGCTGGCGCCACTGGGCTATACGTCACGGCTCCGGCCGGATCCAGACTTGAGAGATTGGCTCGGCTCAAGGGGTGGCGCCATACCAACACCGTCTTTTTCTTGGAGCTATGAAAATGGGCGCGGTTGCCGTTGTGGATTCGCTGCCTGTCACTGCAGGTGAGGCGCTTCGGCTTACGAAAGAGTTCGAGGCTTTTGCCATGCAGCAACCTCAGGTTGAGCTTGAGACGGTGCATGTGCTTCATGCCGGCATTTACTCTCGCACGGTGCGTATCCCTGCTGGCGTAGTCATCACTGGCGCACTAATCAAGATTCCAACGGTACTCACGATTTTCGGAAACATGCGTTTGACGGCCGGAGACAAGTGTATTGATGTTGAGGAGTTTGCAACCTTCAAGTGCCCTGGCGGGCGAAAACAGATCATGTACGCAAAGAGCGATTGCCTCGTGCAAATGAGCTTTGCTACGAACGCCAAAACAGTTGAAGAGGCAGAAGACGAGTTCACTGACGAGGGCGACTTGCTGATGTCTCGAAAAAAAGGAGTGAAAAGATGAGTGGAGCGACAACTGCCGCTTGGGTTGCCGGCGGCATTGCGGCAGCCAGCGCGGCGGCGGGCATTTACAGCGCAAACAAGCAGGCGTCGGCTCAGCGAGATGCTGCGCGCAAGGCAGAAAAACAGTCTCAGGCCGCAGCCGAGCAAGCTCGGCAGGATCAGCGTCGTCAGAATGGCAATCAGGCCGACATCAGCGGCATCTTGCAGCAGAACTCTCAAGGTGGCGGTGGCAGCACGCTTCTGACTGGTGCCGGTGGCGTGTCCGGTGATCGTTTGAACTTGGGTGGTGGTTCCACGCTGGGGTAACGTGCCATGGATCGCAAGGAGCTTCACGACTCGATCCTGCGGCGCTGGACGCAGCTCAAGACTGAGCGCGCGCCGTACATCGATCAGTGGCTTGAGATCAGCCGCTGCATCACTCCGGCATCCGGGCGCTTCTTGGCGGCCGATTCGCCGCAAAACCTTTCGCGCAGCCGTTGGAATCGCATCTACAACAACACCGCGACCAGGGCAGCGAATATCTTGGCCGCAGGGCTCATGTCAGGTATGACCGATCCTGCGTCTCAATGGTTTGCTTTGACCACGGGCGACCCGAACCTGGACAGCTCGCACGCTGTGAAGCAGTGGCTTGACATGGTGCAGCGCATCCTTGAAATGGCTTTCACGCGCACGAACACGTACCAAGCGCTTCACCACGGATGGCGCGAGGTTGGCACCATGGGCGTGATGGCCATTGTTGTACTCGAGGACCCGACTAACGGTTTTTACTGCGTCCCTTTGGTCGCTGGCGAGTACGCCATCGGCGTGAACTTCCGCGGTGAGCCGGATACGCTCTATCGACGCTTCTCGATGACGGCTGGCCAGCTCGTTGCGAAGTATGGCCGCAAGGCTGTCGGTCGTAACGTCCTCATGTGCTACGACGATCAGAAGGCTGTCGATAAGCGGTTCCGCGTGATCCACGCGATTGAGCCGCGCTTTGATCGTGACCCGACCAAGATCGACAACCGAAACATGCCGTGGCGCTCTGTGGTGATGCTCCTGGATGGTGACGACGATGGCTATGGCTATGGCATTCTCGAAGAAAGCGGCTACAACGAATTCCCTGCGGTTGTCGGTCGCTGGGGCGCGTCCGGTTCGGACATCTACTCAGAGGAAGCGCCGGGCATGGTGGCGCTTGGTGACGTCAAACAGCTTCAGCACCAGGAACTTCAGAAAGGTAACGCGATTGACTTCCAAGTCGATCCTCCGAAGATTCTGCCCACGACTGCCAAGGACAAGGAGATTGACTTCCTGCCGGGCGGCATCAGCTATGTAGATATGCCGAACTCTGCGCATCAGGTGCAATCGGCTTTCAATGTTGCGCTCAACCTGCAGCACTTAACAGCTGATATGCAGGAGGTTATGCAGCGCATCAATCAGGCTTTCAATGTGGACTTGTTCCTCATGTTGTCCGGTTCAACCAAGAACATGACGGCGACCGAAGTGGCCGAGCGCCACGAGGAAAAGCTGATGATGCTCGGGCCCGTACTCTCGCGTCTGAATCACGAAGTGCTACGGCCTTTGATCGAGCGTGCGTACAACATCTTGGCCAGAGCAGGCCAGATTCCGCCTCCGCCGCCTGAGCTCGTGGGGCAACAGCTCAATATCGAGTACACGTCAATGCTTGCGCGTTCTCAGCGCGCAATCCGCGCCAACGGCCTGACGAACTTCTTGGGCATGATCGGTCAGATCGCTCAGTTCAAACCCGAGGCATTGCTGAAGATCAACGCCTTCAATGCTGTCAACGAATATGCGGATTACTACAGCGTTGCACCGTCCGTAGTGGTGCCGGATGATGAGGCTCAGGCACAGCTTCAGGCTCAGCAGCAGGCGCAACAGCAACAGGCTCAGGCCGAGCAGATGCAGCAGGGCGCCGACGCTTTGAGCAAGCTTGGTCGCGTGCCTTCCGGTGACTCAACCATGGCTGGCCAGGCGGTTAACGCACTCGGCGCTTTGGCTGGACAGGCATAACGAATACTCCCGAGGACCGTCAATGGACGGCTTTTGGCGGGGCTCCAGCGAGAGGCTCCGCCTTTTTTTATCTGCGCGTGAGCGCTTTTGCCCATGTGAACATTTGCCGCATGAAGAAAAGAGACCCCTTTGATCTGCAGGCTTTGGCCGAAACACGCGAAGAAATCGAGTTCCAGCGAGAACAGCGTATGGCTCGATTCCGTGACCAAGTCAAAGCAGCGATGAGCACGAAGGACGGCCGGGAAATGATCTTCTCGATCCTTGACCTTTGCCAGCTCCAAGTTTCGAGCTTCAACACGAATGCTTTGGCGATGGCATTTGCCGAAGGGCGCCGCAGTGTCGGGCTCGATCTGCAGGGCTCTCTTGATCCTGATCTCTACCTTTTGATGTTGAGAGAACAGCATGACAGACGAAAACATTGATGCCGGCGCGACCGAAAGCGCAAATCAGGCCACCGGCATGGAAGGCGGAAACGAGCAGGCTGCATCCGCCGGAGCTGAAGGCTCGGCTTCTTCTGCTACTACCACGCAACCCGAAGGCAATTTGCTGACGGGCGCGACAGGCGAAGCGAAGGAAGGCGATGGCGAAGGTTCCAAGCCTGAAGGTGATTCCAAACCTGCCGACGAGAAAAAGGAGCAGCCGGAAGGCGCTCCCGAGTCTTACGAGGACTTCAAGGCTCCGGAAGGGCTGAAGTACGACGATCAGGTGATGGACGCCTTCAAGGAAGTGGCCAAGGAGACGAATCTATCGCAAGCGCAGGCTCAAAACCTTTTGGACAAGGTAGCTCCAGTTATCGCGCAGCGACAGATGGCTCAGATTGCCGAGGTGTCGAAACAGTGGGCTGAACGCAGTCAGGCGGACAAGGAATTGTCGGCTGATTGGAATCGCTCGATGGCGGACATTGCGCGTGTGCGCGACCGCTTTGCGAAGAACGAGGACGGGTCGGTTGATCCCGACATCGCCGAGTTCATGGGCACGCCCATCGGGAACCACCCGGGACTGCTGAAGCTCCTAGCTCGAGCAGGACGCGCTATCGGCGAAGGCTCTTTCCCGCGCGGCTCTGAAGCCGGTGACGGAAAAGTTACGCCGGGCGATTTCTACAAATCCGCTAAACGAGGTTAAGACAAATGAGTGGTTTGATTGCTGACGGCCAGGCTCTCACTTTGGCCGACTACGAATCCATGGTCACGGACAAGGATGTAGCCCGCAAGGTGCTTATTCACACGATCCGCGACTACACGCCTTTCTTTGATCAGGGCGTCATTCTTTCCGCCAACAACGGCGATACGGACAAGGGCCAGATCATCACGAAGTACCCGGAAGGTCAGCTTCGTGGATACAACGAAGGTTGGGAAGCTGAAGAAGCTCTGGGTGCAGCGGCTCGCTACACGGCCAGCATGGTGCGCACGCGCTCTGTCGTTGACGTGAGTCTTTACAACACCCGCAAGCCGGGCGAACGTGAAGCTTGGCGTCTGCGCAAGGATCAGGCATTTATGCGTGGGCTTGCTCGCCAGGCAGTGCGCCGTGTGTTCTACGGTGATCCGAAGACTGATGCTCGCGACTGTTTGGGTTTGGCAAACATTGTGGTGCCGACCTCTGAAGCTTTCGGTGGCCGTTGCATTGATGCCGGCGGTACGACCTCAGGCAAGTTGACGGACATCTGGCTTGCCAACTGGAAGCCCGAAGGCTTGTACATGTTCTATCCGCAGGGCGGTGAAGGCCCCGGTCTTTCCGTCGATGACATGGGTGAGCAGTACGTCCAGGACAAGAACGGCAAGGCGTACCGCGCGCTTGTGACTGAATTCGGTTGGGACATTGGTGTGGCTGCCTACGACCCCGAATCGGTGGTTCGCATCTGCAATGTGGATACGTCCAAGCTCTCCAAGAAGAACACCACGGCCAGCGCACCTGATCTGATCGATCTGATGACGCAGGCTCTGGAAATGCTGCCCGACGACGCCTCCGGTCGCATCGCGTTCTACATGAACGATACGATCCGCTCGGTTCTCCGCCGCCAGATGCAGAACAAGGACAACGCTTTCCTGACCTGGAGCGAAATTGCCGGCCGCAAGGTTCTGTCCTACGGCGACACTCCGATCCACAAGCTTGGCAACGACGTGATTGGCAACGACGGCAACGTCATCGCGTTCTCTTAAAGGAGGTGATCCAAATGGCCTGTTTTGATCTTGAAATGCAGCTCTGTTCTGCAAAGAGCATCGCCGCCGCCATCACGTCGGACGCCTACGACTTTGGCCAGCCTGCCCCGAACTCGGGTGCTTGGGCTGATCCGATCTATCTCGTGATTCATCCGACAGTTGCTGGCACTGGCACTGAGGCAGCCACCAATGGCGTGACCTTTTCGATTGATGATTCTGATGACGGCTCCGATTTCACGTCGATCCTGACTCTGCCAGCAATGGCCGGCGCAGACGTCAAGGAAGACATTGTGATTCCGCTGCCGGTTAAGCATCGCCAGCACGTGCGCTTGTCGTCTACCGTCAAGGGCACCATTACCGGCACGATCGACGCCTACCTGACGACTTCGTTCGGTCTCCCGAACCAGTACAAGAAGGTCGGCATCGACATCGTTCCGACTGTTGACTAAGGCCTCCGGCTAGAGTCTTTTTCATGGAAAGGGGGTGGAAACATCCCCTTTTTTAGTAATGGCAACCGAAGTAGATATTTGCAACTTGGCCCTATCGCTTTTGGGTGAAAAAGCAGACGTGGTGTCCGTCAATCCTTCTGATGGTTCTGAAAACGCGGGGCTCTGCAACCGGTGGTTCCCGATGGCAAAGCGGCGCATCTTTGAAGATGCTGACTGGGGCTTTGCGCAGCGTCGTGTGCGCTTGTCGGAACTTGCAAACGTCGATCCAAAGATTTACGGGGCAGCGAAGGTGTATGCCTTCCCGTCCGATGCGGTGCGTCTCATCGGGCTGTACGAAGTTCAGGACAAAAAGACAAATAAATCAGAATTTTCGATTGATCCGGATGACGCTCGCCGGTTTGACGATGAGATTGAGATTCCGCGCAGCCAGTGGCGGGTTGAGTACAACACGGCCAACTCCAACCGCATGATCATCACGAACGTTGAGAAAGCTGTGGCGCACTACACGGCTTATATCGAATCCGTTGCTCTCTACCCCGCGTACTTCACGGAGCCGCTCGTGGTGCTCCTGGCGTCCTATCTCGTTGGCCCAATTAAGCGGCAGAGTTCTGCTTCGACCGAGGCCACGAACTTGATGAAGCAGTATCAGCAGGCTTTGTCAATTGCCAAGACGATCGACGGTCAGGCTATGGTCCGGCAAAAGATGCTGCGGGTTCCGTCCAAAATCTCCAGCCGGTGGGTGTGAACATGGCACAGATTCGTCTTTACCAGCAATCTTTCAACGGTGGCGAGATTTCGGAATCGATGTTCTCGCGCGTCACGGATTCCAAGTATCAGTCGGGTTTGGCCAAGTGCCGAAACTTTTTGGTGGAACCGCAGGGCCCGATCGTATCCCGTCCGGGCTTTCAGCGCGTTCTCGAGGTCAAAGACCCGTCCAAGCCGCCTCGCCTGTTGAATTTCACTTTCTCGGCCGAGCAGACGATGGTTCTGGAAGTTGGTGAGAAGTACATCCGATTTCACACACAGGGGCAAACGCTCCTGGATGACGATGGCCAACCCTACGAAATCGAAACCCCCTATTTGATTGATGACGTTTGGGGCATCCACTTTGTGCAGTCTGCCGACATTGTGACGTTGGTTCATCCGAGCCACGCGCCGAGAGAATTGCGCCGCTATGGTGCAACTGACTGGCGCTTGACAGAGATCTCGTTTGCCTCAGAGCTTGAGCCTCCCGAAAATGTTACGGCTGTCCAAACAATCAACGACTCAGTCTCGAATAAAACGGATTACACGAGAGAGTACGCTGTAACGGCGTTGCTTAAAGACGGCTCTCAGGAATCAGAGCGTAGCGAATCAGTTGAAGTCGAGTGCAACCCATACGGTGACGGTGCGTACAACACAATCTCGTGGGACGAAGTGTCCGGAGCAGACCTTTACCGCGTATATCGAAACCAGGGCGGCGTGTGGTGCTACATCGGACAGACCGATCAAACGAGCATTGTGGATGAGAACATCGATCCTGACGCGTCGATCACGCCTCCGATTTATGATCAGCCATTCATGAAAGCCGGCGGCATTGAAAGTGTTACCGTCACAAATGGTGGCAGTGGTTATTTGACGAATCGAAGCATAAAGGGTCTTTTGCCGGGGACCTTTACCGTTTACCATGCGCCAAACGGAAACAATACGTCGCAGACGTTTTCTAATTCCTTACCGCCGTATTCAGCGGCGCACAATGCCATTTTTGATGGCAGTGTTAGCCCGAATGAACTCAAAAATATTGCCGTCACGTCTAACACTGGCACTGGGGCCAAAATCTCTTTTGTCTGTGAAGCGGCAAGTTCAGTGTCCTACAACATTTCCGGATACAAAGTGGAAAGTGAGGGTGCCGGCTATACCTCTTCGGATCGATGGAAAGGTTCTATCGTCAAGGGGAATCATCTGAGGTACGGGGTTTCTTGGGACTATCCGGTAATCACTGCTCCGATACCTCCAATCGTTACAGTGACGGACCCTACAGGAACCGGAGCTGAACTTGAAGCCGTAGTTGATGAAAACGGATCTATATCTGAGATTCGTGTCATTCGTCCCGGTTCCGGATATACAAATCCCACAGTGACGATTGAGTCAAACGGTTCCGGCGGAAGCGGTGCCACGGCTACCGCAACTGTTGGCACGACGGGCGACTACCCGGGTGCGGTGTCCTACTTTGAAGGTCGTCGTTGGTTTGGCGGAACTTACAACCGCCCGAACTGGCTGTGGGCGACGAAGTCCGGCACCGAGTCCAACATGGGCTATTCGCTTCCAAGTCAGGACGATGATCGCATTGCCGCTGCCGTTGTGGCCCGCAATGCCGATCGCATCGAGCACATCATTCCGCTGGCGCGCATGATCTTTCTGACGGCTTCGGCCGAGTGGCTTGCCACGACGAAGAACAGCGACGTGATCACGCAAAAGTCGCTGTCAGTGTCCGCGCAATCGTACTTTGGTGCCAACAATGTGCAGCCGGTGATTGTGGGATCGACGCTCATCTATGCGGCATCCCGCGGCGGACACCTGCGGGAGTGCGGCTATTCGTATGAAGCGGGCGGCTACATCACATCCGACATCTGCTTGCGCGCTCCGCACCTTTTTGACAATTTGCTGGTCAAGGATCTGTCCTTCGGCAAGGCGCCTTTCCCGACTGTGTGGGCAGTGTCTTCTGATGGGAAACTCATCGCGCTCACCTATGTTCCGGAACAGCAGGTCGGCGCATTTTCCACAGTCGAAACACAGGGCGAATTTTTGAGCTGCACGGTGGTAGCCGAGGGTGACGAAGACATTCTGTATGCCGTGGTTCGCCGAAACATCAACGGGCAGGAAAAGGTCTTCGTTGAGCGTATGCACGAACGCCAGTACACAAATCTTGCGGACTGCGTCTATCTGGATTGCTCCGGAACGTATCGAGGCGAGCCCAAGACTGAAATCTCGGGGCTCACGTGGCTCGAAGGCATGGAAGTGTCGATCCTGGCCGATGGTTCGGTTGAGCCTTCGCAGGTTGTGACGAACGGAAAGATCGTGCTTGATGAGCCCGCAAGCGTGGTTCACGTTGGTTTGCCATACTCATGCGACGCTCAGACGCTGCCGCTGGCAATGGCACTGCAAGATGGCTCCTACGGTACGACTCATCGGAAGAACGTTATCTCGATGATTTTTCGTGTAGTGAACTCAAGTGGTTTGAAGGCAGGTCCGTCGTTCGACGATCTCACCGAGTACCCTGCTCGAGCAATGGAACCGCCCGGAACGCCTCCGCAGCCGATTACGGACGAAATTGAGGTGCGTGTCAATGCGGCGTGGGCGAACTCTGGTCAGACTTGCATCCGCCAGGATCAGCCTTTGCCGGCTAAGGTTATCGGCCTGACAACCAAGGTCGAACTCGTCTGACGGTAAGTGCGCGTGAGCGCATGATGTGATCTGACAATACCTCCCGATAATGGGAGGTTTTATGCCTTGGAATTCAGGTCAATCATTTGGATACGGAAGTCTCGTCGGCATGGGCGTGGCTTCCGTCATCAATGCCTTTGGCTCAATCGGGATCACGAATAAGAGCAATGCCATTGCGCAATCGCAGGCCAATATCGCTCGAATCAATGCGCAGCTGATGGAGTTCAATGCCGAGCAACGGTTACGCTCCGCTGAAAAAGATCAGGTGCGGCTCACGATGCAGGCCGGGCAGGTCAAGGGTAGCCAGAAAGCCGCCATTGCCGCCAACGGTCTTGCGACAAACGCAGGCAGCGCAGTTGAGGTTTTGGCCTCGACCGACATCATCAAAGAGATCGACTCCAACCAGATCAAAGAGAACGCCGTGCGCGATGCCTGGGGCATGCGTATGCAAGCCGCCAATTACCAGGGGCAGGCTTTGCAGTATGAGGCCCAAAAGCAGAGTCCGGGACTTGTCTTTGGCACCACTCTTCTGCAGGGCGCGTCTCAGATCGCCAACCGCTACATGGTCTATGACGCGATGGGCCTTTTTGACTCGAATACGGGTGCCCCGCAAGCAACAGGTATCGGGTCAGATGCGTATGCGCAAACACCGCGACCGCGTTGGGGCGTTCGCAACGGCATGTTGTCTTTTGGCTAGAGGTGAATGATGCCTATTGTTCCTACGTTCCAAGGCGGCGTGCCGCAGGTGCGCGATAACGGCGGCTCGGGTTTTGTCCCAGCTCGTGCGCCGGCAGTCAATGTCGATGCTTACGGACGCATGATGCAGCAGGCTATGCGGCCTGTCGAAGAGTGGTCGAACTCGCTCACGGAAGCTTTGCGTATCGAGCACCAGCGCACGGTTAAAGCCGAGTCGGATGATGCCGAGCGCCAGGTGATCGACGCTATCAACGCCCGCATGAGCGGCGAAAACGGCTATCCCACGCTTCAGGGTAAGAATGCGAAAGATGCCTTCCAAGGTACAGTCGAAGGCATGACTGCGGACGTTGACAAGATCGTCGGCAGCCTGCAGCCGCAGGTGCGTGAAGTCATCGGCAGCAGAATCCAAGACCGCTTGAGCTCGGCCGTTGAGCAGGCTCGGCGTTGGAACGGCCAGCAGACTCGGGCATATCACATGCAGAGTTCTGAGGCGCGTGTGCAGTCGTTGATGACGGACGCCGACAACCACTATGCTGAAACGGGCTACCTGCAAAAGACTTGGGGATCGATCACGCAGGAAATCGACTATCAGGCCGCGATGCTTGGCTTGCCTGCGGAACAGGTGAAGCTTCTCAAAGACAAGTCCTATGACTTATTCACGGCCCGACGCTTTGAGGCATGGGGCTCCGACAATCCCGTTCTGGCTCTTCAGGTTTTTAAGTCTCAACGTCCGAAGGTAAGTGCCGACATTGCGGCCAAGATCGAATCGGGTCTTTTCAGCAAGAGCCGCGACACCTTGGCCTTGAGTCTTGCACAGCGCCCTGTGCGATACAGCACCGCGGAGGAATTCGAAGAGCAGGACTTTACTGACCAATACAACACACAGTTGACTCCGGAAGAGGAGCGCGAGTTCCAAGCCTGGGCGAAGGCAGAAGGTAGAGAGCGAGACGTTTTCAACTACGACCTGCGAGGGGCTTGGAAGGAGCTCAAGTCCGGCACCATGTCCGAAGATGCTCGCGGACATCTGGGCGACAAGTACAAAAAACCGAATCATCCGACCTTCTCGGATCAGTCCATTTACAGCACTGAAGAAAACCGAGGCGGCCATTGGTCTGTCGAAAACGGGCAGGACGTTTTTGTGCCCGGGCGCGAACTGTCTGCTGCAGAAGCGAATTACCTGCAGCAGTATTTTGCGGAGCGTGAGCCGGGCGTTCAGCTCAAGGCTCGCGTCAAAGACTCGGGTGGAGCGGTTGTTGATGATTGGTACACCAATCCGTCGTCACTGACTGGTGACCCATTCATCGACTCCCTCAAGAACGATCAGCGGCTTTCGGTCGTCCTGCGCGCTCGCCAGCTGCGCAGTCAGATGATCCAGATGCGCTCTGACGAGTTCAATACGCAGGTTAAAAATAACCTCTCAGAAGCCCTTCTTGGCAACAACCCCGAAAAGATGGCGCTCGATCAATTTACCGAAGCGCATGGACCAAAGAAAGGTCTCAAGCAGTTCAAACAGTACGAGCTCGACTACGAAGAGGCGCAGTTCAAGTTCAACGCCCGGAATCTGCCGGCAGATGAAATTGCCAAAGAAGTCAAGGCCTTCAAACCAAAGGCTGGTGACGAGAACTTTGCTGACAAGATGAAGGCTTGGGAAGCCATGAACAAGGCAGGTCAGGCCATTATCAAAGATCGTGACGACGATCCAATTCAGTTCGTTATGGACTCGAATGATGGTGCATTGCCTCCTATCAAAAACTGGGGCCAAGAAAGCTCCTTCCGGTCGTTACTGGAGCGAGTTCCTCTGGCGCAGACCGTCTCTCAGCGATGGAAGACCGAAGCGGTTTTGTTGTCAAAGAAAGAACTTGGAGATTTGACAGACCACTTTGAGTCTTTGGATGCAAGCGGACAAGTCCAATTTGTCGGGAACCTTTATGCGGCTTTGAAAGTGCCGGCGTCTGACGAGGTTGGTACCGCAGTTAACGATTTCGGCATCGGAACATTTGTCAGTCAGCTTGCCGACAACAAAGCTGGAAAACGCCTGGGCGCAGCTCTGATGCTGATGGCCGACACAGTTCCGGAGATGGGCAAGAAATACCTCGTGGGCAAGCAAATGCTCTCCGAAGGGAATGCTCAGATCAGCGAGAAGTATGGCGGCGATATCGCTTGGTTTAACGAAAAGATCGGAACGGACGCTCAAAGCGTCGGCGTGTTCGACGAGTCTGCTGATGCTGATTTGGCTCGAGATGCCTTTACGGGGGTGTTTGCCTTTGACCAACAGGACGGCGCCACGCGTGACGAAACGTTTACCGCGGTGTTCGGAAATGTGGCCGACTACAACGGCAAAAAGATTCTCTTGCCTCGGCGCAAAACCAACAACCAAGCCTATTCAGGTGATGCCTTCTGGTGGTTCACGAGGGACTTCAACGATTTGATGGACGCCTCTGTCAAGCGCATTGGCAAGGAAAAAGGCTACGTCGTGTTTGAGGGTTACCGTCAAAACATGGAGACGTTTGCCCGACTTATCAAAAACCGACAACTGCAGACCGTGGGTAACGGGCGATACCTTGTGAAGTCACAAGATCAAAGCGGGTACGCCAGAAACGTTGATGGATCGTATTTTGTTTTGGATGTGTTGGCGCGATGAATTTTGAACTGATCAAGAAACAACGGCCGGACGAAACCTTTGATGCCGAGCAGTACCCCATTGTGACCGAAGAGGCTCGCTCTTTTGGTGAGACCGGGTTCTTTGACGGTACAGGTGAGGCTCTGACCGACATCGTTCCGAACGCGGCACTCACGACGGCTTCTGCAGGTTTGGGACTGTTTGATGGCATCGTTGGCGAGGAAAACATCGAGGCTCAAATCAGGGACGCCGCGATACAGGCGCAGGAGTTGGGGATCGACATCACAGATGTGGATGCCTTTGCCAAGCGGCAGTCTGAAAGCTTTGATCCGGTTGCCAAGGCCCTGCGCGAAAGAGCCAGGAAGGAATTCACTCCGGACGAAGCGGCCTCCGGAGAAGCCGCGCAGTTAATTTTCGGCATTGGCACAGAGCTGACCAAGGCACTGATGGCCGCTCCTTTTGGCTCGGCGGCTCCAATCGTTTATGCGGCCAATACCGGCACGCAGACTTACCAGTCTTTGCGGGATGAAGGCGTTGACAAAGAAACGGCTCTAGATGCGGCATTCGTCTCGGCTCTTGGTTCTGCTGTCGCTTTGAAAGTTCCGATGGCAATCGGCAAGACAAGGCTCCAGTCTGCCGTAGCCGGTGCTGTTGCCAATGAGGCGATGTTCCTGACGGAGAACAACGTCATTCAGTTCATCCTGGACAATGCTGACTATGGCGAGCAGGCTCAACGATTTGACCCGACTGACCCTGTTGGGAACGCCGTCAACATTATTACGGGTGCGGCCTTTGGTGCGATGGCCGTTAGGTCGGCACCTAAACGTCAGTCAAAGGTTCTCGAGAAGATCGAGGAGCAGATCGAAAAGGCAGGCAAAAAGCCGGTTGATTTAACTCATGCCGTGGTTGACGCCGCACGCACGCGTTATTTTTCAAAACGTGTTTATGACGACCAGATTGCTCCGAAGGAAAGCACGCGGCTGACATCCAAGTCAGAACGATTGGAGCAGAGCGTGCGCGAATCGCTCGATCGTGGCGAAAAGGTTGACATTGCCGAACCCATTGCGGATGCGGGTCGAGTTGAAGCCGAGCAAAAGCGCCTTGTGGATTCCATGCACCAGGTGATGCGGCAGTACGAAGGAGACCCGCTGGAGCTCTTCATGACGCTTGGCGATGATCCTCAGATCACGGTGCGCCGTGGAATGATTTCAACAGACGGAAAGCGCAATCGAAAGGGTTTTAATGAAACCGCCGAATTGGGTACTGATTTTGGTTTGGTAAAGATCGCGGTCAAGCACGTTAAAGAAGAAGCCCCTCAGTACAGAGTAACCGATGACGATCTTCGGAATGTTCCGGCTATTTTGCGCGAATACGATCCCGCCACGATTGCCAGAAACGGTCAGTTAACGTGGCGAGTCATGGATGAAAACGGTCGAGAGCTGGTTGTTGCGAGCAGAAAATTTCCGAAGAATGCGCCGGTTGAGGATACGTTGTTGACGATCTACATCCAAAATCCCGACAAGCGAAAGCCAGACATCCCGTTTTCCAAGAAGAAAAACAAAGCCACGAACTCTACACAGAGCCGTGGCGTTGCAGAGGATACCGGTTCCGCGAATCCTTCTCCCGAGTTACAGATCCCTGAAGAAGATACTGCTGCGCGCCTTTCAGCGGTTGGCTCTCGACCGGCTAGCTCTGCCGTCGCAGAGCAGGTCACTACGCAGAGTCCCGGAACGGTTCCTGATTCCAATATACCAGAAAGTGGTTCGGTGTGGGACCGAGTTGCGAACGCTGTCCGCAGAGTTCTGGGCATGGAAGAGCAGACGCCCAACGAAGTCGAAGTGGCTGCCCCAGATCGGCTCCAAGAGCAAGGTCTGACGAAGGAAGCAACCGGGGTCCCGGATGAAGAGTTGCTGACGAAAGAGCTTGATGCCGTCATTGATTACCGTGAGGATGGCACGCCTGTTACCGGTCGCGAATATATCCGTTCAGAGACGGCAGCAGCCGATGAGATCAACAGGTTTGCGGATGTGCTTCCTGATGCCTCGGAGTGCGTCTATCGAAACAATGGGATTTGAAAATGCCAAGACTGAAGGTTGAATGCGAGGAAATCATCAGCAATTTGCTCGGGCGAAACATCACGCCGGCCGAGTCTGAAAACTTGATTCCCGGTTTGCGGGCGAAGATGTTTGATCTCCGGACGAGAGACTCAAAGGCTTACGACAAGATGCCCAAGCGAGAAAAGGTTCGGCAGGCCGCGAAACTTCTTGCCGACGATATGCGCATCACGGCTGACTCCATGAAAAGGCGCGCCGTTATGCAAGTGCGCGAGGTGAACAGAAACCTCACGCTGTACGCGGACAATGCCCGGGACGGGTACTTTGGCGCCCGTTCGGTTGCTCGAATCCTGGAGCAAGGATTTAGCTCGGTGAAGGCCGTGCGTTCCGGTTACGCCGGAAGAATTTCCCAAGCCTTGAAGAGAATCGATACTAAATACGCCGGTCTGGTTGAAGATGCTAAATCGGCTTACAAGATCGTCCAAGAGCTGCACGGCGAAGATTCTGGAGACCCCGTAATCAAACAGGCGGCCAAGGAAATCGCAGAGGTTTTTGAGGACTTACGGCAAAGATACAACCGAGCCGGCGGCGACATTGGCAAACTCGAAGGTTATGCCATGCCGCAGTCTCACGACGTCTATAAGTTGCTTCGGGCGGCGGACATGATTGAAACGCCAAAGCCGCTGCAACGAGGTGCCAAGCGTTTGGGTCGAGTGGTGACGCGTCAGAGAGCCCCCAGCGTTGAGGAAAACCGACAGGCGTGGATTCGATTCATCAGCCCGCTTTTGGATCGGGATCGCTATTTTGACGCCCAGACAGGGAGGCTTCTCAATGATCAGCAGTTCCACCAAATGCTCTCGGACGTGTTCGATACGTTGATCACGGACGGGAATACTCAGGAATACGGTTCTCGAGTAGCCGGCAGAAACGGCAACAGAGCAAACCGTGGTTCGCGGCACAGAGCATTGCACTTCAAGGACGCCAAGTCCTACATGACCTACGAGCTCAAGTTCGGCCGAGCCAACGTGATGAATACGATTGTGTCGCACGTCAACTCGATGGCCAGAGACATTGCTTTGCTCGAATCCTTCGGCCCGAATCCGAACTCGACCGTCAATGTTCTGGTCAGAACGGCTGATGCAGATTTAAAGAACGCTATTGCGCATGAAGGCGAGAAAGCGGCATTTTGGAAGTATGGTGATTCGCATGGCGCTCTCGGCGTAACCATGCGTCAGATGTGGAATGTTCTTAATGGCAACAGCGACATTCCCGCGGGCACGGGCATTGTTGCTGACTTCTTCCAGGGGGCGCGCAATCTGCAGGTTGCCGGCAAGCTTGGCGGTGCCTTTATTTCCTCTTTCTCGGATATTGGCACCTATTTCACGGCGATGGCGGTCAATTTGCGGATGGGTGTTTTCAATGCACCTTTCAGCGTGATCCGAGCTTTCAGCAGAGAAGATCGGGAGTTTGCCGCTCGAGCCGGCATGTTGGCCGATGCCGCAGGTGCTGCGCTTTGCCGTTGGGGTGACGAAAGCGTCGGTTCTGGATGGACATCTTCGGTTGCCAATCTGACCATGCGCCTGAGTCTCCTCGAGGGATGGACCAACGGCATTCGAGGTGTCTTTGCCTTGAACATGATGGCGGCCACAGGAAAGCTTGCCAAGAGCAAGACATGGGCGCAGCTCGATAACTACGACCGGATGCTGCTTCGGAACAACGGTGTGACCGAGACGGACTGGAAAGTCTTCCAGTTGGCCAACCTCGAAGAGTACAAAGGCGTCAAGATGATCACGCGCCAGTCCATTGCGAGCATCACTGACAAGCAGCTTTCTGCCGCCGGCCTGACCAGAAGAGACGCTTTGCGCGCTGAGACTCGCCTCATTTCGCACATCAATTCAGAAGCGCATTACGCCTCTCTTGATCCGACTCTCGCAACGCGAACAGCTCAAAGCAGAGGCGCGCAGAAAGGAACCGGCAGCGGTGAGTTTTGGCGAAGCTTCATGCTCTTCAAAAGCTTCCCGTTCGACATGATGACGCGACATTTTCGCCGAATCGAGATGCTTAGAAAGAATGGATACACGGCCGGAGCTGTGGCTTATTTCGCGGCAATTTTTACCACGACGACGATGCTTGGAGCGTTGTCTTTGGCGGCAGCCGATCTGCTTGCCGGGCGTGACGTGAAAGACATGACGGACGCAAAGTTCTGGGGCAATGCGGTAATGAAAGGTGGCGGCCTGGGCGTCTTTGGCGACATGCTTTACAACGGCGTTTTTGCCGAGAGCCAATACGGCAGCCCCAATGTCCTTAACTTCCTGGGACCGATTGCAGGAACGGCGTTTGACACGTGGGACGTGGCTGTTGGTCTCTACAACGAAGAGACAAGCACGGAGGCAAAAGCGTTGCGACTCGTTCGCGGAAATATGCCGTTCGTCAACGTTTGGTACGTCAAGACGGTGTTGGATCATGCAGTGCTCAACGACCTTAACGAATTCCTGAGCCCAGGCTACTTCAAGCGACAGCAGGATCGAGCCAGACGCACGCAAGGACAAGGGTATTGGTGGAACCCCAGAGAAGGACTGCCGCGGCGCGCGCCAAGAATGGCGAACATGCCGGAGAGCCGTTAGACATGAAGATCCCCCGCGTGTGCGGGGGACGTATCAATTAGGCCGTCTTGTCAAAGAGGTCTTGTTGCTGTTCAATCAGCCCATCTCTGACCATCCTTTCGTAGAGCCATTTGAGTCCCTTGCTTGTGATGTGCGTATAGGGCTTTTCGACAGCATGACCGTCTGAAGTCGTGTAATGCGCATAGCGCAGAACGGCTCGGCCGGCTTTGATATGTTCCTGCATTGGGGTGTCGGAGTTCGCGTAGATGAATCCGATCTGACGCAGATAGTCTTTGAACTTGCGCGGCGGATAGTTGAGCGTCTTGGCGGCCTGGGTGATCGTCATGTGCTCGTTTGCCGCTGTCACCCGGTCGCACCACTCGGCCTTGGGCGTGTCGATCTTGGCCTGCTCAATGAGTTGTTGGTTCTTCTCTGCCAAGTCCGCGGCCAGGCGCAGGGCTTCGGGGAGAGTCTGAGGAATGGCGAGCGCCATTTGTTGCCGCGTCTCTTTGAGCCTCTTTTCGCACTCAATGAAGTACAGGCGGACTTCTTTGCCTTTCGGCGAGCCGGACATCATGGCGATTTCTTTGGCAGCCGAGATGGTGAAGTGGTATTCGATCCTGATTTGTGCCCTAGATTTTGCGCTCGCCTTTTTGGGCGAGCTCAAATCTTGTGTGACTACGAAGTCGACGCCTTCCACAAAACCTGCTCGTTCGATTTGAGCTTTTGCCCAGTTGGAGAAGTCCTTTTTGATTTCCAGCGCGGCGTGCAGTTCGCGTCCGGTGACAGTCTGCTGAGTTTCTCCGCCGATGGATTGGGAGACCAATGCGAACAGTTCGTTTGACATGGTCAGGCCTCCTCGAAAAGTCTGTCGATTAAGCCGGCAGCTTCCATGAGGTCGGAAACTGTTTGGAGGGCAATGACTCGATCCGCTTTGTCGGCTCCTTCGTATGAGCTTTCCAATGCGTCCTGAAGGACGGCCACAAGGCTTTCGGCCGCGACGCGGAAGGACTGCGCAATATCTTGCGCGCAATCCTTATCGATCGTTCCGTCAACAATCCTCTTGAGAGCAAAAGAAATGTTGTAGCGAGGATTCGCTTCGATGATGGTATTCAGTCGGGGGGGGGTAACACGGGTGGCTTGTTTAGCTTGCATGATGAAGCTCCTGTTGAAAGTTTAGGAGCCCCGCACCCCAGTTCCATGAGGGTGGGCGAGGCACTGCGGGTTGGAACTACCGCTCAACAGGACACGGCCAGCACGAAGCTGCCCGCAGGCCTCACCCTTAAGGTGATCTTGCACGCACAAAAATACCGCTCAAACGGATAAACGTAAGGCGGCTGCGCGCCTGTCGAGTCGTCCGGGGTTCCAATCCCGATCACGCTTTTTACTCACGTGACGGAATCAGTATATGATCTTTTGAAATCATTTGTCAATAAACAGGAGATTTGAATGTTTGAAAAAGAATTGACAACAGAAGACAAATTGAAGCTGGAGATTGAGAGACTCAAGGAGCAAAACAAGCGAGAACGAAGCGACATAGCGTACATTCTGTGGACGATTTTCATCCTTGGCGTGGGGTATGGTTTCTATGCGGACAACACGCTTTATCGCTTCACTCACAACGTCGGTGAGTTTATGGCGCCTTTGGTGGGACTTGCGGCAGTGGCCTTCACTGCGGTGTCGAAAGGGTACTCTGTGGCTCAGGGTGTTATCGCTGGTATCGTTTTCGACGTCGCGGTTTTTGCCCTCCTCAACTCCATCTTTTAGGCAACCTTTAATTTTCTACAGAGGACCGTATGGGCAACATCGATCAGGCATGCCACAGTTTCAGATGTCCAAAATGTGGCGCAACAGAGTCGTGTGAGATTATTGACCACGGCAACAATTACAGCGGATCGTGGTGGCAACCTGGCCCCAGTCTGGAAAAGTTTGACGTTCAATGGAGCGGCGGCAACAAAACAGAGCCTCGAGTAGAACGAGCCGTGTGCAAGTTATGCAAAGTCGAGGCTGAACACAGCGAACACTATTAGGTCCGCATGATGCGCTCTTGGGGCCAAGGCTATTGGTGGGGACCGCGCGACACTACGCCAAGACGTTCTCCGAGAATGGCGAACGCGCCTAATTAGATCTCGTTAGGTCGAAATCTTAAGGGGTGTTAGAAATTGATCGGCCGACAGACTCGAGCACTTTACCGACAATGGGCAAAACACCGTCAGCCTCAGAAGGTGTGTTTTGAGGATGGTGATGACCGTAGCATTTAATAGCAAAGCGCAAAGTCCCAATGCCCAGGACGAGCAACGTGGCAGTGGCTAGAGAGGTTTTTAGTCCCCAAAGGTAGAAAGCAGCATCCGATCCGCCAGGAGCTGGCACATTAGCAATCAGACCTAGCCATGCCACAAATACGAAAAAATCAACAACGAGGGCTCCATGAAAAGCATTCTCTCTGAACTTGTGCGCTTGCTCTGCTTCCTGAGCTTTTAGAGTTTCTTCGTCTGGTAAGCTGGCTTCGGCATCAGGGTCAAACTCGAGCTCGGGTAGGCTTTTAAAGTCGTTATTTTCCGCTGTCACTTGAGAACCTTCGTCGAAAAGTATTCTCGAATGTCAGCATCATCCATCGGGACATGAAGCAAAGCCCCCGAATTTGACGCTTTAGACCAGGGCGATCCAGGCAGATGGGACCACTTTGACAATTTCAGCGCAGTGTATTGTCCAAAGTGTCGGATTGTTTTGTTAAGCATGCTACGAATCTCTTCCGGTAAAGAGTCAATCTCTGACGTGTCGCCGGTTTTGAATTCATCCAACCCGAAGAACTGAACACAAACCAAGGCTGTGTGGAACACAGGACCGTATTGCCATGCCTCTGGCTGTTCATGTACGAGGCGAAAGCCAAACTTAGCCAATACAACCCCGTAACAACAATACATAAGCTTCTGGGCTTTTGTAATGTTGAGATGAATGTCATTGGCATTGCAATACTTAACAATGTAAGACAACAACTGGAGGCTGTTCAGTGGCTGAATAACGTGTTCTGTCATTCTTTCCTCCTCCTGTGTTTGTTGTTCATTCTGGTAGAAAGCAAAGCTTTCTATCAGAATCTATCGATGCTGTCAAGTAATTTTTGCATAAAATTCAAGTAAAGGCACGGGAATCTCGTTTTTCTGTATGTGCGCGTGAGCGCGTCGCCTCAACAGACAATTGCCCTCAGCATTTGAGGGCTTTTTTCATGTCTGTTGAATACATCAAGCGTCTCGCCGGTCCCTACGTTGGAGACGGCACCGGCCAAAAAACTTTCAGCTTCGGGTTTCTTATTTTTGAGGAATCTGACGTCTATGTCGCGGTTGCGGCTTCTAGTGACTCAGAACCATCAGATTTGCAGCAAGGCACCGATTACACGGTGTCCATGAATGCTGACCAGTCGGCAACGCCCGGCGGCACCATCACGCTCACGTCTGAATCCGGCTTAGCTAAAGATGCGGTGCTTGTCATTGGATCGGCGGTTGACTACACACAGACGCTTGATCTGACAAATTACACGCGCTTCGCACCAGAACGTATCACCACAGAGCTTGACCGAATCGTGGTAATGATCCAGCAGATTGTCGAGCTCCTGGGACGCGTGGTGCAAGTACCCCCAACTTCTTCGATCTCGCCCTCGGATCTTTTCTTTCAGCTTCTTAACGCAGCAGAGTCAGCCGCTCAGTCCGCCGAAGACGCTGCAGCAGCTCTCGCAGCCTGCGAGCAAATCCGGCAGCTCATCGAGCAGTATTCGTGGGACATCCCGCACCTGGTCGACAACCTGCAGCAGGTGGCGGATTATCCATACGACGGCTATTTCTGGGTCGGCGGCTTTGGCAAAGTGCCTCCCGGACAGGACATTTCCAATCGCTACGTGAAGGCCAACGGATCAACGACACAAAGAACGTTGGGTGAGAGATTCGCGGACGTCGTTAACGTTAAGGACTTCGGGGCTGTTGGTGACGGCCAGCACGACGATACAGAGGCGATTCAGGCGGCAATTGCCTCAAATTGCTCGGTCATCTTTTTCCCGGAAGGCGTCTATAAAACGACAGAAAATGTGTCTCCTAAACAAGGGCAAACTCTTGTCGGATGCGGAACCGACTATTGGGATACGCACAGACCGGATGCGCAACGGCTTCTTAAATCCGTAGCGCACGGAACGCATATTTTGTTTTGCGGCTCAGGCGAAAGAAAGTTTTCTGTTCGAGGTGTTTCAAATGAAAGAAGCCCTAAGACCGTAAACGATACTGTTTGCTCGTTTACAGACTTTACGCTGCGCGACGCCGTTGGTAATTCGCCAGCTACCCCTAAGCCGTTTTCTGTTGGCTTGTGTTTGACGCATAACAGCGGGATTTGCAACATGAGAATCCTGCTGAACTTTAATGGCATTAATGGATACAACGACGCCACATCTGAAGTCCTCGGCGATGATTGGGACGTAGGTCTTTGGGTACAGGACGGGAATGAGGCGCTTATCAGTAATGTTCAGGTCTGTGGCTACTGGCGTATGGCCGGAACGTTACTGACGGAAAACGATGGTTCTCTCACCATGCGAGGGAATCCTGAACGTATTCGTTTCCTAAATTTCTTTACGCAGGGCGTTCGAGGTCTGCTGATTCGAAATATGCCGCAGATTGAGGTGTTGTCGAACACAACAGATTCGATCACCATCGCCGCAAATCCGACGCTGCAAATCACCGCTTTTTCATCTTGCATCGGAACGAATTCTGACGGGACACGACCCGTATTAACGTTTACGGGATCATCGACTGATGATGATGGAAACGTGGTTTTAACAGGGGTTAGCCCTGCCATAACGGGTACTTTAAACACAATTCGGTACCCCAACATGGGGAATAACTTTTCGAATACAGTTTTCGAGAATGCGTGGATTTGTTCGCTAGAACACACATCGCAAAAGGGCTCAACAGAGTTAGGACTTCCTCTCTCTTTCGCTTTCGAAGTAGATGGTTTCCCTGTTAGAAATATAGTGTTTATTAACACGAAAATTCAAACAGTAAATGATTTTGGGAATTCTTTGCTTGGTGGCTGCAACGACTTTAAGTTCATTGCTTCTGAATTTGAAGGAGGCGAACTGGTAGCTTACTCAACGTCGGAATCTCCTGCCCATGCAACAGAAAACTTGAGAATTGTTGGCTCAATGATTTCAGACAGCGTAGGTTTGTCTGGATTCAATCCAAGATCGGCTTATATCGATTCAGAACAGTTTCCCACGCAGTGGGGCAGCGATACCTTCAAGATAAAGAACTGGCGCAACGGGGATATTGAAATTCAATACCCAGATGGAGCGCGAGCCTTTCTCGTACAAAAAGACGGCGGAATAAATGTCTACAGAAAAGGAATCTCGTCCAGTATATTTAAGATTGAACAGTCAGGTAATGCTTCTTATATCGTCAATGCTTTTTCTATTGATACCATTGAAAATGGTGCCGCGTTACGAATATACGCTTCTAAAAATGTTGAATTCGGCGGAAATATTAGTCCGATAACTGACAATACTCAGTCAATAGGGACTGGTGCAAAACGGTGGTCAGAAATCTTTGCAGGAACCGGCACGATTAACACCTCGGACGCGCGGCTTAAAACTTCTCTGCAATCGCCCACAGATGCGCTGATGCGCGCTTGGGGAAAGGTGAACTATCAAATCTTCCAGTTCACCGATGCCGTTGAAAAGAAAGGTGCCAACGCTCGCTTGCACGTGGGACTTATTGCTCAGCAAGTGATCGAAGCGTTCAACTCCGAAGGCCTGGATGCAGCCCGTTATGGCTTGCTTTGCTACGACGAATGGGACGATCAATATGAGGACGTAGAGGTCGTCGATCAGCCGGAAGTGCTTGACGAAGCCGGCGAAGTTTTAACGCCGGCTGTAACCCACATAGAGCATCGAAAGGTCCTTGATGCTGGAAACAGATACGGCATTCGATACGAGGAAGCATTTGCCCTGGAAGCCGCTTACCAGCGGTGGCAACTGAATCAACTTAGAAAACTGGTCGTGGGAGCAGCATGATGCCCGACATTACCCATCTGTACAGTGTCGCCCTTGTTAAGAAAAAGGGCAACAAACTTTACGTCGTTTCTGACCCCGAGGGCGTGGCAGACGAGTCTCCGATTATTGCCGAAGGCACTACTACGCCACGTATGCTCACGGAGCGGTTCGCGGATACTGTAAACGTATGTGATTTTGGAGCACAGCCAGACCAAGATTGCTCTTCAGAAATCGTTGCAGCTTCACAAGCTACGACCGGTACGGTTGTATTTCCGAACGGGGACTTTGTTGCCACGGTAACGACAGAAAATAGTGCTGCTATTTTGGGTGTTCTATCGCGCGTGCAAATCAATGGCACGCTAACACTTACGATTGCTTCGGGAACCCATGTGCTAACAAAACCAGTAGTTGTTGCATCATCTGTTGCGAATGGGTTGCGGATTCTTGGTGTTGAACCGGTTGGCGTGTCAATCACCGGGCAGGTAAACGTAACGGGTGAAGCCGGTAACTATTCTGTTACTCTTAGCGTTTCATCCGTTGCCGATGTGTCCGTTGGCGATTTTCTTCACACGTTTAATGTGACAGGCACGGGGACCCCGGAGGTACACCGTGGAGGCTGGGAAATCACCGCTGTAAATACAGACAGTAATCAGATCACAGTTCGCAATACGGTTCGTTGTTCTTCTTTCCCAACAAACACGATTACATCCAGTGAGTCAAAGGTCATTAAGTCAGTTTTGAAATTCAACAACTGCGATGGCTTTGTGGTTCGTGGAAGCAATGTCAATCTTATTAACAATTTGGCTATTGTTGGAAACTCGGATGACTACTGGTCTAGCTCTGATGTTGAGGGAACAGAAAAAGGCACACATGGCCTTCTTATCGGAGCAGTATCGGTTGCACTAAACGGAAAAGAAGATGCAACCAACCCATATGGAGTCAGCCTCGGACACGTGTCCTGCGGTCGATACGTATGTGTCAGCGGTTTTGATCAACAAGGAATCGTAGTTGAGCTTAACGGCAGCTTTTTTGGCGAGTTCGTTTCATCTTGCAATAACAAGCGAAGAGGCTTTTATGCTTCTACAGCAGCGGGTATCCGAGCAAAGCACATTAGCGCCAATGGCAATTATCTAGATGGGTGCATAACTGACATCGGTGGCCAGATGTATTCATCATCTCATTCATGTGCGATTGGGAATGGGCAAAGAGGCGTGTCCGCAACCAGTGGCGGTAGCATCATTTTCGACGAAGGCATCGCTTCCTACAACGGGACTCAAGGTGCAGGAGCTGCAAATAATGGATATATCCAGGCAAATAGCGCCCGGTTTGAATTTAATGTACTTGATGGCGCATACGCTGAATACAACAGCGAGGTGTACGCTCACAGCTCCAAGATCAATAGTAATTCTCGAAATGGCCTGTATGCCAGTGTCACTTCTGTTATTCGAGCTAATAATTCGGAAATAAAAAACAATAGTGGCTACGCTGTCCGCAGTAATGAATTCTCAATTGTTTTCTATACGGGGGCCACAGTAAGTGATAATACAAACGGAGAGTTTTACCTTAGAAATAACGCCTTAGTCTGCAAAGACATCTACTACGGCAGCAGTTTAACCGGGTCTGACGTTGTATTTAAAAATGCGACAACGAATAATGGCGGTCAGCTTTCAGTAACGTCTGGCGGTGATACCTTTGTATTTTCCTTCGATACGTCAGCTTCCGGATCGTTTACAGTCGGATACCGGCTTCGCGCTAATACAGAAGGATTTACTCCTGAAGCAGACGGAACTCAAAAGCTGGGCAGAGCGTCAAATCGATGGTCAGAAGTTTTTGCATCTACAGCGGCAATCAACACTTCCGACTACCGTTGCAAGCAGAACATTGCCAACCCAACTCAAGCACTTTTGAAAGCCTGGGGCAATGTCGGATTCAAGGTCTTCCAATTCAAAGACGCAGTTGAAAAGAAAGGCGAATCCTCAGCTCGTTACCACGTTGGCGTGATTGCTCAGGACGTGCAAACGGCTTTTACGGAGCAAGGCCTCGATGCGTCAAAGTACGGCCTCTTCTGCCATGACTCCTGGGAGGACGAGTACGAAACGATCGAAGTCGTCGACCAACCGGAAGTGCTCAACGAAGCAGGCGAAGTTGTGACTCCAGCGGTGGTTCACACAGAGCAGCGCAAGGTACTCGACGCTGGCGATCGTTATGGCGTTCGCTACGAGGAAGCTTTGGCACTCGAGTGCGCGTACTTGCGTGACCGACTTTCGATAATCGAAACGGTTTTAGCGAATCACGGGATTACTTTAGGAGACAAATAATGAACATCACGAATTTAACTCATGCACTTTTAGCCGTTGCCTGTCAGCTTGTCGTAGCCACGGCCTTGTGGCTCATCGGCATCGACTTCACGACTGCCTGCGCCATGGGTGGCCTTTTGGCCGTTGGTTTCTACTGGGGCCGAGAAGTCACACAAGTTGAGACTAAATCAGGCGGCACGCCGTGGTGGATCGGGTTTGACATCCGGCAATGGAACCAAGACTCGATCTACGACCTGGCGATGCCGGTTGGAGCGTGCCTGATTGTGCAACTCGTGGCTGTCCTGATTTAACAATTCGCCCCGCTTCGGCGGGGTTTTTCATGTCTGATAGTTGAGGCCGCAGGCCACTGAAACAATCCTCCTGAGTCGAACATCGCTATGTGCGCGTGAGCTGTCCATAAAGGTCAATCATTGCGTTGGACAATCGAAGCACAGTTCTTTAGGAGCTATTGATATGACAAAAGACGAAGCCAAGGCGCTTTTGGAAAAGTTCGGCGTGAAGGTCGATGAGATCACGGACGACATTGCTGCCGAGGTCGACGAGTGGAAGTCTGGCCTTGACGCTGAAACGCGTCGAGCGGTTCGACCGTACTGGATCACCATTGCCGTGATTGCGTTCGTGCTCGGCTGCGGCGTGGGGAACTTGCTCTTCTGAGGACGTCCAGCGATGCAGCGGATGGCCGACCTCGCTTCCTACTTCTCGAGCCTTGGTCTGGACAGGTCAATCACGGCGCTCGGGTCGCTCGCCGGAGCGGTATGGGGCTTTGCTTTTGCGGAAGCTATATGGCCGTTGGTTTGGTGGCTGGCGATCTTTGTGGTGATTGACTTTGTGACAGGGTGGGTGGCCGCATCAAAAAGTGGTGATTTTGACTCCCACATTCTCCGGGATGGCGTCCCAAGAAAGGTTCTCATCATTGCCGTCTGCGGTCTATCGCATGGTCTGGACGTGCTCTTTGAGCCGGTCATCGGGGTATCCATTTTTCAAAGCATGGTGATCTGTATGTACGGGCTATCAGAGTTCGCTTCGATTATCGAGAACCTTGAGAAAGCTGGATACGGCAAGTCAATTCCTCCGATCCTTAGACGCTTGATCGGGGCTTTGAATCACCGCCTCGAGGACACAGTTGAAAAAATTGAAGGAGAAAAAAATGCCGACTCGCGGGCTCCGGAACAATAATCCGGGAAACATCGACAAGACGGGCGAAGTTTGGGAAGGGCAGGAACTGCCCGGAAGCGACGAACGTTTTTGCACGTTCTCGAGCATGGCCTACGGATGCCGTGCCCTGATCCGGACATTGATGACCTATCACGCGAAGCACGGTCTTTCGACGGTGAGAGAAATCATCAATCGGTGGGCACCGCCGGTGGAGAACAACACGGATGCTTATATCAAGCACGTGTGCGACCGACTTGGTGTTGCGCCGGATCATTCTTTGGACTTTGATAGCAATCCGCAGGCCTATCTTCATCTGGCTCGCGCGATTTCGTACCACGAGAACGGTTCTGCAGCTGACAACATCAGCCTTGAGACGTGGAAAGAAGGTGCGGAACTTGCTGGGCTCAAGGTTTCTGTTTAGTCGCAAGGAGAATATTCATGGAACTAAAAGACACAATCGAGCTGATGCAGAGCCCTGACTACAAGGATCGTTTCCGCGCTGAATATGCCCAGGCAGACATCCGCGTTCGCAAGCTTGGGGCGATGTTGGCCAAGTGGGAGGCCGGAACCCTTGAATTCAAACCGACATGCCCGAAGTCGGTGCTCTATTCGCAGTACGCCTATATGCAAGCCTACATCTGCATGCTGGCAAAGCGTGCTGAGCTTGAGGGAATTGAGCTGCCGGAGGTTGAGTAGTGTCGTGGCTCAAATGGGCAGGCGCAGCACTGGCGGCTGTGGTCATCTTCATGTCTGGCTACCAATACGCCGCTTCTATATATAAGGCAGAGATTGCCCAGCTACGCGAAGAGTACGCTCTGGCAACCAAGGAGCTGACGGATGAATACCGGGAAAAAGAGAAAAGCCAAGCGCAACAACTGGCAGAAGTGTGGGACAAATACGAAAAGGCTCGCGCTGAGTCTGCTGATTTGCGGGTTGACGTTGACCGGGTGCGCAACCAAGCCGCTGCCCTTGAGCGTAAACTGTCCAGAAGCAGTGCCGCTTCCTGTGCATCTGAAAGAAAGCTGCTTGCCGGATGTACAAGCTTGCTCGCAAGAGGCGCAAGCTTGGTTGAGCGATGTGAAAAAGTGGCTCGAGACAGCGCAACGAAGCACGACGCAGTAGTGAAGCTTCACCCAAGCAACTGAATCTTTGGTAGCAACAAGGGTAGTAATAAGAAATAGGGCGCTTTGGAACCACTGTAAATACAGGTTAGTTCGAACCCCGCCGCCCCACGAAATTCCAGGAAAAGGAGATGTACAGATTCGGTATGTCTCCTTTTTTTTGCGTCAGTTCCGGCCGTAAACCATTACGGCGAGCGTATAAACAACGACGGCAACGGCACAGAATAAGATCGCCAGATCAACCGGCATCGCGAAAAAGAGATCGTCTCGCGCGACCGTGATGTAGGACATTTCGCACATCAGAAGAAAGGCAAAATCGCGCCGAATCCAAATCTGAACGGACAACACGATCAATATCGCCAAAATTCCGTACTTGCCGAAGACGACTACCCACCCGGGAACTCGAGTTCTCAGAGACGTTTCCCACTTACCCAGGACAAGCCGCGCGTGCAGTCCGACATGAACGGCAGCAGCTAAGAAGAACCACAGAGAAAGCGCCACATGGACCGTTCGATAGGAAAGATCCATGCGCCAAACCTGTGGCGTGACGGAGGCAAACAGAGTTTGCGAGCACATTACTCCTGAGATGAAGGAGGCGGCAAAGGTCGCAAGCAAGACGACGTTGGGAATCGTGCTGATACGGTTTTTGACTGACGGACGGCGTGGGCGCCTGACTGCCATGCCGAACCATGCTCCGAAGTGTTGCCTCAGCCAGGTGCGATTGACAAGCAAATGTGTGCAGACGATGAGAAGACTTGCCGTGCCCAAGGCCTCATGTAGCGGGTTTTGCGTGAGACGGTCGCACATGACAACGAAAAAGAGTAGCAGCAGAACCGCATCAAGGCGCATGCGCCGAGTCCAATTGAGCAGAGGGTCGGCGGTTTCGAAGCAAGAAACAATCCTCATGGCAATTTCTCGGTTTTATCGAGTGCCGACTTTTTTCCCAAGCTCGTAAGCCATTTGGGGAAAATCGGTTGATTCACACATGCCGCGGGTGCCGCTGTCCGTAGCAACGACTCGCCCGACATCGGTCCAGCCCATGTATCGAACTAAGGTTTCGTAATGTGACTCCAGAGCGGTATACGTCCAATCGTTGTTGTTCCAGGCCGCGGCAAGCAAGACTGTTTGGCGAGGACTGTGCAATTGACTGTTGATGGCGTAGAAGCGGTCGATCACGAGCTTGAGTTGAGCGGAAAATCCGAAGTAGTACAAAGGTGTGCTCAGAACAACAAGATCGCAATCGATGAGATGAGGATTGAGCTCAAACATATCGTCGCGATAGACGCACGGCGAAGAGCCCAGGCCGCAATGATCACAGCCGCTGCAGGCCGTGACGCGCTTGAAGGCCGCATCGAATCGGTAGATTTCGGCGCCGACTTCCTTGGCGCCTCGAATGAACTCGTCAGTTAACAAAAAGGAAGCGCCTCGACGGTGCGGGCTGCCGGTGACAACCGTTATTTTTTTTGGCACGGAGGCTGCACTGACAGGCAAGAAGCCGACAGCGGCTACTGCAGCAGCGGTTTGAAGAAGTTTTCTGCGTTCAACGAAGTGAATGGGATGCTCGAAGTCGAAACCCCTCTCTGTAGACATGGTTTTCTCCATATTTGAGCCGAAGACCTTTTGTGCGAAGGCTTTCGGCTCGGTGCGGCACCTAACGCTCAATGAGGTGCTTGAGGTGTTGTCAGTACGAAGTACGCGCAAGACTGCCGGCCGTTACTTTGCATTAGCGCTACGCTTCGTCAGTACCTTGTTAAGAACGCCTTGAGCCGTCTTGGCGTAGTCGGCACCGACTTCCATTTCAATCACCTTGACGAAATCACGCATCTGTTCAGCTGTGGTACCGGTGTTCATTGCGGCGTTGAAGTGGAAGTTCATTTGGCCGGCGGTGCCGGTCATGCCGCCCAAGGCTCCGATGGTTGCAAGCTCACGGCTTTGTGCGTCGAGGTTGTCACGAATGAAGATGTCGCAAAAGAGATGCTCTTTGAGAAACGTGTCAATTCCCGGTGCAAAAAGTTGATAGCCCGACGGAGGCGGAATCTCAGTACGACCGCCGAGCTTGGCACGAACTTTTGCCCCATATTCGTCTTTGTTGAGATTGACGGGAATGGGAGAGGGTTCTTTGCCGTCGGGATCATTGATACCGGCTTTTGTGCGTTCGTCCATCACTCGCATGAACGTGTGAATAGCGTTGAGACTGCGTGGAAACCCGGTGTAGGCATAGAGCTGAATGAGCACTTCTTTGATTTCGTTGACCGTCAGGCCTGCCTGCAGTCCTTCCACAAGGTTGCGTTCCAGGGCGGTGAGATCGCCATTGGCGGTATGTGCAGCGATCGCAACGATGGCGCGTTGACGCGGTGCGAGCGTGTCGGAGGAAGCTGCCCAAAGATTTGAGCAAAGAAGAACGGAAAGGGTGGCAACGGTGACTTGGCGGACAAAAGAGAGTTTTGTCATGGTCGACTCCTTATTTCTTAAGCGCATCGAAGGCTTTGGCCGAGAACTCTGCATATTCCTTGTCGCTTACGGCCTTACCCCAGACAGCCGTTTTGCCGTCCTTGTTGTTGGTCATGGCGATGTGCGACATAGCAGTATCGGGTGTTGCGCCGTGCCAATGTTCAATTTCGGGAGGACACCAGACATAGTCGCCGGCTCGCACAACGTGAGTGACACCGTCAGCGGTACCCACGAAGCCTTTTCCCGAGACGATCAACAGACGCTGTCCTGCCGGATGCGAATGCCAGAACGTGCGGGCTCCCGGTTCGAAAGTGACGACCGTGATGCCGTTGTGGCTGTATTGATCGGCGCTTGCAATGGGATCTTGACGGACTTTGCCCGTGAAGATTTTGGAAGAACCGACAACGGAGGGCTTGTCGCCGGCATGCTCAATGACATGACCGGCCGCAAGAGCACATTGAGCGGAAAATAGACCGGCAAAGACGGCAAGAAGAACTGTGGATTTGAACATGATTGGTTGCCTCCATCAGAGAAAATGCGAATTGGGAAGAATGTGATTCACATGCTAGGAACCGCATCTTTCGGAGGTATTTCAGTTTTCTTCCGTTCCTGCTCTGCAACCTTTCAGAAATGTTGCAGGGCTGCAAGAGTTTGTCGGACTCGGTTGCTATCATCGTTTCAAGCTTTTTTCGGACGAAGTATTTCTATGACCACACCGGCGCCTTTGATTTTGATCGTGGAAGATGAGGCGGAAATCGCTGAACTTCTCGAAGAAAACCTCCATGCTCTGGGCTTTGAAACGTGCGCGGTGCGTGATGGAGCGGGATTGTTCGACGCCCTGTCGCGACGCAAACCGAGCCTGATTTTGCTCGACATCATGCTGCCCGGTGAAGATGGGCTTTCTCTCTGCAAGCGATTGCGAGTTCCCGGATCTGGTTTTGAGACCGTGCCGATCATTTTTCTGAGTGCGTTGGGTGAATTGGCCGATCGTGTGGTGGGCCTTGAAATCGGAGCGGATGATTACCTTGCCAAGCCCTTTGAGATGCGCGAGTTGGTAGCTCGAATTCGGGCGCTTCTGCGGCGTTCTTCAATGTCCGGCATGTCGGAAACGCAACATACAACGATGCACGTTCCCGAAGAGGTTGCCGAGATCTGGAAATTCGGTCCCTGGCGCATCAATATGGCTGCGCACCATTTGATCGACGAAAACGATGTCGCTGTGGCGCTGAGCGCCAACGAATTCAAGCTCTTGAAGTACTTCTTGATGAATCCGCGTAGGGTTTTGACCCGGGACATGATTCTCGATCGGATGGGATCAAGGTCCGATACGTATGATCGCAGCATTGACGTTCAGATCAGCCGACTGCGTTCGAAGTTGCGTGACAGCGGACGCAACGCTTCGCTTATTTGCACTTTGCGAGGCGACGGCTACATGCTGGTTGTGCCTGTAAGCAAAGCAGAGGACTAAAGATGCGCTTTAAGGGATTGTTCAAATTCCTCGATTCGTTTTCAGGGCAGCTCCTGACGCTCATTATCGGCGGCATTGTGCTTTTCCAGGTCGCCAACTTTGCCGTGGTCTGCACCGTGCAGTGGCTGTATGTTCAGCAGGCCGAGCAAACGCGTGCGGAACACTTGGCCTCGTATTGGACGCTTCTGAATTCGATGCCGGCCGCGCAGCGTGACGCTACTTTGGCTCGAATGCGCGACGCGAATTCTTCGGGCTTTGTGAAAGAAACGCTTGGAATTTCGAATCAGGCCCCAGAATGGGGGCGAACGGACCACCATCTGACGCGCCAGCTTTCCTTAATACGCAGTGTGTTCGAGGATGCGGGCATGACGGCGCCTGCAATTGCCGTGCGTCGGATGGAACGAGAGGCCACGCTTCTGCCGCAGCATCTACCGAGTCTTGAAGTAGCAGTGGAATTGAGCGACGGATCGTGGCTACGGATTACAACGCCGCACGATGTAGATGATCGCGCCGTTGTCTGGTCGCAGCGACTGTTCGTTCTTCTGGAATCAGTAATTATGCTGTTGCTTGCCGTGGTCATGGTTCGTCGCTATACCCGACCGATTGAAAAACTGGGGTCAGCCGTTGAGATGTTCGGGCATCGTCCCGATCTGGTGGATCCTTTGCCGGAAGAGGGCGTGAAGGAAATTCGAAACGCTTCGCATTCGTTCAACCTCATGCGTGAGCAGGTGCTGGGGAATCTGGAGGAACGCAACCGCATGATTTCCGCAATGACGCATGATCTGAGAACGCCGCTTACCAAACTTCAGCTTCGTCTGGAAAGGGTTCAACCGCAGGAACTTCGGGAGAAGTTGCAGGCGACGACTGCTGAAATGAGTTCAATCATCGTGCAAGGGCTGGAATTTGCAAGGAGCTTGACCACCAACGAGAAACCGATTCGACTTGAACTCGTGTCGTTTCTGCAGAGTCTGGTCGACGATGCGACCGATGTGGGCGGCAAAGTTGCGTTGCAGTGCGAGGGAATCGGAGAAGAAGAGACGGTGGTTGTCAGCGCCAGAACGTTGTGCCTGCGCCGCTGCCTTGAGAACTTGATTTCAAACGCCAACAAATATGCCGGCGAAGCTAAGGTTGTTTTGCAAAAGGACGCCGAGGGCGTCGTCATTTCGGTTCTGGACAACGGACCGGGCATTCCTGAAGAAAAACTTGAAACTGTATTTGAGCCGTACTATCGACTTGAGTCTTCCCGAAACAGTATGACGGGTGGAACGGGTTTGGGACTGTGCATTGCTCGAAACATGGCTGCGCTCAACGGCGCGGAACTTACGTTGACAAACCGTGAAGAAGGCGGTTTGTGTGCTCAGGTGCGTTTTCTGAGGCGGTGAAAAAGAAAATAAAAAGAGAATAAAAACAAGGTATTGGAGTATATCCGGAAGAAAATAGGACAAAACGCACAAAAAATATTTGACAAAAGAGTCGGAGGCGATCATAATTCGCAACCTCGTTTGACGGGAAGCAAAAAATGAGTCGCGAACAACGACTCTTTTTTATCGCCCGAAAATGAGAAGAGCGAAAAGAAAATAAAATTTTTCGAAAAGCTCTTGACAAGACGAAATGAAGTTTTATAGAATTTCGATCTTGTCGCTGCTACGGCAGCAACGAAAAGTTCTTTAAAAACTAGGCAACGAACCGATAAGCGTGAGCGCGGTGAGAGAAAGCGAAAACTGCAAAGCAGTGGTCTCGAAAAACAAACGAGACAAAGCGATTTGTCCCGAGCTCATGGCTTAAAGCAAAGGAAGATTGAGAAGGCTACAAAAGAGCCTGATCAATTCCGGCGAGAGTAATGAGCAAACCGGTCCCTTTTCACGAAGGGGCGAAAAAAACAGAGATTGAACTGAAGAGTTTGATCCTGGCTCAGATTGAACGCTGGCGGCATGCTTTACACATGCAAGTCGAACGGCAGCATAGAGAGCTTGCTCTCTGATGGCGAGTGGCGAACGGGTGAGTAATACATCGGAACGTGTCCGTTTGTGGGGGACAACCACCCGAAAGGGTGGCTAATACCGCATAAGACCTGAGGGTGAAAGCCGGGGACCGCAAGGCCTGGCGCGAACGGAGCGGCCGATGACTGATTAGCTGGTTGGCGGGGTAAAGGCCCACCAAGGCGACGATCAGTAGCTGGTCTGAGAGGACGACCAGCCACACTGGAACTGAGACACGGTCCAGACTCCTACGGGAGGCAGCAGTGGGGAATTTTGGACAATGGGGGCAACCCTGATCCAGCCATGCCGCGTGCGGGAAGAAGGCCTTCGGGTTGTAAACCGCTTTTGTCAGGGACGAAAAGGTGCGGGTTAAGAGCTAGCACTGATGACGGTACCTGAAGAATAAGCACCGGCTAACTACGTGCCAGCAGCCGCGGTAATACGTAGGGTGCGAGCGTTAATCGGAATTACTGGGCGTAAAGCGTGCGCAGGCGGTTGGGTAAGACAGATGTGAAATCCCCGGGCTTAACCTGGGAACTGCATTTGTGACTGTCCGACTGGAGTATGTCAGAGGGGGGTGGAATTCCAAGTGTAGCAGTGAAATGCGTAGATATTTGGAAGAACACCGATGGCGAAGGCAGCC
>OGJU01000024.1_pt1 | contig 197117 bp, 134 predicted proteins | sample 1572251 | NCBI WGS metagenome assembly OGJU01 (sample SAMEA2582144, study PRJEB24529) | metagenome | biome: Human gut stool | place: China | collected 2011
AAGAAGGTGTAGACGTATCTATCACAGGTAACTCTACTAACCCGACTCGTTTCCAACACCCAGTTGCCGGTACTTACAAGAAAGAACGTGTTCTTGCTGGCAAACCTTATTTCTCAGTTGCTTCTGGTGGTGGTACAGGTCGTACTCTTCATCCGGATAACATGGCTGCCGGTCCTGCTTCTTATGGTATGACTGACACTATGGGTCGTATGCACTCTGACGCTCAGTTCGCTGGTTCTTCATCAGTTCCTGCTCACGTAGAAATGATGGGATTCCTGGGAATTGGTAACAACCCGATGGTAGGTTGTACAGTAGCTTGTGCGGTTGACGTAGCTCAGGCTTTAGCTAAGTAACTTAGATAATTACTATATATTAAATCCCTGTAACTGATAAGGTTATGGGGATTTCTTTTTTGTATACCTCTACACATGTATTCGTGACTTTCAGCATATATGAAAAATTATGAGTATATTCGTATATATGATATTTTAAAAAGAAATGATGATAAATATAATAAATGCCCTGAAAGCTAAATCAAACATGAGTGACAATTCCATAAACGAGTTGTTTACTCACAGCACATTATTGAAATTACCTAAAAAACACATATTAACCTCCTCCTTTCAAAAAGACAGAAATTTCTATTTCATGGAAAAAGGCATAGCACGCTCTTATTGCGTAATAAATGGCAAGGAAGCTACTTCGTGGTTCAGTATGGAAGGAGATATCGTTTTTTCTACGAATAATTTTTATGGTAACATAAAAGGATATGAATATGAAATCGTGCAATTATTGGAAAATTCTATTTTATATGCTATCCCGATTAAAGAATTAGAAGCACTCTATTTTAATAATATAGAGATAGCCAACTGGTCAAGAATTTTACATCAAGATGCGTTTATTGTGAATGAGAAACGCTTAATATCAAGGTTATATCAAACAGCAGAAGAAAGATATACAGAACTATTAGAAACACGTCCTGAACTTTTTCAACGTGTTAACCTTGGCTACATTGCTTCATACTTAGGAATTTCTCAAGTAACCTTATCCCATCTAAGAAATCGAATCAAATAGTATATTGGGGATGATTTCAACATATTATATGAATGTTTTTTTTAAAGTACTTTAAAAAAAAAGATATACCATAGTCGTAAATTTGCACTTTTAAATTAAGTGCAAAATGAATACTCAATCAAACTCTATCACACCAAGCCGTATCGTATGGGCGGATTTACTAAGACTTGTCGCTATTATCATGGTGATTTGCATCCATTGTTCGGACCCTTTTAATGTATCTCCGGAAGCTCGTTCAAATCCTGATTATAATCTATGGGGCAGTATATATGGAGCTTTTCTACGTCCATGCGTTCCACTTTTTGTAATGTTGACAGGCATGCTGTTGTTGCCTATACAACAAGATATGGAACAATTCTACAAAAAAAGGATGTTGCGAGTTATAGTTCCTTTTCTTATTTGGTCTTTATTGTATAACTTATTCCCCTTACTAACAGGAATCATGGGTTGGGATAACTCCATTCTTTCAAGAATGTTTGCTTATGCAGGAGAAAATCCTTCGCAATCATGGGAAAGTTGTCTATATAACATATACATGATACCATTTAATTTCAATGTATATACCATCCCATTATGGTATATCTATATGTTAATAGGTTTATACTTATACATGCCTTTCTTTTCCGCATGGGTTAAACAAGCAACAGATAAGCAAATAAAAATATTCCTTTTTATTTGGGGAATCACTCTTTTCCTACCTTATTGCAGTGAATACATATCTAGCTATATATGGGGAACTTGTGCGTGGAACAATTTTGGCACTTTATATTATTTTGCAGGTTTTAATGGCTATCTATTATTAGGCTATTACTTATACATGAAAAATACGCTCACAACCGGCAAGACAATAATGCTATCTGTTATTTTATTTGTCATTGGTTATGCCATAACTTATGTCGGCTTCAGAAACATGACATCTCAACCCCATATTTCAGAAGAGCAAATGGAGCTGTTTTTCCTTTACTGTTCTCCTAATGTTTTGTTGATGACAATGGCCATTTTCCTAATAGTACAAAAGATACAAATTCGTTCCCCCTATATCATATCTATTTTATCAAATATAACAAAATGTGGGTTAGGCATTTATATGATACACTATTTCATTGTAGGAATTGGCTACTTAATCATAGAAAAAATCAATATCCCAATAGCTCTCCAGATTCCTATCACTGGCATTCTTGTATTTATTTTATCTTGGGGAATTGTAGCCTTAATTTACAAATTTATGCCGAGATATGCTAAATGGATAATGGGATAAGGGAATAGATGAAGATTTATCCAAGAACCATTATATAGCTTCATTTGTTTATATGACAGATACCAAAAACATTATACAACAATGCTACTTACATTCTTAAATACGCTCGCTACTATCATCAGTGTTATCAGTTTGCTGATTGTAACTTATGGAGTACTCGTTGGCTTCGTAGCCTTCCTGCGCAATGAAATCAAACGGTTCAACGGTACTTATACCGTCAATAATATCCGGCAACTTAGAGCAGACTTCGGTAGCTACCTTTTACTGGGATTGGAATTTTTAATCGCTTCCGACATACTGAAAACTGTAGTTGACCCTACTTTAGATGAACTAGCGATCTTGGGTGGAGTAGTTGTGGTAAGAACTGTTCTTTCCGTATTTTTGAATAAAGAGATTAAAGAATTGGCTGAAGACGATTCTTCCAAGAAGATATAAGACAGGGCAACATAGCAAGTTCCTTCAGAGTCACGTGTTTTTTATTATCAAATATATCTATTTTTAGCTACCTTTGCAAAGGGAAATACTTATGTATATACTTCAAAAATAGAAACACGTCAGAAATATGGGAATTACACATCTATCTATTGAGCTTACACTTGATCTGATTGCGTTAATTATAGGAATCATCCTTATTATACGTGCTAAAGACAATTATCCGAAATTATATTGGGGAATTATAGCTACCGGCATCGGTATTATGTTTTCATGGGAAAATATCGGATGGCTGACAATTGTCACAGACACTCCGAAATACAACTTCACAGAATTGCTCAACATAGAGAAAATGCTCAAATGGTATGCTTTAGCAAATATTGTAGCCCTGTTCCCTATCGCTTCTTTATCGCCGGGCTATCTGAACCATTTCAGAATATTTACTTTTCTGTTATTACCTATCATTACGATAACTGTAGGAATCAGTTATTTAGGCTTCAATGGAAATATTACTCCCATCCACTCCATAGATGAAATTATTCCGAATATCCATCAAACAGATGTCAAGCTCAGGGTTTCCATATTCCTGTTATCCGTTTTTACCCCACTCATTCTTCTTATTTATCCTATGATGAATAACAAGACCTACCGCAGGATAAATAATAACATGTATCTATTCATCGGTTTTCTATTCGTATTTTTAGGGATATACATCTTGTTCACTCTAAATATCAATGAATTTGTTTTCAACCTGTTCGGCATTATGGCAATCGTTTTTACGGTCTTATTCTCCATACAATATTTACGTTATGAGAATCCGTTTTCGAACCATATAAACATGATTCATAATGGAAAGAATACGGAAAGCACTATCATGCTACAAGCTGGAAAGCCATCTCCTACTCCCCCGCTCTTCTCAACGATTGAAGCCTATCTTCAGGAACAGCATCCCTATACCGATCAACGGTATAACATAGAACTTTTAGCCAAGTCTCTGAATAAACAGGAACATGATATTTCTGCAGCAATCAAAAGTCAGGGCTTTACAGGTTTCCGGGAATACATTAATTATCTTCGACTGGAATATTTCAGACAACTAGCCGCCGAAAATCCAAAGAGTAATGTAAAAGAACTGATGTTTGCATGCGGTTTCACCTCCCGGGCAACTTTCTATCGTAACTTTTCAGAAAAGTATGGTGTATCACCTAGTAAATTCATTGATAATCAAAGAGTAGAACAATAATTTTCTTTTTTAAAAGCACAATTCTTAATAGTAAAAAGTGTCTCATTTCAGGAATGAGACACTTTTTATTTTTATAGCTAAAAGCAATCCGTTACTTTTGATGCAAAATAAAACTACGACGTTGGCATCATCAACAGATTAATCGAATACTAAGATAAATAGAATATGAATATTGACAATTGCAATCACACCGACACAGAAAAACATCAAGAAGAAAAGATCTTTTTATATACTACCATTACTGGAAACTTGCAACTAATCCATTTAGAACAGATTGGCTATTTCCGGTATAACTCCAAGAGTAAGCTATGGGAAGCTGTATTAAATAACAATCATACCCTGACACTCAAAAGAAATACAAACTCACAAAAGATATTGAGTCTGCATCCCTATCTTATCCAGATTAGCCAGTCACACATTATCAATATAAGCTATCTGGTTTCGATTGAAGACAACAATTGCATATTGCTTCCTCCATTTAATGAGATGGAACTTTTACAAGTAAGCAAGTCTTTTATGAAAAAGCTAAAAGAAAAATATCCATGTATCTGATTGTATATAGCTCATCTTTATGCTCTATGCAACACCAAGCAGTTCCACTTCGAAGATCAATGTCGAGTAGGCAGGAATAGAATCAAAAGATTTGATACCGTATCCCATTGCATAAGGAATATAAATAATCCATTTATCACCAACATGCATTTTCTGAAGTGCCACCTGCCACCCTTCTATTACATCACTAAGACGTAGGGCATCGGGACAAGTACGCTCATAAGAATTATCAAACACCTGGCCATCAATCAGACTTCCTTTGTAATGCACGGTAACAATGCTCCGTGCACCCGGAGAAATCGTACTTTCGCCAGTTTCCAAAACTTTGTAATAGATTCCACACGGCAACGCGAAAACACCTTCCTGAAAAGATAGTTTTTTCAGAAATCGCCGATTGGCCTCTTTGTATTCTTTCTTTTTCCCCATAAATAAATTGATTAAGAACTTGCAAAAATAATCAGAATAACAAAGGATTTAGCATAAAAACTGTATATTTGTTTGTTGAACTATAAAAAACTTCTCACTATGGGACAAACAAAGACTACACGTAGCATCAGTGCTACCGGACTATTCTTACTTATCATGATGACTGTGGGCCTATATTCATGCACACGCACTCAAAAAGACATCATTCCTTCTGCCGATTATGCACCGTATGTAAATGCGTATACGGGAGGAGTCATCTCGCAAAATTCGACCATACGTATAGAACTGACCCACGACCAACCCATGGTGGATATGAACAATGAGTTAAAAAGCAATCCGTTCAGTTTCTCACCTTCATTAAAGGGAAAAGCATATTGGGTTAGCAACAATACCATTGAATTTGTGCCCGAAGAAGGAACGCTGAAACCGGGAACACTTTACGAAGGAACTTTCCGGCTCGGAGACTTCATCGAAGTGGACAAAAAGCTGAAAGAGTTCAACTTCTCATTCCGTGTACAGGAACGTAACTTCACCCTGCAACTGGAATCATTACCGATTACAGCTACCCAACCGAATGAAATAAATATTAAAGGAGAGATACGTTTCAGCGACGTAGTGAAAAAGGAAGAGGTAGAAAAGATGCTGACTGCCAGTGACGGAAAAAAGAGTTATCCGGTGGAAGTCACCGCAACCGACAATCATACCCGGTATTTGTTTAGTATCAGACAAATCCCCAGAGAAGCTGATGATTACCCCTTGACTATCACAGCCAACGGCAACGCAGCCGGCATCGACCGTAAACAAAGCGAAGAAATACTGATACCGGCGAAAGATTGTTTCCGTTTCATGTCTGCCGAACGCATCGACCAACCGGAAAATGGAATCGAGATTGTTTTCTCCGCTCCCCTATCCACTACTCAAGATTTAAAAGGACTGATTGAGATCCCGGAAATCTCCTCATCGATCTTCCAAATCAGTGAGAACAGAGTTTTTATCTATTTCGAAGCAAACACACAGAACAAACTGACGTTGAATATCCATGAAGGAGTCAAAGACAGTCAAGGTAAAGCGTTGGGAACTTCTCATACGATCTCATTCAGTGAAGTAAGTCTGAAACCACAAGTGGAAATGTCTACTACCGCCGCTATCCTGCCCGATTCGAAAAGTCTGATTATTCCTTTCAGGGCTGTCAACCTGTATGCTGTGGATTTGAGCGTGATCCGCATTTTCGAGAACAATGTATTGATGTTTATGCAAACCAATTCACTGGCCTCAGCCAATGAGCTACGCCGTTCGGGAAGACTGGTTTATAAGAAAACGTTATGGCTTGCCAAAGATGCTTCCAAAGACATTCATCATTGGGGAGATTACTCGATAGACCTTGCCGGATTAATCCATCAGGAACCGGGTGCCATCTATCGTGTGATACTTTCATTCCGTCAGGAATACTCCGCTTATCCTTGTGGAGGGGTCGAGAATCAGGATATGAAATTCGCAGACAGCAGCACCTCCGACGGGCTGACCAAAGTAAGTGGAAGTGTCTTGTCCGAAGAAGATGAAGCAATCTGGAATACCCCCGAAGCTTACTATTATTACAATGGCGGAACAATGGACTGGAGTGTGTACCGATGGACGGAACGCGACAATCCCTGCCATCCGTCTTATTATATGAATTCAGACCGGGTAGCTGCCTGCAATGTTTTCGCTTCCAACCTGGGAATGATTGTTAAACGGAACTCACTGAATAAACTGTGGATCGCCGTTAGTAACATTTTGGATACAAAGCCGATAGGGAAAGCACAGGTAACAGCGTATAACTTCCAGTTACAACCCATAGGGAAAGGAGAAACCAATGGAGAAGGATTCGTTGAAATCACTCCGAACGGTGTGCCTTTCATTATCGTGGCAGAATCGGAAAAACAAAAGGCGTATGTGCGCGTTGTGGACGGTGAAGAACAGTCCGTCAGCAGATTCGACGTGGGAGGAAAAGATATTCAAAAGGGACTGAAAGGATTTATATATGGCGAAAGAGGGGTATGGCGCCCGGGAGACACGCTGCACATTTCCTTTATATTGGAAGACCGCGAAAAGAGAATCCCCGACAAGCACCCCGTAGCACTGGAGATTTACAATCCGAGAGGACAGTTCTACACGAAAATGATTTCAACACAAGGAATGAACGGATTCTATACATTCGACGTTCCGACACAGGCAACAGACCCGACCGGACTTTGGAATGCGTATATTAAGGTGGGAGGAACCACCTTCCACAAAGGTCTGCGTATCGAAACCATAAAGCCCAACCGCCTGAAAATAAATCTGGCATTGCCGAAGGTTCTTCAAGCCACGGACAAGGATTTCTATGCCCCACTCACTTCAACCTGGCTGACAGGAGCAACTGCCTCCAAACTGAAAGCCAAAGTAGAAATGTCTTTATCGAAAGTGAATACACAGTTTAAGAATTACGGACAATATATCTTTAACAATCCGGCTACGGATTTCACGACTATCAAAACAGATATATTTGACGGCACACTGGATGCAGAAGGAAAAGCAAACGTCATGCTGAAAGTTCCGACCGCAACGGAAGCGCCGGGTATGCTGAACGCCACTTTCACCACCCGCGTGTTCGAACCGGGAGGAGATGCCAGCATCTACACTCAAACAATTCCATTCTCACCATTCACCTCTTATGTCGGTATCAATCTGAACCAGCCAAAAGGCAAATATATTGAAACTGACAAAGATCATGTATTCGATATTGTAACTGTAAACACGCAGGGACAGTTAGTGAACAGTTCTAATCTGGAATACAAAATATACCGCATCGGCTGGAGTTGGTGGTGGGAAAACAGTGGTGAATCTTTCGGAACGTATATCAACAACAGTTCCATCACTCCTGTTGCCAGCGGCAATTTACAGACAAGAGGCGGAAAAGCATCTTTCAAATTCCGTATCGATTATCCGTCATGGGGACGCTACCTGGTTTACGTGAAAGATAAAGAGAGTGGACATGCCACCGGAGGTACAGTTTATGTTGACTGGCCGGAATGGCGGGGACGTTCGAGCAAGACTGATCCCAGCGGTATCAAGATGCTTGCTTTCTCACTGAACAAAGACTCTTATGAAATAGGAGAAACAGCCACAGCAATCATTCCTGCAGCAGCGGGAGGACGCGCACTGGTATCCATAGAAAACGGTTCTACCGTATTACGACAAGAATGGATAGAGGTTTCCAACGGAGGAGATACGAAATATACATTCAAGATTACACCGGAGATGACTCCGAATGTATATCTCCATATCAGTTTGTTACAGCCTCATGCGCAAACAGTCAATGACCTGCCCATCCGTATGTATGGCGTCGTTCCGGTATTCGTGACTAACAGTCAGACGGTATTACAACCGCAGATACAGATGCCGGAAGTGTTACGCCCGGAAACCAACTTCAATGTGACCGTCAGCGAAAAGACCGGAAAACCGATGACTTATACATTAGCTATTGTAGACGACGGTTTGCTGGATCTTACCAATTTCAAGACCCCGGACCCATGGAATGATTTCTATTCACGCGAAGCACTCGGCATCCGGACATGGGATATGTATGATAATGTATTGGGAGCTTCCGCCGGAAGTTACAGTTCACTTTTCAGTACGGGTGGAGACGCCACATTGAAACCTGCCGATGCAAAAGCAAACCGTTTCAAACCGGTAGTCAAGTTTATAGGTCCTTTCTATCTGGGAAAAGGTAAGAGCCAGACGCATACGCTGAAACTTCCGATGTATGTAGGTTCGGTACGTGCCATGGTGGTTGCCGGACAAGAGGGAGCGTACGGCAATGCGGAAAAAACGGCTTTCGTACGGACTCCGTTAATGATGTTGTCCACCTTGCCCCGTGTGCTTAGCATTCAGGAAGAAATCACCGTTCCGGTAAATATCTTTGCGATGGAAAATCAAGTGAAGAATGTAACCGTATCACTTCAGGCATCCGGTGGAGGAGTACAGATTGTAGGGGCCAACCAACAGTCGCTCAAATTTAGCCAACCGGGTGACCAGCTTGTGTTCTTTACCTTAAAAACAGGTAGTAAAACAGGAAAAGCTACCATCCATCTGACAGCCAATGGTGGCGGACAACAAACTAAAGAAACCATTGAAATAGAAGTACGCAACCCGAATCCGGTAGTAACCCTGCGCAACAGTCAATGGGTAGAAGCCGGACAAAGCAAAGAACTTTCATACAATCTAAGCAGTTCTTCTGCAAATAACCAGATAAAGCTGGAAGTATCACGCATACCTTCGGTTGACATCAGCCGCCGGTTCGACTTCTTATACAACTATCAGCACCATTGTACGGAACAGTTGACTTCCAAGGCTTTGCCTCTTCTGTTTGTCGGCCAATTCAAAACAATAGATAAGATAGAAGCCGAAAAGATAAAGACAAATGTACAGGAAGCTATCCGGCAGATTTATGGTCGTCAACTCCCCAATGGCGGATTTGTATATTGGCCGGGAAATGCTGTTGCCGACGAATGGATCAGTTCTTATGCAGGAATGTTCCTGACACTGGCACAAGAAAAAGGATACGCCGTTCATTCGAACGTATTGAACAAGTGGAAGCGTTTCCAACGTGCTGCCGCACAGAACTGGCGGATGCCGCAGGATGCAAGCGGCTGGCAACAATGGCAGTCGGAATTGCAACAGGCTTTCCGTTTATATACGCTTGCATTGGCAGGAGCACCGGAATATGGGGCCATGAACCGGATGAAAGAACAGGCAGGATTATCCATTCAGGCTAAATGGAGACTGGCAGCAACCTATGCACTGACCGGAAAGATGAAACCGGCTGAAGAACTGGTGTATAATGCAGAAACAACAGTAAGCCCCTACTCTTCCATGAATCAGATTTACGGTTCCTCCGACCGTGATGAAGCTATGATTCTGGAAACACTGATCCTGATGAACCGGGAACGGGATGCTTTGCAGCAGGCAAAAGTCGTTTCAAAGAATCTGTCACAAGAGGAGTGGTTCAGTACACAATCCACCGCTTTTGCTCTTATGGCAATGGGACGTCTGGCTGAAAAGCTGTCAGGTACATTGGATTTCGTATGGACATGGAACGACAAACAACAACCTGCCGTGAAATCGGCTAAAGCTGTGTTTGAAAAGGAAATCGCCACCACTCCCAAATCCGGTATGATTGCTGTGAAAAATCAAGGAAAAGGAGCGCTTAGCGTTGACCTTATCACACGCACACAGTTGTTGAACGATACATTACCGGCCATCAGCGACAATCTTCGTATGGATATAAGATATGCCAACCTGAACGGTACACCGATCTCTGTCAATGATATTATACAGGGAACTGACTTTATGGCTATCACCTCCATATCCAATATTAGCGGAACTTCCGATTACACCAATCTGGCACTGACGCATATCATACCGTCCGGTTGGGAAATATATAACGAAAGAATGGTTGCCCCCGAAACGGAAAGCGTAGCAGCCGATGGTTCCGGTAAGTCCGTCAGCAAATATAATTATCTGGATATACGCGATGACAGGGTATTTACTTATTTCAATTTGCGTCGTGGTGAAACGAAAGTGTTCACTGTCAGACTGCAAGCGACTTATGCAGGTAACTTTATTCTTCCTGCCGTTCAATGTGAAGCAATGTATGATGTAAACGTACAGGCACGCAGCAAAGCGGGAAGAACAACTGTCAGTCGATAAATTTCAGGCACGGATTACACGGATTACGCGGTTTTGGTTAACGAGTAGAACCGTGAAATCCGTGTAATCCGTGCCTAATTATTTCGTACCTAATCATTTATCAAAAAGATATGTCTCTTAGCTTTTAACATTTAAATGAATCCTATATATAAATTCTTCAAACGATTATCTGTTACTAAGAAAGTAATGACAATAAGCATTGCTCTTTTGATGATAGGATACATCTTTTGCCTTCCCCGGCAACTGTTTCATGTACCCTACTCTACCGTCGTGACTGATCGAAACGAAGAATTACTGGGAGCACGTATCGCTTCGGACGGTCAATGGCGGTTTCCTCCCCGAAAGACAACACCCGAGAAAATCAAACAATGCCTTATTACCTTTGAAGATAAACACTTTTACCACCATTGGGGAGTTAATCCGTTATCTACCGGAAGGGCACTCTATCAGAATTTAAAGAATAAACGTGTTGTAAGCGGAGGTAGTACCCTTACCATGCAGACCATCCGTCTCGCCCGAAACAAACCCAGAACTATCGGAGAGAAAGTCATTGAAATGATCTGGGCTACCCGTTTGGAGTTCCGGACTTCCAAAGAGGAAATCTTATCCATGTATGTCTCTCATGCACCATTCGGAGGAAATGTGGTAGGACTGGATGCTGCTGCCTGGCGTTACTTCGGTCATTCTGCCGAAGATTTATCATGGGCGGAATCAGCCATGCTGGCCGTCCTGCCCAATGCCCCCGCCATGATTCATCTATCCAAAGGACGAAAAACACTTCTTTCCAAACGCAACCGTCTATTGAAACAACTTTTTGAAGAAGAGATTATCGATGCGTCCACCTATGAACTGGCTATCAGCGAACCGTTACCCGACGAACCACATCCTCTTCCTCAAATAGCCCCACATCTGGTTACCCGCTTTTATCAGGAAAGAAACGGATTATATACCCGCTCAACCATCGATAAAGGAATACAAACCCATATAGAGAGTTTGGCGGAACGGTGGAGTAATGAATTTAATCGAAGTGATATCCGTAACCTGGCTATCCTAATTATAGACATTCCCGCCAATCAAGTGGTAGTATACTGCGGAAATGTACATTTCGACCGTAAACAAGGGGGGAATCAAGTAGACGTGATTCAAGCTCCTAGAAGTACAGGTAGTATTTTAAAACCCTTTCTCTATGGTGCCATGTTACAGGAGGGAAGTCTATTACCGCAAATGCTATTACCGGACGTACCCGTTAATATCAACGGCTTTACTCCACAAAACTTCAGCCTACAGTTTGAAGGAGCCGTCCCCGCTTCCGAAGCTCTTGCCCGCTCATTAAATATCCCGGCTGTCACCATGCTACAAAGATATGGAGTACCCAAATTTCATCACATGCTGCAACAAATGGGGTTCAAGACTATCAACCGATCAGCCTCCCATTATGGATTATCACTCATTTTAGGAGGTGCCGAAGCTACTCTATGGGATGTAACGAATGCTTATGCACAAATGGGACGAAGCCTCTCCAACAATCATTCCAACGATCTTCCCCAAGAAAAGGAAGTACAGATACTATTAGAAGCAGAAGAAAAGACTGTTTTGGAAAGAGATGATTCAAGAAAAGTTACTTCAGAAAAGACGATTTCGGAAAAGACAACTTCGGAAAGGATTATACCAAAAAGAACTATATCAGAAGAAGCTATTTCAAAAGAGGTTATTTCAGCAGGAGCAGCCTGGCTCACCCTTTCCGCCTTAATAGAAGTCAACCGACCTGAAGAGATTGACTGGAAATCAATCCCCTCGATGCAGACTATCGCATGGAAGACCGGAACCAGTTACGGATTCCGTGACGCTTGGGCCGTTGGCGTGACTCCCCGCTATGCAGTAGGCGTATGGGTAGGAAATGCAACCGGAGAGGGAAAACCTGGATTGGTCGGTGCACAAACGGCCGGTCCCGTATTATTCGATATATTCAATTATCTCCCATCTTCACCTTGGTTCGAACGTCCCAAAGGAATTTTCGTTGATGCAGAGATATGCCGTCAATCCGGTCATCTGAAAGGACGTTTCTGTGAAGAAACCGATACCGTACTGATCCTTCCCGTCGGATTACGGACAGAGGCTTGTCCTTACCATCATCTCGTCACACTATCCGCCGACGAAAGCCACCGCATCTATGAAAACTGTGCAAACACGGAACCTACCATTCAGAAATCATGGTTTGCCCTGCCTCCCGTATGGGAATGGTACTATAAACAGCATCATCCGGAATATAAACCGCTACCACCTTTCAAAGCCGGTTGCGGAGAAGATTCTTTCCAACCCATGCAGTTCATCTACCCTCCGATGAACGCCCACATCAAACTGCCCAAGCAATTGGACGGCAGCAAAGGCTTTATCACGGTGGAACTGGCACACAGCAATCCCAATGCCACTATCTTCTGGCATCTCGACGACACCTATCAGACACAGACACAGGATTTCCACAAAATTTCCCTGCAACCTGCTCCCGGCAAACATTCCCTGACGGCAGTAGACGGAGAAGGTAACACAGTTTCCACCACTTTCTTCATCGAATAAACATCTTATTTTATTATCTTTGCCGCATGAAACAGCCTTTAAAAGAAAACGGTGGACTACCGGCGTCTATCCTCTGGACACTTGCTATTGTGGCCGGTGTCTCGGTAGCCAACATCTATTATATTCAACCTCTATTAAATATGATACGCCATGAACTTGGCATATCAGAGTTCAGAACTAACCTGATTGCCATGGTCACGCAAATAGGCTATGCGGCAGGATTGCTGTTTATCACCCCTCTGGGAGATTTATATCAGCGTAAGAAAATCATCCTCGTCAACTTCACCGTTCTGATATTTTCCCTATTGACTATCGCCCTGACGCACAATTTTCATTTGATACTTATCGCTTCATTCCTCACGGGAGTTTGTTCGATGATTCCACAAATATTCATTCCGATAGCCGCCCAGTTTTCCCGTCCGGAAAATAAAGGCAGGAATGTAGGAATCGTCTTATCAGGATTACTGACCGGTATCCTGGCTTCACGCGTTGTCAGCGGATTTATCGGTGAACTGATTGGCTGGCGGGAAATGTATCACATCGCCGCAGGCATGATGCTTATCTGCGCCATTGTTGTACTAAAAGTCCTTCCCGACATTCAGACCAACTTTCAGGGAAAATATAGCGGCCTGATGAAATCCCTGTTAGCCTTAGTAAAAGAATATCCGCAACTACGCATTTATTCCATCCGGGCGGCATTAAACTTCGGCTCCCTCCTCGCCATGTGGTCCTGCCTGGCATTTAAGATGGGACAAGCCCCGTTCTTTGCCAACAGCGACGTCATTGGTATGCTGGGACTTTGCGGAGTGGCGGGAGCATTAACAGCCTCTTTTGTTGGAAGATATGTAAAACAAGTCGGGGTACGCCGCTTCAACTTTATCGGTTGCGGATTGATTCTCTTTGCCTGGTTACTGTTCCTCATCGGTGAAAACACTTTTATTGGTATCATTGCCGGAATCATCATCATTGACATAGGGATGCAATGCATCCAACTTAGTAACCAGACAAGTATCTTCGAACTGGACCCGCGCGCTTCGAACCGTATCAATACAGTTTTCATGACTACTTACTTTATTGGCGGTTCGATGGGAACATTTCTGGCGGGCAGCTTCTGGCAACTGTATGGTTGGCACGGAGTTATCGGTACCGGAGTCGTTTTAACCGGAATTTCTTTATTAATTACGACTTTCTACAAGAAGTGAGTCAACAAAACGGACGGTCAAACCGTTTATTACAATAAAAAAGCCAATGAAATACGGAGTTAACAGACAAATCTTACTTATCACAGCCGGCACGGTCTGGATTATAGCCGGTGCCAATATTCTGCGAATAGGAATTGTAACCTGGTTAAACACCTCCCAAGATTGGATGTTCAAAATAGGAGAAGCTACCGTCGTTTTCTTGTTATTCTTCGTTCTGGTGTTCAGAAGACTTTATTATAAACATACCCAGCGAATCGAACAAAAGAAAGAACACAGAAATTGCCCGTTCTCCTTTTTCGATGTGAAAAGTTGGATTACAATGATCTTCATGATTTCTCTGGGAATTACCATACGTAGCTTCCATCTTCTGCCCGAAACGTTCATTTCAGTTTTCTATACCGGATTATCCATTGCCCTCATCCTGACAGGGGTACTTTTCATCCGTTACTGGTGGATAAGGCGTAAGACTTTCGCTAATTGAGCCGGTCTTATACATATTCCAATCAAATACAAACTTATAATAATTTTTATTGCCTGACGTTTTGAAGCAAAAGATTTCATTCTTTTTTGTTGTATCTTTGCGCGGCTATAAACAAAACAGTAGCCGGAAAACAAATAAAAGGTTATAAGAATCAACATGAAGAAAGCCCCCTCTCCCCTTGTATCATTGATACCGATCATTGTACTGGTGTTATTATTGTTTGCCACTATCCGCACATTTGGCAGTGATGCCCTAAGCGGCGGAAGCCAAGTGTCACTACTCACCACTACAGCTATTTGTATCCTTATCGGTATGGTGTTTTATAAAATTCCCTGGAAAGATTATGAGCTCGCCATAACCAACAATATTGCCGGAGTGGCAACAGCCATTATTATTCTATTGATAATCGGTGCGTTGAGCGGGATCTGGATGATTAGTGGAGTAGTGCCTACGCTAATCTACTACGGGATGCAAATTATCCATCCCAGTTTCTTCCTGGCATCTACCTGCATCATCTGCGCATTGATTTCCGTTATGACCGGAAGTTCGTGGACTACCATTGCTACCATCGGTATCGCCCTGATGGGTATCGGAAAGGCGCAAGGTTTTGAAGACGGCTGGATTGCCGGAGCTATTATTTCAGGAGCATACTTCGGAGATAAAATATCTCCTTTATCCGAAACCACCATCCTGGCTTCTTCCATCACAGACACTCCCTTGTTCCGTCACATCCGTTACATGATGATTACTACGGTTCCATCTCTTGTCATTACGCTAATTATTTTCACCGTAGCAGGATTCTCTCATGATGCCAACAATACACAACACATCGCAGAAGTGGCAACAGCTCTGAATGAAAAGTTTCATATCACTCCGTGGCTGTTGATAGTTCCCGTAGCAACCGGCATATTGATAGCGAAGAAAGTGCCGTCTATCGTTACGCTGTTCCTGTCCACCCTGCTGGCTGCTGTTTTTGCTTTAATCTTTCAGCCGGATTTGTTGGAAGAAATTTCAGGAATTGCCGCTTCCGGATTCGATTCACTGTTTAAAGGACTGATGATGACTATCTACGGAGAGACAAATTTACACACGGATAATGCCGTTCTGACAGATTTAATTGCCACACGTGGCATGTCAGGAATGATGAATACGATTTGGCTGATACTATGTGCCATGTGTTTCGGCGGAGCAATGACAGCAAGCGGCATGGTGGGAAGTATCACTTCCATCTTTGTGCGCTTTATGAAGAAAACAGTCAGCGTGGTCAGTGCGACGGTTTGTTCCGGTCTGTTTCTTAATCTGACCACTGCCGACCAATATATCAGTATTATTCTGACGGGAAATATGTTTCGCGATATTTATGCCAAGAAAGGGTATGAAAGTTGCTTACTAAGCCGTACCACGGAAGATGCAGTAACCGTTACATCCGTATTGATCCCGTGGAACAGCTGTGGAATGACTCAAGCCACCATCTTGAGTGTACCCACACTTGTGTATCTCCCTTATTGTTTTTTCAACATTATCAGTCCCTTAATGAGTATCACCGTGGCAGCCATCGGATATAAAATTGCACGACGCTCGTGAACAATCTGGCATACACTTTGTTTTTGCAATAAACGAACAACATATTAAACCTAAACAAAAAAAAGTTATGAAAAAGTTTATTGCATTAGTAGCATTAGTATTAGTGAGTGCAAGCACAATGATGTATGCACAAGAAAGTAACGCAGCAGCACGCCGCGCAGACAGAAAAGCAGAAAGAGATGCAGAGAGAGCAAAACTCCGTGCCGAAGAAGAGGTGCAGGACATGGTAGCCTACCAACAAGCTGTACAGGCTTTGAAAAACAAGCAATTTGTTCTGGAAGCTAATCAGGTTATTTTCCGCAACGGTATGAGCGCTTTCGTTACTTCAAACACCAATTTCGTTTTGATGAACGGCAACAGAGCTACCGTACAGACTGCTTTCAACACTCCTTACCCTGGTCCTAACGGAATCGGTGGTGTGACAGTAGATGGTAATTCTTCGGATATGAAGATGAATATCGACAAAAAAGGAAATGTGAACTGTTCATTCAGTGTTCAGGGTATCGGCATCTCCGCTCAAGTATTTATTAATATGAGCAGTGGAAACAATACAGCTTCGGTTAGTATCAGCCCGAACTTCAGCAACAACAACCTGACATTGAACGGAAATATCGTTCCGCTTGACCAGTCAAATATCTTCAAGGGACGTTCCTGGTAATCCGGATACAAGAATCTTATCATAACTCCGCTACAAATCACGCAAAATGCGTACATTTGTAGCGGAGTTTTTTTTATTCAGTATGGCTTATGAGAGAATTTATCATTGCAGACAATCAGGATATCAGTAAGGCAGGAATGATGTTCCTGTTGAGTAAACAAAAGGAGGTATCCCTCCTTTTAGAAGCTGACAACAAGGCTGAACTGATTCAGCAGTTACGATTGTATCCGCAAGCAGTGATTATTCTGGATTATACTTTGTTCAATTTTGCGGGGGCAGATGAATTGATTGTCTTGCAGGAAAGATTCAAGGAAGCCGACTGGATTCTATTCTCTGACGAACTAAGCCTGAACTTTCTCCGCCAAGTATTATTCAGCAGCATGGCTTTCGGGGTAGTGATGAAAGATAACTCAAAAGAAGAAATCATGACTGCCATTCAATGCACCACCCGCAAACAACGGTATATTTGCAATCATGTCAGCAATCTGCTGCTTTCAGGAGCTTCTTCTCCGCTGGCAGCGTCAAGCATGGACGACCATTTGCTGACGCAGACAGAAAAGAATATCCTAAAAGAAATTGCATTAGGGAAAACAACGAAAGAGATTGCAGCAGAGAAAAATCTTAGTTTCCATACGATCAACAGCCATCGTAAGAATATCTTTCGTAAATTGGGAGTGAATAATGTGCACGAGGCTACTAAATATGCGATGAGGGCAGGGATTGTGGATTTAGCCGAATACTATATCTGATTATACGCTTTACTTCAAGCCATTTTGTTTCAAAAGTTGTTCTATTTCCTTGTCTGATATAGAAGCCCTGTCTGCTTTATCATAAATATAGAGAAGATTCAAAATTGCATCTTGCTGGGAAACAACCAGAGTGAAAGTGATTACTCTTGCACCTCCGCTTTTTCCTTTCCCTTTCGCAGTAATTTTCATGCGGACTTTGCGCAAGCCATGACCTAAATCGGTACCTAATTGTGGATTGCGGGATAACTCATCAAGAAGTTTCAAATAATCTTCTTTAAATGAGGCATAATGTTTCGCTAACCGTTTTGCCTCCTTATCAAAAGAGGCAGAGCTTTCTATACTATAATTCATCAAGGAGTTCATAAGCAGATCTCGTCCTTCCAGCCTTTACATCTTTCAGTCCTGCATCAATCCCTGCAAGAATCTCCTCTTTTGTGATTTCTTCCATTTCTTTTTCTGCTTCCATTTTCTTAAGTCGTTTCAAATAGTTCTTCACCCGATTGAGCATCTCTTTGTCATTCAAACTCAGGAGTTCCTCCACCAAGTCCATTTTCAGACTTTTCAATTCCATCGTTGTCATAAGCAATCCTCCTTTATTTATTATTCTACGAAACAAAAGTAGTGAAAATTATCCTGATTATCGAATCCTCACCTTTCAAAATAAACTATTTAACAGATGATTTCTCCGCTTCCCACGCAAACTTTCGCCTCTTCATCATAAATCACCCCAAACTGTCCCGGAGCAATGCCTTGCAGCTTTTCAGAGGACAAAATGTGGAATTGCTTCTCCCCTTCCTGTATCAGTTTTCCTTTGGTAAAGTCGGGAGTGTGACGAATCTTGAAAGTGATGTCTATCTCTTTCTCCTGCCCTTTCCAGGGATTATCAGTAATGAAATGGAAATCATGCATCCGGAATTCATTGCCGTACTGTGTTTCCACACCGTAACCGCGGGACACATAGATTGTATTTTCTTCAATATCCTTCTTGACTACGAACCAGGGACCACCACTCAATCCAAGCCCTTTGCGCTGGCCGATTGTATGAAACCAATAGCCGCGATGTGTACCCAATTTCTTTCCGGTTTCCAATTCAATAATCGCCCCTTCCTTTTCTCCTAAAAAGCGACGGACAAAATCATTGTAGTTTATCTTCCCGAGAAAACAGATACCCTGACTATCTTTCCTTCTGGCACTCGGCAATCCGGCTTTATTGGCAATCTCACGGACTTCCTGTTTCATCAAACCTCCAATGGGAAACATGAGTTTGGAAACTTGCAGGTAATCAATCTGTGCGAGAAAGTCCGTCTGGTCTTTCACAGGGTCTTTCGCTGTGCCCAACCAAGTTTTACCGTTGCGTTGCAAGGTGGTGGCATAATGACCGGTTGCCGTAAAGTCGAAGTCTTTCCCTACACGCTGCTCAAAGCAACCGAATTTGATAAGCTTATTACACATCACATCCGGATTAGGCGTCAGTCCCTGCCGGATTTTATCAATGGCATAGGCCGCTACATTCTCCCAATACTCCTGATGCAAATCCACCACCTCCAAAGACAGACCGTACTTACGTGCCGTAGCGGTAGATAATTCAATATCTTCCTCTGCCGAACAGTCCATATATTCCGCTCCGTCCATGCCTATCTTAATATAAAAAAGAGTGGGCTTATATCCTTGCTCACAAAGGAGATGTACAACAACCGAACTGTCGACACCTCCTGATAATAATGCAGCTATATCCATGAATAATGATTCGTCTATTAATAACGTTCTATATGTAAGCTAATACCTATTAAAAAATTCTATGCTACAAAGATAAGGCAAGAATCTCTAACAGCCAATCACATATTGAAGGCATTTTTATACCATAAATGTGGTAGATAAGCAAAGTATTTCCTACATTTGCACAGTAAAAAGCTTTTTATGATGACGAAATTAAGAAAGATAATCCTCATACCTGCCCTGAGCATCGTATTTATCAGTGGCTTTTTCTCCTGTGGTGTCGACCGCTGGCCGGAGTATGCCCATCAGACCGCACTGGATACATGGATGCTCGACATCATGCAACAGAACTATCTGTGGTATCAAGATCTACCTTCCTACGATGATGTGAATCTATTTTTGGATCCTGCCGCGTTTTTGTCTAAAGTGAAATCGAAAAGCGATAGTTACTCATTTGTAGACTCTGTGATGGAAACTCCACTGCCTACCTATGGATTTGACTATTCCTTGGTTCGAAGCATAGATATTGATACAGCGTATAACGCATTAATCACTTATGTCATTCCCGGTTCACCGGCAGAAGCAGCCGGATTGGAACGTGGTGACTGGATTATGAAAGTCGATACTTCTTACATCAGCAAAAAATATGAGACTCAATTACTGCAAGGGACAATAGCCCGGAATTTAGTGATGGGAGAATGGAAAGAAGTTCCTGTGATAGATGAGGAAGAAGATAAAACCAAAGCTGATACGGAAGGAGAAGGAGAAAGCGGAGAAGACGAAATCGAATATGTTTACAAGGTAGTGCCTAACGGTATCACAAAAAAACTGCCTGCAGCACAAGTCGTCGAAGACAATCCGATACATACAACAAAGATACTTCCGGCAACAGAAAACAATAATGAAATCAAAGTTGGTTATCTCATGTACAACAGCTTCACTGCCGGAACAAAAGCTGATCCGGAAAAGTACAATAACGAACTGCGTCGCGTCTCACAAGAATTCAAGACAGCAGGTGTGAAATATGTCATACTTGACCTACGTTACAATTCCGGCGGTTCATTGGATTGCGTTCAGTTACTGGGTACAATTCTAGCTTCAGAAGAACGGGTTGAACAGAATGAACCAATGGCTTATCTTGAATATAATGATAAAAACAAAGATAAGGATGCTACCATCAACTTTGATCGTGAAGTATTAAAGGGGGGAACCAACTTAAATCTACCCGGCCTGTTTGTTATCACAAGCAGTACGACAACCGGAGCACCGGAAATGTTAATCAGAAGTCTTTATCTGAAAGACAGCTATCCCGTCGTAGCCATTGGTGGTGCTACCAAAGGACAAAATGTAGCAACAGAGCAATTCATTAACGAGGAGTTTCTATGGTCGGTTAACCCCGTAGTGTGCACTGTTTACGATTCCAATCACGATACTTACGGTTCTATTTCACCAGCTACAGATCTTAAAATCAGCGAAACGACTATTAATGGAATTACCAATTACAGCGAATTCCTGCCATTCGGTAACAAAGATGAAAGACTTTTAAAAGTAGCCATCGGAGTTATAGAAGGCACCTATCCACCGAAAAAAGAGGAAGACACAGAAGAAACCACCAAAGCAACATTCAAGATTGAGAAAAGTGTTATTAGTCCCGCAAGTAGACGGTTTGTCGGTGGCGGCGGTCTAAAGATTAAATAGAAGCAAAGCAAGAACCAAATAGAATGAAGAGAGTGTGTCAAAACGCAGATTAACGCATCATTAACAAAAGAATCCCATTATTCCACCTTTTCAAAACAGACCGTCTGATTCTACTAAACAAAGCGTCGGTTTACATCTAACAAAGCATCGGTTTACACTTAACAGAGCGTATGATTTACCCTGATAAAACACCTGATTTACCATCCCCCGGCAGCTAAAGAGTCTTTAGCCCCGGGCTTACAACCGCTACAAGCCGGGGTGAGATTCTCCGTCACCGCAGCATACAACAAAAAAGGAGAAAGCTTTCGCCTCCTCCTTCTATCGTAGTTTAACCTCAATCTATTTTATGATTCTGTATCCAAAGATACGACATTGAAAAGCCAAAGTCAAGCATTCCCGGATTTATTTCTTGAAAAACTTATCGAAGAATAGAATCTGATAATCAATAGAATTACTCCAATACGTTCCGTTATGTGCACCCGGACGAGTTATAAAATCATGATCGATCTTTCTTTCCAACAGAGCGTTATGCAAATCCTTATTCACATTCAGGAAGAAATCTCCTTCTCCACAATCGAAAATGATAGCCAGATCACCATTCTCTATCTTATCAATCTGCGTGATAACAGTGTGATTATTCCAGACTTCTTTATTCGTTTCATATTCTCCCAACTGCTTAGGCATCTCCCAGTTTTTCGGGAACGGGCGGATATCCAGTCCTCCACTGGTACTTCCACTGGCACCAAACGTATCTTTATGACGGATCGCATTCCACATCGCTCCGTGTCCACCCATACTTAATCCGGTGATGGCACGTCCTTTTCTGTCGGCAATCGTCTTGTAATGTTCGTCGATATACTTCACCAATTCCGATGAAATAAAAGTTTCATAACGATAAGACGGATTGAGCGGACTATCCCAGTACCAGCTATTCTTTCCGTCCGGACAAACGAATATAATTCCTTTTTCGTCCGCAATTTGAGGAAGATTCGGTTTAATTCCAATCCATGTTTTAGCATTTCCACCGTAACCGTGCAACAAATAAATGGCGGGACAAGCTACCGCTTTCTTCCCCAGCGCAGCATCCGGCGTTACCACCACCACTTGCACATCCTTATTCATGGAAGGACTTTTAATTAATAAAGTATCTACTTTGGCAGCAAACGAAGGAGCCACCCATACTAAAAGAAGAGCAATTAATAGAAGTTTTTTCTTTTTCATTGTGTGTTATATAGTTAGATATAGTTATTCCTCTGCTACTGCGGAGGGATCAAATTTAGAAACCGGCATTTCAAAGTTTTTATGACACTGCTTACAAATATAATTCCAGTGGTTGTCTCCCGGAGGAATAACCATCAATGCCGAAAGTACGGCAGCACCCATCGCACGCCATCGCTTTCCTTTCCTCAAAACCAACCGGATATCCGACGAACCGCAATACGGACAAAGCGTCAACTCTTCCGGCCAACTATCGTTATCTCTCAATACTTGAACAGCTTTATCATAGTCTTCATCTACCACCAGTATATCCACCCCCGCTATACTGCTCACACAACTTTTATACAAAGTAGAGAAGTTCTCATTGTGCAGAATAGACTCAATACCTTCATTCTCCAATGCCCCTTGAAGGATATGTGCCTTCATTGCATCATTACAAGTTATCAGTTTTACAGTCTTCATTAGGAATCTGTTTTTAATATGTCCCACAAAAATAAGATATAAAAATGAAATGAGAAACAAAATCCGGCTAACTTTATCAGGAAGTAAAACGAACCAAATAAGAAGTGATTCTATTTTTATTCACGGAAGGTATCATTCTTTAATACTTTTTTCGTACTTTCGCAGCAATAATTCGCAATCACATGAAAAGACTGTTGACATTGCTACTATTTTCAAACCTTCTGCTTTCCCTGTTACAGGCACAACCTGTACATCAAATTAAGGGAACGGTCATTGAGAAAAACAGCCGTCAGCCATTAGAGTTCATTAACGTAATGGTTCTCGGGCTGAACAAAGGTGGCGTCACCAATGCAGAAGGCCATTTCACCATCGAACAAGTGCCTCCCGGCATCTACCGCCTGCAAGCAACTGCCATCGGCTACAAGAGTGTCACCACTCCCGAATATATTGTATCTACCAAAGATCTGAACATCTCAATAGAGATGGAAGAAAACCTGACCGAACTCGCAGGAGTAACCGTCACCGCTTCTCCTTTCCGACGTGATTTGGAAAGCCCCGTCAGCCTGCGCATCATCGGATTGCAGGAAATAGAAAAAAGTCCGGGAGCCAATCGGGACATTTCACGCATTGTACAGTCTTATCCGGGAGTTGCCTTCTCGCCGATTGGATACCGCAACGACTTGATTGTGCGCGGTGGTTCTCCTTCTGAAAACCGTTTCTACCTGGATGGAGTGGAGATTCCCAATATCAATCACTTCAGTACGCAAGGAGCCTCCGGTGGTCCGGTGGGAATCCTCAATGCCGACCTGATACGTGAAGTCAATTTCTACACCGGTGCCTTCCCCACTGATAGAGGAAACGCACTTAGTTCCGTTCTTGATTTCAAGTTGCGCGACGGAGATATGGAGCACAACTCTGTAAAGGCTACCCTCGGAGCATCCGAAGTCTCGCTCGCCTCCAACGGGCATATCGGGAAAAAGACCTCTTATCTGGTATCTGTACGTCAATCTTATCTGCAATTCCTGTTTGATATGCTCGACCTCCCTTTCCTGCCGACTTTCACTGATGCGCAGTTCAAATTGAAAACCCGGTTTAACGAACAGAACGAGTTGACAGTGCTGGGACTCGGAGGAATCGACAATATGCGATTGAACACGAAAGCGGATAGCGAAGACAATGAATACATCCTTAGTTACCTGCCGAAAATCAAGCAGGAGACATTTACATTGGGAGCCGTTTATCGTCATTATGCAGGCGCACATGTGCAGTCGGTGGTAGTCAGTCACAGCTATCTGAACAACCGCAACACCAAATACCGTGAGAATGATGAAAGTATTCCGGAGAATCTGATGCTCCGCCTCCGTTCTACCGAACAAGAGACAAAGTTCCGTTTCGAAAACAATTCTTCTTTCCGCAACTGGAAGGTCAACCTCGGAGTGAACCTGGATTACAGCCAATATACCAACACTACCTTTCAAAAGGCATATACCAATCAGGCACAAACGTTTGATTACCATACCTATTTGGGAATGATGCGCTGGGGACTTTTCGGCACTATCAGCTACTCTTCGATGGACGAACGCTTCACTGCTTCTCTGGGATTGAGAGCGGATGCCAACAATTATTCATCGGCGATGAAATCACTCTCCGACCAGCTTTCACCGCGCATATCGCTTTCCTATCAACTTGCCGATCACTGGTTTTTAAGCGGAAATGCAGGACTTTATTACCAGTTGCCTCCTTACACGGCTCTCGGTTTTAAGGATAATAACGGAACGTATGTCAACAAATACAATCTCCGCTATATGAAAGTCAGCCAGGAAAGTCTGGGTATCAGTTGGCGCAAAGGAGATACTTTCGAAGTTTCCGTGGAAGGATTCTACAAAGATTATGATAAAATTCCGCTCTCCGTTGTGGATGGCATTCCTCTCACCTGCAAAGGGAATGACTACGGGGTGATTGGCAACGAATTGCTGACCTCCACCGCCCAGGGACGTTCGTATGGTGCGGAGATTCTGGTGAAATGGCTGATCGCCAAGAAACTGAATCTGGCTTCTTCCTTTACCTTATTTAAAAGCGAATACCGCAACGACAAAGAGAGTGAATACATTGCATCCGCATGGGACAACCGGTATATCTTCAACTTACGGGGAACCTACAATCTGCCGCGCCAATGGAGTGTCGGGATGAAAGTCAGTTGCATCGGCGGTGCTCCTTATACGCCTTATGATGAAGAAAAGTCATCTCTGGTATCTGCCTGGGATGCACAAGGTAAAGCATATTACGACTATTCTAACTATAATAAAGAACGTCTTCCGGCCTTTGCACAGGTAGACCTCCGTATCGACAAGACATTTTATCTGAAACATTGTATGCTGGGATTCTATCTTGATTTGCAAAATATCACGGTAAGCAAACTGAAACAGCAGGATGTACTGATGAGCACCGGTATCATTGAAAATCCGGACGCTCCTGCCGACAGCCAACACTATAAAATGAAACGCCTCAAACAATCGAGCGGGACATTGCTCCCCACATTAGGAATAACATTTGAGTATTAATTTATGCATAAAACTGTAAACTAGAAAAGAGTATGAAAAGAGAAATCGCTATGATTGCCTTCGTATTGTTAGGCATGGGTATGACAGCTTCTGCACAATTCGGCAAGAAGATTAATTTGGGAAAAGCGTTACAAGCCGGTAAAGACGTAGTATCAGCCGTTACTTTATCTGATGCGGACATCGCCAACATGAGTAAGGAGTATATGGTATGGATGGATGCTCATAATCCATTGACCAAACCTGATTCCGAATATGGCAAACGTCTGGAGAAGTTGACGGGACACATCAAAGAAGTGGACGGACTGAAACTTAACTTTGGTGTATATGAAGTGGTAGACGTAAATGCTTTCGCTTGTGGCGACGGTAGTGTACGTATTTGCGCCGGTCTGATGGACGTGATGACGGATGAAGAAGTGATGGCAGTAGTAGGACATGAGATTGGCCACGTAGTTCACACTGACTCTAAAGACGCTATGAAAAATGCCTACCTACGATCAGCTGTGAAAAACGCGGCAGGTGCAGCCAACGAAAAAGTAGCCAAACTGACAGACTCCGAACTGGGAGCTATGGCAGAAGCCCTTGCTGGTGCACAATTCTCACAAAAGCAAGAAAATGAAGCCGACGATTACGGGGTTGAATTCTGCGTAAAAAACGGCATCGACCCTTATGCAATGGCAAATGCCTTGAGTAAATTGGCAGAACTTGCAAAAGATGCTCCTAAAGCATCCTATGCACAAAGAATGTTCTCTTCACATCCGGACACTCAGAAGCGCATTGAACGTACAAAAGCCAAAGCTGACAGCTACGCCAAGAATTAAAGAGTTATCTGATATATAAGGGAGAATTCAAAACTTCCTGTTGATATTTTTATTAAGGCACGGATTACACGGATTAACACGGTTCTTATTTAATTGAAACCGTGAAATCCGTGTAATCCGTGCCTTATATTATTATGAATACACAAAAAGACAACACGATTATTAAATTTTCATTAATATATTACATAGATTTTGCATAGTGTCGTGATTTCATGTAATTTCGACCCTATAACCATTTTAATCCATTTATGGAATTTCTTATCATACTTTTCTTACTTGTACTGAATGGCATTTTTGCCATGTATGAAATTGCGCTGGTATCATCCAGCAAAGCACGTCTTGAAACACTTGTCGCAAAAGGTAACAAATCAGCCCGCGGAGTTTTGAAACAATTGGAAGAACCGGAAAAGTTCTTATCTACCATTCAGATTGGTATCACTTTGATCGGTATCGTATCCGGTGCGTATGGCGGTGTGGCAATTGCTGACGACCTCGTTCCTTTCTTTTCTCTCATTCCGGGCGCAGAAGCTTATGCACGCAACCTGGCAATGATTACTACCGTAGCAATCATTACCTATCTTTCTCTGATTATCGGAGAGCTAGTACCCAAATCTATCGCTCTTAGTAATCCGGAGCGGTACGCCACTTTGTTCAGCCCGGTCATGATTCTGCTGACAAAGGTTTCTTATCCTTTTGTATGGTTGCTGAGTGTCTCTACCCGGCTACTGAATAAACTGATCGGTTTGAAAAGCGAAGAACGCCCCATGACGCAGGAGGAAATCAAAATGATTCTCCACCAAAGTTCGGAACAGGGTGTGATTGACAAAGAGGAAACGGAAATGATACGTGATGTATTCCGCTTCTCCGACAAACGGGCTAACGAACTGATGACGCATCGCAGAGATCTCATTATCCTTCACCCTGATGATACGCAGGAAAAGGTGATGAAGACAATCGAAGAAGAACATTATAGTAAATATCTGTTGGTGGACGAACGGAAAGATGAGATTATCGGCGTGGTTTCCGTAAAGGATATTATCCTGATGGTAGGCAGTAAAAAGCTGTTTAACTTACGCGAAATAGCCCGTCCTCCCCTCTTTATTCCGGAAAGTTTATATGCAAATAAAGTTTTAGAGCTATTTAAGAAGAACAAAAACAAGTTCGGAGTTGTTGTTAACGAGTATGGCAGCACAGAAGGCATTATCACACTGCACGACCTGACCGAAAGTATCTTCGGAGATATCCTTGAAGAGGATGAAATGGAAGAAGAAGAAATCGTCACAAGGCAGGATGGTTCGATGCTGGTGGAAGCTTCAATGAACATCGACGACTTCATGGAGGAAATGGGTATTTTATCCTATGAAGATCTGGAATCGGAAGACTTCACCACTCTGGGTGGATTAGCCATGTTCCTGATTGGCCGTATCCCGAAAGCGGGAGACATCTTCACCTACAAGAATTTGCAATTCGAAGTGGTGGACATGGACCGCGGACGAGTAGACAAACTGCTTGTCATCAAACGGGACGAGGAACAGGAATAGAATAGCAAAAACGAGCAATAGCTCACTATATTTATATTAACTTAAAGCACTTAACGATGAAAAAAGTAATTATGTTAGCAGCAGTCGTAGCTGCTTTGGCATCATGCCAATCAAAAGCAAACAAAGCCGCAGAGGCTCAAGCAGACAGTCTAGCTCTTGCTATGACTCCGATTACCGAACTGACTGAAGTTTATGAAGGTACTCTTCCTGCTGCCGACGGTCCGGGTATTGACTATGTACTAACCTTGAACGCTGCAACTGACGGTGTAGATACTGCGTATACACTGGATATGACTTACCTCGATGCTGAAGGTCAAGGACAAAACAAGACTTTCACTTCAAAAGGAAAACAGCAGACTGTACACAAGGTAGTGAACAAAAAACCTGTGACTGCTGTTAAGTTAACTCCGAAGGATGGTGAAGCTCCGATGTATTTCGTGATTGTAAATGACACCACTCTTCGTCTGGTGAACGATAGCTTGCAAGAAGCTGTCAGCGATCTGAATTATGACATTATCAAGGTAAAACAATAAAATAAACCTAACCCTAACCAGTAAAAAAGCTCTGCACAGAACCTTCGTTCTTGCAGAGCTTTTCGTTTTTTAGCTTATAATCTATACTAATCTAATTATTCACTTTATGAGTTCTACCGATACTTTGATATTACCGTATTCATAAGCCCGGTAATACGGTTATCCCAATACCCCGTGTCCTTCTTGCAGACGTTTCAGCCTCAACAAGGCTTCGATATAATAATAATCTGCATAAATAATAGAAGCATCTATCTCGGAATGAGCCGGCCAGTGTCCTACACTATGCAACAGGAATGACGGTTTGCTTTTGCCACTCTGATAACTGTCAGAGTTCAGGCTTGCCAGCATTTCAATAGCTGCATCTTTATAACGTTTTCCGGTTCCGTTCGGGAGGTAAGTGGATAGTTCAAGTAAAGCAGAGGCCACCACTGCCGCAGCCGAAGCATCACGGGGAGCATCCGGTATTCCCGGTGCACTGAAATCCCAATAAGGCACTTTATCTTCCGGCAGGCGTTCGAGATAGACATCTGTCACTTTCTGTGCGAAATCAAGATACTTAGGATCTTTCGTCTCCCGATAGACTACAGTATATCCGTAGATTGCCCATGCCTGACCACGCGCCCACATGGTACTGTCTGCATAGCCCTGATGGGTTACTCCTTTTATCAGATTACCTGTGATGGTATCATAGACTGCTACATGGTAGGATGTATAATCGGGACGGAACTGACATTTCATTGTTTTGTCAGCATGAGAAACAGCAACATCATACAAATAAGGATTTCCTCCATTCTTCGCTGCCCAGAAAAGCATTTCGAGATTAATCATGTTATCCATGATTGTGTTGTGAGGCCAGTTGCGTGGTTCCACTTCACGAGGCCATGAAAGCATTGTTCCTACCACCGGATTGAATAAAGTAGCCAGCGAATCGGCCGTATCCAAAATCACTTTCTTATAAGCAGGATCTTTCGTCAAGCGATAGCCGTTTCCATAACTGCAGAATACGAGGAATCCCAAATCATGGTCATAAGCCGGTATTTGAGAAAGGAACTCCAATGAGTTCGTAAACTTCTTCGCTTCTTCCAGAATGTGCTTATCCTGTGTATATTCGTAATCATACCAGAGCACACCCGGCCAGAAACCGGCACACCATTCTTCTTTCGTTGCCTTACGACAGTTCCAGTGGTGTTCGTCAGCCATAATGTTACGTGGCATCATCGTATAGTCAATGCCGGAATCTGTTTTCAGTTCCGTAAGCGTACGTTGTGTCTGCTCTGCACAGTAGTCTAATGCCTTATTCACATCCAATGTGCCGGAAGGCTTGTGAGTGCACATACAAAAACCTAACATCACAGCCAGACCTACTACAATCTTTTTCATCTTAGTTCAATATATTCGCGTTAATTCTTAATCTTTATTTCTCTTTGTCAGTTACTTGAGCGGTCAGTTACTTAGTCACTCCATCAGTTACTTAATCATCCGGAACCAGTCTACATCTGCCCATCCACGATTACCCTCATTCGGAGTTACGCAAAATACTCCAACTTTGGCTCCAATCCATTTGCCTTGTCGGGCTGTGAAAGGCTCTCCCACTGTCGTGTATTTCTTTCCGTCCAGACTATAAGCGAATGTACAAACGGCTCCTTTACGAACCTTTACTTGCAAGTAAACTGTTTGCCACTCGTTATCTGCTACTCCCGGCATCTTCAGATGTTCCACCGGAATGTTTGCCAATTCTTTTATCTGTTCGGGATTTTGCTGTTCCGCATCCTTGCAGACTGCTTGTTGCAGAATAAACTGATCTCCCGCCTTACGAATGGAGAGATAGCTATAATCCCATCCCATCACAATGATTCCGGTTTGTTCCCCATCCTGCTTGGCAGTAAATGTCAACTTGGTCGTAGCTGTAAACTCTTCAGCCGGAAACTTTTGCATCAACAAGTTAGGAACTTCCCAGAAGTTCACAAATTCTTTCGAGAGGCTGCCTGCATAAAGACGAATATACCCCAAGTCGGTCGTGAACCCGTAAGTGTCTTTTTTATTGGCATGCCATTGCCATTGTACCCCCAAATGACGGGTATTGAATTCATCACTCTCCGGCGGAGTGGCTATCGGATATGTCTTTCCTACATTCGGTTTCTTATAGGTCGTTACCGGTTCACCGCAACCATCTTTATCCTTGTCTACTCCGATTACAGGCCAATCGTTTACCCAAGTCATCGGATTCAGATGAATCACGCGTCCGTAAGCACCTTTATCTTGAAAATGAACGAACCAGGATTCTCCTGTATTCGTATCTACCCAGCCGCCTTGATGAGGCCCGTTGATATTTGTCTTTCCTTGTGCCATTACGATCTTCGATTCGTAGGGGCCGTAAATGTTCTTCGAGCGAAGTACTAATTGCCAACCGGTTGCTACTCCACCTGCCGGAGCAAAAATATAGTAGTATCCGTTGCGTTTGTAGAGCTTCGGTCCTTCTACTGTATGGTTCTTTCCATCATTTCCATCGAATACCATCACCGGATCGGAAGTTACTTCTGTTCCCTCTGCATTCAGTTCACAAATAACTACGATGCTATTCACTCCGCTACGGCTTCCGGCATAAGCATGTACAAGATAAACTTTTCCATCTTCATCCCAAAGTGGTGTCGGGTCAATCATTCCTTTGCCGGCTTTCACCAATACAGGCTTGCTCCATTTTCCTTTCGGGTCTTTGGTTTTAATCATATAGATTCCATAATCCGGATCACCCCAATAAATGTAGAACTCTCCATTATGAAAACGAATAGCCGGTGCCCATACGCCTTTACCATGCTGTGCCTTATCGAAGAATTCTTCCGGCTCCTGAACCGGTAACGCATAGTTTACCAGCGACCAATTCACCAAGTCATTGGAATGAAGAATAGGAATTCCGGGAATACAATTAAAACTGGACGCTGTCATATAGAAATCATCTCCGGCTGCACATACATCCGGATCCGAATAGTCTGCATGAAGAACCGGGTTCTGATAAGTTCCATTTCCCTTATCAGCCACCCAGGTCTTAGAAATTTCTTGTGCACCTGCCAATGAACAGCAAGCCATCATTCCTGCTAAAAACAGAATCTTTTTACGCATAGTACCTAACTAATAATTCTTTTCTAAATTCAAGTGTTATTCCTAAAAACAGGTTCTTTCTACCTTTATATAAAACCAATCACTTTAAAAACTGAATCTATTATCTGATTCCAAACAATCTATTTCTTAACCTATTTGCTTATATATACGAAGGGGATTAGGTAAATACCTAATCCCCTTACAACTTTTTTCTATTTATCCAAGATTATTGTAAAACAATCATGCTATATTACCAACAGCGTTTTCTTTACTCTTTTGCAAACATCAGCGTTCCGAAACCTAATTGGTCATAACCACCGCTATTAGGTCCATAATCACCTGCTCCGCCATCGGAATTTCCGCGTGATGCATTTTCACGCATTTTATCAACCCACATCTTAGCATAAATACTTGATTTTCCGTAATCTTGCGCCAAACGATTCACCAACTCCCATGCAGGACGTACTTCACCACGTGAATCCTTTCCTTCTCTTCTTTCCTGTGCAGAAATAGTATCCCAGCTTCCACTACAATTTGTATAAGTAGTATAAGGCAGATCATTATCTGTATATTTAAAACTCGTCATCTTCCAACTGGCACTTGAACTACCGGTTTCGGCACCACCGATATTATACTTAGCTACATATTCACACATAGCCAATGCGCGTCCATCATCAAATATGAAAAGGTCTTCACCTACATTCTTTGCCATCTGACAAAAGGCACCCAGCAGACTGACACACAAGGTAGCATGTCCCTGGTCACGGCCTGATTCCTGACATTGTCCCAGCATTTCATTACTATCCGGATCTAAATGGATGAAAGGAACGCCATTTCCTATATTTCCGGAACCAATACCGAATTTGAAATATTGAATAGCCTCATTGATTTTAAAGTTATCATCCGCCAGAATACCGATAGAAAGCAAAGCAGTCATTGCGGATAAATCCCAGTTTAGCCAATAATGAAGTGCACATTCATTTCCGTTGTGGGTAGACAGAAATTTTGTGATATGAGGATAAAAAACATCCGTAATCCATGCTTTAAACTTAACGAAATCAGCTTCCTGCCATCCTGAATAAGAACGCATAATTTCCGCAGCATTAGCCAGCTGATGTACTTGAATGAAAATCAAGAACTCATTCGGATCTATAAACTCACCTTTATCATTCACGATAAATCCTGTACAAGTTTTAGCCCAATCATTCAGAATAGCAACAGCCGCATCCGCATACTGTGCACCATCTGTTTCCGACAGTTTCCATCGAAGAGCCAACTGATACGCTGCGGCGGCATCTTTCATCAACTTCGTGTAGTTATTCCAATCATTCGGATATTTGCCAGCCCAGTTGTTCTGATCGAGACGTGCTAATAATTTCACCGGAGAAGCCTTATAGTTTGATTGAGACAAGCTATTCCCACCGCGGCTCAAATGATCGAACGCATTTTTCCAAGGTTGTGCACCAGCTTGTACCTTTCCTTTTACAAATTCAAAATCCGTTTCTGTATGAAGCATACAGGGATGCTCCAAAGTCGTAACATAATCTTTCACTTCCGGCCAACTGCTCATATCATTAGAACCGTCTTCTATCTCACTACATGCTAAAAGCGTGGTAGAAGTCAGGGCGAAAAGCCCTGCTCCTATTATTGTATGTAATTTCATCTTATTCATGATAGTTATTCGTTAGTATTGTTTTCACTGTCTACAAAAGCTTGAAGTTCCTCTATGGACTTGAAAGAACGAATCCAGTAAAGATCATAAGTCTGTGCTGTTTCCGGGAAGTCAGCAATAACAAATTTACATTGCGCTAAATCAAATACCTGATTCCAGTCTGTAGGTGTCACAGTCTTATATTTTGACTGTAAGTCGTAGTACAAAACATTCGGTTCTGTAGTCGAAATCTCACTTGCCCCCAGAATCTCATATCTATTATTTGCATCTCCACCTGTTCCAAAATATTCAGGTCCTATCTTCTTAATACCATCATCAAATATCTCTAACTTAATACAACCATTAGGTTTATTCTTTCCCGGAACCAGCTGCGATTTGAATCCTACTTTAATTGCGAAATATCTATAATCAGCAGGAGTCACATTTACAACCTTTCCTTTACCACTTCTCGCAAGCCATAAATCACCACGATATCCGGAACCCATTTGAACAATGGTCTTCTTTCCGTCAGATGAAACTACAGATGCGCCGTTACCATCCAGATACCAATTATTATCCTGTCCATTACCCAGACCATTACCTAATGAATACCAGAAACGTCCATCGGCAACTGTTACAGTTACACTTTGTACAACAGGGCCATAAGAGGCGGTTATAACAGCAGAAGCGGTCTTCGTGGTATGTACTTTCAACTTACCTGTTTTATCTACACTTATCACATCAGGATTATCACTCGTCCAAGTCAGTAATGAGGCAGTAGCATCTACAGGTTCCAATGTATATTTAATCTGATATTCCTGTCCGTATCCTAACTGATTGAGTTCCTTATCTTCAGTAAATGTCATTCCGGTAATTGGAGTAACTATTTTCACTCCTATCTTGCAACTTGCAGACACCGGAGTCGAACTAAAATCATCGGCAGTCACTGTAATAGTTGCATCACCTTTACTAATTCCGGTCACCAATCCAGTCTTTTCATCTACAGTTGCTACCTCCGGATTACTACTTATCCACTTATACCGTTTAAATGTAGCATCCGACGGTTCCGACACAACTTCCAACTGATATTCATCCCCGGCTGCAATTTCTTCCGCAGGAACATTCTTAATGTTAATAGATGACATATATGTATATTCTTCCAAGACCTCCACTGTTCTGGTCACGATAGTAGCTTCCGGTCCGAAACCGATTTCCGGCATTAAAGTAATAACAGCCTTTCCTGCTTTATCCTTGGTTACGACCTTACCTTCCCGTGTAACAGACACAATAGATTCATCCGACGAAGTCCATTGCACATTCGCATTAGTTGCACTTTCGGGTGCAATACTCCAAGAGAGTTGCAGTTCCTTATTCTTCAGCAAACAAATTGCTTTATTTCCTGCATCATATTGAGTTTCGTTCAGAGTAATGGTGAATATGGTAATCATCTCATCCATCTGTCCTCCTAAATCCTTATCATCATCACATGAAGTCAGACCTAAAAACGAACAAGCCGCCAGCCCAACAAAATATTTTATATAATCTCTTTTCATGATTCTTATTCTTTAAGTTATTTCAGACTCGTTTATTGCCATCCCGGATTCTGTCCCAAGTTCGGATTCAACTGACACTGATCTACCGGAAGTGGATACAGATCATTTTTGCTACCCCAACGCCGACTATTTTCCAAAATCAAACAGCCATCCGAATCTTTTGCCATATTAGAAGCACCAGCCCATGAAGTCGCAAAATCTGTTCCTGTCCATTTCACACCTAAAATCGGTTTAGGCATCTCTACAATAGCAGTATTCCAACGTTTCAAATCATCAATACGGAAACCTTCATTGTACAATTCGATGGTACGTTCACGACGGATCTCTTCCCGCATATTCAAATTGTTTTCCGAAACAAAAGAAGTAGTCAGTTTGGGCATATCCGGGTTTACACGCAGGCGAACCAGATTCAACGAGATATTCAATGCATCATCCAAAGCCTTACCGGTAGTTCCCAACTCATACATAGCCTCTGCATAATTCAATAAAACCTCTGCATAACGGATGATCGGGAAGTCATATCCTTCAAATGTATCGGCAACTTTACGCTCCGTACCCCATTTCTTATTCTGATAACCGGAACCTTGGAATACATTACATGTGATGGCATTAGTGGCATCCTCTCCATCCATGCCTTTCCAATCGATACGAGGTTTGTCATTATCCCAATATTTAGTACCATGAGCCAGAAGACAGTTCTTCATACGATTATCCCGATTTTCAAATTCTGTGGTCAGTCCTCCATAACCTTTAAAAATATCGGCACTCTTGGCATGGTCAATAGGCAATCCGTTGCTACAAAGATACATATTCACAAATTTACGATTAATGTATTGCACGTTAGCCACACAGCCATGAGTGATATTAGTCCCGATCGGAGCAATCGTTTCATCATGACGGCGATAGAATATATATTCTTTATTAGCACTCTTAGTCAGATTCGCAGGATTAGACTGTACATTTTCCAAAATGAACAGGTATTTATAAGCCATATCTCCCAGCGCTGCTGGTTTGAATAATTCGAACTGCTTACTGTCGATAACCTTCTTTGCCGCATCCGCTGCAATGCTCAACAATGCTTTGCCACGTTCTTCATTATTACGGTTTTGTTGCCATGTGCCTTCATATAAAGCAACACGTGAAAGAAATGCATAAGCTCCCCATTTTGAAATACGTCCTTCATCATCCGTTGTGATTGTCTCCGGCAATACTTCAGCCGCTTCCCGTAAGTCCTGAATGACGAAATCAATCACTTCACTACGATCGTTACGGCTCATGCGCAGTTCGGGAGAAGTAATATCCAGCGGTTCTTTGGTAATAATCACATCTCCGAATAATTGTACCAAATCAAAATAAGAATAAGCACGGAAAAACTTTGCTTCTGCTACATAGCGGCTAATATCACCATTACCGGAAAAAGACGCTGCTTTTTGCAACAACAAATTACAACGGCGGATATGAGCATAGTTGCCTGTATAGTTACCGTCTGAAGTAGGAATCGGATTACTACCATTGCTGTACATGTTTACAGAACTGGAAGTCATCAAGTCCGAACGCCAGTCAGAATGTGCACCATCAGAAATTACCGATGTGAAATCGCGGGTCCAACCATAGAAATTAGTTGCAAAATACTTAAAATCATCTGCTGCCCCCCACAAGTTGCCATCTGCCAGTTGATCCTGCGGATCGAGATCCAGACACGAATTCAGTGTCAGGCCAAGCGATAAAATCAAAAGAGCTTTCTTATATAGTTTCATATTCTTCATACATTAAAAAGTTAGATTTAATCCAAAAGTCACAGTACGAACAAAGGGGAAACGTCCTGCCGCTGATACCTTACGGCTAGCTTCCGGGTCCCATCCGTCGTTAATCTTAGAATATTCCCAAAGATCAGCACCCGCTACATATACACGACAAGAACTTATTGCTTTTGTTTTAGCTAAAAAGGCAGCAGGCACATTGTATCCTAATGTCACATTCTTCAGACGAATGTAAGAACCATCTTCCACTGACCAGGAAGAAGCCTGATAGTTGTAGTCATTAATTTCATTCTTATTACTATATGTCGGATAATAAGCGCCCCGATTTTCCGGACTCCACGTGTTACCTACCGATTGATTAGAGGTGTTCAGATATAATGCCTTCATCGGTATACGCCAAATCTCATTACCGTTATTATCTCCCGTACGGAAAATAGTACGTTTGGCAGCACCCTGGAAAACCAATGATAAATCAAATCCCTTCCATTCTGCTCCTACATTAAAAGAGAAGGAGATTTTCGGATCATCTGTACCCAGATAAACAATATCATTCTGATCCAGTTTCCCATCATTGTTCACATCAGCATACATATTATCTCCCAAACGGAAGTTTTGTTCTGTCAGTCCGATGGTATTACCAGTCAGGAAACGATATAGATATTTTTGACGTTCTTCTTCTGTCTGCGCTTTACCGGCATAACGCAAACCGAAAATACTATTCAACGGATAGCCTTGTTGCTTATCAACAAAACCGGATTTTAGGACTGATACCGCACCAATATCTGTCAGTTTGTTGGTATTGAAAGAATAAGTACCTCCTACATGATAAGTGAAGTCTTTTCCAATCTTATCAGACCAGTTTACCATAATTTCCCATCCATGTGATCTGAATTTTCCATTATTAGACATACCTGCGTTATCCCCCAGAACTCCCGGATAAGAAACATTAATCAACATATTATCATTACGTTTCATGTACACTTCGGCAGTACCTGTCAGACGGGAATTGAACAAAGAGAAATCCAATCCTAAGTTATAATTCTTAATGCGTTCCCATTCACGCCCCAAAGAAGCGATTTTACCATTCGTATCTATGATAGTACCTTTGTTAGGACCGATGTAAGCTCCGCTTTGAGATTCAAATTTATAGAACTGCGTACCATCGTAACGATCAATACCACTTTGATTACCTACTTCACCATAAGAAAGACGGATTTTCAAATCGTTCAGCCATTTGATATTCTTCATGAACGCTTCTTCCGTAATACGCCATCCACCGGATATTCCATAAAAGAAGTCCCAGCGATTCTCCGGTTTGAATTTGGAAGAACCATCATAACGCATATTTACTTCCAATAGGTATTTTGACTTATAATTATAGTTTAAACGAGAATAGTAGGACATCACAGCCTCATGCCACTTCGTACCATGTTTGTCTGTCAGATTCACAAGTCCCGCACCATTTACAGTTTCCAATGAGTTCTGTATATCTTTCACCGATACACCAAAATAATCATATTCTTTCAATTCATATTGAGCACCAAGCATCGCACTTACATTATGGTGCTGCGCAAATGTATTGTGATAATCAACATAACCTGCCATAGAATAAAAATCTGTACGTGAACTCGTTTTCTCGTATGACGATTCTTCCTGCTTATAGCCGTCGGCCTTGGTGTTTATCTTAGTCCCTGCATAATTATAAGAGGTAATGGCCATCTTCTTTATATCACGTGAAGCTACTCCGGAGTTATAACCGAGATTTGCTACTACATCCAGATGTTTATTGATATTGTAAGTGAATTTTTCACTGATATTAATTTCAGATACTTTCAATTGATTATCCCCACCTAGCTCGGCAAACCAGATTGGCGACAGCCAAGTTCCCCATGAATAAGGTTTTCCATCAATCGTAGAAGCCGGAAGACCCGGTTGCGGATAACTGGATGTCAACGTTTTATTCAGTTGTGAGGGAGATACCTGATCCTGGCGGTTGTAGGCAATCACTGATTCAATAGCAAAGTTATCAAAAACCTTCAGTTTATTAGTCAAACGAAGATTGAAACGCTGATTATTATTATTTCCCCACTTCAAATTACTGTCATCATACATATACCCTACGGACAAGCGATATAAATTCTTTTCCGTACCTCCGGAAACAGCCAGGTCATGTTGCGTAGAATAAGAATTGCCGAACAACACGTCTTGCCAGTTGGTATCCATAAACACGAAATCCATTACATCTGAATAGCCGGGAGCAAAAGGATTTGCACTGTGATCCAAATCAATGTATTTACCTTCACTGGCCAATGCCATTTTCGCATATTTCACCCATGAATAAGAATCCGGCTGACCGTCATTCTGACAAGTCTGCAACACAGCATTCGCCCATTCGTTCATTGTCATCAGTTCCGGCTGCAATCCCACCATCTTATAAGTGTATGAACCGCTATACTCTATTCTCGCTTTTCCTTCCTTTGCCTGTTTGGTGGTTACCAATACCACACCACCTGCGGCACGGGAACCGTAAATAGCTGCCGATGCATCTTTCAGAAAGTTGATAGACTGTATATCGGAAGGGTTGATATTACGCAATGCATTTACGCCATCATAAGCAACTCCGTCAATAACGATCAACGGCTCCGCATTATTTGCAGAAACAGAACCACGCAATTTCAAGCCCCAGCTTTCATCTCCCGGAGCAGCTGAATTACGAGTAATCGTCACACCCGGAACCTGACCCTGCATTGCCTGTAACGGACTTGACATCGTTCCTTTATTCTTCAACATTTTATCAGATACCACCGTTACAGCACCTGTCAATGTTTCCTTCTTCTGTGAACCATATCCCACTACTACAACTTCATCCAATACTTCGCTATCTTCTTGCAACTTTACATTTATCACAGTTTGCGAAGCTACATCTATGATCTGATCTTTATAACCGATATAGCTGAATTTCAACTTGGCTCCAGCAGATACACCAATTGTATAATTTCCGTCGATATCTGTAATCGTTCCTTCTGTCCCACCTATTACAGTAATATTCACGCCAATCAATGGCTCGCCCATTGCATCAACGACTTGACCTTTCACTTTCTTTTGAGCCTGTGCCACTACTTGACTATCGTTCATGTTTGTATCAGCCCATGCCTTTGAAACAGGACAAAGTCCCAGCATTAATCCTAACGCAAACACAGCTGTCTTGTTAGGTCGCGAATTAAATATTAATCCTCTTCGTTTCATAAAATTAAATTTGAGGTTTAAAAATAGTATTAAATTTTTGTTCTCTAAAATAAGGTAAGGCATACAGGTGCCTCTTTGTAAATTCTGACTCCTTTTCCATAAGCACAAAGGGTTATTTATTAATGAATAAGATTATATACAATTTCGGAAGAATTCGCGCATTTCACGACGTCCAAGGAATAGGTGGTTTTCTACCGTCCTACAACTTAGATTCAGTTCATTAGCGATTTCCGGAGAAGTTTTATTTTCGAAACGGCTTAATGTATAAATTAACCGACGTTGTTCGGGCATGGCAGCCAGACGGGTCCGTTCCATTGTCATTAAATCATCACCGATAATTTTTTCTTCGGTTTCATTGGTAGAAGTAGACATAGTATCATAGATGTAGCTGTCTATCTCCTGCTTCTTATAATAACGACGGATATAGTCGATTACAATATTGCGGGCAATAGTGAACAGAAAATATTTCACTGTGTCGGGACGGAGCATTTGTTTGTAGTCCAGCAGACGTACAAATACATCTTGGGTTAGATCCTCCGCTTCGTAGCGATGAGTGATACGATAAGTAATATAGGTAAGAATCACCTGATAATATTCTTCATAAGAACGGGTGATAATGTCGTCGTAAGTGTTAGCTATTGTCTCCATAATACTATCTTTTTCGGTTTTAATCACGATGCAAATATAGAGGGGATTTCGGATATAACGGTCGTAAAATAAAGCGGATCAATCTCAACGAATCTAGTTAGACTTATTTAAATACACTCTTCTCATTATCAACAAGTTATATTCACATTAAATAGAGTATCACTTTATAAAATGAGACTCCACACACTAAAATCTATGCATTTTCGCTCCACTTACACCTGTTTGCCCTTACCTTTCTCTCCTTTTCAATCTCACCATTTCACGATCTTACCGATTCATTGTCTCATCAACGGCTTTGATGAGACATAAACATTAAAAGAAAACTTTCATTTCATTAAAGACAAACTTGCTTTGCACTTATTGCAAAGTTACGTTTGATTAAGGGTAAACTATAAATGCAAGCTTCAATTATATAATTGCAAGCTTTGTTTTTATAAACGCAAGTTTCATTTATAAAAACAAAGCTTTCGTTTATAGATTACTCCCTATAAAAAACAACTTTGCAATAGGACCAAAAGAAGTTTATATAGGGAGAAGAAGAACTTATCTATTAATAGATAATGGAAAGAAACAAGTGAAAGGAAGAAAGTCACTTAGTGAATCAAGAACCTTCACCCTCTATCCCCAATGAACAGGGAGAAGTGAAGGGTGAAGGGAATATGGGTGCAAAATAGATTTCAGAGATAATAAGTCGAAAAGTTACTCTTCTTTGGCTGTTCCGCCTATACTACGGATGTATTCATTCGGAGTAACTCCCGTACTCTTTTTAAATGAACGGAAGAAAGAAGCACGCGAACTAAAACCACAAAGTTCTGCCAGTGCAGTCAAAGTATAGCGGGAATATTGGCTATCCGCTACCATCTTTTTGAATTGGGTAACACGGTATTCATTGATGAAGTCATAGTAAGACTGATTAAGATACTGGTTCAAAAGATACGATAATGAATGTGAAGAAGTATCCAATGCAGAAGCCAAGTCCCCCATTTTTAAGTCGGGATTGATATATGGCTTTTCTTTCTCTACATAAGCCACCAGTTTCTTATGAAGTTCTTTACATTCCTCTTCGGTCAGTCTATTGGTCTTATATTTCTCTTCAACAGCGGAAGATTGTTGCTCTGAAATTACTTCCGGATGTTCTACAGTTTGTTCTCTCTGTTGTATTTCCTCCTCCGTTGATGTCGAAATCGACGAAGCAGAGGAAGCAAGCAAACGACGCATACGTTTCCAAACATAATACCGTATAAAGGCTATAATTCCTACGATTAATAAAATGGAAAGTGCCCATCCCCACCAAGGTATCATAGGGCGTACTGTCACTTGACAGATAGCTTCCGATTGCTCATTTCCCGGAAGACGTACCCGAAAAGTATAAGTTCCGGAAGAAAGTCCGTAATAAGAGACTTCGTTCTGTGCAGCCAATAATTTCCAGTCTTTGTCCACTCCCTCCAATCGATATTCATATAGTAAGGCAGATGGCAGACCATAGGCGAAATCTGTGAAACAGAAAGTCAAATTATTCTGGTTGTATTTCAAAGAGGAACTGGTAAAAGGTACGCCATTAGCCAGTATATCGGTAAATACAATCGGACGAACCTTGCCACGCACTTCGTCCACACGTTTCGGATCAACATAAATCAGTCCTTTGGTGTTACCAAACCACAATAGTCCTTTTTCATCTTTATAAGCGGCTCCATTCGTAAAAGTTGGTCCCGGCACTCCATCATTGAAGGTGAAAGCATCATACTCCTCCCCTTCTTCTTTGATACGCAACAACCCATCATTGCAGGCCACCCACAGCCAACCTTGGTTATCTTCTATAACAGACATCAGCGAATTGTCCGGAAGAGTAGAAAAGATAGAGCGATTCTGGAAACGATCCATCGTTAAAGTAGATGTAAACAGACTCCCTTTCTCACGGATAAAATAGAGATTGTGTTCAGCATCTTCGTAGATAGTACGCACTTTATCCCGATGAACGAATCCCTCCGGAAACACATTAGAGCGTAAACTTTGAGAAGCCGGATCATAAATACACATACCGGTTTCAGTAGCAATCCATCCTTTGCCCGTAGAATCAAAACTTACTTCATACACATTGCCCTCCGGCAGTTGGGAGTTAGCACTGGTAAAGTGTTTGATCTGTTTGGTCTGTCCGTTATAACAGAAGAGTCCTTGTGAGGTCCCTATCCAAAGATTTCCTTTTGCATCCGGTTTCACACAGAATATATGTCCTTTTTGAAAAAGCTCCGTATCGCCCTGTGCAAAATATTTCAGAGATAATGTTCCCGGATTCAGTACCATCATACCGCCACCATACGTACCGATATAATATTCTCCTTGATAGAAGCTGATTGTCAGTATCAGATCTGAAGTTAAAACGGGCTTTACAAAACTTTTCACTACTCCGGTAGCTTCGTTTATATAAAACAAACCGTCACGTGAACCGATGACTTTCTCTTGCCCTCTGTTTACGAAAGAACGAATGGAAAGATTTGCCGAATTGAACAAAGGTGGATAGTCATACGTGCGGAAAAGGCCGTTCTGATAGAGTGAATAATCCAGCCCTGCCTGAAAATGCCCCACCCAGACAGCACCTCTATCATCTACAAGTAAGGAGTAAATAGAATTACTGCGAATTCCTTCCTTATCATTGACATCATGGTAGAAACGACGTGTCACTTGTTGGTCTTTGTGTGAAAGGAAGTGGACGCCATTACCGTCAGTAGCTATATACACAGTCTCTTTCCCATCGCTGGATATGTCAGAAATGACATCGCAGCCTAAAGATACCGTATGAGAGAATGTTTCCTTTTTTATATCGAAACGCACTACACCTTGGCTCATTGTGCCCAGATAAAGAGTTTCTCCGATACGGGTCAGGCAACGGAAATAATCGGCTTCGGGCACATTCTCCTGAAAATGCCAGGAATCAATCTTTCCATCTTTCAGTGAATAAGAGTACAGCCCCTGCACCGTAGCCAGCCATAATACGGTTTTATCTTCATTCAGACAAATATCCATGATTCTGTTACAGGCGGCAAGCATATTCCGGTCTGTCAAGACCTGTAGTAATTGACCGTCTTTATGAATGAATAAGCCTTTCTCTGTTCCAATATAAAGAATATCCTCATTAGCCAACAAAGTATTTACGGCAAAATCTATCTTTTCGGGGACAATTCTTTCCAATTGGCTACTTGTACGGTTCAATCGCCAAAGTCCGATTCCATTTCCTACCCACAGTTGTTTGTTGGCTGTTTCTGTAACGCTGTTTACCCGTTTCTTTCTTCCTGATTCAATGCCCCGGAATTCAAAATGGCGTACTTTTACTCCATCGAAACGGTCGAGACAGTTATCCGTTCCTAGCCAGACAAAGCCCTCCGAATCTTTATAAATAGCGTTCACCAACAACCCGGAAAGACCGTCGGACATCACGACATTACGGAACGTGTAATCTTGGGCTTGTAGTTTTACACCGCAAGCCAAACACATTATTAAAAGAATCAGATATTTAATCGTGTTTTTCACCTACAATGGGCTTTTTTCATATTAAACATGTGACAAACTTACATAAAATTCTCCAAAAGAGAATATATCTTTTATTAAAATGAGAAAAATCCCATTTTAAATCGGCTATTGTTCGATACGAACCTTCAATGACGCATCTGCATCAATGTCTGACACTTTATAGATAGTAGGTGATGAGAACCGTACAAGTGATAAATATAACTAATAAAAATTGTCTCTTCCATATTTGCTATATATTTTATAGACAAATACGAAGAGACAATCGCATTTACTCAATACTATTTAAATTATTTATTGGTCTATCAACTCGATCATATAGCTATAACTATACTTCTTATCGAGTAAACGATATTCGTTGTGCGGATACATCCCCCAGCTATTATCCCCTCCAAGTCCTCTTTGTTTCAGATCTATATGCAAAAAAATATTCTTTTGAGGAATAATATCAATAGTATGCTGCATCTTTCGTGTCAACCCCGGATCAAGGTCTTCCGGTGAAAAGTGCAAAGCAGAGAATGCGATAGGTTGCAAACCTGTAATCTTCACCCCCTGCCCCTTATTGTCCAATAGAGATAGCCAGCGGACATCTGTTTTATTGCCGGTTTCCTGCGGACGGATATACCAGTAAAACTGATTTTCTACTTTATCATTATAACGTCCGATGAATGAACTTGAATAACGGTCGATGTAGTTTTCAAAAGGCCCTCTTCCATAATAAGTCAGGTTTTCATAAGGTTGTTGTAATTCCATCCGCATACCGAAACGGGGAAGTTCGGGAAGTCTCGTTCCAGTCAGGTCGATACTTCCTGACACTATAACAGATCCATTATCACGTATCAAATATTCCATTGTATAAGGAACCTGAATATCACTTAATATCCAATCAATCTTTATGGACAATCCCTTTTCATTCTTTTCATCTATGACCACGTTCTTCACATAACGGTTAATATGGGCTGTCCGCCAGACACCTGCCAAGCTTGGCATTTTATTCCCAAAATCGTTGTCAACCGGAGCACGCCAAAAAGCCGGTTCCGGATATTGTTTAATGGGCTGCTCACCATTTATATTATAATTAAACAGAATTCCTTTTTTCAAATCAATCTTACCGGAAACAGTACCTGATTTAAAGGATAAAATATGGTCTTTCGTTTCATAAGACAACTTACCCGAACAAGCCGAAAGAGATGTAAAGAAACTGCTCTTATTCAATTTTATCTGCTCTTTAGCTACTTCATGATGTACGGGAACTAAATCGGTAGCAACCTTTGTATAGGCATAGAGGTTGAGAAAATATTCATTTCCATCTTCCGGAATGACTGGAAGATTCAATCGCACCTCTTTTTCCGCATGAGGTTTTAATTCAACATTGAAATTTCCTGTAGAGAATTTCTCTCCGTTTTTATATACTTCCCAAGTGAAAGCATATTCATTCAGATTGGTAAAGTCATAACGGTTTCTAATTGAAATAATTCCTTTATCCAAATCTTTCGCATTAAACTGAATGTACTGATAGACTTTCTTTACTTCATACGCTTGCGGCTTGGGAATACCATTAGCGGAGATCAAGCCATCGGTTCCTGTATTCAGTTCCCCTTTCTTATCTTCCAACCATTTATAACTTCCCATTTTGCCATTGTACATCCAGTAGGTACGTCCGTCTCTCGGTTCTGTCTTCATTTTAAATCCTTGATCCATAAAATCCCAGATAAAGCCACCTTGTAAATTAGGACTGTCATAAATAATATCCCAAAGGTCTTTAAAATTTCCATTGCTATTCCCCTGGGCATGAGCATACTCACACATGATAAACGGACGCTGTTTACCGGACTTGGCATATTCCGTTATTTTCCACATATTAGGATACATCGGACAAACAATATCTGTATTCCAATCTTCCCAAGCTTGTTCGAACTGTACAAAACGGCTTGGATCGTATTCTTTCAGACGTTTATATTCATCATGGAATACGAGTCCATTACCACATTCATTTCCTAATGACCAGCCAATGATACATGGATGGTTTTTATCTCTTTCTACCATTCGAGTGATACGGTCTACATGGGCTGCATACCATTCGGGACGATAAGCAGGATGTGGAATGGTATCTTTGAAATAAGGAACTGATCCCATTCCGTGGGTTTCAATATTAGCTTCATCTACAATGTAAATGCCATATTGGTCGCATAATTTATAAAACAACGGATGATTGGGATAATGACTGGTACGAACGGCGTTCATATTCAGTTGCTTTATCAGCTTCAGGTCATTCATCATAATTTCGCGAGTTTGAGTATGCCCCAAACTGTCGTTATGTTCATGTCGGTTGACACCCTTTATATAAGTCGGAACGCCATTCACTAATAGTTGGGCATTCTTTATTTCTATCTTTCTGAAACCTGTCTTATAGGCAGTAACTGCAAGCTGCTTGTTTTTATCATCCAAAAGTGTGATGACACAATCATAAAGAGATGGTTTTTCGGCATTCCATTTAGAAACATTCTTTATGACGCCCGAAAAAGCTAACCGGGTAAACTCTTCTTCTACGTTAAATTTCTTTTGTTGTGATAAAACTGTCTTGCCGGTTTTATCCAATAATTCCAGTTTGAGTGTTCCTCTTTTTATATAGTTGCCTGTAAATTCACGCAAATCTACGGTGGCATTGAATATACCATTTTTATATGCGCCATCCAGACTTGATTTTAAGAAGAAATCCCAAATAGTCAATTTAGGGTAAGCGTGCAAGAATACATCACGCTCAATCCCGGCCAGTCGCCAAAAATCCTGGTCTTCCATATAGCTACCATCATGCCAGCGATAAACTTGCACTGCCAGTAAGTTCTCTCCTTTTTTAAGATAGTTAGTCACATTAAATTCGGCCGGAGTTTTGGAAGCTTTGGTCATACCGACTTGTTGTCCGTTCACATAAATACGGGCGTAGCCGCTGATAGAACCAAAGTGTAACAACACTTCACGTCCATGCCAATTTTGAGGAATTGTAAATGTGCGCCGATAGGTGCCTACCGGATTGTCTACATCAATAAAAGGTGGATTAGGTGAAAACACATACTGAATGTTACGGATAATCGGTTCACCAAATCCTTGGATTTCCCAGTTGGAGGGTACGGTAATTGTATTCCAATTATTGTCGGGCAAATCCGTGCGATAAAAATCTTTTATGCTCTCTGTTATAGTAGGAGCGTAAATAAATTTCCACGTACCATTCAATGAGTGTTGCCAAGGTGATTTTTGGGGATTATCATTCACAGCATCCTCTACCTGTTCGTAGAGGTGAAAGTCAGCGTGTGGCTTCTCTTTGTTCCACTCATATTTGGTGGGATTTTCCCACTCGTTGTTTTGTGCTTTTGTTGTTTGAGGCAAACCACCAAATAGGCAGGAAAACAATAATAAGGTAGAAAATAATCTATTTATCATAAGGAAAAAGTTGTGAGGGTTTCATTGAATAGTATCAGGGAGTTAAGAAGTCGAACCTCTTAACTCCTTGCAATCAGTTGGAAAAGCTCAAAAAATTATTCTTCTGTATACAATAATGTTCCAAATCCCAAATCGCCGGCTTCAGCAGTGCCACGCTCACCATATCCTTCAGGACGTTCTTTTTCGGCAAAGGCTTGCGAATAGGGTGCATTCATACCTTTCACCTTGGCATAGTGGTTATAAAGGAGTTCCCATCCCGGACGGGCACGCCCCTTACCATCGGCTGAAACCTTCTCGTGCCAGCCATATTTAGGGTGATAATAAGGTTCGAAAGGCATCTCCACATCTTCGGTCGAAGTCAGGTTATACTTGGCCGTGTATTCGCAGAGATCGAGAATGATATTGTCATTGTAGGCGAAGAGATCAATTCCCATGTTATAGGCCGTGCGGCAGAAGTAAGCGTGCAAGCCTACATTGAGAGTAGCGTGCCCTTGGTCGCGACCCATCTCTTGGCTCTGTGCCAAATGTCTACCTTTCACTTTTCCCTCCGGGTCTTCGTGCATACCTCTCACCGACCACTCGATACACCCCATACCTTTTCCGTGGTAGAAAAATTCCAAGGCTTGTTTAATCTTGGCATCGTCATCGTTCAGTACGCCGATAGAAAGAATGGTGAGCATGGCGGGCAGATCCCAACTCACCCAACCTGCAATGGCTGAAGAATTAAAGTGGTTATCTAAGAAATCATCGCAGATAGGATAGAAAGTTTTATCTATCCATTTCTTGAAGATTTCGAAATCTTCGGTTTTCCAACCTTCATAGTCGCGCATCAGTTCAGCAGGAGCAGCAAACTGGTAACCGATAAATCCGGCAGCAAGCAGGCGATGGCTGTCATCAGGCCATGTTTTATAATTCACCCCCTTACAAGTTTTAGCCCATCCGTTCAGAATTTTAATAGCCGCTTTGGCATAATCTTCATCTCCCGAAATTTTCCAGCGTAAAGCCAACTGATAAGCAGCACCAGCGTCAAAAGCAGCCGTATTGAAGTTTCCACCTTTTGAGTGACGCACAATTTCCTCTTGTGGATTTGGGTTGTAACTTAATTGGGCAAATCGGCTGTCACATAATCTTTGCCAACCGCTAATCCAAGGTTCAGCACGTTCATTCACTTTACGGCGTGCGCGCTCAAAGTCGGCTTCGGTATTCACCAAACAAGGGTGCTTGATGGTATACTCATAATTTTCATTAGGATTGATTTCGCGTTGCCACGGTTCGGGAGTTCCATTCTCGAACTCGGCACTGCAGCTGGTCAACAACACAAGCGCTATGTTGCCCACGAAGGTATAAATCAGATTTTTCATACATTCAAATTTCATTTTATTATTCAATCAGTTTTCAGAGAAGTCGGTTAATGACGGAGGAAAACAAACCTGCCTTCCTCCGGTTACTGTTCCACAATTATTCGGTACTTTCGACCTTAATCAGATTTTTTAGTTCTTGTTCCGATTCGAAAGTCTTCACCCAATCCACATAGATACTGCCAGTTTCATTGGCTTCATACCAAATTTTCCAGAATTGAAGTTCGACCGTGTCATACTTCGTCAATGCAGTAGGCATATACTGTTGGTTTTTACCTAAAAATTTCTTTGTGAAGTCGGCATAGAATACTTTGTATTCGCCACAATCTACCACAGTCATGGCATTTTTACCTTTATCGGCATCTTCACCATATTTACCGGCTACTGTAATGCCACTTCCACCCCAAATGTCGAGATACCATTCCATACTTGTTGATGTTTCGAATACATTTTCAGGGAATTTCACTTTAAAGGCCAGGATAGGATAATTAGTTACGTTGAATCCAAATCCACCGATACGACAAATTCGCACAGCCTTGTAAGTCTTATCATCACCGGGGAAGATGCGAAGTATTCCGTCATTCTTCATCCATTCAAATTCCCGGTGGTTAAAATTACCGAATGGCTGCCACATATTCTCAATAGTAAATTGGTCGTTCATTAAACCTTCACTCACGTTAATACTCATCGTAGCTTTGATAGGTTTACCGTCACCATAATCAGCCAAAGCAGTAATCACAGCATTGCCATAAGCTTTCACCACGAACCGGCCTTTTTCGTCAACTTCCACAACATCGGGCTTACTGCTTTCCCATGCGATATATGACAATGTGGCGTCTGCAGGTGTTACATTCATCTGCGGAGTATAGGTTTCACCTAAAGCCAGCTTATCGGCTTCCTTCACGAATTCCATACTTTCAATATAGATAATAGGTTTCACCTTAATTTCAAACACTTTTGTAAAATGCTTGTCATCAGTAGCGGTAACTTGGATACGTGCCGTTCCTTCAGCCACGCCCTTCACTTCACCTTTTTCATTGATGGTAGCCTTATCAGGAGTGAGACTTTTCCAAATCAACCCGGGATAAGTGGGGTCGGCCGGAGTAGTTTGCCAAGTGAGTGGCAAAGTCGAGGTAACAAACACTTCGAGCTCTTCGTTAGTGAGATTGATATCAGCGATGTGAATGACTTCGTTTACCACCTTCACATTGATGGTCGAAGTGGTAGAATAACCAACAGCCGGTCTGGCTGAAATGACTGTGCTACCTGCACTTATTGCCGTGATGCGTCCTTCGGCATCTACTGTAGCTACATCGGGCACTGTTGATTTCCATACCAATTCTTTGTTAAAAGCCTCATCGGGCCCCACAGTATATTTTATCAAAGTATCAGTGCCTATCAGCAGAGGCAGTTCGGGAGTCACTTCAAGGTTGATCTCCTTGACAAGCACTCTCTCTTCTAAAACGGGGGATACATCGTCATCATTACACGAAACGGTCATTACCAAGGTACCCGTCATTAGTGCAACAAATGCACCCTTTTGAAGTATGTTTTTGTATGTCATAATTCGATTACTTTATTAATGAATGATGAATAGATTATTGATTCCAACCCGGATTTTGTTTCAAGTTGGGATTCAGCTTAAGTTGGTCAGTGGGCAGTGGCAACAAGTAATGCTTTTCGTGCCAGTTGCGTCCTTTTTCGTGAATAATGCAACCTTCACCATCTTTGTCTTTAAAAGAAGCATCGGGCCATCTGCTTTCAAAATCGGTACCTTCCCACTTCACACCGGTGAGATTCATCGGCATTTCGTCTTCAGCAGTTTTCCAACGTTTCAGGTCATCAATGCGGAAATTCTCATCGAAAAATTCAATGGTGCGTTCACGGCGAATTTCGGTGCGCATATCCAAATTGTTCGTCGTAACAAAGTCGTTGGTCAGATCGGGCATTTCGGGATTGATGCGTTTGCGTGTCAGGTTCAGGCTGATAGCTAAGTCTTCATCTGATATCTGCTCATCACGTTCAAACACGGCTTCGGCATAGTTCAACAACACCTCGGCATAGCGAATGATGGGGAAGTCATAGGCTTCCATACCGGTGGGTACTCCGTCGCGCTCGCTACACCACTTATGAGGGAAGTAGCCCGTTCCTGTTTGAGGTATGAAATTTCGATGCGAGGCATTGGCTATTTCGGCAGCATCACCGGTCCAGTTGATACGTCCGCCGTTTGTACCCCAGTAGGTTTGTCCGGGCACCATAAGCTGATTGTTCATACGGTTATCGCGATTTTTATATTCATCATCTATCTTCGTATAATTCCACGTTTGGGGGTTGATAGGCAACCCATTACTTTGTAGATACATATTAGCCATTTTGCGAGTAACGTACAGAGCATTACCTAAACGGCCCTGTGTGATATTGAAGCCAATAGAGTTAAGTACGGGGTCATGACGCCGGGTAAAGATATACTCTTTATTGCCTGTTTTATTGATACTGGCAGGGTTCGACTTTTCATTCTCTAGGATGAAAAGATACTTATAGGCTTCCGTACCCAATTCTTGAGGAGCGAAAAGCTCAAATGTTCCACCTTCCATCACGTCATAGGCTGCCTGCGCTGCAATATTGAGCAAAGATTTCGTACGTTCGGTATTTTGACTGCCATTATGGAATTTCTCCCATGTGCCTTCGTAAAGAGCCACACGTGAAAGAAACGCTAAAGCAGCTTCACTGGAGAGACGACCTTCGTCACTGCTACTAATGGCTTTATTGGCAGGCAACAGTTTGGCGGCCTCTTTTAAATCGTCAATGATGAAATCGGCTACCTCGGTACGTGGATTACGTGCTTTCTGCATCTCGGGTGAGTCGACATCAAGCGGTGTACGGGTAATAATGAGGTCACCGTAAGCCTGCAACAATTCGAAATAGCAATAAGCACGAAAGAAATGAGCTTCACCCACCGAAGTGGCGATATCGGCTTGCCGGTCATACTCATCGGCTTGCTGTAACAAAGTGTTGGTTTGACGAATACGGTTATAATTGTCGGTATAATGCTTATCGGACGACGGAATACTATTCGTTCCATTACTATAGACATTCACCGTGCTATAGGCAAACAAGTCCGAGCGAATATCGGCATGCTGACTGTCATCAAGCCATCGGAAGTCGGCAGACCAGCCGTAGAACTGCGTGGCAAAGAGTTTGAAGTGTTCGGGCGACTTCCAGTAGTTGGTGTCAGCCAATTGCGTCTTGGGCTCAAGATCTAAGCACGACTGCATGGTCATGGCGCAAATGATACTTAGAATATATGCTATTTTTTTCATTGTTATCTTCAATATTAAGAATAAAAATTAGAACGTGGCATTCACACCGAAAGTTATAGTGCGATTAAACGGATAGCGTTGTTTGTTTTCCACCTTGCGAGTAGCTTCGGGATCCCAACCATCGCTGATATACGATTTCTCCCACAAGTCAGCACCCGAGACATAGACACGTAGGTTGCTGATAAAACCGCTCTTGTTCATCCATGCCTTTGGCAATGTGTATCCAAGTACAATCTCTTTGAGACGCAGGTAGGCACCATTGTCGGCCGACCAGGTAGAAGGAATGTAGTTGTAGTTATTGATGTCATTGCTGTTTGAATAGGTAGGAAAATGATTGTTAGGGGTTTCAGGGCTCCATACATTACCCACTGACTGATTAGTAGTGTTCAGCCAAATGGCTTTGAAAGGCACTTTCCAAGAGTCAATCTCACGATAGATGGTACGTTTGCCCACACCTTGGAACACGGTATTGAAATCGAATCCCTTCCACTCACATCCGAAATTAAACGAGAACGAATATTTGGGATCGTCGGAACCGAGAAATACAAGGTCATCCTGTGTCAATTTGCCATCTTTGTTCACATCCTCATACATGTGGTCGCCTAAACGCAAGTTGGCAGGCAGAGCGATAGAGTTACTACCCACATATTTGTCCACATAATAGTCCAGTTGGTCTTGGTTTTGTACCTTGCCCACATAGCGATAACCAAACACAGAGTTGAGCGGGTATCCATTCACTGCTTCATTATAGCCTGCATTCACTACAATATTGCCTCCGTCAATCAGTTCATTATTCATATAGGTCAACGTACCGCCAACATGGTAGTTGAAACTGCCTATCTTGTCACGCCAAGTCAAACTGGCATCATAACCATTGGCTTCGAACTTACCGCTATTGGTACTGGGAGCCGTTCCCCCCAAAACACCGGGATGCAGACGAGAAACCAACATATTGTTGTTTTTCTTTTTAAATACCTCGAACGTACCTGTCAGACGATTGCTGAGGAAACCGAAATCGATACCTAAGTTATAGTTGTAGATGCGTTCCCAAGTACGCACGGTACTCACCAGTCCGGCAGATTCTACATATGTTCCTTTCGAATTACCTAACAAGGCACCGCTGCCCGATTTGTAGTTGTAAAGTTGGATGCCGTCGTAGCGTCCGATGCCATTTTGGTTACCTACCTCACCATATGAGGCACGCAATTTCAGTTCACTCACATAATCGCGCAAGTTCTCCATGAATTTCTCTTCAGTGATACGCCATCCGGCTGATGCACCCCAAAAGAAATTCCAGCGGTTTTCGGGCAAGAACTTCGAAGAGCCGTCGTAGCGAGCATTCACTTCTACCATATATCTCGATTTGTAGTTATAATTCAAACGACCGAAATAAGAAAGAATAGCTTCCTCCCAACGGTCTACTTTATCAATGTAAACCTGTCCCTTACCGTTGAGCGATTCGATAGCCGCTTCCACATCCATGGCTTTAGTACCACTGTAATCGTAAGCAGCATAATCGTACTGAACACCTCCCATAAGTGATACGTCGTGAACTTCATCAAATAGTTTCTTATAAGTGAGGAAGGCTGATGCCGTGTAATTGTCAGTACGTGCAGAACTTTTTGTATATGACGATTTTTCTTTAGCGGGATAAGGAGAGTTCTCGTTCAGAATCGGTGTACCGTCATATTGATACCAATCAATCGAAAGATATTGTTCGTCACGGGTTGCGTTGTTCGTCGAGTATCCCAAAGTGCCTTGAAAATCAAGTCCATCCAGAATGTTTACTTTTAGAATCTCATTCACACTCATAGCGGTCACCACAAGTTTGTTGTCACCGCCCAATTCGGCTGACCAATTGGGAGTATGAATACCTCCCCACGCATAAGGTTTACCATCAATGGTCGAAACCGGAAGCCCCGGTTGCGGTATGCTGCTGCCTAATATACTGCCAATCTGTGTAGGAGCTACTTGATGCTGACGACTGGCTGACATGTTTGTTTCCAAACTGATACGGTCGTTTATCTTGACGCTACTAAACAAACGTGCGTTATAACGTTCATTCGAGTTGTTCCCCCATTTCAACGTACCTTGATCGTTCAAATAACCCAGTGAAAGTCGGTAGCTCGATTTTTCCGTACCTCCGCTTACACTAAGATTATGCTGGGTAGAAGTGGCATTTCCCCACAACACATCTGTCCAGTTCATGTCGTGAAACACAAAGTCGGCCACACCACGGAATCCCCCCGGAATGGGATCTTCATCGGGGTTGTTGCCACCGTGCAGGTTAATCCAACTGCCTTTCATCGCCTTAGCCAAACGGGCATAGCGCACCCAGTTATCATCTTCACCATAACCATCATTCAAGCGAGCTTGGAGCACACCGTCCGTCCACTCGTCCATACTCATCATACGAGGCTGCAACCCCACAATTTTGCGCGTAACCGAGCCGCTATATTCTACTTTGGTTCTGCCGACATTGGGACGTTTTGTAGTCACCAAAATTACACCACCTGCCGCTTTTGCACCATAAATAGCAGCCGAAGCATCTTTCAGAAAGTTAATGGTTTCGATATCGTCTGCATTGAGTTGGGCCATCTCACTGACACCGCTGGCAGGCACACCGTCAATAATCAGCAGAGGCTCTACGTTATTCTTCGAAACCGAACCACGAATAGAGATGCCCCATCCCTCTTCGCCCGGAGCAGCCGACGAACGAGTGATGCGTAAGCCCGGTACCTGACCTTGCATGGCTGATAGCGGATTGGCTACCGTACCTTTGTCTTTAAAAAGTTTTTGGTCAACTACTGTCACCGAACCTGTCAACGACTCTTTCTTCATACTACCGTATCCCACCACTACAACTTCTTGCAGTAGTTCAGAGTCCTCTTTCAATACAATCTTTAAATTGGTTTCATGGCCTTTCACCTGTACCTCTTCCGTTTTGTAACCGATATAAGAGATAACCAAAGTTCCTTTGGCGTCTTTCAATGAGAAGTTTCCGTCAATGTCGGTTATACAGCCATTGGTGGTACCTTTAACCATAACATTGGCACCAATGACAGGATCGCCATTGGAATCCACAATTTTTCCTTTAATTGTACCGGTCTGTAATACGGCTTGTACTTCCCCAGCATCTGCAAAGACAGTCTGTGAACCACCTGCTAGAAGAGCAGAGGCTATCACCGTGGAGAATAGAATCCTTCTCGATGAAAATCTGAAGAGATTTTTTTTCATATACATAAAATTTAAAACTAACATTTATACTATTTATTCTAATATTAGATACACTGTTGGATATATTCGCGGATTTCTTTCCGGCTGACAAACAAATGGTTTTCTACTGTACGGACAGATAACCCGAGACAAGCGGAAATATATGCTGATGATTTATGTCTAAAGCGACTCATTACATAAATTTTCCTTCGTTGCATAGGAAGCCGGAGAACTCTCTCCTGCTCACATGTAGATATATCATTGGCTATTATCTGGCTCTCTACATCATTGATAGAGGTAGGAATCTGATCTAAAAAATAGGACGTGATTTCCTGCATTTTATAATGACGACGCAAATAATCAATAACCAAATTCCGGCAAATAGAGAAAATAAAATGCTTTATTGTTTCCGGTCGCAACATTTGCTTATAATCCATCAAACGTAAAAATACATCTTGAGACAGATCTTTCGCGTCTTCATCTTTTCTTATTTTATATAATATATACAAGTAAACAGAACGATGATAATTCTTATAAGAATCACTAATCAACTGTACGGATGACATATCTATATTTTCCATTGCTTAGATTTTTGTTTATCATTACGTTGGCAAATATAGAAGGTAAATATGAAAACGGATATTCAAAAAGGAAGAGATAAATTCCGTCCTATTGGCGGAGAGCAAGCGATCAACACATACTCTAATTATCAAGAAGTTACCTCTTAATTTCATAGAGTCTCAATTTATTATTTGAGACTCTAAAGAGATATTTATCAATCTAAAGTTTAAAATAAAAGGTACATAGGTATATTATTCTTCATTGGTCTTTCCGATACTTCGAATATATTCATTCGGAGTAATTCCAATAACCTTTTTAAAATAGCGAAAGAAGGAGGTGCGCGAACTAAAACCACATAATTCGGCCAAAGCTGTCAACGTATATTTAGAATATTCATCTTTATCAACCAAACGCTTAAACTCCTCTATGCGATAGTCATTCAAATAGTCATAATAGTTTTTATCCAAATATTGATTGAATAAATAGGATAATGTATAAGTGGAAACATTCAATATTGCAGCCAAATCTGCTATTTTCAGATTTGGATTAACATATAGTCGATCCCTTTGCATCAGAAGTTCCAGTTCGCCAGCCAGGCGTCTACATTCTTCTTCAGTCACATTACTCTTTCTATATTTTTCTTCAATTATCGGTTGTTGCTTTTCCTTCGGTTCAATAAGGTTGTTTCGTTTCATTCTCCGGCGATAATATATATAAGCCAAGGTTATTATCAATATCACTAAAATAGTCACACTCCACATAACAGCATTGAAACGAGGAGCAATAGTCACCATCAGGCAAATTTCTGACTCCGAATCATCCACCCGATGAATTCTAAACTGATAATTGCCGGATGATAAGTCATAATACGTTATTTCAGATTGTCCACTCAATAATTGCCAGTCGCTATCTATCCCTTCCATCTTACATTTATAAGACATATATGCAGGCTCCGAATAAGTGAACCCAGAGAAACGGATTGTCAGATTACGCTGTTCTGCTTCCAATTTTATTTTATACACGTTATTTTCTCTACTCATCTTAGCATAAACCGATTGCTTTCCATTCACTAATACATCGGTAATAGCAACCGGATAATGCCATTTTGCTTTTCTGCCGTTTTGTTCCGAGGTCAGATAAATCATACCTTTCGAATTGCCGAACCACATCGTACCCTCTTCATCTATCACAGGGAAACAAGTAATAAATATAGAACTGGGCAAGCCATCTACGAAATTATAGGGAATAAAATTATCTTTCTTATCATAACGATATAAGCCCAAATTAGTACCAACCCACAACCAACCTTCATGATCTTCTATAATAAACATTGCATCCTTTCCATCCAAAGGAGTGCCCGACTGCATTCTCCGAAAATGATTCATCGACAAATCAGATATAAAAATTGCACCTTTATCCGGAAGGAAATAAAGCTCATGATTAGAATCTTCGTATACTGTCCGGATTTTATCTTTATGAATAAACCCTTCAGGAAACACATCCGACTTCAGACTATTGGTTGACGGATCCCAAATGCATAAACCGTTCTCTGTACAAATCCATCCTTTACGAGTGGAATCAAAACATATATCATATACATTTTCTCCCGGTAATTTCGAATTTTCGGTAGTATAATGCCGGATTTGCTTTCCATCTCTATAACAGTAAAGTCCCATAGACGTCGCCATCCACAAACTTCCTTCATCATCCGATTTTATGCAAAACACATGTCCTTTCAGGAATGGAGTTGATTTTAAGTCTGCTGTTTCAAAATCGGATAAAGTCAACGTGGAAGGATTGAGTATATATATACCGCCACCATAAGTACCTATGTAATACTTTCCTTCAAAAGCATAAATACACAAGATCATATTGGAACGTAATTCGGGAACCTTAAAACTTTTAAACCGCTGTTTCTTTTCGTCTATATAGAAAAGTCCATTGCGCGAACCTATCAGTTTCTCGTCTTTCGAAACAGCTATTGCACGAACAGGCATCTCTTTGGAGTCGAAATAAGGAAGATAGGCATAGGTAGAAAATAATCCGCTCTGATATAGTGTATAATCCAAGCCTAGCTGATAAAAACCAATCCAAATCACTCCTTCCCTATCAACCAATAATGCATAGACAGAATTGGAACGGATCGCCTGTTTATTTCCCGATTCGTAACAAAAGGTACGAACAATCTTCATGTTATTCGCAGAAACAAAATGTACCCCGTTTCCATCAGTGCCTATATACAACAAATTCTTTTCATCACTGGAGAGAGACATGATAACATTACAACCCAAGTCAATAATATTTTCTTTAAACTCACCCGTCGAGCTATCAAAACATAGCAACCCATGATCCATTGTTCCTAAATAGAGCTTTTGGCCGATACGTGTCATATTTCTATAGGAGAATCCCTGCTTGTATGGATAAGAGGTTATTTTCCGGTTTGAAATATTCATGGAATGTAATCCACCTTTGGTAAGAATCCATAAAGCTCCATTTTCATCCAAATTCAATGCAACGATAAAATTTTCTGCCGATAAGATGTCGGAACTTACTGCCAGTCGCTCCAATTGATTATTTCGATAGATAAATAATCCTTTTTCACTACCTATATACAATCCTCCATCCCGAGTTGGTAAAAGGGCACGAACACCACAATTAATAGTCTCCGGACTAAAGGGTTCCAGTTTTTCTGTTTCCTTATGAACCGTCCACAATCCCATATCATTTCCTATCCATATCCTATTACCAGACGTCTCTGTTATTACATTCACCCATTTTTGTTTTTCATTATTCCCTAATATAGGATAATGTTTCAAATGGACTCCGTCAAAACGTTCAACAGAACTTGCCGTGCCAATCCAGATATAGCCTAATGAATCTTTATAAAAAGAGCTGACCGTCAAGTCGGAAAGTCCGTCTGTTTCGGAAATGCTGCGAAAAGAGTAAGAAATTGGATAAATAGGCATACTTATGAGTAGCAGACAAAGAGTAACTAAAGCTTTTACTATATGTCGTATTAGATTATGCATAGAGGATTCATATTTAACGAAACAATGCAAACCTACATAAAATATCTCGGATTTTATATAGGTTTGCACAAAAAACAAGGAACTTACTCTCTTTAAAAAGATAGAATCTATCCCGGATATACATAATTTATAGTTTCACCTTTACCTGCGATTTCTGATAGACTACCGGGATTTTCTTATCATTCACTTCTACAGACACAGGCTTCTTTGTGCTTCTAAAGATGGCATTTATCTTCGGCTGTCCGTCTATCCAAAGATTAAGTTTCTTATCTTCTGCTTTCTGAATAACGAATAGCTTAGCCAATGACGAGAAGTAGGTTTCATTATCTCGTCTTAATGCACTTCCGTAGGCAATGAAGAAGTCCTTAGCGTCCTTTGCTTCAGTACCTTCCGGGTAAGAGACTGCAAACATATAAGCATCTGTCATCCAGCCGTCGGGCATAATCCATGAATTACTGTGCATTAATCTTCCGTCTGCCAGTTGGTTGATATACAAATCAGTAATTTTGCCTTTATGACGAATACGAAGCCCTATCCAGTCCTGCCCTTCACGTCTTTCCATTTGAGGCAGATCTTTTTCATCGGGAGTGTCTTTCAGAATAATAGCTGTCAGTCCTTTCACACGGTTCACCTCGGCTGGCAAATGGAATGAATAATATTTTTCGGTTCCTTTCAAATCTTCCGCAGGAGCTTCTATTTCTTCCCAATATAAATCTTCGGGATAGTCGTGCACAAAATCTGATTTAGCCAGCAGACGGGGATATAAAGGGCGAATGACTACTGAAGAATTTCCATTTGTCACATTTACGTCAATGCCCGATTTCTTATAGGTTCCATTGGTATGCCATAACCATTCAAACTGTCCTACCTTATGTGTCTTCAAATCATCGATCATATAAATCACATTATCCATCCACAGGAAATGACGGAAGTTACGGCTGAAATTATTAGAGACAGGACCTGTTCCATTGGCCAAAACATATTTCACATTGCCTGCATCCAAGAGATGATAAAGATTTCCTCGCAAAGTAGAGCCGCTATACTGTTGTTCACGAGGTTGTCCCTCCCCGTTGAACAGGACTACATTATGTGCCTGGCTTTGGAAGAAATAGTTGCGATAATTCGGATTGGGATACCAGCAGTTTCCTCCATCCTTGATAATATCAACGCCTTTATGAAAAACAATAAAGGAGTTGGCATCCGCATGGGAATGATTCCACGTATGACCGCTTTTCACAGCAAGCATCGTAGCATCCTTTTCCCAAGAAGTACGCATGGTGGCCCAACCGAAATCCGAGAATAATTGTGAGGTCTTCAAATCGGGAGCTACGGGGGCTTTATTCAAATCAGGGGTATAGAGAAAACCCATCGGACGATTCAGAAAAAATCCATCGCGATGCTGTCCTTGCTCTACTTGGGCTATATACCATAGAATAGTCGGGTCTTTCAGTCCCAATGCATACAATAACATCATACTGGATTCTGCTGATACGTTCTTATGACTATCACCAAAATTCAAACTATGCAGCATACCTGTACGGGGATAGCATACTTGAGAAAAGTAGTTCGGAAGTTTTGCCAATTGGGGTATATCGCCGGGATTTTGTCCCGGATGAGTGTTTATCCAAGCGATCCGAAACAATAGAGCTTCCTGAATACCAAAGTTTGCATAATTCAGACTTTCATACATTCCTCCGGCCTCATCAAAGCTCTTTGCTTTCTGTTGCAAGGCATCGCCTGCAAAGTCAAACCATTCGGGAAGTGATTCATGAAGTTGCTCCACCCAATCTTTTACTTCGGGAAGTTCATTCTGTAGGCTTAATGCTAATATTCCACCCTGGCATACACAAGAAGTCCACCAGTTATGTCCCATAGAATTCAAAGAATGAATACGGGTAGGTTCTAGCAGCCAGTCGCCCAATGCAGGTTCTACAGCCAATCGTTTCAAGCCTTCGGCAATCTTTTTTCTTTCGGAAGAAGACATGATATTGTAGGCTGCATCATATCCTATGGCAGAAAGGAAACTCTTATGTGCCATGCCTAGTTGCGAACGCCAAGCAGGAATACGTGCCATCATTTCCATATCTCCCCAGGATTCAGCTTCCACAGCTTTCGAAAGGATCTCTTTGATTACATCTGCATACTCTTTATTATCCGTCATCAGATAGGCCAACGATAAATAATCCAACCGGTTGAAATCTTTCTTCTGTAAGGCTTCATCCGCAGTTTTCTGAATATCTTCCCAGGCTTCCTGCAATTTCGGTTCATTCTGCATACGTTGTTTTACCTGCTGAATACGTTGAGGGGTGTACAAAAGCGAAGGATGATTTATCTTTTGTGCAGATACAAACGATGCAAATAATATTCCGATCAGACATAGAACTATTTGTTTCATGATATTTATTGCTTTTATTTTACTGTTTAATATTGATTAAAAATTCTGCTAAAGCTGCATTGAATTCCTCCGGTCGCTCCATATTCATCATGTGCCCGCAATCCTCTATGACCTTCAGCTTTCCATTAGGTAGATATTCCAATATGGAAGGATTTTTTAAGAATTTGTTATCAGAAGAATGACCTTCTACAATTAAGGCAGGTACGGCAGGGTGACTCTTCTTTAATTTTTCAATAGCATCCAGTCCTGCTACTACCCGTACTTCTTTGTGTAGCGGTTGCTATGCATCCCATTCGTCAATCATCTGCCACAAAGGCGCATGCATCCGCTCACGTTGACTTCCACCGGATTTCATTAAGCCTTCAAACCACTCTTTCTTCATCACCTCCACTCCTTTCTTTTTCAGGGCAGCTATTTCTTCATCACGTACCTTTGCTTCTTCTTTAGTCATCGGCTCACTGGGCCCTTTCGATTTCCGGATGTTTCCACTGGCTAAAAAAGCCGATAACATCCGGTCTGGGAAATACGCCAACATATCGGCAGTGATAAATCCACCCAAAGAAAGCCCGACAATATGCGCTTTTTGGAGATGTAAAGAGTCCATTAAAGTAACCAGATCTTCAACATGCATAAATTGATAATCTTCTGTTTGGGAAGAAGAAATGCCGTATCCTCTTAAATCATAGCGAATGACATGATACTTTTTCGCAAACACAGAAAATTGTTCATCCCACATACGATAGTCGAGCGAATGACCGTGAACAAAAATTATCGGTTCACCCTGACCAGCTTCTTCATAGTATAGAGAGCCGTTTCCTACATTGATACGTCCTTGTTTGACAACCAATGGCTTGCCTTTCAGTATTTCTGAAACAGTCCGTGAAATGACAGGGCTGCCGAAGAAAGAAGAGAAACCGTCTTCTTTAGCAGAAGAACCTGTTACATGAGAAATGAAGAATCCGTAAACCTTATCGTGTTTATTTATCCACGGATAAGCACCAGCCCATCCCGGTGAACTAATCTGATAAGCTTCACCTGTCTTTTTATCTATTAATTCACGCCATTCTCCCAATCCGTAGATTCCATTGTGGGATTGTCCCAGTCCTTTCGCTACATAATTATCCGAGTCATGCGAAGGGATGATGGCATCTTTCACTTGGTCGGCCTGCATTTCTTTCACAGTTTCTGCTGATATAATTTGCTTGCCATTATACATTCCATCGTGATAAATCATAGACAGGAAATGAAGATAATCATTCATTGTAGTACATAGTCCGCCCCCTAACATGGGTGCATGTCCGCCGTCCGTATTGATTGGGGTAAAATGAGAGTTCTTCATTTCCAAAGGTTGTGCCAGCAGTTCCTGAAAAAGAGTTTCAAACTCCTTTCCCATGGCCACTTCTGCCATTCTTCCGGCAATTTGCATAGCAAGTCCACCATATTCAAAACGAGTGCCGGGAGTAAAGACTGTATCCAAAGGAAGAATTTCAGTGACTGCCGAATCCAAATGATTATAGTTATCTACACGGGGCTCGGGAAGATATGGACGTACTCCTGATGTATGGGATAATAATTGCCGGAGAGGAATCTTACCTTTAGCATCGTCTTTAAATTCCGGCAACCATTTTTCTACCGGATCATCCCATCCCAAATCAGTACGGTCTACCACTGCGCCAATGACAGCAGCCGCTACCCATTTCCCGGCAGAAGCGACATATACTTTTGTATCGGGCGTATAGTCCCGATAGTTCTTCTGGAAAATGACGGTATCATTCTTCACTACACAAATGGATGCTCCGGGGTAATATCCCTTGTCTACCCATCCTTGGATAACAGAATCCAAAGAAGAGAAGTCATACTGACTTCCCTGACCGGATGATATTTTGCAAGAACCGGACAAAAAGCAGATACTTACAAAAACGGCAATTAATAAACGATTCTTCATATCGTTGTTTACTATCTATTTTTCTGATTGTAAATCCCAATATACGACATAGCGCTGGTGATGCAAATCGTATAGCGGGCGAATCACATCTCCTTGTTCTGTCGTAAACTTCAAATCACTTCCTACACGTTGCAAAGCACGTTCAGGGTGTTTCTTATCTAGTTTCAAAGAGGTACGCAAATGTGCTGGGACATGAAAATTATAGATATAATAATCATTATAAAGAGCCGGATTTGAGAAAGGAGCAGGTGCTTGCATACCTTCAGTTCCCCGTTCTCCCGCCAATACCAATGGACCATATAACAGAGCTGCCTTGTTCGGATTATCCGGGGTAGCCTCCAATTTGATCTGCATCGGATAAGTAGCCAAGATTTGGTCGTCCTCTTTCCATTCACGGGTAATGGCAATATAAGAACCAGGCTTCTGTTTTACAGATATTTTCTTACCATTCACCAACACTTTTACATCCTTGCTCCACGAAGGATAGCGCAGATAAATGGTGGTACGAACAGGATTTTCTGTCCGGAGAGTGAAACGCGTTGTTTCTTCCTGTGGGAATTCCGTTTCCTGACGGATTGTCAGTCCTTTTTCTTTCCAGGTTACCTGTGAAGGGATAAATAGATTTACATATATTCCCTGATTGTTATGGTAGTAGATGGCTTCTCCAAACTTTGCATGATTCTCAAATCCGCTACCTACGCAACACCAGAAAGAGTTCTCTTTTGTGCTATACAGTTTGTGAGACCCGGAAAGCAAAGGCAGGAAATAAGCTACCATACCTGTTTCAGGGTCTTGTTGTCCCAAGATGTGATTATACAATGCCCTTTCGTAATAATCTGCAATAGATGAATCGCCCGTCCAGCAGAAAAGATGGCGGCTAAGTTTGAGCATATTATAGGTACAACAAGTTTCTCCGGTATAGCCGGTCAGATGTTGGGATAACTTCTTCGGATCAAAGTAGTGTTCTTTGTCACTGCTGCATCCCGGAGCAAAAGTATGATGGTCAATCATGGTGTGCCAGAAGAATTCCGAAAGTTTCCTGCTTGTCGCGTTGTGGGTTAATTCGTAGTTGCGGGCTTCAGCTATCACTTTCGGGATGAAAGTATTGGTATGCTTCGTTCCCAAGTCATCGCGAAGTTCTTTCAAAGGGTCGATTACGTCATTGTGGTAGAAATATTCCGCCAACCAGCGATAACGTTCATCTCCCGTTATTGAGTATAAATTATAGAATGACTCATTGATACCGCCAAATTCATTGCGGATCATAAGTTTACGTGTTTCTTCACTAAGGGGTCTCAATTTATTGTATGCCCAATCGCCCATTCGGGTGACGATAGTCAATGCTTTCTTATTATCCGCATACAGATATTGATCTATCAGTCCGGAGAAAAGTTTGTGCAGAGTATACCAGGGAGCCCATACACCTTTTCCCTGAATATTCCGGTTTATCAGTTCCTCGGGCCAGGCACTCAAATATCCGTTTTTCAGTGCATTCTGCACTTCTTCCAATCCGTTAACCAAGCTATCGCCTTTCAGTTTGAATATCTCACTGCCGGTAGCTGCGTACATCAAACCAAGTGCCGAGAGCATGTGTCCGGTAGTATGTCCGCGAAGTTCGCAATCCAAAGATTCCCAACCACCCAGTTTCTTCACTGTCATATATCCGCCCTCACGTCCGGCAAATACACCGGCATTGGTACGGAAGCTATGTAGCAGACGATTCACATCTATTGACGTCATCCAAGCAGAATCCCGAAGCATATTATCACGGAAACGACTTGGCAACAGGCGAACATCTTTCAAATCAAAACTTTCCGCCTGAAGGGGAGCGACTGTTTCCTTTTTCAACTTTCCCTGATGTTGTCCGGGATATACAGATTGAGCTGACACTATACCCGATATTGTCAATGAACCAAACAAGATTACCGTAACTAAAACTTTCTTATTCATATTATTTCTATCTTTTATCTATAAGATACGAACAAGGTGCCTTAAACACTCAAAGCCACAAAATTATTTAATTAAGCTACAATTCTTTAATTTAAAGCCCACTTTCTTATAAAATTCATCTGAAACGTCCTATCTTTATTCCCCAAATCAAAGAAAGGAGCTACATGGATTTACGTACGGCAAATGTTACAAGATATATTCTTCCTCTGCGTGAGGGGGGCTCATTGCCTGCTTTAGCCGAAGCTGACGATGAATTTAAGTATGTAGTCAAATTCAGGGGGGCAGGACACGGAACAAAAGCACTGATTGCCGAACTGATTGGTGGAGAGATAGCCCGTGCACTGGGTTTCAGAGTCCCCGAAATAGTTTTTCTGAATCTGGACGAGGCCTTCGGACGAACAGAAGCAGACGAAGAGATACAGGATTTACTTCAATGGAGTCGCGGACTGAATATGGGATTGCATTTCCTTTCCGGTTCACTGACTTTTGATCCGATAGTACATCAAGTAGATGGAAAAACCGCTTCGCAAGTAGTATGGCTGGATGCCTTGCTGACTAACGTAGACCGTACCATTAAAAACACCAATATGTTGATATGGCACAAAGAACTATGGTTGATAGATCATGGGGCATCCCTTTATTTCCACCATTCCTGGACTAACTGGCAAAAACAGGCACTGGTTCCTTTTGTACAGATAAAAGACCATGTATTATTGCCGTTTGCCGATAAACTGGAAGAGGTAGATATTGAATTCAGGCAGATATTGACTTCTGATAAAATCCGTGAGATAGTCAATGCTATTCCCGATGACTGGTTAAACTGGACAGAAGGCACAGAAACTCCACAGGATTTGAGAGACATTTATATTCGATTCTTAGAAGAAAGGATTAAGCATTCCGAAACATTTGTAAATGAAGCGCAAAATGCAAGAAAGGCACTTATATGAATACGCAGTCATCCGTTTCGTTCCTAAAGTAGAACGGGAGGAGTTTATCAATATGGGGATTGTGTTGTTTTCCAAACAAGCCAAATACCTGAAATCCCTCTATACGATAGATGAGAACAAACTAAAACTGTTTTCTTCCGAACTGGATATTAACTGCCTGAAAGAAGGGTTACAGGTCTTTGACAAGATATGCATGGGAAATAAAGAAGGAGGAGCCATAGCCAATATGGATATTCCTGACAGATTTCGTTGGCTGACTGCAGTAAAAAGTTCTTGCATACAAGTATCTCGCCCACATCCGGGATTTTCTACTGATTTAGATAAGACTTTGGAAAGATTGTTCAAGGAATTAGTACTCTGATTCCTTGAACAATCTCTTTGTCAAACTAACGGGCGGTAATATAAAAGCTCTGCTCTACTGCTTCAGCAGTCTGCACTTTTGGTTCTCCGCTACGCCCATATTGCCAAGCTACCACTGTCACCTTTACCGGAAATTTTGCACGCGGGGGAATTTTAGTCAATACCAGTTTATCCCTCTTTATCTCTGCCGGCCCTTCTTTTACATAATAGTAAACCGGAAGGCCGGAGTCAGCAGTTCCTTTTAAACTTTTTTCTTTCACTGAAGCCTTTACATCGGATAGTTTCGGGAAAATTATACGTTGGGGTATCCCTTCCTTATTCCGGTAAGGAATACGAATCTCTACCTGCTGAACGGCACTCCGGTATTTATGATCCTGTTTTACGGAAGCCATCAGACAGATGCCTCCTGTACGTTTTGGATTATCCAATCCCATCCGATAGAAACGAACAGTAAAAGTTGTATCATTCACCACTTCCACCGGACCGCAAATTCTCGACATTCGAATGGGACGTGTACTGTGTTTTTTTGAATATTCGTTCCTTAACGTATCTGTGTACACTGCTTTCAAGTGGAAAGTGACTCCGTCCGCTTCGGGTTGAAAAGAAGGAGACATACGTACATGGGATTTCGGATTGAAAGTTATCAGTTTTCCTTTTTGCTCAAAGCCTATATACTGTTCTGTCTTTCCACGCTCATTAGCGTAATATTTTTCTGTGGCATCTGCCATTTCCTTATCAAAATACCAAAATGCATGGTGCTTGTCTCCTTCATACTTATCATAGGAAGCGGCTTCGGCTGTAGGCTTTTCATTCTTTCGCCAACGGTCTGCCAGCCAGCCATTCTTTGCTTCTACCGGAATTAACTGAACCGGAATATCCGATGACGAATGTTTCGGCAACCGGTATTCCACTGCCTTTTTTAGAAAAAGAGAAAGATAATCAATCAATTCATCGGATATGTCGAAATGTCCATGTCCTGCATCAGCAAGAAATGAAAGGGGAGCATTCGGATATTCACAACGATAATCGAAAGAGGTTATCAACCGGTCTTCCCACCATTCGTCCTCTCCCATTACCATTAATGAAGGGATACCTTCAATCGTACGGGTTCCCCAATCCAAATTCGCACGCCCGTAACCTGTCAAATGAGTTCTGGGAGAATCACCGTGAATAGAGAGTACAGCCAATGTACGTTCGGGATTCCAGGCGGCAAAGTTCCACGGATAAGTAGCCATTGCCGAGTGTCCGATAGGGATGACCGGAGCAAACTCCAATTCTGTATATCCGCTTATTTCAGACAAGTTCTTCATCATTGTTTCAAAGATTTGCCGGGTACCTTTTGTCACATCCCAGCGTTGGTCTATTCCGGGAGTGATCCATATCTCTGCAATTCCCAATTTACCCATATCCTTCCGAAATTCAGGATGCTCGAAAATTGTCTCTTCGGTCATATTATGTTGCCCAATGATGACGGCACGGACTTGTTTGCAGTTTTCCGGTATCCATAGATAGGCAGAAGGATGGGCGTTTGTCTCTTCTGAAATCAGCTCTTTTATTTCTACGGACCACTGCCAGGGAGCTGCTGCAACTCGGGTAGTCTGCATGAACAGAGATAACAAAACAACAAGAAAATATTTCTTCATAATGCTTCTTTTAATTGCATTTATTATAGTTGCATTTATCTATAAACAGCTAATTTATTTTCCCAGTGGAGTGAAATGCAATGCAGCTCCGCCACTTGCTTTTAGCTTCAAAACAAGCCTATCTCCGGCTTTTATCTTCTTATGAGTACTGCGTACTTTCGTCCGTGTCTTCAGCTTGTCATCATCTTCGTACAGGTGAAGCATATACTTCTTACCCGATTCCAGAAAATCCGTAGTCAATGTAATTGTGCGGGCTTCCGTATTCGTCATTGCTCCTACAAACCAGTCATTCCCCGAACGACGTGCTTGAACGATATATTCACCAATTTCTCCATCTAACGCGCGGCTGTCATCCCATACACTCGGAATTGCTTTCCAAAATTCCAGTTCTTCTTCTCCCTGGTAGAATTCCGGTCTGTCATACCAAAACATAAATTGCAAAGGACTGTAATACACAGCTGCCATCGCCAACTGATGTGCTTTCGTATTCTTCACCCGATTATTGAAATAGCAAAGCGTATAGTCTCCTGCACCTGCCAGATAGCGGGTGAAAGGAAGAGTCGTATTATGTGTGGCATCCGGCATTTCTTCATTTCCACGAATACCCTCCTGTGTCATCAGGTTAGGATAAGTACGACTGAAACCTGTCGGACGATATTCGTCATGAATATCTACCATCAGACCGTATTCTCCACATTTACGGACAGCTTCATGCAGCCAGGTACTCCAACGCTGATTACCTATCTGTACAAAACCGAACTTGATACCTTTCAATCCCCATTTTTTATACAAAGGCAACAGAGTATCCAACTGCTGCACTAATGCACGCTGATTGACATACACCATGAGTCCGATTCCTTTCGATTCGGCATATTTACACAAAGCGGGTATATCAAGGTCTTTATCAGGAGAAACAGTAGTAGCGTCCGAACTCATTTTCATTTCCGGTCCGTACCAGCCTGCATCCATGTGCACATACTGAATACCGCGTTCTGCCGCAAAGTCAATGGCTGCTTTTACTCTATCTTGTTTCAAGTCGCCCGAACGGAATACTTTCCCGGGTTTGATCCAAGAAGTATCAGCCAGTTTGCAAGCCGGATTCAGATTCAAGACAATATCATTATTATTAATTAAATCGACCGGACGTTCGCCAACCATGATTACACGCCACGGAGTACTGTAAGGAGAAATAATATCAACGCTACTATACAGGCTTGTCTCCAAAGTGGAAGGTTTCTCTGCCGATAAACGGAATTTACCACGAACATAATCCACCATTTCCGCTTCCAACAAAGCTACAGATAATCCATCAGGCAGTTTCAAGGTCAAAGGACGCTCACTCTCCTCTTTGCCCCATCCTTCCAACGGACGAAGTACGCAAGGTCCTTGTGCCCAACGTTCGTAATATGCCATCGTTCCTTCAGGCATTGTAAAGCTGGTCTGCTCACCGACGATATGTAAGAAAAGTCCGTTTGTCATTTCCGGAAAATGATAGCGGAAAGCAACCCCTTCATTATAGGCGCGAACTATAATATCCATAAAGTAATTCTTACGCTTATCATAGCCACCGTCTTTATTACCTTTCCCTTCTCCCTTCTTAAACTTCAAAATCATTTCATTGTAGCAGTCACGAATCTCCGCACGTTCACCATATACAGGCTTCCATGTTTCATCCGCCTTTCGTTGTTCAGTCGCTGTCAACTTCAGATTTTCACACCAAAAATGACAGGTATCATTTGGTATACCCAATGCCGACTCAAACAACTGATTCTCAATCAGAACTCCCAATTTACTTTCTTCAATCACCGGACGGTTCTTATAAGTCAAGGTATAATACATTTGTGCATTATCCTCTCCCACCGTGCGCTGATAAAAGGTAAAACGATAAGCTCCATCAGGAGACGTCAGTTCCTGACGGGTTTCTGTCATCACATCTTGCGCTTTCACCAATGCCGGTATCACCAGCAACAAAAGCAAAATTCTTTTCTTCATTCTATTTACGTTCATGTTTATTCATCTTTCCTATTATATACGAACGAGGAAGAAATTATACTCAAATGTTTATTGCCTGAAAAGCTTATTCCATCTGCTCTCTATATAAAGTCGGCGTCATTCCTGTCACCCTTTTAAAAATGCGGTTAAAATGTACAGGTGATTCAAATCCGCAAGTAGCACTGATTTGAGATATATTCATCATACTACTATTTAATAGTTTACAAGCATATCCGATACGCATATCAAGCACATACTCTTTGAATGTCTTTCCTGTGTTTTCTTTAAAGTATCGGCAGAAAGCAGTAGGGTTCATCGCTGTATAAGAAGCAATTTCATCCAGACCGATAGACTCGGTATAATGTTTATTCAAATAGGCAATCACCTTTTCCATTCTTTCATTACGCATAATCGAAGGGGACGGAGTATAATGAGAAGTAGTCAGATATTTCTTATGATTGCTGATAGCCATCATCTGTAAAAGTGAAAGCAACAGGATAATTTGATCTGCTCCTTTAGCAGAAGGAATCTGTTTCAATAACTTAATGATTTTCCCCGAACGGGTAATTGTGAATTTTATTCCTCTGCAAGCATCCTCCAATAAATTCCTGATAGGAATAAACTGGGAGTATTGAGAAATAGAATAATGCATAAAGTCTTTCTCAAACTGAATATTGACTCCTCTTACTTTCAGTTCGGATTTTTCTTCGTTATCAGATTCTTCCCCGTCGTCCGGTGGACTTTGCATACTATGAGGCAGTTCGGAACCGAAAAGAATCAAATCACCTTTTGAATAGGAGATAATGCTGTCACCCACCAGACAATCCCCCTCTCCCTTCTCTACATAGATAATTTCATACTCACTATGAAAATGCCACGGATATGTGAAACGCGGATATTCATAAAAGCGGGCACGGACGGGATTGGAAGTCGTTATAGTCAACTTCTCATTCATTATCTTCTTCATAAATCTCCTTTTTAAACTGCTTTTGCAAAGATAGGTAAATATCTTGCAAAAATACGCATCATAGCATGTATAAAAACCCGCTATTTTTGCATCATTCATAAAAACATTTGATAGAAACCATGAACGAATTATTTAGTATTGCCGGTAAAGTTGCTGTTATTACCGGAGCAGGTGGTGTACTGGGCGGAAATATTGCCCAACACTTTGTACAGCAGGGAGCAAAAGTAGTAGCTATTGACATTCGTCAGGAGCAACTGGACAACCGTGTGGCTGAACTTAAACAATACGGTGACGATGTAATCGGTATCATCGGTAATGTACTTGACATCGCCAGCCTGGAGAAAGTAGCCGAAGAAATCGTAGCTAAATGGGGACAGATCGATATTCTATTGAACATTGCCGGTGGCAATATGCCGGGAGCTACCCTTGAGCCGGATCAACACTTCTATGATATGGATATTTCCTGCTGGGAAAAAGTGACTAATCTGAATATGAATGGGACAGTCTATCCGTCTATGATATTCGGTAAAGTAATGGCAAAACAAGGCAAAGGATGTATCATTAATGTATCCTCAATGGCAGCATACAGCGCTATCACCCGTGTACCGGGATATTCGGCTGCAAAAACTGCCGTAGCCAATTTCACTCAATGGCTGGCAAGTGAAATGGCGCTTAAATACGGTGATGGTATCCGTGTAAACGCTATTGCACCGGGCTTCTTCATCGGCGACCAAAACCGTCGTGTACTCATCAATCCAGATGGTTCACTGACAGATAGAAGCAAGAAAGTATTGGCTAAAACTCCAATGAAACGTTTTGGTGATATTAAAGAGTTGAATGGTGCAGTGCATTTCCTGTGTAGTGAAGCCGCTAGCTTCGTAACCGGAGCAATGTTACCTATTGATGGTGGTTTCAGTGCATTCAGCGGAGTTTAAGCAATAAATAATAGCCTGTTATAAAGAGAAAGACTATGATGGAAAAGACTTGGAGATGGTTCGGAAAAAAGGATAAGATAACTTTGCCGATGCTCCGACAAATAGGGGTAGAAGGGATTGTCACTGCCCTGCATGATGTACCGAATGGTGAAATATGGACAGTAGAAGCTATTAACAATTTGAAATCATATATCGAATCTTATGGTTTACGTTGGTCGGTAGTGGAAAGTCTTCCTGTATGCGAAGCAATCAAATATGCAGGAGCAGAACGTGAACAGTTGATTGAGAACTATAAAGTAAGCCTTGCCAATTTGGGTAAATGCGGTATAAAGACAGTATGTTACAACTTCATGCCCGTTATCGACTGGATACGTACAGACTTGCAACACCCTTGGCCGGATGGTACCAGTTCCCTGTATTACGACCGTGTCCGTTTTGCTTATTTCGATATTCGAATTCTGGAACGTGAAGGAGCAGAAAAAGATTATACCGAAGAAGAACTTCGGAAAGTTGCCGAATTGGATAAGGTTATCACAGAAGAAGAGAAAGATGCCCTGATTGATACAATCATTGTCAAGACACAAGGTTTTGTCAACGGTAATATCAAGGAAGGAGATAAAAATCCGGTTGCCATCTTCAAGCGGTTACTCGCCCTGTACAAAGATATAGACCGGGATACTTTGCGTGAGAATATGCGCTACTTCTTATCTGCCATCATGCCCGTATGCGAAGAATATGGAGTTAATATGTGCGTACATCCCGATGACCCTCCATTTCAGGTATTAGGTTTACCACGTATTGTTACCAATGAAAGTGATATTGAATGGTTCTTGAATGCCGTAAATAATCCTCATAACGGGTTGACTTTCTGTGCAGGCTCTTTGAGTGCAGGCGAACATAATGATACACGTGAGTTGGCCAAGAAATTTGTCAAAAGGACTCATTTCGTACATCTGCGCAGCACGGCTGCCATGCAAGGTGGAAACTTTATTGAAAGCTCCCATCTCACGGGAAGAGGACATCTGATTGACCTTATCCGTATCTTCGAAAATGAGAATCCGGGATTACCGATGCGTGTAGACCACGGACGAATGATGCTGGGAGATGAAGATAAAGGCTACAACCCGGGATATTCTTTTCACGGACGTATGCTGGCTCTTGCACAAGTAGAGGGAATGATGGCTGTAGTAGATGATGAGAAAAAACGACAGATAATATTATAATCATCACAGTGCTGATATAGTCAGAGCTTCGTCAGAGCAATAACCTCATTATTTGTTTCAAGGCGGGAAACATTTTGTTTCGAGGCACGAAACTGATGGTTTCCCGCCTTGAAACTTTAGTTCCAAAGGCTCGAAACTCCAGTTCCAATAGCGGGAAACTATAGTTTCTAAAGCAGGTAAATTCTATCTCAAAGGCAAGAAACGACTATTCCTCCGGACTTTTAGTTATGATCCTATAATTCCGATACAATAAAATACAGCGGACTGTCCTCTCAATAGCTAAACCTTTCAATGCCAATGCATACTCATATCATTTGGTAAGCGTCGGCAGTGTGAGGGTAAATTTTACCCTCACACTACCCTCACCTTTACCCTCACCCACGAAAGTACGATGGATAAAGAGATTGAGAGTCGGGTGAGAGTGTGAGGGTAAAATCAGCACAATCTTTTATTTGTTAGCTACTTTATCTGTATCTTCCCTACAAAATCTTTTTTATCTATATTCAGTTCTTCCAAAGAAGTGATCCGTTTGCCGTTCAACATTATGTTCTCAAACAAAATATTCTCAACCTTCCTATTCTTATCATAACCTTCCATCAAAGAAGGATTGATATATTTCCCGGTACATGAAATATTACGGAACGTTATGTTTCTGACACCTCTGCCGGGACCTGTGTTATACTTTTGGTTATACATCACCCGAAGATGAAACAACTGTCCTTCCTGGATATGTTCCACACGAATATCCTCAAAAGTGATGTTTTGTGCCAGATTGTGATCTCCTACATTAATAGTCATGCAGCCTTGATAATCACGATCGTCCTCATCATGTTCCAAGATATCGATATTCTTGAACAATATATCTTCTAAAACCTCATCTCCTGTTTTCGTATTTCCATGCGTACCAATATTGATAGGGTGAGCAATATCCGCCCATAGTGTAGAATTAAGTACACGGATATTACGAGAATCTCCATAATAATTCCAACGATGTGTATAGATGGCTATACAGTCGTCTGAATTACGAAGAAAAACATCATCAATCACTACATCCGAACAAGACATAAAATCCAACCCGTCACTCCAACCCTGATAACTGAATGATTTCAGATTCTTGATAGTAATTCCCTGTGATTGTCCACCGGAAACTGTATAGTGACGGGAGTTAACGACTGTAATTCCATCAATCAGTATATTCTTGGAGTATGCCACCGATATTCCCTGCTGCGGTTCAAGCAACATTCCGTGTCCGAGAATCTTTACATTCTCTACACTGTCGCAAGTCAGGCAACCTTTCAGCACTGCTCCGCCTTCCAGATAGACAGTCGTGTTGGAAGGAATACGGAAGCATTTGCCTGCCACATCAGTGGGTTCGTGTATGCCGGACTCAAAATACATCACATTCGGATCACTTTTATCAGGCACATTCTCAATGATCGGATTGGCAAACACATGCAGATTATTCAAACGGTCACCGTTGAACTCTACAGAGAGCTTTTGTGGTTTATCCAATGTGAACAGCAGAAAATTTCCGTCTATCTCCGGCTGAATGCCTTTAGATAGTGGACGCACTACTGCTGAACGGAGTTCCCCGTTATTCTTTTGCACCAGCACTTCCACTTTACCGGAAAAATCAAACTGTACCATGGTTGCATCCGACTTGGTATCCATATCCACCTTTACATTATATTCATAAAGGTCTACCCAATCTTTTTCACCCACTTGCCGTACTTTTACTGTATAATCGTCATTGTGGCGGGCATAGTAGATGCCTTGTGGCACCGGATAGATGACAATTTCTGCCTGTATAACTCCTGAAGTCATTACAAGTAAAAATGTAAGCGCTATTCGTATCAATCTATTCATCTTGAATTATTCATTTATTGTGCATACATCAATGTACCAAGTCCAAGTACATCATACCCGCCGGAGTTAGCATCATAATAACCGCCTCCTCCTTCTATTCCTACATATTCGGTAGCAATCTTAGTATATTTGAGATTATCATCCGAGATGTTTTTTATCCCTTTGTAATGATAATAAGGCAACGCCCATATCGCACGTTTGATCCATTTACCACCACCAAGTGTTGTTTGTTCTTCCGGAATCGGATATCCCCATTGACTCTGTTTTTGCCATATATAAGTAGTATATGGTACAGTCTCATTAGTGTAATTACAACAAGCAGCATATTCGCAAGCCCGCATGAACAGATTGTCATCATAGGCAAAGAAATCGTCTCCCTGACTCCATGCCAACTGACAAATAACTCCCATCAATCCGACACACATCAACGTGTGCCCTTGGTCACGTCCACTTTCCTGCCATTGGGCAAAGTTATAGTCCGGTGCATAATCGTGATAGATAGCACGACGTAAACGTCCGTTTGTATCACCTGTCTGCAAATGGTCGATACCTTCATTATAAATATCACGACGATCGGTTACAATGCCGATAGCCATTTTAGCCGCTATATTACAAAGACACCAGTTAGCCCAATAATGTAACGCATTCGTATCGTGATGACGTTTCAGAAAATCATCATTAGCGGGATAGAACACTTTAAGCAACCAATTCTGGAACGCTGCGAAATCCGCACGATCCCATCCTCCATAATCCCTCAATAATTCACCGGCAATAGCAAATTCATAACCATAAAGTCCTGCGGCAAGCGATAAATTCGTATTACCTGTTACACCTACACAAGTCTGTACCCACTTATTCAGATTCTCCACTGCTTTTGCCGCATATTCATCATCTTGCTCAATCTTCCAACGAAGCGCCTGCTGATATGCAATAGTGGCCCCCTTGGCTGCATTCATATAATTTTCATCACCGGAAACTCCACGTTTAATCCATTCCGTAGGATAAGTATCTGCCGTCTTCTGCGAAAACTGACTTTCTACTAATAATTGATAAGCACTTACCCAAGGTTCTTCTCCGGCAGCTTTTTTATCCCGAATACGCTGGAAGTCTTCCTCTGTATGCAACCCTTCATGCAGCATGGGTTCCGTTGACGGTTTAAGTTCAACCTGTTCCAAATTCACGTTATTATCAGGAAGAGGAATTTTATTCAAATCAGTTTCCACATTGACACCCGGAAGGTCAATGCCGTCCCCACATCCTACCAGAAACAGGGTAGCAAATACTGCGGTTATATAATATATCTTTTTCATCATATTTTTGGTTTAATGGTACACCGCATCTACCATTGATTACGGTGCACCCAATTATAGTTTATTGCTCTACTAACTCTAATTTGAAATTATCTATCTTAGCCCGTCCTTGTTTTACTGTAATCGTACATACAAAACCAATGACAACATCGGTAGGCTCTTCAACAAGAATATCAACTACTACATCACCCGTACCCGAAATAGAAGCGTTTGCCAGACTCTTACTTGGTATATCACTCGTATTTGCCATCTCACGACCTTTACAAACCGCAACATAACCGGTAAAACCTCTGCCATCATATTCATAAACGTGTGCCGTCAACTTATATTTTCCTTTTTGAAGATGAGAAGTCTGATATACCTTACCATCATTTTTAGGATTGTCAAATCCCCAATCTGTTTGTAAAGCCAAACCTGCATCACTTCCATCACCATATTTCGTTTTAAATGCCAAATCAACAGCAGCACCTCCTTCACCAGCAGTCAAGTTAGAGTTCTGAACTATCCAATAAGCAGCTTTTGCCCACTCTCCTTTTTTATGGAATCCTTTATCCCCACCTTCTTTTACATATTCAAAAGGCTGTTTATAGTTCATGAGTACATATTGAGAAATATCTCCATCCACCGGCAGAGGTTGTAACATATCACTCTCTACGGGTTGTGCAATGCCTTCAAACACCATTGTTACTTTTCCACCATTGAAACCTTGTGGAACCGTTACAGTAATAGAAGTCGTAGTAATCTTTTTAACCGTAACAGGTACGGATATTCCCTCAAAAGTAACTGTAACAGAATTCTTATCCGTTCCAAAACCTTTTCCTGTAAATGTTATTTCCTGTCCGGCTTTTACTAATGTACCATAAGGATAAATATACGGTGTTTCAACAGAAGTGATTTCCGGAGTTGCCCAAACCTCAAATGTACCTGATTCGCCCATCTCTATTTCCTTACCCTGAATTATCAGTTTAATCTTCACCGGAGCTTCAGATGAAACTCCTTTTGGAACATTCACTACGATATTACCCTTATCATTCAGTGTCACTTTATCACAAACTGTTTCTCCGAAAAAGACCTGAATATTTTCAGCTTTCGTACCAAAGTTCTGACCAATGATCGTTACTTCCGCATTAATATATCCGGCTTTCGTTGAAATGCCTGTTACTGTCGGCATCGGTAATACCGTATATTTCAACTGTGTCCCGATAGTTTCAAACGGAGTAATGACCGTAATTGTATAATCTCCGGCTTCCAACGAAGCAGGTACGGTGAGTGGAATACTCTTATCTGTCAAATTATCTGTATCTATTGCAGCTTCTACAGGTTCTCCGCCGGCTTTAGAGAAAGTTACTTTCAAAGGCTCCAACCCTTCAACAGACTTATCCAGCAATTCTTGCACAAGATTGGTTCCTGTTATTGCAAATGCACTTCCTGCAAAACCTGATGGAATCGATTCACCCTCTTTAGGGGCATCAAGCGTTGCATGCTTCAACACTGTGAAAGGATAAGAAGCCAAATCAATCGTTTGTTCTGCCATAATAAGTGTCATAACTCCACTGACAGCTGTCTCGGGAACTTTGGCCGTAAATTCGGTATCAGTAGGTGTACCCACAATCTCTGCCTTGTCTGTGGAAGTCCCGAAAGTCAAAGTATACAGTGTTTTAGAAGAAACAAATTCTTGTCCTTCGAAAACGATACTGGCACCCGGAAAACCATAAGAAGGTTTCACTACGCTGACACCCGGCTTACCAAGTACACGATAAACTAGATCAGTCTCCACACGTTGCCCGAAAACCTCAACGGTTATCTTTCCGTTTGTTGCCGATTCCGGCACTTTCGCAAGGATAGCATCATCGGCGCAAGAGACTACTACTGCCTCCTGGGAACCGATAAATACTTTCACATCTTCTGTTATGATACCAAAATCACTGCCACTAACGGTAAACTCATTCCCAACATATCCTTCTACGGGATCTATCTTTGTTACAGTCGCCACAGGATCAGTGTAACTCATTGGAACAATTTCTTCATTTTCCTCGTCACAAGCAGCTAATGCGAAAAGCGAGAGAAAAACGGGAAACAGATAGTTATATATTTTCTTCATAATCTTAATTATATTATCACGATGAATTACTCTTTTTTCTTTTTCCACATCATTCAAGAATCAATTTTAATTCTGTCACTTTAAAGTATGAATTACCTTTAGCCAGAGAAGTCAGGAATCCAATGACAACATCCGTTGTCTCCGTCACTTCCAATGAAGGGGTTACCAAAATACCCGAGTCATTATTTGTTCCAGCTTTGTCATAGATCGCACAAACTCCATTTAATTGCTCAATATCAGCTACATTCGGTATATCACTCTCACTATTTCCTTTGGCCATCAATGCAGAAATAAAATTCCCCGCATCACTTACTACCATCGTATAGGCATAAGTAACTTCCAGTCTGTATTTACCAGGACGAAGTGTAGCAACTTGCCATATTTTTCCATTCGTATAAGCTTCCTTCTCCCATCCATTCTGGAACGCTAATGTGAAGCCCTCTGCTGCTTTATACTGCATTCCGGTAACAGTAGTATTATTTTTTGCATTGAAAGATGCCTTATTCTGATTCCATACTGCCGGAGTCCACCATTCACCGTTCTTCCAATTTTCATCATTTGCCTTGGCAAACGGCTGCTTGTAGTTTTGAAGGTAAAGCACTGTCACATCACCTTTTGAGTTAGGATTAAACATTGCACTACCTGTCATTGTATATCCATGAATAGTTACAGTCACATTACCTGTCTTATAATCTGCAGGAGTTGTCGCAACAATAGTAGACTCATCCACCAGTTCAAATTCAGCCGGTGTTCCATTGAAGCTGACAGAAATATCAGATGGATCCGTACCAAAGTTCTCACCTGTTATAGTAACCTTGTCTCCTGTATCGGCTACCCCTTCACCGTCTTCACTATCAGAAGTCACTGTAATGACACGTGGTGTAGGCAGTACTGTATAATAACCGATATTCTCCACCTTTTTATTATAAATCTGTAAAGACAGATTGCCTGTTACTGCAGTTTCCGGCACTTCCACTACCAAACGGTTATTTTTGCAATCGAGTACTTTATTAGATTGAGCTTCACCGAAGAAGACCTTCACAGCTTCTGCACGGTCACCAAAATTGGTTCCCGTAATAACTACCTGTGTAGTGACATATCCGTCCGTTGGATAAATCCTCTCCACTACCGGCACAGGATAATCATAAACTCTATACTTGGGATCTTGCTCACAACCGGAGAAAAGTGCGGAAACACAAGCAAGTATTGCCAAGTGAAATGTATATTTGAATAAAAACTTCATATAATCTATGGTATTATACGTTAAACGTTTGAATGATTAATATCCCGGATTTTGTACCAGATTTGAATTCAGGTTGATTTGATTTCTTGGAATCGCCCACAAATAATCTCCCTTAGTAAATGCGCAGTCGGATGATTTGAGAAGCACTACACAAGGTAGTTTACCTTTACCTGTCTCTACTTCTTCCGTCCCTTTCGTAAAAATAGCCGGATTGAAAGCACTGGTAGCATTCCCGTTTTCGTCTATAAATGCCGTCGGATAGCTGGCATTACCTACTACCGCACCGCAACGAGACTCATTCAGATTCTCTTCCGCAATACCCCAACGTTTCAGGTCGTCGCAACGGAAACCTTCCATATAGAGTTCCAAAGCACGTTCACGACGGATCTCATCCAGCATTACCTGATTAACTGTCTTATTCGCATTTGCCGGCACTCCTTCCTGAATTCGCTTTGCCAATGCATTTGTCAGGTTGGCAATTCCCGCACGGGCACGGATTTTATTTATCGACTTATTCAACTGGTCATCTGATATTTCACCATAGCGCTCCATCACAGCTTCAGCATAATTCAAGTATACTTCTGCCAACCGAAGTACCGGATAATTGGCCGATTCATCTTTACTTTGGCGTTGAATATCAGTAATAGCAAACTTGGAAACACCATACCCACAGTTCTCAACTGTCAGACTCGTAGCATATGAACCCACATAAGAGGTCAAACGGAAATCCCGGTTCTGAAATTCGTCCCCCGGATTCTTATATCCCTGAAATTTATCAGACATACTAACCGGAAGCCCGTCGGTGCATAAAAACATATCAATTAATTTCCGACTGGGACGCATATCCGTATAAATCACCTGATTCAAAGCAACCTGTCCTTTACGCGTTTCCTGACTATATACAGAAGCGATGATAAATTCCTTGTTCGTCGCTCTTCCTGCACCAGCAGGATTGCTAGCTTCTTCTTCAATATTAAACAGGTAACGGCTACTCATATTTCTCATCGCTGCTACATTATTATAATTCCAAAGAGAATAAGCAGCATCCCCCATCACTGTTTCGGATAGTTGAAGAGATTCTTCCAGGAAAGCATTTACCTGATCGGAAGCCGGACCGGCAGAACCTTCAAAATCAGTAGAAGTACCATTGTACTTACGCCAGGTAGCTTCATAAAGTAACACGCGAGCCTTAAATGCCTGTGCAGCCTGTTTGCTGATTTTACCTTTGTCGGCAGAGGTTATATTCTGCTCCAACGGCAACCCTGCGATAGCCTCATCCAAATCGGAGAGAATCAAGTTGACAACCTCATAACGGCTATTACGTTTTCCATATAATTCCGATGAAGTCACGTCGAGAACTTTCGTAACGACAGGCACTCCGCCAAAAAACTTCAATAAGTAAAAATAATTATAGGCACGGAAGAAATGACCTTCGGCTAATTCTTTTTTAATGTCCGCTAAATTACCCGTATAGGAAGAAACAGCTCTTTCAAACATGTGATTAGTGGCACGAATATTGCCATAGCAATTACCCCAACGACTATCGTCATTAGGAACTCCCATCACACCGGTTCCTACACCATACGAATATCTGAAACAAGTGGAAAGATCGGATGCTGCATCCATGTGATCGAATATACTTCCATAAGAAGATTGCCATCCTAATAATTGCCCGTAAAGCCCGTTAGCATATTCACGGAAATGCTCCGGAGTTTTGAAATAAATCACATCTGTCTTGGCATCCAGTGGTTCCAAGTCAAGGAACGTATTCACGCATGAAGAAAATCCCAATGCGCAGGTGCAAATTAATATATAGTTCGTTATCTTTTTCATATCTTCTATTCTGTATTTAATTTTCTATAGCTACTATAAAGTGATGTTCAGACCGAACGACCAAGTACGTGCAAACGGGTATCCACTGTTGTTGGAGGCTGCTCCCATTTCCGGGTCGAAACCGTCTCGAATACTGGTAGCTTCCCATAAATCATTACCAGAGAAATAAACACGTACTTTTTCCAGTTTCACCTTGCGCGTCCATATCTGCGGCAATGTGTAGCCGACTATTAATGTTTTCAAACGAATATAGCGGTTATTCTGCATCATAAAGTCGTTATTCTGATAATTCCAACGTGCAAGATTCGCATTAGTAGTCAAACGAGGGAATTCCGCGTTCGGATTGCTCTCTGTCCATGTTTTTCCCAAATATGTCGGGTTCTGATTGGCGGTACGTGTTTGAAAAGGATAAGCCATCCAGTCATTACGGATAACATACTGCTTGCCGACACCCTGGAACATCGCGTTCACATCAAAACCTTTCCATGCTCCTCCCAATGTGAAACCGAAAACAAAATGTGGATTGGAGTCACCGAGATATTGCAAATCGCTATTCTCATTCCCTGCACCGGAGATCTTATAATCACCATTCAAATCCAAACGTTTGGTATCACCCGGACGCAACCGGCTTGCACTTCCCGCTCCTACACCGGTCAAATCTTCCTTGCCTTCTCCATAGAGTGCATAATAGCGGTCTACTTCTGCCTGATCTTTAAAGTAACCATCTGTGCGATAAAGGAAGTACGAATTCAAAGGATATCCATTCACGGCTGCATTCCAACCGGCCCCATAAGAATCTGCTCCTTCCATCTCTTTCAACAGACTCTTTGTATCACCAATATTAAAGTTGGCATAGTAAGAAAAGTCTTTAATCTGATCGCGCCATCCAATAGTGAACTCCCAACCTTTTACATTCAAATGACCACTATTCGTTTTAGGAGATTTACCTCCTAATACGCCCGGATAGGTGACATTTACCAACATACCGGTATTATCTTTTATAAAATAATCGAATGTAGCTTTCAAACGATTATCGAAGAAGTTAAGATCGATACCGAAGTTTTTTTGTGAAACTTTCTCCCAAGTACGGTCATAAGAAATTAAACCGCCGAAACCTGAAGATACCTGATTGGCAGGTATAGTTCCAAAACCGGCCGTCCCAAGAGAAACAGTAGATACATAATCATAATCGCCCAGCCCAACATCATTACCTGAGCTACCATAACTTAAACGCAGCTTACCAAAAGAAAGAACAGGCTTTAGAAATTCTACAAATTGTTCTTCCGAGAACGCCCATCCCAAAGAAACGGAACCGAAGCTCTTAAAACGATAACCGGGAGCAAACTTGGAATTTCCGTCACGACGCCCCATCAATTCAACCATATATTTTTCTGCATAGTTATAATTCAAACGGGCAATATATGAATAGGTGCCATTATGAGTCTTTCCTCCACCGTTACCCTGTGTACCGGTAGCCAGATTCAAATCGTAAATTCCGACATCCTCAAACTTCTCACGGGCAGTAACAACTTTCTTAGTCACCCATTTCTCGGCATTGATACCGAACATAGCATCTATATTATGTACTTCGGCAAATGTACGCTTATATTTTAATAATCCTGAATAGTACTGATACCGGGCATTATTTGCCTGTACCAAATATCCCGGCTGATGGGAATCTTTAAAATTCAGCACATCTTGCGGAGTACTAAGGGTTTGTGTTGTTTCATATACTAACTTCGCCGTCTGCTCACCGAACCAATTGTAACACTGTACCGGAAGCGAATAGCGTTCTCTGCGATATTCCTCATTTTGAAATGAAGCAGTACCCTCAAAAGTGATTCCTTTCCAAATATCCACCAATGCTTTAAAATCGACACGAGTAGTCAGCTTCTCTCTCTCATCACGTCCACCATCCGTTGTAGCTGCTGCCGCATTGCGATCACCTACATTACCGAAGTTAGCGTACCATTGTCCATAGGGATTTTTTGCCGGGAAAAACGGAGCATCGTTTCCGTAAAGTGTACGGTCGATACCATGTGTGGGTGTTTCGGTATTTGTTTTAATCATACTGGCTGAAGTCTCCAGTTTGAACCAATCGGTCAATTTGATTCCGTAGTTTAAGCGCAAGTTCAACTGTTTCTGTCCGTCATAAGCAGTGGCCAAGTTGGCTTGGTTATCAGCATAAGCTAAAGATATGCGGTAATCGGATTTATCCGTAGAACCTGCTACACTCAAGTTATGCTGGTAAGAATAACGGCGAGCAAACAATTCATCCAGGCGATTGGCATTACCTACGAACATCGTACCCCAATCGGCTACAGTCGACTCATAAATACCTTCAATGCCTTGAGCCATCTTCTTCAGGTTTTCTTCTCCCCAGCCCCACCAGTCATGTTCCGGCATTTCTTTATTGGCTTCCAGCCACATGGAGGCATATTCCTGCATACTGGGAGAGAAAGCCATAATACCATTGGTAGTGAAACGCATATTGAAGCCATAATCTACCGTTGTCTTGCCTTTACCTTTTTTGGTAGTTACCAAGATAACACCATTAGCAGCTTTCGCACCATAAATGGAAGCTGAACCGTCTTTCAGAACACTAATATTCTCAATATCATCTGAGTTTAGATTTTGGAATGACTCTGAATTCAATACAGGTACCCCATCTACAATAATCAACGGACTACCTCCATTGACAGATGTCAGACCACGAATCTGGAAATTCAAACCTTCATTACCCGGACGTGAGGAAGAACGAGTGACTACCAACCCCGGAGTGGCTCCTTGCAAAGCAGCACCGACATTGGTAATGGCACGACTTTCCAATACCTGGCTACCAATTTGTTCTACCGCTCCTGTCAACGTCGCTTTTTTCTGCGTACCATAACCCACTACAACAACCTCATCCAGTGCATTATTATCTTCCTTTAATACTACCTTAAAATCAGAGCGGTCGTGAAGGTTAATGATCTGATCTACATATCCGATATAGCTAACTTTTATCTGTTTGGCATCAGTAGGAATATTCAGCGTAAACCGACCGTCAATATCGGTAATTACTCCTGCATTGCTTCCCACGACCACTACATTACAACCAATTAGTGGTTCACCATTCGCATCTGTCACAAGTCCTTTGATAGTGCGGCCTGTCTGGGCTACCATCAAACTCTCTTCTACAGAATCATTTGCATAGAGCAATACACCGGGCGAACCACCCAGCAGCATGGCGAAAGCCAATGCGACTCCTTTTGAACATAAGAATTTGGATTTAATTTCCATCATACTATTAAATTGTTAAAGTTAATATGTATTTTTCCGAATCTGGTATTTAACCGACTTTGGAGTATTCATTTTTCAAATAAGTACGAACCGTTTTACGAGCCAGTAATAATTGACATTCTACTGTACGGGGAGATAAGGACAGCTTTCCTGCAATGGCAGGACAAGAGAGTTCATGATTGAAACTAAGTTCATAAATCTGACGACGTTTGACAGGAAGAGTTTCTATAGCCTGGTCATGCATCTTCTTTAGTTCACGATAATGAACGGTATCTTCTGTGGTATTCCGGCTGGTGTCTTCCATCCTATTATATATGTAGGCGACGAAATCTTCCTGTTTATAATAACGACGGATTTTATCGGTTACTATGTTGCGAGCAATGGTAAAAAGTAAAGACCAGACTGTATCTTTGTTCACGAATGCCCTGTGTTCCCATAAGCGGACAAAGACATCCTGTGCCAAATCTTCCGCTTCATGCGGATGGCAAATACGGATAGCGATATAGTTCTTGATATACTCCTTATATTTAAGGTAGCATTCAGAGAAGAAGTCGTCAAATGTAGCTTGCTGTTTATTCATGGCATTAAATTTATCCGTTTAATGATGATACAAAAGTAGGAACAAGTTTCGAATTCAAATATCACAAAAGTAACAGATAACAAAACTATCGTAACAAGCGTATATTTTTGCAAAAACTTCCCATTTCATCGGGATAAATCTAACCGTCACACCAATAAAAAAGGGGATGTCGTTACATTTGACGACTCCCCTGTTCTTATATTTGTATGGATGAAAGCTTTCATCCGGAAGGATTCATTATTTATTCTCCTGTGATGCCTGGAAATCCGGTATACGTTTTACGTTCGCACCTTTCATCACACCTCTTTTGATCGCTTCATTCGTATCGGTGATTTCTTTCTTCACACGCTTATAGTATTCTTTTGTCAGTCCTTTCTCTACTGCTTCCGATTCTGTTACTGCCCAAAGATACTGATAATCCATCAACATCAAATCCGGTGCCACTACTTTAAAGAAAACACTATCATTTGCAAATTTCTCACGTAAGTCTCCCAAATAGATTGTATCTGCAGGATTTACCTCCTTAGCATTTGCATTATTTTTTGAACTGCTACCTCCGCAAGAGGATAACATCAAACCTCCTACCAATGAAATTAAAACTAATACTTTCATATCAATATATATTATAAAATAAAAAATTCTTCTGCCCCAATGTAAACAATATCTTACAATTATCTCACTTATTCAGCGCAAATGTAATAATTAAACTATAAATACAAGCACAATGTTATTCTTTTCTTCCCGATTCCTCGGCATATTGCTTGGGTAGCATCCCGAACATTTCTCTAAAACACTTCGAGAAATAGCTGGGTGAACTGAATCCTACCCGGTTCGCTATTTCAACAATCGGCAACTGACTTCCTTGTAATAACTGTGCCGCCCGTTTCAAACGGATGCTACGGATAAAGTCCGTTGGTGTGTGTCCGGTGATGGATTGTAGCTTACGGTAAAGGCTCATACGTACCATACCCAAATCACCACTCAACTCTTCTACACCATATTCCGGATTGTCCATGTTCTTTTCTATGTATTCCAGACACTTCTGTATGAGTTGTTCATCTACCGAAGTGATAGTGATAGCACTCGGATTTACTTCTATGTTTTTACGGAATTCCTGTTTTCTTTTTTCCTGTTGCTCTATCAGCTTTTCGATGCGTACCATGAGCATATCAAAGTTGAAAGGTTTCGACATATAAGAGTCTGCTCCTACTTCATAGCTGTTAATCTTGATATCATCAGCGGTGCGGGCTGTCAATAATATCACAGGTATATGGGAAGTCTGCACGTTCGTCTTGATCCGACGGCAAAGTTCGATACCATCTACTTTCGGCATCATAATGTCACTGATTATCAGGTTCGGATTTTCTTCTATTGCTTTTCGCTCTCCTTCCTCGCCGTCTGCCGCTTCAATAATCTGATAGAAATCTTCCAACTGTTCTTTCAGGAAAGTACGGAATTCCTGATTGTCCTCCACTAACAACAGTTTCTTCAAGTTATCATCGACTGTAGATGTAGTGGTTTCTTTCTCTTTAACGTCCGGTGTTTCCGTTCCGATGATTTCTTCCGGCAGTTCGTCCGGTTCCGGTTTCAGATCCATCGGCAACCAAACGGTGAATACTGATCCGCGATCTATCTGACTGTCCACTTTAATACGGCCACCATGTATATTTACATATTCCCTGACCAAATGAAGTCCGATGCCACTGCCTATTTTTTCGTCCCCTTCATTTCCTACCTGATAGAAACGGTCAAAGATATAGGGAAGGTCTGATTCAGATATTCCGATTCCAGTGTCGGATACGGATATTCTCACGTAGTTTCTTTCTTCTATCTCTTCTGTTGCAAGCAGTAAGTTTACCGTCCCGCCTTCCGGCGTATATTTGAAGGCGTTGGACAAGAGATTATTCACAATCTTATGTACCTTATCCCGGTCGAAGAACATATAAAGCGCTCTATGTTCCGATTGGTTCACAAAGTTAAGGTGCTTCTCTACTGCCATTGACATGAAGTTGTTATAGGCCGAAACAATAAATTCCTCCATATCGCCGTTCATCAGATGCAACCTCTCTCCTTTCATTTCCAGTTTGCGGAAATCGAGTAGCTGATTCACCAATGACAATAGGTTTTGAGCATTCTTATAGATGGTATTCAGTTGTTTTTTCATCGCATCGTCTGTCAATCGACGTATCATCATGTCCAATGGTGTGATAATCAACGTCAGCGGAGTACGGAGTTCATGGCTTATATTTGTGAAGAAACGGAATTTCATCTGATCCAGTTCTTCTTTCTGCTTCAACGCTTCCGCTTCTTGCATACGAATCATCTTCTGCCGGTTGCGGCGGTTTATTACGTAGATCAGCCCGAAGATTAAGAGAATACCTAAAATTGCATAGAAAACACGAGCGGCCAGTGTATCCCAAAACGGGGGATGAATTACAATTTTGAATGCAGACTCCGGTCCCCATATCCGGTCGTTTCCGGCAGCGGACACACGGAAGATGTATTCGCCCGAAGGGAGATTATTATAGACAACACGTCCTTGTCCATTCTCAAAAAGGGTTTCCGTCCATTCCTTGTCAAATCCTTCCAGTTGGTAACGGAAAGAGGTTTGAGAAGGATTAGGGAAGTTCAGACCAGAGAACTCAAGTGTGATATAGTTCTCATCATATTTTAATTGTACTTCGTCCGAATAACTTAATGCTTTATCAAATAAGACACGTCCGTTATATGTTTCGCCCGACACAACCGGAACATTAAACAAGCGGAATGAGGTAAACAGAGGACGATTGAGGCACTGATTATCTATCATGTTTTCTGGTGAGAAAGCGATAAAGCCGTTCATCAGCCCCAGAAAAAGCTGATTATCCCTGGTCATTAACGAAGGGAAACTATATAAATCATCCTGACGGATTTCATCTTCCGACAGACAGCTGATTACATGAAAACTGTATTTATCTGCTCTTCTGTCTACCTTTATCTTATAAATAGAAGTGACTGTCGAAATCCATATATCATGGTTCTTATCTTCCACTACGTTCAGGATAGCTTTAGACAGACCTTCTTCTTTCCCTAATGTGTAGCTTTGCCCATTGTGGGTCAAGACGCTCAAGCCATATTGAGTAGCAAACCATAAAGTTCCCTCATGGTCTTTGAGTATCTGATTATACTTGATACTTCCCTGATTGAAGATTGAATTAGCCTGTCCGTCTTGCTCCGGTATCCATATCTTATTCGTTGCAGGATCGTAAATGTAGAGTCCGTTATCACTGCCTACTACCAACCGGGATTGATTATCTATGGCCAATGCATTCGCTACTTTGTATTTCTTGAGTTCGGGAAACTGTTCGGACAATAAGTTTATCTGCCCGTTTTCAGGATTAAATAATCCTACACCACCATATATACTTACCCACAATCGGCCGGAAGAATCTTCGACCATGACACGGATATTACTGAAATCCAATTCATTCTGATAATCCGTATCGGGATAATCGTAAGATTGTACCTTTCCATGATCTATGCAGTAGAGCCCATCGTGGTATGTTCCGACCCAAACACGCTTCTTGCTGTCTTCATAGAGTACACGGCAATTCTTCTGACTGAATTCATGATAGAATCTGTTCATGCTTTTAGTCTCCGGTTCATAGCGATAGACACCCTGCGTAGTACCCATCAGAATTTCTCCTTTAGATGTTTCGAGCATACAACGGATTTCCTCTCCTTTCCAGTCGCCATTTATCATCTTCTTATTGTACAGTACTATTTTATTCATGCTGGGATGATAATAACACATTCCCTGATTATAAAGTCCTATCCAAACGGAATTATTTTCCCGGTCGCAATAGATGCTCTGAATACCGTTTCGTACTGTATTACCTGATAATAAAGGAATATCCAGTGTCCGGGTTACAGAGAAATTGTGCATATCAATGACATAGAATCCATCAATAACGGTTCCTACCCATGCATTTCCACCTTTATCCACGTCCATAGAAGTAAACCATGAATAGTGTCCGAGTTGGATACCCGAAATTTGATTCCATTTTTTATTATAGACATCATAATAGCCTACTCCACGATCCCACATCAGCCAAAAGTCACCATTATCGAGTATCTTCAAAACCACACGGTCATCCGGTTTCAGTTGGTCTTTCAGAAAATCAAGTTGCTGCACAAAACGTTTCTTTTCCAAATCGTAGCAACGGATAGCCCCTTTCTGATGAACCATCCAACTGTATTTTCCATGACTTTCTACTCCGAGCAATCCTCCATAGTATTCCATAAACTCGTCATTCCTGCAAACCTGTTCGATTGACTTTGTCTCTGCATCGTACATATAGACAGAGGAACCCGGTGTCAGAAACCAACAATGTTTCTCTGAATCAATAATCAGGTCCGCCACTTTATCCTTCAAGCCGAATTGTTGAAATAAGGAATCTACGTTATAGATATACTGTTCGGTAGTCAAATCGAAGACACGCAGGCTCTTGCGTTCTTTCATCCACAAACGTTTGTCGGCATCAATATATTGTTCGGGAATAATATGGTTATATGCTATCGAATATTCGCCATGAATATTGAAAGGGAAATTTGAATAGTTCGCACCATCATACAGGCTTAATAACACAGTACTTCGCACACCGATACGTCCGTCGGGAATGGGGAAAACGCTTTTTACATAGTTATCCGGTAATCCTTCGACAACTCCAATCTGGCGGAATACATAAGGGGATTCTTGCGAGCTAATATAACCCGGATACAATACTCCCATTAGTATGATTAACAAACATATTCGAATTTTCATGGCCATCTTTTTTTGTAGTACTATTATTAAGTACGAACGAAAAATCAAATCCCCTTATCCTGTTTTACTATTATTTTCTGAATTTCGAGTTTATCTCCGGCTTGCTCTATCTGTAAACGAAGTACACAAGCTCCTGCGGGAAGAGTGAGTTTTCCTATTTCTCTTTCCGTCCATTGTACGGAGCCGGGTAATTGCATGGATTCTGTCTTTACTCCTGAATCAGAAGCTACGGACAATAAAGAATTTCCTTTTGATTGATAAACAAGATAAACGGTATAATCTCCATCAGTAGGAATACTTACAGTATAGTTCATCCATTCTCCATCTTCTATTTGGGTAATGACGTAGTTATCTTCTTCTTTTCGTAGCTCTACCGCCCCGTCAGGTCTGTATTCATTACCACGTTTCTTTCCTACATTGTGATAGGTATGTCCTTCGGGATCTTCCGCAAGACAATAATAATCATAATCGGCAGCCCATATTTCACAAGGTAATGAATGAATTCCTGATACACGCTTTCCTGTAGAAAAAGAAACGGGATCGCCTGCCATCCAAGGAGTCAATCGTTTAGTTAATGTTCCCCAGCCGGTCCATTCATAAAACCAGTTGGGCGCTATTCCCCAATTCTCGCAACCATAATGCTCTATCATATAATCACGGTAACGCTTCAGCCAGATATAGTCGTTTGTAGGCAATCCGGTACGTACTGCATAATGCGCCAATGCCATTTCACGGGTTCCGCCGCTACCTGCTACGTCTCCACGTCCGTGAGAAGATACAGCTATGGATTCCCAACGTCCACTACGGCTTTTTATCTGGAGAAATTTACCGTTCTCAAAGGTAACGTCATTTGGATTCTTACTATAACTTGTCGGCTCCCAAGGCTCTTTTTGCTCTTCATAGGCCCGGACTTTAGAGAGGTTATAACGATAGTTCCATTCCAAACCAAGAAGCAAACGGTTATTGAGACAATTATATAAAGAATCTCCCTGATTCCATGCCATTTCTGCGATAGCTACATAATTGTGGATACCTGCCAATACATGTCCCTGGTCGCGACTGGACTCCTGACATTGACCGTTCGGATAGATATAATACTGTAGCTGTTCATCGTATCCATAATCTGAAATCTTGTTTTCTCTTCCTTCCAATTTATAATCAAGCATGGTTGGTGATTTCTTAATCGGTTCTTTGCTAATAACCGGTGGTCCTGAAGGATAAGATAAATCATCCGGTCGATGCTTCATTCCCAATAAGTAACGGTAAGCACGGTCATACATTACTTCGTTATCCAAGTAAATACCCATTGCCATCATTCCACGAGCAGCGAAAAGTCCTTGATTACCAAACCTTGCGGCATCGAAATTAAAGATATTCCAATAGAATGTAACTCCGTTCTTTGAATCATCCCAATAATTTGCATATTTGGAAGAGAAATCTTCCGTATTGCTATATCCGGGATAGACCAACATATTTTTAAAACGTTTCTGGTCTTCTGCCTTCCAACCGGGATAATCACGCATTAATTCGGCGGCATCAATCAAAAGATAAATTTTTCCGTTATCTAATGGTCCTGTTCCCCGACTACTTGTGTTGGTATAATAAGAATTAGCATTCAGATATTCGACCGCTTTACGGGCATAAGCCTCATCTCCCGTCAGATGCCAAAGCAAAGCTAAATCATGTGCCCGCCTGCCATCTACTCCGATAGTAGCATTAAAACGTCCTTCTCTGATTTGTTTTCCCCGATTGATGACTTGCGTATTGAGTGAAGAATAGGGAGATTCCTTTAATTTCAGGAAAGTAGAATAATAAGGCTCGTGTTTCGCCTTGACCATAGCTTTCATCCGGTCTAAATCACCTTGGGTATAAGTGATTCCGGGATGGATAAAGTTACGTCGTTGCGCTTGCACTGCATTTTGAATATTCCCGATCCATACAATCCCAATAATCCATATAATTTTGTTAATCATAGTGCGATTCATTTTTTATACAAGTGATAAGCAAAGATAGTATTTAGTAATAGAAAGGAGTTCAAAGTGAATGAAAACATTTACTTTGATTAGCATAAACCCGGAAATAAAACTCTTGCTTTGATACTCATGGCTCTCTTCCAGACCCCTTAATTCTGATAGCTTTGCTCTCATCTATTAATAGATAAGTTATTATCTTCCTATTGCAAAGTTCTTTCCTTCTAATACTAAAGTTATTCTTATCTAATAGAAATCTATAATTGCAAGCTTTGATTATAAAAACGCAAGTTTCATTTATATAATTGCAAGTTCTAATTATACAAATGAAACTTGCATTTATAGTTTATGTTTAACCTAAAGAAAGTTTGGTCTTAGAAGAAAAAAAGTTTGCACCTAATACAAAGAGATTTTCCCATTCATACTTCATGTACCGGATTATACTATTTGACTGTGATATTCTTTATGTATTCATTCGTGATAAAATCATCTATGTTTTTCATCTTCATACCATTGATTATCACATTATCAAAGATGATATTCCTGACGGAGCGTTCTCTATCAAACCCTTTCAATAGAGACGGATTCTCCCCTACTCCATTATAAATGATATTGCGAAAAGTAATATCTTCAATTCCCCGACCGGGTTGCTTATCATACTTTGAATTGAAACGGACATTAACATGAAACAATCTTCCCTCCTGGATATTCTCTACACGGATGTTTTCAAATAATATCTTGCGTACCAAGTTTTTATCACCGCAATCCACTGCCATACAGCCCTGATAAAGAAGATCATCTTCATCATGTTCCAAAATATCGACATTACGGACAGTTATATTCTCAATAATCTCTCCCACCTTGTCGTCCGGGTTACCGTGTCCTCCAATGTTGATCGGGTGAGCAATATCCGCCCAAAGGATTGAATTCTGTAAAGTCACGTTACGACTTCCTCCGTAATAGTTCCAGCGATGGGCATAGATGGCAATACAATCATCACTGTTCCGCATAAAAACATTGTCTATTAATACGTCACTGCAACACATCAGATCTATGCCATCACTCCATCCTTTACAACTAAAAGATTTTAAGTTATTGATAGTCAAACCAGTAGATTCACCTCCGAATACTGTATAGTGATCAGGATTTATGACTGTAATACCGTCAATCCATACATTTTTAGAATGAGTAACTTCTATTCCACGGATCGGATGGTCGAGAATACCACGCCCGACAATACGTACATTTTCAGCTTTGTCAATCAATAATTTAGCTTTTACAACAGCTCCGGGAGCTAAATAAACAGTAGTATTGGAAGGAATCTGTATCTGTGTATTCGGCAAATCTTTCGGACGATGGACACCCGATCCGAAATACATTACTTTGTCACTGCTTTCAGTATAAGTTTCTGTTTCCAAAGGATTAGCAAACAAATGAAGATTATGCAAACGATCACCGTTAAACTCAATCGACAGGTATTGAGGTTTAGTGAGTGTAAAAAAGATAGCATTGTGGTTTACTGTATGTTGTATGCCCATCGCTAACGGACGGATTTTCACATCCTGAATTGTGCCATTGTTCTTTTTCACCATCACTTCTACGGGACTGCCCATATCAAACTGTACCATTGAAGCAGATTGTACCCGATCCATATCTACTTGGACTTCATATTCGAATACATCTTTCCATTCACCGCCTGCTTCACGTACTTTGACTGTATAATCATCATTATGTGGCATACCAGTATTCAATCCTTCCGGATAGGTTACTAATTGGGCATTCCCGAATGTCGAAAATGCAATAGCTATTGCTAACAAACATTTTCTTTTACCTGATAAAACTCCTACTATATTCATATTACTAAACTATGTTATATTTTAATTATTCTGTTTATTGAAGTTCTTTCTAAAACTATACTTTCTATTCCACCCTGATTGGCAAACTGGTAACAGAAACTATAAAAATAACCAATGCAAAAAATCTCCTTTATTGTCTATTACGAACAATAAAGGAGATTTACCTAGAACATTCCAGTTTTTTCTGTCTTCTTATTTTTTACTTGTTATATACGGTTCTGCATATTGAGTCGGTAGTGCTCCCGACATATCCTTGAAACATTTAGTAAAACTAGTATAAAATACACCTTCTTATTCTTTAATTATAGCTTTATTCAAACGGAACTGCCAAGTACTAGAATATGAATTGAAAGCGTCCCTGTACTACGCTAAAGTTTGCGTTTTCAATCTCTTTGATATGCGAACCGGGGATAAAGTAGCTATAATTCAATTTGACAGCGATGTGTTTATTGATATAGTAATTCAATCCGAGGGAGAGGTCTTTCTGTGTTCCGCCTTTTATTCCGACATCATTCAGAGAGAGATAATTGAAACGGACACATAGTTCGAGTGCCTTTCCTTCCGGTCTTCCGGGACAGGCTACTTCTTCGTCATACAGATAATTCTGTCCCAACAATAGCCAGGAACATTGCAGATAAGCTCCTTGTGCCGTATAGTTCTCAAAACCCTTTTCCCGTTTTACATGGGCGCGGATGTATTCACTCTGAAGAAAGAATTTATGATAGTAAATCAGCAGTTCGGTTCCTATTTTAAATTGGGATGCTGCATGATCTACATCTGCTTGCATTAATGTACGATTATCAATCGTGCTCACGCCCGGAGATTTATAAGTAAACGTATTCCTGTTCTCATCTTCGGGAAGCGTGCCGTCCGGTGTACGATGGATAGCTGCCAATCCTATATGTATCAGTTTCGCTTTCTCATAAAGTGGACGGTATACCAAACGTCCGTCAATGGCATATCCTTGCGATGCGTTTTTCAGGTTGCTCAAATCATTATCGGTAAAGAATCCGCCACACAGATAGTAATGTTTGGTACGATAGGAATAGGCTACTCCCATACGTCGGCTATTTGTCAATGCCAGCACTGCTCCCGGAGATTGGTTGAAGCGAAGATCAAATGTACTGCAAAGCATATCGAGACTGAATGGCTCGTAGAATTGTCCTATCTGAATGGAACTATTCTTATAAGAATAGGTGGCAAAAGCATCTTTGATGGCTGTTTTGTTTCCGGCATATCCCATTTCCAGTTTCATTCCCCAGTTCTGATAGGTAGCTTTCACACCGATGCGAAGGTCATTAAATTCCGTGCCGTTGCCAAAGTTATTCGGATTCTTCAGATACACTCCTCCATCCATTAATAGACGCCCGGTGATTTTATATTGTATGCCATCGGGAAGATTCTGTGCCGTTATCCGGGAAGTCGTTAGTATTAGAGATAGAAGGAAGGAGAATTTCAAATATAGTCCTATTATTTTCATCGTCCACCTTTTATCAAATTTGTGAAAAAGTAGTTGGCTCCATACCTTCTCCCGTAAATTTTATCCCGTTGCTCATTTCTGCTTCTTTCGCTTTCTTCAGTTGTTTCTCTTTTTTATAGCGCTGTATCAGGTAAATCATGGAGCAGGTGAAAGCAACCGTACAGATCAGTCCTACGTAGCCGGATAATATATTATAAAATTCCAACCAATTTATGTCTGCATGGGCAAATTCCTTGAACATCAAGACAAGTACAGTTCCTGTATATCCGATAAAATCAATGGTCACAATAAAGAAACCGACATTTCCCTTTATCTTGAAACAGGCGATGAAGCGGTCGAAAAAGATGCTTTGAAAACAGAGGTAGGCAATATACAGACAGAGACTTTGGACAAACAGCCAGGTGATTGCATCCAATTGCAGAGAATCATAATTGAAAGATATAAAACTCATGGTGGCTGTCCCAAGTACGACCAATCCCAGCAGGGCAACCAAAACTTTTATGTTACTTTTCACAAAGACCATCGCTCCGAATAACGCCAAGATTATTAATGTAACGACTGTGTCTACCTGCGCAAACATCCATGAGGATTGTCCGTTCATATCAATAATCTTCACCAGGAAGTCTTCCTTAATATCTCTAAGCACTACCAACATTAGGTTAGCTACAAACAATAATACAAGAAATGGCATGAAGTCGATGAACAGTTCTTTCCGTTGCTTGCCATTCAGAGTCACACGACTACTTTTCTGTTCTATATCTTGTGCCGTAGGTTGTGGCAAACGGGTTAAGCTATATCCCAAAAGAGCCAATAAAGGAAGTGCAAAAGCACCGATAAGTGCCGGCATCCAGAATTCGCTGACGTTCAATGTATTCATAACGAACAATCCGATGGATTTTGCCGTTCCCGAACTGATAACAATACTGATTCCTAAAAGACTGGCCAAAATATCCGTAGTGCGGCGACCTTCGATAAAACTGAAAATAACTCCCCACATACAGCCCAATGACAATCCATTGAAGAACATGGCAAACATATTATAAGGAGTGGGAAGTGCTCCGAACGCAACCAATGACAATTCCGCTACGGCAATGGAAACGAGTATAAACTTCAGGCGATTCTCTCTCTTCAATTCGGAAATCAACTTGATACCTATAAACTTGGCTATCAGACAACCTGCTATCTGAATGATAGTAACCAGTACTTTATAATCAAAACCGAATGCTTCTATTCCGTCAAAGGTAGCAGCTGTGAAAGGTTTGCGCAATGCATAAACCAGTGAGTAAGAAAGAAGGGCTGCTCCACCTGCCCATAGAATAAAGAGGAAATCGGCTAGTCTTCTGTTTGAACTTAGTTTCGATATTGCTTCAGTAATCGTTTTCATACGTTTTCGTTTTTATTTCTGGAGCAAAAGTAGAGGAGAATGGCAAGGGAGAAAATGAATTCTAAAGATTCATTTTATTCATTATCAGATAGAAATGGAAGTAATATTAATGTAACGTTTATGTAACCGTAATTTCTTGGAAATGGAATACAAAAAGGGTTGCACAATACCAGATCAGTGATTGTGCAACCCTTTTTATTCGATTTCTTATTTTTCTCTTACTGGAAAGTAGGCATCTTGAATCTGTACAATAATCCACCTACCATGGAAGCTACGCGGTCAGGTCTTCCCTGTTCGGAGCCATCGTATGTATCGGTACGGATACCGACTTTAGGTTCGGCATACAGATACAAAGAAGAAGCCACTTTCAGCTTTACCTGCACACCGGCATCCAGTCCCGGCACTGCTCGGAACTTACCGTAACGGCGTACCAGTCCGGCCGTAACTCCCACAAAAGGAACAACATCTATCACATGATCGGGGCTGTATCCTTTTGCCAATGTGGCCAGACTCATCATATAATCCATACCCAAACCGGCATAATGGAGATTCATCTTCGACGACGTTTTGGCCTTGTACATAATTATTCCATTTACCCGCCATGCAGATAACGGAGTGTACCATTTACCAATACTTCCTTTTGCTTCTACACCTGCATTCTTCACCAAATCTTTGTTGGCTGCGAGCAAGCTACCCAATCCAAGTGCACCGGAGATGAAGTAACGCTTGTCATCCTGACCAAACACGCTGCGATTGACTGCTTTTGAATAAGGAATAAAGCGATAGTGGAAACCTGCATTGACTCCTACCATTACGTCTTTCTGCATAAAGCCCAGATTACCTTCAATGAATTTATCTCCATACAAGCGAATCTGCGGTTCAATGTATAAACCAAGAAAATCATTCACATGCCATAATCCCTGTATGCCTGCATTAACACCCGGTTGGAATTTATGGTCTGATTTGGAAGTATAAGCAAGGTTGACACCTACCGAACCTATTAAATCAAAGATACGATCGGGATTGTATCCACTCATGGTAGACGTTATGTTCCACAAGTAATCAAGACCGCCACTAACGCTGGCATGTCTAAGTTTGCCCGCTTTAACACTTCCTGGAACTACATAATTCGTAAAAAATCCACCTGTACCCACCAGGCGCAAACCGGAATAAGGGCTCAACCACTTACCGATAGAAACAGAAGCCTGCGGACCTAAAGAACCAAGGTTTTCAAGATTCTTCTTATTCAGGAACATTTGCACCCCGATTCCCGAAGTCATAAACAGATTGTCTGCGATGTGATTGCTTGAGAATCCGTTCTTCGGACGTGCCGCACGGTCAATCGTATGATAAGTCAAACCAAAATTCAACTCTCCGAGCTGATCTGTATTGCCACCCACTCCGCGACCTCCTGCATATCTCTTATTATACACATTGAGGCGAGGTTCTATAAATAAATCCACAGAACGGTTGATACGGAAACTTCCTTGCACACCAACTCCTATTCCCGGAGCATACTTGGCGGTTTTATCCACTCCTTTCGTACCTGCCAGGTTAACTCCGGCAATACCGATCAGACTAAATATTCTGTCTTCATCATATCCCCAAAGAACATTATTGATATTCAACAGATAGTCCGCATGCAGATCGACATGTTTAAAGTAACCGCTTGCGCTGCCCGAAGGGGTGTCCGAAAGTCCAACTGTCCCGGACAAACGCAGACCGGAAGAAGGACTGAACCATTTACCGATTCCGGCAGAGAACTGGGGTCCTAATCCTTTAATCGTATTCTTGATTCCCGGAACTTTCAGTGTACTGATACCACCGGATAAAGAGATAAACATATGATTCAGGAAGGAACTTTTATCGAAATCATCGAAATGAATCTTAGTTCCCATCGGAGCAGCAGGCATATAGGTCAGACCTACCAGAACCGAACCAGCCATTTTATAGTTTCTCCAACTTTCCGTATACGCAAAACCGTCATTATACCATCCGATCCGTGGCTCTACAAACAAATCCAATGTAGAAGAAAGACGTACATTTCCCTGTAAACCGAGATGAGCGCCGTAATAAAGCTGACCGCCGCCTTTCAAATCCGGATACTTTTCGGAACGATCGCTATTGTCGCCCACCTTAGAATAACCGGCTTCTATACCTGCAATCCCTACTAACTCAAAACAACGGTTTGCATTGTATCCGTATGCCAGGGAGGACATATTCAACAGATAGTCCAGGCTTCCGCCACCCATTTTTATTTTAGAATCGTAGATACTCGACGGCAGATAACCTAAATTCACCCCTATCCGAAGTCCATGAACCGGAGTAATCCACTTTCCCATAAAGAGATGGGCGGTCATTCCCATTCCATCCTGACTATCTCCACTTGTTAACAAGCTGTATGGCCCTATTCCGGCAGAGAAAAAGAGATGTTCATTGAATTTATTGCTCTCGAACTTTTCATTTGCAGGCCGTTTCTGTAACATATATTGCAATGCACCATAATCCTGTGCCTGTAAGGTAACAGCAAGCATCAGGAAGATTGCCACTGCTACATATTTATTGTTGATTCTGAAGATATTCATCGTTTACTCTTGTTGTATATATCATTATTTAATTTTCTGCTCTTCCGGCAGCAAGTCAATAATATCACCGTCCACCTTCGCTACTTCCAATAAGGAAGGATCAAGTTCAAGGGCCTTCTCAATGCTCATAATCGCATCACCTATTTTCTCCAGGCGGTTGGCGGTAATCGCTTTTATATAATATTCGCGGGCGGTCTCTACATCTATGGTAGAAATCTTATCCCATGCTTCCTGATTCTTCTTCATTGCGAGCAGCATCACCACCTCATTGAAAGGACTGGTAGCCGCCACCTTTTCGAAAGCATCATTATAATAACCGGCCAATGCCTGAACGATGGCCTGCAAATCTTCAGAAACCGCTTCTTCGGGAACCAAGGTCAAGACTGAATCTGCTTTTGTATATTTCCCTTCGTGCAGCAAGGCAATAGCCTGATTGGACAATAACTCCGCCGGTGCCGATTTACTGACAAACGGTTCGAGAATACGTGAATCCGGAGTATCTTTCTGTATCGTTGCCACTGCCAGTTCATTGGCTGCATACGTAAAGTTATCATAAAGTTCAAGAGCTTCCCTGCAATACTTTTCCCTTTCGTCGGGAGTTTTTGCTGTCGTAATCATACGGTAATATTCGAAACGGGTCAGTTCCTTCGGATTCTTTCTGTAAAGTTCTCTAATCTCGTCGTCTGTCAAGGAACGGAAGATTGAATAACCATAGGTATATTGCACCTTTCTCAATTTAGGCAGATAAGTAGCCGCAAGTTCCTTGTAGAAAGGTTTCGATTTCAAGACCCCATTCAACCGGTAAGGAGTAGCTGCATATTGTTTGATTAAGTCCTCTACTTCTTTAGCCAGTTCCGGCTTGGAGCTTTTTTTCAGCAATTCAGCTACCTCCTTCCAGGAGGCAACCGATGCATCCGATTTCACTTCCAACAGTTTACGTGTTTCCGGGTCCAGTTGCGCCAGAATACGTTCCAGGGCTTTATCCGTACGCAATTTTGCCAGACGAAGATTCGTCTCGTAAGAACCGTCCGGCGAAGCCACCCCCGTAATATGGAAACTCTTCAAAGAGGCATCCGGGTTCGTCTCAATACCACGTAATTCCTGATTCAATCGGTTCAGTTCCACCTGATTCTGTGGATTCTTATCATCCAGGTCGGTTTTACCTACCAGGAAGGTTAAGTTTACCTCACCTTTCGTATCCCGCAACTGCATCACGGGTTTCGGAAGATATTTCTCATCTGTCAGGCTGAAAGCGGAGAATTTATACTCCAAGAAACGAAGCGGGTTGACCGTTCCGCGTGCAATGGAGAAAGAGTCGCGATAAATGATATTCCGGTAATTCTCCATCGCCAGATGCACATCTGCACGGTAGTCATGTTGCAGATATTCTATATAGATAGAATCATGGTAGGCAATAATATCTCCTTTGCGTGAAGAAGTCGTTTTCACACGGATGTAATCGTGCAAAGGATCTTTATCCATATCATAATCGTACATTCGATTTTGCGTTGTATTATAAGTATCCCCGTCGAATACAACAGGACGCATCAACAGACGCTTTTTCAGTGTCACATCATAAATGGAAGGCTGCAATACCAAGCGACGATGTGAGTTAAACATCTCCTTAGGCACCGGGACACGGGTTTTCAGATGGAAATAATTGCCTTTGATTTCGATGTCCGTAGGTTCCGGAATCACTTTGTCCTTCACTTTGGAAGTAATCGTAACTTCGTCCAGTTCGATGACGGCATCTTTCAATACTACATTCAGAATCTGCTTTCCTGCCACCTTCACTGTTTTGTCTTCATAACCGACACATGTAAACTTCAACGAGCCGTTTTTCTCAACCAAGACACTGTAACGACCATCCTCGTCGGACATTTCTATACGTTCGTCATTGACCGGATTCAACACATTTACATTCGGAACACTTTTTCCCTGCGGGTTTGTGATATGCCCCTGCACGCGGATCCGTTGGGCGGATACATTCATACTGACGAACATCATCGCCACGAGAAGTATACCTGTTAATCTATCACGTTTCAAATTGATTTTCATTCTCTTTTCTGACTAGCTAATGTTCGTTATCGAATAATATAAACAAAGGATACCCCCAGTTTGACAGGTGCAATGGTGGTCTTACTATCGTTGACCGCACCCGGTTTCGGAGTACCTTTATCATACTTAAACTGACGGTAGCGCAACACACCCACTCCGGCAGTTGCTTCGATGTTCCAATGATCGCCCAGCACCCATGCGTATCCATAGGTCAAACCGGCGGCGTATGCATCGCCTTTGTGATGCACATCTTTTACCATCATATCAAAATTATTCACGAAAGCGGTGATTCCAAGAAAATGACTCACCATCGGACGATTTAGCCAGTAACGAACTTCAGGCTGAAAATGCGTGAAAGTCGTTTTAAAGTTGTCTGTACTGATTGGGTTCGCAGCAATCCCCATGTTTAAGGAGACATGACTACCCAATACAAATTCTGCTTCTACATTCGGACTGACGGTCAGCCAACCCAATGCATTTGTCTTTACAGCCACCCGTTGTGCGTGCACATGTACACCACAACATAATAACAGAAATGATAACGCAGCTATTACCCTGCGACCATTTCTCATCACATATACCATAATTTATTTCCCACTAAATATTTCCCACTAAATATTTACCCACAAAAAAAGGGCTTACTGTCCATTTTATATACTACTTGGACAGAAAGCCACAAAATTAGAAAAAATATAGTATTAAAAACGTTTAAACACGCTTTTTTTGTTTTTTATTGCAACAATTTCCATCTTAGGCCATAATATACCATACTACGGATAAGATATACAATTTTTCTTTATTACAAATGAAACATCAGATACGCAACAACATAGGCTCCGACGCAGCATCGGATTTAATCTTCTTATCGCCGATAACAACCGTACAGGGAGCAGAAGAAATAATATACCATTTCCCTTCTTTCTTTTCGAGCAATACATTAGCGGCATTGTCGGTCTGAATCATTACCCCGGATGCAACCAATTGGGTTCCATTCCCTAAAAACAACGTCCGGTTTCCTGCATATTCATTGCTGATAACAGCATAATCCGCTTTCACTTTCATTCCCTGATAAGTAGCGGTTTGTGCGGCATCGGATAGAGAGAAGATATGATCTATACGTCCGTTTTTGCTTTTCACACAGATTCCGGCAAAATCTTCTAAACCTGCTCCTTCTGCATCAAAGTAAGAGACGGACTGAATAGCAGACGGTTCCTTTTTCGTACTCGGTTCATATATCGAAACAAAAGGACGATTCCATGCTTCTCCATGCTGACGGGCAACAAATGTCAGCGTCGGCTGCTCCTTTATATGATAGGGCATATTCGGCGTACGGCTTAACCCTTCGGTCATTGGCGCCAAGGCCGTAAAGACTTCACGATCCGGTTCGCCTTTCATCCAAAGATTCATGTATATATCATCGCCATCCTTATCTTTCATATCTATGGTGAAAGTTGCCTTGACATCCTTATTGGTCGCAGCCACTTTCTTATCATATAAATAGGAATAAGCGTAAAGATGTGCGCCTGCAAAGGCGAGTTCTTCCGTAGGCTGGAGATTCAGGTCGCTACCATCTGTTGCCGTCAATGTCAAAGTCTGCCCAAGGTTGTGGTAGAAGTAATCGTGCATCTTATCGCCTCCTTTCTCTTTTCGGCTGCGAAATACATCGACATAATACCCCGTCTCCGCCCCGGTAGTGACAATACTCATCATACGGGTCTGATCCGCTCTGCTTTCCGGTTCACGGAAATAAAGGTTACTGTAAGTAATGGATGTAAATGCTTTGCCCGGTTCTGCTGATGCCGGGAAACAGGAAAGTAAATCAAAAGAATGATTACTTTTCATCACCGGATAGCTCGATATTCCATCCACACAAACTGTATTATGACTGGGGAATTGAGAATAATATTCCGCATAATCCAGTCCGCTGTACAGGAAAAGACCGATACCTGCATCCGGGCCCAGTACGTATCCTTTCCCATAAAGTTCCATCGAAATGCCGTTAGCATGCATGTGGTTCCCTTCACTGCCATTCAACGAAATCATCAAACTGTTGCGCGGATGCATACCGTTGCGCTGTACCAGCCATGACACATTGGGAGCATAAAACAAAGGAGAAACATAATCTTCTATCTTTCCCGGCTGCACTTTGGGATTTAGTGTCAGCGGTTTATCTTCAAAGAAAGAATTGACAGATACACGCACATTCTTCTTTTCTGTTTTATCATTTCCCACATCCGGGTTCAGGCATTTCAGTAAAGCCGTGAAATAGTTTTCCTGTTCTTTCTTCCCGTTCGCCTGTGCATTCTGTATCATACGGATAAAGAAATTCGTACTCAAATATCCCGGATGCGTATCTCCAAAGCCACAAATCATACGGTTGGGAAACAGATATTGGGGAGTGGTTGCTACCGCTTTCGACAATACAGGCATTGCTTTCACCAAATCATATTGTAGATTCGTATCAAACTGATTCACGAAATTGGCATAATCATTGATTACCACACTGCTATATCCGGGACACTCTGCCCAAATTCCCGTATTTATATCGAAACCATAATCCGCCAATCGCGTCAGACTCCACTGGCGGATGCTGGAACGGTTCATCACATAGTCGATATAATATTCACGTCCTTTTCCGTCGGCATATTCCTTATTGTCTTCCAATACCAATCCGACATTCATAATAAACCGTGCCTGTAGCAAATTCCAATTATTATGAGGTACACCGTTCGCAATGATATTATCCGCCCATTTCTTAAAAGCTCCGGCGTAGATTTCCATTTTATCCGGATAATTGACCTTTAGGTAATTATATAGAAAATCATATAAAGGGACAGCGATATGGAGTGCATCTTCATGGATTACTTCGAAAGAAGTCAATCCTACCAATGTTTGCTGATGGCCGTGATTCAGGTCGATGGGCACGTTTCTATAATAAATGCCTGTCATATATGTATCAAAGACCCCTGCGGCAAGTTTGGCGAATTTCTCTTCATCCGTCATCCAATAAAGGAAAGCGGCATCACGCGCAATTCCCAGGATTTCGCAGTTCAGGCTTTCAATATTCCGGCCTGTTTTGGATGGGTGTACACTCTCCATAGGACGGTCGGGAAGTGCATTATTGCAGAAAGTGACATTCCCGTCCTCATCATCATAAGGAACGACATCCGCCAATTTGGGACGGCCGTGGGTAGCAGCCGTGCCACGGGTTCCAGTGTAGCGCACAGTGGGATAAGGAGCTTTTTCACCACCTGCATGGTCGAACGTTTCACCTTTCACATATACTTCCGTGGCATGAGACTTCCAGTACATTGCCAAACGAGACAGCAACCACGACGGTTGAGCATCCGTCAGGTTCGTATATACTTCCGTCCGTTCCTTCAATTTATTGAAAACATCTTTCGCCCATTCTTCTTTTTTAATCAGCTTCCATGTTTCCTGCTTTCCCGCCGGAGTAGTCAGTACTCGCGGATGTGCCTGTGGCATCGTTTCCGGCAAAGGAATCTCTTGTCCGGATGCGCTGTTCAGAAAGGATAGAAAACACAGTCCCAGTAAAATTCGTCTCATACTTCAATTTTCTTTTTTAGGTTTGATACCTATTAAATACGAAGATAGAGATTTATTTACCTAAATCCTCCGTCGAAGATCAGTTTTATTTGTATGAGACTACGCTGTTATTCCAAACAAAGAATTATATTTGCAAAAAACCTACTAACAATTCTGATACTTATGAAAATCTTATCTATCCATGATTTGGCTACAATCAGGAAGAGAGCAGAACACAAACTTTCATTACGTGAAGAGAGTAATGAAAAAGTGACTGAAAAGTGCTGCGGACTGGCGTCCGGCGCACAGCATCTTCAGATTCTTATCTGCGGTGGTACAGGGTGCAAAGCCTCTTCCAGTCAAGGCATTACGGAACATCTCCGGACAGCCATCGAAAAGAACGGCATTGCCGACAAGGTAGAAGTCATCACAGTGGGCTGCTTCGGCTTCTGCGAAAAAGGTCCCATTGTGAAAATCATTCCCGACAATACATTCTACACACAGGTCACTCCTGAAGATGCGGAAGACATCATCACCGAACATATCATCGGCGGCCGGAAAATAGAAAGGCTGCTATACATAGATCCCAAAACGGAACAGACTGTCAGTGACTCCAAACACATGGATTTCTATCGGAAACAACTCCGTATCGCCCTGCGTAACTGTGGTTTTATTGATCCCGAAAACATCGAAGAATATGTCGCCCGAGAGGGGTACTTCGCATTAGCCGATTGCCTGCTCAACAAACAACCGATGGATGTGATTGATATTATCAAACAGTCCGGTTTGCGTGGACGCGGCGGTGGCGGTTTTCCTACCGGATTGAAATGGGAGTTTGCCCATAAACAGAAATCAGACGTCAAATATGTGGTTTGTAATGCCGATGAGGGAGACCCGGGTGCGTTTATGGACCGTTCCATCATGGAGGGAGACCCTCATTCGATCGTAGAAGCGATGTGTGTCTGCGGTTATTCTATCGGTTCTTCCAAAGGATTGGTGTATATCCGTGCCGAATATCCGTTGGCTATCAACCGTCTGAAAATCGCTATCGATCAGGCACGCCAATATGGGTTGCTGGGAGATCATATCTTGGGGACTGATTTTTGTTTCGATATAGAAATACGATATGGGGCAGGTGCATTCGTCTGCGGAGAAGAAACCGCCCTGATTCACTCTATGGAAGGAAAACGAGGCGAACCAACCCTCAAACCACCTTTCCCCGCCGAATCTGGTTATTTGGGCAAGCCTACCAATGTTAACAATGTAGAGACACTTGCCAATATCCCCATCATTCTGACGAAAGGTGCCGACTGGTTTGCAGCCATCGGAACGGAGCGCTCCAAAGGAACGAAAGTATTCGCCCTTGCAGGAAAAATAAATAATGTCGGTCTGATTGAGGTGCCGATGGGAACTACTCTCCGTGAAGTAATCTATGAAATCGGCGGTGGTATCAAAGGCGGAAAGAGGTTCAAGGCTGTGCAGACAGGCGGACCTTCGGGCGGCTGTCTGACAGAGAAGCATCTGGATACGCCTATTGACTTCGACAATCTTTTGGCTGCCGGCTCCATGATGGGTTCGGGAGGTATGATTGTCATGGATGAGGATGATTGCATGGTATCCGTGGCCCGTTTCTACCTCGATTTCACTGTTGAAGAATCTTGTGGAAAATGTACGCCTTGCCGTATCGGCAACAAACGTCTATTGGAGCTACTGAACAAGATAACAGAAGGAAGAGGCACGGAAAAAGACTTGGATACCCTTGCCACTTTGGGGCAAGTGATTAAGGATACCGCCCTCTGCGGATTAGGGCAGACTTCTCCGAATCCTGTTCTATCAACACTGGACAATTTCTATGATGAATACGTGGAGCATGTGCGGGATAAAACCTGTCGCGCCAAGCAATGTAAATCACTGCTGACTTATACGATTAATCCGGAGCATTGCATCGGTTGTCATTTATGCGCCAAAAACTGTCCGGCTGATGCAATCGGCGGCTTAGTGCGAAAACCGCATGTAATCAATCCTGATAAATGTATCAAGTGCGGCATGTGCATGGCACGCTGCAAATTCAATGCTATTCTTGTCTGCTAAAATCTATTTACTATGGAAGAAAAACAAATTACTCTCCAGATAGACGGTCATTTCATCACTGTGCCCGAGGGAAGCACCATTCTTGAGGCCGCTATCAAAATCGGTATCAATATACCTACGCTGTGTCATATCGACCTGAAAGGAACCTGTATAAAAAATAATCCGGCTTCCTGCCGTATTTGTGTGGTTGAAGTGATGGGACGACGCAACCTGGCTCCTGCCTGCGCTACCCGTTGCACGGAGGGCATGGTAGTAAAAACCAGTACCCTGCGCGTAATGAACGCTCGCAAAGTGGTGGCTGAACTGATCCTTTCGGATCATCCCAATGACTGCCTCACTTGCCCTAAATGCGGCAACTGCGAACTCCAAACGTTAGCACTGCGTTTCAACATTCGCGAAATGCCTTTCAATGGCGGTGAGCTGTCCCCCCGCAAACGGGAAATTACCGCTTCTATCGTCCGTAATATGGATAAATGTATTTTCTGTCGCCGTTGTGAAAGTGTTTGCAATGATGTACAGACGGTCGGAGCATTGGGCGCCATCCGTCGCGGATTCAATACAACCATCGCTCCTGCCTTTGACCGAATGATGACGGAAAGTGAATGTACTTACTGCGGTCAGTGTGTGGCTGTCTGTCCCGTAGGCGCATTAACAGAACGTGACTACACCAACCGTCTGCTCGACGATCTGGCTAATCCGGACAAAGTAGTGATTGTGCAGACCGCACCTGCCGTACGGGCTGCCCTAGGTGAAGAATTCGGATTTCCTCCCGGCACTCTGGTAACCGGAAAAATGGTGTACGCGCTTCGCGAACTGGGATTCGACTATGTATTCGATACTGATTTTGCAGCGGACCTTACCATTATGGAAGAGGGTTCCGAAATTCTGAACCGCCTGACACGTTATCTCAACGGAGATAAATCCGTGCGGTTACCTATCCTGACCTCCTGCTGTCCGGCATGGGTCAACTTCTTCGAACATCATTTCCCGGACATGCTGGACATTCCGTCCACCGCCCGTTCCCCACAACAGATGTTCGGTTCCATTGCCAAATCCTATTGGGCGGAGAAAATGGGCATACCCAGAGAAAAGCTGGTTGTCGTATCTATCATGCCTTGTCTGGCTAAAAAGTACGAATGTGCCCGTGATGAATTCAAAGTGAACGGTATCCCCGATGTGGATTATTCCATATCCACCCGTGAACTGGCACGGCTGATTAAACGTGCCAATATCGGCTTCCCTCTCGTACTGGACAGTCCATTCGACAACCCGATGGGTGAATCGACAGGTGCCGGTGTCATTTTCGGAACAACAGGTGGCGTAATGGAAGCCGCTCTCCGTTCTGTCTATGAAATCTATACCGGAGAACCTCTGAAAAATGTAAATTTCGAACAAGTACGCGGACTAAGCGGTGTTCGTCGTGCTACTATTAACCTAAACGGATTTGAATTAAAAGTAGGCATCGCACACGGACTAGGCAACGCTCGTCATCTACTGGAAGATATACGGAACGGGCACAACGAATATCATGTAATCGAAATTATGGCTTGCCCCGGAGGCTGTATCGGTGGCGGCGGGCAACCTTTGCATCACGGCAACTCGGAAATACTCTATGCACGCGCTAACGCACTTTACCGCGAAGACGCCAACAAACCTTTGCGCAAATCGCACGAGAATCCGTATATCAAGACATTATACGAGGATTATCTCGGCAAACCGCTGGGTGAGAAATCGGAAACTCTCCTGCATACGCATTATTTCAACAAAGCGATTGATTAACTTTTAAATGAAGAGTATTATGTCAGATATCAAACTAGCCTGTGACATGGCAGAGCAAATCAAAACGATCTGCGACAAGCATGGAAACAACCCGGGCGAACTTATCAATATTTTGCACGAGGCACAGCATCTGCAAGGGTATCTACCCGAGGAAACACAACGGATTATCGCTTCCAAACTCGGAATTCCCGTATCGAAAGTGTATGGTGTCGTCACTTTCTATACTTTCTTTACCATGACTCCTAAAGGAAAACATCCCATCTCTGTCTGCATGGGTACAGCTTGTTATGTACGTGGTTCTGAAAAGCTACTGGAAGAGTTCAAACGTGTATTGGGTATCGAAGTCGGTGATACCACCCCGGACGGAAAGTTCTCATTAGACTGTCTGCGTTGTGTAGGTGCCTGCGGACTGGCTCCGGTAGTGATGATCGGCGAAAAGGTGTACGGACGACTGCAACCGGTAGATGTAAAGAAGATTATTGAAGAATTGGAATAGAAACAAAAAAAGCCTGCAAGTTCCCCACATCTTGCAGGCTGTCTTTTTTCTACCTACCCCATATATTGACTAGAAAGTCCTTTCTTCTACAAAATCAGAAAGTAATTTCATCAATTCTTTCTTTTTCAGAGGTTTCGTCATAAAATGATTGCATCCTACTGCGAATGCCGCTTCTTTGTCCGAATCGAAAGCATTAGCTGTAAGAGCTATAATCGGAATATTCTCATCAAATTGCCGTATCAGGAAAGTGGCTTCCAAACCATCCATAACAGGCATTCTCATATCCATAAAAATAAGATCGTAAGAATTGTTACGCGCCTTTTCCAATGCTTCGGCTCCGGTAATAGCACGATCCAGATCATTATCTTTTAATATTTTCTTTACCAACTGAAAGTTACTGTCAATATCTTCCGCTACAAGAATATTCAACTGTCCCAGTCTTTCGGAGAAGACACTAAAGTCTTGTTCCGATATATCTTCCTCTACTTCCACCTCTTCCAGTCCGGTTTTCTCTGTATACTCCACTTTTATATAAGCAATATACCAAAATTCCGAACCGACATTTTCTTCAGACTCGAAACCAACTTCACCATTTGTAGCATCTGCAATCGCTTTACAAATAGAAAGCCCCAGACCAGTACCCTGTGCGAAGTTGTCCAATTTCTCAAATCTACTAAAGATACGATTTTTTTTCTTGTCAGGGATGCCGATACCTGTGTCTTTTACATATAATCTGACCTTTCCCGGTTCACATTCATACCCCATCACGATTTCACCACTAGGCGTATATTTAATGGCATTCGTCACAAAGTTGGTAAATATTTGGATAAAACGATATTTGTCGAATTCCGCTATACACTTTGAATAAGGATTTATCAATTTCAATGTTACAGCAGGATTCTTAATACGCTGCTGGAAAGAGAGGTATAATTCATTGCACAACTGCAATAAATCCAGATCCTGACGTTTGATATCAATAGAGCCTGCCTCTATCTTTGACAGATCCAGAATATCACCAATCAATCGCAAAAGAATATCACTATTCGTTTCTATCAACTGTTTATATTCATTTTTTTCTGACGGCTCGTCCGTATCAGACAAAAGCTCTGAAAACCCGACTATCGCATTAAGAGGAGTGCGGATTTCATGGCTCATATTAGCAAGAAAAGTAGATTTGAGCTTATCCGCTTCTTCCGCCCTGTTCTTTGCCAGAATCAGATTCTGTTGATAAATGATATCTTCAGTGATATCCTGTTGAATAAAAGTAATCACAACAACACGTCCTGCTTCATCCTCTTTCGGACAGTAAGTGAAATTACAGTAGCGATAATCCTCTTCTCCATCCTCCTTGATTCGCAGAACAATACTGTTAGTAAGAAATTCTTCCTTACGAATAATAGCATTCAAGAGTGTTTCAAAACGCTCCCTTTCTTCCGGATGAATCCTCTTACGGATAAATTCAAGCGAACGTTTCTCTATATTTTCAATATAATAATCAAACTTATAGAACATACTATCTTCCAGACGGTAATTCCATGACGTCAACTTTCCGGCATTCAAAGCCAATGCCAGTTCCTTCTGCACGGACTTTATTTTCCTTTCCTGCTCTTTCTTTTCTGTGACGTCTTCACAAGTTAATAAATAGCCCTGCACATCTCCCGCTTCACTCCGCATGATTGCTACCTTAGTAACAAAATACTTTCTGGCTCCTCTTATTCCCGTATTAAAAAAGGTCTCTCCACAGAGATCAAAATCATAATCGGTCTCAAAAGACACATTAACCCCCTTTTTTAGTTCAGCCTTATCTTCTGCGGTGATGTTCGGATCGTCGAAGATATTGATATCAAGAACCTGCTCCATAGTTGTGCTGAACATGTTTAATGCTACATTATTGGCATATTTCAGATATCCATCTTTATCGTAAAAAACAACTCCCTATGATAAGTATTCAGGAATAAGCGAGAGAATCTTGTTTTGCATATTTATATTGTTAAGCCTAAAAAAGGGAATGTACACCCTAAACCCTACATCCCCTTTTTTATTTTAGTTCAAATCGAAATTGCTACTTAGCACCTTTATCTTTAAGATACCAATCTGCAGCTTGTGATCCATTGGAGTTAACCCAAGTCTTGAATGACGGATATTGTCCAGCCGAATCTATTTGCTTTGTTTCGTCAGCCGGTATAAATCCTACTATTGGAATATCTATTGCAAATGGATATTTACCATCCTTGTCAATAAAGTAAGCATCACTCTCGGAATACAATTTACTTCTATCGATCAAATCAGTCGGTGACTTTTTCGGCAAATGTACTTCTGCACGTCCGGTTCCACGGATTCCTTTTATAATCGCATAAGGATTGAAGTCTGTTTTCACTTTATCTTTATCAATAGATGAGCCAAATTCACGAGTAATAGTAAATGTCTGGTTTTGCAAATATTTCACCCCTTTAGTAATAACGATAGAACGTGATCCGTTTTCAATTTCACATCCTACAGGTAAAGTTACAGTTCCCATATTATCTACCTGATAAGCGAACACATTGTCATAAATAGCAGCATTATCTTTCTGCTTCGGAGTGAAACTTTCTTCCACTTTAATAGCCTTATTATCTTTATCGTAGGTTATGGCACGCTTATATTCTATTATCACGTCATTCATATCATAGTCGCCAGCTTTAGGCCAATTATCTTCAAAAGCCAAAGTACCTACGATTGTTTCTGTTTCAGGTTTTACTTCAGGAGTTTCATCAGGAATAATAGGACGGTCGTCACCAGTAATTTCAGGCGTAGTTTTCACACAGAACATTACGTCGTCAAAATCATTATCACCTTTAGTAGCGCCAAACTCATCTTCTACACCTACTACTAATAATTTAGATTTGGTGTCATACAGAGTTATGAACTGACGATCATCGCCACTTTCATTCGACAAACAGATATTTCTTGTAGATTGAGTATGATATTGTGTATAAAGGTCATTTACTTTCTTGATATTATCCCCATTATCGCTCACCCAAGGAGCAGCATTACTCAACAGGAACCAACCAATAGTATATCCGCCCGGAAAATCTTCTGTCGGAGCAGCCTTACCATCTTCACCAAAGAAAAGAAGTTTGGCAGTATCACCACATTTTAAGCCATAGCTTCTATAACCTGCATTAGGGAAAATCACATATTTCTTCATTCCCCAAAAATCATTGCGAGTAGTAGGAGCAGAATTTGTCTTATAATAATAATATCCAAAAACATTCTGGAAGGCTCCATTTTCATCTACAAAAGAAACTTCAACCTTTGCACTACCACCAGTAACACCAACAGGAATAGTAATATTCAACTTATCGGCATCAATACGAAGATTTTCATTCTTCCCGCCATTTGCAGCTCTATTGTTTGCTAAATAAGCTTGCACGCGAGAAGTCAATCCATCCATATCATAAGACGTTTTAGACAAATAATTGGCGGTCGTCGGATATCCATTACCATTCCAAGTACACAAAGAATACATATTATCTCCACGACCTGCAGGTCCTAATTGATAAGGTATTTGATCATTTAGCACTCCAGCTGCGGCAGCTGCACGAGTTTTAGAACCTGTTGCCTTATTAGCATCATACGAAAAGCCACTTGCGCTACCTGTCAATTTCACAGAGTGAGGCAATCCCATACGATTTGTATACAGATACGCTTCTTTCACAGCAGTAGGCACATACATAGTAGACGAGATTTTACCATCTTTTATAAAAGTCTTATAAATAGGCGATATCCCCTCTTTCAATTTGCCTGAAGCATCTACCGGATCTTCGGCATACACTTCTACATTAGCTACAAAACCTGAAGCAGCATAATCTACATTGAGTGGAATATTTCCTCTCAATTGAAAACCAAAATAAGAATCTTCGGATGGTAATTTAGACTTCCGTGAATCTTCGTCACTGTTATACAAATCTTTCTCTGCGCAACTTGCAATAACGCCCAGTAATAACAATAGGGTAGTCCCCCGGGTAATCCCTCTCAATAAGTTCATAATGTTTGTTTGTTAATGTGTAAGTAATTGAGTTTAGAAAATCTCGATGCAAACATAATCTAAATTTGCAACTATTACAAAAATAAAACAAGTATTTTTAGTGGCAATAGAAATATTTAACTAAAAAAGAGAGCTTCAGAAAGGAATGTATATTAAAAACTGCGGAGAGAGCGGGATTCGAACCCGCGATACACTTTTGGCGTATACACGCTTTCCAGGCGTGCCTCTTCAACCACTCGAGCATCTCTCCTCGTTTTCGGAGCGCGAAAGTAAGACATCTTTCTGATATATCCAAATACTTTTTCGCCTTTTCCTTAAAAAAGCTAATTTTTCACTGGAAATACAAGTACAAAGCGAGTACCTCCCGTGTATTCACGGTCAATATTTATTGTCCCTCCCAAGCGCCTGACAATTAGTCGGCAAATATAAAGCCCAAGTCCTGCTCCCGGTTTAAATTCATCGAGTTTGGTGAAACGATCAAAAACCCATTCCTGTTTTTCTTCCGGAATGCCAATACCAGTATCGGTCACTTTGATTACAAGCTGCTCTCCCTCCCTGTGACAGCTCAACTTAATTTCCCCGCTTTCGGTAAACTTATTGGCATTATTCAACAGATGAGCAAGGGTTTGCGACAAATAAGGAATATTCGTGCGGATATTACAATCACCATTATCCACATCCAAACAGTAGTGAATGCTTGCTTTCCCCTCTCCTGTCTGCAGCCTATCCATTTCCTGCACACAGATAGAACAAATATCCGCCTTCTCCATCGGAAGCTCTTCCACCGAACTACTCAAATTGGAAACTTCCAGCAAATCGTTCAACAGACGAGTCAACAAATCCGTATTCTGTTGAATCAACTCCGGAAATTCCACTTTACATTCGGCATCTATCGTTTCATCCAGCAGCAAATTACTAAAACCGTTGATTGCATTCAGCGGTGTACGAATTTCATGGCACATGGAATTGATAAAAGCAGTTTTCATCTTCTCGCTTTCCTGCGCCTTTTCGCTCTGCCGGAGTACTTCCTCATTGGATTCCAGCAATTCCTTTTGCATCCGCTTCAACTTATTCAGATGAATACGTTGGCTGATTCCCCAAACGATAGATAAAAGAAGTACAAAACTTATAGAAAGGAAACCGATCTGCCGATTTCGCGAAGTCAAGCGTTCCTTTTCCAGCTCCAGATGATTCAGATCATAACGGGTATCCATTTCCGCCCGCAGTTCACTGGATTCTGCATCCACCACTTTCTCCCGCAATGAATCATAGACTTCCATCCGCTCGTATGCATTCTTATAGTCATGCAGGCGCGCATAGCATTTGGCCTGTTCCTTATACATGCTGGATGTAACCGCCAATACGATTGCAGTATTTTCATTCCCCATGGTATTGATAACCGAATCCTTATAAGCAATTGCCATTCTGTAATTGCCAGCATCTTCATAAAAGCCTTCATAAGCAAAATACAATGTCAACAGCTCCCCCCTTTTCCGAAGCATTTCATCCGTCTTTTCCAGACAGTGATACGCTTTCTCATATCCCACTAATGACGGAAAATGAGCGATCCCCATATAATACAATGAATAAACGTATTCGAAATTCTGATAGATATCCTTTTTTACTTCCGGCATTTCTCTATAGTGTTCCAGGATATCCATCATTTTCTCCAGAAAAGCTACTGTTTTAGGTCCTTCGTGTGAATTAAGATAAGCAAGATAGATATTATCATTGGCCCAGAACAGTAATTCCGCCGCATGCTCCACAGACAGTTTCAATAATAATTCAAACACACGGTCGAAATAACGGGAGGCATTCTTATAATTTTCAATTCTGGTTTCAGAAATAGTCAGCGTCGTCGCCATGCCTAAAGCATAATTGCGTTCTATCTGAAAATAGATGTCCTCCTGATTTTCTTCGGGATCAGTATACATCTTTGTCAAATATTCAATCGTTTGGCCTTCATTGTCCGTCCAATCGACTATCGAACGAATATTCTTCAAATGCACCTCCGTTATAAAGCTCTTCTTTCGTTCACCGGTCAGGTATTTGTCAGCAAGCTTGAGGTAGTAAATCACAGAGTCATTCGTCAACACACGCTCTTTCCTGTTGATATTCATGATAAGTTTACGCAGAGCATCAGCTATGATATATTCATTTTTTGCCTTCACTCCCTCGTCAAACAAGATGCGAGTCAGCGGAATAGAATCTTTCAAGAGATAATTTCTGTAATAATTATCAAGGTTGAGACACCTTTCCATCCGTTCTTGCTGTGTTTGTGCATGAATAAACAAGGTCTTCAAACTATCTGCCATATTCTCTTTAGACTGAAGAGAAAGCGGCAAAAGAAATATGACGAAGAAAAGCAAAATATACCTCATTACTTTCCAATTAAATATAAAGCAGCAAAAATATACATTTTATTTAGATTACCATCCATCCAAGATACTTTTATCATACGAAATATTTCCGACTATCATTGAGAGATAAACTTACAGACGATAAAAATCCTGCAAATCAACAACTTGCATAATTCCTACAATAATCTTAATGGAGAAATACATTTTTGAATTACGCAAATACCTAAATATAGATATTTCAACGTAGACACAAGTATACATACACTCGTACCCTGTGTTCAATCGAAAAAAAATCTATTTTATTTTGTTATCTACAAAAATGTTCGTAGTTTTGCGAACAACTAACAAGAAAGGAGAATTGAAGTGAAAGAAAAGCAATACACAACAGAGCAGGAACAGGTTGCCCGTTTTGCCAAAGCAATGGGACACCCGGCACGAATGGCAATTCTTGCTTTTTTAGCAAAACAAGAGAGTTGTTTCTTCGGTGATATTCACGAAGAACTACCTATTGCAAAAGCAACAGTTTCGCAGCATTTGAAAGAATTGAAAGAAGCAGGCCTAATTCAAGGAGAAATAGAAACTCCAAAAGTCCGGTACTGCATCAATCGGGAAAATTGGGAACTTGCCCGAAAACTTTTTGCCGCTTTCTTAGGAAACTGCAAATGTAAAGATACATCGTGCTGTGAATAACAGCACCTTTTTTTAGGAATATTGTTCGTAGTTCTACGAATTACGATTATTATATTAACTTTAAAGTAGAATGAAAAATGGAAATAAAAGTATTAGGAACCGGATGTTCAAGCTGTAAAGCATTGTATGAAAACACCAAGCAGGCAATTTCAGAATTAGATTGCGATGCAACGTTAATCAAAGAAGAAGATTTATTAAAAATCATGGAGTATAATATTTTAAATCTTCCGGCTTTGGCTATTGACGGCAAAGTGGTATCAGCAGGAAAAAGATTATCCCTGGCAGAAATAAAAGAACTGATAACCAAATAAAAAACAGGCTATGAGAAAGTTATTCTATCTACTGACCGCAACACTGGTTTTAATTTCCTGTGGAAATGGCTCAAAGAAAAAGACCGGAGAAATTAAAGCGGAAGAATTGCAATCTAACCGCATTGAGATTCTTTATTTTCATGGCGCACAGCGATGTATTACTTGCCGAGCGATAGAAGCCAATACGGTAGCCCTTTTGGATAGCCTTTATTCCAAAGAAAAAGCAAACCGTAAAATCATCTATCAAATGATCGACATTTCCAAGAAAGAGAATGAAGCGATTACAGACAAATACGAAGTTGCCTGGTCGTCTTTATTTGTAAATAGCTGGAAAGACGGAAAAGAGCATGTAAATAATATGACGGAATTCAGTTTCGCCAATGCAAGAAATGAGCCGGAAAAGTTTAAAGAGGGAATTAGAAGCAAGATTGACAACCTGCTAAAACAGTTATAAAATGAACTTTCTTCAATCATTATTAGATAACAGCTCCGTCCCTGTCATTACAGCCTTTATATTAGGAATTTTAACGGCTGTCAGTCCTTGTCCGCTAGCTACCAATATAACGGCGATAGGATTTATAAGTAAGGACATAGACAATCACCACCGGATATTTATAAACGGTTTGCTTTACACATTTGGCAGAATAGTGACCTATACCATTCTTGGCTTTATCCTTATTCCTATACTTCGTGAGGGCGCAAGCATGTTTTTAGTTCAAAAAGCCATAAGTAAATACGGGGAAATGCTGATAGCCCCGATACTAATCATTATTGGAATATTCATGCTCGACCTGATAAAACTCAATCTGCCCAAAATCAATATAGACGGAGAACGTTTAAAAGGGAAAATGAAAGGCGGTTGGGGAGCTATGTTATTAGGGATTTTATTCGCCCTTGCTTTTTGTCCTACCAGTGGAGTGTTTTATTTCGGTATGCTCATGCCTTTATCAGCAGCAGAAACAGGCGGTTACCTTTTACCCGTAATTTATGCCATTGCTACAGGATTGCCCGTAATCCTTGTCGCATGGATTTTGGCTTACAGCGTTGCCGGATTAGGCAAGTTTTATAACCAAATACAAGTATTTGAGAAATGGTTTCGTAAAATAGTTGCTATTCTCTTTATCGCAGTAGGAATTTATTATGCAGTCATTTTTTATCTATAAAAAAACAATTAATATCACTTAAAATAAAAACAGTATGAGAAAGATAGAAATATTCGACCCGGCAATGTGTTGCCCTACAGGTTTGTGTGGAACAAACATCAATCCTGAATCGATGCGAATTGCAGTTGTTATTGAAACGTTGAAGAAACAGGGCATCATCGTTACCCGGCACAACTTGCGTGACGAACCTCAAGTTTATGTGAGCAACAAAACGATAAATGAGTTCCTTCACAAGCATGGGGCGGATGCACTGCCTATTACTTTAGTAGATGGTGAAGTTGCTGTTTCGCAAACCTATCCAACCACTCAACAAATGAGTGAATGGACGGGAATTAATTTGGATTTTATGCCAGTAAAATAGTCATTTACCCACTAATATATTCAAAAAATGAAAGCATTCAAACTATCAGATATAGATTTGACTAAATACCTTTTCTTTACAGGGAAAGGCGGTGTAGGAAAAACGTCAATTGCCTGTGCTACTGCAGTAGGCTTGGCAGATAATGGGAAGAAAATTCTTCTTATCAGCACCGATCCGGCTTCAAACTTACAAGACGTATTTAATCAGACATTAAATGGACATGGCACTGACATAAAAGAAGTACCCGGTTCAACCGTTGTCAATCTCGACCCCGAACAAGCAGCAGCAGAATATAGGGAAAGCATTATTGCACCTTTCCGTGGACAACTACCGAACAGTGTTATCCAGAACATGGAAGAGCAACTTTCAGGATCTTGCACGGTAGAGATCGCAGCTTTCAACCAATTCTCCGATTTTATTACGGATGCTGATAAAGCAAAAGAATACAATCACATCATTTTCGATACAGCCCCTACCGGACATACATTACGAATGTTACAACTGCCGTCCGCATGGAGTACGTTTATTAGCGAAAGCACACATGGCGCATCTTGTTTAGGGCAATTATCCGGTTTGGAAGAACGAAAGGGCATTTATAAGCAAGCCGTTGAAACACTCTCGGATGCCAATGCCACCCGGTTAGTATTAGTCAGCCGTCCTGAAATCGCGCCATTAAAAGAAGCCGCCCGTTCTTCACATGAATTACAATTACTGGGAATTAAAAACCAATTATTGGTAATCAACGGACTTTTACAGCAGGTAGATGAATCCGATAGCGTATCGAAACAGATTTATGACAGGCAACAATCTGCCTTAAAACAAACCCCTGTGGAACTGTTGGAATACCCCTCTTATTATGTTCCTTTACGATCTTACAATTTGTCTAATATAGCAAATATCCGCCGGATGCTATACAATGACAACCTAACAAAAAACACAGATTACCAGCGTATTACAGGCGCAAAAAATATAAATGAATTGGTGAATGACCTTTATAAATCTGGAAAAAGGGTTGTCTTTACTATGGGAAAAGGCGGTGTAGGGAAAACCACGTTAGCTACTGAAATCGCCCTGAAATTAACCAGACTGGGCGCAAAGGTACATCTTACTACTACCGACCCGGCAAACCACCTGAACTATAATCTAGCTATCGAGGCAGGCATTACAGTAAGCCGCATTGATGAAGCGGAAGTATTGGAAGCCTATAAAAACGAAGTCCGCAGTAAGGCGGCAGAAACAATGACTGCCGAAGATATGGAATACATAGAGGAAGATTTGCGTTCACCATGTACACAAGAAATCGCAGTATTCCGGGCATTTGCAGAAATCGTAGATAAAGCAGAAAATGAAATTATCGTAATTGACACCGCTCCTACCGGACATACATTACTACTGCTGGATGCAACAGAAAGTTATCATAAAGAAGTACAACGTACCCACGGTGATAGTCCCGCTTCGGTAAGAAAGCTATTGCCACGTTTAAGAAACCGGCAGGAAACAGAAGTCGTTATAGTAACCTTACCCGAGGCAACGCCCGTATTTGAAGCGGAACGCTTACAAATGGATTTGCAACGTGCCGGAATAAATAATAAATGGTGGGTAGTAAACTCCTGCTTGTCATTAACCGATACCCAAAATTCGTTTTTGCAGGCAAAGGCAAAGAATGAATTGATTTGGATTAAGAAAGTAGAAGAATTATCGAATGGAAATACCGCTCTGATAACCTGGAAAAATAACTAAAGAATATTCTTTACCTGAACGAATTAAAACCTCAATTAAAATAAACAGTTATTGCTATGGAAAAGAAACAAGGAATTAGTTTTTTCGAGAAATATTTAACGATATGGGTCGCTCTGTGTATTATCATTGGAATTACCATAGGGCAATGGCTTCCGGCAATTCCGCAGACACTAAGCAAACTTGAATACGCTAATGTGTCTATCCCTGTAGCTATCCTGATTTGGTTAATGATTTACCCAATGATGCTAAAGGTCGATTTCCAAAGCGTTAAAAATGTCGGAAAACGTCCGAAAGGAATCATAGTTACCTGTGTAACAAATTGGCTGATAAAGCCGTTTACGATGTTTGGAATAGCCTATTTATTCTTTTATGTCATTTTCAAGACATTTATACCTGCCGGATTAGCCGAAGAATATTTAGCCGGGGCGGTACTATTGGGGGCCGCCCCCTGCACAGCTATGGTATTCGTGTGGAGTTACCTGACCAAAGGAGATGCCGCTTATACATTGGTACAAGTAGCAGTGAACGATTTAATTATATTGGTAGCGTTTGCACCCATCGTAGCTTTCCTTTTGGGAGTTGGCGGTGTATCTGTTCCGTGGGACACTTTACTACTTTCCGTTATCCTATTTGTCGTAATTCCACTTTCCGCCGGAGTCATTACCCGCACAACAGTTATCCGTCATTATGGAGTAGAATATTTCAATAATGTATTTTGTAAGAAATTTGATAATTACACCATTGGCGGACTACTGTTAACGCTCATTATCCTGTTTTCATTTCAGGGAGAAACGATATTAAATAATCCTCTACATATTATTTTGATAGCTGTTCCGCTTATCCTGCAAACAGTTTTGATCTTTTTTATTGCTTATGGTTGGGCGAAGTGGTGGAAATTACCCCATGATGTTGCCGCACCTGCCGGAATGATCGGAGCAAGCAATTTTTTTGAATTGTCGGTTGCCGTAGCTATTTCACTTTTCGGTCTACAATCAGGTGCAGCATTGGCAACAGTTGTCGGCGTATTGGTTGAGGTTCCGGTTATGTTGATGCTGGTAAAGATTGCAAATAACACACGAGACTGATAGACAACAAAAAATCCTACAAATCAATGATTTGTAGGATTTTATTCTCTTACTGTCCGGTTTTATCCGATACATTTCAGCGGAGAGACAGGTTCTATCACCTATCATTTCAAACAATATCACAAACTCGTAATATCTTGTTAATTACCAAGTTATTACAAAGTAAACAGAAAATAAAATATCTCTTAATATCTTTGCATATCTCACTTTTTGGGTGTATTTTTGGGTGTCAATTTTCAAACACACCCAATTATGAATATCAAAAGAAACATCATTTTCGCACTGGAAAGCCGGAAGAAAAACGGTGTGCCAATCACAGAGAATGTGCCTATCCGTATGCGTGTGATATTCGCAAGCCAGCGTATAGAGTTTACAACGGGCTACCGCATCGACGCTACCAAATGGGATACGGACAAACAAAGGGTAAAGAACGGATGCACAAACAAACTGAAGCTAAGCGCATCCGAAATCAATGCAGACCTGCTAAGACAGTATACGGAGATACAGAACATCTTCAAAGAGTTTGAAGTACAGAACGTACTACCCACACCCGCACAGATAAAGGACAGCTTCAATGCAAGGATGAAGGATGCACCAGTCACAGAGCAGGAAACAGCCGAAGGACCTAAAATCAGCTTTTGGGAGGCGTTCGAGGAGTTTGTAAGGGAATGCGGGAAACAGAACGACTGGACAGACGCAACCTACGAAAAATTCGCTGCGGTAAAGAACCACCTGAAAGAGTTCAGGGATGAACTTTCCTTTGATACGTTCACCGAGAACGGACTGAATGACTATGTGGACTTCCTGCGTAACAAGAAAGATATGCGTAACAGCACCATAGGCAAGCAGATAGCCTTCCTGAAATGGTTCCTGCGGTGGAGTTTCAAGAAAGGGTACAATCAGAACATGGCTTATGACAGCTTCAAACCCAAGCTGAAAAACACACCCAAGAAAGTGATATTCCTCACATGGGAGGAACTGAACAGACTGAAAGACTACAAGATACCCCAAACCAAGCAGTATCTCGAACGGGTAAGGGACGTTTTTCTGTTCTGCTGTTTCAGCGGGCTGCGCTATTCGGACGTGTACAACCTCAAACGGAGCGACATCAAGCCCGACCATATAGAAGTGACAACCGTAAAGACAGCGGACAGCCTTATCATAGAGTTAAACAACCACAGCAAGGCGATACTGGAAAAATACAAAAGCGTACACTTTGAAGATCACAAGGCACTTCCGGTCATCAGCAACCAAAAGATGAACGATTATTTGAAAGAACTGGGGGAACTTGCGGAAATCAACGACCCGGTAAGGGAAACTTACTACAAGGGAAATGAACGTATAGACACCGTCACACCCAAATACGCCCTGCTGGGAACCCATGCCGGAAGACGGACATTCATCTGCAACGCTTTGGCATTGGGTATTCCCGCACAAGTGGTGATGAAGTGGACGGGACACAGCGACTACAAGGCGATGAAACCATACATAGACGTTGCCGATGACATCAAGGCCAATGCGATGAACAAATTCAACCAACTGTAAACACAACAATAGCATGGAAGAAAGAATAACCTCAATGATACCCCGCTACGGGAAACTCAACAAGACATATACGGAAATAACATCCGGTGACGGCCTCTCTTTTGAGAAGCAGAAGTTCATTCATGACTTTTACAAAGAGTATGAAGACACACAGACCTTTGAAAAGGCACTTATCAGCCTCATGCTTGAAACGGAGGGTACGCACTTTTCCATATTGCTGAACAGCCTGAAACGGGAGATTGAAAACAATATCTCAATGTATAATACCTGCAAGGAGCTTTTCGACCGTCTCGATATTGAACATATCTGCCGGCAGCATGAAAGATGTCATGACCGGGACATCGAAAGACAAATGCAAATCACAAACGAATATTACCGGGAACTTATGGAAGCTAACGGATCTTTGGAGGCAGTCGGTTTCAGGGAACATGATCGTCAGGAAGAGGAAAGGTTGGAAAAAAGATACGGGCAGTGCAAACGGGAATACGACAGGGAGAAAGCCAAGCTGGATGAACTATATGCACAGAAGGAACAGGCAAGGCGGGAAGCCCTACAATACCTGAAAAACCGCTGCGGAGACATATACAGGCTGGACGGATCGCTGCTGGCAATCCTCGAAAAATACATGACCGGCCAAAAGAAAAAGGAAGGGGAAGAAAAAGAGGCCGCCACACCGACACCCTCACCCACCTATTTTCCCATGAAACTCTTGTCAGCCGTTTACGAAAAATGTAACGGTGAACAGTTCGAAGCCATTTCCGAACTGGACTTTTACGCCAGCATGAACCTGCAACCGTGCGAAGGCAAACTGATAATAAGACCGAGGGAAAAGGCTCGTGTATGTTATCTTATTTTCCTTATGGGTGAAACACTGCACAAACCAGACAGAGAAAAATGGAGAAAGGACATCATGAACCTGCTGGGAATAGACGACACATACTATAAATCAAAATACAAAGAACCCGTTTCCGATTTTCCCAGTGACAGCAATCAGATATTTGCGAAGGAAATGCAGTCAATATTCCGATAGTCAGCGATACGCCACGACATTCCACGAAACAACCACTTTTACCACCCGAAATATTTTTCACCACTCTTTATTATCTTCTGATATTTAGTGAGATAGCGTGATACCCCATTCACGCTATCCACATCCTTACCACCCGTATCCGGGATTAACTTTGCACTGTTCGAACGAAACAAAAAAGCCCGTGCGCAGGGCTTACAGTACAAACGTTAAATTCATTCCAACATGGAAATCAGAGAACTTTTATCAAAGCCCGTATGGCAGATGACGGGAGAGGAATTTATATTACTGAACCGACACGCCCTGCAGGAAAGGGAAGCGAGAGCAGCACAGCCCGCAGCCGATACGGAAAAGAAATACGTGTACGGGATAGGCGGCATAGCACGCCTGTTCGGGTGCAGTATGCCCACAGCAAACCGCATCAAGAAAAGTGGGAAGATAGACAGAGCCATTACGCAGATAGGACGCAAAATCATCGTAGATGCGGACATGGCACTCGAACTGGCAGGACACAAAAGCGGGGGACGCAGATAAGGAGGTACGGACATGGAGTACAGAGAAAGAAAAGAAGTCACGCCCGAAGCGGCGGTGATACTGTGGCAAGCCTCACGGCTCGACCTTTCGGAAGACTACGAGAGGGCACCCGAAATACTGAAAGTACACGGTTCCGTCATAGGCACGCTGGGGAACTTCAGCGCATCAATCGGAAAAGCAAAGAGCAAGAAAACGTTCAATGTTTCCGCAATCGTGGCGGCTGCACTGAAAAACGGGACAGTGCTAAGCTACACGGCGGAACTGCCCGAAAACAGGAGGAAAATACTCTATGTGGATACCGAACAAAGTTCCTACCACTGTGCGAAAGTGGCAAAAAGAATATTACGCATGGCGGGACTGCCGACAGGCAGGAACCATAAAGACCTTGAATTCCTTGTCCTAAGGAAGTACACGCCCGAGGAACGAATAGCAATCGTGAGGGAGGCCATTTACCGCACCGAAAATGTAGGGCTGGTAGTCATTGACGGAATACGGGATATGGTGTACGACATCAACAGCCCCAGCGAGTCCACGAAGGTAATCTCCCTGCTGATGACATGGACGGGGGAAAGACACATACACATACACACCATACTGCATCAGAACAAGGGGGACGAGAACGCAAGGGGACACATCGGAACGGAGCTTAGCAACAAGGCCGAAACAGTGCTGCAAGTGGAGAAGGACGAGAAGGACCCCGACATCAGTACGGTCAAGGCAGCACATATCAGGGCGATGAACTTCGAACCGTTCGCATTCCGCATCAACGGGGAGGCATTGCCCGAACTGCTGGACGAATACCTGTTCAAACACAAGGATCCGGGAAAAGGGAAAAAGGAGAAGTTCGACCCCTACAAGGACATCACAGAGAAGCAGCACCGCATCGCACTGGAAGCGGCATTCACACTCAAAGATGAATACGGCTACAAGGAGCTTGCGGAAGAATTGAGGAAAACCTACGCCTCTGTCGGTGTCATGCTTGGGGGAAACAGGCTGACAGACCTCATTACAGTACTGAAAAACAAACGGATGATAGTACAGGAGAACGGCAGGAAATACACCTTCAAACCCGATTTTCACTATTAGCGGTATTGTATGGGAACCACTTTACTTTAGTCCCGTACCATATATATACGGAAGTAAAGTAAAGTGGATATAGCCCGTAATATACAAAAAGATACGGGCGAAAAGAAAAAATAATATTCACACCTGACAAGAACAACGGTATGACAGTACGGAAAAGGGTATGGTCTCATACCAGGCCTCCACCATGACGGCACAGACCGGAAACCGCTTTACTTTAGTCTGGGGGCATATATATAGCAAAATAAAGTAAAGCGGATGCAGCCCGTAACACATGAAAGGGTACGGGTCCCCCCCCAAAAAAACAATATCTACTTAAAACAGAAATATGATGAATATGAATGAAGCGAAGCAGATACGCATAGAGGAATATCTGCACAGTCTTGGATACAGTCCGGTAAGGCAACAGGGTGGTAGTCTATGGTACAACTCACCGTTCAGGGACGAACAGGAACCCTCCTTCAAGGTGAACACCGAACGCAACCTATGGTATGATTTTGGCGCAGGCAAAGGTGGTAATATCATCGCACTGGCACAGGAGCTATACGCATCCGACAGTCTGCCCTACCTCTTGGAAAGGATAAGGGAGCAGGCACAAAACGTGCGCCCGGTCTCTTTCTCTTTTGGCAAGCAACCCTTGTCAAAGCCGAGTTTCCGGCAGTTGGAGGTAGTACCGCTCTCCTCTCCCGCCCTGTATACCTACCTGCGGCAAAGGGGAATAAATACGGAACTGGCAAAAAGAGAATGCAGGGAGGTCCGCTATCTGACCGGGGAAACCCCATACTATGCTATAGGCTTCCCCAACCGTTCGGGAGGATACGAGATACGCAACAAGCATTTCAAGGGATGCATAGCACCGAAGGACATCACCCATATACGACAATCGGAGTCGAAGGAGGCATGCTACATCTTCGAGGGATTCATGGACTACCTCTCTTTCCTCACCCTGCGGCTGGAAAGGTGTCCCGACCGTCCCGAACCTGACGGGCAGGACTACATCGTACTGAACTCGACTTCCGACCTTTCCAAAGCAATCCGACCGTTGGGCGGTTATGAAAGCATCCATTGTTTCCTTGACAACGACAAGGCGGGAATGGAGGCCGTTCAGGAGTTGCAAAAAGAGTACGGACTGCGCATACGGGACGCATCGCACATATACGAAGGGTACAACGATCTGAACGACTTCCTGCGGGATAAAAGGTCAGGACAGGCGCAACGGCAGCAAGAGAAACCGGAAGCGGAAAAAAGGCAAAGCCAGACAGAGCAGCCGAAGAAGAAAGGCAAAGGGATCAGGATGTAGCCGCACAGCCACCGGAAGGCTTTGAAAAAAGCCATAGCTCATTAGGGCTTTTTCTTAACGCAATGCACACATTGCTAAAAAAGCCCCAACGAGCCATAGGGGCGCCGCCCCTTTGGAAACCCCGTCTGCCATGCGGCATAAAGGCAAGGCAGGGGAAGTATTAACCTGAAATTATTGACAGTTATGGGATATGCAGTTTTGCATCTGGAAAAGGCAAAAGGGACGGACAGCAGGATGTCCGCACACATAGAGCGCACCGTTCACCCGAAGAATGCGGACAGAACACGCACGCACCTGAACCGGGAGCTCGTACAGTTTCCCGAAGGGGTGAGAAACCGCACGCAGGCGATAGCACACCGGGTGGAAACGGCAGGTATCAGACGCAAGGTAGGTACCAACCAAGTAAGGGCTATCCGGGTACTGCTCACCGGAAGCAACAGGGACATGAAACAAATAGAGGCGGACGGACGACTTGACGATTGGTGCAACGACAGCCTGCAATGGCTCCGGGAAACATACGGGGAACAGAACCTCGTATCGGCAGTCCTGCATATGGACGAGAAGACACCGCACATACACGCCACAGTCATACCGATAGTGACCGGAGAGCGAAGGAAAGCCGGACAGGAAGAACAGAACGGGAAGAAAAAGTACAGAAAGAAGAACCCGCAGGACGTGAGACTCTGCGCAGATGATGTAATGGCGAGGCACAGGCTAAAACACTATCAGGACACTTATGCCCAAGCCATGAACAAGTACGGCTTGCAGAGAGGCGTGGACGGCTCATTGGCAAGGCATATTTCCACCATGCAATACTACAAGCAGCTGGTGGAGCAGCAGGACAGCCTGCAAGAGAACATAGAAAACCTGCTGGGGCTGGAAGAGGAAGCAATGAAAAAGCTGAAGCAGGTAAAGGGGGAAATCAACGTGCAGAAAATGAAGGGAGCGGCGGTGAACGCCACCACAGCCATAGCGGACGGGGTGAGCTCACTTTTCGGCGGCAGCAAAGTTAAGAAGCTGGAAGCAGAGAATGAAAATTTGAAACGGAACATTGTGAATCTGCAAAAGCAGGTGCAAGCCGAACAGAGGGAGCAGACAAAAATGGAAAACCGTCACAGCAGCGAGATAAACAGAGTTGACCGGAGCTACCGGCAGAAAATCGCAGAATACGACAATCGGCTGGAACTGATAGACACCTACTTTCCTATTGTAAAGGAACTGATACCCATAGCAGAACAATGCCGGGAAGTGGGCTTCACCGAAGAACTGACAAGACGAATTGTCAGCCTGCAACCCGTGGAGTTCAAGGGAAGGCTCTATTCAAAGGAGTACAAGGAGAAGTTCAGGACGGAGCACTCAACGGCAACAGTGGAGAGGGACCCGCAGGAGAAAGGAAAATTCAGGCTGTGCATTGACGGAGTACCCATACTCGATTGGTTCAGGAAGAAATTTCAGGAAATTAAAGAAAAGTTAGGGCTAAACACACCTGTTGAAAACAAGCAGCGAAAAGGATTGAAAATATAATTACTTAATAGCAGAGAAGGGGTATTAATTATTAGTTCTCTAAAAAACTAACGGGAAGAATAAAAAACATATTCTTCCCGTCAAGTAATATCATAACTATATTTTCCAACAGACCATATTAATATTCAGTATATTATAAGTGAATCAACAAATCTTTTATAAACATATCTCTGTTCTCACAGCTTAAGAGGTAATTCTTTTTTTCTGTTAATATAAAAATTTGTTGATTGGGATTCTTTACATAGGAATAATATTTCCCATAATGGGTACTCCCCATTACACCTATATACCCCAAAAAGCCATTACTTCCAAAATAACGGACATCATTTTGAACACCGTCATAAACAAAAGCGTTCTTAATACAAGAATACGGAATACATTTCTTACCAAACACTCTTTTTATAACGAGTTGATCCTTTTCCAAACAAATAAATGAAGGAATCACTATCAGCATGTATATGTATATAGATACAAGAATGATACCCAATAACAGGCTTGCGATTTGATCCTGCAAAGATTGTAGCATAAAAGTTCTTAATAGAAACATAAGTCCAGTAGTTAATAAGACAATCTTTAACACCAGAGACCAGCGCTCCATTATCGGCTGAAACTTTGATTTATATACGCTCATTATATTGCTATCTTTACTGTTGACTATATTACACGTATGTTATGAAATGATTGGTTTCCTTTTGCATCTCCCCTTGAAGATTTAAAGTTTTCCACAACTGCATCAAAGACATTTCCAACTCGTTCTATGGGTAGATTTAAAATCGAAACTTCTTTTCCATAAGGACAAAAGACTGTATTCTTATAATTAAACTTTGAGCTTTTCATTGTTAACATAGCCGAATAACCGGCCTTAACACTCTTTTTCCAAAAAAGTTGTTTCTTTTTAGTTTTAAATTCCACAGCAAAAGAATTACCATTAACGATACGCCCAATAGTCATTGTGCTTTTATATTTTCCATTCTTGATTGTTAATGAAGCATCTTTAAATCCCTTAAAACCTGGCTCAATCGGAGTTGGCTCTGCTGCCCGTGTAGCTGAAACAACTTCATCCAAATCATAAGTAGGATAATCATATTTAGGCCCTCTTAGACTATTACCGATTACAACGTAACCTTTTATATTACCGAGTAAGGACAAATCATTATCAGTGAATGTAAAATAAGGGGTAACGTCGAATAAGTCAACTGTATTAAAAGAAAAAATATCTGAATATTTATCCTTGTACGTATTTATCATCTCTTGTATTAAGTGAGAATCATCACTTTCCATATCAAATATTTTATCGAGCTCCCTATCTGCCTGCTCCCATAAAATATACGCCCCTTCAAAGCCCAACTGCTGAAAATAAGTAAATCTTTCATTTTCTGTCATGTTTTTAAGCTGCCGGAGCGTCTCGCTATACACCTGTTCATCTTTAAAATGAAGAACTGGCATATTCAAGTACTCACTAACACTTCTCGTTTCTTTTACCCACATATCCATTGTCGAAACCTCAACATCCGGTATGGTTTCTTGTGCAGAACCGATAAATTCATTTTCGCTATTGCAAGATAACAAGCTTACAATCATGCATGCACTCAAAATACAACCAAAAATCTTTTCAATTTTCATAGTGTATGATTTTGTATTAAACAATTATTTTATTTAAAAGGCTTTACCTTAACAGTAACCTTTTCCGTTTTATTAGCATGGTTATAAAACACATTACTACAACTTTGAAAGATGATCAAACATCCGAACAATACAAATACTATTTTCTTCATAAATGATATTTTTTATTTAAACAATCCATATATTATTTCTTGTAACAATCCACCAAAATCCATTTCCACTTTATGCTTTTTAAATTTATAGTAAGGCATTAAGATAGGAGTAACTCCCCCACGTTCAAAAGGATATTCACGATACCCCCTTATACCTAATTCCGTTCCAAAAGAATCCGTTATATCGAAAGCAACACTGCCTCCGTAGTCATTACGGCTGAATGAAGTAACAGGAGTAAATAAAAAACCGCCAAATACATGCAAACTCATTCGGGAATTAAAGGAATAAGAAAGTTTACCCGATATACCAAATGTTTCATCCACATGGCGAGGAGTACTCAACTTCATTGCATGCAATGCAACATCAGCAAATAAATTATCTGACAATGATTTGTTATATCCAATAGCAGCATAGTTAAAAACACCAATACCAATTAAATTCATTTGGCGTCCCATGCCGTAAACGTGACCATTCCACAATGGGGCTATTACCCCCGACACATTATATTCCCCTTTATGTAAAGGACTTTGGTCTGTGTAAAAAAACGGCCCACCCTTCTTGAATTGAAGAGTAACACCAGAATTTGCAAAAATAACAGAATTTTGATATTCCCAAATAGGATATTTAACCGAATCAACTGCAAAATCTTTGTGAAAACGCAAATACCGTTTTCCCACAGGATTCATATCAACCCACTTCGATTCTTGACCATACATCCCAAGAGGACACATGATGATCCAAAACAAAATAAATGCTGCAAAACTAATTAATGTAGTCACCTTTCTATACATATTGATTTTCATCATTATGCCCAAAGCATGAAAATAAAAGCATCATACACAAGGGCTGTAAATAAATCCACTGTCAATTTACATTTCTGCGATATTTATTTAAATGAACAATCAGGATTTTTGCACGATTTTTTACATAATCCTTTAACAGATAATATAAACAGAAAAACTATTACGAAGCATTTTGTATAATATTCCTGTTCGAATAAATCAACAAGCAGTGGGATTATAATGAATGTTGATAGACAAAAGATCATTATCAGAGTGCTTTTTTTCATGTTTTAGCAAAAAGTAGCAACTCCTACTAAGGCGCCGCTCTACCCACCTAAAGCGGTTCCCGATACTGTACCGATAACAGGTAGTGTGACAGTACCAACTCCTGCACCACCAAGCGCACCCTTTCCAGATTATCCATTGAAATATTTATCACTTCTTGAAGGTATCTCTCAAAAAGAACATGATTAGAGCCTCCTATTTCTTCAACTGTATCATCGGAACATAAAATTAAAAACATAATTGGCAAAATCAACAACATACATACTGTTTCATAATTAATATAATTAAGGTTAATACTGAATATGTTAGAAATCGAAAGTCCCATGCTTATAAGAGGCCCGGGAAGGGATATAATAATCCTCACCTGGGGTTTGGGGCTGCATAAAATCTTGTCTGAATATTTCTGGAGGATTATCTGCTACCACATCTGCATCATGGATATATATGTTAAAATAGCATTCGGGTTCTCTCTTTTGGTTATATGGCCCTTCTCCCACAAAAGTAAATTTGTAGAAACCGATTTTTTCCCCGTCTTTTCTGACCGTAAGAAACCAGATATTACCAGTACTTATCGTTTTAAATCTTAATCCTTTCAATGCAGAATACCTTTCCTCTATAAACTGCCCATTCAAATATGTCTGTTTTTTACACGTAAAAGGCAACTCAAACTTGCCACCTTCAGCTGGTAGAATAAAGGGATTTTGTTCCGAATGGATTTTATACATAAATGTCAACTCCCCTTTATCTATAATCAGTGGAATTTTTTCTACTTTTATGCCATTAATAGTAGAATAAGAAATCTGTAAATCACCATTCAAAATTTTATCTTCCTTATTAATATTTGAGGTTATATTTAATACAACTTGATCACCCTTTACTTTTGTCTCTATATCAGAAAAAAGAGTTTTATCAAATTCTATCGAAACATCCTTGGGAATAATCGGAACCTCTGAATCTAAAACATCATCTATCAATGTTTTTTGAATAATTGTAAAAGTAATAGTACGTTTCTCCCCCAGACAATTAAATGGTTTAGATACGTTCTCACTTGGTAACACCTGATATTCAAGAATTTTATTATTTTCTTCTTTTTCACAGGAAAATAATGCTAAGGAAACGAATAGAAGAATGAATATTCTTTTCATATTAATGCAGTTTAGTTTTTTTGCAAATTAAAAGATTTTTCCCGTACAATAAAATACCAATTAATTGGTATTTTATTACAAATAACCATTCAATTTCATTATTATGCCCAAAGCATGAAAATAAAAGTATAACATACAAGAGCTGTAAACAAAGACAGAATTATTCGGGAGACTCCCTACTCTAAAAAAGTTAAAAAAAGAAAATGATTTAAATAAATATTAGTATAACAATGTCATCAACAACACAATATCCCCTTTTCAAATTATACAATAAATAATAGTTAAGCAACCAAAGACAGCGCAAAGCCAAACAAGTAATAAAAGAATAAAGTATTAAATAAAGCAAAAACACCCAATTCTACTTTTTAGGGTGTAAAATTGGGCGTCATTCTTGTAAATTGCTGATTATCAGCGTTTATTGCGGAGAGACAGGGATTCGAACCCCGGGTACCTCGCAGTACAACGGTTTTCAAGACCGCCGCAATCGACCACTCTGCCACCTCTCCAGAACCTCTTTATCAGAAGTGCTTTTCGTTAAAAGCGGTGCAAAGGTACAACTCTTTTTTTGATACGCAAATATTTTTAGGACAAAATTTACGAAAAATAAAAATAGGATGGAAAATAATGCCGGCAGAATGACTCCATAGTCCGGCATTAATTAATTCCCGTTTTCCTTTGCAAATTTGCATTTTATGCATATCTTCGCCACGTTTTCACCACAAAATAAACAATAAGCGAAAAAAGAAGTATGGGAAGTATATTTAAGACAAGTATAATTTTTATATGTCTACTCACAAACACACTTTTATTAGTAGGCAGTACCCCTAAAAAAGATATCGACCATATTTTGGTCATCAGCGCTTATGCAGACTCCAATCCCTGGAGTAACGGCTTCATCACTCCGATTGTCACTATGGCTTCACAAGACAGCACTATAGGAGCATACACCATGAATCTGAATATGTTTGCTTTGCAAAATGCCAAAGACGTGGATAAATTTGAAGCAAGTATCTGCGAGATGCTTCCTTCCACTTCTCCCAAAATAGTGGTATTTATAGGGAATGCAAGTTTCGTTTTTTGTGATAACCTCAATAAGATATGGCCGGACATTCCTATGCTGCTATGCGGCGAACGGGATTATACAGGTCCGGACAGCCTTATCATTCAAGCTCATGCACTTGCTCCGCAGCAACGTGTCCCTATCAGCGATTTACAAAAGACGATGAACCTGACCATGCTGTATGCCAATCTATATATCGAAGAGAATCTGCAACTCATGAGACAGCTCATTCCACAAATGAAGAAAGTTGTTTATATCGGTGACGGTACATATATATGTCAACAGAACGATTATGACCTTTCCGAAACAATCAGGCAAAAACATCCGGAATTGGAATATCAGTTTATTTCTGCAGAAAACACCTCTACCGATAGTCTTTTCACCATTCTTCGCCAACAAAACCCGCTCACTACCGGATTTTTATTTTCTTCCTGGCTACGAAAAAAAGACTATGAAGACAATCTGGTGATGACCAGCAACTCCCACCGTATTATCGCCACCTCCTCCGTCCCTCTTTTTTCATTCAGAAGAGTAGGCATTCAGGAAGAAGGAGGCATTGTCGGCGGCTATATCTACAATGAAAAAGATTACATCAACCGGATGTTAACCACCATTAAAGAGGTCATTCACGGAAAGCAACCCCGCTATATTCCTATCCATAATGCCGGGAACGCAACTCCCGTATTCAATTATCAGTCACTACTGCGACGCGGACTCGATCCGAAAAAATGTCCTCAAAATACAATTTTCTATGCTGCACCTCCCACATTCTGGGAGAAATATGAATATGCCATCATCGGAACAAGCTGTCTGGTCATTCTGCTACTCTTAGGCTTCCAATATTACCGTGTTCGCTCACTCGAAAGAATGAAGCGTATCCAGCACAAAGCGTTAGAAAGCACCGGTAAATATTACAACATTATCAACAGTATGCCCATTCTTTACATGACGGAAGAACTTATTAAAGATAAGAATGGACGGATTGTAGACACTACATATATAGATGTAAATTTACATTTCGAGAAGAAGTTTTTTGAAAAGCAGAAAGTGATCGGTAAACGGGGAAGTGAAGTATTTCCGGAATCAATGCCGCAATTTCTACATTTCATGAATATTTCCCTGACAGAAAAACGTTCCATCACTTTTTCCTACTATTATAAAGAGATCGATACTTTTTATGACATAGTGGTCAATGCCAGTGACGACGGACGATTCATGCATATATTCTGTATGGACAGTACAGAGTTGCACCATGCCCAGATGCAAATGCGCTCTATCAATCACAAATTATCCATGGCGCTCGATATTGCCAACATCATCCCCTGGAAATGGGATTTAAAGACACATACCATACATTATGACGTAAACAGAACCGGCGTTTCCGGCAATGAGAACACCGAAATAAGTGACGAACAGCTTCTCATTTCCGACGAACTGTATTTTGCCAAAATACATAAAGACGACCTCCCCAAGGTAAAAGAAGCCTACACAAGCCTTATTACCAAACACACTAGAAAAGTAAAGATAGAATACCGTATCATCAATGAAGTGGACGGAGTAAAACATACAGACTGGATAGAAGCACAGGTAGCCGTAGAAAGTTATGATGAAAACGGGCAGCCACTTACTTTAGTAGGTTCCTCGCTGACCATCACCGACCGGAAAAGTATGGAAATCGATTTAATTTCCGCTAAAAACCGCGCTGAAGAGTCCAATCGACTCAAATCGGCTTTCCTTGCCAACATGAGTCACGAGATCCGCACACCGCTTAATGCAATTGTCGGTTTCTCCGGAATATTGGCTTCCACCGAGGAAGAAGAGGAGAAACGAGAATATGTCAGTATCATCGAGAATAACAACACACTGCTTTTACAACTTATCAGTGACATTCTCGACCTCTCGAAGATTGAAGCAGGTACGATGGAATTTGTCTACACAGACTTCGAACTGAACGGTGTAATGACCGAGTTGGAAAGCTCGTTACGCTTGAAACTTTCTCCCGAGAAGCAAGTCACACTCACTCTCGAGACTCCGTTACCGGAATGCTATATTCATGCCGAACGTAACCGTATTTCACAGATTATCATTAATCTGGTAACAAACGCCATCAAATTTACAGAAACAGGCAACATTTGCATAGGCTACCAAATACGCGACAACAAACAACTTTATTTCTATGTGACTGACACCGGCTGCGGCATTTCGGAAGACAAACAAGAAAGCGTATTCGGACGTTTTGTCAAACTGAACAACTTCGTACAAGGCACGGGACTGGGACTTTCTATTTGCCAAACTCTTGTTCAGCAAATGGGAGGTGAAATCAGTGTATGTTCAACCCCCGGAGAGGGTTCCACTTTTTGGTTCACCCTCCCCTACCGTCCCGCGCTCGAAGCTCCGCAACTGGAAGTAGCAACAGAACCGATCAAAATAAAGAAGCAAAAAATCACCATCCTGGTGGCGGAAGATCATGGAAGTAATTACCGCCTGATAGAATCCATTCTTAAAAAAGACTACAATTTATTACATGCCTGGAATGGAGAAGAAGCAGTAAGCCTATTCAGGGAACATAACCCGCAGCTCATTCTAATGGATATTAACATGCCCGTAATGGATGGCTACGAGGCAACCAAAGAGATACGCAAATACTCCCAACGGGTTCCTATTATAGCCGTTACCGCATTCGCCTATGCTTCGGACGAACAGAGAGTGATGGAAAACGGATTTGACGCTTATATGCCTAAACCCATCAATGCCAATCAACTGAAAGGACAGATCACCTCCATACTGATGAAACATATCACTTTTATGTAATGCAGTCAGGGGGAAAGAAAGTCATTTCCAAAGAATAGCAATATCTAGGTATTTTATGTTGAAAAGCATAAAATAGAGCATATTTATGCTGATTATATGAAAAATCATTGTAACTTTGTGCGCTCTAAAGAAAAGGATAACTACAACCTCTAATTTTATCATTTATGGAATTAAATAAGATCTTTAAAGACGGTCTTTGGAGCACTGAAATCAATGTCAGAGATTTCGTAAGTCATAACATCACTCCGTATTACGGAGATGCTTCTTTCCTCGAAGGGCCTACCGAACGCACAAAAGCCGTATGGAACCACTGCCTCGAAGCACTGGCAGAAGAAAGAGCCAATAATGGAGTACGCTCCCTGGATAATGTCACCGTCTCAACCATCACTTCTCATAAAGCCGGATACATCGACAAAGAAAACGAACTGATCGTCGGTCTGCAAACAGATGAACTTCTGAAACGCTCAATCAAACCTTTCGGAGGTATCAATGTGGTAAGCAAAGCCTGCCACGAAAACGGTATGGAAGTAGACGACCAAGTAAAAGATATCTTCACTCACTACCGCAAAACGCACAACGACGGAGTATTCGACGTATATACTGAAGAAATCCGTTCGTTCCGTTCTCTGGGATTCCTCACCGGACTTCCCGACAACTACGCCCGCGGACGTATCATCGGTGACTACCGCCGTATGGCTCTCTATGGTATCGACCGACTCATTAAAGCAAAACAGGAAGACCTGCATAACCTGACTGGTCCGATGACTGATGCCCGCATCCGCCTGCGCGAAGAAGTGGCAGAGCAAATCAAGGCATTGAAGGACATGAAGGTAATGGGCGAATACTACGGACTCGACTTGAGCCGTCCTGCTTACACTGCACAGGAAGCTGTACAGTGGGTATACATGGCTTATCTGGCTGCCGTAAAAGAACAAGACGGTGCTGCCATGTCACTGGGTAACGTTTCTTCGTTCCTCGACATTTATATGGAATATGAATTGAGCAAAGGAACCATCACCGAATCTTTCGCACAGGAGCTGATCGACCAGTTTGTCATCAAACTGCGTATGGTGCGCCACCTGCGTATGCAATCCTATAATGACATCTTTGCAGGCGACCCGACATGGGTAACCGAATCTCTGGGCGGACGCCTCAACGACGGACGCACCAAAGTGACAAAGACCTCATTCCGCTTCCTGCAAACACTGTACAACCTCGGCCCTTCACCGGAACCGAACCTGACTGTACTGTGGAGCCCGGAATTGCCGGAAGGATTCAAAGAATTCTGTGCTAAAGTTTCCATCGACACTTCATCCATCCAATACGAAAACGACGACCTGATGCGCGAAGTACGCCAGTCGGACGACTACGGAATTGCCTGCTGCGTATCTTACCAGGAAATCGGAAAACAAATCCAGTTCTTCGGTGCACGCTGCAATCTGGCAAAAGCCCTGTTGCTTGCCATCAATGGCGGACGTTGCGAAAACACCGGTACAGTTATGGTGAAAAACATCCCCGTACTGACTAGTGACACGCTGAAATTCGAGGAAGTGATGGACAACTATAAAAAGGTATTGATTGAAATCGCCCGCGTTTACAACGAAGCGATGAACATCATCCATTATATGCATGATAAGTATTACTACGAGAAAGCCCAAATGGCGCTTGTAGATACCAACCCACGCATCAACCTTGCTTATGGTGTAGCCGGACTTTCTATCGCGCTCGATTCACTATCGGCCATCAAATATGCCAAAGTAACCGCACGCCGCAACGACATCGGCCTGACAGAAGGTTTCGATATTCAAGGCGAATTCCCCTGCTTCGGTAATGACAACGACAAGGTAGACCACCTGGGTGTTGACCTGGTATATTTCTTCAGCGAAGAATTGAAGAAACTTCCGGTTTACAAGAATGCCCGTCCGACTCTTTCATTGCTGACTATCACTTCCAACGTGATGTATGGCAAGAAGACAGGTGCTACTCCCGACGGACGCGCCAAAGGTGTCGCTTTTGCTCCGGGAGCCAACCCGATGCACGGACGCGACAAGAACGGTGCCATCGCCTCTTTGAGCTCTGTAGCGAAGCTACGTTACCGCGACTCACAGGACGGTATCAGTAACACTTTCTCTATCGTTCCTAAATCACTGGGAGCTACCGCGGAAGACCGCATCGAGAATCTGGTTACCATGATGGACGGTTACTTCACCAAAGGTGCTCACCACCTGAATGTAAACGTTCTGAACCGTGATATGCTGTATGATGCCATGGAACATCCGGAAAAATATCCGCAGCTTACCATCCGTGTTTCCGGTTATGCCGTAAACTTCGTGAAGTTGAGCCGCGAACATCAATTGGAGGTTATCAGCCGTAGCTTCCACGAACGTATGTAACAATCTATTTACTCTATATGACGATAAACGTACATTCATACGAAAGTATGGGAACATTCGACGGGCCGGGCTTACGGCTCGTCGTTTTTCTTCAAGGTTGCAACTTCCGTTGCCTGTATTGCGCCAATCCCGACACGATAGCCGGAAAAGGCGGCACGCCTACCCCACCGGAAGAAATTGTCCGCATGGCAATGAGCCAGCGCCCTTTCTTCGGAAAGCGCGGAGGAGTTACTTTCTCCGGAGGAGAACCGACGTTTCAGGCAAAAGCACTCATCCCACTGGTTCGTGAGCTGAAAGAGAAAGGAATTCATGTGTGCATAGACAGCAACGGCGGCATCTGGAATGAAGAGGTGGAAGAGCTTTTCCGCCTGACCGATCTTGTATTGCTAGACGTAAAAGAATTCAATCCCGCCCGCCATCAGGCATTGACGGGGAGAAGCAACGAGCAAACGATCCGCACAGCAGCATGGCTGGAAGAGAATGGAAAACCGTTCTGGCTGCGCTACGTATTAGTGCCCGGCTACAGCGATTTCGAAGAGGATATCCGCCAACTGGGAGAAGCCATGGGAACATACAAAATGATTCAACGCGTGGAAGTGCTTCCTTACCATACATTAGGCGTACACAAGTACGAAGCTATGGAACAAGAATACAAACTGAAAGACGTAAAAGAAAATACCCCCGAACAACTTGAACAAGCTGCGGAGGTATTTAAAGAGTACTTCACTACGGTAGTAGTTAATTAAATTGAGAATTGAGAGTTGAGAATTGAGAATTGGCTGCGCACTGTCAACTGTCAACTCTCAACTGTCAATTCATTTCGGCTTTCACTTCGAAACAGGGACATTCTTTGATCCGTTCCCACGGGTCGATGATTCCGTTGTAATTGGTGTCCGGGCTCAAATCCCGGTGTCCAACTACTTTTGCTTCAGGATAACGCAGTAACAGATCGTGTACCAGACGGTGCAAAGCCTCTTTCTGACGGGGAGTACGCGTGTCCGCCGCCTTTCCGTTTTCATCCAGACCGCCCTCATAGCACACTCCCAAACTGGTTGCATTATAGCCACGCGCATGTGCACCCACCATATCTTCATCCCGCATCGGTTCCACCTGTCCCGATTTACGAATGTAGTAATGATACCCCCAGCACGAAAAACCACGGAAGCGATGAGCCGTATCTACATCCTTAGCCGTAAAATCGCGGTCGACACGAGTGGCGGAACAGTGGATCACAATCAGATTAATCTTTCTCATCGTCCTGCTCCCTTTCCGTTGTTTTCACGTTGCACACTTCCTTGTGCGTAGCGTTATAACGCACTTCCCGCACCACCCTGTCACGTTTTCTCTTTCCGAAGAAAGGCAGAAGGCACATGATAACCTCCAAAATCTTACTTACAATCTCTTTCATTTTTTCCAAGAATTAATGTTATCAAAAAAAGGAATATCAGGCAGCCGGATCCGGAGCTTCGCCGCCACCACCCGAACCACTGCCGGAACCCTTGTCGTCATCATCACCATCTCCCCCATCATCGCCACTACCCGATTGCGCCACCGCACGTGTCAATACTTGCTGATAGCTAAGAATCTTCATCAATTCCGCCAACGTTTTTCCGGGACGGAAAATGATATGCGCCCCCTTAATCATCGAGCCGGAAAAGGTCTTGACGGATGCCGCACCTTCACTATTCAGCCCGATTTGCAGACTACCCAAATCGCCCAACCTCACAATGCGTCCGGCTTTCAGCGAGCGTTTCGCTTCATAAAGAATACCGGAAATCGCTGCGCGCACATCTGTCTCCGTACAGGTGGAACGACTGGTAATCGCCTCACACAACTCTTCGAAATCCAACTCGCCCGACGCCTGCGCCTGTGCATAATACTTTGCCGGTTCATCCTTCTTTGCGGGATTCTTACGCGGCACTACGGAATAAGAAACTGTCATTGCCATAATCTAATCATTTTAAAGTTTTCGTACATTCGGAATGCATTCCTTTCTTGTTAACGACACAAATATACGACCTCTTTCATTGTTGATATTCCCCAACGAAGTTTCCTGATTTCCAATGAATAAAAGTGAGGTTTTCCTTTCGATAAACCATTTATTTTCAGTAACTTTATAGGATAAAACAAGAATAAACAGTCATGAATTACAAAGAAAACCCATTCCTTATCCGCACCTATACCAAAGCGGAACTGGCTCATCTCTACAATCCCACCGTCTGCCAAAAAGTAGCTTTACAAATTCTACGCCGATGGATTGTTTATAATCTCCCTCTCCTGCACGAACTCGAAGAAGAAGGCTATCGCGCACGCAACCGACTGCTCTCTCCGAAACAGGTACAGACCATTGTGCATTATTTGGGAGAGCCCTAATAACTTATCACTATTTTTTCAAAAGTTTCATTACAAACCACCGTAAAGAAGTTTCTTTGCAACCGAAAAAACAACGAAATAAAGACATGAAACATTTCACCATTTTCCGCGACTTCTACCGCATCATAGCAGAAATGACCGAGGAAGAGATTGTATCCACTATCGGCAGTTCAAAATATCAGTTTATGATTGAGGATATACGCCGCAGTTTTCAGGAACAGGGAGAGAAAGTAGCCAATGAGAAAAAGAAAGAGCTGCCGTCTGTCACCTTCTCGGCCAGCTACCGGGGCGGACGTTCGAACGCCACACTCATCAGATACCAAGGATACATCGTGATAGACATCGACCACCAGAATCAAGAAGAGTTGATACGCATCCTGTCTTTGGCAAGAGGATGTGAGCACACCCGCATCGCCTTTATCAGCCCAAAAGGAATGGGACTGAAAATCGTAGTACGTGTATGCCGCCCGGACAGAACATTGCCTGAAACGATTCAGGAAATAGAAGATTTCCATACTGCCGCTTACAACAAAATTGCTTCTTTCTATGCCCGGCTCTGTGAGGTAGAAATCGACACGTCCGGTCAGGATGTAGGGCGTACCTGTTTGTTTTCACACGATCCGAATATTTACTTCAATCCCGATGCGAGTGCTTTTATCGTAGATCAGCCACCTATATTTTATAAATCTCAAAAGAAAAAGAAGGTATCCGAAAAGAAAAAACAGGAAATTGCACAAGGCAGCCACCCGATGAGTGAAGAAACAGCACTCAACTATCATTCTTCGCACGCTGCATTAATGGTGACGTTGAATTATTATCATAATAAGTCTGAAAAGTATATCATCGGAAACCGGAACAATTATCTGCATCATCTTGCGTGTACATACAACCGGCACGGCATCCCCGAAGAAGAAGCGGTAGCGTTTATCAAAAGCCAGTTTACCGACCTCCCCGCAGACGAAACGGATTCGTTGATTGCCAGTGCTTACACGCACACGGAAGAGTTCAACACGCGCAAACTGAATAATACACAGAAACGGATATTGCAGATAGAACAGCATATCAGCGAATGCTACGAAACGCGTTATAATGAGCTGCTCCACATCATGGAATACCGCCGAAGGGTAGCCGACACAGAGCAGCCGGAGCCTTTCCGCATTCTGGATGACAAAATGGAGAACAGTATCTGGATGGAGATAAACGAGTTAGGATATGCCTGCAACGTGAAAATGATTCAGAATTTAATATACTCTGATTTCAGTGTAAGTTATCACCCCATCCGTGAGTATTTTGATTTGCTGCCTGAATGGGACGGGATGGATTATATCCGTATTTTGGCGGACAGTGTCCGCACCAATCATCAGAGCTTTTGGGCAGAGTGCCTGGAGCGTTATCTGGTAGGAATGTGTGCTGCCGCCACTCAAGATGAGATCGTAAACCACACGGTACTCTTACTATGCAGCGAGATACAGAATATCGGAAAAACAACATTCATCAACAACCTGCTGCCACCCGAACTGCGCGCCTATCTTTCCACCGGTCTTATCAATCCGAATAATAAAGATGATTTGGCCAAAATAGCGCAGGCAATGCTTATCAACCTCGATGAGTTCGAAGGAATGAGCGGGCGTGATCTGAACACTTTCAAGGATTTGGTCACCCGCAAAGTGATTAGTATCCGTTTGCCGTATGCACGCCGTTCGCAAAATTTCCCTCACACTGCTTCTTTTGCGGGAACGTGCAATTATCAGGAGGTACTGCACGATACAACGGGCAACCGCCGTTTCCTTTGTTTTCATGCCGACTCTATCAAGTTTATAGAAATCAATTATACACAGCTGTATGCGCAAATAAAGTATCTGCTCCATAAACCGGGTTATCAGTATTGGTTCACGCAGTCGGAAAATCAACGGATTGAAGAAAATAATGAGGATTTCGTTTTCCATTCACCGGAAGAAGAACTGGTGCTCACACACATTCGCAAACCGGAACGTTTTGATAAGGTATCTCATTTGACGGTAACCGAAATAGCGGAACTTATTCGGGAACGTACCGGCTATCAATATTCGACAAATACAAAAATCCAATTAGGGAAAGTGATGTCCAAGCATAACTTTGACTTTAAAAGAGGAAATAACGGAAAAAGATACGCTGTGTATATCATCGATATAGAACAAGTAAAATCAAACAGGTTATATGAATAAATATTGATTTTCAAAAACAAAAATGCAGAGCTTTTAATAACACTCTGCATTTTGTTTTTATAAAGACATAGTAAATTCGATTCTACAGCCTAAAGCATTCATGATCCTATAAAAAGTAGACACTTTAGGTTCTGTCTGTCCACTTTCTACCCGCGAAATATAAGAACGGTCGGAACCAATACGCCGGGCTAATTCAGCCTGGGTTATTTTAGCCTTTTTTCGTGCGTCTTCAATAATCTGTCCAGTGTAGAAAGCATAGGCTTTTTCTTCTGCTTCGGCACGTTCCGGAGTTCCTTCTGCTCCAAATTTTGCATCAAGAACTACATCATAATCTACTAGCTGATGATTGTTTATCTGCATAATACTCCTCCTTTATTTTTAATGCTCTTTCAGAAAGCCTCAAAGTAACCTCCGTATGTACGGATTTTACGTTTCTTTTCCATACTGCAAATATACGGATTGTTGTTCAACTATACAACAAAATCAACATTTTTATATTATTTTTCATTTTACTCATTCCCCAAAGTGTCAGGTGTGACAGAGGAATTTCAACTTTTCATCTTTTTATGTTTCTTCTTTTTATTCTAATAAAAAATATACGAATGTTATAAATCCTCTGTCACACCTGACACTTTTTTATTTGTTTTCTAAAAAAGGCGGCGGGAAATCTGAAAAACACAACTGTCTTTTTCAAATTTCCCGCCACATTTTTAAATCAACTCACTACTCTATGTAAGTTTGTCGAAATCTCCTTCACAATAATCTTTGAAATCTCCACTATGTTCTTTTTTCTCGTAAGAGACCAGTGTTTCCACACTAAGCGGTTTGCCCGTTTTCGGACTTATCACATCTATCACTGTTGACAAAGCGCGAATGGTTTGTTCACTATTAGAAGCCCCGTCATAAGTCAGGCGCCCCCGGTCAATGGCATTCAGAATAACGGTGACATACCTTTTCGGATTTCCCCGGTATTCTATGGCAGCAGGCGTCTGCGACTTTACTTCCCGAATCAGTTGACCGATAATTCTTTTTTTTGGTCAAGCAAGTTCATCAATTGTTCACTATGCACATCAATTTGTGCGTTCACTTCACGAAGTTCGTCTTTCAACGAACAATACAATTCATCATTAAATGAATTTTCCATAAAACAATCCTTTTAGTTATAAAAAAGCCATTCCGGAAAAGGCAGAAAGCTGCGGTATTTCCGGAATGACAAAGATAGATATTTGTTTAACTAATTGATGCAAAAAGTTAAACTTAATTATTTACAAATTTCTTATTGAGTCAAAATAGCTACTCCATGAGGCATAATTGGCTGTTGATGGAATATACGCTGTACGGCCCGTTTTGCATTCAGGATCAAATGTTTGCGCACCAATAGTAGGGGCTGTCGGAGCATTGGAATAAACATATTTCAACTGTGCACACTGCCAGAAAGCATAGTTGCCTATGGAAGTCACGCTGGCGGGCAATGCAATTGATGCCATTGGACACAAAGTGAACGCCCATTCTCCTATTGACTGTAAATTATTGGGCAAAGTGATGGCAGAAAGCTTTTCACAATGAGCAAAAAGATACTCCGGTATAGCTGTAACGGCTGTTTCCGACATATCAACAGCCAACAGGCTATTGCAGTTTTGGAATGCTCCGTTATCCAAAGTCGTCAATGAGGAGGGAAGCGTAAGATATCCTCCCACCGGATCTCCTGCCAAATTAATGCAATAGCCAAATGCCCGTTCTTGAATCTCGGTTATACCGTTATGAAATGTCACACGTTGCAAGCTCTGGCAAGAATCAAAAGTATTGTTACGAATTACGGTGACTCCTTTCGGGATGCGGAAATCTTTCAAAGAGTAACAGCGGAGAAACGCGGATTCTCCTATCGACGTAATTCTATCATGCAGGGTGATATGCTCTAGATTGTGACATTCCTGGAATGTCCAGTCGGGAATTTCGGTCACGGTGGAGGGGATGGAGATTGACCTGATGCCGCAACCGTAGAATGTGCTCGGTGAAAGATTCCGTACTCCTTCGTTGAGAGTGATCGTTTCCAGATTTTCACAACCCTCGAACAACCAGCGTCCCAAAGTCTGCACGCTTCCCGGGATATTGATAGTTCCCAAAGCGGTACAATTCATAAATGCTGCATCGTAGATGGTTTCCATTTTTTCGCCTATACGGAGATTGCGCAGATTTACGCAGTTTTCAAAGACCCATTTTCCTATGCTTCGGGCGTTCTCCGTATCAATCGTTTCCAGTGCGCGACAATTGGCAAAGGCGGCTTCTTCAATCGCGGTAACGGTGGCCGGAAGAACCACTCGTTTGAGAGTGGTATTCACCGGTTGAGGGTCATAAAAAGCCAGTCCACGGTTGGGCATAACGGTCAGATCGGTCATCGACAAATCCAATACCTCCAATGCATTCAGCGATTGTTTGATATATGCAAAATCGTCCGCATTCATGCTGCCTTTAATGGCGAGTTTGCGTACAGATCCATCTGTAACAACAGTACTCAAATTGCCTGCCGTACTTTCAGCGATCACCCCATCAAAATATTTCACTGGGCGGGCAACGGTAAATTCTTTGCCGTTTTTATCGGTAATGGTTACTTTCAGCAGGGCTGTCGCCGAGAGTTTGATGTCGGCAGGTGCGGTGAGCGTCACTTTGGCACTTCCCGCCACAACAGCACCTCCTGCGAAGCTCGGTTTAGTGATCTGCACACCCCATACTTCCTGCGTGGCGGCAGAGCGGGTTTGAACGTCCATGCCTGTCCCACTTTCGTTGGTAACGGTAGCTGCCAGGGTGGTATAATCTTCTTCTTTGAGAGTAGACGGTAGCGTCAGAGTGATTTCGTTGTTGGTTGCCGAAGCATAGAAAATCTCGTAGCTGTCAAAGCCAACCGTCACAAAACTTGATTTGGGAAGCGTTATTTTCGTTGTTCCATCGGCAAGCGTAAAGATGACGTTTGCAGAGTCAGTGGTATAGTCGATCCCATTTTCTGCGAAAATAGCATCTCCCTGTTCGCCTGTCACAGGTACTTTCTTGCCATTATTAAGCAGCCATTCACCATCTATCTTCCAATAGAAGCATTCTTCGAATTCGGCAATGCTGATGACGGGGGAATGACCGTCAGCACCGGTAGTGGAGATTTTATTTCCCGAGGCATCAAGCATCCAATCCGGTGCGGCATCGCCTGTTTTCACCGTCCAATAATAGTTTCCGTCCGTATCCTGCTTCACACCGATGACGGGAGTAATGCCATCCGTACCTTTTTCTCCATCCACTCCTTTTTCTCCGTGCCGAATGGTGACAGGACCGCTTTTACTGAAAGAAATAGTGTAGCCCACTTCTTTTGAATTTTCCACAATCGGGGTAACGCCTGTCACAAAGTCTTTTTGCTCTAATGCAGTGACAAGTCCTTGCAATGCACAAATTTGTGTGTTTGCCGTGTTACACCACGTTTCCAGTGTTGTGACTCTCGACTGGAGATCTTTTACATCTCTTTGCAGCTGCACAAGCTCGCCGTCATCACACCCAATAGCCATTACTACGAATAGTAGCATCAAACAGAGACTGTTTCTTCTCATACTTTACTTTGTTTTGTTATTAAATAAATGATTACCATACCTGCCTTGAATTACTTGCTAAGTAACGGAAACAGATTCTACAGTCAGAACAGGGCGCTGCGCACTGTAATCATCTCATTTACTGTAATTCTCGTAAAAGAATATACACAAGAAGAGTAGTCTGCACCAAAGTGAAGGGAAGCGGATAGAGAAGAATTTTGTATTTTTCGTAGCTCAACCTATATTTAATATGTGATAAGAGCTTTTTGGAGTTGTGTTTTTATAGTCTTTTTTGTTTGTGAGTAAAAAATCAATAAAAAAAGGAATCATTCATCCATATATTTCATATATTTGCCGAACCATCATGCCTTTCCGTTACTTAGCAAGTAACGTCTTTATTTTGCCGTTTCCGGTGTTTCTATCAGCTATTCCAAAGCCTCTGATTTCCTTTAAATACGTAATCCATTATTATCAAATTAGCCTTACTAAGTTTCTCGTTTTCAAAACGCTTCAGATAAGTGCGTGTCACTTCGAGGGAGGAATGTCCCAATCCCTCGGAAATGACTTCTTCGGGGACTTCACAATATTTTGCCAGCGTCGCCCAGGTGTGGCGGGCGGTATAGGAGCTGACAGGAGAGTCCACACCGCAAAGCGTGGCCAGGCGGGAAAGGTTATAATTGAATATTCGCAGCTGTCGGCGATATTCGCCATACGCTTCCTCTCCCCTGCTTCGTCCGTCAAGCAAATCGAGCAGATAAAGGGAGAAGGAATCTTTGCTGTGATAGCGCTCGATGATTGCCATCGCTTCCGGTGGAACCTGAATATTTAGTTCCGTACCTGTCTTCTGTCGGCGGAAGTGTAGGAAATATTGTTTTCCACCGCTCTTCTTCAGGTTCACGTTTCGCAAATGGATGAGGTCAGAAAACCCAATGCCTTGTAGTAGCAGCATCAATGTCAACAAATCACGCGCACGTTGCAGACTTGGGGATAGCCCTGTTTCACCAAGCATTGTCCGGCTGCAATTTTTCGCTATCAGTTCACGCATTTCACTGACTTCCAGCGCCAGTTTCTTTTCCGAAGTCACGCCTGTAAATACATGATGAAACAATCGAAGTTCTCCTTTTATGATTTCTTCGTCCACTGCCCGATTATAAACGGCACGCAAAGCGCGGAAATAAGTGGAAATGGTGTTCCAACTTCGTTTGTTATTGAGCAGGTATTGCTCAAAATGCTTCATTTCCATCTTGTTGAAGACACTGAAAGGTAAATCATTCTTCCCTTTATAAATACGGAGCGCCTTGAGGGCATAGCTGTAAATGTAAGCCGTCCCATAACGCTCTTCCTTTTTCAGGTTTTCAATCACCCGACTCATGTAATTCGTAAAACTTTCTGTTTTCATCATTCCAACTGTTTTTAGGATTTATTATTTTGTTCTCGTCTGCAAAGATTCAACTCGTTGCGTACAAAGAGAAAAAAGAAACAGGGAAGTTGTTTACGCAAATACAATTATTATATAGAAATTATCACTATCTTTGATGAGGAAAATTCAAAGATACATAGAATATGTACAATCTGATGCGTAAACTTCCTATTGGTATACAGACTTTTGAAGATATCCGTAGGAAAAATTATCTTTATGTGGATAAGACCGCACTTATGTGGCGAATGGCTAACTTGGGAAAACCGTATTTTCTAAGCAGACCTCGTCGCTTTGGCAAAAGCCTTTTGCTTTCCACATTCAAGGCTTATTTTCAAGGTAAAAAAGAACTGTTTGAGGGTCTTGCCATCGAAAAAATGGAGACAGAATGGAACGAATATCCTGTGCTTCACCTTGACCTGAATGCAGAAAAATATGATAGCAGTGAAAAATTACACGAAATACTTAGTCGCCAGCTAAGCCAATGGGAACTCCAATATGGAAAAGGAATTGACGAGAACACCCTGTCCGGACGTTTTGCCGGAGTGATTTATCGCGCCTATGAGCAAACAGGGCAGCAAGTAGTTGTGCTGGTGGATGAATACGACAAGCCTCTCTTGCAGGCAATTACCCATTTGGAATTACTTGAAGACTATCGCCAGACATTGAAAGCCTTTTATGGAGTGTTGAAAAGTGCCGATCCATATCTCCGTTTTGTTTTCCTGACAGGAGTTACAAAGTTCTCTCAAGTCAGCGTATTCAGTGATCTGAATCAGTTGAATGATATTAGTCTAGATTATTCTTACGCCACGCTTTGCGGTATCACCCGCGAAGAACTGGAAAGTACTTTCGAACCCGAAATTGAAACTTTCGGTCTCAAAAACAATCAGACACCGGCAGAGGTAGTCACTGCAATGGAACGCAATTATGACGGCTATCATTTTCATCCGGATGGTGCAGGAGTATTCAATCCGTTCAGTGTATTGAATGCTTTCAGCAAATTGGAGTTGGGCAGCTATTGGTTCCAAACTGGTACACCGACATTCTTGGTTGAACTACTGCAAAAAAGTGAGTATGATCTTCGTACATTATTAAATGGTATAGAAGCACCTGCTTCTTCTTTTGCAGAATACAGAATGGATGCTAATAATCCCGTACCGCTGATTTATCAAAGTGGATATCTGACTATTAAGGATTATGACAGAGAGTTTCAGAACTATCTACTTGATTTTCCGAATGATGAAGTGCGCTACGGATTCATTAATTTCCTTGTTCCATTTTACACTCCAATGAAGAACAACGATCAGGGATTTTATATCGGAAAATTCGTTCAGGAATTACGCACAGGTGATTACGAATCTTTCCTCACCCGCCTGGAAGCTTTCTTTGCCGATATCCCGTATGAATTGAATGCCCAGACCGAACGTCATTATCAGGTTATCTTCTATCTCGTATTCAAACTGATGGGACAATTCACAGAAGCGGAAGTACGCAGCGCCCGTGGACGTGCCGATGCTGTGGTTAAAACACCGGAATATATCTACGTGTTTGAGTTCAAATTAAATGGGACCGCAGAAGAAGCAATGAAGCAGATCGACGAGAAAGGATATCTAATTCCTTATCAGAAAGACCACCGGGAAATAATAAAAATCGGTGTGGAATTTAGTGCGGAAACTCGCAATATTAATCGTTGGCTGGTAGAAACGACATAAATATAATAAAAATATTTCGGGAAGAATCGTAGCTATGAACTTCCCGAAATAAAAACCAATACCATTAAGAATAAACATTTGTTATCCTCTTTTAGAAACAAGCTTTTTTCAATCTAACCTAATATACCTGAAGCTAATCCGTCTCTCTTGATTTTGCATTCCAAACCAACAATGCAAAGAGTACTGACAGCAGAGCCGCACCAATCCAGAACCAATTGATGTACGTGAAATCATAAACATCAACTCCGTTCTGAACCGTCTTCTGACCCTCTATCAGAATACCACTCATCACATCTTGTAAACCGGCTCCAATATAACTGGCAATACCCACCACTCCCAATGCTGCGCCAGAGGCATTGCGGGGAGCAATATCGACAGCCATCAGTCCACCCAGAAAACAGATGAGCACTCCGATACCCAACCCGAAAAGTACCATGGCAAGTACATCTATCCAGAAGTGTACGCCCGGAACAAGCAGGAACAGGCAAAGAGCGGAAACATTCATCAATCCGAATACTAAAGCAGGAATATTACGACGACCGGAAAACAGCTTATCTGAAATGACTCCCGAAAACATGGTACCGATAATACCACAAACCGGACAGATAGAAATAATAAAACTCGCATCCAGTGTGGAGTAGCCTTTCTGGGCTTCCAAATAGAAAACGCCCCAACTATTGATAGCGTAGCGGCTGATATACATGAAAGCACTCGAAAGAGCCAGTATCCAGATGGCAGGCATCAATAGGACTTGTCGCTGCGCTTTATTAAAATCGGCCGTTTCTGTGGCACTCATCTCCTTTTTCTCTTCGGGCGCATTCATAGGAGGAAAGCCCTGACTTTCGGGAGTGTCATGGAAGAACTTCCAGACAATCAGTGCGCCAATCAGCCCCACAACACCCGCCCCGAAGAAACCGTAACGCCAGCCCAGCACACTGACGATGGAGGCAATAATCAGAAAGGTTAATGCTTCACCGATGTTGTGGCTGGCAGACCAGAATCCATAGTAGGAACCCCGCTCCTTATCCGTGAACCAACGGGAAAGGCCTACCACACAAGATGCGGCTCCCATAGACTGGAACCATCCGCTAATTCCCCAAAGTATGGCGAACAGGAGGAACGAATGGGTAAAACCCAGACAAAGATTAACCAAAGCCGTAACCAGCAAACCAGTGGTCATAAAACGATTGATATTGCTGCGGTCGGCCAGGAAACCATTCGTGAATTTGCCGAGGGCATAGGTGAAAAACAGTACAGAGCCGATAATGCCCAGTTCAGTTTCCGAAAAGATACCCTCATCCACAATGGGTTTCTTTACGACATTCAGACTAAGACGGCAAACATAGTACATACCGTAACCGAAAGTGGCTGAAAGGAAAGTAGACCATTTCAGGTATTTAAGGCGACGGGCTTCGGAGGAGGACAAAGACTCCCCATTACAAGGTCTCGGTGAAGAGACCTTGTAAAAGTTGATTAGTTGTTTCAGCATGTCTGACCGTTTAAGGATGGAGATTCTTTTTCTTCAGATATTCGAGAAGTTCGCGAGGCCTGTCTGTTTGGATAAGACGGATGTCCTGCCGGACAATCCATCCCCAGCTCTGTTCGTACTTCTGTTCCTCCACTGCCTTGTCATCATCATGTCCACCGCACAGTTCAGGCCACATGACATTTACAAAGACTTCGGCCCCACTATCACGCACTTTTTTAATCAGGCGCAGTGTCTCTTCGGAATCCTTACTAAATACCAATTCGAAAACAGTGGGTTTAAGATTCCGGATATAGCCGTCGATGATGGTCTCTGCTTCGGGATTATCCAGATTGACAACAGGCATAAATGTCATTTTCTGAAGTACATCTCCATGCTCGCTTGCCACCTTCTCATACGGAAAATCAGACTTGATGATGCATTGATGAGTAGTACCCGTTTTTTCCAGAATCTGATAGGCCTCCTGAAAATAGTCATATCCTTTGTCTACATTGACCAGAATCTTTCCTTTGCACAGGTTCATCACCTCTTCCAGAGTTGGAATGAGGTGGGCGGTCTTATGTCCGGCTCCGTTTTTCAAACGGAATTTCTTCAGTTCTGCCAGGGTATAATCCTGTGGTAATCCTTTTCCGGTGGTTGTACGGTCTATCTTTTTATCGTGCATCAGGATTAAATGCCCGTCTTTGGTTTTCTTCAAGTCTATTTCAACCATATCCACTCCCATCTCAATGCAATTTTTGATGGCTTGCAGGGAGTTTTCGGGAGCGTTGCGCCAGTCGGCACGGTGTGAAACGACCAGTACCGACTGCCCGTCAATGTTATGAAGTGCCTTATTTACATTTTCGTCTGATTGTTGTGCACATGAGATAAGAGCACACCACACTAACAGACAGCTACATAAAAATCTATTTCTTATCATTCTATTCTTTCTTTGATTGATATGGATTATTAGGGTTGCGCAGGTCCGTCTTCTACCTTACGGATGGCATGATTGGAGTAATCGGCTACATACAATGCACCGTCGGGGCCGAACTGGCAACCTTCGGGATTATTGAATTCTGCCTGTGAAGCAATTCCGTCCGCCATGCCTGCTTTATTTTGTCCGGCATAGGTTGAAACTTCGCCATCGGGAGTGATAATGCGAATACAATGGTTTCCCCTGTCGGCTACATAGAAATTGCCATCTTCACCCACATCGCCTTGTGACGGTTCGTTGAACTTGGCAGAAGTGCCCGTCCCATCAGCATATCCTGTCACTCCGAAAGAGCCAGCTAGTAATTTCACACCACTAAATTCTCCCGTAACGAGATCATAACTTACCTTATATATCACATGATTCTTACGTGAAACAATATAAGCGGTCGTGCCCGACTTATCAAATGCAATTCCATTGATATTCCCCTTACTCGCAGCCGTGCCCGAAGCATCCGGGAGCTGGAACTTAGGAATAAAGCTCGTTCCGTCATACTGATATATCCATGAGCCGGAATGATAGCCAATGAAAACAGCACCTGTCTTCGGGTGTACTTTCACGGCTGTGATACCTCCCTGTTCCCACAGTGAAGTCAGGTTTTCGAACTTATTTCCGTTTCTAGTCATTGTGCCGAATCCCATAATTCCGTCTGCATTATTATCATTGGCTATATACATCGTATTCTCGTCCAATGAGAAGTCGATAGCCCGCATTCGCTGTACCAATGAGCTTTCCGAAGCTTTCAGCAGGGTGGTCAGCTGGTTGTTCCCTGCCACCCGGATACATGCCATATCATCTGCCAGACTTGCTCCGTCTTCAACAATATACAATGCTTCGTCTTTTCCCCACGCCAAATAGCGGGGTTTGGACAGGGTAGCCACAGAAAAAGCTCCGTCTGTCTCACCACTGCCTTTTCCCCCTAAATAGGTAGACACGACCTGATTGGATACATAAGTGAAATTCTGGTCATAAATCAAGATTTGCGCATTGGGTCTTTCACCGAGGATGACTCTGACTGTTCCCGAGCTCGTACCTTTCTGCACTTCGGCTGTGATGACTTCATTGGTGACTGTTTTCACCACTGCTTCTTTTCCGTTTATTGTTACCTTGACATTATTGAGATCTGTGCCAAAGTTGGTTCCGTTCAAAGTGAGCAACGTATTTCGTCCGCCCGTGACAGGGGAGAAATCTGTCACTTCCGCTTTCTGATTCTGCGGTTGGTCGTCATCGCTACAAGCATAAAACACGATGAACATGATAAATAATGCCGCTAACGGGCCTCTCTTTACTATATAATTGATTGTTTTCATATCTTTTTTATCTGCTATAATTCAACTTCATTTCCATATCAGTTTGCAACTTCCGGACGGGATGTCGGGCGACAGACGTAGGGGCCGGATATCTGCTTGATTTTACGTTTGGTATTGTTATCCTCCAAGATGTAAACATAGTATTCGTCGCCTCCCGGCAATACCCGGACAACAATATGTCCTTGCTTGCTTTTCATCTTTTCCGTATTCTTGCCAATGACTATTTCAGCGGCAGGATGCAGATTGGTGGCGAATACATCTCTCTTTTCGGGATACAACTGTTTGGAAAGCATTCGTTCCAATGTAGAATGATTGGGATGCAGGGCATCACTTGCCTGAATAATAAACACCCGAGGAGACAGAGTTAAAATAAAGGCATCATTAGTGGCATTGTTGTATCCGTGATGATTCACGCAACACACCTCCGTGCGCCCCACGACGGGAGCCATCGGCGTTTCTACATCATGAAACAGGCTTCTTCCCGGTTTCGGATAGCCGGTCACATCTCCTCCGGTATAATACGAAAAGTGACCGTATGTGATTTTCAGCGCACAACTCAACGTATTCTCTTGCGGAATATCATACTTTTCCAATGTACTAAAATCGGGAAACAGGTATTTCGTCTCGTGTCCCTTTCCCGTCCACAGCCAGCCATTGGCATAGATGTTTTGCACTTTGAAATTCCCGGCATAACGGATGGAATCATGCAAGAGTTTGAATTGATTCTCCACTCCCGGACGGAATTGTTCGGCATTGATTCTACGTTTCGTAAAATGCAAAAAATTGAAGTAATTCTTTATCATTTTATCTTCTGTATCAACCAGGAATTTGTAATCCGGAAATCCTCTGTCCACCAGTGTACTTATCTGAAGGTTCTCTGCCACCGCTATTATTCCGGTATTATAATACCTGCCCGATTCGTTCTTCATCTTGAGTACACCTCCCATGTGGTCGCTATGGAAATGGGTAATCAACGCATAGTCCAACTTCTGATTTTGAGCAGGTGCCATGGCTTTGATATAATCCACTATCCATTCGCCGGGAGTACGGCCGGCATTGGGTTTGGGTGGTACGTGTCGGGGGTTGCCGGCTTTGTTTTCTCCTGCATCTATCAGCATCGTGGTACCGTCGGGAAGAATGAGATAGGCACATTCTCCACAGCCTGTATTGATGTGGTGAATATCCATATATCCTTCCTCCCATGCAGACAATGCCTCTCCCACTTTCTGCGCGAAAGAGGCTATAGGGAGAAAACATAAAAGCAGTACAATTATTGTTTTCTTTATTTTCATCTGGGTTGTTACACTTATTAGTTTTTCATAACAGTATACAATTATATCACATTAGTAGCCGGGATTTTGAGGGAACTTGTCCGGATTGTCACGCAAGGTCACTTCACTATTGGGAACCGGGAACAACAGATCGTCTTTATCTATGATGATCCCAATCTTTGAGAGTTCATTGATCGCATTTCCCGAACGGATCAGGTCGAACCAGCGTTGCATCTCCATCGGGAATTCCAAACGTCGTTCGAGGAAGATGGCATCCCGGAAAGTATCCTGATCGGAAAGTTGATTGCCTGTATATGCTCCGGCAGCGTAAGAACGTGTTCTGACATCGTTTAGTGCCAACAGTGCCGGACTGGTTGCAGAATTGTCGAAAGAAACTTCATTGCAGGCTTCGGCATACATCAGCAATACATCCGCCCAACGGAGCACCGGAGTATTGTATCCGTACTGTTCCAATGTACTCTGAATATCGGCATATTTCACCAACAGATTATTATCGGTATTGGTGCCTTTCATGCTTCGCATCAAATCGGCGCGACGGTCGGAAGAATGGTAGATACATTGAGCGGCATTACTTAGTTTGAATGCTTCGTTCAAGTCGGCCTGATTGGCGTAATAGGTCAGAGCATTGCGTCCCTCTCCTGCTATATCTTTATCAAAAATGACTTCAAACAAGATTTCTTTATTCATGGTTTGCGGTGACCAGCCGGTATAATTCTTGAAATCGGAAGCCGAACTTCCCTGTACCGGTGCCGTGCTGAATACATTGGCAATATCGGGCAATAATGTATGCGTGCCGACATTATCCGTATTTATAAGTTCGCCCAGTGACTGTTTGGCAGCCTGCCATTTCTTTTCCTGCAGATACACTTTACCTAACAGAGCTTTGGCGGCCAATGAGGTGGCACGTCCGGAGTTTTTCCCGGTGAATACTTTCGGGAGGTTATTCGCATCCGAAGCAAATTGCAAGTCCGTTTCTATGGCTGCGTATATATCGGCCACTTTATTGCGTTCACATTCTGCCACCTCCGTAGCCGTCAGCGGAGTGAGAATCAGCGGAGCATCGCCCCAGAAACGAACGATGTTGAAGTAACACAAGGCCCGCAGGAAACGTGCTTCGGCTTCGTACTGGAGTTTCAACTTGCTATCTTTTACTATGTCAATGTGGTAAATCACATTATTGCAGCGGTATATCGTTTCGTATGTTTTTTGCCATACGCTACGGAAGATCTGATTATCAGACTGTGCCGTAAATATTTTAATGCTATATTCACGTCCGGCATTTCCTCCGGTGTTGGCAAATGATCCTAAATCGTCCGAACGGACATCGGTCATAAGCACCATGTATTCTTTATACATAGCTCCTGCCTGTAAGTTGGCATAGGCAGCAGTAAGCGCATACTCTATGTCTTCTTTGTTTTTATAGAAGTTCCCGGTGGTCCCGGTGTTTCCTTCTGGCTTCTCATCGAGAAAATCGCTACACCCCGACAATGAGAACAGGGTAACGGTTATGATACACAGGTGGATTAATATGGTTTTCATATCTTTCATTTGTATTTTTTGTTTTTACAGACTAAAGTTAATTCCAATCACGAAACTTTTCGAGAGCGGGTAGGTACCGTAATCAACTCCTTGCATGATAGGGCTGGAATTGGTGCTGACTTCGGGATTGTATCCACTGTATTTCGTAAATGTGAATGGATTAAAGGCCGAACCATAAATGCGGAGACTGCCTATTCCCATCCGTTTCAGTAAATATTTGGGTAATGTATATCCCAGTGTGATTTCGCGGATACGCATATACGAGCCATCTTCAATGTGCCAGGTAGAAATTACGGAGTTCATTCCCGTTGCGCTACGGTTTGCTTTATATACACTGCCGCTGCCCGGGTTGTCTTTCGACTGCCAGCGCTCTCTTGCTATGGCAAGCTGATTGGCATTTCCCTCCATGTTAGCCAGGTAACGGCGATTAATGTTGGCTATCTCATTACCATAGACTCCTTGCAGGGAGAGGCTAAAGTCGAACGACTGGTATCGCAGCGAAGTAGAGTAACCATAGGTAAAATCGGGCATATAGTTTCCGGTTATCTGTTTATCGTCGGCATTGATAGTGTCATCTTTTCCAAATTTCTTGAACCGGAAATCTCCGGGCTGTGCATTGGGAACTATGATGCCATTGGCTATATCTGTTTCGATCTCGGCTTGATTCTTATATACACCGTCGGTGACATAGGTATAATAATTGCCAATAGGCTCTCCCACTTTAGTGATGAAATCAATCACGCTATTCGCCTGCGTCACCATTTCTGTGGCACCTCCCAGAGATTTCACCTTATTACGGTTCATGGCATAATTAAAGCTATTGGTCCAGCGCACTTTATCCAGTTTGAGATTGGTGCCTAAAGTGATCTCAAGTCCTTTATTCTCTACTTTCCCGATGTTCTGGAGAATGGTTGAAAAACCGGAAGCCTCCATAACAGGTACATCCAGCAACATATCGGAGGTCATACCTTTATAAATATCCACTTCAATATTCAACCAGTTGAGCAGACCGATCTCAACACCCAGATTCACTTGCGATGTTTTCTCCCAACTAAGATTGGGATTGCCATAAGTACTTTCTTTCGAGCCGATGCTATACACTCCGCCGAATACGTAGTTGTCTCCGTTCACAATGCCGTAGGAAGCATAATTGCCGATACTCATATTTCCTGTTTCTCCCCAGCTTGCACGAAGTTTCAGGTTAGTCAACCAGGAAGATACCGGTTTCATGAATTCCTCTTCTGTCACATACCATGCTCCTGACACGGATGGGAAATATCCCCAACGATTGTTTTCTCCGAAACGGGAAGAACCGTCGGCACGAATGGTGGCCGAAAAGATATATTTGTCAGCGTAGCTATATTGGGCACGCGCAATACCCGAAAGCAATGACCAGGCTTCTTTATTGGAGTCATACTTGGTGGCTGTGGAATTGCCGGGTATCGTATGCACCAGGTCGTTCATCGGAAGATCGGTAGCCGTTATCCGGTTAGCGTTACTTTGATAACGTTGGGCTGTCCATCCGGCCAGTGCGCTAATGTTATGCAGTTTGTTTATCTTCTTCTGATAATTTAATGTATTCTCCCAAACCCAGGTATATTTGTTCTTGGTGCGTGATTCTCCGGTCGGATTGGATGGCGGGGTGCGGTTTGCCGAATTGGGCAAAGCGGCCGGACGGTAGTAGTCGCGCACATAGTTATTATAATTCCAGCTTCCCTGCATTTTGTAGTTCAATCCTTTCAGGATTTCATATTCTACGTATGCGGTTCCCAACATTTGGATGGAGGTCATTTGGTCTTCAATAAGTGTGGCTACGGCTACCGGATTATTCAGTTTGGATTGTCCGTAGCTAGTATTGTTGTGCTCATAATTGAAGTCGCCGTTTTCATCGTAAATTGGATAAATAGGAGCTGCTCCCAATGCCAGTGACAGCACACCGTCGTCTCCATATCGTCCTTCGGTGTTTACCAGGTTGTAGATATTCCGGGTTAAGTTGACGTTACCTCCGAATTTCCAGCGATTATAGTTCACGTCTACTTTGGCTCGAAATCCCATCTTCGTAAAATCGGAATTGATAACTATTCCCTCTTCATTCTGATAGTTTCCGGAAAGCATGTATTTTATATTTTTGTTTCCTCCGCTTACAGACAGGTTATGTTTCGTGATGAAACCTGTACGCAATACTGCGTCCTGCCAGTCTGTATCCACCAATCCTTGTTCACCTTTGACGTAAGGCAGTATTTCCGGTGGGAGCATCCAGCCTTGATTTTCATTGATGCTTCCGGTTTTCAGATTATTCCAACGTTCCAGATTCGTTGCATACGGGTTATATAAATCCGTTTTTCCGGCTGTCCGTAATTGGTCATAATAGGCATTGTTGTGACCGTCGAATACGAGTTGGGCATATTCATAGGCATTAAGTACGTCGATTTTATCGGTCACCATCTGCGCACCTGCATAACCGTTGTATTTCACAACCGGCTTTCCTTCTTTTCCTTGTTTCGTGGTGATAATGACAACGCCATTACTTCCTCTCGAACCGTAAATGGCGGCAGCTGAAGCATCTTTCAGCACTTCGATAGATTCAATATCAGATGTCTCGATGGATGCCAATGGGCTGACTGTGATACCGGTAGCATCTCCTGTATCGTCACTCAACGGCACTCCGTCAATAACGTACAACGGAGAACTCCCGGCAGTTACTGTTCCTACTCCACGCACTTTGACTTCAAAACCTGCACCCGGTGTACCATTGGGTTGAGTGATTTGCACACCTGCCATACGCCCGACCAATGCCTGTTCGATACTTGTTGCCGCAACGTCTGCAATATCCGACGCACGGATGGAGGAAATGGCGGTGGACACGTCTCTCTTTCTCTGAACTCCATAACCAACCACCACTACTTCATCAATCATCTTACTATCTTCTACCAATGTCACTTTACCGGTATTTTGGCTTTTAACAGGAAGAGTGACTGTCCGATAGCCGATATAGGAAATGGTTAAGGTAGCCGATTCGGGAACATTCATCAATGAATAATATCCGTCAACATTGGTGATCGTACCGTTATTCTCTCCTTTCACCTGAACGCTGGCTCCGATGATGGGTTCTCCTTTTTCATCAACCACGATTCCTGTCACTTTCTTTGTCTCCTGCTTCTCCGATGACTTACGAAGTAAAACAAGTACATTATCCTTCTCTTGCTTATAAGTCAGTTCCATTCCGTTCAGTAGTTGGTTCATCACCTGTTCTACTGTTGCGTTCTTTACATTCAGAGATACTTTCCGATCTAACTCGGGTAGATTTTCATTGTAGAAAAATTTGTAACTGCTTACTTGCTCAATCTTCTTTAAGGAGGCTCTTAAAGACAAATCTTTCAAATTAACCGTTATTTGAGAATAAGCGGCAAAAGAGATGCTTAGGAACAATAGCAGGCATACAGCCCGTAGCGTTCTCCAGTTCTTACTTCTCTCCCCATGGGTTTGAGGGAGATTTACAAGGTGTTTTCTGTTTTTCATATATCCAAACTTTTAAGTTGTTTGATAGGTATACAGACTGCTATATCCTCCCGTCCAAGCGCCTATCAATCTTTAACTCTTGTTAACCAAATCAATCCAGTGAATAAAAAAGCCATTCCTTAGAAGTGAAATTCCGAAATGGCTTTTATTATTATTTGAGAGAATGCTTATCTAGTTATTTCTCTTTTAAAACAATCACCGAACCGTCCATTTCATAATAGAAAGGTGAAGTTAGCATCAGAATATTCAAAGCATTCTGTATACCGCCACCCGGAATAGTTCCCGTGAAGTATTCTTTAGGTAGTTTACCGGAATCGAAGCGGATCTCTACGTCATAAATACGTGAAAGGGTTTTCATGATATTTTCCAAAGATTCTTTCTCAAAGTACATATTTCCTTTTGTCCACTCAATATAGTCAGTCGGGTGCACTTGAGTAGTCTTTATTTGGTGGGTGATTTTGTTATACTCTATTTTATCTCCGGGTTTCATGATATGGGATCTTTCTTGTGCATATACTCCTACCTTTCCTTCCAGCAAAACAACTGTTATCTCTTTATCATCTTTATAAGCAGATATATTGAAGGAGGTACCCAGTACCTTCACTTCCAAATCACCGATTTGCACAATGAAGGCGTGCTTCTCATCATGGGCTACTTTAAAATAGGCTTCACCATTCAGTTGCACGCGACGAACTTTTTCTCCGAAATTATTCAGATAACTCAATTGGGAAGCTGAATTTAGCACGACATTTGTTCCGTCCGGTAGCTCAATGGTTGCTTTATCTCCTTTGGCTGCTTTCACAATAAAGGGTGTTTCTGCCGTTGGAGAAGAATCTAAAAGATAGTAAGTGAAGAAAGCGACACAGACAGGTAATAAAATTGCAGCAACCCATTTCCAAGGGATGATACGGAGGGGGCGCACTTCCTTGTCCAAAGTCTCTTCTTTGATCCGGGCAAAAAGTTTATCACGCAACACCGGATTCATGGAGGAATCCGATCTCTCAAACTCCTGTTCCCACCAGTCGTGCAACTGACGGTCATTCTTTATCCAGTCTGACAGTTCTTTTATCTCGACATCCGTGATCGTTTCTTCGAAATATTTTTCAATTAGCTCTTTATAATGTGTCTTATCCATCTTTTCACTTATTTACAAGTATACACTTTCATCCTACTTCCCATCCAAAAACAAGTATTACTATTACATTTCATTAACAAAAAAGGCTAACAAAAGGGTAATTACCTTATCATAATGCTTCATCAACTGTTCACGCATAAATTTCACAGCCAAAGATAATTGGGTAGCAACCGTACTTTCGGAAATTCCCATGATTTCGGCTATTTCTTTATTTGTGTAATTCTGTCTTTTGCTCAAAATGAATATTTTCTTCCGTTGCGCAGGCAGTTCTTCGGCAAGAGAATCGATATACTCATTCAAAAAGCGCAGATCAATATTCTCTTCTGTCTGTGAATCACGGTCTACGCTACTTTTCATGAGATATTCATTGTAAACATACTCTACGGTCTGACGCTGATACATATTCATCAATAAGTTTTTGGCAATCGTACAGAGAAAAGAGATAAACGAGGAAGCCGGGTCTACTTTTTCATGCACTTCCCATATACGAATGAAAGTGGCTTGCACCACTTCTTCGGCCATATATTGATTGCCGGAAGAGAGTCGCATAATGAAATTGTACAGTTTGCCACTATACATATTATACAATCTTTCGAATGCCTGAAAGGAACCGCCTTTTAAGTCGATTAATAAATGTTTTTCATCTGTAGAATCTACCATATCTTAGAATTTTGCAACAAAGGTATGCAGCCATAGGTCATAAACAGGTGACAATATTATTAATATTTTCTCAATTATCCGACTTTTCTGAAGAAAAAGATAGTAAATAGCAAATAGTAACGCCATCCGGTCAGGATAATGACGCTATCCAATCAGGATAGTGACGGTATCCGAACCGGATGGCGTTACTATATTTAGTGAGGTAATTCGTACTAATAAGTCAGACGAACACCTGCTTGTATATTGAAGTTAAACGGATTCTCTTTACGTATAGTCTGTATATCGGAGCCATCATTGAAATAATAAGCAACACCCGGTTCCACGTAAATACCCAAACGTTTCGTTGCATTGATCTGCGCACCTACGCCACCGGATACCGAGAACTGCAAAGGCTTCACTGTTTCTTTTTCAGAACCTAGCTTTCCATAAACACATTTTTCAACCATACCTCCACCGGAAACATAAAGAGTGACAAGTTTCTTATCCAGGAAGTTCCAGTTGGCACGCAACGGAATACCGACATAGTGTAGTTTCTGCTCTATCTGTTGTTCCTCACCTGCCAGTTTTGCATCCGAAGAAAGCAGCGTATAAGTCAGTCCTGTCTCAAGAGAGAATCCTTTAGCCAAACCTTTACGAACGGACAATCCGAAAGAAATAGGCTGATGATGTTTAATGTCAACCACCTGTTTGGCCTGACGCAGGTAAGGTACTCCATCTTCGAAAACCAATGTTTGGTCATTAGGAATCGTCTCCATCAGACCGTTGGAAACTGAAAGCATACTCACACGGGACATATAAGCATGAGATCCGGCACCTACTTCTGTCGAAGCACCTCCTGAATTTCCAACCGAAAGTCCCATTGACCATGTTCCCTTTTGAGAAGATCTTTTTTCTGTCGGAATATGAAGTTTGTCTTTACCGGAGGGGCGGCGCGGTCTGTTATTCAATCGCTCTGTATCTTGTGACTGTCCCTGACTGACATTTGTATTTTCTGCCTGCTTTGGTTCATCTTTTACATTTTCAGTTTCTCCCTTCCCTTTTACATTCTTATCTTCCTCACTCAAAGAGTCCTCTCCATTTCCTGTTGAAGGTTTATTTTCATTACCGATCCCTAATGGATCTACACCTGTTTTCTGCTCCGTATGATTCCTGTCGACTTTCGCCAAACGATCTTCGCGAGTTACCGGTCGTAAGACAGGTTCCACAGCAGTTCCCTGCATATCCGGTTGTTGCACACCCGGCAATGCATCGGGCATAGAAGCCAATGCCGGAGTTTGTATATGACGTATTTCATCCGCAGCGGGTGTCCCTAGAAAATACAGACTTACTGACGAAACGACAGCTAATATTATAACAGCTGCAGCAGCCATCATCCATTTTCGATAAGGATATATTTTCTTCTCCACAGGAGGCATAAGTTCTTTCTCCAGTTGTTCCCAACCGGAAGCAGGCGCCGGTTCGGAATAATCCGCAAGCTTCTCCTTCAACTTATTCATCCACAATTCTTTCTCTTCCATCTCTATCTATCCATTATGCATTATCCATTCTTTTACTCTTTTTGCTAATACACTCTTCGCACGAAACAGTTGCGAAGCTGAAGATTTTTCATTGATACCTAATACCTGTGCGATTTCTTTATGCGATTTGTCTTCAAATGTATAAAGATTGAACACAGTACGATAGCCGGCGGGTAATTCTTCAATAAACTGCATCAACACATTTTGTGGTATCGCTTCTACATCGGAAGCATCCGGCTCTTCATATTCTTCGGGCAACTCTTCCAAAGGTGTCGACTGATTAATCACATCATTTTTCCGAAGATACTGTAAAGCTGTGTTGACCATCACCCGTTCCATCCAGGCTCGCAAGGAGCCTTCACCCCTCCAGGTGAACTTATCGAACGAATCGAATATCTTTAAAAAACCGTCGTGAAGCAGATCCTGGGCTGTATCCCGGTCGCCGGTATAACGTAGACAGATGCCAAGCATACGCCCCGCATACTGTTCATACAGTTCCTTGCGGGCCCGGTTATTACCCAGCCTACATTGTTCCGACAACTCTATTTCTTCCATTCTCTTATACACGTGTTTATCTTATAAATGCAGCAAAGATAGAAATACTGCACAGAGAGAACAACTCTTTTATCACTTTTGTTTCTTTAACAGATCCGAATGCAATATTTTCTATCCCCATGCATTTTCACTACAGAAAGAACAAATATTATAAAATCTAAAACCGAGTAAGTATATGAAGAAATTTAAATTCATTGCCTTTATCTTTGCTATTATGACTACCATGCCGATTCTCCAGTCATGCTTGGACGACGATGACAGTTCGTCCGATCTTCTGGCTATCAGCACCATCAATATGATTAGCCAGGATAGCAAGGAATTTTATTTCACTTTGGATAACGGAAAAAAAATGTATCCCAGCAACTCACAAGGATGGAACAATGAAGATTGGGTGGAGGGACAACGAGCTTTTGTGATATTCAACGAGCTGGAAGAGCCTGTGAATGGATACGACCTTAGTATTCAAGTGAAAGGTATCAATCCAATCTTAACCAAAGACATTGTCACAATGGGTGAAGATGACAACAACGAAGAGAAAATCGGAGATGATAAGATCAACACGACTTACATGTGGATCAATAAAGATAATAAATATCTGACGATTGAATTCCAATATTACGGAACACATAGTGAAGATAAAAAACATTTCCTGAATCTGGTGATTAACGACAAAGAAGAGACCGCTCCCACTGCTGACGAAGGCAATGCGGAGGATGAATATATCAATCTGGAATTCCGTCATAACAGTGAAGGAGATGATCCTCAACGTTTGGGTGAAGGATATGTGTCTTTCAAACTGGATAAGATTAAAGACCGGATGGAGGGGAAAAAGGGACTAAGAATTCGTGTCAACACCATTTATGGCGGGCCGAAAACTTATGAAGTAAAATTTCCTTAAACGACTAATCTAATGTGAACATGCGAAACACACTCTTTTTTAATATAATATATTAATTACGCAAAAGAGGGCGGTAGTTGTGAAACTGCCGCCCTTTTACTTTCTTCTTTATATTTTATGTTCTTTCTTCTAACAGAGTTATTTCTTATCTCCCAGATAATTCCAAACTACTGCACTCAACGCAGCTCCTACAAATGGAGCAAGGATGAATAACCACAACTGTGACAATGCCTCTCCTCCTTGGAATAATGCCGGAGCAATACTACGTGCCGGGTTCACTGAAGTCCCTGTGATAGGAATACATACAATATGTACCAACACAAGAGTCAAACCGATGGCAAGTCCTGCCAGATTGCCTGCTCCTTTCTTCGGATCGGTAGAACCGAGCACCACCAATACAAAAATGAAAGTAAATACTGCTTCCGCAATGAATGCCTGCAACATTTCTCCATCACCAAAACCATTCGAACCTGTCGCTGTAGGCCCGTCATGAGCACCAGTAGAAACTAAAGCAAAAAGAATAGCCGAGCCGATAATAGCTCCGATTACCTGGAAAATCATATACATACCTGCATCTTTTCCATTCATACGACCAGTCAAAAACACTCCTAATGTAATAGCAGGATTAATGTGACATCCCGAAATACCTCCGATAGCATACGCCATCGCTACTACGGACAAACCAAAGGCTAAAGCTACGCCGATCGTTCCCACACCAGCACCTACTGTATCAGCCAAACCACCAGCAAAGACGGCGCTACCACATCCCATAAGGACGAGCACCATCGTTCCAATCATTTCTGCAATGTACTTTTTCATACTTTATCAATAAATTGTTTATTTGTTTATTCTTCAAAAGTAGATAATTAACTCCGGAAATCAAAGCCTATGCGTATAATTATGATTAATATTGCGGTATCTTTCGAATATAGAAAATTATACTTTATGAGAAAAAGGAGTATTTTACGCCGTACTAGCCTCTCTCTCATACTCCTACCATTATAAGAAAAATTCCTGCCACATTGAAAAGGATAAGCAGGAATTCTCTAATGTACTATAATAAACATTGTATAGACTGCAAAGAAAGCATTTCTTTTGGAACCGCCGCCTTTATTTCCTCTTTCAGGACGCATAAGAGACTGTGGCGAATAAAATCTTTATTTGTTGCCAGTACCACTTGCCGTGTAGGTCGGGGAATGGCAAATGGACGTACCAACTGCCGCTGTTCTTCCGTCAATTGCACCACTGCCAGTTCGGGAATAAAAGTGATTCCTTTTCCACTTTCTACCATTCGCATAAAAGTTTCCATACTCCCCAAACGATAGGCCATCTGATTAACCTTCACGGCCTCCATCTGACAGAAACGGACGAGTTGATCGCGAAAACAGTGTCCTTCGTCCAAAAGCCAAAGATGTTCGCCTGTTATATCAGAAGTACGGATCATATCATGCTTGAAAGAGGATTCTTTTCGTGACACATAAGCGTAAAATTGCTCATAGAAAAGAGTTTCTTCTGTCAAGAACGTGTCTTCCAGTTTACTGGCAATAATTCCCGCATCCAAATCTCCGGCATGCAAAGCCTGCTGAATATCCTGTGTCTTCATTTCCGTGACACGAATATCCAGTTCGGGATATTTTTCCATTAGTTGAGGAAAAAAGCGAGGAAGCAGATAGGGAGCGATAGTAGGTAATACCCCCAAGCGGAATATGCCTGACAATGACTGTTTATCTTCACTGATTATTTCTTTCACTTGAGCTGCCTGCGCCAGAATCACGCGAGCCTGGTCTATCACTTTCTGTCCGATGGCTGTCGGACAAACGGGCTGTACTGTCCTATCGAACAACTTTACTCCCAGTTCATCTTCCAGTTTCTGAATCATTGCACTCAAAGTAGGCTGCGTCACACGACAATATTCAGCTGCCCGTGCGAAATGCCTGAACTGGTCTACAGCCAGTATATACTCTAATTGTTGTATCGTCATCTATCAAATCTTATTAAGTTATAGATTTCATCTATGCAAAGATAGAAATTTTCAGTTTGACAGCAAGCATTTTACGCCTTATCTTTGCAGTACAGAAAAAAAGAAAACAAGTATAAATCATTAAAAATAGAAGAATATGAAAACTTTAGAATTTATCAAATTGAACGAATCGGGAGCAAACAACGTAGTAGCATCTTTGCAACAACTATTAGCAGACTTCCAAGTGTATTACACCAATCTTCGCGGTTTCCACTGGAATATCAAGGGACATAATTTCTTTGTACTCCACAGTCAATTCGAAAAGATGTATGATGACACGGCTGAAAAGGTGGATGAAATCGCAGAACGTATCTTGATGCTGGGTGGCACTCCTGCCAATAAATTCAGTGATTATCTGAAAGTGGCAAATGTGAATGAAGTGGATAAGGTAAGCAACGGAGACGAAGCATTGAATAATATCCTTCAGTCTATCAGCTATCTGATTGGTGAAGAACGTAAGATCCTATCTATCGCTTCTCAAGCCGGGGACGAAGTAACCGTTTCGATGATGAGCGATTATCTGAAAGAACAGGAAAAATTGGTTTGGATGTTGGTTGCTTATAATAGCAAGTAATTAAAATAAAAGGTTTAGGTTTTAGGTTAAGAAAAGAGAGGATATTTCCGCAAAAGGAATATTCTCTCTTTTTTATTAAGAGAAAACGAAACTGGAAATCTCTTAATATAGATATTAATAAAAATTACTCCACTAAAATAACATTCTGCAACCTAATATCATTAGAAGCGGCACCAATCATAAGATGGAAATTTCCAGACTCTACTACTTTCTTCAAAGTATAGTTAACCAAGAAAAAGTCCTCCTCTGTCAAAACAAAAGTAACTTTTTTCTCTTCTCCTTTTTTCAAATAGAAACGTTCAAAATGTTTCAACTGTTTCATCGGCTGAACAACTGATGCATATTCATCTCTCATATAAAGTTGTGATACTTCTTCACCATCATACTTCCCTGTATTCTTTACTTTAAATGAGACTTCAAAACAACGAGCAGATTTCTGCACTACCTGCAAAGCAGAATATTCAAAAGTGGTATAACTCATCCCATAACCAAAGCTATATAACGGAGAAGATGACACTTCCACATAATCATGATTTCGAGGAGCTTTCTTATTATAATAAACCGGAATCTGACCTACAGAACGCGGAACGGAGATTGGCAAACGTCCGGAAGGATTATAATCTCCAAAGAGAACATCCGCTATGGCATTTCCACCCTCCTGCCCCGGATAGTAAGCAGTCAGTAGTGCATCAGCATATTCCGAAGCCCAATTCTTTTCTAAAGGACGACCTTCAATATAAACGACAATCAAAGGCTTACCTGTCTTTTGCAAAGATTCCAATAGTTCTTGTTGTCTACCAAGTAAGGATAAACTGGCACGGTCAAATCCTTCTCCACACTCCATATCACTTACACTACCCTCTTCAGCTACAGCCGCACCTGTTTCTTTATAACTCGTTTTAAAATCACGGGCACTGGAACCACCCACAACCACAATTACAACTTCGGAGCGACGGGCAGCTTCAATTGCTTGTTCTATCTCATTCACTGTAGTATCACGAATAGCACAGCCTCGTACATATTCCACACGAGAAGGAGATAATTTTGTTAGAATTCCATCAAGAACTGTTTTCACATTACTATCTTCCTGCGGGGCTGTATAGTCCCCTAACATATTATATCGATTGTTAGCATTAGGGCCAATTACCGCCACCTTATTTATCGTCTTGCTTAAAGGAAGAATTGAATTCTCATTTTTGAGAAGTGTTATGGAAGACTGTGCGATTTTACGTGCCAGTTCGATATGTTCTTTACGGCGTACTGTTTTAGCAGCAATTTTCGGATCCACATAAGGATGCTCAAACAAGCCCATCTCAAACTTCATCCGTAACACCCGGCAGACAGCCGTATCAATCACAGCCTTATCCATTTGTCCGGATTGAACCGCATGACAAAGGTTGGTATAAGCATCCCCACCCAAGTCAACATCAACGCCAGCCGTTACAGATTGTATGGCTGCATTCTCTTTGGTTGAAGCAACAAAGTGGCTTTCGTGAATCCCTTCAATACTATATAAATCGGAAACTACAAAGCCACGAAACTTCCATTCATTACGCAAGAGTTGAGTCAGCAAATAATGGTTCGACGTACAAGGTATCCCATCTATCGAATTGTATGAAGTCATTACAGACAATGCCCCTGAATCTATTGCCTTACGAAAAGGAGGAAGAAAATTCTGATGCAAATCACGAATACCGACTGAAGCATAATTACCATTCTGTCCACCCTCCGGCACAGCGTATGCCAGAAAATGTTTCAAGGTAGCTATGGTAGCGTATTTTTGTGATAGATTACCTCCACCTAAACCGTCAACCATAGACGCCCCTAAAATGCCACTCAACACAGGATCCTCACCAAATGTTTCTTCCACGCGGGACCAACGGGGATCACGGGTCAGATCAAGTACGGGACCATAACTAATATGCCCACCTTGGGAACGAATTTCTTTAGCGATAACTTGACCAACTTCTTTTACTAATTCCGGCGACCAGGTAGCCGCCATTCCGATACCCGTAGGAAAAACTGTAGCACCAATTGCCATGTGCCCATGAGGGGCTTCTTCCGCTAAAAACATCGGAATTCCCAGACGGGTATTCTCCATCACATACTTTTGCAATGCATTTCCGGCTTTCGCTGACAATTCTGGATTTAAGCCATTAGCCAATGTTTTCTTTGTCCAGGGATCAGCACGATAAGTTGCCCAAAGCATTCCGGCATTTCTTTCTTTAATCAATTGCTTGAACTTTCCGGAAGGATAAACCTCACTACCATGGATTTCATACATTTCCCAACCTAAAGGACAAAGTAACTGGCCAACCTTTTCTTCCAGAGTCATGCGGGAAAGTAAGTCTGCGAGTCTTATATCTATTGATAAATTAGGGTTTTGATAAGTCAAAACAGAAACCTGCTGTGCAAAAATAGGAGTACATGTCACCCAAACACATATCCATAAAATAATAAAAATATATTTCATTGTATTTCTTAATGTAAGTCAGTTCTTTTTCTACAAACAACAAAGTAACTTTTTATTTTCATTATATCTCCGTTATTAATCAGCTTTCTCCCTTTTTAAAAAGGCTCTATGGGATTATGATAAAAAAGTCCCGTAAGATAGAAGTATTCTCTACTCACGGGACTTTCATTCAGATTAAATTACTAATCCTACCCTTCAATTCGATTTACCATCTATCACCAATCTTTCCTGATCATGACCTCGTCACATACAACTTCATCGTCGAATATATCACGAGCGATAATATCTAAACTCTTTTTCTGTGTACTCCACGGCAACCACGAGCCTGATTTACGTTCTTCCTGATAGGGTCCCATACCAAAAACAGTAGTGAGCCCATAGCCTCTACTATTTACTCTACTTAAATCTCCATAATTTCTGGCATACCATTGATAACCAGTCAACTCTTGCGAACCTGCTCCCATCTGCTTCATTTGAGCTCCACCTGCAGCAGAAGGATATAAATTATAATTAGGGAAGAAATAATCGCAATACTCACCTGGTGTCATGCCATCTACTGATTGAAGATAGCTCATCGATCCCCATAAGAACGGAATAATAAGCCTGTCAGGCATTAGCTTTTTAGTTTCATAGCATAAACGTGAAGCATTGGCACTTGACGCATATGATGAGAATCCAGGTTTTATGTCTACTCCATAAGAAGAATATTCGTCATCGAACAAGACACCATCCAGTCCGTATTGATCACAAAGATTTTTCAATTCACGGGCAAACTGTTTACAAGCCTCTGGCAACATAGATCCGCATCCTGTAAAATCTCGATTACCACAAAGCCCCATGACCACCTTGATGCCCATATCCTGCAAAGGCTTAATATATTTATCACGATTATTCAACAAATGGACAATATTAGGATTCTTGTATACATAGGCTTGTCCTGTTTCAGCATTATAGTTAATACCTGCTGAAAAGAGACACACAATGTCGAACAATGGTTTTCCACTTTTTTTCAAGAACATCTGCGTATGGATCAACGGATTCTCCCAGTCTAATCCAAAACAACTCATCACTTTTACATCAGGATCCTTTTGCGGATTGATGCGGTCTCCCTGTGCCTTAATTAAATAGTAATAAGTATCTCTATCTTCAGACAGAGCTATGTCGGAAGCTGATTCAATGCGGATAGGAAGTACATACGTTTTGCCTGTTTCCAGTGATTCTCTTGCTTCTAACTTAATTTTCACTGATTCAGATACTAAATTTCCGGCCTCAACAGTTACCACTTTTCCATTCTCGAAGACTACTTGTACAATGGGAAATATGGCAAAGTCCGTTCCATGTATCTGATTGTAATTAATCAATAACGATTCGTCTGCAATCAGTGTACATTTTGTATCAGCAGTCACAGGTTTCGTTAATTGGATGTTCAGCTCCACTTGTTCTCCTTCAGCATTGTAAAGATCGATTAGATTCTTTCCATCTCCCTGCACATTGCGCAGGAATGCACAAGGATGCTCGTTCACTTCGTAGCGGTCTTTGTCCACCGTATATGCCGTAAGATCATCTTCGCACGAACTCAACGCCATGAACCCTCCCCATGCGGTGAGCATTACGATTATCTTTATCCATTTATTATACATATCATATTGTTTTTACATTCAACATATTGTTTTATTTTGCAGGTAGTTCCACTGGTATCCACGTGATCTCATTAAGAGCTACTGCGTCATTTCCATGCCCAGTGCGATCGGTAACCTTACTACCTTCGCCATCGTCAAATTTCCAATAGGCAACCAGTCCTTCCGAATGTGGATCAACATAATAAAAGTTAGAAGCGATTTCTTCCTGCGTACGAGCAGTTTCCCACACACGCATTTCACACATTTCACCTACCCACCAACGACTCTTATCCCAAGAAGCACCAATAAGAAAACCTTTCATATTGCTGTCGTCAGCTGACCCTGAACTTTTCAAATTAATACTTTTGCGAGTAATTGAACCTTCCGATTGAGGTTTTCCATTGATATAAATGATTACATTTCCACTGCTAAATGTGAGAGCAATATGTATCCATTCATTTGCTGGCAGCACTTTGGTTGCATCCTTACCAGGGAAATTAGTACCTGTACTCAACATTAGTTGTCCCGGATAAAGAGTGTCACCTGTACGGAGAAGAAAATATCCTTCAATTCCCATCAATGAAAGGATATCATTACTTGATTCCGGATTCGTGAAAGACTTGGCACGAACCAAGGCCTCGAAAGTGAGCTCACTCATCGCACTAACATTGCTTTGCCAGTTCACTTTGCAATAATTTCTTTCCATATTGGCCACTACGTTAATCAAAGCAGCGCCCTTAAAGATATAATAAGTAGTAGCACTACGCGCCAAGATGGTACAATCACCTGCATCTACAATACGTACCGGCAATACATAACGCTTCTCGCGATCTAACTTATCAACATCTACAAAGTCAATTACCGCTTGTGTACTACGTACCGTTCCAGCCGGAATGATAGCTTCGGAAGTGGTGAATTTATATTGTGCTTCTGGCAATGGCAAGGCATTGTCTTTATATACAGTGTTGTATTCGTCCACTTTTGAAAGATCAGCAGCGAATCTCACAGTGATATCATGATCAAGAGCTTTGGGTAATGCAGTCTGCAGAGTTTTAGTATAGGAAGGTTCACCCGGCTTGATGAGTAGTGTTTCTTCCTTTTCCGAGTTAAGATATACTTTGCTTTCAAATGACGACTCTTCGATACCATCACCTGCACAAGCAGACAAAACGGCAGCACAGGCAAATGTTATCAGGAAGTACATCCAAGAATTAATCTGTTTCATACCTATTCTTTATTTAATAACTGGTGGATTCATAATTGAGATAGCTTCACGAATATTAGGATAGACCTTTTCAGAATGATAATAATCATTCTGTGTCTCCAAAATATAGAGTCCGGCTTTCTTGTAGTCATTATTGAACGAAACTACCCACCGAGCACATCCACTTACCGCACTGACAGCATTTCCTTTCACATCCCAGAAATGGCCAGTGGTCTGATCTTTTGCATCAAGTGAATAAGTACTGGCAGTCACTATAAAACGGTCGAAAGGAATTCCCGACTTGTCCATCACATTTGCCATCAGATAATCGATATCTGTAGCTGCTGTTGCAGCTGAAGTTTCGACGATAATATACTTAGAATTTAACAACAAGGATCCCTCTGCCAAATACTTATCCTCAATGAAATGTGGAGTTCCTCTAAAAATAAGTATCTTACCAGTATGTTCATTATACCAATTAATAAATATATCCAAGAAAATTGACTGACGGGCAATATAATCTTCCTTTTCGTCATTCGTCATATATCCAGTATACAAACCTACATAGCGAACAATTACGCCATCATACCCTTCTTTCTCACACAATGCCAAATGTCTGTTTACATACTCGGTTGCATAATCCGCAAATGTCTGTTGCTCTACTTCGGATGCACTTTCCAAATCTTTATACTCTTGTGAGAGGGTAGCAAAATCTATTTCATAAACAAACTTCATTCCTTTTCGGTCACGACAAGTCATCATCTCTTTCTGCATCCAATCAGGCAACACTTCCGGCTGTTTAAGTGAAATGATATCAATGCTATCGGGAAGATTGGTGAGGTGGTAGCGACGGCCACCCTGATTATCCAGATTATCAAACTGGGCAATAACTACCTTGTGGCTCACGTGCCGATAGTTGCGTATGCTTTCCAAGTACTTTTCATATAAAGCCGGTTCCTGCTCTGCAATGTTCGGCTGATTGACAGTAAGACTCTCCACTTCCGTCCAGTCATCACACGAAGCAAAGGTGAATACCGCGACTATGCAGACTGCTACCATCATCCATTTATAATTCTTAGTAAATAAATTCTTCATTTTTACTACTTTATTTCTTTGTTAGTACTCATTATTCCTTGCAATCCCACCAAAGATGAGTTGCCAGATTGTCCGGCCCGCCCAACAGTTTCAAAGCAGCCTGATAATTTTGTGCATTGCTTTGCCCTTCTCTTGTAGGATAAATGCAACGACGAGGAATCTCATCATTATTCAGCAAACCATTACTGTTATTCTGCACAACGGGTAACACTTTCGGATAACCTGTACGGCGCATGTCAGACCACGACTCCAATCCCAGCAGGAAGTTTGCCAGCCATTTCTGCACGATGATGCGTTCCAGGTTTTCTTCAAAAACACCTCCGTTATTCCACTGTACAGTGATGTTACTAACTTTGTTAGAATAAGAATTCTTTCCAGAAGGATCAGAATAAGTATCCGGAGCCTTGGTACTATGAATGTAATTGTCATCAGACACTCCCCAATATTCAAACGAAAGTTTAATACCCTGTTCATAATACGACTGTGCTGTTCCACCGCCCATGTTCCAACCACGCAACGCACCTTCCGCACACAAGAACATCACCTCTGACGGATACATCCATACCAACGGCGTTTCGCGTTCTATTTTAATGGTAGAGAACTTATTGAAATCTGACGAGCCAATCGGAGCCAACCCCGTACGAAGTCCGCAATAGGTTTGAGACGAATATCCCGACTCATTAAAATATGCAGCACGGCGCGGATCATTATAAGCATTCATATAAATAGTCATATCAGCAATAGCCCGGTGGTCACCCTCATTAAACTTAATAGCCTCATTCAATGGATTTCCAACATTAGAGAAAGTTGTCAATCGAGCTACATCGTCGTTCGATGTCATTACACCCACCGAGTGATTCACCGCTTCTTCCGCCAATTGTTGTGATGTCTTTCCATCTACATTAAATTGTGGCACGTAACAAGTACGTATAGCCAAACGAAGTTTCAGTGAATTGGCAAAACGAATCCATTTCAGCAAATCTCCCTTAAATATCAGGTCGGCATTCTGGGAAATAGATTCTGTCTGATGATCGGTTAGTTCAGTAATTGCTTGATTTAATTCGACAAACATTGCCTTATATACCTGCTCCTGTGAATCATAAGCTGTCTGTACCTGACCGTCAACTCCCACTTGCGTGTAAGGAATAGGCCCGTATGTATCTGTCACTCGATGCATAGCAGCCACTTTAATTATATGGGCTATCGCTTGGGGAACCACATCGTCCGTCACTCTCTCTATACTACTCACATAGGGGAAAATATAAGGAATCACTTCGTTAAATTCCACTCCGGACCAATCTGCAGGCGGATCGAAAGTTGAAAACTTGTTAGGCCATGAATTAGCTTTCGATTCAGCAGCATAGCGTCCCCATGTTCCTCCCAACAATAAATCTACATACTGCGCACGACTTGTACTGGTGGATATTACATTGTTCTGCAAAGTAATCAGTGAAGTCGTGATGTTGTATCCGTCGGCTTCGGCTTGTTCCTCCGTAACACCTGCATGATTCTGATTAATGTATTCATAATTGGGTGTGCATGCCGTGACAAGACCGCAAAGTACCCCAAATGATATGTATTTTATTATATTTTTCATAGCTTAAAACTTTAATCGTACATTAAATCCAATATTCCGGGTAGACGGCATCATAAAATAATCAATGCCCTGATAATAATTACCTGTGGTAGCTACGTTCTCCGGATCGAAAGGAGCCTTGCAATAAATCATCCATAGGTTACGTCCAACAATGGAGAGGTCGATATCCATTACACCTCCCAACCACTTGCGCGGGATAGTGTAACCAATGGAAGCCTCCTGCAAACGGACGTTCGTCGCATCATAAGTATAGAGTTGTGGAATACCTCCTGATACAGCCACTTGATTATACCAACTATGCGCCTCTATTAAATCACCTGCATCCATGATACTTTGATTGATTCGTACACCACCATTGTCACGGGCAATGGCAGAAACTTCGGACACACCATAATAATCCAATGTAGCTTGTGTACGCGAATATACTACTCCACCCAAACGTGCGGCAAGCATAAAACCGACGTTTAAATTGCCTATATCAAAACGGTTACGCCACGCCAAATTTCCTTTAGGCAACACACTTCCCAACTTTTTCCAATTCTCTGGTTCTTTGATACCTTTTTCATAGACAACCTTACCTTCGGAATCCACATAAATGTTACCATTATCATCACGTACAAAGTCTGCGGAAGAGTACATATCGCCCAGTGTCCCCCCTTCTTTCAACAAGAAATGCACATCACCCAGTCCTTTCATATCCAATGAAGATATGGAGAAGAGCTCCCCGGTGACCGGATTAACCAGATTGTTACCCAACTCGATAATTTTGTTATTGTTGGTACTAAATGTCAGATTAGAGTTCCATGTGAATTTTCTCCATGTATTCTTAAAACCTAATGCCAATTCCACACCCTGGTTACGAATATTTCCTGTCTGCACATAAATAGTACTATAACCCGAGCCAACCGAAATGTCAGGTTGGAAAAGCTGGTCATAAGTATTAGTCAGATAATAGCTAAGATCGGCATTAAAATACTTCAGGAAGTTAACAGTCAAACCAAACTCCCAAGACTTAGTACGTTCGGGCTTTAAGTTTGAAACCGGATAATTCGTCAACTGTTCAAACGTAGAACTGGTATTATTCCATTCAAGTACCGGGTTTGCAACAAAACGCTTAAACGCATTACCTACCGAAGCATAAGAAGCACGCACTTTCAAAAACGAGATATAATCTTTCGACAAGTTTGGAATCATTTCTGAAACAATCACTGATGCACCTATAGAAGGATAGAAAAACGATTTGCTTGTAGAGGCCGGTCCTGCCAACTGCGAAGGCCAATCGTTACGACCGGTCAGTGTCAGATAGTAAGTACTCTTATAACCAATTTCTGCACTGGCGAAGATAGAACGGGTCTGTTCCCTCCATGGATTCTCCACTTTTTCCAATGCTTTGTTACTCATATTAGATAGATTAAAAACATTGGCAACACCTGTCGTCTCACCTTCTATCGAACCATCGCGAAGAGGACTACGCATACCTGTATCTGAATAGTTCAGATCGGTGAGCGATACACCAAGAGTAGCAAAAAGAGACCAATCATTACCAAACCGCTTGTTTATATTTGCAAGAATATCACCATAAATCTGCATGTCCGATGAGCGGGTGATAGCATACAATCCATTCTTTGACAACATCGTCAGCTGTTCGGGGGTAGAAGCAAAAATGCGCTCCGTATATTTATTTACAGAATTATCCAAACGGATACGTCCTGACACATTCAGCCAATCAGTAATCTCATAGCTCAATGACGCATTCAACATATAACGGTTCTTGCTGTTCTCACGCAGATTACGGTAGTTGATCCAATAAGGATTCTGAATAATATACTCACCCGGATCCATTGTAAAATAGTGAGTCATAATCTTACGTTGCGGGTCGTAGCGTTCGAACATCTCCACGTCTTCCCAGTCGTTACCCCGGGGGAAGAGGTATGCACCAATCAGTGGGTTATAGTTGACACCCTGATTAGTCATATTACGATCTTTCTGATAGATATAACTGGCACCCACATCGAGCTTCATCTTATCATTCAAAAACGAAGTGGTATTGCGATATGTAAAATTATAACGATGATAACCATTGTTGGGAACTATTCCTTTTGAATCTACAGCACCTACAGAGAAATATGTTTGATTACGCTCCGTACCGGTAGAAAGGCTCACTGTCTCTGTAGCCACTAATCCTCCTTGCAAATAGTCACTTGCAGGATCATATCCGATATAAGATGATGAAGAAAGTAAGTCACCCCAACTCATGTCACCCGAACTGGAACCATAACGATTTTGGAACTTAGGCATAACAAATGCTTTCATGAATTCCATAGAACTAGACACTGTCACAGAGAGTTTTCCCTCTTTTCCTTGTCTCGTAGTCACGATGATCGCACCATTGGCAGCATCCGAACCATAAAGAGCAGCAGCTGCTGCACCAGTCAGTACGGAGAGCGATTCGATATCTTCAGGATTGATGTCGGCAATAGCTTCCGTCACACCCGAAGAACCATATTCCGTACCTCCTTCACCTTTCGAATTATACATTGGTACACCATCTATCACATACAATGCATTAGATGACTGTTCAATAGATTTAGTACCACGCATGATAACTCTGGAAGCACCTCCTACACCAGACGAAGATGAATTGATATTGACGCCGGCCACTTTGCCCGAAAGAGAATTGACAAAGTTAGCATCTTTATTTTCCAAAATATCATCCGCATTAATCTGCTGCACATTATAACTCAACGCCTTTTCCGCACGTTTGATACCTAGGGCAGTGACTACCACTTCATCTAAAGTTTTCGCATCCTCTTGCATTATTATTGCAAGTGAATTTCTTTCTGTCACCGTTTGAGAAGCAGCCACATATCCAACATAGGAGAATTCTAATATTTCTCCTTTGGCAGCCTGTAAAGAGAATTCGCCATTCAGATTTGTCACAGTACCTGCAGAACCTCCTTTAACTGAAACATTGACGCCAATCAATGGCTCACCATTGGCATCCTGCACCACTCCCGTTATTGTTTTCTTTTCAGGAGCAGGTTTTCCTGCAGGAACAATCATTATATATTTATCTTTAATCTTGTAAGTCAAACCTGTGCCCGAAAGAATAATAGTAAGGGCTTTTTCGAGAGGTTCGGCATTGATATTCAAATGAATTTGTTTTGTTTTCTCCAATTTTGACTCATTAAAAGCAACCAGATAAGCTGATTGTTTTTCTACGTCCTGCAACGCTTCCTGTAACGTTACATTTTTCTTTTTGATCGTAATTTTAACATTACCTTGAGCAAAAAGGGCTGTTTGCAATAAGAAACAGCTAAAAATTATAAAAAGAACAGCTTTAAATCGATAAAAATTCATAGATTTGAGCGTTTTTAGTGTTAACTCATAATATTTATTTCTCAAAGAGTAAGCATATAGCTTTAATACTAAAAAGGATTTCATATCCGGAATCAGGCGGCATCCTTTTTCCGGATACTTTTTTTCATGACTAACTCGTTATTTTAAGGTTATACAAATGTTATATCTTGACTGATTTATTTCTTCTTAATCGCCTTTATGTAGCATATATCTTCTTCTATCTTATAATCAAATCCTCCTACCACTTCTTGCATCACATCCATCACCTCTTTTATGCTTGAGTTCTCGCGGAAACGGAAATTATATTTATCGTCATTGAACAAGTTGCCATTATATTGAAAAGTCATCGCATACCTACGTTCCAATGTTAAAAAAATATCTTTAATAGACACTCCTCTGAATACAAACATTCCCTTTTGCCAAGCTGTTACATCTTCTAAATTGGCATCAGCAAGCAGACTCTTTGATGTATTACGTAAATAAGTCACTTGTTGTCCGGGAGTCAGTATATAACTTTCTTTTCCACTATTACAATCCACCTTTATTTTTCCATGAATCAATGTAGCGACAATTTCTTCATTTTCAGGATAAGCCATGACATTGAATTCAGTACCAAGAGCTGTAACAGACATCGTTGTTGATTTTACGATAAAAGGTTGTTCGGGATTCTTCTTCACTTTAAAATTAGCCTCACCAATCAGATAGACTGTTCGTGTATCACCCTTGAATACTTCAGGATATAATAAAATAGTACCAGAATTGGTTTGTACTTTACTTCCATCCGGAAGCTCTATTACATTCATTTTTCCAGCAGGGGTAAACTTCTCAACCATGGCAACTGCAGAATACATATCTTTAGTATAATAGAAAGTTCCCGAAATAACAACCATCAATAACACGACCGCTGCAGCTGCATATTGCCATGCTCGTATACGGAACCGAGACTTGGTATTCTGCTGGGGAACCCTTAACTTATCATATACATTCGCCAAGGAAGTCCATGTGCCTGCATCAACTTTACCTTCTGTTTCTTTCCATAGTGTATTCAACGCTGTATCTTTCTCATCAGCATGCTCCTCATCCACCAACCATTGATGTACTTCTTTGGTCACATTCTCACTATGCTCGGAAGCAGTGAATACATTGATAATTTTTTGAATATAATTCTTCATTTTAGATTTGCCTTATATAATATAGACAACTTGCTAAAACGGACTACTCAACTGAAATAGAAAAAAAATGCAATTAAGATGACTTTTTTTAATTCTTGTAGTGCAAGATAGATGTGGCGCTCCACTGTACGAATAGAAAGTTGCAGATTATCAGCGATTTCCTGATTACTCATTCCATTTTGCCGACTCATAGAAAAAACCTTTCTACGTTGTTCCGGCATATTATCTAAAGTGAGTTTTATTAAAAGTTGGAGTTCTTTAGCATAAAGCTTATCATAAATATCAAATTCGAAAGAGGGGGAATCTTCCTGAACTAACTTCTCTTGATAACTAAGCTCCACGGACTGATGTTTCAGAAAGTTATAAATCTGATTACGAGCCATCGTATAAATATAACTATCCCATGTTTCTTTGTTTTCCCAGATTTCCGGATTATCCCACAGCTTGACAAATATATCCTGAGCAATATCTTCCGCATCTTCTTCCGAACGCAAAATCTTCCATGCAAAAGCCTTTACCTTCGGAAAAGTAAGAATGAAAAACTGCTCGAATTTCTTCTTCTTTTCTTGTTCACCAATATGTGTCATCAGAGATTTTCCGGTTATTATCATTTTTTATGGGAGCCAAAAGTAGATGCTTTTATTAAAAAAAACAAATAATATCAGCAATAAAAGCAATTTTATTATTTCCTCCAGACATTCATTTTCCGGTATATTCTCTTATTTACCTGGGTTTATAAAAGTGAGCAACAACATCCTAATAATAAAACTTATTTTACTAAAATAGAACCTTCTAATCTAATATCATCCGAAGAACTACCAATCATTACCTGAAAAGTTCCGGACTCTACTATTTGTTCCAGAGCCTGATTAATGATAGATAAATCTTCTGCTGCTAACGTGAAGACGATTAACTTTTCCTCTCCCTTACTTAAATAGAAACGTTCAAAATGTTTCAACTGTTTCATCGGCTGAACAACTGATGCATATTCATCTCTCATATAAAGTTGTGATACTTCTTCACCATCATACTTCCCTGTATTCTTTACTTTAAATGAGACTTCAAAACAACGAGCAGATTTCTGCACTACCTGCAAAGCAGAATATTCAAAAGTGGTATAACTCATCCCATAACCAAAGCTATATAACGGAGAAGATGACACTTCCACATAATCATGATTTCGAGGAGCTTTCTTATTATAATAAACCGGAATCTGACCTACAGAACGCGGAACGGAGATTGGCAAACGTCCGGAAGGATTATAATCTCCAAAGAGAACATCCGCTATGGCATTTCCACCCTCCTGCCCCGGATAGTAAGCAGTCAGTAGTGCATCAGCATATTCCGAAGCCCAATTCTTTTCTAAAGGACGACCTTCAATATAAACGACAATCAAAGGCTTACCTGTCTTTTGCAAAGATTCCAATAGTTCTTGTTGTCTACCAAGTAAGGATAAACTGGCACGGTCAAATCCTTCTCCACACTCCATATCACTTACACTACCCTCTTCAGCTACAGCCGCACCTGTTTCTTTATAACTCGTTTTAAAATCACGGGCACTGGAACCACCCACAACCACAATTACAACTTCGGAGCGACGGGCAGCTTCAATTGCTTGTTCTATCTCATTCACTGTAGTATCACGAATAGCACAGCCTCGTACATATTCCACACGAGAAGGAGATAATTTTGTTAGAATTCCATCAAGAACTGTTTTCACATTACTATCTTCCTGCGGGGCTGTATAGTCCCCTAACATATTATATCGATTGTTAGCATTAGGGCCAATTACCGCCACCTTATTTATCGTCTTGCTTAAAGGAAGAATTGAATTCTCATTTTTGAGAAGTGTTATGGAAGACTGTGCGATTTTACGTGCCAGTTCGATATGTTCTTTACGGCGTACTGTTTTAGCAGCAATTTTCGGATCCACATAAGGATGCTCAAACAAGCCCATCTCAAACTTCATCCGTAACACCCGGCAGACAGCCGTATCAATCACAGCCTTATCCATTTGTCCGGATTGAACCGCATGACAAAGGTTGGTATAAGCATCCCCACCCAAGTCAACATCAACGCCAGCCGTTACAGATTGTATGGCTGCATTCTCTTTGGTTGAAGCAACAAAGTGGCTTTCGTGAATCCCTTCAATACTATATAAATCGGAAACTACAAAGCCACGAAACTTCCATTCATTACGCAAGAGTTGAGTCAGCAAATAATGGTTCGACGTACAAGGTATCCCATCTATCGAATTGTATGAAGTCATTACAGACAATGCCCCTGAATCTATTGCCTTACGAAAAGGAGGAAGAAAATTCTGATGCAAATCACGAATACCGACTGAAGCATAATTACCATTCTGTCCACCCTCCGGCACAGCGTATGCCAGAAAATGTTTCAAGGTAGCTATGGTAGCGTATTTTTGTGATAGATTACCTCCACCTAAACCGTCAACCATAGACGCCCCTAAAATGCCACTCAACACAGGATCCTCACCAAATGTTTCTTCCACGCGGGACCAACGGGGATCACGGGTCAGATCAAGTACGGGACCATAACTAATATGCCCACCTTGGGAACGAATTTCTTTAGCGATAACTTGACCAACTTCTTTTACTAATTCCGGCGACCAGGTAGCCGCCATTCCGATACCCGTAGGAAAAACTGTAGCACCAATTGCCATGTGCCCATGAGGGGCTTCTTCCGCTAAAAACATCGGAATTCCCAGACGGGTATTCTCCATCACATACTTTTGCAATGCATTTCCGGCTTTCGCTGACAATTCTGGATTTAAGCCATTAGCCAATGTTTTCTTTGTCCAGGGATCAGCACGATAAGTTGCCCAAAGCATTCCGGCATTTCTTTCTTTAATCAATTGCTTGAACTTTCCGGAAGGATGAACCTCACTGCCATGGATTTCATACATTTCCCAACCTAAAGGACAAAGTAACTGACCGACCTTTTCTTCCAGAGTCATACGGGAAAGTAAATCTGAAAGTCTCATATCTATTGACAAACTGGGATCTTTGTAAGCAGGTAACGAGGGAGAGGATTGAGTAAACCCCAAAGTACATACCATCTGTACCATCACCAAAATATACAATCGTTTTATCATAATGTTATATACAGTAAAATGACTCAATTAATTTATAATGTATTTCTAATCTTTCAAATAGAGATATTCAACCCTACTTACCCATTTCTCCCTCAAATATAACTGTATGTACAGGCTGATGAGTATCATTTGTTATCAACTTGACCTTTGCATCCAATAGATGGTTTGAAGATGATACATTTAATTCAAACAGAACCTCCAAACACTCATTTTGCTTCAAAACCTTTTCACCCCGGATATTAGTAGAAACAAATTCCGGACATTCTATTTTGCGGATAATAAGAGGATTCGCCCCTTCATTAGTAACTTTAACTTTTCTCTGAATACGCTTTTTTAATGAGATATTCCCCAAATTAAAATAAGACTGTGAACACTTCATCCGGGGAGCAGTTGCCGTGCTTACTTTTCTCATATCATCAATCACTGTACCAAAGATTTGTATAGGAGAACTGTGTACGGAATTGGCACTAATAATAATCTTATCTTTAAATGTACCGTAAAAGCCTTTTAAAGGAGAAGCTGTTATTTTTATAGTCGCACAAGATCGACCTTGAAGAGATGATGGCATAGATATCGACAAACATCCACTCTTATCCAACAGCGAGTATGACAACCTGACTATTTTATCCGACCGGTTATAGATTCTAATTTCCAATTGTTTTGGCCTCCCATTATGCTGTAACAGATCATAAGATAGAGTCATTCGGTCTGCCAGAATATCTGATGATAAAGAATAAGGATATTCATCCTCTATACGATTCATTGTATTTATCGTGCCTTTTACCCAAAGAGTATTGACACTTTGTCCTGAATTAGAAACAACCCTTATACTCTTAGAGAAAAAGTTTGTTCGCCCTTTAGGATCGAAAGTTACGGTAATAATGCCTGTATGCCCTGGTTTTACAGGTTGTTTACTATAAACAGGAATGGCACATCCACAAATTGAAATCACTTCTTCAATCACAACAGGAGAAGTATGTATATTAGTAAAATGAAAAGTATGACTCACTTTGCCTCCTACTTCCTGAATATTACCAAAATTCCAAGTAGTAGTATCAAAACGTAATGCAGTTTTTCCCTGTTGTTGAGCACATACGCCAACAATAGAGCACAGTAAAACGATCAAAGCTGACATAAAACGTTTCATCATCATTTCTTTAAGTTAATATTGGGAGTTACGTAAAAACACAATAACTCCCAATATAAAATCACATTTTAATTATCTTGAGGCAAATCATTGAATTCTGCATTCCAAATGATGTTTGCCGAAGCAGGGAAAGTTAAATCACGCCCATTGCCCGAACTGTCCTTCAATGTATTTCCTTCTCCTTCATCCAATTTCCAATAGCCATATAAGTCCGACGAAGATGGAGAAGCTATTGTACGCAAGTTAGCTTTTACTTCTTCCGCCGTCAGACACTTCTTCCACATACGAATATCAGAAATCAGACCATCAAAATACAGACTCGAACTTGTATTACCAAACTGAATACCAGTCAACGTATATCCCACCTTGAATCTTTGAGAAGAGGATGGTCCCCAACGTTTAGTAGGTTTTGCAGAAGCAACTTCCTCACCGTTAATATATAAACGATAAGCAACCTCAGTATTCTGACCCGTTTTTGTTCCGTCACAAGTAATAGTCAACCTTACCCATTGATTAGCCGGCAACGTTATATTTTGATTAGCCAATGTCAAGTCACATTGACGATTACCAATATTAGACGCTCCCGTTGCACCGGTCACACGTAGTTCACAACCACTAAAAACCTCATTATTATTGTTGGTATCTTTACCACGCCATGTACCTATATAATTAGTTCCACTATGCCAACTATATGGATATACAAGCATCTCAAACGTATGTGTATTATCTTCAATCGTAACTACTTCATCATTTGCGAAACTTAACGTACGATACATATCCGTTGAATAAGAACTCATATTCAATCCCGGTATATAATCCAATTCCCCATCAATGCTAATCGTAAAATAAGAAACAGAACGAGTGTCCGTTACAAATTGTCCTACACACGTTTCATCTATTGTTGCAACAATAGGAAGCAAATATTCTTCACCTTCCACCAAACCGAACAACGATGAAAACTTAACTGATAAGGAATTGGATTCTTGCTGTCCTGCCTTCACTATCGCATTTTTAGCTTGCAACTCATAGACAAAAGCGGGCATCATCTTATAAGACGTGTTATTTGCAGCATTATAAGCCTCTACCATACTTTCGTCCACGGCAATGTCACACAATAAAGTAGTAGCAGCAGGTTTATCCAGTTTGATAGTATAATCATAAACATAGCTTCCTGCATCCAGTATCTCCCTATAATCAATAGAAACAGGTCCTGCTTCCGACTGTGGCATCTCTATTGTCGGCAATTCAATAAAATCATTGTCATTATCCGAACAGGATGTGAATCCTACTCCTCCCAATAAAACAAGCAAAAGGAGAGTTAATCTATTTATATTGTTTTTCATTATCATACAGTCTATTCATTTATTATTACCTTATTCAAGACATTTATTCGTATCATCATAAGTCCAGTCAATCGTAATTCCATTCTTATAACTGATATCACGCTTTGACGGAGATAAATCATAGAAAGTAGTTCCCTCTCCTTCATTCATTCTCCAATAAGACACAAGCCCATTGGTAGAAGGGTCTACCCCACATACATTTGCTTTAATTTCACGAGCAGACAAAGGACGAGTCCAAAGGCGCATCTCACTCAAACGACCATAAAACAATTGTGAAGATTGATAACCTTTTGAAGGCATACCGATCTGTACTCCATAAAGCGCATATTCATACGGAGCAACTGTCATTGAGTTATCTTTCTCTCCATTAATATACAATGTCAACGTACTGCCGTCATTTACCAAGGCAACAGCATACCAGGTATTTAAAGCAAAGCGAGTATTCGATGACATTTTACCCTGTTTAGTTGTTACATGCAGCTGATTCGGCTCATCCGTTCCTTCACCAAAACGAAGCAGGTTCTGGTCACATTTAAAGCCCCCATCATCAATTGCTCCCCCTTCTACAGACGCCTCACTACCTCCAAATGAGCAAACACGGGTAGTACCGGAAGCTCCGGAAGAACGGAATTTAGTGGCATAAATCTTCACTTCCCATGTATAAGTAGGCAAGGAAGGAATAGGATCCGGAAGCAAAAATTGATAAGCCATAGAAGCCTGTCCTACATACGGAGCATGGAAACGCAATGTTCGAGATACTTTCAGGAAAATAGTACGTCCTGCTTCTATAATATCCAAATCTCCCGTCGCACTTTTTATGGTAACCGGTATCAAATAAACACGCCCCGGAACAAATTCCGAATCATCGGCAATTGAAAGAGAGGCAGCAGAAGAAATTGCCTGTCCTGCTGAAATCGTAACCTCCGGATTTTCAAATGTATATGATTTATCCGGAATGGGATAATAATTGGTTCCCATTTCCTCATTATAAGTATCAACCAGACTTGCATCAACAGCCAGATTCACCTGAATATCCGATTCAACGCGAGAAGTTGAAGTCACAGAAACAGCATACGCAGATGGAAATCCATCAATGGCAAACTTTACCAATCTATCCGAAGATGTTCCGGTCATTAACAACCCGTCACCTTTTTGAGCGGCTTCCTGGCATCCCTGCAGCATAAAAGAAGCTATTCCTATCAAAGCAGCTCCCCATATCTTTTTTATATTATTCAATGTTTTCATACCTTGCATACAAATTTAAAATTCATCCATTTTCTTCTTCCGTTTCTTGTTTAGTAGACTGTTGTACAGGCTTTCCGGCAGGATTTTGTTCCTGAATACCACGTCGAAGGCTATAATAAGGAATAGCGGCTTTCTCTTTATCACCTATAGCCTGATTAGCAGGACGAGTGGTATTGTATTCATATTCAAAATAATATCCGCCGAATCCACCTTTTCGTCCTTGTGTAGGATTCCAGCGTGCCATACCTATTACAGAATAGATTGGATTGCCCCATGAATCTACTTTATTTCCATCGGCTTCCGTAAATTCGACTCCACCATTCTGCCAGTACCATCCCATTTGTTCCGTAGCAACGAATTTTTCAGGAGGACACCAGCTGCTAAGCTGGTCAAATTTAGATTGCAAACTTTGAGCACTACCGGTGGTGTAACATTGTCGTACAAAATAATCGACATAAGGTTCTGTTTCCTTAGGAGGCAGCTGATTATAGAAGTCAACAATTAATAATTTGCCTGTACCCGATTGAGGACCGAAATAATTTCCCAATACCTTTATAAACTTTGTAAAGTTATCATTTTGCAACCAGTCGCCTTCCGGTTCGTAGTCCAAGTCCAAACCATCCAGATCGTTACGCAACACACATCTCACAAGATGTAAAGCATAAGCCTCGATACCTGCGTCGGTTTTAGGAAACTCCGTACTTCCAATACGGCAAATCGTACACATCACAACGCGAGTCCCCTTTACTGTACGGATATAATTCATTTCCTCATAAGCAGTCGGCAAATAACGCTCGTTATAATAACTAGTTTCTACATAAGCCGGATTGTTGGAAGGAATACCCGACCACAGACTGACGATGTCCAGACTATCCGGCAAACCAGTGAAATGAAGTCCCTGCGAAGGAGATGCTTCTGAAGTATAACCGGCATACCAGCCGAAACAAATAGCATGATCTGTTTTCTTATATTCACGTAAGTTCTGATAATATTCTTCATTATAAGTATTAGCCGCCTGTATAACTTCCGGTTCAATATCCGTATCACAACCACTCACAACAAATGTCAAGAGATAGGTGAACAAAAAATATACATAATTTCTTTTCATATTCTGCATTATTTAAGTAACCAATTATTTATTAGGCACATCCCACCACAATCTGACACCCGGGTTATCTACGCCACCTAAAAGTGTGATGCCTTTATCCAACTCTGTTCTATTCGTATTATATTCCGATTCCGGATAAGGTAATCTGCGGATTTGTATATTTGTGTCTACAGAACCTCCGGAACTTTCATTCACAACAACCGGAAATACTTTCGGGTAACCGGTACGGCGGAACTCTGTCCATGCCTCTTGTCCCACCGGATAAAGAGCAATGTACTTTTGAGTAATGATTTGTTCCAGATTTGTTTTAAAATCTCCCAATTCATCCCAAGCGATAGAAACAGTACCCAAAGCATCCATGGAATGAGATGATGTCACCGGATCCTCATAATTGGCAGGCACATATCCACCCGCCGCAGTTCTTGTCAGATACGCGTCAGCTCCTGATACACCATGTTCATCAAAAGACATTCTTATTCCATCTTCATAATACTTTTTAGCATCGGCATTCGTTCCCCAACGCAAAGCATATTCCGCCAACAAGAAATATGATTCAGATGAACGCATCCACACTACATTGGAAGTAGCAGTTGCCTGTGGTTCAGCAAAGATTCCTGTTATATATTTATCCTTACTTACGTCCTTTGACATTCCGGCTCTTATACCCCGATATTTTCCACCCGTACCTGCCTCGAAGTAAGCAGAAAGTCGTGGATCCTGATAACCATTCATGTATGAATCCAGCGTCGCTCCCATACAAATATCATCCCATCCTTTCAGAATATACAGAGGACTTTCATAAGTCGCTATCGGAGTAATATGCTGAAGTTCTGCTAAATCAGACTTCACATTCATCAATCCATAACTATTGCCAATAGCCAGTTGGGCTTCACTTTTTGCCTTTGTTTCATCCACATAGGCAAGATGCAATGCAAGACGCAAACGAAGTGAATTGGCAAACTTTATCCAAGATGTAACATCACCGTTGAACACACAATCCCATGATGACAAAACTTTACTTCCGGATGCAGCATAACTATCCAAGTTATTGATAGCTCCATCCAATTCTTCAAAGAATCTGTAATAAACATCCTTTTGCGAATCATAAGGCACTTCTTTTGAAACTCCAAAATTCAAATAAGGAATAGGCCCATAGGTATCTGTCACACGATGCATTGCCGCTACTTTCAGAATCTGCGCCATAGAAAACCGGGGATCTTCGTCATTGTTAATCGCTTTTCTTATTTCACGCCAGGCATTCATAGTCGTCAGGTAATTGGTAGTGAACATATCACCATACCAACTTCTTTTATCCCAATTGTAACGACCGGCAGAATTGATACTGGGAGCAGGAAAACCAAAATAGCCGACATAGCCATCTCCACCCATCACTTCCACAGTCTGATATCTGTCCGAACCGATATTAAGTCCCGGTTGTGCTACCACCAGTACGTTCTGCTCCATCTGTAAAAGAAGAGAACCAGTTCTCACATTATCCCAATCCGTCATCTCATCGGTTGCTTCATTAGGATTGGTATTGTACTCCAGAAAATTCTTCGTACAACCTACATTTATCATGATTACTCCAAGGAGTAAGTAGTAGTTCCTTACTTTAAAAAACTTACGTATGTTCATCATTATTTTTTTTAAAGGTTATCCAATTAGAAAGAAATCTTTGCAGAAAATCCCATCGATCTCAAACTCGGTTGCATGAAATAGTCCATACCCTGGTTATAAGTACCTGTACTTGCAGTAGATTCCGGGTCAAATGGAGCCTTACAATACAGCATCCATAAATTACGTCCTACAAAGGATACATTCAATCCAGAAATCCATTTACACCATTTATTGATCGGAATATCATATCCCAATGTCAATTCTCCCAAACGAACATTAGTCATACTATATACATACATAGAACCTACATAACCTGTACCATTAGCTCCGATAGTCTGATACCATGTCTGGGCATCAATCATCTGGCCGTTTACTTTCACGCCACCATTATCCCGTGCTGCTGCCGATGTCTTAGACACTCCATAATAGTCCATTACAGCTTGAGTGGCAGAAACTCCGATACCGCCTACACGGGCATTCAACATAAATCCGAGGCTGATTCCTTTCCAATTAAATTCATTTCTCCAGCTAAGAGTATATTTCGGATTGGTATTACCGGCATAGACATAATTATTCTTATCTGTTTCCAGTGCACCTGTCATTGAATTCATCCAGATATGTCCATGCTCATCAGTTCTCATTGTATTAACATAAACATCTCCCATAGAGCCCCCTACTGTTAGCCGTTGTTTGGCACCGCCTAACGAATAGACATCCATTTCGTCCAGATGTACTGTCACTCCCAACTCTTCATTTGTATATTCAGGGAGTAATTGGTCAATGCGGTTTCTGTTGAGCGACCATAGTAAAGTTGTTTTCCAATCTACAGGCCCTATATTCTGTTTAAAGCCAAGAGCTAACTCAATACCTTTATTCGTTACTTTACCTGCATTTACATATAGTTTAGAATATCCGGTTGTTGTAGAAATTTCCGGACTGAAGAGCTGATTCTCCGTATATGTCTTATAAGCTGTCACGTCCAGTGTCAGTTTATTATCAAACAGACCTAAATTAAATCCTCCTTCCCATGAATGAGTTCTCTCCGGTTTGAGGTCTTTTATCGGGAAATAAGAAGTGGTGTTCAATCCTCCCAACACTGCGTAAGTAGTGATAGCCCTGAATCTTTCCGGTGCATTACCCACCTCACTATATGAAAGGCGAACCTTTGCATAAGAAAGAATGTTAGATTTCATTGTAAACATATTAGTCAGAATTGCTGAAGCACCAATAGAAGGATATAATATGGAAGAATGGTTTGTTCCTGCCAAAGCAGATATCCAGTCATTACGTAACGAACCGTCTACATAAACCATGCCCTTATATCCTAATGAGAATGTTCCGAATAAAGAATTGGTACGGTCGTGATAGTTCGTATTTTTATAGGTTAATTTACCGGAAACATTCGCATTGTTAGAAGTAAACAGATTAGGAATGGTCAGTAATCCTCCTCCAAAATTAAGCTCCTTATAATCCAAATCCAATAAACTGACACCTAAAGATGCTGTCAGATTCCATGTGTCGTGATAGAAATATTTATTGATATTCAACATGGCATCCGCATATATCTGACTGGTATTCTTGTTCGATTGCACGTATGCTCCTTTATCCGAGTTTTCAGCAATCACATTCAAAGTGGAAGCATACATTTTCTTTTCCGAGTTGATAGTTTCCTTATCCAGTTTCACGCGTCCGGAAACATTCAACCAATCTGTTATCGTATATTTTAGTGAACCGCTTGCCAGAAAACGGTCTTTCTTATTGGTATACATATTCCGATTCGTAATCCAGTAAGGATTCTGCATGGATAATCCATTTTCTTTCAATGGCCAGAACTGTGTTTTTATGTTACGGTCTACATCATATCGTTCATAATACTGATATTTCGAGAAATCATCACCGCGCGGAAATAAATAAACGGGAACCAATGGATTTGCATACTCTCCTTGCGACAACATATTCTGTTCCTTTACATTAGAATACATAAAACTTAAATCCATCGTCAGTTTATCATTCAGCATAGAGGTAGTGTTACGAACAGAGAAATTATATCTGTCCAAGTCATTATTCTGAATGATACCCCGGGCATTCACAGCACCTACAGATACATAGGTTTGATTTTTTTGTGTCCCTGTAGTCAGACTTACAGTGTTTGCTACATTGTAACCTGTCTGGAAAAAATCTTTAACTTCATAATCGGTAGGAGATGACAATTTAGATGCCCAACTATACCACTCTCCTGTTTCCGAACCATACGTATTCTGGAATTCCGGTAATCGGAATGGTGAATAGAAGGTTGAATTATTACTGTAAGTCAATCTGGTTTTATCTACAGCCCCCTTCTTCGTTGTGATAAGTACCACACCATTGGCAGCAGCCGAACCGTATAGTGCAGCGGCGGCCGATCCGCTAAGTACTGAAATTGATTCTATATCATCAGCGTTGAAGTTAGCCAATCCGTCACCGGATTGTCCGGCACCCGTATACTGATCGTCGGGTTGTTCACCAGATATATTAGCCAAAGGAACTCCATCTACTACATATAGAGCGTTGTTATTACCGGATATAGACTTCGTACCACGCATTACCACACGGGCACCACCTCCAATACCGGATGAACTTGCATTGATATTCACACCCGCTACCTTACCGGCAAGACTGCTCATCACATTCATATCTTTCGCCTTTGCCACTTCATCGCCGCCAATCTGCTGCACATTGTATGTCAAAGACTTAGTTTCGCGTTTAATGCCCAAAGCCGTTACAACAACCTCATTCAAGACTTTTGTATCTTCCGTCATCACAATGGAAAGCGATTTATTATCTGTAACCTTCACCTCTTGAGAAGCATATCCAATATAAGAGATCTCCAATGCCGCTCCCTTTTTAGCTTGAATCTGAAAGTTTCCGTCGAAATCTGTAATAGCACCGGTAGTTGTTCCTTTTACTTTCACATTCACTCCGATCAAAGGTTCTCCTTTTGTATCTTTCACTGTACCTTTTACCTGGATAGTCGGATCTTGCTCTGTTACATTCAATTTATTGGTAGACAAGATAATCTGCTTATCAACCACTGTATAAGTAACGTTGGTTCCTTTAAACACCTCATCAAGAATATCCAGGATCTTACCTGAATTGTTTCTCACAGAAACAATACGGTTCTTCTGAATTGTTTTATCATTATAGAGGAAAACATAGTCGGACGTCTCCTCTATTTTATTCAGTACCTGTTCTACAGATACATTATTCATTGAAATGGCAACCCGCGTTCGCTGGGCATAGCCATCTTCGGCAGAAAGTTGTAATACTACTGCGAAAAGTAGTGCTAGACTAATCCTCATAACTAAAGGAAGTTTTAGATTTAAAGCATATTTAGGACATAATGCTGTAAATGAATGATTTTTTTTCATACATTTGTGGCTAACTAAAGTTTATTACTAAATGAACTATGGTTTGATTCCGGCTAGTGTTTGTGAGACCTTGTACCGTGAATCTGGAAAATTCGGAGGAAGACAGCTGTTGGTAGCAGCTTTCTTCCTTTCTTTTATTCTCTTGTGTTATTCCATGGGCTTTTATTTTAAGGGTTACTACTCTAATATAAATCTACTCTAATTTTAGTCTTTGATAATGTATCATCTGCCTGTTGTTGCGGTTCTTCAATTTTCCATTTTAAATCGGCAGACCTGGCCAGATAATCCAATATCTGCGACAGAGTTTCAGTCCGGAAAGTAGCCCGGTACTTATATTCTTTTCCAGACCTATTGTTAAACTGAATTTCTACATTGAAATGTCGTTCCAGACGCTTCAGGATTTCTTCTAATGAAGCATTTCTGAAAATTAGTTTTCCATCTTTCCAAGCTATCTTTCCATAGACATCCACTTTATTTTTTTTCGACTTTTGACTCTGTTTATCGTAAAGCAACTGTTCTCCAGGAGCCAATACAATTGTTTCCTGATTAGGGGTTATCACATTTACCTTACCTTTTTCCAACACTGTTTCTATATAATTATCATCCTCATAAGCAGCTACATTAAATTTGGTACCATAAACATATACGCTCAAGCCATTCGGAGTATTTACATAGAAAGGACGATCTTTGTCTGCCTGCACTTCGAAATATGCTTCACCCTTCAACTCTACCAACCGGTTGTCTTTCTTGAAAGTGGTAGGATAACGCAATGTACTACCTGCATTCAGCCATACTACAGAATGATCCGGAAGTTCATAACGTATGACAGAACCGGTAGCGGTTACCACCTCTGCATATTTTTCGTCGGTTTCTGTTCCACTAAAATATAAATATCCCAAAACCAGAGAAGAGAGAAATAAAGGTATAGTCAGAAATGCTGCATAACGCATCAGTTGATTATACATGTTCTTTCTTCTATTAGTTTTTATTTTGGCTTGTGCTTGATAATAGGCACCCAATACATCAATGGATTCCATTTCTTTAATATCATCTCCCAATGCTTGTGCTTTACGGAGCAATGATTCCGGACTCATATTTTCCTTATTTTCTTTCAAAATCTTATCTTTTAATTGTAATTACACTTATAATACAACTGAAGCAATTGGAAAAGGACAGCAAAAACAAACTTTTTTTATTTTATTTTTTGAGCCATGCCAAATTGAAGCGGTAATGCAATCGGCTACTAAGGATATGAACCACATTATCAGGAGTTTGTGTTCCTGCAAGATAACCACGTGGTTCAGCATGATTTTCATCCATTTCGAAATATCCCGTCCATGCTCCACCGTTTAAAAAGCGATATTCACCGTCCGTCAGTAGTTTTCTTACCGGCCATGTTTTTCCCTCATCGTAGGAAAGAGCCGCATACATGCCATATCCTTTCTTCACATTTCCATTTTTATCCTTAAATTCCAGACCACGTTCTTCCAAAGGCGTACGTTGCGGATGGTCTGTAAAAGAAACCAATAGCAAAGGTCCTTCATTCAGTCTCATTAAAACAAGACGCTGACCTCCGTCAATAGGAGGGAGTTCGCTTGCTACATATTTCCAGGTCTTTCCCATATCATCTGATATACTCATAGGCATTCGGAGCTTTCCTTCTTTATTCCGTATGCTATTACCACGCCCCATAGCCATCAAACTTCCGTTTCCTAATTGTACAATTCCCGCATGGATACCTGCAATTGTACTTCCCGTTCCTCCTTCTTTGAAATCCGGCAAAGGAGCGCCATCCCAAGGATCGCACCATGTTTTTCCTCCATCTTTACTGATTTGAACAGCTGCCCCATCATGACTGCCAGGACCCGCATCACAGGCTTGAACCAGCCATCCCTCACGTGTGCGAATCGTACCAGCTATTACCTGATGACGTTTGGTATGTTCGGGAGCTATCAGTTTAGGAGTGCTCCATGAAGCACCGTTATCTGTACTGGTACGTAGTACCATTGCGAGATTCTGCCAGTCTCCCGATGCTTCCACTCCATTGATATGATACAATTTTCCTTTCCCGTCATTGAGCAAAGCACTTCCTGTCATATTCCGATCCGGAACTTTAAAGAATAAAGAAGCCACATCCCAATCAGTATGCCCGGCACGCAAGCGGGAACCGAGTACTACCATCCCTCTCCCATTCTCTTCATTTGCAGAAAACCATATTGCCAGCAAATCTCCATTATCACACCACGTAACTGCAGGCTGATGATTATGCAGATAAAATGGGGTATTCGAATCACATACCGGACGTACCACAAATGGTATCGGAGGCAAAAACATCGGTGTGATAGCAGATACTTTCTTCCATTTTATAGATGTATTTTCTACAGATTTCTGATTGAACGGGACAGGAACAAATGTCCCTGATACATTCAAACGAGTATCTGCTTCCACAATTCTAAATCCGGTTTGGGAATGTTTATCTTCCGGGAGCATAGCCAGCCGATTGGCACTTCGCAAGTATTTCTCCGGGGTGTGATGACCCCCTCCTCTAGTGACCCGAAACTCTCCTGCCAATGGTCCTGCCGGGTCTTTCTGCTTTTCTGCGGAATAAGGAGCATACCAATCCAAGCACCATTCTTCCACATTTCCATGCATATCATAAAGCCCGAATGTATTAGGAGGAGTCTGGGCAACTTTTAAAGATACCGGATCAAAATCACGAACCACTTTTTGATTCCGATGATAAACTGCAGGTAACCCGTCTCCTGTAGAAAATAGTGTGTATGTGCCTGCCCGGCAAGCATATTCCCATTCTGCTTCTGTTGGCAAACGATAGTTTTTGCCTTCTTTCCGGCTAAGCCATTCACAAAAGGCAACAGCATCGGAATAACTCACATTGACAACAGCTTCATCATCTTCCAGCGAAACACCGTTTTTTCCTCGTAATGCCCGATGTTCCGGACGGAATGATTCATATTGCGCATTCGTTATTTCAGTAATTCCCATACGAAACGGGCGAGAGATTACTACCTGATGGATAGGAGCCTCATCAAAATTTTCGCCTAATCCGTCACTTCCCATATAAAAACTTCCGGCAGGTATTTCAGCCATCGGAATAAAAGACTTGGAAACTTCTTGAGAATGTATTGGCAAACAAAAGGTTATAGCCAATAAAAAAAACTTGTTTTTCATATTTTAATCCTGTTTATATATAATACAATCAACCTATATACAAAAGGACAGTCTTATCTGATTATTTTCTATTCATTAGGGGTGAAAGCAAAAAAAAGAATCGAAAATGAGGCTTTGATAATTATCTTATTATATATTTGCAACGAAATGAAAAACTACAGAACCTCAAAATAATGAAAATATCTTTTTCCAAACAGACTAAAGAACGGGCTTTCAAACAACTTTATGAGGAGTATTATGCCCCATTTTGTTTGTATGCAAAAAGGTTTGTTGATGATAAAGAAACACGTGAAGACATCGTTTCGGATGTATTCACCTCATTATGGGATAAACTGGATACTGATTCTTTTGATCTTCAATCGAACACTGCATTAGCTTACATCAAAATGTGCGTAAAAAATAGCTGCCTGAATTTCCTGAAACATCAGGAATATGAATGGAGCTATGCGGAAAATATACAGAAGAAAGCTCCTGTCTATGAAACAGAACCGGATAGTATATATACTCTTGATGAGCTATACAGAATGTTGTATGAGACATTAAACAAACTTCCCGAAAACTATCGAACCGTCTTTATTAAAAGTTTCTTTGAAGGCAAAACTCATACAGAGATTGCAGAAGAGATGAATCTTAGCGTGAAATCTATCAATCGATATAAACAAAAAACGATGGAACTTTTACGTAATGAATTAAAGGAGTATATGCCACTATTACTCTTGTTATTTCTTCGTGCATAATCTACACCCTCATGTTCTCTTCCTGATATATGCCTTTCTTTTGAAAAACAGTCGTACTCTATATATGTATTAGTCCTGTTGTTTATATCACTCTGCTTAATAGTTAGCAGGGGCTTACTTGTGTGGACAGATAAGCTATCAGGTGTGAACAAATCTGTTTACGGTTGTAAACAGATTTGTTCACATGGGTGAGCCCTTGTAAAACATTAGAGCTTAAGTAAGCATTCGGGCTCGTGCGTGTTTCTTTCCCTTCTTTTCTTTCCTACCTTTGTGCCTTCATAATCATCTTAATCCATTATGTGTTCAGTATTAGTATTTTCTAGTGAAAGTGAAAAGCTGCGTAGTCTCTTATCCGAGTCTAACCATTTTGATTCTGTTCTTTTCATATTTGATGGTGGTCGTCGT